>Ga0302279_10000010_pt1 | contig 270976 bp, 235 predicted proteins | sample III_Bog_N3_3_FD_194541 | JGI IMG/M metagenome (GOLD analysis project Ga0302279, IMG submission 194541) | Peat permafrost microbial communities from Stordalen Mire near Abisko, Sweden - III_Bog_N3_3 | ecosystem: Environmental > Terrestrial > Soil > Wetlands > Peat | place: Sweden: Abisko... | reverse complement strand
CGCCCATCCTCGAGCGGGACCTCGAGTCGGTGATCGTTTCGGCGGCGTGCGGAGAGGAGGTCGCGAAGGAGCTCCTCCGCACCATCATCACCCGCCTCGCGCTCGACTCGCTCGTCACCATCGCGGCAGCGAAGCGGGTGACGGAGCGAGTCCTCCGCGCGCTCGGCCATCCGACGCGCGGCCCTGGGCGGCCGCTCCCCGGTCGGGCGGTCGCCTGGCTCGAGAACGTCGTTCGCACGTACGCGAGCTACGATTTCGCGCGGACGAGCCGCGCCCGGTGGGCGAGGTGGGACCCGCCAGGGAGGATGGACGGGCCGTAGACCCGGAGGAGGGATGAACGACGCCCCTGTTCCGTCGCATCGACGCAGAAATGCGTGGCTCACCATGCGCGGAACGGGGGCGACGGTCGTGAGGACGGGCGTGCGAGCTCGACGATCGAGGCCGTGATCGAGAGGAACGAAGGCGCGACCGACAGGTTGTTCGTGGACAAGGAGAGGAACGAGCGAGGCGCGCGCAGGTTGTTCGTGGACAAGGAGAGGTTCGTCGTCGACAAGGACAGGAACGAGCGACCAAATTTTCCGAGCGTCGCTCCGACGCTCACGGACGAGCGGGACAAGGAGACGGACGAGCGGGACAGGCCAAGGAGTGAGCCTCCTTCGCGGAGGTACGTGGCTCGTTCGTCGACGAGCTTCGCTCCGACGGGCGCGTACGTCGCCGTACCGCGTGGTTTGCGTCGCGGACAAGCCCGCGAACGTCGCGCGGAAACGCGCGAGCGCGGCTCGTCCATGAAGGGACGTGGCTCGCGCGGAGAAGAACGAGGCGGAGACGGCGGCGATCGAGCGGCGGACGCCTCGGTACGAGCGACGCCCGCGCGCGGACGAGCGAGCCGCGAGAAGAAGCGAGCGACCTCCGCGCAGCTTCGAGCGCGACAAGCGCAAGTGTGAGCCACGAACGGAAAGGAACGAGCGAACCACGCATGTGCGCTCCGCTCGTTCCGGAAAGGGATGGATCACCTGCGCCGGCTTGTCGACGACGGACGCGCGCGAGGGAGCGAAGAACCTGTCCTTGTCCACGACGAGCCTGGGCTTGTCCGGCTCGTCCCTGAAGGGAGGAGCGAAGCGAGTCCAGGAACGAGCGACGCACGTGCGCTTGTCGGCGACGAACCTCGGCTTGTCGGCCAACAACGCGCGTGCGGGAGCGAAGAGCGCGTCGGTGCGTCGCTCACTCACTTTGGAAGGAGCGGAGCTCGCACGCTTGTCGGCGACGTACCTTGCCTTGTCGGGCACCAACGGAGGCGCGCGAGCGAAGAGCGCGCCCGTGCGTCGCTCACTCGTTCAGGAAGGAGCGACACTCGTGCGCTTGTCGGCGACGAACTTCGTCTTGTCGGGCACCAACGGAGGCGCGCGAGCGAAGCGCGCGTCGGTACGTCGCTCACTCGTTCAGGAAGGAGCGACACTCGCGCGCTTGTCGGCGACGAACCTTGCCCTGTCGCGCACCGACGCCGGCGAACGAGCGAAGAGCGCGTCGGCGGCGGACTCGGACACTCCGGGAGGAGCGACGCTCGCGTCTCTGTCGGCGACGAACCTTGTCCTGTCGCGCACCAAACTGCGCGAGCGAGCGAAGTGCGTGTCGACTCCTCGCTTGGACACCGCGGGAGGAGCGGAGCTCGGGTCGTTCTCGGCGACGAACCTCGGGTTGTCTCGCACGAACGCGAGCGCGCGAGCGGAGCTCATGCCTCTCTCGGCGACCAACGTCGCGTTGTCTCGCGCCGACGCGTGCGCGCGAGCGAAGAACGCGTCGGTGGTTGGCTCCGACGTCGGGGAGCGAAGGAAGCTCGTGTCCGTGTCGGCGACGGGCCTCGTCTTCTCGCGCACCGACACGCGTAGGCGACGGAAGAGAGCGCGCGCCGTTGGCTCGTACGACGAGGGAGGAACGAACCAAGCGTCCGCGTCGATGACGAGCCTCGCCGTTTCGTGCACGAGCATGCGCTCGCGAGGGAGAAGCGCGCACGCGGTCGGGTCGGATGCCGAAAGCCGAGCGAAGCTCGCGTGCGTGTCTGCGACGTACCTCGCAGCGTCGAGCACCGCCACGGCCGCACGAGGGAGCAGCGCGAATGCAGTCGGCTTGGACGCCATGGAGGCAGCGAACATCGTCTTCGTTTCGGCGACGAGCCTCGCGTCGACCCGCGCCGACGGTGCGTGCGCGAGCGAAGGGCGGTCCGCGCTTCGCTTCGATGCGTCCGCGACCCGGTCGCGAGCGCTGCCCGTCAGCTTCTGGCCTTTAGGGTCGAGAGCCGAGTCAAACACCACGGCCGGCCAAACGCACCGGGGCTCCTCGCAGCATCTTGGACATCCCTCACGATGACGCCTCCGCTCAAGGTCGCGACCAATTGCAACGCACTTACCTGCCGGCGGCTCGAGGCCGCGTTCGATCGCTGGCTCGGGAGACTTCGACAACCGGTCGATCCGCGCTTGGGAGAACAAGAGTCGATTAGAGTGGCGGGGTGAAGCGAACGATCGCGTGGTGGACCCTGGCGATGGGGCTCGTCGCATGTGGCGCGCGCAGCGATCTCTCGGAGTACGGAGCCGCCGCACCGGCAAGCGGAACGGGGTCGAGTACGCGGTCGGGGTCGAGTTCGAGTTCGCAGTCGGCGTCGTCGTCGAGCTCCGTGCGCGGGCCAACGCTCACCCTCTTCGGCGGCGGCAGCAGGAGCGGATCCACACAGGTCACGCTGGCCGACACCTGGATCTGGGACGGCGCCGCGTGGACCCAGGAGAACGTGACGGGGCCGCCTGCCCGCGAGTCGAGCGCGGCCACTTCCCTCTCGGGCACGATGGTGGTCTTCGGCGGACTCGGGAGCACGGGAGAATCTCTCCGCGACACCTGGACCTGGGACGGCGCCGCGTGGTCCGCCGACCTCGCGCCGGGTCCGGACGGGCGCGAGGGCTGCGGGCGCGTCCCTGAACAGCGTCTTCGTGATCTTCGGGGGGAGTGACTTCGACTTCAGCCCGCTCGACGACACGTGGACGTGGGACGGCGCGGCGTGGACGCAGCAGGATGTCGTCGGTCCCAGCCCGCGCGCGGGGGCCATCATGGCGAGCGCGAACGGCACCGTCGTCCTCTTCGGCGGAGTCGCCGGCGAGCAGTTCATGGCGGACACGTGGACCTGGGACGGCACGCTGTGGACGGAGCGAAGCACCAGCGGCCCGAGCCCGCGCTCGGTTGCGGCGATGGCCGCGCTGAACGGCACGGTCGTCCTCTTCGGAGGGAGCGGCGGAGTCTCGGCGCTGAGCGACACGTGGACCTGGGACGGCACGACATGGACCCAGCAGTCCGTTGTCGGCCCCAGCGCGCGCGAGAACGCGGCGGTGGCGACGCTCGGAGACAGCGTCGTCCTCTTCGGAGGGGAAGACACGAGCGGGGCCCCGCTCGGCGACACGTGGATCTGGGACGGCGCCACGTGGAGCGAGCGCCTCGTGAGCGGCCCACCGCCGCGATCCGCCGCCACGATGGCGTTGGTGGCGGGGCCGTGATCCGAGCAACCGATCCGTGCAACCGATCCGAGAGACATCCGCTAGGCCCGCAGTGAACCGAAGTGGACGGAGCCTCGCGGAGTCCACCCGTTCTACCCGGTCTCGAACCTCTTCCGTGTCGTGAGCGACGACATCGGTCTGCAGGTCGACTTCCTCGGCACCATTCACGGCATACGCTCGTTCGAGTCCGTGCCGTCCCGCGCCGTGCACCTCGACATCGGGGGCACGGCGGTTCCGGCGCGGCGACTACAAGCAGTCCGAGTACACGTACACCCTCTTCTCGGGGGACCTGTCGGACCGGGACAAGGGATGAGCACGCAGGCGCTGGGCTCGGACGCGGTTCGCGAGGGCATCAAGGACCGCCGAGACCACCGGGCCCTCAGTCGCAAACACCCTTCGACGTGTCGCAGTTGAAGCTCCCCGCGCAGCCCATCGACCCGCACGGTTGCTCGTAGGCCACTGCGCAGTAGCCAGTGACGGGGTCGCAAGCCAGTCCGTTGCAGCATGGAGCATCGGCGCAGGCATATCCGTAGCTCGAGCACGCCCCGCAGATACCCGTTTTCGCGTCGCAGCTGGAGCCGTAGCCGCACGACCTTCCGCCGCAGAAGTAGTTGGACATGACGCACGAGCGCGTCTCCGAGTCGCAGTCGAGCCCACCGCAGCAGGTGCCTTGCTCGGTGCCGCACGGGCTGCCGTAAGCCACGCAAGTGGCGGTCGCGCACAAGCCGATCGACGAGCACGTGTCGGGGGCAGCGCACGCCTTCTCTCCGCACGGGTAACCGTCCGCGATCTTGCACTGATTGGCCGCCGAGTCGCAGACGAGGCCGAAGCAGCACCCGCCGCTGCAGCTCTCGCCGTACGAAGCGCAGGCGTTCGCCGCGCATGCCGCCGTGCTCTGGTCGCACGTGTACGGGCTGGCGCACGCGAGCCCGCTGCATGCCGTGCCGAGCGTGGGAAGACACTGGCCGACGTCGGCGTCGCACGCGAGGCCGCCGCAGCAACCCCCACCGGAGCAGGTTCCCCCCATCGGCGAGCATGCGTCACTGCACCGCTCGTTCGAAGCGTCGCACGTGAACGGCGCCGCGCAGCTCTTGCCCTCGCAGCCGACGCCGTAACCGAGCAAGCAGGTCACGGTGACGCTGTCGCAGACGAGGCCATCGGCGCACCGGGCGTTCTCGCTCGAGCACGACTCGCCGTAGCCGAGCATGTCCGTCTCGCAGGTCTTCGAGAGCTCGTCGCAATATCCGCCGGAACACTCCTCGCACAGGCCGTCGACGCAGTCCGTCCCTCCGCACCCGGCGCCCTGAGGGAGCATGCACTGTCGAGTGCTCGGGTCGCAGGTGAGCCCTTCGCAGCACGCCGCGCCAGCACACGACTGGCCCTCGTTCGTGCAGCTCGCGACGACCTGAGCGTCGCCGACGCCGCTATCGCCGGTGGAGGTGGGTCCTCCACCCTGACTGCTACTGCCGCACGCCAGCAAGAGCGTCGCGGCGGCGGCGAGGAAGGCGAGGCGGACGGAGCCGGTCGTGCGATGGGTCGTGCGCATCGTGGTGTTCAAGGCGGGCACGTTACTCGCGGTCGTCACGACAGCAATCGGCAATGGGTGTCAAACGAACGCCACACGCCAACCGCGCAAGAGGTTCGACGCTCCCGAACCTTTCCTTCGCGTGTGATCTCTCGCGACGCGAGCAGGGAGAGGCCCGAGGAGCTCCGAGAGACGCCCGACGCGACGACGACGGCGGCCGTGATACGTTCGGGACAATGGGGGGCGTCGCCTGGAGAGCCATCGCTGCCGCTGTGGTCCTCACCACGAGCTGCGTGTCCCTCAGCGGCCTCACCGGATCGACCGACGCATCCGCGCACCACGAAGAGTCGGGGGCGCACGACGCCGGCAAGGACTCGGCGCCCGCCCCGGACGCCGGTGACGGCGCTCTGTCCGACGCCACTCTCTCCGATGCGGGCGTCGACGGCGGTGTCGTCGACGCGCAGCCCGACAGGAGTCAGCGGCAGCTCGATGCCGCCAGCGATGCCCGCGACGCGGCCCATCCGGTCGTCGTCACGGCGATCAGCGGGAACTCGTATCATGCGTGCGCGCTCGAGGTGGGCGGCACTGTCCGCTGCTGGGGGCAGAACAATTACGGGCAGCTGGGGAACGGCAGCTCGACACCCGACGCAGGCACCACGACCGCGACTCCCGTGGAGGTCGAGGGCCTCGCGGGCGTGACCAGCGTCGTCGCTGGCTTTTATCACACGTGCGCGATCGAGGGCGACGGCGGGACGATGAAGTGCTGGGGAAAGAACATCAACGGTGAGCTGGGAAACGGACTGACGACCTTGAACGAGCCGAACCCCGTCCCGGCAAGCGTCCACATGCTGGCCGGCGTCCGGTCGGCGGCGGCCGGCCTCGACTTCACGTGTGCGCTGACGTCCACCGGGGCCGTCTTCTGCTGGGGGCAGAACAACAACAGCCAGCTCGGCGTCACCGCAACGCCGGGGATTGCGATACCCAACCCGACCTCGATCACGAACGCCACCGCGATCGCCGCCGGGCAGTACCACGCGTGCGCGGTCGTGGGGGGCCGCGTCGAGTGCTGGGGGCTCGGCAGGGAGGGCCAGCTCGGCAACGGCTACATCGACGGCGGAGCGCCCACCTTCGTCAACGGACCGATCGGCGTCATCGCGGTGGCCGCGGGCGAGTATCACACGTGCGTCGTCGTGACCGGTGGCTCCGTCGAGTGCTGGGGCTCGAACGACTTTGGCCAGCTCGGCGTCCACCTCGAGGGGGGGTCGCCCACGCCGGTAGTCGTGCCAGGGCTCAACGGCGCGATCGCAATCGCGGCCAGCGTCGGCAACACCTGCGCCCTGATGGCGAACGGCTCGGTGGAGTGCTGGGGATCCGATACCGATGGAGAGCTCGGCAACGGGCAGATGGAACCGTCGTCCTCCGTTCCTCAGCCCGTCGAGGGCACGCTGGGGCCGCTCTCCGGCGTGGAGACCCGGTTCGACGGCGGCGCGCCGCCCGTCGCGGTCGGGGCCGAGTTCGCCTGCGCCCTCCTCGCGACCGGATCCGTCGAGTGCTGGGGCGACTCCTACGCGGGCGAGCTAGGCAACGGGGCGACGATGGGGAGCTCGCTCGTCGCGACACCCGTCGTGTGGTGACGGAGTGATCCGACGAAGCCCCGACTCGTGAGGCCCGTGGGCTTCGCCGCTGACTTCGTGTCCCGCACCTTCATCGCCGTCGCCCTGGCGGTCGCGCTCGTTGGCTGCGGCGGCTACTCGCAGCAGGTCACGCCGTGGCTGCGGACGGCACGGGACGTCCCTTTCCGCGTGCTCGGCGAGCCTGGGAGCCCGGGCGACGAGTCCATCGCGGAGCGCCGCGAGAACGGCCGCTGGGTGCGCGTCCCGGGCCTCGGAGACGAAGCGTTCGCGTTCGCGGGCGGCACGCGCGCCGTCGTGAAGGGCGACGCGCTCGATCTCGTGCGCCCCGAGGGTCCGCCCGTGCGCATCGACTGCGAGGGGGAGGTGCGTGGCACGCCGGACGGCGCGAACCTCGTCTGCATCGAGGTCCGCCGACGAACGGGCACACCGCCGCAGACGGTGCGCGTGGCCTGGCTCGACGCCGACGCGAGGGTGGTGTCGCGGAACGACGTCCCTTACCCGGTCGTCATCGCGGACAGCGAGCCGATCCCTGGCGCCGACGCCGACCCGGACCTCCTCGGTTTCCTCCCCGAGGGGCTAGTCTTCGCGGTGCTCGTCCAGCACGGCGACGAGAGCTTCGCGGGCGGGACGGTGAAGCAGCTGCGCGCGTTCCTGCTCGGCGCGGACTGGAAATGGCGCGAACTGGGTTCGCTGACGATCACGGTGGAGCAGCTGTGGGCGCTCCACTTCCCCGGGCTATGGAACGACACGAACCGTTGGCGCGTCGAGCCAGGGCGAAGGCTGCACGACGCGAAGGGGGAGCCGTTCGAGAACACCTCGCTCGGCGTTGGCTTCCTCCGCCTGATGTTCCATCTGTGACGCCGGTTTCGGCGATGGCACCCTTCGAACATGTTCAAGCGGCTTCGAAGCTGGATGCGGCGACGGACCTATACCGAAGGGAAGAGCCTATCCCGGTTCATCGCGCACGATGTCCGGAGAGATATCGTGATCGTCTCGGCTGCGAGGATTGACGAGGGGATCCTGACGGTCCGCATGCGAACGACGAACATCCTCTACGTCGTTCGAGGGCTCGTGACGCAGCCCGAGCCCGAGCCCGCCACGGAGGTTCGGATCGAGGATATGTGGAACTGGACCGGCCAGAGCTGGGGAGGGCTTCCCGATGGGACGTCGCTTGCGCAGGAGCTGTCAGGCAAGGGACCACGCGGTGGTGGAGATCCTTGAGCTGACAGCCCCCTCCCCGGCTGGGTACCCCGGGTACTTGCCTGCGCGGGGGCCCTCGAACCGATAAGCTCTGAGCCGGCGTCTACTGTTAGCCCTTCATCGTCAGGGCATCACGGATGCGCGCGGTATCTTCGGTGCCGCGCCACTCGATGACCTTTCCGCCCTTCAGGGTGAAGCGGTGCATCGCGTTGTCGACGGTAAGCTTCCTGCCGTTCCGCTTGAGCGTGACGTCGTAACGCAGAGTGCAGTAGACCTTGTCTCCTGCCGCGGCGTAGTCGCGCGCCTCGAAGCGGGCGAACTCGCACTCCGCTCCCAGCGCCTCGAAGAACTTGGGGACATCCTTCTTGGACGTGATCTGCATGTGCCAGGGCACGTCCTTCGCGGACTCGCTCACGATCCCGAATGCCCGGAGGTCATCCGACACGTTCTCGAGGATCCCTGGGATGTCTCGGCGCAAGAAGGCCGCGTAGATTCGCTCCACGACCTTCGTGTTGCTGGTCTCGACGGTGCCCTTGTCGGCTGTCGTTGCGATGTTTTCGCCAGGCATGGCGCACCTCCTTCCTTCGCGAAGGAACGTAATCGCTCCGCCGCAGCGCGCGGCTCGACCGTGACGTTTTCTTACGGCTGGAGTGGCGCCTTCTCTGGTCGAGCTGGGCCTCGGCGAGCTCCACCAGGCAGCTTGTCCAGCGGGCTGCTAGGACGCGGCGATGAGCGCGACCGCCATCGCGTTCCTCGGGGTGTCGATTGCGTGCTTCGCGCCGAGCCGCACGAGGATGCCATTGCGCGCGTCGATCTCCGTCGGCCGATGCGCGAGGCGGTCGGCGAGGAGGGAGTTCACCTGGTCAGGGGGCATCGCGCGGTAGCGCGCGAGGACCTCGTCCGGGAGCCCGTCGTCCAGCGTCGCTCCCACCGCTCTGCCGACGGCCAGCGCCTCGACGACGATGGCACGCATCACCGCAGCCACGGCCGCGTCCGCCACGACTCCCGCCGGGCGAAGGGTGAGCGCATTGACCACTGCCGCGCTGTTCAGGACGAGCTTTCGCCAGGACGCGGAGAGAAAATCGTCCGTCGTTCGCGGCGCCAGATCGGTCCCCGCGAAGAGCGCGACGAAGCTCTCGCCGAGCGCTCCCTGAGGCACGGTGATGTCGCCGAGCCTGCGCTGATGGATGCGTCCAGGTGCGCTCCGCTCGGCCGGGATGTCGATGATGACGGGCAAGAGCCGATCTTCAGGGACGAACGGCGAGAAGCGCTCGCGATGCTCGACGCCGTTCTGCACGACGGCCACGCGCGTCGTGGGCCCCACCAGGTTCCGCAGCCAGCGCGCGGCGCCTTCCGTGTCGTACGTCTTGGTGACCGTGATGACCCAGTCCACGACGGAGGCGTCGCTCGGGTCCGTCAGGACGGTGGGGGCTACGTCGAGGATGCGACCGCCGGGGACCTCCACGACGAGGCGTTCGAAGGGGGTACGGGCGCAGACGGTGACGTGGTGCGCGCCTGCTGCGGTGAGCCACGCGGCGAGCGTGCCTCCGATGGCTCCGGGTCCGATGACGGCGAGTTTCACGGGGCGAATCTAGTACGGCTGGCTCGAAGTTCGTTCCGGGTTAGCGACGGCGAAGCTCGGATCGCAGGGACGCGGGCCGGTCGGCGCGGTAGAAGCTCGCGACCATGGAGATGCACATCGTCGCGGTGGCACCCTCGACCCAGGAGGCCCTGCGTAACTTGTTCCAGCTCTACGCCTACGACTTCAGCGAGATCCTTCCGCTGGACGTCGGTGAGACGGGTCGTTTCGACGTGGAGCCTCCGAGCGACGCCTTCTCGACTGATTCGTGGCGGTTCCCGTTCATGCTTCGCGTCGATGTCCACATCGCTGGTTTTGCCATCGTACACCGCAAGAGCAAGCTCTCCGGCGCGGATGATGTCTGGGATATGGCAGAGTTCTTCATCTTGCGGCGCTATCGTCGTGCCGGCATCGGAACCGCGATGGCCCACAAGCTGTTTGCCGCGCATCCTGGCAAGTGGGAGGTGCGTCAGCGCCGCGCCAACGTGGCGGCGACCGCGTTCTGGAAGAGGGCCATCGGCGCATACACCGCAGATCGTTTCAGCGACGAATTGCTCGATGACGAACGCTGGTGCGGGCCGGTCCAGCGCTTCATGAGCGGGACGGAGGCGGGTGGCACGAGTCCGTGACCTCCGCCCCAGCAACTTGAACTGCTCTGGCGGGTCGAAATCGACCCCACGGCATACCGATTTCCCGTCGCGGCATGTTCGCTCGGGACGATCACGCCCAGGTGATATTCTCCTGGCCGTCGATGAAGCATCTACCCTATCCCAAGATACCGGCGAAGCACGACGGCAGCACGCCTGCGCCGGGTGGCCAATGGGTGGCCATGGAGAAGGTGCACGGCGCTCAGGTGGTCGTGGCGACCGATGGCCACATCACGCGCATCGGCAAGAGGAAGGCGTGGCTAGCGGACAACGAGGCTTTCTTCGGGTGGCAGCTCCTTCGGTCGACGCTCGAAGCGGGAGCTCGCGCCGTTCATCGCAGCCACGGTGACGGAGGGATCGTGCGGCTCTTTGGCGAGCTGTTCGGGGGAGCCTACCCGCACCCTGAAGTGACACCTGTGCCGGGAGCGTCGCCCGTGCAGACGGGCATCTGGTACGCGCCGGGCGTCCACTTCGCGCTGTTCGACGTCGTCGTGGGAGCGGGCGAGGAGGAGATGTTTCTGTCGCACACGGAGGTGGAAGCTCTCGCCGAGGCGCACGGACTGCTCGTCGTTCCGCTCCTCGGCCGCGGCCCGCGCCAGGTCCTGGAACAGCTGCCTCTTCGTTTCCAGACGCGTGTGCCTGCTCGGCTTCGACTGCCTCCCCTGGAGGGCAATCTCGCCGAGGGCCTCGTCCTCAAGCCCGACGCCCGTGCCCTCACGAGCGCGCGATTCGTCGTGAAACGAAAGATCGAGGAGTTCGACGAGGCGCGCTTCGACGAGAGCCAGCCGTGGGATCCGCACGCGATCCTCGACCTTGCGGCGTTGCAGCGGCTCGCCAGGTCGCTCGTCAACGGGCCGCGCGTCGATTCGGCACGATCGAAGGTGGGGGATGCGCGATCGGCAGTCGTGGACGAAGTCGTGCTCGACGTGTTGACCGATCTCGAGGCGGCCTTTCCCGGCGCCTTCAGAGCGTTGACGCCAGAGGGCGAGGCGCGGCTCGCGGCGATCATCGTGGGGCTTCTCGGTCCTCTGCTGCCAGCGACCGGATGACGCTCGAATCGGTGCTACGAGCTCCGGTGTCGCACGCACTTCATTCGTCAAAGCTGAACCGATAGGTCGCGCGCTCCGGCGTGTCTCGAACGACGGTCGCGTGTTGCTGGAAGAACGCGACCTGCTTGACCACCCTCGTCATCTCGGCGCGGAACGAGTCGAAGTCGACTCCTGGTCCGCTCAGAGCTCCGTGCGAGGGATCCCCGACGGTCTCGCCGGGCTCTTCGCGCATCCAGTAGTGAATGGACCCTAGCACCTGGTCTTGCCACGTCGTCCGCGGTCCCGGCACCAACGTCAGCCACGGACTCTGACCAACAACGGCGTCGAAGAAGAACATTTGGATCCAGTGCCCATAATTCCCATCCCCCAGGTAATGAGGAATCGATCGAAGCAGCCCGACTGCCCCCTGAGTCACGTGCGCCAGCGACAGCCCCCTCTCGTGTGCCGCGAGAAGACTCTGCACATCGCGCAAACCGAGCCCCGTGACGGAGCGCAACGCAGCAATCTGCGGCAACATGGAGAGGCCCGCCTCTTCGAACGCCGTCAAGATCGCATCGAGTCCCCCACCTTCGGCGAGCGTCCGGCGAGCGAATTCGACGACCTCTTCCTCGGTCTTCATCCGGGCCCCTCACGTGTTCACGTAGTTCACCCCCGCCTCATCGAGCACCCCTCGCCGCAGCCAGTCGAGAATGCGGAAGTACGTGAGGTCCACCGCGGTCGTCGCGTCGACCTGCCCTTGCAGGGTCTCCTCGGGGCTCTCCGGCGCGAAGCTCACATCGAAGCCGGGCCCCGAAAACGCGACGCGATCCCCGATCCACTCGAGCCGGAAGCTCTCCCCCTTGAACCGCCCGAGGACGAAGTCGCCGGCCCCTCTCCTGGAGACGAACACGCCGTCCTGCGCCGCGCCGGTGCGGCTCGCCGCGTCGGTGAACGCCTCTTCGCTCCCGAAGAAGCGCGGCTTGAGCACGTACGGGCCGCCGTCCTCCGGGCAGAACACATCGCAGTTGCCGCACTCGTTGCAGAGGTCGGCGAACGTGGCGACCTGATGCCGCTTCTCGAGCTTGAGCGGCGCGCCCTCCTCGCGCCGGAAGCCGCCTTGCGCGAGCGGATGGAGCTTCACGACGGGGATATCGATCTTCGGGAGGGGGTACGTGAAGTTCGCGTCGTTGGGGCAGACGGGGATGCACTTGTCGCAGGTGAGGCAGTCGAACAGCCAGAGCTTCGTCCCCACCTTGGGCGGCGTCTTCTGGTTGGCCGGGCTCGCATAGCGTGGGTCCGCCAGGAGCTTGTCGACGTACGCGGTCGTGTTTTTCACGCGCGCGTCCTCGATCGATGTGTCCCCGTGGCCCGCGAGCTCCAGCTCTTTCACGGAGCGCGCGCCCACGGCCGCCATGCGCGTCTCGAGGTCCTCGAAGTAGTGACGCATCCGGGCGTATCCACCCGTCCGGAGGAGGTCGGTACACACCGTGACAGGGACGAGGCCGAGCGAGACGGCCTCGGGGAAGTTCTGGCGATCGACCCCCGCCGAGAACGAGATCGGATAGCGGTCACCGAACGTGTCGCGGAAGCGGCGCACGAGCGACATCGCGAGCACGTGCAGCGGCTTGCCCGAGAGGTACATGACGCGCTCGGTCTCGGGGAAGAACGCCTTGTGATTCTCAACGATGAGCGTGTTGCTGAACTTGACGCCGAGGCCCCGACCGAGGCTCTTCGCGGTGTCGCCGAGGCGGCCGACGATGTCGACGGCCTGCTCCCAGCGCGCGTCCTTCTCGAAGGCCGCGTCCGGGATCCGCTCCTGGTAGCCGAGGACGTCGTGGAAGATCCGGCGCGCCTCGGTCGGCCCGAGCAGCGTGGGGTTGAGCTTCACGATGCAGTGGAGCCCGTGCTCACGGAGGAGGTGATCGACGATGCGCTCGATCTCGTCCGGTGGGCAGCCGTGGAAGGTCGAGAGCGTCAGCGTGTCGGAGAGGCTCGTCGTGAACGGGACGTCTCGGTAGCGCGCGTGCTCGTCCGGGATCTGCGATCGCAGACGGTCGACGACGGCCGTCGCGTCTTTCATCCCGCAAATGAACGCGCGGACCCGCTCGTTCTTGATGCCGGCGAGGTCGTAGCCGACGCTCATGTCGAAGATCGTGCGCGCGTCCCGCGCGCTGAGACCGAGGACGCCGCTCTCGACCAGCATCTCGATGAGCATCGAGCCCTTCACGTACTCCTCGAGCGACTGCTCGAGCGTGAGCTCCTGCGACCACTCGACGTTGTACCCGACGGTCGACGCGTCGATGCACGGGCGCGGGATCTCGAGCTGGTCCATGATCTGGACGGTCTTCAGCTCGAAGATGCGAGCGCCTCCGAGAAACGAGAGCACGAGGTTCTGCGCGAGCTGCGAGTGCGGGCCGGCGGCCGGGCCGAGCGGCGTCGCGGCCGCGTGCCCGTGGAAGGTCACCGAGAGGTCTCGGTCCTTGCTCCCTCGGAAGAAGCTGCGCACGGGGAGGTCGAAGATCGTCCGGTCCTTCTCGAGCTCCTTGAACATCCGCGAGACGAGACGGCCGAAGGGGACTGGATAGAGCGCCGCCATGGATGAGCAGCATAGGTTATCCTCGGCCGCTGGAGGCGAGGCGAGTCAACATGGCGAAGCTTGGGCTGGAAAAAGAGATCGTCGACCGGGGCGTCTACGAGCGGACGGTGGCGCGCTTCCGCGAAGCGAAGATCACGCTGCCGACGTTCGCCGAGCTCGCCGACCCGACCACGATCGCCCCGGAAATCCGCGCGGCGCTCGCGGACGTCGACCCCGACTCCGCCCATCCGCTGAACCTCTTCCGCGTCCACTGGTGGAACGACGACGCGCGCCGCGGCATCGCCAGCGTCCCTCGCTACGTCTCGCTCCCGAGCTCGCTGACGGGCGTGTCCGCGAAGATCCTCGTCGCGCTCGGCGACCGCTTTCCGATGATCGCGGCGCACAAGGTCCTCGCCGCGTACGGGTGCCTCGTCCCGCGCATCGTCACCGGGCAGTTCGACCCTACGGCGCACCGCGCCGTGTGGCCGTCGACAGGCAACTACTGTCGCGGCGGCGTCGCGATCTCGCGCATCCTCGGCTGTCACGGCGTCGCGGTGCTCCCCGAGGGGATGAGCCGCGAGCGCTTCGCGTGGCTCGAGAAGTGGTGCCTCTCGCCGGAGGACATCGTCAAGACGCCCGGCACGGAGAGCAACGTGAAGGAGATCTACGACGAGTGCGCGCGCATCGACCGTGACCCGCAGAACATCGTCTTCAACCAGTTCTGCGAGTTCGGGAACTACCTCGTGCACCTGAACGTGACGGGGCCGGCGCTCGAGAAGGTCTTCCTCGCGGAGAGAGCGAAGCACGCGGGCCTCGCCCTAGCCGCGTACACGTCGGCGACCGGCTCGGCAGGGACGCTCGCGGCGGGCGACTGGCTGAAGGAGCGCACCGGCGCGCGGATCGTGGCGGTCGAAGCGAGCGAGTGCCCGACGCTCCTCTACAACGGCTACGGCGAGCACAACATCCAGGGCATCGGCGACAAGCACGTCCCGTACATCCACAACGTGATGAACACGGACCTCGTGGCCGGCATCTCCGACCACGCGACCGACACGCTCTACGTCCTCTTCAACACGGAGGTCGGCCGCGCTTATCTTCGCGACCGGCGCGGTGTTCCCGAGAGCACGCTGGCCGAGCTGGGGGACTTCGGCTTCTCCGGGATCGCCAACGTCCTCGCGGCGATCAAGACGGCCAAGCGCCTCCGCCTCGGACCGGACGACGCGATCGTCACCGTGGCGACGGACGGGTCGGCGATGTACGGGACGGAGCGAGACAAGGCCGTCGCGAAGCACTTCCCGCGCGGCTTCGACGCCGTCGCGGCAGGCGAGACCTTCGGCCGCCATATGCTCGGCCAGTCGACCGACGATCTCCTCGAGCTCACGCAGCGCGACCGCGAGCGGATCTTCAACCTCGGCTACTTCACCTGGGTCGAGCAGCAGGGGGTCTCGCTCGCGGAGTTCGATGCGAGGAAGAAGCAGTCGTTCTGGCACGCTCTCCGCCCGCTCTTCACGGCGTGGGACGGGATGATCGGCGAGTTCAACGCGCGCGTGCGCGGGAGTGCCTCCGGGGCAGCGTGAGCCGGCTCTTCTGTCGAGGCTGCGGGAGATCGCTCGCAGCAGTCGGGGCCGGGCCGGTCGTCTGCCCGGCGGCGGGCGACGGCGGCGACCACGTCGTCGGACGATCGCTCGACGAGGGCGTGACGTTTCCGGGGAGCAACGACGCAGACGACAACCCGTTCGTCCGCTTCCGTACGCTGACGCACGCACACTCGCTCGCGCTCGCGCACGGCTTGAGCGACGCGACGTTCACGAGCCTCGTCCGGACGCTCGACGACGCCGTGAAGAGGGTCGCGGGCACCGGCTTCGTCGTGACGCCGCTGCGCGAGTGCGTCGCGCTGAGAGACGCGCTCGGGCTCGGCGGGGGAATCCGCCTGTGGGTGAAGGACGAGACGCGAAATGTCTCGGGCTCGCACAAGGCACGCCATCTGATGGGGCTCGCGGTCCTCGGAGAGGTGGCGAGCCGTCTCGATCCGGCGAGCGGGGCGGCGACCGCGCGCCTCGCCATCGCCAGCTGCGGCAACGCGGCGCTCGCGGCTGCCGTCGTGGCCCGTGCGTGGGACAAGCCGCTCGACGTCTATATCCCCGAGGACGCAAACGCTAACGTCGTGCGCGCGCTCGAGCGACTGGGCGCCTCGGTTCATGTCTGCCCGCGCGTCGCGGGTGCTGTCGGCGACCCGTGTTACCTCGCCTTCAAGGAGGCCGTCGGAGCCGGAGCGCAGCCGTTCTGCTGCCAGGGGTCGGACAACGGGCTCACCATCGAAGGCGGCGAGACGCTCGGCTGGGAGATGATCGCGCAGCTCGGCGCGCAGGACGTCGGGGCGAGGCGCTTCGATCGACTCTTCGTCCAGGTCGGCGGCGGTGCCCTCGCCAGCGCATGTGTCGCCGCGTTCCGCGACGCCGGCGTCCCTCTTCCTCGCATTCATGCGGTGCAGACGCTCGGGGCCTTCCCGCTGTATCGCGCGTGGAAGCGCGTCGTCGCGCGGATCGCGCCGCGTCTTGGTCTCGATGGCCTGGCGCCGGACCCGACGCTCGCCGAGCAGCTGCGCGCGCATGCGGTGGACACCGTCGTCGCGGAGGAGCTCGACTACGCCGCGAAGCACCGCGCCGAGTTCATGTGGCCGTGGGAGGGGGTGCCGACAAGCATCGCGCACGGCATTCTCGACGACGAGACCTACGACTGGCTGGCGATCGTCACAGCGATGATCGAAAGCGGCGGCTTTCCGCTCGTCGTCTCCGAGGAGCAGCTCGTTCGAGCGAACGAGCTCGGGCGGCTGCATACGGGCATCGACGTCGACGAGACGGGCTCGTCGGGCCTCGCCGGGCTGCTGGACCTTCAGGGCATCGGCGGCCTGGGTGCGAACGAGAGCGTGGGGGTGATCTTCTCGGGCGTGCGACGATAAGCGTCGCTCGCCCACGTCCTCCGCAGCTAGGTCACTGGCAGGTGCTGGTGCCGTTGAAGAGCGGGGTCGTCGTCACGGGTAGCCCGCTCGGCGGGTTGACCTGAACGGTCGTCATCTGCGTCCACTTGCTCTCGCAGCTCGAGAGCGCGCTCTTGCTCGACGATGCGCTGCTGTTCATCCAGACGTCGACGCGATGCGACATCGAGTTGTTCCAGTCGGTCGTGCACGCCCCGCAGAGGTCGGCCATGACGATGTACTTCTGGATCGACGCCACATACAGCACCGTCCCCGCCGGGTACTCCGCCTTGGCGCTCGCGAACGTGATCGGGTTGCCGTAGCTGCCGTCGCCGCCGGCGGTCTCGTGACTCGCGCTCGGGTACGCGATGCTGTTGCCGGCCGGGCTGTTGTCCCACCACCCGTAGAACGTCATGTAGACCGACTCGGTGCCCGCGTCGGAGGCGTCCGCGGAAGCATCGGCTCCTGCGTCGCTCCCGCCCCCGCCTCCGGAGTCGCTGCCACCACCCCCGCCTCCCGCATCGTTGCCGCCGGTGCCGGCGTCGGCCCCACCGCCTCCACCTCCACCTCCACCTCCACCGCCGCTCGAATCTGCTCCGCCGTCGGAACCGCCAGCGCCGCTTCCGCTACCGGAGCCTCCGCATCCTCCGCTCGAGGTCGGCTGGCTCGCCATCGCGCCGCTGCTGCCCGTGAAGCTCTGACCGGCCATCTGGAACGCCGAGACGAGCTGGACGTTGATCTGCACGACGATCTGCGTGCCCGGGATGGAGAGGCAGACCGTGCCGTTGCCGCTCGTGAGGGAGTTGTTCGACCCGCTCGTGAGCATGCTGCCGGAGCCGCTCGTGAGCGAGGTGCCGGAGCCGGTCGTCAGGGAGCCCCCAGGGTCCGTCAGGCCGCCTGCGACCTCTTCGAGCTGCGAGGTGAGGCTGAGGACCGGGATCGATGCGGTCGCGTCGAAGGGGAAGGTGGTGGAGACCTTGCTCGCCGTGTCCTGGAAGGTGATCGTCGTTTCGTCGGGCGAGATCGCATACGTCCCTGCCTGCGTGCAGGTCGCTGGCCCGCCGCAGTCGGTCCGCACCATGGAGTAGTGGGTCGCGTCCTTGAACGTCACCGAGGTGATGGCGCCGCCCCCGCCCCCGACCGAGTCGTACTCGCCGAGGAGCTCCTCAGGATTTCCGGCGGTCGAAGAAGAACCGCAGCCGCTCAGCAGGCCGAGGGACAACGCGCAGGTACCGACGAAGGACAGGTGAGAGCGGCGCATGGTGCAAGGTCTCCTCGGGCCCGGGGGCGGGACGGAGAGACGTAGAGCAACTCTCGGGCCAGAGCGTGACGACGCCGCTGAGCACGGACAGCCCGTCATTTCGCGTGCGACTCGACTCTGGACACCCTCGGTCGCGGCACGCTCGCTTCCGTTCGTGGAAGTGCTGGATCCGCGGCGGAGCTACTGAGTCCATGATTCAACGGTGTCATCCTGACGCCGAAGGCGGAAGGATCCCCCGTGGACCGCGCCCGGTTGGCTCGGGGGATCCTTCGCTACGCTCCTAATGACACCGACGTTTCGCGGACTCAGGTCACTAGCCCGAGAAACCCATCACCGTCTCTTCGAGTCGCTTGGCCTCGCGTGCATCGACGAGCCCCACGGCCACCACGTTCAATCGCGCGGGGTCGGCCAGCGTGCGGGCGACCTCGCGGACGGCGTCGGCGGTCACGCGGCTGAGCGCGTCGTGACGCTCGAGCGGCGTCTCGAGAAAGCCGAAGAGCGCTCCCACACCGAGGAACGCTCCGACGTCGTCCGCCGAGTCGAGCATCGCTTCGAGGTCCCATGCGTGGCGGCGCTTCGCCTTGTCGAGCTCGTCGGACGTGGGACCCGTCTGTGCCAGCTCCGTCATGAGCGAGAGGATCTCGCGTGTCACCTTGTCGACGCGCTTGTGCTGAACGCCTGCGGCGAAGTCGATCACACCGTCGTCTTCGTAGCCATCGTAGCCGGCGCTCACGTCGTAGCAGAGCCCCTGGTCGTCGCAGATGCGGTGATAGAGGCGGGTCGACATGCCGTCGTCGATGATGCGCATCAGGAGATCGAGCGCGGCCCTCTGTGGCGCCTTCTCCCCGAGCGCGCGGAAGCACACGCGCAGGTCGGTCTGGCTCGACTGGTTCGGGATGAGGAGCAGGCGCGGGGCCGTCTGGTCGTGCGACGGCGGCACCGCGGCGATACACTCTCCCGCAGGCAGTGCGCCAAAGTCGCGGCGCGCGAGGCGCTCTGCGTCCTTCCGGTCGACCGCCCCCGTGAACGTCAGGACGGAGCCGCGCGCGACGTAGTGACGTTCGTGGTGCTCGCGCAGCATCGGGAGCGTGAAGCTTCGCACGTGCTCCTCGTCGCCCGTGATGGTGAAGCCGAGCGGGTGCGTCGGGTAGATGAGCGCACGCGAGAGGTTGTCCGCGTCGACCTCACGACCGTCGTCGTCGCGGTCCTCGAGGATCTCCTCGCAAACGATCCCCTTCTCGACCTCGATGTCGAGGAACGCGGGTGCCCGGAGCACCTCGCCGAACAGCGCGCATGCAGCGTCGAGCGACTCGGCCGGCAGCGTCAGAGAGAAGACGCCGAAGTCGGTCTGCGTGGCCGCGTAAAGGTTCCCGCCGAGACGCTCGAACGCGTCGTTCACCGCGTGCGCGCTCGGGAGCCGCGGCGTCCCGCGGTAGATCATGTGCTCGAGGAAGTGGCTCAGCCCGTTGGTCTTCGCCGACTCGTACCGCGACCCAGTGCGCACGTGGAGCGCGAGGTGAGCACGGTGGAGCTGCGGCTCGGGAGCGACGAGGACCCTGAGCCCGTTCTCGAGCGTGAAGTCCGAAAGGTCGAACGAGTGAAGACGGCTCAATTGCCCTCTTCCTCGTCTTCCTCCGTCGGCGTCGGCGCGCCACCGTCCGCCGTCTTTGCGGTCCCCATCTTCTCGGCCATGTACTTCTCGTCGACCTTGATCTCGTTCTTCGCCGCGTCCTTGAGGCGCGCCATGTAGAGCGCGAACGCCTCGTCCTGCTTCTGGCGGACGAGTGTCTGGAGGTAGACTTCCTTGTCCTTGGCGAACTCTTCCTTCGTCGCTGTCTTGTGCTCCTTCAGCGAAACGAGGACGAAGTCCTGCCCGGCCAGCATCACGTCGTCCATGCCGTCCTTGTCCTTCGCGGTGAACGCGAAGTGGAGGACCTTGGCGTTGCTCTCCGCAGAGAGGCCGGGGATCGGGTCGCCGCCCTTGTTGAACGCCGCGGTGCTGACGATCTGCGGGCGGCTCGAGTCAGTGTCGGCGGTGTCCGCGACCGGCGCGTCCGGGGTGGCCGGAGCGGGCTTCTTTGCGTCCGTCGCGGGCACGGCCGCGGCTCCCGGAGCGGCGGCCGCCTTCACGGGCGCGTTCGGCGTGAGCGCAGCGATCTGCTCGTCGATGCTCTTCTGAGCGTCTTTCCCCGCCTTCAAGTCGGCCTGGATCTTCTCGGCCATCGCCTTCGCCGCTTCCTCTGCCTTCACTCGCGTGAAGAGCTCGGTCGCGACCATCAGCTTGAGGGCGTCGTCGGTCATCGCCGCGTCGCGCATGATGGCGTGGTACCCGAACTGCGTCTCGACGGGAGCGTCGGTCATCTCGCCCGGCTTCAGCTTGTCGGCCGCGTCCTTGAACGGGGCGACGAAGCCGTCGGTCTGGTCGCCGACGTCTCCGCCCGCACCCGCGCTGCCGTCCTGCGAGATCTCCTTCGCGACGGCGGCGAACGACTCGCCGTGCTTCACCCGAGCGATCGCAGCGACGATGCGAGCCTTGGCGGCCGCCTTGACGCTGTCGCTAGCAGAGGGCTCGACCTTGATGAGAATGTGGCGGAGGTGCGGGTTCTTGTGGGCCTCCGACGACCCCTCCACGCTCTTCTTGTTCGTATCGTCCGCGGCCCATGCCAGGACGTCCTTCGGCAGCGGCGCGGGCAGGTACTTCGCGAGGTACGACGCCCGGACCGTGATCGTGTTCAGGGTCGCCGTGCTTCGCTCGTCGATGTAGCCGGCGAGGGCTTCGGACTCGCTGACACGGACCGGCGTGTGAACGAGATCACGGACCTTCTCCGCGAGGATCTCGCGCGTCTGCTCCTCGCGGAACTCCGTCGGCGACCGCCCGGTGACGGCCTTGATCGTGCGCTCGTACACCTTGAGCTCGAACTTCTTCGTCTTGGAGTCGCGGAAGTTGTAGCGAACCTTCCCGTCGAAGAGTCGGACGTACGGCGCGAGCGAAACCTTGTCACTGGGGAGGCTGGCGTGGATGAAGCCATCGTAGATCGCCTCCGTCACTTCGTCTTCGCCGACCGTGATCCCAAGCCGCTCGGCGTCGTTGACGAGGAGCTCGCGCTCGATGAGCCCGTCGAGCGAGACACGCAGGATGCCCATCTGCTTGGCCTTCGCCACGAGCGGCTCGTTCTGCTCGCCGCGAGGGATGAGGAGCCGGTACGCGGCCATGTGATCCTTCGGCGTGATGCAGTGGCCCTTGACCCGCGCCGCGCACTGCTCGCCGAGCGAGGCCTTCTGCTTTCCCGCGCTCGGGTTGAAGCCGAGCACGAAGACGAGCGCCATTCCTATGATGAGGACGCCGTAGATGACGGAGGAGAGGCCGCGAGAGCGGAGGGCTTGGAGCATGGCGGGGGAGCCGCAATATCACGGCGACGGCCTCTTGAGGAGAGGCGCGGTCGACGCAGCGCGGCGTGCCGCGCAAACACGCCCGCTCGAAGGCTCGCCGCAGCGAAGCTCGGGCGCGTCCGGGCAGGGCCGGAACGCGAGGGAAACGCTAGAGATCCGTGTGCGCGACCCGGTTGAGCGAGAACGCGAACCTCACGCCATCGAGGGCGAGCTCGAGGCTCTCCGCAGCTCGGCCGAAGACCACCTCGTAGAACGTGTCGAGCATGCGGGTGCTGTCGCCCGGGTCGTTCACGTGGCTCATCTGGTGTGCGACCTCTTCGAAGCCGTTCGCCACCGCGGGGGCACCGAGAGCTCGGGCACGCTCGAAGAGCTTGGCGTCGTCCTCGCCCGGGAAGTTGCCGCGCTGGATGCGAATCACCACCCTCACCGCAAGCTCCGGAGTCGCTCGGAGGCGAATGCCGGAGTCCATGATCAGGTTCTCTCGGACCCGCTCGGCGACGACAACCTCCTCGGGAAGCGTGCGGAAGATGATGAACCCCGCATCGATGAGGGCTCGCTTCAGCTGCAGGGGGGTAAAGATGGGCATCAGGCTCGGGACAGGTGACAGGTACCGCGCCCCCGCGCGACGGAGCAAAACGAATGTGGGAGCGGGGACGGACGGCGTGGATCCCCCCAGCGAGTCACATGTTTCTCGAACGCTAAGGGGAGCCTCGTGGCTTGTCTACCACGGCGAGGGGGAGGGCGGGGTCACACTCGCACGAAGCGCGCCGAGGAGCGGGCCTCAACAACGTCTGGCTATGGCGTCTCGCGGACGGTTCCGGGGGTCGATTCACTCGTTCGGTGTCGGTGTTCGTGCCGCAGCGTGAAACTTTTTCACGCCTGTCGAAGGGCCCCAGAGGCGCGGAGCGGCGCCGGAGACGTGGCTCGCGAGACACTGACACGCAGGAAACAGCATACGAAACAAGCACTTGCATACGCTTCCGGGGCGACGGGTACATCCACACCACCCGCTCGAGCGGTGTTGGCCCGACTCCTGCTTGGTGAATGTCGTGCGGGGAGGACACAACCTTCCAGCGAGGGCATCACCATGGAAGCGGGATTCAAGATTCGGAAGCACCTGACACCGCCGCGAGGCATGCGGGCGTCGTCGGCCTTGCACGAGATGCGTCGCGAGGTCCGTCGAGAGGTCTCGGAGCGGGTCACCCTCCGCAGCGCGGCGTGGGAGTGCGAAGGGTGGACGCTCAACGTGAGCCGAGGCGGGGTGCGTGTCATCGTCGAGCGCCCGATCGCCCTGGGTGCGGTGTTCGACGTGACGATCGGTCTCGCCGACGCTTCGCCGCTCGTCCGGCAGGGGCGCGCGGTCTGGTTCCAGCAGGAAGCCGACGGCTTCATCGTCGGGGTCGCGTTTATTCCGACCCACGCGGTCGTGACGCAGTAGCCGTCACGAATTCTCGCGGCGTCCGTCGCCCCCCTTCCGTCCGCGAGAATTCACCGGCTCAGTTGCTTTGTTTCGGCTAATACAGCGCGCATGGCCGTCAAGAACCTCCTCCCGAACTGCGGGCTCTACCGCACCACCAAGGCGCTTCCCGAGCACGAGGCCGATTTCCCGGTCGGCTCGGTCGTCTACTTCCACAACCACTCGGACTCCGGCCTCCCGGTCGTGATCGCGCCGGACCACAACATAATGAACGAGTGGCACTTCCACGGCGCAGGGACACCGTTCCGCGGTCTCTCGTGGGCCGATAGCCTCGTGAAGATGCCGGACCAGGGCGTCTACTCCCTCCGCAAGCAGCTCGACTTCGAGGGAGGCTCGTGGCCGAAGGGGGCACTCGTACAGCTCGGCTACAACCGCCAGGGCGACGCCATCCTCTTCATCGCCCAGAAACGAGCGCAGCGCAGCGAGAACTCGCTGTGGTTCTCCGATCGTGGCGTACCGCTCTCGCGCGATCGACTCGCGCTGCTGGAGCCGCTGAGCGTCTTCACGGAGCCCCTGGCAGAAGGCGGCCACGCGACGGGAACGCACTGACGGCTACGCCCCGTCCCCCGCATCGCGGGCTAGGTCTGGGGCCGGGGCGAGCTTCATGAGCACTCACGGATCGACGAAGGCGCGCGTCCTCCACTGGTTCGTCCGCGGGGGGACGGTGAAGGGCCCCGACGGACGGGCGTTTCCCATCGACGTCGATCCGCTCGTCGTCGGCCGTGATCCCGGGGCGCAGATCGTCCTCGACGACGCTGAGGTGAGCACGCTGCACTGCGAGCTCTCCGCGACCGACAACGGAATCCTCGTTCGGGACCTGACGAGCACGAACGGCACTTTCATAGGCTCGACTCGGATCCGCGAGGCCGTCGTCACGATGCCCACGGTACTGGTCCTCGGCGGCACGCAGCTGACCGTCGAGCCTGCCACGAAGCAGCGCGTCGAGGTCGGCTTCGCGGACCACTTCGGCCCGCTCGTGGGGACGTCGCCGAGGATGCGCCGCGTGTTCGGTGTCCTCGAGAAGGTCTCGAAGACTCCGCTCGGCGTGCTGCTCGTCGGCGAAGCAGGGACGGGGAAAGAGCTCGCGGCGCGCGCGGTCCACGCGTCGAGCGCGCGTGCCGGGAAGCCCTTCGTCGTCGTCGACTGCAGCAGCATTCCGCCGGCGCTCGCGGAGAGCGTCCTGTTCGGCCACGAGAAGGGTGCAGTGGCTGGAGCGACGGAGCGGCGCAAGGGCGCGCTCGCGGAGGCACACGAAGGGACGCTCTTCCTCGACGAGCTCGGTGACCTTCCGATGGACCTCCAGCCGAAGGTCCTCCGGGTGCTCCAGGAGCGGCACGCGAAACGGCTCGGGGCGACGAGCTTCGAGCCTGCCGACGTCCGCATCGTCGCTGCGACCCGCCGCGACCTCGGCCCCGCGATGAACGCCGGCCGCTTCCGGTCCGACCTGTTCTTCCGCATCTCGCAGGTGCGCGTCGAGCTGCCTCCGCTCCGTGACCGGCTCGCCGACCTTCCGCTCATCATCGAGGACATCTGCACGAAGGTCGGACGCGCCGAGCACGCCGCGACGGTGATCGCGTGGGTCGAGCAGAACCTTTCGTCCCACGACTGGCCGGGCAACGTGCGCGAGCTCTTCAACGTCGCCTCGGCCGCGGCGTCGCTCGCGGACACGCCCGGAGCAATCGACGACGTTCTCACGCTGTCGCGATCGGGGGACGACGGCATGAACGGCACGACGACCGCGTTCGGCGAGGCGAAGCGTGCCGCCGTCGCCGACTTCGAGAAGGAGTATTTCGTGGCTCTCTCCAAGCGCGCGAAGGGGAACGTGAGCGAGATGGCGCGACAGAGCGGGATGGAGCGGCACCATGTGCGCGCTTACCTCCGCAAGTGCGGGATCGAGAAGTAGCGGCTTCGGTGCGGGCTGCGGACGCGACACGATCGGCGCTGCCCATGCTAAGGAGCGCGCGTGCTTCGACTCGACTCCATCACCAAGCAGCATGGCCGCCAGATCCTCTTCATGGACGCGTCGTGCGCCGTCTTCCGCGGTGAGAAGATCGGGCTCGTCGGGCCGAACGGGTCCGGCAAGTCCACCATCTTTCGCCTGATCGTGAAGGAGGAGCAGCCCGACAGCGGGCAGGTCGCCGTCGATCGCGGGACGACCATCGGCTATTTCAGCCAGGACGTCGGCGACATGAAGGGGATGAGCGTCGTCGCGGCGACGCTCGATGGTGCTGGGCCCGTCTCCGAGGTCGCCACGCGCCTCCGACGGCTCGAGGAGGAGCTGGCCGACCCGGATCTCGGCGACCGGATGGAGCAGGTCGTGGAGGAGTTCGGGGAGGCGCAGGCGCGCTTCGAGGAGCTCGGTGGCTACGCGCTCGACGCGCGGGCTCGGGAGATCTTGGCGGGGCTCGGCTTCGCGCAGGACGTGATGGACGGCGACGTCGGCAACCTCTCGGGCGGCTGGAAGATGCGCGTCGCGCTCGCCCGCATTCTGCTCATGCGCCCCGACGCGATGCTGCTCGACGAGCCCACCAACCACCTCGATCTGGAGTCGATCCTCTGGCTCGAGCAGTTCTTGAAGGCGTACGAGGGCGCGCTCATGCTGACCTCGCACGATCGCGAGTTCATGAACCGCATCGTGACGAAGATCGTCGAGATCGACGGCGGCGAGCTGACCATCTTCTCGGGCAACTACGAGTTCTACATGAAGCAGCGCGCGCTCCTCGACGCGCAGGCCGAGAGCGAGTTCTCGCGGCAGCAGGCGATGCTGGCGAAGGAGGAGGCGTTCATCGCGCGCTTCAAGGCGCGCGCGAGCCATGCGGCGCAGGTGCAGTCGCGCGTGAAGAAGATCGAGAAGATCGAGCGCGTCGAGCCGCCGCGGCGACACAAGAAGCTGCGCTTCGACTTCCAGGACGCGCCGCGCTCGGGCGACGACGTGGCCAACGTGAGCGCCGTCAGCAAGGCGTACGGCGCGAAGACGATCTACGACGGCCTCGACCTGCTCGTGCGGAGGAAGGAGCGCTGGTGCGTCATGGGGGTGAACGGCGCAGGGAAGTCGACGCTCCTCAAGCTCGTCGCGGGGACAACCGACCCTGACGCGGGCAAGGTCACGGTCGGCGCGAGCGTGAAGATGGCCTACTTCGCGCAGCACGCGATGGACATCCTCGACCCGACGAACACCGTCTGGGACTCGCTCGTGAGCAAGTTCCCGAAGGCGTCGATCGGCTCGCTGCGGACCCTCGCCGGCGTCTTCGGCTTCTCCGGCGACGACATCGAGAAGCCGTGCCGCATCCTCTCGGGCGGCGAGAAGGCACGGCTCGTGCTCGCTCAGATGCTCTACGACCCGCCGAACTTCCTCGTCCTCGACGAGCCGACCAACCACCTCGATCTCTACACGAAGGAGATGCTCATCGAGGCGCTCGGCGGCTACGAGGGGACGATGCTCTTCGTGTCTCACGACCGCCACTTCCTCCGCGCGCTCTCGAACCGCGTGCTCGAGATCGATCGCGGCGACGTGCGCAAGTTCGGCGGCGGATACTCGGAGTACGTGAGCGAAACCGGGCAGGAAGCGCCCGGCGTACACACATGAGGAGCTGACGCCGGCGCACCTCCGGCGTCGAGCATCGAGTTGCGGTACGATACAATCGATGCTGCGTCCGTATTGCCTTCTGATTGCTTTCGGTGTCGCTGGCTGCGGTGTGGACGAGGCGGGCCTTCTCGGAGGCGCCGACGCGGCGGCGCATGCGAGCGACGCCAGGGTCTCCGATGCGTCCGCCGATCACCGGGCCCATGACGCCGCGCCAGGAAACGACGTCAGCTCGGGGAAGCCCGAAACAGGGTCGCACGTCGACGCGCACGTTCTCGACGCGACACCTCGCGACGCTAGCGACGCCGCGCACACGGAGGCCAGCGGGCCGGACTCGGGGGATCACGACGCAGGTCACCCCGAGGCGGGCCACCCCGACGCGGGCCATCCGGACGCGGGTCACGACGCAGGCCGTGAGGACGCGAGTGACGCGAGCGAGAAGGACGCCCACACACACGACGCCGGGGTCGACACCGGCGCGGTGTTCGCCCAGGCGTGCTCGGAGCTGGGCCTTCCTGTCGGCACGCAGGAGGAGACGCTCTACATCGGCCACAACCCCGCGATGCCCTGGACCGCACTCTGCGTGACGACGAGCATCAACTCGTCGCTGACCTACCTCCCGCTGCCTGCGGGCAATCAGTCGACCTACCCGCTCGGTGGTTGCGCGACCGCTTCCGTCAACGGCGGCACGGGCGTCGTGTCGACCTATTCGCGAGTGCTCATCAACCCGACGACGCTGATGGTCGACACGAGCGACTCCTCGGGAGCGATCTCCACGGGCGGAACCTACGAGTTGAGTGGCAACGGTTCGTTCAAGCACACGTACAGCGTCATGCTGTTCGCGTCCGCGCGCTCCTGTACGTTGGGGACGACGGAGGGCACGGCGTCGATCAACCTCACGGGGACCCACTTCGTCGTGGCCTCGACGCAGGTGTTCACCCCGCAAGGCTACGAGAGCATGGGTCAGGGCACGACGATCGGGAGCGAGACGACGCTCGACGTGAAGGGCAACTCGGGCGGTATCTCGTCGTGCAGCAACGTGAACGACTACTACACCGACGTCGGCGGCAGCTGCCTTCAGCTGACGTACGTAGCTCCCTGAGGAGAGGCGACGCGCATGGACATTCGCGGCAAGGTCGTCGTCGTCACCGGAGGGGCTCACGGCATCGGACGCGCGCTGGCCGAGCGGTTTCACGCGGACGGCGCCGCGAGGGTCATCGTCGCCGACCGCGACGCGGAAGGCGCGGCGCGGGTGGCGGAGCGTGTCGTCGGCCTCGCCATCGCGTGCGACGTTTCGAACGCGCCGGACGTCGCGCGCATGGTGGAGCAGGTGCAAGCAGAGGTCGGCGCGATCGATCTCTACTGCTCGAACGCGGGCGTGCTCGAGCAAGACCAGGACTTCGACAACGCCGCGTCGGGCACGGACGCCGGCTGGGCCCGATCGTGGGGCGTCAACGTGATGGGCCACGTGTACGGCGCTCGCGCGGTGCTCCCGGCGATGATCGCGCGGCGCCAGGGCTACATCCTCAACACCGTGTCGGCGGCCGGCCTGCTCAGTCAGATCGGGAGCGCGTCGTACTCCGCCACGAAGCACGCGGCGCTGGGCTTCACCGAGTCTCTCGCGATCACCCACAAGGACCATGGCATCCGCGTCTCCGCGCTCTGCCCGCAGGGCGTGGACACCGCGATGGCGCGCGGCGCGACGGGCCGAGAGCCGGCGCTCCTGGACGGGATGCTCAGCCCCGAGGCCGTGGCAGACGCCGTCGTCCACGGCCTCGCCAGGGAAGAGTTCATGATTCTGCCGCACCCGAAGGTTACCGAGTACTTCCGCAACAAGGCGGAGAGCTACGACCGATGGATCGGCGGGATGGCGAAGCTACGCCGGCTTCAGAGGGGCTGACGACGACCTTCGCAGGCCGCTGCTCCGCACCATGTGCTCGAGATCGCTGAAGCGCTGCGCGAGCGCACGGACGAGCGCGCCCGTCCATCCCGAGAGGCCGAGGCCTTCGTTCATGGTTGTCTGATCGAGGACGGTCACCGTGACCTCGTCGACCGCGACCACCGTCGCCGCTCGCGGCTCGAAGAGGATGAGAGCCATCTCGCCGAACGCATCTCCCGGCTCCATGAACGCGAGCGTCTCCTCGACCCCGGCCGCGGTCCGGTACGCGCGGCAGCGGCCAGCCACGATCATGTACGCGTCGTCCCCCTTGTCCCCCTCACGCACGATGATCTCGCCCGGCGCGAACGTCCTCCGCGGGAGGTGGAGGCCTCCGTGGAGGAACGCGCGCATCGCGTCCTGCAGCTCGGCGATCGTCTGGTACCTCTCGGCCGGAGCGGCCCTCGTCGCGCGCTCGGCGACCGCTCGGATGCGCTTCGCCACGCCAATCCGCTCGCACGCCGCGTCTATCGAGGCGACCTCCCCTGCGGCGGCGCGCTTCAGCAGCACGTCCGACGACGTCGTCGCGGGCCCGTACGGCCCCTGACCGCTCAGGATCTCGAAGAGCAGCGCGCCGACGCCGAAGACGTCGGAGCGTTCGTCCGCGTCGTTCGGGTTTCCGCGTGCCTGTTCGGGCGCCATGTAGTCGGGCGTCCCGACAGCACCTGGCGCGTTCATGAGTGCGTTCGCACCGGACGCCGGTTCGGAGCGAACCAGCTTCGCGAGGCCCCAGTCCATCAGGTAGACCTGTCCGAAATCGCCGACCATGATGTTGGCTGGCTTGAGATCGCGATGAACCACTCCGCGATGGTGCGCGTACGCGAGCGCGTCGCACACCTTGAGCAAGATCTCGATGCCGCCGGCGACGCGATCGATGATGCCGGGCGGTCGCTTTCGCAGCCAGGCGTCGAAGGCGTCCCCCTGCACGAGCTTCATCGTGAAGTAGGCGATGCCGTTCGCGTCGATGGCGAGCTCGTGAACGGGCACGATGTTCGGATGCTCTAGCTGTCCCGTGATCTGCGCCTCGGCGATGAACGCGTCGCGGTAGAACGGGTGCGTCGCGTAGTCCTTGTCGATGCGCTTCAGGGCAACCTGGCGCAGGAGGTTCGTATCCGTCGCGGGGTGCACGTGCCCCATCGCGCCGCGCGCGAGCTCTCGGCCGAGCACGAGGTGCGTGGGCGAAGGGATCTTCTCGGCGACGATCTTCGCTTCCGAGAGGGTCGGCTTGACGGGCACCGGGATGTTCTCGGTGACGCGTACGGGGAGGACCTCAGGTTCAGCAAGAAACGGGTTGGTCATCGCGATGTCTCCGGTTCGAATCCCGAGTCTATACGGACGGCGCGCGCGACGCGCGGGCCTCTTCGACGGGTCGTCGATCGGGGACTAAACCGGGACTGGCCCCGTCGCCGCTCGCTACTGCATCGTGAACGTCTCCACGCTGGACCCGGTGGACGTTCCCGTCATCACCGGCTCGTACACGGTAACGGTCGTCGGCGTGGCGGTGAACGTCACCGTACGCGGCGCCGATGGCGCGGGGCACGTCGTCGTCTCTTTCAGCGACGCCCCCACCGTCGAGAAGGTCGCGGCCCCGGTCACCGTCACGCCGGCCGTCGTCGTCACGCTCTCGATCGTCGAGCCCGAGATCACGATTGTGATGCTGAGAGGCGGCGCAATCCCCGCATCGACGAGCGCCGCGTCATCGATGACGAGCGACGTGAGCGTGTACGTACCATCGACGATCGTACCGCCCGTGCCGACGGTCGGTGCTGCGATGGAGACCGTCGCCGTGACGGGCGTACCCGCGTTCACTACCGTGTTGCACACGACGGTGGCGTCGCCTTGGTGGGACGATCCCGAGTCCTTCGTCGAGCTGCCGCTGTCGCGCGAGGACACTCCGCTGTCCGTCTTCGCCGAGCCCGAGTCGATGGAGGGCGCGCCGGTATTCGTCGACGATCCGCTGTCCTCGGTCCGCGAGCCCGAGTCACGCGTGTTCGAAGACGCGTCGAGAGTGTGTTGTGTCGGCGTGCTCGAGCTGCATCCAGCCACGAGGATCGACGACAGCACGATGGACGAAGACTTCATTCGTCCGTTCTGACGGAAGATGCGGGGTCGGTCGAATCGAAGGATTCAACTGCCGACAGCTCGGCAACACACGCGGCTCGATCTTCGCGCTCGAGGTCGAGGTCGAGGTCGAGGTCGAGTTCGAGGTCGAGGTCGTGCTCGAGGTCGTGGTCAGCGGATCCAGAGGCTCCACGCAGCATCGACCTGCGCGTTCCCGGCAAAGCCATACGTCGGAGCCTCGTTCGACCCGACGTGGAAGCGCGCATGAGAGCCGTCGTCCGTGTCGGTCCCCTGGATCGCAGTGCCCAGGTAGAACGTGCCATTCGACCACTGGCCGTTGATGTTCGCGGCCACTGGCGACGTCAGATTCACGCTGGTCGAGACCTGCACGTTCGCGAGATCGAACGGCCCGATGACATCGACGCCCGCGGTGGGCCCCATCAGCGTGCGACCGGCGTTCCACTGCGCCCAGTCGGTCTGCTTGAAGCCGAAGTGGTACCGCGCGACGGCGTTGGCCGGCGTGTTCGCGCGCAGGATTGTCGTGGGCGTGATCAGCGCGGTGAAGAGGCTCGCTTCGCGATTCACGAACACCGCCATCGGGTTCGTGGGGTCGCCGTGGGTGACGTTGAACCAGTCGTCGGTCCATGCGCCAGCCCAGTCCGCCGTCACGTTGGACGTCGTGAACACGTTCGTCGTGTGCAGCGTCGCCATGAGGATCCATCCGCCGCCGTCGGTCGTCATGTCGCAGTACGCGGCGAACGGAGCGTTCGGTCCCGACCCATCGGGGTCGATCGTGAAGACCCCGCTCGCGGCCGCCGGGTTTGCCGCGAGGACCGCGGCGCACGACGTCATGACTCCGCAGAAGCCGTCGTCGCACGTCTGCCCGGCCGCGCAGGTCTTGCCACAGCCGCCGCAGTTGTGAACGTCGCTCGTGAGGCTCTCGCACCCGCTGCTACACGCCGTCAGGCCGGTCCCGCAGTATTCGACGTACACGGCGCCGCCGTTTCCGACCCCGCCAGCGCCGCTGCTCCCCGTGCCACCACCGCCGCCTGCCCCGAAGCCCACTCCCCCGGGACCTCCCTCGCCGCTCGACGTACCCGAAGCGCCGCCGCTGGCAGCGGTCGCGCCGCCCCCCGCAAGGACGAGCCCGCCGCCCCCTCCGCCGCCGTTGTACGTGGTGTCCGGCGCCGTGATGACGCCGCCGGCTCCGTCCGAATAGCTGATCTGTGTGATGAACGTGGTGAGGACGGGGAACGCGATTCCGAGGCCGCCGTTCGCGGTGACCGGGTTGCCCATGTAGATCAGCGTGCTCGAGCCGCCGCTCGAGCCGCCGGTTCCGCCGTTGCCGCCCTGAGAGCTGTACGCGCCGTTGCCTCCCGCGCCGCCGCCGCTCCCGCCGCCGGCGCCGCCGAAGTACTTCGGCGCGCCATTGCCTGGATTGTACCCGCCTCCTCCGCCCCCCCCGCCGACCGCGCTGAGGAGCGCACCGAAGCTCGAACTGGCGCCAGACGAGCCCATGTTGAGCGTCGCGGTTGGGCTTGAAATGCCGCCCGCCCCGCCCGCGCCGACCGTGACGACGAACGTCGCACCGGACGCCACCGTGTACCCGCCCACGGCCACTTGACCACCGCCGCCACCACCGCCCGCGCTTCCCTGTCCATCGTGCCCACCCCCGCCACCGCCCCCGCCCCCGACGGCGACGACACGGACCTGCGTGATGCCCATCGGGACGGTGAGCATTCCGGACGCCGTGAAGAGCTGCTCGGTCGCGACCGCAGCGGCGCACTTCCCGCCTGTGCAGTTTCCGGAGAGACAGTCCGAGTTGCCGCCGCACGCGTTGCCGAGGGGGCAGGTCGGAGCACACGCGGCAGCGCAGGCTCCGGCGGTGCAGGTCGTCCCCGTCTCGCACGACTTGCCGCATGCGCCGCAGTTCGCGTTGTCGGTATCGATGTCGACGCAGAGGCCTTCGCAGAGCGACGCCGTCGCTCCGGAGCACGTCGACTGACACGTGCCCGCGGAGCACACCTTCGCGGCGCCGCAGACCGTTCCGCACGCGCCGCAGTTGTCGGGATCGAACTGCGTCAGGGCGCAGTAGCTCTCGGTCCCCGTCCCGCACGTCGCCCACGTCGCGGCACACGTGGCGGCGCACGCCCCGCCGGAACAGACCTGGCCCGCCGGGCACGCGTTGCCGCACGTCCCGCAGTTCTTGTTGTCGGATTGCGAATCGACGCACGTGCCGGAGCAGAGGGTCGACGTGACGCCGATGCAGGTCGCGCCGCAGCTCCCTTCGGAGCAGTAGGTGCTGGCCTGGCACGTCGTACCGCAGGTGCCGCAGTTCTTCGGATCGATCTGGATCTCGGCGCAGAAGGCGCTCGCACCTGTGCCGCAGCGGGCCTCGAAGGGTGGGCACGAGGGGCCGGCGTCCGTCCCCGAGTCCTCGGCGGCGTCCGAGTGCCCGCTGGCGTCGACCGGGATGGGGGAGTCGACAGGAGCATCGAGATGGAGGCCCGTGTCGGAGCCTGCGTCGCCGTGTCCTGCGTCGGGCTTGCCGCTGTCCGGCTTCCCCGTGTCCGCCTTTCCTGCGTCGGCGTGCGAGGCGTCGGCGCCTGCGTCCGACCGCGCAGGACCCGCGTCGAGCGACGCGTCACCGCCGACCCCAGTGGTGGCAGCGCCGCCGCAGGCAGCGATCGCGACGGAGGCGAAGACTGCCAACGCGCGCGGCGCGCACGACGCAATGCTCGCGAAGCTCGAGACAGAGAGCGAGGTTCTCATCCGTCCACGCTATCCCGAGGTCTGGCCTCGAGGAAAGCCGTCGCGAGGCCCCTTCAGGCCGGTGGACGGAGCTTCGCGAACTTCTCTCGCAGCGCCTCGCACACGACCGGCGGCGCGTAGCGGCTCACGTCACCGCCGTGGCTCGCGATCTCCCGGACGAGCGAGGCCGAGATGAATCCGTTCTGCGTACGCGTGGGGAGGAACACCGTGTCGACCTCGGGGAAAAGGTCCGCGTTCGCGTGCGCGATCTGTAGCTCGTACTCGAAGTCGGTCGCCGCGCGCAGACCGCGGACGATGACTCGCGCGCTGCGCTGGCGGCAGAAGTCGATGAGCAGCCCGTCGAACGACTCGACTCGAACGTTCTCCCAGGGCTTTGAGACCGCGCCGACGAGGCGGAGGCGATCCTCGCTCGAGAAGAGCGCGTTGCGGGTCGGGTGGACGCCGATCGCGACGATGACGTCGCTGAAGAGCGCGGAGGCTCGCTCGATGAGGTCGAGGTGGCCCTGCGTCGGCGGGTCGAAGCTCCCTGCGTAGACCGCGAGACATTCGAGGCTGCGCGTCATGGTCGTGCCTTCGGAGGGGAGGAGGGTGCGGGCGGAGCGGCGTGACTTCCCGGCGAAGGCGTGGAGGTCGTCGGCTGCGGCGCGGGTGCAGGCGCCGGTGCAGCCGGACGGCCATTCTGGGGACGTCTGCCGGCCGCCTCCTCGTTGATGGCCTCGAGCATCGTCGGGTCGGGCTCGATCCACATGAAGCGCCCGTCGTCTCCGAACGTGATGCGAAAGATCGAGAGCAGGCCGGACCCCATCACGCCGCCCATGTTCACGCCTAGGTCCTGCTCTGGACGCGGGACGTCTTCGACGGCGGGAATCTTCGGGAGATCGAACGCGCCGAACTTGAGCTGCGGGACCGTCCCGCCGCGAAGGTTCGGCGAGCCGGGGATGGGCTCGAGCGCCTGCGGATCGACGCCTGCGCGACGCCACTCCGCGTCGCCGAGGGAGAGCGGGAACAGCGCGGCGCTATCGACCAGCAGCGACTCCATGTCGTCCCCGGTCGGGCTCACGCTGATGTGCATCATGGCGGCCCCTCCGCGCAGGTACCAGAGCGGGACGCGGCTGGCCTGAGGTGGCGGCGTGGGCTCGAGCTTGCGGACGACGAACTGGTCGCCGTGGCGATCGAACGTCACATGCATGTGCCGGAGCAGGTTCACCCCGAGCAGCGCCTTCACCGGAAGCCCGAGCTGGTGCGAGAGACCGCTCAGGTCCTCCACGAGCGCGGGGACGTCCTTCACCTCGAGCTTGTCTCGATCGCCGAAGCTCAGGTTGACCCACGCCGCCTCGCGCCGCGACGACGAGTCGACGATGAGCTCGCCGACGCCGGTCGACAGGAGCGCGAGGATTCTCTCCCCCTCGAGCTCGCAAGGCACGATCGCGATCGGCCCCGCCTGCGGCATCTCCACCGACGCGACCAGGCTCCCCTCGAGCGCGAAGGGGTGCCGCCCGGTCCCGCGCCGCGCCAGCTTCGAGACCTCGCGCGCCCACGGGTCCTTCACGGAAGGGTCCTGGAGCATCGCTTCGAGGTCGTCCGCGGCCTGTTCGATGTCGCCCGCGTACCAGTGTGCCCGCCCGCGGAGCCCCATCACCTCGGAGCTCGTCATGCCCTCCGTGAGACGCAGCACCTCGGGGAGCTCGAGCCTCGCGAGAGCGACGCGGGCGCCGAGCGTACGCACCTCCGGGTCGTGAGGCGCGGCCTGGAGCGCGCTCTTCAGCGCCTCGTGCGCGTCTTCGATGTCGCCGCCGCGGTAGCTCTTCTCGGCGCGCTTGAACCACTTGTCGGCGAGCGCAGCTCTCGGCGGGTGTGCCGGGTCGAACGCGGGGCCACAGCCCGAGGAAGCAACGGCGGCGGCCAGGACCACAGCGACGGCGCCGATCGACCGGCGCGCGCGGCGGGGGGCGAGAAAGACAGCTTGAGCGTTCTTGTCAGACGACTTCATGGGTGCTGGGTACGACGCGCAGAATTCTATCGGCCCTGAGCTCGCGTCTTCCTCGACCTGGGAGCTGATAGCCCATCACCCTGGGCAGGTCGAGGTCCCTGCGGACCTCGGTCAAAACCATCGGGAAGGTCTCGGCAGGGCGCCGCGAGGCTCGGTAGGTCACGTCGACCGTCGCCCCGTGCTCGATCGCGGCATCGCAGGCGAGCAGGATCGCCTCGCGGGCGACCCGCTCCGAGATGCGCACCTGCCAGAGGTCTCGGGCGCTCACGGGGGCGAGGACCGCGAGCGTGCGAGCGAAGACGGCGCGGAGCGCCGCGACGTCGTCCTCCGCGCGATGGGCGCGCCCTTTCGGGATCGAGAGGGCCTCCGAGAGCGACGCGAGCGAGTAGCTCCGGAACGCGAACGCCCGGCGCGCCAGCACGAGCGTGTCGACGTAGTGGGGGATCTTGAGCGGACGACCTGCGCGGCCGAGCTCGGCCTCGAGGAACGCGACGTCCCATCGCGCGGCGTGCGCCACGAGGACGGCCCCGCGCAGGATGTCTAGGATTCGCGGAACGAGCTCGAGGAACGTCGGCGCCCCGGCGAGCGCCGCCTCGTCGAGCCCGTGCACGTGCGACGCCCCTCCCGCGCGCGTCGGCGGCATGACGAGCGACGAGAGCGACGCCACGCGCGCGGTGCCAACCCACCGCTCGATGCAGACCTCGACCACACGGTCCTCCGCCGGGTCGAGCCCCGTCATCTCCAGATCGACGAACGCGAAGGGTGCGTCCGTCACCGCGTCGTCCCACGGCGAGCCCTGCGGCGGAGCCGAGGGCGGCAGCGGCGCCTCCGGTGCCGGGGCTTTGGCGTCAGTCATCCGCGTTCATGCGCGCTCGATCAGCATCGCGATCCCCTGGCCGACGCCGATGCAGAGCGCCGCGAGCCCGCGACGCTGCTCGCGACGCGAAAGGCCGTGCGCGAGCGTCACGAGGAGCCGGCACCCGCTCGAGCCGATGGGGTGGCCGAGCGCGATCGCGCCGCCGTCGGGGTTGAGCCGTGACGTGTCGATCTCGAGGCTCCGCTGGCACGCGATCGCCTGCGCCGCGAAGGCCTCGTTGAGCTCCACCTGGTCGACCTCCCCGATCGTCCACCCGGCCCGCGTGAGCGCGCGACGGGTCGCCGGGATCGGCCCTTCGCCCATGAAGTTGGGCTCCACTCCGGCGGTCGCGAACGCGACGACGCGCGCGAGAGGAGTGAGCTTCTCGGCGCGCAGCACAGCCTCGCTGACGACCATCACCGCGCTCGCGCCGTCGTTGATGGGGGAGCTGTTGCCGGCCGTGACCGTACCGTTCTTCCTGAAGACGGGCTTCAGCGCCGAGAGCGCGGCGAGCGTCGTGTCCGGTCGCGGGCTCTCGTCCCTGTCGACGACGAGGGTCGCCCCCTTCTTTCCCGGCAAGGTGACCGGCACAATCTCTCTGTCGAACGCGCCCGCCGCCATGGCGACGCCCGCTTTTCGCTGCGACTCGAACGCGAAGGCGTCCTGCTCCTCGCGCGTGACGCTGAACTTCTCCGCGACGTTCTCGGCGGTCTCCCCCATCGACTGCAGCGGGAAGCGCTCGGCCATCTTCGGGTTCTCGAAGCGCCACCCGAGCGTCGTGTCGAAGATGGCCGGCGGCCGGCGGTCGAACCCCTCCTCGCTCTTCTTCATCACGAACGGCGCGCGCGTCATGCTCTCGACGCCCCCCGCGATCACCACCTCGGCGTCGCCCGTCCAGATGCGCATGACCGCGTCGGTCACCGCCTCGAGCCCCGAGCCGCACAGACGGTTCACCGTCACGGCCGGCACGTCGTACGGGAGACCCGCGAGGAGGCCTGCCATGCGCGCCACGTTGCGGTTGTCCTCCCCCGCCTGGTTCGTCGCCCCCATCACGATCTGATCGACCCTCGCGGCCAGCGCAGGCACACGCTCGCAGAGCGCCCGCACCACGGTCGCGGCGAGGTCATCGGTCCGCACCTCGGCGAGCGCTCCTCGATACTTGCCGACGGGGGTCCGTACCGCGGCGACGAGATAGGCCTGCGTGAGCGAGTTCATTGCGCCACTCCGTCCTTCCACACGTAGAACCCCTCGCCCGTCTTCTTCCCGAGCTTGCCCGCGCGCACCATCATTCGAAGCAAGCTGGGCGGCCGGAACTGCTCGCCGATCTCGCGCTGGAGGTGCTCGAGGATCGACAGCCGCACGTCGAGCCCGACCAGGTCGGTCAGCTTGAGCGGCCCCATCGGGTGGCGGTAGCCGAGCTCCATCGCACGGTCGATGTCCCTCGCGCTCGCGACGCCCGTCTCCAGCATGCGCATCGCCTCGGCGCCGAGGATGACGCCGAGCCGGCTGCTCGCGAAGCCTGCCGTGTCGCGGACGACGATGGGGGTCTTGCCGAGCCCGGCCGCGAAGTGGAGCGCCTTCTCGATGATCGCCTCGGAGGTCTCGAGCCCGCGGACGACCTCGAGCAGCTCCATCACGGGAGGCGGGTTGAAGAAGTGAAGCCCCACCGTCCGGTCGTGCGCGCCGATGCGTCGCCCGAGCTCCGTGATGGAGAGCGACGACGTGTTGGTGGCGATCATCGCGTGCGCCGGGGCGTGCTGCAGCACCTCGGTGAGCAGGATGACCTTCAGCGTCATGTCCTCGGGGACGGCCTCGATGACGATGTCCGCCCGGTGGACGGCCACCTGCACCGACTGGGAGAGCTCGATCGCGGCGATCGCCTCGGCGGCCGCGGCGCTCGCCATCTTCCCCTTCGCGACGAGCTTCTCGAGCTGGGCGGCGATGCCGGCGAGCGCAGACTGCGCCTTGATGGCGTCCGCGTCGTAGAGCGTGACCGCGTGCCCTGTCGAGGCAGCGATCTGCGCGATCCCCTGCCCCATCGTACCGCTTCCGAGGACGGCGACGGCCGGGTGGGGCCTTAGGTCGAGCGTGGGGCGAGAGAGGCGGGTGGCGGTGTCGGTCATGAAGCTCCTGTGCGTCGTTCGCAACGTGTCGGGTTGAAGCCGCCCCAGGACGCGAACGCGCGGCATGGAGCGGCGACCGCTCCCCCTCGACCCAAGCCGGAATAGCGCGGTTCGGCCGTTCTTGGCGCCGTCTTCGATCGACTCCTCGTAAGCCGTCGAGATTGCTCGCGATAAGCCTCTCGATGACCCGATGGACGGGGTCCCGACGACGACGACCCCGCCTCTTGCTGCGATGCGCTCGCCTACCCCCACGATGACCGCGTGTCTTGCTGCGATGCGCTCGCCTCCCCGCGCGATGACCGCGCGTCTTGCTGCGATGCGCTCGCCTACCCCCGCGATGAACGCGCCTCCCCGAGGGATGAAGGCGCTTCCCCCTCGGATGACCTCGCCTCCCCGCGCGATGCCCTGCCGCGACGCTCTGTGATACTCACCTCCCCATGACAGAACAGCTCGTCACGATGCTCTCCGCCGAGACCATCGCCGCACGCGTCAAGGAGCTCGGTGCGGAGATCACCCGCGACTACGCGAACGCGTCGCTCGTCCTCGTGTGTGTGCTCAAGGGGAGCTTCGTGTTCGCGGCTGACCTCGCGCGCGCCATCGACCTTCCGCTGCGGATCGACTTCCTCGGCGTGCGGTCGTACGGCGAGGGGACGGAGTCGTCCGGCGTCGTGCAGATCACGCACGACCTCTCGCGGCCCATCGCCCACGAGGACGTCATCCTGGTGGAGGACATCGTCGATACGGGGCTCACCATCGCTCACCTGATGGATCTCTTCCGCACCCGTCAGCCGCGAACGGTCAAGGTGTGCTCGCTCCTCCACAAGCCCGCGCGCGCGAAGGTCGACGTGAAGGTCGACTACCTCGGCTTCACCATCGAGGACCGCTTCGTCGTGGGCTACGGTCTCGACTTCGCCGAGAAGTACCGGAACCTCCCGTACATCGGCGTCGTGGAGCGGAGCTGACATGAGCGAGCCCTCGAACCCCCAGGCCAGCAAGCGGCTGCTCTTCCTCGAGAAGGTGACGCGCGAGGGCACCACCGACCCGTTCGCGTGGTACGGCCTCGCCCTCGAGTACAGGAACCTCGAGCGCTTCGACGAGTCGCTGCAGACGTTCACGACGCTCCGCAGCAAGAACCCCGAGTACGTCGCGATGTACCTGATGTGCGGCCAGATGCTCGAGAAGTCGGGGCGTCCCGACGAGGCGCGCGAGTGGCTCGAGGCAGGCATCGCCGCGGCCACGAAGGCGGGGGACAGCCACGCGCGAGGTGAGCTCGAGACGGCGCTCAGCACGCTGACGTAGAGAGCGTCACCGAGCGTCGAAGAGCGAGAGATCGATGGCCTCGGCCATCGCCTTGTAGCCCGCGTCGTTCGGGTGAAGATGGTCGCCGCTGTCGAACGCGGCCGAGAGGCGCGCAGGGTTGGCAGGATCGCGGGTGGCGCGATCGAAGTCGATGACGGCGTCGTACGCCTTGCTCGTGCGAATCCAGGCGTTCACGACCTGCCGCTTCACCTCGCCGCCAGCCGTGAAATAGCGCGGGAGGGTCGTCCCTTCGAACGGGGTGAGCGTGCCGCCGATGACCGTCAGACCGGCCGCGTGCGCGCGCTCGATGATCTGACGATGGCCAGCGATGATGTCGTCCGCGGTCACCTCCTGCTCGGGCCTGTCGAGGAAGGTGGGCGCGCCGATGTCGTTGATCCCCTCGAGGACGATCAGATACTTGGCGCCGCCTGGCGACAGCACATCTCTGTCGAGGCGCGCGAGCGCGTTCTGCCCGATGACGTCGTGCAGCAGGCGGTTGCCGCTGATCGCCGCGTTGACGACGGCGCGGAGAGGCGCGCCCTGCCTCGCGTTCAACCTGTCCGAGAGGAAGTTCGGCCAGCGATGGTTCGCGTCGCGCGTCGAGCTGTAGCCGTCGGTGATCGAGTCGCCCAGCGTGACGATGGCGGCGGCGCTTGCCGGCTCTCCCCCGGTCGACGCGACGTCGATGCCGGCGAGGAAGTACCAGGACTTCGTCAGTATCGCGTCGGCGATCGTGTCGGCCCCGGCGAAGTCACCGGGCGCCGAGACGTAGGTCGTCTGCACCGCGAGCGAGTGCTCGGTCGCCGCGGTCTGCGCGTCGGGGAGGTACAGGCTCACCGCGAGCTCGCTCGAGGCGGGCACGGCGAGCGCCACGGGGTCGCTCACGACGAGCGCACCGGGCGGGATGGTCACGCCCCGTGAGCCCCCGAAGGTGACGCCACGGTCCGACCCTGGAGCGATCGCGGCGCCGCTGCCGTGGAGCGCGACGTGCGCCGAGCCGACGCGGAGCGAGGTCGCCCCGTAGGCGTTGGTCAGTCGTATTCGAACGCGCGACCCACCGAGGCTCACGCGCGCGATCTCGCGGACCGTCTGACCCGCGAGCTTCAGCGGAGCGTCGGGCGCCTGGGGGCTCGCGGTCCACGTGGCCATCCATCGCTGTCCGTCGGTCGTCGGCGCGCTCGCGGGAGGCGCGGCGCACGGGGTCGGCGCGGTCGTGCAGCTGGCGAGGACGAGAGCGAGCAGACACGCGTGCCTCCTCATCCGAGCTCCCCTGACGACGGCGGCCACCGATAGTCGCACGAGGACGCCATGCATCTCGACGAGGATAGTACGCGGCGGGTCACCGAACGATCACGGAAGCATCGTCAACGACGGGACGAGCCTCTTCTGGGCAGACTCTTACCAGCTGACTCCGTTGATCAAGAAGGCGAGCCTCACGACCCTCGCGGTCACCACCCTCGAGTCACCGATCGACGGCGGCGTGGTCGTCACTCCCGAAGCCATCGCCGTCGATGCCAACTATGTCTACTGGGGGAACTTCGGAAACCCGGCCGGCACGAGCACGATCTTCCGCGCGAAGAAGGACGGGACGAGCCCGTACGTCCTGGCATCCGGGCTCAACGGCGTGACCGGCATCAGCCTCGACGCGACCCGCATCTACTTCACGACCTCGGTGAACAACGCCGTCCTCTCCGTCCCGCTGGGTGGCGGGATGGCGACGACGATCTCGGCGACGGAGTCCGGGGCGACCGCCATCGTCAACGACGCGACGGCCGTCTACTGGCTCACCAGCAGCACGGTGCGGAAGATGACGAAGGTCGGCGGCGCGATCACGACGCTCTCGTCCTGCAACGGCCTCGCGGCCAAGTCTCCGGCGTGCGGGCGCTTCGGCTACCTCGCCGTCGACGCGACGGACGTCTACTGGACCGACGAGGGCACGCAGTACGGCGGCGGGGCGGTCTACAAGACGCCGAAGAACTAGCGAAGACCCATGAGCGAGGGCTCCCAGAGGAGCACTCGCTCTCCCCCGAGCGCGAGCGGGAGGATCTCCGCCCACTCGCCGAGGAGCTCGCCCGCGACGCCTGCGAGCTCCGCATGGCGCGGCCTTGCGAGGCGTATCGAGGCGTCGGCCTTCGCGTGGATGACGCGCGGCTCGAGCCGGTCGCCGCCCTTCCCGACCCGACGCCGCACCTCGGCGAGCGCGACGTCGAAGCCTCCGAGCTGGTCCACCAGGCCATGCGCGAGCGCGTCGACGCCGGTCCACACGCGCCCCTGCGCGAGCGCCTCGATCTCGTCCTTGCTCTTCTTCCGCCCTCGCGCGACGACCTCGATGAACTCCTGATAGGTCCCCTCGATCTCCGTCATGAGCGCCGCTCGATCCGCCTCGCTGAGCTCCCGAACCGGGTCGAAGAAGTCGGCGCGCGCGCCGCGCTTCAGCGTCTCGGAGCGGATGCCGAACCGCTCGAGGATGGGCGAGAGGGCGAAGCGCGCGGCGATGACGCCGATCGAGCCGGTGATGGTGACCGGCTCGGCGATGATGGCGTGGGCCGGCGCCGCGACATAGTAGCCACCGCTCGCAGCGACGTTGGCCATCGCGACGACGAGCGGCTTCTCGGACGCGAGGAGCTCGAGCTCGCGGTGCATCTGGGCCGAGGCGAGGGCGCTCCCGCCAGGGGAGTCGACGTGGAGGATGACGCCGCGGACGCGCTTGCTCTCGCGGGCGGCCCGGGTCGCGGCGATGACGGCGGTTCCTGCCGCGCCGGCGGAGCCGAGGGACCTCCCTCCCGCCTCTCCTTCCCTGATCGCGCCGTGGACACGGACGACGCCGATGCACGCACGGCCGCGCCCCGAGACCGGCGCGAGCCGTGCGTGGAGATACGGTTCGGCGGCGACGCACGGGGGCGGAGGAGGGGGGGGCGTGGCCGGGGCGGCGGCTCGAGGGGTCGTGTCTCCGCCGAGCGTCGAGAGGACCTGATCGTCGAAGAGCGCGGCGTCGACGAGCTTCGCGGTCACCGCCTCGGGAGCACGGTAGATCCCCGCGTCGATGGCGAGGGTGGTCTCCGATGCCGTCAGCCCGCGACCCTCGCGCACGCCGTCGCTCAGCGTCGAGTACATGAGGTCGAGGAGCGCGGACGTCTGCTCTCGCTGCGGCTCGCTCATCTCGTCACGCGTCAGGGCGTCGCCCGCGCTCTTGTACTTTCCGCGCGCGAGCACGTCGGCGACGAGGCCGATCTTCGCGAGCGCTCCCTTGACGAACACGGCGCGAGAGGCGAACCCGAGGAGCGCGATCGAGGCGCCGGGGAACGCATAGATCGCGTCGGCGGCCGACGCCACGAAGTAGCCCCTCGTGTCTGTCCCCGACGGCAGATACACGACCACGCGCCGGCCGGCCTTTCGCACGGACGACAGGATGTCGCGCAGCGCCTTCGCGCTCGCCATGCCCCCCTCGAAGGAGCGCAGGGTCACGAGGAGCCCCACGGGTCGCGGGTCGCGCGCGATCTCCGTCGCGAGCCTCCGGAGATCGAGAAGCGAGAGGTGCGGCTTCTTGCCGAAGCGAGAGAGGAAGGTCCGGCGCGGCGGCAGCTCGTGGACGTGGCCGTCGATCTCGAGCTCCACCCACGCCCCGCGAGGCGCCGCGCGCCATCGCCAGAGGGCGAGGAGCGGGTAGAGGGCGAAGCGGAGGAGGGCGCGGAGGAGGATCAGTACCCCTTACTTCACGAACTGGCCGGACGGGACCAGGATCATCGCGGCCTCCGTGCTGCTGCTCGTGAGGTCCGCCCACTTCATCGCGGACGGACCGAGCGTGATGGTCCCGTTCACGCCGACCGTGTGGAGCGCGTTCCCGTTCAGCACGTCCACGAGCACCGTCCCTGCGGGCTGCGTCGTGGTCATCGTCGCCGAGCTCGTGTGCGACGCGTTCGTCGCGATGACGACGAGCGCGTAGTCCGTCCCCGCGTCGCCGCCCGTCCGCTCGAAGGCAAAGAGGCCGGCGTCGGGCTCGGCGCCGATATGGTCGGTCGCGAAGATCACGCTGGTCAGCCCGTGCCGGAGGGCCGCGTAGTTCTTTCGGATCTGGAGGAGCGTCTGGATGTGGACGAAGGTCACGCCCGTGGTGACGTAGCCAGGGCCGAGCGGAGCCCAGAGAACCTCGCGGTTCGCCGGGTCGTTGCCGCCGCTGAAGTCCTGCTCCGTGCCGTAGTAGACGCAGGGGACGCCTTGCGCCGTCATGTTCAGGACGAGGGCGTTGCGGAGCCCGGCCTTGTCGCCGTTCGAAGAGAACAGGAAGCGACCGACGTCGTGGTTGTCGATGAAGTTGAGCAGCGCTTCGGTCGGCGGCACCCCCTTCCCTTGCGCGTTGGTGATGCCGCCCGTCTGCGGCGTGTTGCTGTAGTCGGTGTAGCGCGCGGTCCAGAGCTGCTGGATGACCGTCGTCGGCGACTGCGGCGTCGACGGGCCGAGCGACGCGTTCGCGAAGACGCCGTCATAGACGTCGAAGAGCTGCGGGAAGTAGACGATGCCGTCGAACGGCGCCTTGATCGTGTAGCTGCCGTCGAGCGCGTCGTCCCCGTCGAACGACTCGCCGAAGACGTAGAAGTTCTTCTTCCCCTGCGCCGCAAGGTCCTGGCGGAGCTTGGGGAGGAACAGGTTCCAGAACGGGTAGTCGATGTGCTTGATCGTATCGATCCGGAAGCCATCGAAATCGACCGACAGGACCCAGTTCTCGTACGCGGTCTCGAGCGCCTGCTCGACGTCCACCGACTCGGTGTTGAGGTCCTTCAGGCCGCCCGTGAAGTCGCCGTGCTGCGCCTGGTACTGGTCGTTGAAGTTCAGGATGTGCCCCATCCCGTGATACGAGGACGCGAGCTGCAGAATGGGCGGCTGCGGCGGGATCTGGTTGTATTCCGGAAGATTCAGGAAGATGAGCGGGGCGCGCCCGTCGTTGCCGTCGGAGCTGAAGGCCTGGACCCCGCGCGGGTCGTAGTCGGGGTCGTACTCGTTGTACTGGACGACGGGGTCCGCGGGCGTGTTCGCCGCGCTGCTGGCGGGGCTGCCGTTCCCCTCGATGTAGTCGTCAGGGCGGCCGTTCAGGTTCATGTCGTAGAAGAACAGCTGCCCCATGTGGTTGCAGACGATGTCGAGGACGACCTTCATCCCCATCGAGTGCGCGGTCGCCACGAGCGAGCGCAGCGAGGGGAGGTCACCGAAGTACGGGTTGACCTGCGTGAGGTCCTGCGCCCAGTAGCCGTGGTAACCGTCGACGTCGGCGTTCGTGTAGACGTTCTTCACGACCGGCGAGATCCAGATCGTGGTCGCACCCAGAGTCTGGATGTAGCCGAGGTTCTGCTGAAGGCCGAGCCAGTCGCCGCCCTGGTAGCGCGCGAGCGCGCCTGGCTGCACCGAGAAGTCGTTGTTCGGATCGCCGTCCGCGAAGCGGTCGACGATGACCTGATAGATCACCTCGTCGCGCCAGTCCTGCACGTGCGTGGCGAGCACCGGCTGCTCGCTCGGTGCGGGGAGGCCGACGCACCCGAGCTCGGGGACCGCGCCGCTCGCGAGGAAGGTCGCGGCGACGGCGGTGGCGACAAGCGCGGTGATGATCTGTTTCCTCATCGCAATCTCCATGTCTCCGTCACGGGTAGGAGCTCGAGTTGAACCACCACTCGACGCCGAGCCCGAGGTAGTGCTCGACGCTCCGCTGCGAGAACGCGTCCTGCGCGGCGTACAGCGCGCGCGCCCCCTCGTTGCGCGCGGTGATCGCGTAGATCACGCGCAGCTGCGGTCGCTTGTACGAGCCGCGCCCCGACGGTGAGAAGTACGGGATGATGCCGCCGCGCCACTCCGACGCGTTGAGCGGCGCGTTCGTGGTCGGGTCGAGCTCCGCGTATCGCCGCGCCTGGTAGCTCCCGTCGACGGCAATGCCCCAGTGCTCGCCGATGAAGACCTGCGGGCGGACATCGATCGTCCCCTCGTCGTAGGTCTGGATCGACGACGGCTGCGGGTCGCCGTCGGTGAAGTAGCGGAAGTAGGCGCCGTAGAGGAGCCCGAACGCTCCCTTCTCGTAGTTGCCGCCGATGGCGAACAGGGCCTCGTTCGCGCCGTTGGTCGTCCGGTTGGCGTCGAAGGTGACCGGCTCCGAGAGCGGGTCGTACGCCGCGAGGCCGTGTGCGTAGCGAGCGAAGATCTGGATGAACGTGTCGCGCTTACCCGTCCAGTAGCCGAGCTCGCCGCCGATGAGGAACCCGGTCTCGCTCGGGTACGGCGTCTGCGTGTTGTTCGCCGTGCCGACGGTCGTGTCGGTGAAGACGCCCGCGGACATCTCCTGGGCCGCGCCGTAGAGGATGAACTTGAAGCCGCGGTCGTCGTCGTCGAAGGGGTGCGCGACCTTCGAGTTGCGAACGAGCTGCGTGATCTTGAGCGTCTCCGTCAGGCGCGGGCGATCGAGGATGGTGACGTTCGTCGTGCCGGCGCCGAACGGAGCAACGACCGGGATCTGCTCGAACTGCGCAGGGTTGTCGAGGCGCTCCATTCCGACGTGGAATGCGATCTGCGTCTCGCCGATGGACGTCGCGGGCAGGTTCCCGCCGATGCCGCCGCCCACCGTGTTCTGGTTGTCGAGCGGCCACCAGTCGAGGAGGTAGATGTCGTCTCCACGGTACATGCGCGACCCTACCCAGAGCGTGAGCGGGCCGTAGGTGGCTTGGTCGTAGAGGTTGCGGAGACCGATGTTCTGGATCGCATTCCCCGTGAACTGGAAGAACGGAGGGAAGAGCCCCAGCGTCGTGACGACCTTGTTCTTGATGCCGTCCGCGAAAGTGTCTTCGCGACGGAGCTCGAGCTCGGCGTAGCTGTCCTCGTCGATGCGCGTCCCGTAGGCCACGATGTTGGCCGTGCGACCGGTCCCGCCGCGCAGGTCGGAGGCGATCTGCACGCGACCGTACGAGCCGAACTCGAAGGTGCCTTCGTGATTCGGGGGAGGCGGCGCGATCTTCTCTTCGGGCGGCGCGCCTGGAGACCGACCGTTCGAGTCGATCACCTCCTTCACGTCGTCGAGCAGACGACCGGTGAGGGTCGGCGGCGGGGGCGGCGGCGGGGTCGGAACTGGCGCCGGCGGCGGGGCCGGAGGCGCAGTCGTGGCCGCGGCTGCGGGCGGAAGCAGCGTGCCCTTCGGTGCTGCGGTGTCCGCGGAGGGGGTGGCCTGCGCGTGACCGACCCCTGGAACGAGGAGCAGGAGGGCGCACAGCGGCACGCGCATCGCACGACGATCGCGGGGCATCGGGTTCTTTCGGTTCAAGAGTTTGCGGAGACAGGAGCCGCGTGCGCCGTAGAAGGCCCCGATCATCCGGGCGAACAAGGCGAGCGAGGCGACGAGCGCGACGGAGTCGGGTGCCGCGAGCGAGCGTCAGCTGGCCCGCGTGGTCCTCACGACGGTACACGAGAGGAGTCTCTGTCGAACGTACTGGGTACCACGAGCGGTCTGGGCCGCCCAGTCCATTGTGACTCTGAGGTGAGTGGATAGTGAATCTCTCGAGCGCTGGACGTCTCCCTCGAGACGAGTAGAAGTAGGCTCATGGTGTCTCGGTCGACTCTCGTGTTGTTCGTCGCGTTCGTCTGTGCGTGCAACACCAGCCCGCCGTCGACCGAAGCGCCGCCCGCGCCTTCCGCCACCCCGACCCAGCCGGCCGCAACGCCGAGGTCCGCGGTGCATCTGGGGGACGCCATCACGGCACCCGACGTCCTTCTCTCCGATATCGCGAAGGATCCCGGCAGCTTTGCGGGTCGTTCATTCACCACACGCGGAACGGTGAGCGCAGTCTGTCAGGAGATGGGCTGCTGGATGGAGATCAAGGACGGTTCGTCCGGAGCTCATCTCCGGATGCACGGCCACTCGTTCTTCGTCCCCAAGACCGCGAGCGGGCGGACGGCGCGCGTCCAGGCGACGATTGTCCCGGCCGGTGCCCCGAAGGCCTGCGCGGGCGAGGCCGAGTGCGCCGGGAAAGACCTTGCGCTCCTGCAGCTCGACGCCACTGGGGTCGAGCTCGACTGACGACCGTCGCAGCAGGTCGAGCTTGGCTCGAGATTGCCCGCCCACGAGAGAGACCGGTACTCTCGTCGCTACCGATGACTTCTCGCTCCCTGTTCGCCCCGCTCGCCCCGCTCGCCCCGCTCGCCAGCCTTCTCGTCACCGCCTCGCTCCTCGCGGGCTCAGGGTGCGACGAAGACACCACCCCCACCCACGTCGCGTGCGTCGGCGACAGCATCACAGTCGGCGACGGCGCCTCCGCACCGCAAGAGACCTATCCGGCCGCGCTCCAGGGGATGCTCGGTCCGAAGGTCGTCGTGAAGGGCTTTGGCCACAACGGCGCGACGCTCATGGGCGCCGGCGCCGGCGACCTCCCCTACGAGACTCAGCCCGAGTACGGCGAGGCGACGACCTTCGTCTCGGGCGCTGGACCCGACGCGCGCGTCGCCGTCATCTTGCTCCTCGGGACGAACGATTCGAAAGCGCAGGTCTGGGACGCGCCCGGTCGCAAGGAAAGGTTCATCGCCGATTATGGCAAGCTGATCGACCACTTCGCGACGCTGCCCACGCACCCGACGGTCTACCTCGCGACGCCGCTCGGCACGGGCAAGACCCCGTGCTGCGGCATCCGCGGCGACGTCCTCACGAAGGAGATCGTTCCCGCGATCCAGGACCTCGCGAAATCGCACAGCCTCCCGATCGTCGATCTCACGACGGTGATCTCCGGCCACCCCGAGCTACTCGCGGACGGAGTGCACCCGAACGACAAGGGCTACGAGGCGCTCGCCACGAAGATCCACGAGCTGCTCGCCGCCCAGCCGCCCAAGCCGCAGCCCGGAAGGTCGTTCTGGAGCAAGTTCGGCCACTGACGACGGCCTCTCAGGACTCTCACCGCGGGGAGGTCGGCGCTCTGCCGACCGACCCGCGAGGGCTCGCCAACCGCGAGCGTTACTGGATGTTGTTGAGGTTGATCATCTCTTCGACGTTCGGCTGAAGGACCAGCTCGACGCGTCGGTTGTGGCCCATCTGCTCGGGCGTCTGAGCCTCGAGCGTCCCCACCTGCGGGTCGGTGTCGCCGTAGCCCGACGCCGCCCAGTGCTTCTCGTCGAGCCCGCCGCCGGTCTCGCCCTTGCCCGGCTTTCCGGTGGGAGCGATCATGAACAGGAGGACCTCACGCGCTCGCGCGAGCGAGAGGCCCCAGTTGTCGCCGAACGGGCCGTGGGTCGGGTACTTCTGGTTGTCCGTGTGACCGGCGATCTGGAAGTTGCGCTTGCTGAGATCGCTGTCGCCGCGGATGACGTCCGCGACCTGAGCGAGCACTTGCTTGCCCGAGGCTTTCAGCTGGTCCTTCCCCGAATCGAAGAGGACGTCGCCGGGCAGCTGGATGACCATGCGGTTGTTGCGGACGACGACCTTGAGCCCGACCTTCGTGAGCGCCTCGAGGCGCGACCGGAGCTGGCGGAACCTGTCCTCGATCGCCGCGAGCTGATCGGCCCGTGCCTTGTACTCGTCGAGCGCCTGCTTCATCTTCTCGGCGCTGAGGTGAGCGTCGGAGATCTGCTGGTTCATCAGGTTGATCTGATTCTGAGCGTCCTTGAATTTCGCGAGATCGTCCGCGTCACGCTGCTGGGCGTCCTTCAGATCCGCAGAGAGCTTGTCGATCTGACGCTGCTTCTCCGCCATCTGTTGGTCGGTGGGCCCACACCCCGCCTGAGTGGCGACGGCGAGGAGCAAGGACGGCAGGAAACCGATTCGAAGAACGTTTGCCCTGGTCACGTGAGAAACCTCCTGGCCAGCTGAGCCCCGACGACCGGCGCTGCAGCATTCGCGTGCGCACGCTAACTGTCCCGCAATGTCAGCGTCAAGGCGTGGCTGGGGGAGCCGGCCTCAGACCTGCCTGCCCCTGACGACGCCGCCGGACAAGGTGCGCGCCCAGCATCGCCTCCCGGCGACCTCCAACATCGCGACAAACTATTTTCACGCGAGGGCTCCGATCGGGCGAGCTCGGGCAACGCTCGCGACACAATTCCGCGTCTACCGGAAATGCGCGAGGACCCTTGATTTCTCGCATTCCTCATGCGCGGCGGCCTATTCGGCACGGCTCGCGGTTGACACAAGGGAGTCAAGTGCTTTTTCTGTTTGACATGTGACGTAGGTGACCATATACGTCACGTAGATCACCTCACAACAGGAGGCATAACATGGCTGCTAAGAAGACTGCGAAGAAGGCGACTGCGAAGAAGACCACCGCCGCCAAGAAGACGACGAAGACCCCGAAGAAGGCCGGCAAGACGGCCAAGAAGACGGCAAAGCGCAAGGCTGGCAAGAAGCCAGCAAAAAAGGCTGCAAAAAAAGCACCTCGGCGAGTTGCCGCGAAGCGGCCCGCCGCCCGTGGCAAGACCTCGACCGCTGCCAAGGTCGCACCCCCGGCTGGAGTTCCCTCCATGCTCGGCGGCGCTTCCTCCAGCCGTGGCCGGGACGACGGGGAAGAGTAGCCGTCGATGCTTCTCGTTCGCGGCTAGCTTGGCGTGAGCGGATATTTTCGTCAGTTCCAGCTCGAACGGACGAACGGTACGAGGGGTGTCTCCGAATCCGGAGACGCCCCTCAGCATTTTGTGGGCTGTGACCGGAGCCGCTGCGTCGTCCCGTCCAGTTAAGAGACAGTCTTGTTGTCCGCCAGGAGTGTATCGAGCCTCCCCACCTTGGGCCCGAGCATCCTGCCCATCACCTCGGACACGTCGAGCTTGTGACGCTGTGAGAGGAGCGTGATGTCGAGCGCCACCTGGCTGATGGCCACGTCGGCGATCACCCGGGTCTCGCTGATGACCCCGTGGTCGTCGTCGCTCTGCTCCGCTTCCGCGATGACCGTGCGCGTGTCGTCCGCCACGACAATCAAGCGATGGCGCCAGAACTCCTCGAGGGCGACCTCGGGCAGGCCGTAGCTGAACACCTCACCAGGCAACGGCGGCAGCTCCCCGTGGGAGAAGATCACGACCTGGACGCCACGCCCCGCAGCCTGCTCGAGCTCGGAGCCGATCGCGCGAAGCTCGCGCGGCCATCCGCTGATGACGAGCCGCACGGAGGCCATCGAGATGATGCGCCGCGCTTCCTCGAGGACTCGGCGATACCCTCGGACGCTGAACGCATCCGGGGTCGGCGGCGCAAAATCGAGGGCATGGACGGCCTCCTCCAGAGCCTGGGCCGACGCATCGAAGCGCGTCCGCAAGAGCGCGAGGAGGTCGTCCAGCGGAACGGGGACGAAGCGCTCGGGGGGGCCGGCGATCGAACGGGCCGCGCCCGAGTCGACGAGGCGACGGAGCACCCCGTAGACGGCGGAGCGAGGCACCTGCGCTCGAACCCCGATCTCGTACCCCGTCGCAGGGCTCTCTTGAAGGAGCGCAGCGTAGGCGCGTGACTCGTTGAGACTGAACCCGAGAGCCGCAAGCGCCGGAAGCAACTCGTTGTTCTTGCGAGCGCCCGTCATGCGGTCGCTTCTGCCACGAAACGACGCCGTGGTGCAGACTTGTTGGCGACCTCGTCCGTCGACCGCACTGTTGCTCATTTGCCACAGTGCTGTCTCGATGCGCGCTTCGGTACGAAAAGTGGTGACGGCGGGCGATACCTCCGTAATGTTCGCGCGTACAACGCGTGGACGTCGCGGGACAGCGTTCGGCTGTCAGCGGCTATGGCCATGCATGGTTTCCCGCTCATGGGCGGGTCTTGGAGGAGTGAACGATATGAAGATCGGTAAGATTCTGGCAGCGTCGGCAGTGTCGGGGATGCTCGTTGGCGTGATGGCAGGCTGTGCAGATGCCACCCCGCCCGCAGCGAGCCCCGTGGCGGCGCCCGCCGCTGCCCCGAAGGATTGCTGCAAGGGGAAGAACACCTGCAAGGGTACGAGCGGCTGCAAGGCTGGCGACAACGCGAGCTGCGCAGGCCACAACGACTGCAAGGGTCACGGCACGTCCTGCCCGAAGCCTGGCTGATTCGTTCGTCGTTTCGTAGCTCGCACGCAATAGAGGAGGCCGGCGGTTCGCTGGCCAACGCCGTGAGTGCTCGAGACGGCACAGAAAATTGCTCTCGCCGGACCGGGGGGGACCTCGGTCCGGCGGAAGGCATCGTCGAGTGACTGTGTATGGGCTTTCGTAAAAGACACGCAATTCCGGACCTCGGTGTAGGTGTCGGCTTCCGCGTGCCTCATTACGAGCATGTGTTGACCACGCACCCGGCGATGGACTGGTTCGAGGTCATCAGCGAAAACTTCATGGTCCGAGGCGGCATGCCCCTCGCCAACCTCGAGAAGCTTCGCTCGCACTATCGTGTCATCCCGCACGGCGTTTCGCTGTCGATCGGAGGCCCGGCGCCTCTCGACGAGCACTACCTGCGCCGCCTCAAGGCGCTGGTCGATATCATCGACCCCCCGTGGTTTTCGGACCACCTGTGCTGGTCGGGCGTGGCCGGCGTTCATCTCCACGACCTGCTCCCGCTCCCGTTCACGCGCGAGGCGATCGAACACGTCTCTGCCCGTGTGCGCCAGCTTCAAGACTTCATGCAGCGTCCCTTCGCGCTCGAGAACGTCTCGAGCTACCTGACGTTCGCGTCCAGCGAGATGCCCGAGTGGGAGTTTCTCTCGGAGATCGCCGAGAAGGGTGACTGCGGGGTCCTGCTCGACTGCAACAACATCTACGTCAGCTCGAAGAATCATGGCTTCGACGGCGAGACGTACATCGACGCCATCGATCCGGCGCGGGTCGTCCAGATGCACCTCGCAGGGCACACCGACAAGGGGGCCTACCTGCTCGACACCCACGCCGCTCACGTCAACGACGCGACGTGGGAGCTCTTCCGTCGCGCGCTTCGTCGCACCGGGCCCACCTCCGTGCTCATCGAGTGGGACGACGAGATCCCGACGTGGGACGTCCTTGCGGCAGAGGCCGCGATGGCGCGAAGCATGCGCGAGGAGCTCTTCGGCGCCGTCCGTCCTGCCTCCGCGCGCGTGCCGGACGCACCGGCTGTCACGCCATGAGCGCGGAAGGCTCTACGAGCGCGGCAACGAAGACGGAGAAGGCTGCGCTGGGTGAGACGCAGACGTTTTTCGCGCAGGCCATCCAGCAGCCGACGCCTGTCTCCGCGCAACCCGACGCGCCGAGGATGGCGTCACGCTTCATCGCCGGCAACGATCGGCTCTCGCCGACCGCGCAGCTCGAGATCTACCGCGAGCAATTCTGGCTGCGTCACGTCGACGCCCTCGAAGAAGACTTTGCGACGATCGTTCGACTGCTCGGCCACGACGCATTTCACGCGCTGGCGGAGAGTTACCTCGAAGCCTACCCGCCCACCGCGTTCTCCCTCCGCGATCTCGGCGCCGATTTCGTCACGTTCGTTTCGGAGCGTGCACCCTACCGAGACGACCCGCTGCTCGCCGACTGCGCACGGCTCGAGTGGGCGTTCGTGGACGCGTTCGACGCCAGAGACGCAGCTCCGATCACCGCCGAAGCGATCGCCGCCGTCGAGGAAGACGCCTGGACGACTGCGACGCTCCACTTCCACCCGTCGCTGCAGACGCTCACCCTCTCGCACGCCGCGCACGATTATCGTACCGCCGTCCGCAGGGGAGACGACGCGGCACGTCCGGCCGCGACTCGAGTCCACGTCGCCATCTACCGCGGCCCGGAAACGCTTCAGTACGTCGAGATCGAGCCTCTCGCGTGTGCCCTGCTCGAGCGCCTCCAGCGAGGCGAACCGCTAGGGAGCGCCTGCGAGAGCGTCGCAGCGACCGTGACCGACGGAGGCGGAGCCGAGCTCCTCGAGTCGAAGGTCGCGGGGTGGTTTCAGTTCTGGGCAGCGTCGGGTTGGCTCACGGCGATCGGCGTCTAGCGTCCCGGTCCAAGCCGTCGTCTCGTCGTTCCGGGCCGTCGTCTCGACGTTCCAAGCCGTCGCCTCGACGTTCCGGGCCGTCGTCTCGCCCTTCCAAGCCGTCGTCTCGCCCCTCCGAGCCGTCGTCTCGCCCCTCCGAGCCGTCGTCTCGCCCCTCCAGGCCGTCGTCTCGCCCTTCCGAGCCGTCGTCTCGCCCCTCCGAGCCGTCGTCTCGCCCCTCCGAGCCGTCGTCTCGCCCCTCCGAGCCGTCGTCTCGCCCTTCCGAGCCGTCGTCTCGCCCCTCCAGGCCGTCGTCTCGCCCCTCCAGGCCGTCGTCTCGCCCTTCCGAGCCGTCGTCTCGCCCTTCCGAGCCGTCGTCTCGGCGTTCCAAGCCGTCGTCTCGGTGTGCCGAGGCGTCGTCTCGGTATTCCGAGAGCCGCCCGACAGGGAATGGCCTCCCAGCTCTTCTTCAGTGACTCCCGTCGCCCGTCGTCACGACGTGCCGTGTCTTCGGGTGAAAGTTGAAGAGGTAGCCGGTCTTCGACTCGAAGCCCTTCGCGCTCGCGTTGAAGTGGATCTTCTTCACGATCTCGATGAGGCAGTTCGCGACGGCTGGCTCCACGATCTCGCTCTGCGAGGTGTCGAGCTCGGCATCCTTCACGTTGCCCGTCGGATCGATGAGCCAGCGGATGTGGATGTTCCCCTCGATGCCAGGATGGTTGGCGAGAGCGTTGTCGTAGCAGGCGCGCGTCTCGTCATGGCGTGCGTTGAGGATCGCCTTGATGTCGTCGAGCGTGCGGCCCATCTCGCCCTGGTGCTTCCGACCACCGTCGGTGCCCGCGTCGCCCGAAGCCAGCGGCGTGAGCTTCGTGCCGGCGGCCGCGCCGGCGCCCACGGCCTGCGTCGTGGTCGAGGTCGGCCCCGCGTCTCCGACGGCGACGACGACGTTCAACCCGGGCGCGGCGGCTCCCGCTGCGGCGGGGGTCTGCGACGGGGGGGTTGGGCCGCCGCACGCGACGAATGCGGCAAGGGTCGTTGTCACGGCGACGAGAGCGAACGCAGCTGCGCGCATCGGGGGTTACCTCCACCCCCGCTTGTACTCGAAGTGTCGACAGCGCAGAAGCGCCGGACGACCGGCCTCGACGACGGTCGTTCGGAGTGCTTCGATAGAGGCACCCGAGCCATGGATCTCCCCGCGCCGGCGATTCCCAGCGAGCTCCCCACGGGGACGCCTGCCCCCGCCGCCGTGCGTGCCCGGCTCGGTCCGTACGAGCTCCTGCTCGAGCTCGCGTCGGGAGGGATGGCGAGCGTTTACCTCGCTCGGGCCATGGACGGTCGCGCGGTGGCGCCGCTCGTCGCGATCAAGCGCCCGCACCGGCACCTCGTGAGCGACAAGAACTTCCTCGCGATGCTGCTCGACGAGGCGCGCCTGGCGTCGGCGATCCAGCACGAGAACGTCGTGAAGGTTCGCGAGCTGCGCTTCGAGGACGGCGAACCGTCGATCGTCATGGACTACGTCGAAGGCGCGTCGCTCGCGGAGCTCATGAAGGAGCTCACCGGCGCGGCGCGCGCGCTCGATCTTAAGGTCGCGCTCCGGATCATCATCGATGCCCTTGCCGGTCTGGAGGCCGCGCACGCGCTCGCCGACGGCACAGGGAAGCCGCTCGGGATCGTCCACCGCGACATCAGCCCGCACAACGTCCTCGTGGGGAGCGACGGCCGCACCCGCCTCACCGACTTCGGCATCGCCCACGCGACCGATCGCTTCCAGTCGACTCGAACGCACGAGGTGAAGGGGAAGCTCGCCTACCTCGCCCCCGAGCGGGTCGACCGGCGCCGGATCTGCACTCGACAGAGCGACGTCTTCTCGATGGCTATCGTGCTTTGGGAGTGCCTCGCGGGACGACGACTGTTCCGCGGGGACGAGGCGGTCGACACGCTGCAGGAGGTCATGCACCTGCCCATTCCACGCCTCCGCCAGCTCGGCGCGGAGATCCCGGGCCCGATCGACGACGCCATCGCCCGCGCGTTGTCGCGCGATCTGGACGTCCGCTTCGACAGCGCTCGCGACTTCGCGAAGGCGCTCGAGGAGGCGGCCGGCCACGGCTCGATCGGGGAGCCAGAGCAGGTCGCGCGCCTCCTGGAGGCGATCCACGGAGCGCGCCTCGCAGAGCGGCACGAACAGGTCCGCGTGGTGCTCGCGGACGACGCGACCACGGCGGCCCTCTTCGAGTCGGCGGGGCTCGCGTTTCGACGATCGCAGGCGGCGCACGACACCGCGATGCTCGACGCGATGGCGCCGCCTGCGCCGTCGGATCGCTACGGCTTCGGGACCGGCGTCGCACGGCTCGGCGCCTTTCACGAGCGACCGACACGATGGGCCCTCGTCATCGGCGTCGCCGCGGGCGTGGTCCTCGGCGTTGGGGGAACGGTCGCGCTCGCGCGCAGCCGGGCCGCGACCGCGACGTCACCGGCGCTCCCGAGCAGTGGCGGCGCTCCCGCGTTGCCCGCGACGGCTGTCTCTGGCTCCCTGCCGAGCGCGGGCCGCCATGTCGTCGTCCACCTCCCGTTCCTCGCGGTCCATGCGTCCATCGATGGGCACGAGCGCGACCTCTTGCCCCCGAGCGACGTCGTGTCCCTCGAAGTGCCTCCCGAGAGCAGCATGACCCATCACGTCGTCGCGACCGCCTTCGACGGATCGAGCGCCGAAGCAGACCTGGTGGAGCAGGCCGGTGAGGCGAGCCTCGCCCAGCCGCGTGGCGTGGCGCCTTCGAGCCGCACGGCTCCCAGCCAACCGGTACGAGTTGGCGTCGTCAAGAACGGCTTCACGAAGCTCAAATGATGCGCGCTCCTGGTTACGGCTTCGCGCTGCTGGTCGTCGCGTGCGCGTGCGTGCTCGCCTTCGCCTGCTCCAGCGCCACCTTGAACGAGTACTGCACGGGTATCCCCAGTGGCGGGTGTCCAGGCGCGGACGGGACGAACTGCGCCGACCCCACGTGCGCGGTCATCTACTCGCGCGACATCACCACCTGCGCTTGGACCTTCGTTCAGGCGTGCCCCGGCTACGTCGCGCCGCACGACGCCGGGCCTTCGAACGATGCGACCGACGCTGCCGTCGACGCGTCGCCGGACGTGGCGCTTCACGACGCGGGCTTCCCGTTGCCTCCCGGCGCGAACGGACAGGGATGCATGGATCTCGAGCCCCCTGACTGCACCGTGGAGATGGCGGTCGAGTGCGGCAAGTACTGCTGCGGCTGCCAGGCTCTTTACGTGTGCAGCGACGGCGGCTGGAACCTCTGGGGCGAGTGCGACGACGCCGGCGCTGCCACGCCGACCACGGCGCCCTGACGTCGTCTCCGTCAGCTCGCCTGGAGGAACGCGTCCCACTCTTTGAAGCGCTCCCCTGCGCCGAGCAGGAGCTGCGCGACCATCGACCACTTCGGCCGAAACGGGACGCGCGCCAGGCGCATGTTCGCCTCTTCCGGAGTCTTCCATCCCTTGCGCAGGTTGCAGGGACGACACGCGGTGACGAGGTTCTCCCAGGAGTCACCGCCGCCACGCGATCTCGGCATGACGTGGTCGATGTTCAGATCACGAAGCGGCGGGCGCCGACCGCAGTACTGACACTCGTGCGCATCGCGGAACATGAGGTTTCGCCGCGTCAGACGGATCGAGACGCGGGGCATCCGCTCGTAACGCTTCAGGTGCACGATGCGCGGGATGCGCAGCGAGCCACCGACGATCGGCAGCGCGTCGTCGCCATCACGGGCTGGCAACGTGCGCCAGTGGTCGAAGTCGTGGGTCTCTCCGTTCTCGTCGAGCGCTTCCGCAGCGCTGCCGTAGAGGAGGACCATCGCGCGCTTCGCGGTGGTGACTTGAACCGGCTGAAAGTGCCGGTTGAGGACCAGGACTGGCAGCGTGAGCACATCCATCATGCAAAACCAGCATCAGAGTAGCACCGCTCCCGTTCGACGCATCCTCTGTGCCGCTCGCAAGCAACGTGGGAGCCGTCGAGCGGTAGGGTGATGGCGCACGCTGAGGTCATGAACTAGACTTGAGCACGCCGTCATGAGCGACCCGACCGATAGCCCCAATAGGCGCGATACTCCGTCCGAAGCGGTCGTCGCGATTCGCACGGACTCCGAGACGAAGAGGGGTCGCGACCGAGGGCGCTCGAACCTGCCGCCCGAAGCCACCCGGCGCAACGGTCTCGTGGTCGTCGTCCCGCTCGTCATGATCGCGGCCGCGATCGCGGGCGTGGTGCTCACGGGGATGAAGGACAACGCGATCTACTCGAAGCCGGTGGATGAGCTGCTCGCGCAGAAGGCGAAGTTCGCGGGTCGCCCCGTCCGGGCCGAGGGCAACCTCGTTCACGGCACGCTCGCGAAGCGCGAGTCGCCGTGCGAGTACCGCTTCACGATTGCGAAGAACGGTGTCGAGGTTCCGGTTCGATTCGCGCAGTGCATCGTGCCGGACACGTTTCGCGACGTGGCGGGGACCGACGTCGGGGTCACCGTCGAGGGCGAGCTCCAGGCAGACAACTCGTTCGAGGCGACGAGCGTCCTCGCGAAGTGTCCGAGCAAGTACGAGATGAGCGACCGCACGAAGAACGGAGAGTCGATGCCGCACGGCGTCGCCGTGGGTCCGCGCGAGACGATGTAGTCGTCGAATACGGGACGTACGTTCACTGCGAGTGAACGCGTGCGCGCCGATGTCGAGTTCGCCGGGAGAAACACGCTTCCTTCGGGTGCGTGACCGGCTGTGGTAATAAGACGCCGCATCATGCCCAGGACCCCCCGGAAGAGCGTTTCGCCGAAGTCCCTGCTGCTCGCATCTTCGTTTGCAGCGGTCGTCGCACTGCCCTGCTTCGTTCAGGTCGGCGAGGCACACGCTCAGGCCGTCGCGGCCCCCGCAGGCTCCTTGACGCCTTACCCTGCGTGCACGTCCAAGCCGACGGCTCAGGACAGCGAGGCGGCCCACAGCGCATACAACCTCGGGAAGCGGTTCTTCGAGGAGTCGGACTACACGTCCGCCAGCCACAACTTCATCGATGCCTTCAAGCTCGACTGCTCGAAGCCGGAGCTCTTGCTCAACATCGCGCGCGCCAACGAGCTGCTCGGCAACCGTGCCGAGGCCGTCCACGCGCTCGAAACGTACTTGCAGCGCAGCACGACGCTGAGCCCCGACGAGAAGACGCAGCTCCAGCGCCGCATCGACAACCTCAAGGCGGCGCTCGCAGCGCAGGCTGTCCCGATTCCGGTCCCGACGCAGACAGCGCCTGTCGTCACGGCGCCTCTACCGCCGCCGATGGGAGCGCCTCCGCCCCCGCCCCCGACCAGCGACGAGCGCAGGCACACCGTCGGGCCGTGGATCGTGACCGGCATCGGCGGCGCGACGGCAATCGCGGGTGTGGCGCTCTATTTCGTGGGCGGCTCGAAGATCAGCAGCGCCGAGAAGGGATGCACCGAGACCGGGGGCGTCTACATGTGCTCGGGCGCGGCCGGCCAAACCGCTGCGAGCTCGGGGTCAACCGGAGACACCCTGAAGGCCGCAGGCGAGGGAATGTTCTGGGGAGGTCTGGCCGTCGCCGGCGGCGGGCTGATCTGGCACTTCCTCGAGCCAACTGGCTCCGCCAAGACGGACGCACCGAGGGCGAGCTTCAGCCCGGTCATCGCTCCGGGCTACAGCGGCGCCAGCGTCGTCGGCAACTTCTGAGCCCCGCCGGCTCGTAGCCTGGCGTGTCGCGCTTGGGCTCCGAACAAACTGCTGAAGCTGGCTCCCGTTCCGCCGTACAGCTGGTTACGCGCAAGTTTATCCGGCGCTATCCTATTTGCGGGCGATGCTCTCCACGAAACCCTCCGATTTTCCGCCTCGTAGTCGCCATGGCGGAAAGGAGGAGATCCGTGCGTCGGTGCTGCGAACCTACCTGCTCCGGATTCGCGAGGAGGAGGGGGAGCAGGCCGTCGAAGCCTGGCTAACCAGCGCCGAGATTGACGCCCAGGCAGTCACCAACGAGACCGCGTGGCTGAGCGTCGGCGCCACGAAGCGAGCGCTTCGAGGGGTCGTCAAGCGGTGGGGCGAGCAGGGGCTCACGGATCGAGGGCAATGGGCGACCCATCCGGATGCGCTTGGATCGTGGGTGCGCATGCTTCGTGAGGCGAAGACCCCGTCGGACGCCTATCGATACTTCGCGACGAACGCCCGCGAGCTGACACGGGTCGGAACCTGGGAGATGCCAGAGCCGACGACGCCCGCCGAGAAGGCTGCGGCGGGCCATCACGCTCGCCTCGTATATCGGCCGATCGAGACCCAGGCAGAGGACGTCACCGATTCGGTCGACATCGATGGCGAGACGCTCCTGTGCGCGGCGCGGCGCGGCGAGCTCGCGAGCCTGCCTTGCATCTGGGGGTTCGACGCCGCGACCGTCGAGCATCCGCAGTGCATCACGCGCGGCGACGACGCTTGCGTCTACGAGCTGACCTGGAACACGGGTCGGAGGCACCTCCACGCGGCCCTCGGCGCTTCGGCGTCGCTCGTCGGCTGCGGCGTCATCGTGGGTCTCACCGGGGGCTGGGCCGCGGGCGCCATGGCGGCAGGGCTAGGATGCCTGCTCGGCGGGGCCGCGGGCGTGCTGCGCGACAAGAGCGTCGACGAAGGGCGCGAGCGCACGTTCGAGCGCAACCGCATTGCGGCGCTCGAGCGCGGTCTGGCGCTGAAGGGCGAAATCGGCGCGACCCCGGTCGATCTCACGGGCGCAGTGCTCGGCGGGAAGTTCCGCATCGGCAGGAAGATCGGGTCTGGTGGAATCGGGGTGGTCTACGCGGCGCAGCACGTCTCGCTCGGTCACGAGGTCGCGATCAAGGTGCTCCGCGGCGCGGCAGCGCGGGACGGCGGGGAGATCGCGCGCCTGCGACGCGAGGCGTACATCCAGGTCCACGTCGACCACCCCAACGTCGCGCGCGTGATGGACCTCGACCAGATGCCCGACGGATCGATCTATGTGGTCATGGAGAGGCTCATCGGTCAGTCGCTCGCGGATCGGCTCGCGCGAGACGGGCTGCTTGCGCCGGGCTTCGCCATTCCGGCGTTCGTGGAGGTCGCCCGCGGGCTCGCGGCCGCACACGCGAAAGGCGCGGTTCATCGAGACCTGAAGCCCGCGAACATCTTCTTGTGTGAAGACGGAGTCGCGAAGGTCCTCGACTTCGGGATGAGCAAGCTCGCGGCCGCGGAGTCGCTCACGCAGGCGGGGTACACACTCGGCACCCCCGAATACATGGCGCCCGAGCAGTGCATCGGAGGGTCCGTCGACGGGCGGACGGACGTCTACGCGTGCGGCGTCCTCATGTACGAGGCGCTGACCGGGGAGCTGCCGATCCGTGGCAAGAATCGGAGAGAGCTGCTCGACCTCCAGCAACGCCAGGTGCCCAAGTCGCTCCGCGTTCGCCGGCCAGACTTGCCGATTCCGCCCGAGCTCGACGCGGCGGTCATGCGCTGTCTCCGCAAGAGGATGAGCGACCGACCCGCGAGCGCGGCCGAGCTCGAACGACTGCTCGAGCAGATCCCCACTGCTGGCTTGCCGCTTGCTTACCCTCCCGATGTCTCACGCAAGGGCCCGCGGACCCCGGCGAAGACCGTGTCGGTGATGCCAACGCCGCGCGGGCAGTGACCCGACCCGCGCCCGACGCGCTCAGCTTCGTAGCAGCCAGTAGAGGCCAGCGGCGCTGAGCAGAATCACCAGGATCGCGGCGCCGCCGACTGCCACGTCGGTGGCGGACCAGCCGGACGTGTCTCGCCGTGCGGCCTTGGGCGCGACCGAGGGGACATCGACCGCTAGTGGAACAGCGAGGCCGTCGACACCCACGCGCGTGACTGCCGAAAGCTTCTGGGAAGACGGCGGCGGTGGCGGTGGCGCACCCCCTTCGGGGAGCGCTTCGTCCTCGCAGGCCTCGAGATCCGCGAGTGCGTCGGCGACGGGCTCGGCCAGCGCAAGCACGGAGTGACCGACGCGGAGCATCGAGGGGCGGCGCCACACGACCGCTCGATCGCTCGCGAGCCATGCTTCGCCGAGCATCGCTCGGTTCTTTCCACCGAGATCCTGCACGAGCACCACCCCTGCGCGCCGGACGACCTGCACGTGCTCACGCGACGCGTCGGGGTCGCTGAGGAGGAGCGCGCAGGTCTCGCCTCGACCGAGAACGTAGACGTGACCTTCCTCGGCGAGCTTGAGCGTAGTGCCACGATCGGGGCCTTCGACCACCGAGACTTGCGGAGCGGTGTCGTCGCCGATGGCCGCCATCGCGTCGGCGACGAGCTTGAACGCGAGGTCGCGCGTCGCGAGCGGTAGATCCTGCGTCAACGGCGCGGCGTCGGTACGCACCTCGATCCACACCCGACCGAGTCGCACCAGGTCGCCCGTGCGCAGTGTTCGCGGTGCCTGCGACGCGAGCCGGACTCCGCCGACGAAGGTGCCGTTCGTGCTCCCCTCGTCGAACAGCAGATATTCGCCTGCAATCACGCGCACCGTCGCGTGCCGCGAGCTCACGCTCGGGTCGGGGAGGCGCACGTCCGCGAACGCGCCTCGACCAAGGACTATGCGGTCGCCGTCGAAGGTGAGCGCCGGCGGCTCACCAGTGCCAGGGTTACGCACGAGGACGGTGAGGGGCATGGAGGCAGCGCGCTCGCTCGAGTCGTGCGGGTGACTACCCCCACTCAGATGCCGAGCCAGGCTCCCGGTGCGAGCGTCTCGGCGCCGTGCCGAATCTGGAAATAGAGCATCGGCCCCTCGCCATCGTCGCCGACCGTGCCCACGCGTTCGCCGGCCGTGATCTCGTCCCCGACGCGAACGTCGACCTCGGACAGATTGCCGCTCACGGAATAGTAGTGGTCACCGTGGTCGAGGATCACGATCCGCCCGTACGCGCCGTAGCGATCCGCGAACGCCACCTTGCCTCCGAATACGGCGCGCACGACGGCACCGAGCGGCGCGCGCACCTCGAGCCCGGGTCCGTCGGTCCCTTCGCGCTTCGCGGGACGCGCGTCTGCCTTGCCCATCACGGGGAAGAGCAGCCGCCCTCTCGAGCTCGCGAACGCGTCTCCTGAAGCTCGCTCGGCGGACGCTCCTCCGTACACGGACACGTAGTCCGTCGGGCTCGCGGCGGTGGTCTGGAACGCGCGGTCGAACGCCGTGCGACGACGCTCCTCGTCCTGCATCGCGAGACGCGCAGCGTCCATCGCGCTCCGCTGGCTGCCGAGCGCCACGCGGTCCCGCGCCACTCGCTCCAGCTCGCGCGCGAGGTCCGCGCCGTGCTCGCGAAGCGCGCGCTCCGCGCCGAGCTCCGCTTGCAACGAGCGTCTCGCGCGCTCGAAATGCATCGCGTGGGTCACGAGCGCGTCGAAGCCGCCCCCGATCGCCAGCATCCCCGCCCGCGTCATCCGGTAGAACCCACGGCCGCGCGTCACGACCCGAGCGTGTGCGTCCGCGACGCGCCCGCCGAGCCCCGCAAGCTCACGCTTGGCTGCCGTTTCGCTCGCGTCGAGATCGGCGATCTTTCGGTCGAGCGCGGCGAGGGCAAGGATCGTCTGGTTCGGGTCCGGCGCCCGCATCGACGCCATCGCGGCAGGGCTCGGCACGGGCGGCAAAGGAACGACGGCCAATCGATCGCCCGAGGCGAGCGCGGCGACGAGCAGCGTCGCGAGCGTGGCAGCGCCGCGTGCGAGGGCTCTGACGCTCACACCGCCACCAGCTTGCGCAGACCGAGCAGCGCCGCGACCGCGCCGAGCACAGCCCCCAGCGCGACCATCGCCGCCGCCATCTGCCAGGGCAGGAACGACGGCTCGACGCCGATCAGAGCCGAGAGCTCCCCATCCATGCGAGAGCGCACCATCGCGAAGAGAAGCGCGAGCAGTCCGAGCGCGCCGACCGCGCCCATCGCTCCCTGCGCGCTCCCTTCGATCAGGAACGGCCCCTTCACGAAGGCATCGGTCGCGCCCACGAGCCGGAGCACTTCGACCTCGATGCTCCTGCGCTGGAGCGCGAGCCGGATCGTCGACCCGACGACGGCGAGCACCGCGGCGAGCACGACGAGGGCGAGGAGCACGGCGGCGGCGACGCCACCCCGGACGAGGCTCGCGAGCCGATCCGTCCACGCGCGGTAGGTCTCGACATCGTCGACCGCAGGGAGCTGGTGCACCTTCGCGACGATCGCCTGGAGCTCCGACTCCGGCATGTCCGGGCGCACCTCGATCTCGATGGACGCCGGGAACGCTTCGACCGGGAGCGACGCGAGCTCCGGGTGGATGGGCACCTCTTCCGCACCGAACTCCGCCCGCGCCTGACCGCTCGAGATGTAGTTCACGTGCATGACCCCGGGCACCTTGGCGAGGGCGCCGCGGAAGGCTTCGACGTCGTTCTCCGTGGCGGTGTCCTTCAGGTAGATCGACGCTCGGCCGGCGTGAGCCCAGCGCTCCTCGACCGCCGAGAGGTTCGACACCACGAGCAGCGCAGCTCCAAGGCAGACGAACGCGACCGCCAGCGAGAACACGCTGAGCGCCTGAAGCCGCCACTCACGAAGCATCCCGCGTCGCGCGCGTCGCGTCGTCCCGATCGGACCGGTAATCATGAGAGGCTGCTCCTGCGAGTGGTGGGGGGGCGTAGTTACGTGCGGCTCGCGCCTACGAGCGCGTCAGTGCGGAAGGCTCTCGTATTCGTCGTCGAAGTGCGACGAGACGCCGGACGCGACGTCGACGGCCTTGCCTTCGTCGAGCACGATGAGGCGACGCGGGCGGACCTCGAGCAGCGAACGATCGTGGGTCGCGAAGAAGATGGTCGTGCCGCTCTCGTTGATCTCCTCGAAGAGGCCGAGGATATCGAGCGCCAGCTGCGGGTCGAGGTTCCCCGTGGGCTCGTCCGCGAGGAGGAGCGCGGGCTCGCCGACGAGGGCGCGAGCGATGGCGACGCGCTGCTGCTCACCGCCCGAGAGGACGCCGGCCGGGTCCTCGCCGCGCCCCTGCAAGCCGACGCGCTCGAGAGCCTCGCCGACGCGTGCGCGAATGAGGCGGCTCGGGAGACCGAGCACTTCGAGCGCGATGGCGACGTTCTCGAAGACGCTCCACGGCTTCACCAGCTTGAAGTCCTGGAAGACGATGCCGAGGTTGCGGCGGAGGAACGGCACGGACTCGGCCGTGAGGCGCGCGACGTCGCGCCCCATGAAGAGGATGCGGCCCTGGTCGACCGTCTCCGCTCGGTAGAGCATGCGGAGCAACGTCGACTTGCCCGATCCGCTCGCCCCCGTGACGAACACGAACTCCCCTCGCTCGATGACGAGGTTCATCCCGCGAAGGACGGGCGCGCCGGGGCGGTACGACTTGTAGACGTCCTCGAACATGAGGATCGGGCGCTCTGCCGCCTCACGGCCGAAGCGTGCGCCCGGGCGGAGAAGCGGGCGGAAGGGCGCGGGCGCGGAGTCGTCGTCCGATCGAGGCATGGTGCCCTCCGTACCAAGGCGGGCTCGAAGCGGACAACTTTGCGACTACGAAGCCACCGCTACCTGCGCCCGCAGACTCCCGCGCGCTCTGGCCTGTTCGACGAGCGCCAGCGCGCGCGCCCCTTCCACTCCGGTCGCGACGATCTCGCCCGAGCCACGGAGCGCCCGGGCGATGGCGCGCGCCTGCGCGACGAGCGGCTCTTCATCGACGAGCGCACAGGCGATCGCGGCCCGCGCGCCGTGTGGCTGGACGGTGAGCGTCCTGGCGAGGAGATCGCCGAAATAGAGCGCGTCGCTCGTCGCGACCTCGAGCGTACGCTCACGTCGGGAGGCGCTGCGATCGACGTGGACCCAGGCGATCGCGCCACGCGCGGACGCGAGCACGAGGTCGGCGCGGTCCTCCCCCTCGTCGACCACCTCGCGGAGGGCGACCGGGGACGCCGTCAGGTGCGCGACGAGGTCGATGTCGTGGACCCCGAGGCTCACGAGGGCGCAGTGCTCGCGGCCGCCGCGAACCATCGCCGAGGTGCGACGGAGGCGCAGCGTGCGGACCTCGGTCGGTCGCACGAGCCCGTGGATCGCGCGGACGACCGGGTTGAAGCGCTCCGAGTGCCCGACGAACAGGTGCTGGCCTCGCCCGACCGACCGCGCGAGCGCAAACGCCTGCGCCGCAGTCGCGCAGACCGGCTTCTCGACGAGCAGGTCACGCCCGCGCGCCAGTACCCTCCGCGCGGCGCCGGCGTGCGCTTCGATCGGAGACGCGATCACGACGAGGTCCGCCGCCGCGATGGCGTGAGCTTCCTCCGTGAACGCGGGAACGGACCACTTGCGCCCGACCTCGCGCGCGGTCTCGACGCACGGGTCGTAGACTCCCGCGAGCTCGAACTCGGCAGGGAGCTGGGCGAACACGCGCGCGTGGAGCTGCCCCATCGCCCCGACCCCGAGCACGGACACCCGAGCCCGGGCGGGTGCGTGAGCGGGGGCGAAGTTCATCGGGCGATGATCTAGTACATCGAACGTACCGCGGCACCTGGGGATCGCGTGGGCGCAGGCTCGCGCTTTCAGCGAATGAATCATCGCCCGCTTCACGCGTCTGACGGTGAGAGAGGTAGGATACCGCCCATGAACAGCATCCGGCGCAGTCACCGGCGCGGGCGAGCGTCATGGCTCCCGGGCAGCCTCGTCGCGGGGAGCCTCCTCCTCGGCTTCGCTCCGCTGGTCGCATCCGCCGCGGCGCCCCCGCCCACACCCGCCCCGATGCCCACCACCTTCTTCGGCGTGCCCTTGCCGAGCGGGCTCCCTTCGGCGATCCCCCAGCTCCCGTACTGGTCGCCCCAACGTGTCCTCGTCCTCCCGTCCGGGACCGACCCGATCAACATGCAGATCCTCGCCCAGATCCTCGGCGGCAAGGCGGCCGGCGGGTGCGGCGCGAACGAGGTCGCTCCGGGTGAGTACGTGAAGCTCGACTGTCGGCCGTACGGGCAGGTCCTGGCCGCCGTGCGCGATGTCTTCGACCCCGCCAAGCTCGATCTCCTCTCTCGTGGCCAGCTTCACGTCACGCCACAGGCACCCGTCCCGGCGCCCCTGGGCCGCGAGGGACTCCCGACCGACGTCGACCACCGGACGCTCGGCCTCGAGGGGCCGGTGAAAGACCAGGGGCTCGTCGGCAACTGCTCCGCGTTCTCGCTCTCGTCCGTGATGGACAACGCCATCCTCCGGCAGCATCGCGCTGACGTCATCGCGCCCGAGCACCTCTGGGCTCACTACGGCAACTCCGACATGGGCGCGGCGGGCGACACGAACCTCAACAAGCCGATCGCCCTGAACCAGACCTGGCCATACTCCGCCAAGCAAGCGTGCGAGCTCGTTCGTGACGGGGCGGACGAGTGCGGTCAGCTCCTCAACGTGACGCCGAACTCGGCCCCGAACGACCCCGTGCTCCAGGGCCAGTACCGGCAGGCCGAGCAGGCGGGCCTCTACCGCGTGACCTCGATCGACAGGGTCACGTCGAAGCCGACCATCAACGTCGAAGCCATCGTCGCGCTCCTCGCGAGCGGCGCGGATGTGTGGGCGGGCTTCGACGTCGACGTCGCGTCGTGGAAGTCCACCTCGCAGGTGAACAACGTCATCCGCGACTGGGCGACACCGAACGCCGGGCATGCGGTCGCCCTCGCGGGGTACCGGCAGGCGCCTGGTGGGACGGGGCGCCAGTTTCTCGTCCACAACAGCTGGGGCGGGCGCTGGGGCGACCACGGGTTTGCTTGGGTGAGCGAGGCGATGGTCCGCCAGCACCTTCAGGTTGCCTACAAGGTCACCGTGCTCAGCCCAGGCGCGGCGAGGACCGGCGTGCAGACGGACGACGAATGCGCGTCTGGATCGCTCGTGGACGCTGTCACGGGCGCTTGCTCCGCGGCTTGCCCGGGTGGAAGCCGGCGCACCGCAGGGCAGTGCTTGCCGGGCCGCTAGACACCAACGCGCAGTCAAATGCGCGACGAGGGGCGCACTGCATTAGACTGGCGAGCGCGATGCCTTTCCCCGTCGACCGTTCGTCCCAGAGCCAGGCTTGCCGATGAAGCGAACCGTCATGGGATCAGCGATATCGATCGCCGTCGTCCTCTTGCTGGCGAGCAGCGCGGCCAGAGCGGCCGGACCGACGACGGCGCAGTGCCTCGCCGCCAGCGACGCCTCGCTGAAGTTCGCGACCGAGCACAAGCTCCGGGCCGAGCGAGCCCAGCTGATCCAGTGCGCGGCGTCGACCTGCCCCGCTGCGATTCACAAAGAGTGTCTGAGCCACGTGGACGAGGTGAACGCCCAGATCCCGACGATCATCATCGCGGCCGCGAACCACGCGGGCGAGAACCTCACGGCGGTGAAGGTCTCGATGGACGGTGAGCCGCTGACCGACCGGCTAGACGGCACGGCGCTCGCGGTCGACCCGGGCGAGCACACCTTCACCTTCGAAGCCGCAGGGGAGCCGACGCTGACGAAGAAGCTCGTCATCGAGCAGGCGCAGAAGGACCGTCACGAGCTCGTCGCGTTCGCGGTCGAGCACAAGGAGGCGGCGTCGACGCCGACCACGGCAGCGACGCCGCTCTCCCGCGTGCTCGGCACGCAGAGGGTCGTCGCGCTCGTCTCGGGAGGCATCGGGGTCGTCGGGCTCGGCGTGGGCGCGGTGTTCGGCGCGCTCGCGGTCTCGCAGAAGGCGAGCGCCGAGAGTCTTTGTCCTGGCTCCGGAACGACGTGCTCGTCCTCCGCCGGCGCCCAGAAGTGGAGCACCGCGAGCAGCTCGGGCACGGTATCGACCGTCGGCTTCGTCGTCGCAGGCGCGGGGCTCGCGGCCACGGCGCTGTTCTGGTTCACGGCTCCTCGCCCCTCCGGCGCGGCGACTTCGGAGGTCGGCTTCGGGCCAGGCGGCGTCCAGGTGAGAGGGAGCTGGTGATGCTGACCGCAAAGATTCGTCGTATCGCTTCACGCAAGCGACTCCTGACCGCGACGCTCCTCGGCACGGCGGCGACCCTCACCGGATGCGACCTGTTCCTCGGGATCCAGCAGCACAGCGTCGCCGCGGACGCGAGCGCTGCGGTCGACAGCTCGCGGCTCCCCGATGCGACACCTTCCGACGTCCGGGCTGTCGACGCGAAGAGCTCGATGGACGCGACCAAGCACGACGCGGGGTCGATAGACGCTGGAAAGGACCACGCGACCGCCCCAGTCGACGCGTCGCCCGATACGTCGGTCGTCGACGCGCAGCGCGACGTGGCGATCGTGGACGCGGCGCCCGTCTGCGCGCCCGATGCGGACTTCACGAACGACCCCGCCAACTGCGGACGCTGCGGCCATGGCTGCCTCGAAGCGGGCTGCGCCGCGAGCGCGTGTCAGCCCAAGGTCGTCTCCATCGCGACCGGCATCCCGAACTTCCTGACGATCGCCGACAGCAACATCTACTGGACGCAGATCTCGAGCGGCGGCACCTCTCCGAACGCCGTGATGATCGCGCCTGCGGCGGGAGGCAACGCGGTCGTCGTCCACTTGCTGGCTGGTCCGGGATGGGGTGTGGGCACCGACACCGAGCGGCTCTACTGGGGCATCACGGGCAACAACAACTACAACACACTGTTCGGCGTCTATCAGTGCCCGCTCGCCGGCTGCACCGACGCCGGGCCCCAGCTGATCGGCCCCGCAGACTACTACCAGGGCTCCAGCTTCAAGTGGGACTCGCTCGACGGCTTCACGGTGACGTCGGATGTCCTCTACGTCGCGACGCAGCAAGGCTTCCTCAACGAGTGCCCGCTCCCGCCCGTCGACGGCGGAGGGTGCAAAGCGGCGGTGTCCGGCCTCAACAGCCCGGCCTCGCCCAGAGCCGACGATGCCGGGGTCGTCTGGGCCAATCAAGGGAATCCACTGAGCCAGAACCAGTTCAACACAGGCTCCATCGAGACCTGCTCGCCGTCCGGCTCGTGCCCGACGCCGACGCCCATGGACCCGTCCATCCAGCCCCAGTTCCTCGCGATCAGCCCGACCTACGTCGTGTGGACCGAGGTCACGGCGAACACGAGCGGCCACTACCTCGGCAACGTCATGAGCTGCCTCCGCAACGCGTGCGAGGAGAACCTCGTCACCCTCGCGACGAACCAGGTCTTCCCGCAGGGCATCGCGATGGACAAGACGCGCGCGTACTGGGCGGACCAGAGCGCCGGCACGGTGCTGTCGTGTCCGATCGGAGGCTGCCCGGACGGCGGGCCGACGGTGCTGTCGACCAGCGACGCGGGGATGCCATTCCAGGTCGCGCTCGACGACTCTGCAGTCTACTGGACCAATCAGGTGCCGGGCGGGGCGATCATGCGGGTCGCGAAGCCGTAGCGCGGGGCATCGTACAGGCGCACGAGAGGGAGGTCCGATATGGTGAGGGACGACGAACGCAAGGCTCGATCGGCGGAGGCGCCCATCGTCGGCGGTCTCCCGGACGTCCCGGGCATCGTGGCCGCGATGCGGCTGTCGCCCGGGCTGGCGGTCCATCTGCGCGGGCTCGCCGACGAGCTCCTCGTGAACGACATGCCGGGCGTGACGCTCGCCCGTGCCGACCGTGAGCTGCTGGCGACGGCGGTCTCCGCCGCGAACGACTGCTTCTACTGCATGGACTCGCACGGAGCCTTCGCCGGCGAGCTGCTGCGGCGCGCGAGCGTCGACGCGCCGGGTGTCCTGCTCGCGGTCGATGGCGTGAAGTCGGGCGGGTCGGGCGGGCTCGGGCCGAAGATGGTGGCGCTGCTCGCCCTCGTGCGCGGAGTCCAGCGGAACCCTCGCGAAGTCTCGCGGCAGGACGTCACGCGCGCGCTCGACGCGGGCGCCTCGGACGCGGATACGCAGCTGGCCGTGCTCATCGCGTCGGCGTTCTGCATGTACAACCGCATGGTCGATGGCCTCCGCGCGAAGACTCCGGCGAGCACGGACGCGTACAGCGCCCGCGCGGCCGAGATTGCGGACCACGGCTACAGCGACGCACGGGTCAAATCGATCCCCGGGTAGTGCGGCGGAGCTCCGGGTCGGCTCGGCGGGCGCGCCTCTCTGCCCCTCGATCGGCCGACCTGCGTGCCATCGTTCATGTAAGCTCCGCGCGCTTTGAGCGACGACCCGGCCGAGCTGAGCCCTGCGCCGGACGCGCCGTCCGCGCCGACGTCGTCGCCCGCGGAGCCCGCGCCGACGGTCGAGGAAGCGCCCGCGCCGGAGCCGGCTCCGATCGCCGACGTCATGAAGCCTGTCGAGCCTGTCCCGCACACGCCGCTCGCGAGGCTGCGGCGCTTCGCGTTCCTCGCCATCCCGATCCTCGCCCTCCTCGAGCTCGGCGCTCACCTCGTCCAGACCCACACCGTCGTCTCCGACGCCCAGTGGCTCGCCGCGCGCGACGCCGTGCGCACGCTCGCGAAGCCCGAGGACCTCGTCGTGATGGCGCCGTACTGGACCGACCCCATCGGCCGCGAGCTCTTCAAGGACGAGATCCTCTCCCTCGCCCGCGAGGCTCGGCCGGACTCGACGCGCTTCCCTCGCGCCGTCGAGGTCTCGATCCGCGGGCAGCACCTCGCCGAGCTCGCGGAGTGGAAGGTGGAGTCGAAGAAGAAGGTCGGCCCCGTCACCCTCACCGTCTACGACAACCCCTCGTACCGGCCGCTCAAGGACGACCTCGTCGACCACGTCGCCCCCGGCAAGATGGCCGTGAGCGTCCTCGGCGCGGGCGGGCCGGCCGACTGCGCGTTCACGCACGGCAGGGTGGAGACGGGCGCGCTCGGCTTCGGTCCCGCGCTGCCGGCCGACCGCTTCGTGTGCCCGCAGGGGGGCTCCCTCGTCGCGACGGTGATGCAGCCGGCCGACTACCGGCCGCACCGCTGCCTCTTCACGACGCCGCTCGGCGGAGGCAAGACGCTGCGCGTGCGCTTCGAGAACGTGGTGTTCGGGCAGACGCTGCACGGCCACGCCGGCCTCGACTGGGACTCGACCGCGCACGCCGAGGAGCAGCCGGTGACGCTCGTGTGGAAGCTCGGTGATCGCACGATCGGCCATGTCGTGACGGGCAACGCCGACGGCTGGAAGGGCTTCGAGCTCGACACGCGCGACCTCGAGGGCCAGACGGGCGAGATCACGGCCGAGGTGTCGTCCCCCAGCTCGCGCAACCGGCTCTACTGCTTCGAGGCGGACACGCGATGACCACCGCACCCCCCAGCTCGCGGCATCTCGCGCGGCATCGCCGTCGCGTCACGAGCACCGACCACCTGATCGGCTTCGCCCTCGCCGCCATCTACGTCGCGTGGCTCATCGTCACGGCCCGCTCGCTCGGCTTCCCGCGCGACGAGGCCTTCTACTTCCGCGCCGGGCAGGACTACGAGCGCTGGTTCGAGCTCATCTTCGATGGGAAGAAGGAGGCGTTCGAGGCGACGGCCGACAGCATCTTCTCGTACAACCACGAGCACCCGCCGCTGCTGAAGGACCTCTTCGGGCTCTCCTTCAAGTTCCTCCACGAGAAGCATCACGTCTTCGAGGACGCGAGCACGGCGTTCCGGTTCCCCGGCATGTGCATGGGCGGCCTCACGCTCTGGGTCACCTACCTCTTCGGGGCGCGCGCCTACGGACGATGGGCCGGCTTCATCGCCGCGGTGCTCCTCGGCCTCATGCCGCGCGTCTTCTTCAATGCGCACCTCGCCTGCTTCGACGTCGGCATCATGGCGATGTGCACGCTGACGATCTACGTCTACTGGCGCGCGACGGCGAAGGGGGGCCTCTGGTGGGCGCTCGCGGCGGGCGTCGTCTTCGGGCTGACGCTCCTCACGAAGCACAACTCGTGGATCCTCCCCTTCATCTTCGTCCCGCACGCCATGGTCGTGCACGCGCGCCCGCTCTTCCGGCAGCTCGGCGCCGGCCGGCTCGTGCTGCCTACGTCACTCGTGGCGATGGCGACGATCGGGCCCGTGGTCTTCTACAACGGGTGGCCGTGGCTCTGGCACGACCCGGTGGCGCGCGTCACCGAGTACGTGAAGTTCCACCTGAACCACGAGTACTACAACATGGAGTTCCTCGGCCGGAACTACAACTCCGCGCCGTCGCCTGCGCTCTACATGCCGGTCATGATCCTCGCGACCGTGCCCGCGATAACGCTCGCGCTCTTCCTCGTGGGCGCCGTCGAGCGGCAGTGGGTGCTCGGGACGCGCGCGTGGCGTCTCGTGCGCCGCGGGCTCCTCGTGGTCAGCGGCGAAGGGGAGAGCACCTCGCCCGTCGTCGCCCCGCTGCTCGACGAGCCGGTGCCCGCGTCGCACCGCGCCGCGCACGGGGTCCGGCAGCACGACCACGCGCAGACCGATCTGCTCTTCTTCCTCGCGCTCGCCGCGCCGCTCGCCGTGTTCCTGCTGCCGAAGACGCCGATCTTCGGAGGGACCAAGCACTGGCTCACCGCATACCCGTTCCTCGCGCTCTTCGCGGGGCGCGGCTTCGTGCTCGTCGGCGAGGCGATGAACCGCGCGTGGCCGAAGCTCGTCGAGACCGGGCGGGCGAGCGCAGCCTGGGTCCTGCTCGCGGTCGTCGTGACGGTCGGTCCGCTCGCCATCACCGAGCACTCGCACCCCTTCGGGCTCTCGTCCTACGTGCCGCTCGTCGGCGGGACGGCCGGCGGCGCGGATCTCGGTCTCAACCGTCAGTTCTGGGGCTTCACGACGCAGAGCCTCGCGCCGTGGCTCGCCGCACACGCTCCGCGAGGCGCGTCCGTCTACATCCACGACACGGTCTGGGACGCCTGGAACCGGATGATCGAGGAGCGTCGGCTCCCCGCGAACCTGCGGGCGGTCGGCTCTCCCGGCGAAGGGGACTTTGCCATCGTCCACCACGAGCTTCACATGGGCGAGATGGACGACGAGCTGTGGGTCGCCAACGGCAGCGACGCGCCCGCCTACGTGCTCGCCCACGACGGCGTGCCGATCATCAGCGTCTACCAGAAGCGACGCTGACGTGACGAGCGTGGAGCGCCTTCTCTTTCGTCGCACCTCAGGCCTGCGTGTGTACTAGGACTATCCCATGGTCATCCTGGATCCGAAGCGCATCGACGTCCTGAGCGACTCGACGGGCGAGACCGCAGAGAAGGTTGTCCGCGCGGCGATGCTGCAGTTCCCGCACTCGGGCGCGCACATCCGCGTCCACACGCGCGTCCGCACGAAGGAGGCCGTCCGCCCCATCCTCGAGCGCGCCGCGAACGAGCAGGCCCTCATCGTCTTCACCGTCGTGAGCCCCGAGCTCCGCGAGTACATCCACGCCGCCAGCTACGAGCTGAAGGTCGAGGCGCTCGACCTGATCGGCTCCCTCATCGGCAAGCTGTCGACCTTCCTCGACCGGCAGCCCATCAACACCCCCAGCGGGATGCTCCCGCTCTCCGACGAGTACTTCCGGCGCATCGAGGCGGTCGAGTTCACGGTGAAGAGCGACGACGGCAAGGAGCCGCGCAACTTCAAGAAGGCCGATCTCGTCCTCGTCGGCGTCAGCCGCACGTCCAAGACGCCGCTCTCCACGCTCCTCGCGCAGCGCGGGCTCAAGGTCGCGAACCTGCCGCTCGTCCTCGGCGTCGCGACCCCTCCCGAGCTGGAGGACGCGCAGCAGGACCGCATCGTCGGCCTCACCATCGGCCTCGACCCGCTCGTCGAGATCCGCAAGGCGCGCCTCAAGCAGCTCGGTCTCTCGGTCGACGCCAGCTATGGCCTGCGCGACCAGGTGAAGGAGGAGCTCGAGTACGCCCAGCGCATCTTCCGCGCACACCCGCAGTGGCCCGTGATCGACGTGACGGGGCGCGCGATCGAGGAGACCGCGGTCATCATCCTCGAGTCGCTGAAGGAGCGCGACGAGCAGGCCAAGAACGCGCGCGCCGCGATCATCTAGGGGGCCAGGGCGCAGGCCACGTCGCCGCCGCGCACCGAGCAGAGGTCTGCGCGGCCGTCCGCGTTCACGTCGGCGAGCAGGAGCGTGCCCGAGAGCCACGCGATCGCGTTCTCCGAGTCGTTCGCGAGCCACACCGACGACCCCAGCGGCCCGTGAGGCCCGGTCAGCGCGCAGCTGAGCCCCGCAGGGGTCACGGTGCAGGTGTCGTCGCGCCCGTCGCCGTTGAGATCGCCGAGCAGCCTCGTCGCCGCAGGCCTCACGACGCGTGAGGGATGCACGCTCTCGTTCCACGCGGCCGTCCAGGCGAACTTCGTCACAGGTCGCGTGTCGTCCCCCGTCCCCTTCTCCTCGATCGAGCGCGCGCAGCCGAACCTCCTGTCGGCGCCGCGACCGATACCGCACAGGTCGGCCCTCCCGTCGCGGTCGACGTCGGCGAAGGTCAGGCTCGCGGCGTCGAGCGAGGCGATCCAGTCGCTCGTGGCGCGGTCTCGGGCGCGCGCGCGAAAGGGGGAGAACGCGAGCACCACGGGCCCGAAGACGTAGCCGCGGCTCAGCAGCTCCGGGACGACGTGCGCGGCGACCTTGAGCGCGTAGTCGGAGCCGACGTGGCCGACCCTGTCGTGGAAGAGCACGATGCCGTGGCCCGTGGAGGCGATCGTCTCGAGGTAGCGCGCGGCCGTGACCTCGGGGCGCACGCGGCTCTTCTGCCCGGGCGCCGCCGACTCGCACTCGACCTCAGGATGGTCCGAGTGACAGTAGAGCGAGCTCTCCCAGTCCTTCCGATCGATGTCCCAGCGCACCGGCCCGAGCATCCCCTGGAGCGCGCTCTCGCTCTCGATCGCTCGCGCCGCCGCCTCGTCCCACGCGCCGCCCGGCGCGCGAAAGGTCCGCTGCTCGTTCCTCAGGAACGGGTCGAGCGCCCTCTGGTTCAGCGCCAGCTCGGAGCGCACGACGGACGCCTTCGCGCCCGCGAGCAGCACGTGATGCGCGGTGTGGTTCCCCAGGCGATGCCCCTGCGCGACGAGCTCCGAGAGGACGGGAAGGTGCGCGGTCCCGGTCTCGAACACGTGCTCCCCCTGCCCCGGCTCCTCGGACACCCCGGCCTCCCACGCGTCGACGACGAAGAACGTGGCCGACACGCGCTGGCTCGCGAGGGTCTTGGCGAGGCGCACGGTGTTCACGTCGGGGCCGTCGTCCCAGGTGAGCGCGAGCACGTGGTCGGGGAACCCGCGGCCGTCGAGCTGCCCGTCCGCGCGGGGAGCGATAGGGGGCGGCGGGGGCGCGGCCGACGAGGCGGAGGGGGGCGGAGCGGGGGCGGCGGACGGGTGCTCGCGCGGCGTGGAGCAAGCGGCAAGGGCCACGAAGAGCGTAGAGAGGCCTCGGACCATCGAGGAGGGAGCGTAGACGGTCTTCTCCGGGTCCGAGAGGGACGTCTTCGCGCCGTAGCAGGTGTTTACGCGGCGGTAGCAGCGCTGCTACGCGGCGGAGCAGGTGTTCACCAGGCGGTAGCCGCGCTGCTACCGGCCGGGGCACGCCTGCTACGCGGCGGAGCAGCGCTGCTACGGGGCGGGGCAGGTGTTCACCAGGCGGTAGCCGCGCTGCTACGGGGCGAGGCGGGCTTGCTACCGGGCGGAGCAGGGCTGCTACACGACGCAGCGACGTCACGAGGGGAGCGGGATGCGCTCCTCCTCGTCGCCGGGCACCTTCGGGAACCTCTCGAGGTTCTCCTCCTGCCAGTCCTTCTTCGCCTGCTCGATCCGGTCCTGCGAGCTCGACACGAAGTTCCAGAACAGGAGCCGCTCCCCGTCGAGCGGCGCGCCCCCGACGAAGACCACGCGCGTCCCCCTCGCGGCCTCCAGCTCGGGGCGCTCCCCGTCGCGGAACACGAGCATCGTCCCCGCGCCGAAGTGCGCCCCGTCGCACGTCACGCTCCCCTCGACGACGTACGTGGCCATCTCGTCGTATCCCACGGGCGGATCGAACGTCGTCGCCTCCGACAGCTTCGCGTCGACGAACACGGTGGGGCTGAGGACGCGCACCGGCGACGTCGTGCCGTACGCCGTCCCGATGACCACGCGCGCCTCGAGGCCGTCCACGACGACGCTCGGGATGACCTCGCTCGCGTAGTGCGTGAACGCAGGGGCGCACTGCTCGTCCTTCGTCGGCAGCCCGACCCAGCACTGCAGCCCGTGCATCCTCTGGCCGCGCTTCACCGCCGCCTCGTCGGTGCGCTCGGAGTGCACGATGCCGCGCCCGGCCGTCATCCAGTTCACGTCGCCCGGCACGATGACCTGCCGGTTGCCGAGGCTGTCGCGATGGACGATTTCGCCGTCGAACAGGTACGTCACTGTCGCGAGCTCGATGTGCGGGTGAGGCCGCACGGAGACCGTGGTGCCGGGCGAGGCGTCGAAGGGGCCCATATGGTCGACGAAGACGAACGGACCGACGCGCTTCTTCCGCATCGACGGGAGCGAGCGCCGCACCGAGAAGCCGCCGAGATCGCGGGGCCTGGCCTCGAGGACGAACGCGATGCGCGGGGTCTCGGTGGGGGTGCCGTCGGGGTACTCGCTCATGCGGTGGCCTCCTTCGGGCTACAGATTGACCCCGATCACGGTGCGAAACCAGAGCGGCCCGAACGTGTCGACGCCGGGCGTCATCACGTGGTCGATGTTCGTGACTCGTGCGTAGGCCCCGGTCGTCCACCAGACGCGGCCGAGGTTGAGCAGGCAGGTCGGCCCGACGTACTGCTGGTCGGCGAGGTTGAACGCGCCCGCGGCCGGCGCCTGGTTGGAGAACTCCTTCCACATCCACCACTCGAAGCCGGGCTGGAAGACGGGGGTGACCTGGAACCAGAAGCCCGCCGAGGGGTCGAGGATCTGGTCGGCCTGCCCCGTGAAGTAGAACTCCCGCTCGGTGACGAGGTTCGCGGCGATGGCGAGGTGGCCGAAGCGCTTCTGGAGGATGACCTTCGCCTCCAGCTCGATCTCGTTCTCGTTCTCGGTGACCTCCCCGTAGAGCCCGATGTCGATCGGCAGCACCCCTTCGTCGAAGAGGCGGTAGCGAAGCCGCTGCTTGGAGCCGTTCCCCTCGGTCAGCGTCGGCGCGGTCCCGTTGGGCGAGATGCCGTACGGCGGTGGCGCGAAGGTGACGTAGAGGCCGAGCTCGAGGCGGTCGGTGATGCCGTACTCGAACTCCTCCTGGAACTGCGAGGCGAGGACGGTCTGCGCGTTGCCGACGTTGTTGAGCGCCTTGACGGGGACGAGGTCGATGTACGTCTCGATCTCCCCCTCCCCCTCGGCGTTCGTCTCGTAGTTGTAGGTGAACGGCAGCGCCCGGGCGGTGGCGAAGGCGAGCGTGGGGGCGGCGACGAGCGCGAGCGCAGCCCCCGAAGCGGCGAGGAGGCGCATTCAGTAGTCCTTGAGGAGGATCTTGGGGGAGGCGACGTAGTCGTTGGCGCCGAAGCCGCCGTGGCACTGGTTGCAGGAGTCGGGCACGCCGCCGTACGACTGGTTCATGGGGGGGAAGGCGCCGCTCCAGATGAAGTCGGTCTGGCAGCTGGTCGTGTCGAGCTCCATCCACTCCCAGTTGAGCGCCACCCCGCCCGGCCCGTTCGTGTTGTAGCCGCCGCCGCGCTTGGCCATCGCGAAGACCTGGTCCTGCCCGTCGATGCTCTTCACGATGAGCGTTCCGACGGGGAACTCGGTCGAGCCGTGGGGCGGGACCTTGTTGATGTACTCGACCCGCCCGTTGCCCGCGTGGATGACCCCCCCGTCCGGGGAGGCGTCAGGGATGAGCACGGCGTCCCCTCCCGCGTCGGGCTCCTCGTACTTGGTCCAGCTCTGGTAGCCGCAGAAGTCGCTGGGGAACGGCACGAACGTCTCGGACGCGCCAGCGTCGGTCGCGGCTGCGGGTGAGCTGCAGCCGAGGGCGCTCGCGGCGGCGAAGAGGGGGAGCGAGAGGGCGAAGCGGAGGGGCGAGGACAAGGGGAAGCGGGTCGAGAGCATATTGAAAACCACTTTCAGGTTCGTCAGGTGTCTATTGCGCATCGCGGCAGGCTGTCAAGGCGCCTTTCGACCGCGGTAGGCGCGCTAGGCTCGCTCCCAGCCCATGCCCAGCCCGGACTTCACCCACCGAACACTCCCCCACGTAGGCCGGCCGGTGCACCGCCTCGGCCTCGCGCTCAACTACGGCATCGACCCCAGGGGCTTCGACCTCGCCGTCGAGCGCGGCATGAACTTCTTCTTCTACACGTCGATGCGGACCGGCTCCCTCGTGCCCTCGCTCCGCCGCGTCCTCAACGCGGACCGCGAGAAGTTCGTCGTCGCCGCAGGCCCGTCGGTCGGCTTCTTCGGCGGCAGCGTCCGGCGCGCGGCGGAGGCGAGGCTGAAGCAGCTCGGGACGGACTACCTCGATGTCTTCCAGCTCTTCTGGCTCGGGGTCGGGTCGGCGTGGACGGACGGGACGATCGAGGCGCTGGCGAAGCTGAAGGAGGAGGGGAAGGTGCGCGCCATCGGCATCTCCATCCACGACCGGAAGCGCGCGGGCGCCCTCGCGGAGGAGTCCCCGCTCGACCTCTTCATGATCCGCTACAACGCCGCCCATCCCGGCGCCGAGCGCGACATCTTCCCGCACCTCGAGAAGCGCCAGCCCGCGGTCGTGGCGTACACGGCCACGTCCTGGCGAAAGCTGCTGAAGCGCCCGAGCGGCTGGACGGGCGACGCGATGACGGCGGGCGACTGCTACCGCTTCTGCCTCTCGTCCCCGCACGTCGACGTGACCCTCACTGGCCCGTCGACGACCGAGCAGCTGACCGCGAACCTCGACGCGGTCGAGAAGGGGCCGCTCTCGGAGGACGAGATGAAGTGGATGCGGCAATACGGCGACAAGGTGCATGGATAGAGGCGCACGCCTCGGCACCCGCTACGACCGCGCCCTGCGCGCCCTCGGCTGGCTCGCGTTCGCGGGGATCCTCTCGTGCGCGCTGCACGACGCGTCGCAGGCGTTCGACGGCTGGTACTACCACCTGAAGTTCGCCGGGCGGCTCGTGGGGATGCTCCCCGAGTCGTCGCTCGTCTTCCACCACGAGAACCAGGATCGCTACGCAGGCTTCGCGCTGCTCGCCGAGGTCTTCCAGGGGCTGCTCTGGAAGCTCACGGGGCGCGCGGAGTCGGCGAACCTCGTCGCGTTCGTCAGCGTCCCGCTCGTCGCGTGGTTCATGCAGCGCCGCTGGAAGGTCCCGGCGCCGGTGACAATGCTCGCGCTCTTTGCGATCCCGCTCGTGCACACGCATGCAGCCTCGCTCTACGTCGACCTCCCTGGCAACGCCGCCGCGAGCGTGCTCGTCCTCCTCGTCATCGACGCGTACGCCTCGGACGAACCGCTCCCTCCGTTCGACGTCGTCCTCGCGCTCGCGACCGGCGCGATCGCCGCCAACATCAAGCCGATGCTGCAGCCCACGGTCGGCCTCTCCCTCCTCGCGATCCTCGTCCGCGCGGCCCGCGACCCGCGCACGCGACGCCTGGCGCTCGCGATGGTCCTCGCGTCGCCGCTCGTCCTCTTCACTCCGCTCCGCAACGCCATCGTCCACCACAACCCCTTCTTCCCGATCGGCACGCACCTCCTCGGCGTCGATCTGCCCGGACCGCAGGAGCCCTACTCGTACGCCCCCGCGTGGCTCGAGCACGCCCCTCGCCCGCTCCGCTTCCTCGCGTCGCTCCTGGAGATTGGCCTGCGTCCGCTCCGCGATCCTCGGCGATGGACCGTCGACCAGTGGATGCCCGAGGCCTCCGGCGCGAACCGCCTCGGCGGCTTCTTCAACGCCTACGTCGTGGTGTTGCTCGTCGTCTTCGTCACGCGAGTCGCGCGCGGCACGTCACGGCTCGAGCGCGTCTCGGGCGTCGTCTTCGCGCTCTTCACGGGGCTCATCAGCGTGATGCCGCAGTCGCACGAGCTCCGCTACTACATGTCGTGGATGATCGTGCTGGTGTGCCTCGACCTGGGGCTCGCCTGCCGGACGGCCGCGCGCCCGTTCACGCCCGGCCTCCGCACGCTGGGGACTCTCGCGGCGCTGTCGTTCATGGTCGTCGTCGCATCGACTCGCGCCGCCTACGTGCTGCCGCGAGGGCTGACGGTGAAGGAGCTCGTGGAGGCGAAGGTCGACGAGGGGCGGCTGGGCGAGGTGAAGGACGGCGAGCGCATATGCGTGCGGCGGCCGCCGTTCAACATGCTCTGGACGGACGTCTTTCACGCGCCACGCCACTACACGGTCGTCGAGGCGGAGAACCCCGAGGACTGCGGCGACGTGCGCGACGTCGACAGCCTCGGTCACCCCTGACGCGCGGCCTCGGTCTTCGCAGGCAGCTCGCGCGCCTCGAGGATGGCGACGGCGCGCGTCAGCTCCGCCATGCGCTCGTCCTCCTGCAGGCGACGGCGCCTCGAGAGCAGCGACTCGCGCACGAGCCAGATGACGATCGGGTAGAGCAGGAAGTCGACCCCTCGCCCGATGCCGACGAAGTGCGCCAGATCGGTCGCGCGCCCCGGGAACGCGATGAAGAAGCCGCCGATGACGTAGACGACGACCTCGAGCACGAGGGCGCGGCGGTTCTTCCCCCGGAGCTGCGCAAAGTCGTAGATCACCAGCCCGGCGACGAGGCCGAGGAGGAGGTACGAGGCGAACGTCACTCTGCCTCGCCGAAGAGGTACTGCCCGAGGAGGTCTCGAAGGATGAGCGCGGCGCCCGAGGCGCGCTGCCCCTTGGCGCGCGTGTCGCTCGAGTAGCGAACGGTCACCGGGACCTCGACGAGGGTCAGGCTCGGCCCCTCGGCGCTCGCGCGGGCGCGGGCGATGCGCTGCTTGATCTCGGTGGCGTGCGCCATGCGGCTCTGGCGGAGCGGGATGCGCTCGATGGCGCGGCGGCTGAAGGCGCGGAGGCCGTTGTGGGCGTCGTTGAGGCAGAGGCCGGTGAGCACGCGCTCGAAGACGCGGGCGCCGTGGAGGAGCGCGCGGCGCGAGGGGGGGATCTCGGAGTCGCCGAGGAAGCGATCCCCGAACGCGACGTCGGCGCCGGCACGCACGGCCTGTACGAGCGACAGCGCGTCGTCGGCGCAGTGCTGGCCGTCCGAGTCCATCGTGACGAAGACGTCGAGCTCCGCGGACCGGAGCGCGAGCTGGCGGGCGGTCTCGAGCGCCGCTCCCTGACCGAGGTTCACGACGTGGCGCGCAAGGACGACGCGGAAGGCGTCGCCGGGACCTGGCAGCGTCGAGCCGTCGACCGCGCGCTCGCTGCCGTCGTCGACCACGAAGACCGTCACGCCGCCCATCGCCTCCGCGCGCTCCCGCACCCGCTCGAGCGTGCGCGCGAGGCGAGAGGCCTCGTCGAAGACCGGCATGAGGATGGCGACGGGCATGGGCGAGCGCGTCTTCTATAGCGCACCCTTTGACACCCGCCTCATCCCACGCTCAAGTCGAGCCATGCCGCGCAACGTCGTCTTCGTCGCTCCGTTCCCCACCCCCACGACCATGCGCTTCGTCCGCGCGGTCGCCAACCTCGACGACGTGCGGCTCCTCGGCGTGTGCCACGCGTCGCCCCAGGGTCGCGGCGCGCGCGCCTTCGACGACGTCGTGCGCGTCTCGGACGCCCTGTCGGGCAAGGACATCATCGACGCCATCGACGTCCTCCAGCGGCGGCACGGCAAGATCGACCGCATCGTCGGCATCCTCGAGATGATCATGGTGCAGCTGGCCCAGGCGCGGCAGCACTTCGGCGTGCGCGGCACCGGGCCGGACGTCGCGGAGCTCTTTCGCGACAAGGCGATGATGAAGGCGCGGCTCGAGCAGGCGGGGCTCCCCGTCGCGAGGAGCCGCCTGGTCCGCAAGGTCTCCGACGCCGAGAGCTTCGCCAGGGACGTGGGCTTCCCGCTCGTGCTGAAGCCGCCGGCCGGGATGGGCGCCAAGGCCACCTACCGCGTCGACTCGCTCGAGGCGCTCCGCGGCGCGCTCGGCGGCATGGGGGTGAGCCCGGGGCAGCCCGTGCTCGTCGAGGAGTTCCTCAGCGGGCGCGAGTTCAGCTTCGAGACCATCACCATCGGCGGCACGCCGCGCACGTACTCGATCTCGCACTACCTGCCGACGTGCCTCGAGGTGCTCGAGAACGACTGGATCCAGTGGGTCTGCCTCCTGCCGCGCGAGATCGAAGGGCCGGAGTACGACGGGGCGCGCGCGATCGGCAAGGCGGCGATCCTCGCGCTCGGGCTCGACGACGGCGCGACGCACATGGAGTGGTTCCAGCGGCCGGACGGCACCCTCGCCATCGGAGAGATCGCGCAGCGCCCGCCGGGAGCGAACATCACGCCGATGATGGGGCACGTGCACGGCATCGACCCGCACCGGGCGTGGGCGCGAGCGGTCGTCGACGGCGTGCTCGACGCGCCGTGGGAGCGGAAGGCGGCGGCGGCCTCGGTGTTCCTGCGAGGCATGGGGCGCGGGCGCGTCACATCGGTCTCGGGGCTGCACGAGTGCCACGAGGCGGTGGGGAAGTTCATCGTCGAGGCGGACATCCCGACGGTCGGCGCCCCCAAGAAGGACGGCTACGAGGGCGACGGCTACATCGTCGTGCGGCACCCGAGCACGGAGGTCGTGCGGGAGATGGTGAAGACGATCCTCGCGACCGTGAAGGTCCACTACTCGGGCTGAGGGGCGTGCCCGGCCACGTTCAGGGGGCGGCGTCCCAGGTCACATCGACGCCGCCGGAGCTCGCGTCGTCGCGCACGACCGCCGGAGTCGCCGTCGGCGCGAGGCCGAAGGCGCCCCGGGGCAGATGGAGCTCGCGGACGTTCTCTGCGCGCACGAGGTGCACCGTCTCCCCTTCTCTCGCGAGGTCGAAGAACGCATCCCCCGTCGCGTGCTGCCGCGTCAGCCGGATGCCGTACGCTCCGCCGTCGCCGGGCCGCACGCTCCAGTAGCTCACGCGCGACGGCGCCGAGACGCGACGGGCCGCCACCGCGTCGTCGACGATCCTCTTCGCGAACTGCGACACCACGCGCCCCTCGTGCCCCGCGCCCGGGACGCGGTCGAACGTCACCGTGAAGTGCATCGCGCGCATCGCCCGGTCGAGCACGGCGCTCTGGGCGATCGGAGAGACGTGGTCGTCCTCGCCGTGAACGAGCCAGACGGGCAGGTTGCGCGCGTTGTCCACGATGTCGAGCGCGTTGACGCGGTGCGCGCCTACGGCGTCGTGGAGGATGCCGCGCACGTAGGTCGAGAGGTCGTACCGGGAGTCGCCGAAGAGGCTGACGACGGCGGCGAAGCGGTCCGGGTGATGGAAGCCGATGGTCGTCGCCCCGGCCCCGCCCATCGAGGCGCCCCAGAGCGTGACGCGGTCGGGGTCGACGGCCACGTGCTCGCCAAGCGCGTCGAGCGCGCGCATCGCCTCGTCCTCCGCGTCCGCCGTGTAGAGCGAGTTGCCGAGGCCCGAGGGGAAGAGGAGCACGACGTCCGCGGCCCGCGCGGCGACGAGGAGCGGCTCGTAGGCGGTGTAGGTCCACATGCTGCCGTTCCACGGGTGGAGACCGACGAGGACCGCGGCCGGGCGACTCACGTCGTGCCCGGGCGGCACGTAGAGCACCGCGTGGCCTCCCCCTTTCGCGGCGTGAGGGCTGACGAAGTCGAACGGCACGAGCTCCTCTCGCGAGCTCGCGCGACCCCCGACACGCGGAGCGCTGCCGCACGCCACGCGGTGCTCGTAGCCGCTCACGTCGAGCAGGATGGACACGCGATGCTCGCGCCCGTCGCCCGGCACGTCGAGCACCACCGGCCCGGGACGCGCCTGCATGTCCTTCTCGTCGAGCATCACATGCGTGCGCCCCGCACACCACGGGACGAGGACGGCTCCTGTCGAGACCGGAACGGCGAACGAGACCCATCGCGGCCCCGGCGAGACGTCGGTCCCCGCGAGAGAAGACCACGTGACGCTGTCGCCACCCGCGTTCGCCCTCGAGCCCGCTCCGCTCTCCACGCGCGTCACCTCCGCGCCAGTCACGCTCGGCCGAGGCGGCAGCGGGATCATCACGCGGCAACTCTACGCCTGGGTCGCTCGCTCTTTCTCGTTCCGTTCACCCGGTCGCTGCTCTATGCCTCCGCCCATGGCCCACGCCGCCACACCCCGCTCGTCGGCCTCCGCGTTCCTCGGCGCGCGCCTCGCCTCGCTCGTCTCGCTCCTTCCGCTCGCCGTCTGGACCGTCGCCCATCTCTGGCACAACCTCGCCGTCTTCGACGGACCCGCGGCGTGGCAGAAGGCCGTCACCGAGTATCCGAGCCCGTTCGCGCAGCTGACGACGCTCGTCATCGTCTTCCTGCCGCTCGCCATCCACCTCGCGTGGGGCCTCGCGCGCCTCGTGACGACCCGCCCGAACAACGTGCGCTACGGGACGTTCGCCAACCTCCGCTACCTCCTCCAGCGCCTCAGCGCGGTCGGGGTCCTCCTGTTCCTCGGCGCCCACATCTGGGAGGCCGCGCTCCGCCCGCGCCTCGTCGAGGGGCAAGCGGAGCCGTTCGCGGACATCTCGCACGCGATGCGCTTCCACACGCCGACGCTCGTCGTCTACCTGCTCGGGACGCTCGGCGTGTCGTATCACCTGGCCAACGGCCTCCAGTCGTTCGCCATGGGGTGGGGGATCACGACGAGCCGGCGCGCGGTGGAGCGGCTGACGCTGTGGGTGATCCTCGCGTTCGTGGTGCTGCTGGTGATGAGCTGGGGTGCGATCTACGGGCTGTGGGTGAACGCCGTCTGACGGAGGCGGGCACCCCCGCAAAGCGACAGGAGGCGCCGCCCTCGCGCAGGCAGCGCCTCCCTCGCCTCCCTTCACGTCACCGCACTACGAGTGCGGCGCCCCTCCCGTCCCGGTCTGCCCGACCGGCGGCACCACCGGACCCGTCGCAGCCGGCGCAGTGGCGGTCGACGTGATGGGGACGATCGTCACCCCCGTCACGTTCCCCGTCACCAGAGCCTTCTGCTTCTTGCCTGTGATGCCGCGTGCCTTGCGCGTCGCCGCCATCTTGGCGTTGGCTGCGACACGCTCCTCCGCCGAGAGCGGTGCCCTCGGCTTCCTCGGCGCGATGTCGAGAGCGGCAAGGGTGGCCGGCGCGTTCTTGAACATCAACGCGATGAGGTCCCTTATCCCTCTCACAATCTCGCCGTCCGCCGCCTCGGCTTCATCCGCCGCCTGGACCGCCGCCAGCCACGTCGCCTTCGCCGGCGCGACGGCGATCTTGACGTTGAGGAGGGCGGCGATGAGCGCCAGGACCTGCGAGGTCGTGTAGCTCTGTCCGGCGTAGGTGAAGACCGTGGTCGCGCAGTACGTAAGCAGCCCTTTCTCGAGTGCCTGGTACTGCGCCGTGCTCAGTCTCGTTACCGACTTCGTCATGGGGTGTCCTTCTGCATGAAGAGGGATCCCGTCCGGGCGATGCGCCCGGGTTCTCGTCCCTCAAAGCGCATATTGGCGAGGGGTCGATTCCCGCCGTCGCTCCGTGTCGATTTCTGTGTTCGGACGTTCTTTTTTTGGGCGCTTGACCTCGAGGCCGTCGGATCGTCGCGAAACCATGGGCTTCCCGGGTTTTCACGGAGTCAGGCCAGGCCCGCGTCGGACACGACCGCACGAGGAAGAGCTCCGACCGCGAACGCGAAGGAACTGACTGCGGGAGGAAGGCTTCCGACCGCGACCGCGAAGGAACCGACTGCGGGAGGAAGGCTTCCGACCGCGAGCGCGAAGGAACCGACTGCGGGAGGAAGGCTTCCGACCGCGACCGCGAACGAACCGACCGCGAGAGGAAGGCTCCCGACCGCGAACGCGAAGGAACCGACCGCGAGAGGAAGGCTCCCGACCGCGTCCGCGAAGGAACCGACCGCGAGAGGAAGGCTTCCGACCGCGTCCGCGAACGAACCGACCGCACGAGGAAGGCTTCCGACCGCGTCCGCGAAGGAACCGACCGCACGAGGAAGGCTTCCGACCGCGTCCGCGAACGAACCGACCTGGCGAGGAAGACTACCGAACGCAGTCGCTCCCCCACCGCCCCCGTCTTGCTGGCCACCAAGCCCGGCGCTACACCAACCTCGGTGACCCGGTCGCTTCGTACCCTCGCGACCCTCGTCACCGTCGCGGCGAGCCTCGCCTCCGGGTGCGGCAGCAGCGCCCCCGAGAGCGCGAGCGTGCCCGAGCGGGCGTGCGGGTTGACCGTCTGGGTGCACCCGGCGAGCACCGACAGCGTCGTGTCGGTCATCGGCAGCTGGGACGGCTGGACCAACCCCGGCGTGTCTCTCCCCTCCACGCGGAGCGACGGCTGGCGCGTGACGAACCTCCCTCTCGCGGCGGGGGAGTACTCGTACGAGATCGTGACGGACGGCATCGCCAGCGTGAACCCGGACGTCGCGACGCTCGCGATGTACGAGGGGCAGGAGGTGACGTGGGTCTCGGTCGACGACTGCACCGTCCCCGCGCTGCAGGTCGCCGCCGCCACCGGATCGGCCACGGGCGCGGCCACGATCGACGTCGCGTTTCTCGCCTCGAGCGCGGGGCAGGCGCTCGACCCCTTGAGCGTCGTCGTCAACGACCGCGCCGGCGCGATCATCCCGGCGAGCGACATCACGACGAACGCCTCCACCGGCGCGATCGCGATTCACACGTCCGGGCTGGCGGCCGGCAAGCACACCTTCACGCTCTCTGCGACCGACACGGCGGGGCGCGTGGCGGACTCGGCGGTCGCCACGGTGTGGATCGAGCCGTACGCGTTCGATCTCAGAGACACCGTCATCTACCAGGTCGTCATCGACCGGTTCCGGAACGCGAACGGCTTCGTCGACACCCCGTCCTTCCCCTCTGCGCGCGCGGGGGGCACCGTGGCCGGCGTCACCGCGGCCATCGAGTCGGGCTACTTCACCGGCCTCGGCTTCAACACGCTCTGGATCTCGCCGCTCTACAAGGGCCCGCCCGGCACCTTCCCCGGCGCGGACGGCAGGCCGTACACCGACTATCACGGCTACTGGCCCGCGGACGAACGCGGGCTCGAGCCGCTCCAGGCCGACGACGCGAGCCTCAACGCCATGATCGCGTCGGCGCACGCGCACGGCATCCGGATCCTGTTCGACGTCGTCCCGAACCACGTCCACACCGCCAACGCGTACTGGTCCCCCACCAACGTCGCGGCCGGATGGTTCAATCACCCCGACGGGACGTGCATCTGCGGCTTCCCGAGCTGCCCGTGGACGACCGACATCATCGACTGCTGGTTCACGCCCTACCTGGCCGACCTCGCGTGGCAGAACGCGGCCGTCGCCGACCAGATCTCGAGCGACGTGCGCTGGTGGCTCGACACCTACGACGGCGACGGCGTCCGCATCGACGCCGTGCCGATGATGTACCGCCTCGCGACTCGCCGCGTCGTGAACGCGATCCGTTCCCGCTACGACCACCCGGGGCACCGCGACTTCCTGCTCGGCGAGAACTTCGTCGGGGAGGGGGACTTCCAGCTCCTGCAGTACGAGCTCGGGCCGAACGGGCTCGACAGCGAGTTCCACTTCCCGCTGCTGTGGGCGCTGCAGAGCCAGGTCGCGGGGGCGGCGGGGTCGATGGCGACGATCGACCAGATCATCCACGACGGCGAGACCACGTGGGCCGGGTCGGGGGCGATCATGAGCCTCATCATCGGCAACCAGGACGTGCCGCGCTTCGCCTCCGTGAGCGCGGGCGACGCGTACGGAGACACGTGGACCCCGGCGCCGCAGTCGACCGACCCGCTCGTCTACGCGAAGCAGCAGCTGGCGCTCGGGATCGTCTTCTCGCTGCCGGGAGCTCCGACGGTCTATTACGGCGACGAGGTCGGGCTCGCGGGTGGCGGCGACCCCGACTCGCGGCGCGTGATGCCGTCGGACGCGGAGCTGTCGTCACTCCAGCTGGCGACGCGCGAGATCGTGCGGCGCCTCGGCGCGGCGCGGAGCTGCTCGGGCGCGCTCCGTCAGGGGACGTACCGCACGCTCGACGCAGACGTGGAAGACCTGGTGTTCGCGCGCGAGGCGCCAGGGGTCGAGACGGTGGTCGTGGTGGCGAGCCGCTCGCCGACCGGGCCGCTCGAGCTCTCGCTGCCGGGGATTTCCCCGGGGGATTATGTGGACTTGATGACGGGCAACCACGCGTCACTCAGCGCAGGGTTGACAAAGCTAACGGTCGCGCCATTCTCGGTGGCTCTCCTCGTCCCGTCGGGCAGCGCCTGCGCCAAGCTCGTCTCTCCTTGAATCGCTAGGTAGACCACGTCGATGCGCAACCTCCGCCGTCTGGGCTTCGCGCTCGTCCTGTCCGTCTCCGGAGCCGCGCTCGCGAGCGTCGGCGCAGGTGCGTGCGGGAGCGACCAGATCACGATGCAGAACTTCGGCTCCCCTCCGGAGGCGTCGCTCTACGACTCGGGCGCGGGCGGAGGGACCGGGGGATACGGCTACGGGTACGGCGGAGGTCCGCCGATGATGACGACCAAGGACGCCGGCGGCCACAAGCCGATCGACGCCTCGGTCGGCCCCGCGTGCACGGTGGCGGACCAGCTCTGCCCCGAAGCGTTCACCTACCCGTTCAACGGCGAGACCAGCGTCAGCGTCATGGGCAACTACTCGCCCACGGGCTGGACGGTCGGGACGCCGATGGTGCACAGCGGCACCGGGCCGACCGGGAGCGAGTGGTACGCGCTCATCAACGTCCCGTACAACCAGCCGGTCGAATACAAGTTCAAGGTCAACGGCTCGTCGACGTGGGTGGTCGACCCGAACAACCCGATGATCGAGGACGCGGGGATGGGGAACACCAACAGCCTCGACCCGGCCATCACCTGCATGAACCCGACCTGCGCGCCGTCGGGAGCGCTCGCCGCGGGGGTGTTCGACTGGCGGGACGCGGTCATCTACTTCACCTTCGTCGACCGCTTCAACGAGGGGACGTCGACCAACCCGAAGTGCAGCGTGCCGGGCGCCTCGACGGGGCAGATTCCGGCCACGTCGGCGAACTACCTCGGCGGCAACTGGGTGGGGGTCACCGACAAGATCACGAGCGGCTACTTCACCACGCTCGGCGTCAACACGCTGTGGCTCACCGTCCCCGTGAAGAACGCGGACACCGTCGTCGGCGCAGGCGTCGGCGGCACGTGCACGGGGACGACCTGCGACACGACGCAGTACGAGTACAGCGCGTACCACGGCTACTGGCCGACGGGCGCGTACGACCCCGCCAACCCGACGAACGTGCAGGTCGAGCCGTGCTTCGGGACGCCGGCGGAGCTGAAGGCGCTCGTGGCGGCCGCGCACAAGGCCAAGCTGAAGGTGCTGTTCGACTACGCGATGGTCGACGTCCACACGTCGAGCGCGCTCTACATGGCGCACGTGAACGACAGCCCCAGCTGGTTCACGCAGGCCTGCCAGTGCGGCGCGCCGGGGTGCAGCGACTACAACGACTACAAGTGCTGGTTCGCGCCGTACCTCGCGCACTACGACTTCACCAACTCGGCGGCCGCGCGCACCTACTCGGTCAACGCGGCGCTCAACCTCGTGAGCCTCTACGGCAACGACGCGTTCCGGCTCGACGCCATCAAGCAGGTCGACCCGAGCTGGCTCTCGTCCTTGCGCCCCCAGCTCACGACGTACGAGACGCAGGCGGCCGACGGGGGCGTCACGCAGCACTTCTACATGGTCGGCGAGACGTACGACTTCGACGACATGGCCTACATCCGGAGCTTCATCAACCCGGACACCGCGCTCGACGGGCAGTTCGACTTCCCGCTCCGCTACCGGATGGTCCAGGCGATGCTGCTGCGCGACACGGGCAACATGCTCGACTACCCGATCGCCGACGGCGACCCGTGGACGATGACGTCGCCGCCCGGGATGCAGGGGCTCCAGCAGTTCATGGACTTCAACGACTCGTTCTACCCGGCGGGCTCGGTCATGAGCACGTTCGTGGGGAACCAGGACCTGCCGCGCTCGATCCACTACACCGAGGCGACGATCCCGGCGTGGCTCGGCGCGAACGCGGGAGACGCGCTCACGACGAACGGCTCGGACGACTCGTGGACGAACGAGCCGGCGCTCGAGACCGACCCGAACACCTACGAGCGGCTGGGGAACGCGTTCGCCGTGCTGTTCACGACGAAGGGCGCGCCGCTCATCTACTACGGCGACGAGATCGGGCTCCCCGGCGCAGGCGACCCGGACAACCGCCGAATGATGCAGTGGTCGGGCTACTCGCCGGCGCAGACGACGCTGCTCGCGCGCATGGGCACGCTGCTCAAGATCCGCGCGGCGCACCCCGCGACGCGGCGCGGGACACGCACGACGCTGTCGGTCGACATCGACCACTGGCTCTTCTCGGAGACCACGACGGTCGGCACGGCGGTCGACACGGTCTACGTCGGCGTCAACCGCAGCGACAACCCGTGGACGGCCACGGGCGTGCCTGCGGGGTTACCCGAGCTGGTGACGGGGTCGGGCAAGTCGACCGGAAGCGACGCGGTCCCTGCGCGCGAGACGCACGTCTGGAGCAGCTACGTGCCTGCGGTCGGGGACGCGGGCGTCGACGGGGGTTAGGCCGCCGTCCGGTAACGATGGTCATTAGGAGGAGCGCAGCGACGAAGCGCCCCCCGCGCTCCTAATGACGTGCGAGCCCCTCAGCGCTTGGACTTGAGGTACGCGATGTACGTCTTGCAGGTCTTCTGACAGGCCCTGTCCTTCTCCTTGTCGCAGACCGTGAGGAGCGCGTGGGCCTCCTCGAGAGTGGCCGTGCCGCCCGTCACTCTCGGCTCGATCGCCCTGCGCGCGATGCCCCAGTCGCCAGGGTCCTTCGATGCAGCGAGGTCGAGGACCGAGCGCGTCGGCGCCGGCGGAGGCTGTGGCGGCGGGGGGGGCGGGGCAACGACCTGAGGCTCCGGCGGGGTCGGAGGCGTCACCGCCACGCCCGGGATGACCTTGTGGCCGCCCACATGCAAACCGGTGACCGTCAGGTTCGCGTTGGCGACGCCACCGTCGACGGGGGCAGGAGCGTCCATCGCGGCGAGCTTGTCCTGGGCGCTCGAGCGGAGGGTCTCGTCGACCGCCGTGGACTGGGCGACGCTGGCGATGAGGACGCGCTTCGTCGGGACGTCGGACGTGCGATCGGCGAGGAGGAGCGTCTCCGTCGCCCACTTGTACTCGACCTCTTTGAACAGGGTCGACCGGCGGGCGTCGCTCGACGCGCCGAGCTGCGCGAGGTGCTGGTGCGCCTGGTCGTACTTCCCCTCGTCGCTCAGCTTCTTCGCCTCCGCGACGGTCGCCATGTCGGGGCTCGAGGGATCGGGCGCGTTCGACGCGGACGGTCCGGCCGCCGTCGCGTGCGTCGAATGCGACTTCGTGACCAGGACGACGCCCGTCACCGCGATGCCCGCCACGGCGAGCACGATGGCCACCGCGACGCCCGCGGGGACCTTCTTCGGCTTCGGAGCGCCGTCTCCCGGGATCGTGAACGACCCCGCTGCCCCCGTCGCGGCGATGCCCGAAGGACCCAGCACTCCGGGAGGCGACGACCCGGACGGGCCCGTCGGCGCCCCCGGGTGCATCACGATCGGACCCGAGGCGGCCCGCATCGGTGCGGTACCCGTCTGAGGGGCGTGTTGCCCCACTGGCCCCGACCCGTATCCACCCGACCCGTATCCGGGCGAAGAAACCGAGCCGGGGTGCCCCATCGGAAGGCCCGGTGCCGTCCCGCCGTACGACGGAACGTTGGGAGGCATCGTCTGCGCGTAGGCACCGGACTGGGCTCCCGAAGACGGGCTGCCGAACATCGCGAGGAGCGCAGCGCCGGCCTGAGTCGCGTCCGGAAAGCGGTGCGCCGGGTCGCGAGCGACGCAGTGCGAGAACCACTCGTCGAACCCCGGCGGGAGAGGGCGCCCCGCCGCGGTGCGTGCCGACGCGGGGAGGATCGGCTCGAAGAGCACCTCCTTGAGCACCATGGGGATGGTCGATGTGTCGTCGTTCGCCGACTTCCAGAACGGGCGCCCGGTGAGCAGGAAGAAGGCGATGAGGCCGAGCGCCCACACGTCGGTCGCCGGCGTGATCGGGCTCTGGTCGGCCTGCTCGGGGGCCATCCAGATCGGCGACCCCATGGCAGCGGTCTGCTTGGTGCTCGCCTCGGCGACGATCTTTGCGATGCCGAAGTCGAGGACCTTCACCATGAACGAAGCGTCGGCGCGGCGTGCCTTCGCCAGGAAGATGTTCTCGGGCTTCAGGTCACGATGGACCACGCCGACGCGGTGCGCGGCGCCGACAGCGTGACAGAGCTGCTGGAAGAGCTGAACGACCTCCTGCACCGGCAGGGCGCCGCGGGCCATCACGACGTGATCGAGATCCTCGCCCTGCAGCAGCTCCATCGCCAGCCACGGGAGCTCGGTGCCCTGATCGATGCCCGCACCGACGACCTCGACGATGTGCTCGCTCTCGATCATCGAGCCGATGCGCGCCTCTTGCTCGAACCGCTTGCGGAGCGCGGGATCGGAGACGAGGGCGGGCAGCATCACCTTGAGCGCGCGCTGCTTGCCCGTGCTGAGCTGCTCCGCGATGTAGACGGCGCCCATGCCGCCCTGGCTCAACGCGCGGTCGACCCTGAAGTCGCCCGCGAAGACGGTCCCTGGCTGAACATTGTACTGGTCTGTCACGATGGCCCCGGCGGGGACTCTAGCGCACTCGCGAAGGGTGCACAGTCCGCGGTGCAGGCGGCGATGCGAAAAGCGTGCGCGCGCTCAACTCGACGTCGACCGGACTGGACGGCAGGAGTAGGGTGCCCGCATGCGAAAAGCCTTCCTCTTCCCGTTTCTCGTGCTCGGAACCGCCTCCTTTGCTTGCAGCTCATCGAGCGGCAACGGGACGCCGGACGCCGGTACCCCCCTGAAGGACACGGGCACGGCCGACCACGCCACGATCCACGTCGAAGCCTCGACCATGAAGGACACGGGAACGACGCCGAAGGAAGCCGGCAAGCCCCCGAGCGACGCGGCCAGCGACGTGACCAAGAGCGACGCCGGCCCGCCGCCAACGCCGGCAGGGACGTCGATCGAGAAGGGGCTGCTCGCCATCGAGGGCGTGACCGGCGACGGCTACCTCATCTACGCGAACGCGACCACGGTGAAGGCGGTGCCCGAAGCGGGCGGGACGGCCATCACGCTGATCGACGCGGGCGAGGCGGGCTCGATGAACGGGCTGTATGCGGAGGTCCTGAACGACGACGTCTTCATCTGGACGAATGTCGACTCGAACACCGGAGCGTCGACGCTGACGCTCTGGAACCACACCCTGCTCTCCACGCCGAAGATGGTGTCGACCACCTCGCTGCCCTTCGTGGCGGCGGCGAGCGACGACTCGACGGCCATCGTCTTCGCGACGGGTGTCTCGGCGGACGGTACGACCGTCGGTCTCTCCGGGGCCACGATCACCAGCCTCGCCACGCCGACGAGCCTCGTGGCAGGCATCGATCCGGGTGGGCAGATGTCGACTTGCCCGCCGAGCGTCACGTTCAGCGGCAAGGGCGCCTCTCTCTACGCCGTCGTCGGCAGCTGCAAGCCGGCGGTGACCGACGGTGGCACCGACGGACCGCTCTCGGTCGTCTCGTTCCCGACGGCGACATGGACGGGCGCTGCGCTCGCGACGGGCGCGACGGCGTTCTCGATCGATGACACGGGCGTCTCGGCGGCCATCACGCTGGCGACGGGTCAACTCGAGATCGTCCCGCTCGCCGGAGGCACCCCCATCGTCATCGACTCCGGCCCCGACGGCGGGACCGCGCTCGGCATGTATTCGTTCCTGAGCAAGAAGGACTCGTTCGTCCTCTACAACACGAGCGCGGGCGCGCTGACGTCCTCGAAGGTCACCGCGTCGGCCCCCGTGACCCTCCTCGCGAGCGGCGCGACCGAGATTGACGGCTTGCCTGCGAGCGAGGCGTTCGCGCTCGTCGATACGGGCTTCGATCAGAACACCGGTCTCCTGACAGGGCTCGCGCTCGCGTCGACGGCCACGGCGAACACGTCGACGGCGTTCGTCACCGGCACGGACGAAGCGGGCATGTTCGGCGACGCGTTCACGTCCGACTCGAAGTACGTCATCTATCTGGCGAACATCACGCCGGACGACAACATGGACAACGTCGGGACGCTCACCGCGGCCGCCGTCGCCACGCCGGCAACCCCCATCACGGTCGCGGCCAAGTCGGGGTCGACGAACCAGAACGGCAGCCTCGGCATCGGCGGCCTCGAGTTCGGCAACCTCTCGAACTTCCTCGCGGGCGGATCCAGCGCCACCGACTACGCGGTGCCCGGCGGGAGCAAGATCGTCTTCGTCGACAACTTCACCAGTGACAATGGCCAGGTCGGCCAGGTCGACCTCAAGGTCGTGGATCTCTCGACGACGACGGCGGCGGTCACCGTGATGAAGAGCGCGGACCCGATGTTCGCGCTGACGCCCGACGGCAAGTACATCATCTACACGATCACCTTCGGCGGGGCGACGGACGGGCTGTACACGGTCGCGGTGCCGTAGTCTGCGAGTCTAGTTTGCGAGCCTTCGTCCTGCCTCCGTGGCTTCGCCACGAGGCAATGACGAAGACTCGCTTCGGGGGAGCGCGGCCGCTCCCCCGAGCCCCCAGCCGGGTTTGCGGAGCGACGCGCGACGCCCGAGATGCGCCGAGCGCGGCCGCCGATGTGTCGAGCGACCCCACGCAGCGGCGATCGAGGCGCTCAACGTGACGGCCGATGCTCGAAGGAGGGCGCGACGGAGAGCACCTCTCGTCGTACCGAGAGCGGCTCTCGCCACTCGTCGCGCGCTGCTGCCGGAAACAATCGCGTCGATCGAGGGATGCGCCAGGCGCTTCGAGGGACGCTCTCGTCGAGACGAGATCCTCGCTCATCGCACCGAGAGACGCTGCGCAGCGAGATCTAGCGGCTCAGAGTGTGCCGAGCGCGACCAACGGCTTGGGGTTCGGGGGAGCAACCGCGCTCCCCCGAGGCGAGGCTTCGTCATTGCTTCGCGGCAACGCCGCGAGGCAGGACGAAGACTCGCAAACTAGACTAGCCAACCTGGACGAACGAGCCCGGAGCGTCTTCCAGCGCAGGGAGCTTGCCGGCGCCCGGTGCTCGGTCGGTGGCAGGCACCGGATCGCCTGCGAACGGGAGCGCCCACGCTAGCCAGTCGGGCCACCACGAGCCCTGGTGGCGCTCTGCCTTTGCGTCCCACGCGTCCGGGTCGGCGGGGAGCTCGGCGTTGGTCGCATAGCCGTAGAAGGGAGACCCGACTGGGTTGAGGACGGCCGCGATGTGACCGGACCCTCCCAGCACGAAGCGCACAGGGCCCTTCACGAGCTGGGTCCCCGCGTAAGTCGACTTCCACGGTGCGACGTAGTCCTCGCGCGCCGAGAGGAAGTACACCGGCACGTCGATCTTCCCGAGATCGATTGGCTTGCCGAGGAGCGTGATGCCCCCGGGCTCGCGCAGCCGGTTGTGCTGGTACATGTTGCGGAGGTAGTAGCCGTGCATCTTCGCCGGCATCCGCGTCGCGTCGGCGCCCCAGTAGAGGACGTCGAACGGCATCGGGTCCTTCCCGAGCAGGTAGTTGTGGACGACGAACGACCAGATGAGGTCGTTGGCGCGGATCATCGTGAACGCGCTCGCCATCTGCGAGCCGTCCAGGTAGCCGGTCTCGTTCATCTTCTGCTCGAGCTGCTGGAGCTGCTCCTCGTCGATGAACACGCCGACCTCCCCGGGGTCGGCGAAATCGAGCATCGTGGTGAAGAGCGTCGCCGCCTTCACGCGCGGGTCGCCCACCTCGGCGAGGTGCGCGACGGTGCACGAGAGCAACGTCCCGCCGAGGCAGTAGCCGACCCCGAGAACGTCGTGCTCGCCCGTCGCCGCCTCGATGGCGCCGAGCGCCGCGAGTGGGCCCTCGGCCATGTAGTCCTCGAACCCCTTGCCCGCGAGCCGCTCGTCCGGGTTCACCCACGAGATGACGAACACGGTGAAGCCCTGGCTCACGGCCCAGCGCACCCAGGAGTTCCGCGCCGAGAGATCGACGACGTAGTACTTGTTGATCCACGGCGGCACGACGAGGAGCGGGCGACGGTGCACCGTCTCGGTGGTCGGCGTGTACTGGAGGAGCTGGATGAGGTCGTTCTGGAAGACGACCTTCCCGGGAGTCGCGGCGAGGTCCTTCCCGAGCGTGAACGCACCGGCCGGCTGCCTGCGTACTTCGAGCTGCCCCTTGCTGCGCTCGAGATCCTCGAGGAGGTTCGCGAGGCCGGCGACGAGGTTCTCTCCGCCGCTCTCGAGCGTGGCCTTGAGGACGGTCGGGTTCAGCACGACGCTGTTGGTGGGGGACATCGCGTCGACGAACTGGCGCGTGTAAAACTCGACGCGCTCGGCGGTCTTCGGGTCGAGGCCGGTCGCGCCCGCGATCGTGTCGTGGATGCTGCGCGCGGTCAGGAGATACGACTGCTTGATGAAGTCGAAGACGGCGCTCTCGGCCCACTGCGGGTCGTGAAAGCGACGGTCGGAAGGCAGGGGGGCGATGACCGGGGTGACCTCCTTGCCGAGGACGCGCCGCGAGGTCCGCTCCCAGAGCGACCAGTAGTCCTTCCAGAACGCGAGCTGGATCTCGACGAGCTTGCCGGGGTTCGCGAGCAGCTTCTGCGAAAGATCGACGAAGCTCCGCGCGATGAGCTCCGTCCCTTCGCTGGAGGACGCGGGCGCGGCGAGCGCGTCCCCCTTGGCCTGGCGCGCCTGGCGCGCGAAGAGCTCGCTCACGAGCTTGCGCCCGGTCTGCGTGATGCGAGACAGGCTGGCGGCGACGCGCTTCGGGTCGGGGAGCCGGATGGCGGGCTTCTCTGCTTCGGTCATGATGGCGCGAGCTTCGACGATCTCCGCGCCGTTGTCATGTGTGCGCCTTCAGCGCGCGGCGGGCGGGTGTGTGCGCACGTGGCGGACGTCCTCCCCGCGCACCATGAAGATGACCTCCTCCGCGATGTTCGTCGCGTGGTCCGCCACCCGCTCGATGTACTTCGCCACCTTGATGACGCGGATCGCGCCGGGGATGGCGTCGTGCTCCGCCTGCATGAACGCCATCATGTCGCGCAGCGTCTGACCGTAGAGCTCGTCGACCGCGTCGTCCCCGCGGAGGACCTGCTCCGCGCGAGCCGGATCGCCCTCGACGAAGGCGTCGAGCGCGTCGCGAAGCATCTGCTGCGCCTGATCGGCCATCGTCTTCAGGTTGGCCTTGGCGAGGTCCTTCGCGCGGCCGTGGTCCTCCTCCGCGCGCTCGGCGATGTTCACGGCCTCGTCGCCGATGCGCTCGAGATCGGTCACGAGCTTGAGGGCGGTCGCGAGCAGGCGGAGGTCGTACGCGACCGGCTGCCGCAGCGCGAGGATGCGGAGGACGAGCGCGTCGATCTCCATCTCGTCGCGATCGATGAGCCGGTCGAGCTCCTTCACCTCGGCGGCCTGCTCGGCAGAGTTGTTCCAGAACGCGTCGAGCGCGAGCCGCAGGCTTCGCTCGCAGCGCGCGCCCATGGCGAGCGAGTTTGCGCGCAGCTCACGGAGCTCGGCTTCGAAGTCACGACTCGTGTGGGACGCGGGCATCCACTCTCCAGGCGGGCAGCAGGCAGACCCTACACGGTTTTCGCGGGTGGAAAAGCGGCGCGACCCGCGACCTCCTACCCGCCGAGATAGGCGCGCTGGATCTCGGGGTCGAGCGCGAGCACCGCCGACTCTCCCGAGAGCGCGATCTCCCCCGTCTTGAGGACGTAGGCGCGCCGGCTCGCGGCGAGCGCGACGCGCGTGTTCTGCTCGACCACGACCACCGTGACCCCCGCAGCCGCGACCCGGCCGATGGCGGCGAAGATCTGCTGCACCAGAACGGGCGCGATGCCGAGCGACGGCTCGTCGAGCAGGAGCACCTCCGGCCTCGCCATCAGCGCACGCCCGATGGCGAGCATCTGCTGCTCACCCCCCGAAAGGGTGCCCCCCTCCTGTCGCATGCGCTCGCCGAGACGCGGGAAGAGCGCGACGACGTCCTCGAGGCTCTCGGCGATCGCGCGCCGGTCACGATGCAGATAGGCGCCGAGCTCGAGGTTCTCTCGCACGGTGAGGTTCGGGAAGATCGCTCGCCCCTCCGGCACGAGCGACATGCCGCGCGAGACCCGGTCCTCGACCGACACGCCCGCGAGGTCCTGACCCGCGAAGCGAACAGCACCGCGGACGAGCGGGAGGAGCCCGATGACCGTCTTGAGCGTCGTGGTCTTGCCCGCGCCGTTCGCGCCGATGAGCGCGACCACCTCGCCCTGGCCGACCGAGAGCGACACCCCGCGGAGGGCCTGGATGCCGCCATAGCTCACGGCGACGTCCGAGAGCTCGAGGACGGGCTGGCCGGGCGCGAGGCGGAGCTTCGGGCGGGTCGGGTGGACGACGCGCATCAGGCGGTCTCTTCGCCGAGATACGCCGCCAGGACCTTGGCATCCTTCCGCACCTCATCGGGCGTCCCGTGGGCGAGCGTCTCGCCGCGGTCGAGGACGTGGATCTCGTCCGACGCGCCCATCACCACCTGCATGTTGTGCTCGACGAGCACGACCGTGAGCTTGAAGGTGTCCCGCAACCAGCGGATCTGCGTCTCGAGTCCCGCGGCCTCGCCGTAGTTCATCCCCGCCGCGGGCTCGTCGAGGAGCAGGAGCTTCGGGGAGAGCATCATCGCGCGCGCGATCTCGAGGCGCCGCTGGTTGCCGTACGAGAGGGAGAGCGGCGCGGCGTCGCTCGCGTCGTGGAGGTCGAACACGCGGAGCAGCTCCTCACCGCGGGCACGCGTCCGTTCCTCCGTCGCCTGGGCGACGCGACCGCGAAAGAGCGCGGTGCGGATCCCCGAGCGCTTCGGCGCTCCGTCCTCGCCGCTCGCCGCTTCCCCTGCGACCAGGAGGTTCTCGAGTACGCTGAGCTGCCCGAAGAGCCGGATGTTCTGGAAGGTCCTGGCGACGCCGGCGGCGGCGATCTGCGCGGGCGCGAGCCGCGTGAGATCCTTCCCCGCGAGCTCGATCGTCCCCGTGTCGCACGGGTAGACCCCCGTCACCAGGTTGAAGAGCGTGGTCTTGCCGGCGCCGTTCGGCCCGATGAGGCCGAAGATGGTGCCGGCGCGGACCACGAGCGAGACGTCGTGCACCGCGCGGAGTCCGCCGAAGCGCTTGCCGACGTTCTTGAGCACCAGGCTCGCGTGCGCTGCAGGCGCGCTCATGGATGGGCCGGAGCCGCCATGCGCCGCCGCTTCGCGCCGATCGAGAAGAGCTCGCTCTCGCCGAGGAGCCCCGACGGACGGGCGATCATGAGGGCGATGAGCACCGCAGCGTACAGGATCATCCGGAGCGCGTTCAGGTCGAGCCATTCGAATCGCTCGCGCAGCTCGAGCACGATCCCGGCGCTCTGCGCCTCCTCGATCGCCTTCACCGTGAAGGTGACGAACAGGCCGCCCAGCGCCGCGCCGCTGACGCTCCCTGAGCCACCGAGGATGACCATCGTGATCGCGTCGAACGAGGCCTGGAAACCGAAGCTGTCCGGCTGCACGATCGGGGTCCCGTCGCGCATGAGCGCGAGGAGAGCGCCCGCCACCCCGCCGCCCGCCGCCGCGATCACGAACGAGCTCACCTTGTAGCGCGTCGGGTCCACGCCCACCGCCGCCGCCGCGATCTCGTCCTCGCGCAGCGCCCGCACGGCGCGGCCCCACCCCGAGAACTTCAAGCGCAGCGCGATCATCACGACGACGGCGGCGCCTCCGATGACCCAGAACGGCCCTGCGTAGGCAGGCACGCCGAGGTTGTCGGAGCCGGCGTACCCGTTCTGGCCGCCGAGGCTCGTCACCATCACCGACAGCGTGTGAACCATGGGGCCGAGCACCCCGTGCGCGCCACCGATCTGGGCGAAGGCATGCCCGATCGTCTCGGGCTCGCCGAGCTTGGCGGTGGCGACGACGAGGCGGAACATCTCGGCGAAGCCGAGCGTGACGATCGCGAGGTAGTCGCCCTTGAGACGCAGGCTCGGCAGGCCGACGAGGACGCCGAACACACCCGCAAAGCAGGCGGCGGCGAGGACCGAGAGCGGCACGACGACGAACGAACGGGCGAACGTCGGGTCACCGCGGCCCAGCGCGTCGTGGAGGTGCGTCGCGACGATCGCCGCCGTGTATGCGCCGATGCCCACGAACCCCGCGTGCCCGATGGAGAACTGGCCGGCGACGCCGTTGATCGCGTTGAGAGACACCGCGATCACGATGTTGCAGAACGCGAGGAGGATCAGCTGCCGCAGGGAGCTGTACGGGACGAGTCGGTCGAGCCCGAAATCGAGCACGAGCGCCACCAGGACCACCGCAGCGACGACACCGACATCGCCCGAAGGACGCCGCCCGCTCACGTCACACGCTCACGTGAGGCGGCTCACTTCACTACGCGAAGGTAGGGCGGAATCTCGCGCTTCGGTTTCCCGCCTCCCGGCTTGGTCCCGGGTTGCAGGGGCTGCGACGACGGTCGCTGCGGTGCGGTGGGTGCAGGATCCGGAGGCGCGGGAACGGCGGTCGGCGGCCGAACCGCGCTCGCGGCAGGAGCGGGACGCCGCGCCGGAGCCGGCGCTGCTGCGGGGGCCGGGCGAGCCGCCGGACGCTGCGCAGGCTTCGTGGGGGCGACGGGGATCGGGATGAGGACGCCCGGCTCGCTTCGCCGATCCGTGGCGCTCGGGTTCTCGACCACCTTCGGACCGCCGGCGGGCCGCTTCTTCGCGCGTGCCTTCTTCTCCTTCGCGGCGCCCTCCTTCGCGCCGCCACCGTCGTCGGGCGCGGCGACCCGCGACGCACGCGATGGCCGCTTGGCTTTCGGCGCGGGCTCGGGCGGAGATTTCACCACGGCGAGCGCACGCTCGGGGGGCTTCTTCGCGGGCGCGTCCGCGTCGCGAGTCTTCCCCTGCAGAGCGACCTCGGGCGGCACGTCCTCGGGCCAGATCATGCCTCGCCCGTCGTCGCCCACCATGGCGTAGACCGATGACCAGGGCACGATGCAGAAGAACGGCGAACGGTTGAAGCTCAGCGTGCAGCTCATCCCGTTGTCGTCGACGCGGAGATCGGGGATCGGGATCGGCCGCATGTTGAGCCCGACCTGGAGCACGAGCTGCGGCTGCCGCTTGAACCACGCGGGCACGACGACGCCCCCCGCTCGTGGGTCGAGGTGGACGTGGACGCTCCCACGCTCCAAGAGCGCGAGCGCGACTTCCTTCTTCGGCGGCAGCGGATTCCCGTTCATCCTCGTAACGCGGGATACTACGCGGTAGGGGGCTCGTCGTGCGAACGATTCTCGAGACCCCGCCCATCCCGCGCATCGTCCCCGAGGGGGTGTTCGACGCGTTCGGCTGGTGCGAGAGCGACGTGCTCGAGTGGAGAGCCCCCGACCATTGGTCACGCGGGGCACGACGAGTGACCTCGGACAACCCGGCGCACATGGTGTTCGTCATGAAGCGGGACCTCGACTTCCTGCCTCGAGAGCTTGCCCGCTTTCACGCGCCCGGCCTCGGTCTCGATGCGGAGTGGGCGCTCGCTCCGTACGGCATCGACGACGCGACGGACGGGCTTCATGAGCATCGGCTCGCGCCGGGCGACGTGCTCTGGCTCGCCGCCGATAGCGTGGCTGGCCTCTTCTGGGGCCTCCACGACTGGGCGCACTTCCACAATCACGGCAGCTTCGAGCAGCGAGCGTGGACCGAGCTGCAGTGCGACGCGGCGGCGCTCGCCTGGCTCTGGGTGAACCGGGAGGTCGTCGACCTCACGCCTGACGAGTGGGAGATCGTCCGCGCAGACGTCGTCGAAATCGGCGCGGAGCGCTTTTCGGCAGAAGGCTCGGTCCCTTCGCCCGCCCTCGAAGCGATGACGGCGGCGACGATCGAAGGATGGGCCAGGCCCCGAACGCCCGACTAGTGAGTGTACTTGGTGGTCGTGTCGACGACCTCTGCGATGACGAGGCTCACCGCTGCGTTCGTCTCCAGCTTGTCCATCGTCTCCACGCGCTCGATGTACGCCGTGCCCGTCGTCGCGGTGAACTTGCCGAGGAGCGTCTTCGAGATCGTCAGAGTTCCCGCGGTGTCGTCGGCGACGCACCCTATCTCCCCGAGCCCCGCCGCCTGCGCGAGACCGACGAGCACGTGCGAGCAGCTCTGACCGCCGGGCGTCCACGAAACGACGTAGTCGGCATCGAGCGGCACCGTCAGGCTTGCGGAGAACGACGGCGTGACGCCCGCCAGGTTGGCAGGTGCCGTCGCTTTGAGGGTGAACGCGTCGAAGGTCCCGCCAGTCGAGACGACCTTGAGCGTGTCTCCCGGCGCCCACGTCAACGTGCTCTCCATCACGCTGTTGACGGCGTATGCAGGCCCGGGGAGCGTGGCTAGGGTCTTCGTTCCGTCGGTGATCGTGATCGTCCCCGCGCTCACCGCCACGGGAACCGTCGACGACGGCGTCTGGTAGCAGCACGCGCCCACGGTCGTGCCGTTGCACGCAGGGCTGCCGCCGTCCGGCCGTGTGTAGAAGGCGCCGATCCCGCTGAACGCCGAAGAGGCCGGGATCTGGCTCAGCTCGACGAGGCCGGTGTACGCCTTGCCTGCGGCGTCGAGGGTCGCGCACGACGCACCGGCGTCCTCCGAGCTGCTGTCCTTCTTCTCGGCGTCGACCCCGCTATCCTCGTGCCGCTCGGCGGCATCGCCTCCGTCCATCGTCGTCATCAGGACGTCGCGTCCGCTGTCCTTCGCGCCAGCATCGGCGCCGGCATCGGGATGTGCGCTCGCCTCGGCGTGACCGCCGGCGTCCACGGACGTGTGCGTGTCTTCTCGCGCGTCGTGTACGCCGCCGGATGACGACGCTGCCGAATCCTTCTGCGAGCTCGCGTCGGCGGACATCGCTGGACCGCTGCCCGAGCTGCAACCGCCGACGAAGCTTGCGAGGGCGACGGCGCGGAGAGAGACCCAGCGATGGAGGCTCATACCGTCGTTTTATCACCGCCCTCGCGACCGGCCAGGAGCAGCTTCCCGTAGAGTCGCCCGCGCGCTGCGGTGCTCCTCGGCCGCACCCAATCCCATCCGATCGCGCGCCAGTCGGCGTCGTCGGGGTCGAGCCCGAGCGACTCGATATAGCCCTGCTCCGTCAGGAAGCACTGGCGCTGGTACGCGAGAAGGTAACGGCGCTCCCCGGTTGCGAGCAGCTCGTCCTGAACGGCCCGAGCCTCCTCATAGATGGCGAACCAGTGGTTGAGGAACGCTCCGCGGCCGGAGCCCGAGAGCAGCTTCCCGAAGCCGGCGTCGTGCGCGTCGCCACCGAGCACACACTTCGCGTGCTCCCAGCCGACGAACCCAGCCTCGACCGCGACCACGGCCAGCCAGTGCTTCCGCTTCATCTCGGCCGCCGCACGGACGAGCGCGTCGCTCTCCGCCTTCTTCAGCTCGGGCAGAGCTCGCAGCCGCGAGAGCGCGCGAGCGTCTCCCGTGGATGCGGCGTGGTGCAGGATCTCTGCGCGTACCTTCAGCTCACGAACGGGATCATCAATCATGGCGCGCTCCTCACGTCGTGGCCAGTACCCGCTCCCTCGGCCTCGAGGATGTGCACGATGACTCGACTTGGTCGCTTGCGCGCCTGCAGGGTGAAGGCTTCTTCTCGGCGGGAGGGGCGCCCCTGCGCACCCACTGCCCATTCGGTACCACAAGCAGAAGGGCGTGCAAGCCGGTCGCGACGCGCCTCAGCGACGGAACGCGAGGTACTTCACGCCCATGGCCTCGGCGAGGCCTCGCTCGGAGCGTCCGCACACGTTGCATGCGACCGCGTAGACCGCACCGAAGATCATCAGGCTCGGGTAGCTCACGAGCCCCTGGTCGCCCCAGTCCGAGGAGATGCACACGACGACGATGCCGATGCTCGCCAGCGCCCCCGCTCGGTCGTTGTCGTTCATGGCGAGCAGGTAGCCTCGCGCCGCGAAGAACGCCGCCGTCGCGTACGTGCGCCAGAGGAAGAAGAACCCGACCGCGCCGCCGACCGTCACGAGCCAGAGCACCGTGTTGTGCGCGATGTACCGATAGAGCGGGAAGAACTCGGCGATGTCGTAGAGCCGGACCACCTCCTTGTACTCCCAGCCGAAGCCGGCGCCCGCGAACGGATGCTCCTCGAGCGTCGCGACGAGGTTGTCGTTCTCGATGTTGCGGGAGTCGCTCGACGTGTCCTCCTGCGAGAGCACGGAGAGGACGAGGCGCGCGGGGCCGTAGAGCTTCCCCTTCTGGTCGGCGCCGTAGAGGACGTAGCCGATGACGAACGGGATCAGGTACGCCATGTTCCGCATGACGCGCTTCTTCAGCGGGCTCGGCGGGAGCCACAAGAGCATGCCGACGATGCCGCCGCCGAGCCCGACGAACGCCAGGCGGCGGTTGTTCATCGTGATCGCGGCGAGCATGTAGAGCGTGACGATGATCATTCGCCACAAGCTCCGCTTCGTGCGGACCGAGATGTGGTTCGCGACGACGACGAGGACGGCGGCGTCGAAGATCACCGAGTCGCCGTGGGTCGTCGCGTACTCGGGCGTGATGCCCTGCGTGCCGCACACGATGAAGTAGACCCACGCGACGAGCAGGCCGCGCGCGCAGGCGACGACGACGATGATCGTCCCATAGGCCTTCACGTCGTCCTCGCCCTTGATCGAGTAGAGGAGCGCCATCGCGACGACCGGTCGCGTGACGAGGTGCAGCAGCTGGAAGGTCGAGTGCTGGAAGTGCCCGCCGCGCACGATGCCCCAAGCCTCCATCGCGATGAGCGCGTACATGAAGTACCGCAGGCTCTTCACGGCAGGGACGGGCGGAAGCGGGTTGTCCCGGTAGCGCGGGACGCGGCTGGCTCGGTAATAAAGGATCGCCGCGCAGACGAGGACGAGCGGGAACGAGAGGCCGGGGATGCCGACCACGTTCTTGAGGTGGCCGTAGAAGGTCTCGTTGATCGCGTCGAGCGGCGAGATCCAGTAGCCGGACCCGGGGACCATGTCCGGTGGCTCGATGAAGACCCCGGCGAGCAGGAGGCACCGCGCGGTGATGTTCACGGGGGCGACGAAGAGCGCGTAGTAGAAGAAGGGCAGCCACCCGATCGCGAGCGCAACCGCCGCCCCGCCCATCAGCCCGGCGATCACGGAGATCACGAACAGGCCGCCTATCAGGATGATGCTCTCGGTGAAAAACGGGTCGTCCTCGCGCGAGCCCGCGACGGCCGTCGTCACAGCTTCACCGGCTGCGGCTTCCAGGTGAACCCAAGGAAGAACTCCCCCTCGTAGATGGTCTCGCTGTTCGCGCTCGGGATGGGCGACGCGGAGCCGCAGGCCGTCCCGGCCGCGCACGTCGTCACTTCGGCAGTGGTCTCCGCGCCCGCGCGGACGCCGACGTCGAACGCCATCACCGGGCTCAGCTGGCGCGCGTAGTCGAGCTCACCGTAGAGGAAGCGGTAGCGCCCCGGAGAGCTGTCGGTCGGGACGACGTACTGGCCGACCACCTCGCCGCGATACGTGTTCGAGCCGCAGGTCGTGGTGCCCCCGAGGATCCCGTCTGCGCGCTCGACGATGGTGCCGTCGAAGATGTCGATCACCGGCTGCACTCGAGCGACGACGATGAGCTGGCTGTGCGGGGTGCGCGTGGGCTGCGGGGCCGGCGGAGTCCCCACCATCGTCGAGAGCTCCGCCGTCGGATACGGAGTGGTCACGGTCGTGACGATCGGGCTCGTCGCGTCGTTCTGCTCCTGCTGGAAGGCCACGACCCCGCCGAGCGCGAACTCGGTCTGTGCGTGGCGTGCCCACCGATGCCGAAGCCGCGCCTCGCCATATCCGCGAACGGAGTACTGCGGCGACGAAGGCGCGACGTCCTCGGGCGTCCGAGGGCCAGGCGCGAAGCCAGGCTCCGGGCCGAGGTAGGTCGATACCGCCGTGTAGCCCCCGCCTGCCGTCAGGATGAAGTCGTCGACGTGGCTGACCGCGTTCTCGAGCTTGAGCTGCAGCTCGGGGCTCTCGGTCAGCGGGAACGTGGCGCGCGAGGCGTTGTCGGGGCCGCCGTAGACGCCGAACGAGACGTTGGCCTGGAAGTCGATGCGCGGGGTCACCTGCTGGTAGAACGAGAGACCACCGTACGACGTCACGAGCTGCAGCTGGATGTCGGGGTACTTCGGAATGGGGAAGATCTGCGGTGGAGCGTCGCCCCCCGTCCAGAGCGGCTCGTTCAGGAGCGAGCCGGCGTCGACCGTGCCGTACGTCGCCTGCTCGATGAACGAGATCGAGGTCCGGCCGTGCGTGTGGCGGTACGACACGCCGCCTGCGTACAGGATCTCGGGAGTGGGCTTGTCGGCATAGGTCGAGCCGATGTTCGGGAGCAGGCCGCACGACGCGGTCGCCGTCGACGGGCCGCACAGGTCGTAGGCAACGTGCGAAAGGATGAGGCGCGGCGTGAGGTAGAGCGAGAGCTCGTCATCGTCGTGGTTGCCGCGGACCTTGAGCCGGAGGTCCGGGTCGGTCTCCGCGTCGATGCTCTGATCGGTGCCCGCGACGCTGCCGCTGGTATCCCGACCGCGCACCTCGGTGCGGTCGGCAAACGTCAGGGTGCTCGCCACAGCGAGGAGGCCAATCCCGAGCATCATCCGAAGGGCCGCGAGTGAACCACGGGTAGGCGGGTTTGGCGAGGGTCTCCTCTCCTCGCCCTGGCGCCGACCTACTCGGCGCCGTCTGCTCCGACGTTGTAGCCACTTCCGGTCGACCCCGGGATGGCATGGCCGAAGTAGTCCTGCGCGCCCGCGTCGATCCCGAACGCCGCCTTCGGATCCAGGCCCGTTCCGAGGAGCGGCGACCCCGACACGAGCAGGTACCCGTCGAGCTTCGACGGCTCGTAGCCCCCCACGGTGCCCGCGGTCCCGGGCGCGGCCATCTGCGGATCCACCGCGAGCGCGACCGGCTTCCCTGCGAGCGTCTCCTCCCCGGTGGCGGCGACCCACGCCGCGAGGGTCGTGTAGGCCGTCCCGTTCCACGTGAGCGCGAAGCCTGCAGGCGAATAGTAGTCGTTCCCCAGAAACAGGAGCCCGTCGTCGGTCGCCTTGTTCCAGGACGGCACGTCGAGCAGCTGCCCCTTGCCGGCCATGAAGAAGACGTTGTCGAAGACGTGACCGGCGATGCTCCCGGCGCTCCCGCTCCCGAGCTCGAACAGGCTGGACGTGTCGTGCGCGCTGTAGAGGGTGTTGGCGTAGATCGCGACGTCTGTGGCGCTCGGCGAAGCCCCGCCCATGAGCAGCCCCTGCCCGTCGTTCTGGCTGATGTTGTAGCGCGTCGTGTTCCCTCCCCACGTCCCGGCGATGAACGCGAGGAAGCCTCCGCCGTAGTTGTCGTGGGACCAGTTGTACTGGAGCGTCGAGTTCGTCACGAAGCCGTCGAGGTCGTAGCCGTCCCAGTCGCACGCGCCCGCCGCCGGCGCGCCGACCGGGCCCATGCCGTAGACCTCGTTGTACTGGATGACGACGTTGTTCGAGCTGTACGTCCAGATGCCGGCCGGGCCGCCGCAGGTCGTCGTGTTTCCGCCGCCGGAGTGGGCGACGTTGTACTGAACGACGCCACCGTCGATGCCGATGGCGAGGATCCCGTTCGCGATGCTCCCGGGCAATCCGTCCGCCTTGCCGCCGATGTCATAGACGAGGTTGCCCTGGTAGAGGACGTTCGTGATGGGCTTGCCGCCGTAGCCCGTGATGCCGTTGTCGTCAGGGGACGACGCGCCGTTCGCGCCGTGAAGGGTGTTGTTCAGCAGCTCGATGTCGTTCATCGGGCCCGGCTCGCCCGCGATGAAGATCTCGCCGCCGTAGTCCTTCACGTCGGGCGTGTAGAAGCCGCTGATGTCGCACGCCTCGACCCGCACGTAGTCCGTGGTCGTCGCCGTGTCGTTGTACAAGAAGATCCCGTACTCGGCGCCGCCGCCGTTGCCGGTGATCTTGCAGTCGTGCAGGTAGAAGCCATTCATCCCGTCGACCGAGAGCGCTGCCATGTGAGCGCCGGCGTCGCCGCCGCCGCAGCTCGCCTGGAGCGTGAACGGGCCGGTGCCATACGCGCCAACGGTCAGGGGCGCGCTGGCGGTGCTCTTGATTCGCGCGCCGTTGAAGACAGGGCAACCCGAGAACAGCGCGCCGCCCTCGAAGAGCACCGTGTCTCCGGCGCCGAACGCGAAGCTAGTGACCTTGGTCAGGCTCTTCCACGGCGTGCTCTGGCTTGTGCCCGCGCTCGTGTCGTCGCCGCTCGGGCTCACGTAATAGGTCGTGCCGGACCCCGCTCCCGCCGGAAGTGCGGGAAGCGGAGGGACGACCACGCCGCCCGCGTCCGATGCGGTACCGTCGGCCGCGGCGGCGCCGCCGTCATGCGCGTCATGTTTCGCCGCGCCAGCGTCGACGGTGGACGCATCGCGATGCCCGTGCGCCGTGGTGTCCGACGCGCCATCATGGGGTGCGAGCTCGCTATCGGGCGCGCCCGCATCGTGAACGGCCGGCGCGCTCGTGCCCGACGCGCCGCACGCCGCGGTGCCGACCGCAAGGATGAGTCGTAGCAGGTGTCCGAGCTGCAAGCTCACTCCGGCCGTTCGCCGAGGACGTTCGTCAGAGAGCTCCCCGAGAGGCCCATGACGAACTTGCCCCCTGCCCTCGCCATTTCGGCCAACGTGGCGAGCTCTCGGAGCTTCATGAGCTGAGGGTTGTCGGCGAGCGCCTTTGCCTCGAGGAGCTCCGTCTCGAGCGCGAGCTGGGCGCGCTCACGCTCCGACTCCGCCGCCGATCGGACCTGATCCCGCTGGAGCTCCAGCTTCGCGCGGCTCGCGCTCGCTTCCGCGTCGGCCTTGATCTTCGAGACCTCCGCCTCGCGACGCGCCTCGATGAGCTTGGCTTCGGAGCGTCGCTCGACCTCGAGGACCTGATTCATGATCTCGCGGAGGTTTCCGGGGAACACCAGGTCCTTCACGTCGGCGCGAAGGATCTCGACGCCATACCCCGAAGCGGAGGCCTTCACGTCCGCCTTCACCGCGTCCGAGATCTCGTTGCGGTCGCTCAGGATGTCCGCGAGGACGCGGGAGGCGAGGAACCGTCGGGCACCGAGCTGCACGTCCTCGTAGATCCGCTCCTCGTAGGACGTCACGTTGTGGAGGGCCGCCTTGCAGTCGGTGACGCGGAAGTAGACGAGGAGCGAGATGCGGATCGCCGCCTTGTCCGCCGTCAGGATCTCCTGGCCCTTGATGGTCAACGAGCGCTCTCTCACGTCCACGAGGGTGACCGTGCGATCGACGTCGTCGAAGAATCTCTTGCCGAGCTCGTAGCGACCCGGCTCGAGGAGACGAGCGAACGCGCCGTTCTCGTAGAGGAGGCCTGTCGAAGACTGAGGAACGGTGACCTTGAGGTACATGCGGGCTTCCGTCGAAGAGGCGTCGGGCGCGACCGGTGTGAGCGAGGTGCAGAACGGGTTTGGGCGGACGAGCGACCTTGATCTCTTGGAAAGAGACGCTAGCCCCATCCCGCTGCGGCCCGCCGGGCGCCCGACGTGGCGCGATGATGCGGGGCCCCGCCCATGCACGCAACGCCTTTCAGGGAGCGTGGTCTCGCATTGTCTCGATGGCGGACCAGGTCTACCCTTCGTCGCAATGGCCGACTCGACCGACTCACGTGGCAAGGCGAAGGGGCCCGGCCTCGTCGGGCGGCTCGTGAACGATGCGATCGAGCTCTCGCGCCTCGCCGAGCGGAGGCATGGCGGCGGCAAGCCCGACCTCAAATCGGTCGCGCGGCAGGTGCTCACGACGGACTCCTTCCAGCTCCTCGCGCTCTGGCGGCTCCGCGAACGCGCGCGCACGCTCCATGTGCCGGGGCTGAACCACCTGCTCCGCCGCACGATGAGCGCGGTCTACGGGCTCGAGATCGGCAATTCCGTCACGCTCGGGTACGGCGTCGACTTCGTGCATCCCGTCGGCGTCGTGATCGGCGGCGACGCGAAGGTCGGCAACCGCGTGAAGTTCATGGGCGGCAACACCGTGGGGACGGCGAAGGAGAACGGACATCCGGTCATCGGAGACGACGTGATCGTCGGCGCCGGCGCCCGCATCCTCGGCCCGGTCAACATCGGAGCGCGAGCGGTCATCGGCGCGAATGCGGTCGTCCTCGACGACGTCCCTGCCGACACCGTCGTCTTCGGGATCCCCGCCCGCGCAAAGCCTCGGAGGGACGACTCGAACGGGGGCGCAGAATGAGCGCGGACGTGAACGGCGTGAACGGCGACGGCAGGGCCACGCCGGCCCCGACCACGCTCCGCGCGAGCGTCGTCATCCCCAGCTACAACCGCGGCGCGGCGCTCGTGGAGCTGCTCGAGCAGTTCGTCGGGCAATCGGCCGGCAGAGAGGCCTTCGAGGTCATCGTCGTCGACGACGGCTCGAAGATCGACCCGCGCCCCGGGCTCCCGAGCTTCGACGGGCGGTTGCAGCTGCACGTCGAGCGGCAGACCAACGGAGGTGCCGCCCGCGCGCGACAGCGTGGCGCCGAGCTGGCGCGCGGGGAGCTACTCATCTTCCTCGACGACGACATGCAGATCGCGAGCACGTTCGTCGCCGCACACCTCGCGGCGCACGGCGGCAGGCCTCGCGCAGCCGTGCTCGGTCGGCTCCGCGCGCTCCCGTCCATCGAGCGGATGCCGCTGTTCGAGCGCTACTACGCGCGGATGCTCGACCGGATGGCCACGCAGGCCGACGAGTCTTCGAAGCGAGCCGGTCCAGACGACAAGGGCCTGCCTGGCCCGAAGCTCTACACGGGCAACATGTCGATCCCGAAGGACCTCTTCTTCGAAGCAGGCGGCTTCGACGCGAACTTCCGCCTCCTCGAGGACGTCGAGCTCGGCATCAGGCTCGAGCGCGTCGGCGGTCGCATCTTCTTCTCTCGCGACGCAGACGCGGTGCACGGATCCGATCACGTCTCCACCGAGCGCTGGCTGAATCGCTCGATGCGCGACGGCATCTTCGCGACCAAGGTCGCGCACAAGCACCCGGACTACGCAGCGGCGAGCCCGTTCTGGCACGTGTCGCGGATCAACCGGCTCTCGCGACCGGTCCTCGCGATGAGCGCCGCCGCACCCGCGCTCGGCGGAGCCCTCGCGCAGGTCGGGATGGGCGCGGCGCAGACGGCGGATCGCCTGGGGCTCTCGAAGCTGGCGGTGGCGGGGACGACGCTCGTCTACGGCATTCAGTTCTACAGAGGCGTCCGCGAAGAGACCGGCGATCTCGGCGATCTCGTGCGCGAGTACCGGACATTCAAGTCGGCGGTGGCGTCGGTGACCGACGGCGAGAGCGAGACGTCGAAGGGTCTCCTCGACGCGATCCGCGCCGATCACGCGATGCTCCAGAAGTCGCAGGGCAAGTACGGAGTCGACGCGAGCCAGAAGCCGCTCGTCGCCGAGGCCGTCCAGAACATCGGGCTGCAGATCCTCATCGCCTACCGCCTGATGCGTGCGCTCCACGCGGACGGCCATGGGATTGCGGCGAAGGTCATGTCGCGCGTCATCCGGCACCTCTACGGCTCCGACATCCACTGGGAAGCAGACTTCGCTCCCGGCATCGTGCTGGTGCACGGCTTCGGCCTCGCCATCAGCAAGGCGGCCCGCGTCGGAGAAGGGTGCATCCTGTTCCACGGAGTGACTCTCGGGATGGGACGCGATGGGAAGTCCGGCGAAACCGGCGCCCCGACGCTGGAGGCCAACGTTCACGTGGGCGTCGGAGCGACGCTCGTCGGCCCCATCACCATCGGTCGCGACAGCAAGATCATGGCGAGCTGCACCGTGACGCACTCGGTGCCGCCGCGATCGCTCGTGGAGAGCCCCGCCCCGGCCATTCGCACGCGATAAAGGCCGCGCCGCCGCCCTAATCGGAGACCGGGCGGACGCACCGGAACCCGGTCTTTCCATACTGCGACTGCACTGGCTTCGAGAACGACTCCACCCAGAGGTACGGAGAGCTGGCGGGGTCGGCCGTCTCGTGGCCCTCCCAGGAGCCGCCGATGAGGGTCATGTTCGGGAGGTTGGTCGCGCGAACCACGCCAGGCTTCACGGGCGGGGTCGAGCCGGGCGCCGGACACTCGCAGGCGGGGAGCGAGCTCTTCTCGCGGGCGGAGAACGTCGCGCAGTCGCAGAAGGTGCTCCACCCCGAGAACGTCGAGATCTCCGTCGCCTCGATCATGTTGGCGCCGAGGTCCTGCCACCCCTCGTTCCCGCCGAAGCTGGGAGACTTCACGCGCGTCACATCGAGGAAGAAGCGGCCCGGCGCGGCGATGTACGGGGTGAGGTCGGCGCCGCTGGCGATCGAGGCGGGGGCGTCCGTCAGCAAGCCGTCGTTCGGGAAGAAGTAGAAGTCGCCGCGGTTGTCCTCGTAGCTGTCGTTGTTCCAGTTGACCGTGTACTCGACCGAGGGCGCAGGTATGCGAGCGTGTCTGTGGGAGCTCTCGCCCTCCCCGACGATGTCGTACGGGTACGGGCTCGGGATGAAGCTCGAGCCCCACGGGTACTGGTCGGGTCCCCATGCAGAGACGACCTCGGCGAGCGTCGGGAGGCGTCCGCCGTCCCAGGCGCAGAACGCGGCGTACATCCAGTAGGGCGCGCAGTTGATGGGCTTGATGTCGTAATCGGCCTGCGGGAACTCCCGAGGAGGGGACCAGAAGGCCTTCTGGATCTCGGGGCCTTGCCAGTAGTCGGTCGCGCCGAACGCTCCGGGGGCGGAGTAGCAGCCCTGGTATTCGCTCGGAACGTTGGCATCCATGCTCGTGGCGCCGAGCTGCGCTGGGAGGTTCAGCGGATCCCGCGGGTCGTTGCTGGTGGGGAGGAACGTGAGGAAGCTCGACTGAGTCGCCGTCGTCGTCGTCGGCATCTGCTCGGCGAGGAGACGCCCTGCCTTCGTCCCGGCGAGGACCTCGCCGGTCGCCCACGCGCGAAGGTCGTAGCTACCGGTCGAGGCCTTCACCCCCTCGACGAACTGGCGCATGCGCCCGCTCGTGACCTCGTACTTGTCCATCCGCACCCGGGCGAGCGGCGCACCCGCCGGGTCCGTCGCGGTCGGGAGGAGGAGCGATCGGCAACAGCTCTCGTGAGCTCTCTCGTAGGGAGGATCGGTGGACTCACCAACCCCGCACGTGTCGATCCCGGCCTGCTCGTCGTCGATCATCGCGGCGGGGACGAGCCCCTTGCACGAGCGGCCCGCGACGCAGCGTGCGGTGGTCGGGCTGCAGTACCCGGAGAGGCAGTCACCGTCGACCTGGCAGCTCTCACGATCCGGACACGCGGGAGCGCCGCCCGTACCGAGCTGGACGCCGCCGCCGCAGTCGACGTCGGTCTCGGCGTCGTTCTTCACGCCGTCGTTCGCGCTCGGGTCGGCGCACCGGGTGACGGTCTCACCGCGCACGGGCGGCTGGCAGATGAGGCTCGCGCAGTCCTCGGGTACGCGGCATGGCTGGCCCGACGCGCGCGGGGGTCCTCCGCGCAAGCGCGGTCGCCTCGGGGCCACGATGGGCGCCGACGACACCTCGAGCTGCGCACCGAGAGAAGCGCTCTCGCCCGGAGCACCGGAGCAGTTTGCGATGCATGCGGCCGCGACGAAGCTCACGAGCAGACCGTGCAAGAGGTTTCGCAGCGAGCGCACGACGCGAGAGCCTACCTCCGTGGACGCGGGGGGCCGAAGTAGTTGGCGGGGTCGTGCAGGAGCCAGACGGGGTTCGTGAACGCCATGGGGGTGACCGGCATCGACGGGAGCACGTCGTCCAGCTTGCGCTCGCCGCGGGCCACGAGGAGCATCCAGCCATCGGTCGCGCCGACATCTATGTTCACCGTTTCCTCGAGCCGCAGCGTCCGCAGCTGGGCCTCGGCGAGGGAGCCTGGCTCGGGGCCGGTCGTCGTCAGGCGCTTCGGGATCGCGATCGTCTGCACGACGCGCCCGGACACGACGATGTCGAGCGAGGTGACGTCGATCCACGGGGCCGCGCGGACGGTCACGTGGGCGCGGACCCGCCCGTCCATCGCGGGGACCTCGTCTCCTGCGTGCGCGCCGTCGACCTCGAGGTCGACGATCGGACCGCTCGTGACGAACGCATGGCCCTTCTTCAGCGCAGCGACGACCGCGAGCGGATCGACGCCCGCCGCTTCGTCGACCGGTGCGGTGACCGGGACCGACACCATCGTGCGTGGGTACCCGGCCCACTGGTATTGCACCCGGTGCGAGTCGCTGCTGCCGGTCGCGACATAGTGGAAGCCTTCGTTCAGGAGCGCGAACCAGTCCTGAAGCACGGCGTCGACCCTCCCCGGCTCGTTCCCGTCGAAGCCGTTGTAGACTTCGATCGTATCGAAGTCGGTCCTCATCCCGTTCGGCGGGCGTTGACCCTTCGGGTCGAAGTGCACGATGTCGAAATAGCCGATCCCCTTCGATAGCCGCGGGTGGTTGATCTGCAGCACTCGCGCGGGATCGCGATGCGCGGCCGCGAACACCTGCGCGGCGGTGGTCGCGCGGAAGGGGGGGACGGGCCCTTTCGGATAGGGGAAGACTCCGAAGTGGCCGAACCGCGGTGAGTAGGTCGTGACCTCGATGCCCGTGACCGTCGAGAGCTGCCGCGAGAGATCGAGCGCCGCGAGCGACGGCGCGTAGTCGCCGACGAGGTTGTGCTCGGTCGGTACGGCGAAGTCGATGCCGGCAGCGACGAGCGAGAGCACGCGATCCTCCGGCGTAACGGGCGAGTCGAAGCTCGGGCGAGCGTGGACATGAAGGTCGCAGTTGATCACGCCGTCACTGGGCACGACGTGGCGCGGAGACAGCTCGACGACCGCGGTGTGCCCTGGGAGGATGACGATGGACCTCGCGTCGATGCTCCACTCGATCCCCTTGGTCGCGAGGACGCGGTAGTGACCCTCGGGCAGCGGCGTCTCGAGCTCGCCCCGCAGCGCGTCGATGAGCGGGCCCGCTCCTGTCGCGCGATAGTCCGGGCCGAAGCTCGGATCCAGGGTCGAGTCTTCGCCGCGCACGATGATCCGGGCGGTCAGCGGGCGCTTGGTGTCGGGATCGGTCACCCGGAGGCGCAGCGTTCCACCCGGTGCGATGTCGAGCTTGAGGTCGGTGCTGCTCCCTGGCTTCCACCGGACAGGGGTGCTCGTGAGCGAGGATCCGAGCGTCGCGTACCACTCGACCACGGTCGCCGGGACGCTGAACGCGAAATGACCGTTGGGGTCCGTGTCGATGCGCACGACGGGAGCCCCCGAGGCGTCGAGGCCGTAGACGCGCGCGGCATGCACGGACCCGGTGACCTCGCCGCGAACGTGCAGCGCGTGCTCGCCCGCGAGCCTGTACAGCGCGCCCACCACACGCGAGGAGGACCCGAGCGCGAAGCGGAGGTCGGCGTCGACGCCTCCTCCCGCGCCCGCTTGCTCCGCAGGGCCGGCGACGGCGAGGCGCATCGGGGTGCCCACTTCTTCCGTCTCGTCCGCGACCGCGGTGACGTCGAGCAGCCCGCGAACGGAGATGAAGCCGATGGTCACTCGCTCGGCGTCGACGAGGAGCAGCTGCCCCTTGCTGGCGCCGAGGTCTCCAATCTCGCCGGTGCCCGAGAGGAACGCGCTGCGACCGCCCGTCGAAACCTCCGCACGCAGCGACACGGTGTGCTTCGCGCCGCCCGCGAGCGCGGGCACGGAGAGCATCATGACCACGACGTCGGTGTCGGGCTGCACGGAGAGGAACAGCGTCGCGTCCGTTGGGCCTCCGACGTCGACCCGGACATGGGCCTGGAGCGTGACTCCGGCAACGGTCGGCGCGGTCGCGCCGAAGTCGAGCGGGCGAACCTCCCCGTCGACGAGGGCCGACAGCGTGAGCTCCCGCTCCCAGGTGCGCGCCGTATCGTGGAGCATCAGGATGCCCGTGAGCGGGTCGAGGCGGACGACGGCGTTGTGGCTGCTGATCTCGCTCGAGGCGGCTGGCACCCTCGTGCGCTGCCACTTGCGACGCACGACCAGCGTCGCGACGGCGATCACCACCAGCGCCAGCACCGTCAGCGTCAGGCGACGGCGGAGGAGCTCCCCCATCATCCGGTCACCGCCGCCGCCCGGACGCCGTCGAGCGTCGCGACGCGCTCCTGGGGCAGCGAGCCGGGCGACAGCCGGACGAGCAGGGAGACGTCACCTCCGAGCGCGTCCTCCGCGGTCTCTCCCCACTCGACGAGCAGCGTCGCTCCGTCCGCGCGCTGCTCTCGCAAGCCGAGGCGGCGGACCTCCTCGGCGAGCGAGACGGCGCCGTCGCGCAGTCGGTAGAGGTCCGCGTGGAGGAGGAGCCCTTGCGAGGACTCGTACTCGTGCACGAGGGAGAACGTCGGGCTACCGACCCGCACGCGCCCCGTCACGCCGCGAGCGCGGACGATGCTCCGCGCGAGGAAGGTCTTGCCTGCCCCGAGGTCGCCGGAGAGGAGGACGAGATCACCTGGTCGGAGCGCTCTGCCGATCGCCTGTCCGAGCCTGACGGTGTCGCGACGCGAGCGAAGAAGCATGGTTGCACCAGGTGACGCGATTCCTTCGGGAGACGGGACCCGAAGCCTCTAGAATCGCACGAGCGCGCGGAGCGTGCCCCCGCCGAGAGAGAGAGCGGCCGGACCTGCTGCATAGCCAAGGTTGCCCGCGACCTCGAGCTGCACACGCTCGCCCACACCGATCGACGCGAAGGCTGCCGCCTGCAGGAGCGCGCGCGGCGTCTTGTCGGCGCCCGACGCAAAGAAGCCGCCGACGGTCGCTTCCGGGCCGATGAAGAGCCGCACGGACGGCACGATCGGGATCGCATAGCGCACGCCGCCGTCCACCGTGACGGAGCTCGGACCCGCGACGGAGAAGTCGAAATCGCCGCGAAACTCGAAGCCGGGGAGAGTCGTCAGGGCGTACCCGATCGAGGCTCCGACGAGGGCCGCCGTGGAAGAGCCGACCGCTCCCGGCGGCCGGGAGATCGTTCCGAGCACGCTCGTGAAGACACCGAGACCGAGCGGATGCCCCTCCGCATAGGCATGACGCACGGCGGGCTGAACAGGTGCGGGCGGAGGCGGAGGCGGCGCCGGCGCCGGCGGTGGAGCGACCTCCTTTGCCGGCGCGACGGGAGCCACGACGACGTTGCGCTCCCACGGGATCGGCGCGTTCGCGAGCCCCTCCGGGCGAAGGAGTAGCGCGAGCATCTCCCCGATCTGCGCCGGGGCCTGCGCAGGGACGATCTCTCGCGCGAGCGACTCGATCCGCCCACCCGCGACCTGGCAGACGTCGAGCTCCAGGCGGTAGGTCGCGCCGTGCCCCTCGACGTGCCCCATGACGGTCCAGTCGGACGTCGAGGCCCGCCCTGCTGCGCGGTACTCCTCGCCCGTGTCCGCGACCCCGTCCTTCGACGACATCTGAGCGGTCAGCATTTCGGATTCCGTGGGGAGCGTATGCGCGAGCGCGATCACCGCCGCGCGCGTCGCGTCACGCGCGGTGTCGAGGTCCTGGCTCGTCGCCGCAGACGTGCTCTGGAAAGGCAGAACGGCGACCTTGTCCGCGAGCGCCGTGCTCGCGAGCAGCAGGCCCGCGACGACGCACGCAGCCTGGACCGCTCGCCGGAGACCGCTCACTTGCTCTCCGAGAGCGCCGCGTCCGGCCCTTCCTTGACGTCGGCGTCGTCGGTGCTCTCGTCCTCATCCTCGCGCTTGCTCTCGTCTTGCTCGGCGATCGCCTGCGCTGCGAGGCGCTCTGCGCCAGGCCCGAGCGAGGCGAGGTTCATCGCCGAAGCGCCTTGCTTGCGCGCGACACCCCAGAACTGCGCGTAGAAGTACGAAACGAGGAGCGCCGACGTGAGGCCGATCCACTGGCTCGTCGAGAGCTGGATGGTGCTGCTGTTGCCGAAGCTCGGCGGCCGAAGCATGAAGTAGGCAACGACGGGCGGGACGAACGCGAGCACACGCGCTGCGGTGCGGACCGCGTTGTTCTTGATGCCGAGCGCGATCCCGAAGCAGAACCCGAGCGACATCGCGAGGAGGGCGCCGGGGAGCAGGATGTGCTCGGCGATCGCCGGCCCGTACTCGCCTCGCTCGGCATCGTCGCGGAGCATCTCGAGGAGGAACCGGAGGTAGCCGTAGCCGAACGCGAAGGTGAAGAAGATCTGGCCGCGAAACTTCTGGTTCCGGCGCTGCAAGAGGAGCACCACGACGAGGAAGAGGCCGCAGAGCGATTCGTAGATCTGCGTCGGGTGGACGGGGAACGAGTGCCCCATCTTCACGAGCTCGGCCCCGAGCGGCGTCCCCTTGTAGAGCTCGAGGTGCCGTGAGTAGGCGGGTGACCCCTCTCCGGCGTCGAGCGTCCCTGTCGTCCAGCGGGGGAAGGTTCCGAGCTTTTGCAGGAACGCGGGCGCGTCGTCGCCGAGCCGCTTGCCGAAATCGCAGCCGAAGAGGTAACAGCCGATGCGAGTGATGAAGAGACCCGAGGCGAGGCTCGGAACGGCGACGTCGGCCCAGGGCATCAGCCGCAGACCGTTGGGCTTGAGGTAGGCCCAGCTCGCCAGGTATCCGCCGAGGAAGCCGCCGTAGACAGCCAGCCCGCCGCGGCGGAACGCGAACAGGTCCGCGAACGTGTGGAATTCGTCCAGATTGGTGACGACGTAGAGGATGCGCGACCCGACGACGGCCGACAGCGCGGTGATGACGTAGCAGTTCGCCATCACCTCCTTGGGCAGCCCGTCGCGCTCGGCGAGCGTGAGGGTGAGGTACCAGCCGACGACGAGCGACGTCCCCAGCATGACGCCGTACGAGTAGATGGGCACCGCGTCCTGCTGAAACGTGCTCGTCCGGTAGAACACCGCCGCCGCGATCGCCGCCGCCCCCGCGACCAGCGCGAACGCCGCTGGCCCCTTCTCCTTCGCGCGCAACGCCGAGAGCGCGTACCCGATCGCCACGACGGCGGCGAGCGCGAGCGCCCACCAGAGCATCAGCGGCCGGTTGGGCAGAGGGATGCGAAAGAGGATCGGATGCATGTGGCTCGTCTCTTACACAAAAGACGGCACACGTGCACGTCGCGGGCCCATTCGGACCCGCTTGAGCCTGGCGTCGGAGCCGACCTACGGACCGGCGTTGTAGGTGGTCCCATGAACGAGCGACCCGACCCAGCTCGTGAGCAGCACTCCCGCGCCTCCGTCGAGCGACGTCGTGTCGCGCTGGTAGAAGCTGTCGTCGCCGAGCGAGGTGTGGTCCGTCCCGGGGAAGTAGAACGTCCCGAGGTTGTGCTCCGCGGCGAGCTTGGTCCGGATGTCGTTCAGCCCATCGCCGAAGGTGGTCGCCGACTCCTGGACGAAGCTGGTGCAGTCGGCGGCGCCGAAGCCAAAGAACTCGCTGATCGTGCCGTCGTCGACCGAGTCCATCAACCCGAAGGTCCGCGCGGGGTACTTCGTCGAGATGTGACGGGCGAGATCGACGAAGAACGTGCCGGGGTCGTTGCACTGCCCCTCGCAGTCCGCGCCGACCGTCGAGTCGAGCCCCCAGAGCGTGCGCACCTCGTTCTGCAGGCAGAGGGGCAGGTAGGGGTCTTCCATGAAGGGGCCCGAGTCGTCGAGCATGTCGACGGGCACCGCCCCGAACGCGCGCTGCACGTGCGCGTAGTTCGCCGCCGCCCCGAAGCCGCCGCCGCTCACGCCCGTCAGGAGCACCTGCTTGGCCGTCGCGAAGGTCGGGACGATGCGCTCGAGGAAGAGGTTGACGTTCTGGTAGCCGACGAACATCTGAGGCCCCGTGACGTCGAGGACCGTCCCCGCCGGGTTGTTGCCCGCGTGGATGTCGCCCGTGCAGTAGGGCACGTAGATGAAGTTCCAGTCGGCCACGGGATTCGCGGCGTTCGTCCGGTCGAGGATCCCGTTGCCCGACTCGGGCGTCCCGCCGTCGCTCGCGCTCGGGAATCGCATCGGGAAATCGGCCGCGCCGAAGCTCGAAGGGTTCCCGACGCACGTCTCGAAGTTGAAGCAGGCGCCGCCCCCTTCCATGTAAATCACGAGGTTCTGGGACGCCGGGTTGAAGTTGACGCCGATGCCCGTGGTCGAGCCGTCGCGGCACTTGCTCTCGGGGAACGGGACCCACGTCCAGGTCTCGGGCACGACTTGCGTGATCACGGCGCTTCCGCCGTCGATGGGGGCGAAACCGGTCGCGTCGAACGGAGCGTCGGTCACGTCGATGCCAGCGTCCCCCGCATCAGCATCGTCCGCGGCGTCCGCGGCGGACATCGTGTCTTTCTTCGCGTCGCTCGCCTCGCTCGCGGCGTCCCGCTTCGCGGAGGCGTCGACCCCCGCGTCTGGCTTCGAATGATTCGCGTCGACCGCCGGCGCGGCGTCCGGGGTGCCGCCGCTGCTGCCGCAGGCGAACAGAGCGATCGACCCAGCGAACGAGAGCCCGAAGCGAAGAAGAAGAGTGCGTGACGTCATCGTGACAAACTAACGGGAGTCGCCGGAGCTGTCATGTCCCCGACGCGCGGCGGCGACGGATGCAGCCGCGCGTCTGCTATACCGCCCCCCTCGTGACAATCCTCAGCGCCCGCGCTCTCACCAAGGCCTACGGGCCGCAGACCCTCTTCCGCGATCTCGCGCTCACCATCACCGAGGGCGATCGCATCGGCCTGCTCGGCGTCAACGGGAGCGGGAAATCGACGCTCCTCAAGGTGCTCGCAGGCCTCGAGCCGTACGACGTCGGCGTCATCGACCGGCGGCGCGGGGCCCGCATCTCCTACCTCCCGCAGGAGCCCGAGCTCAGGCCCGAGGCGAACGCACGCGAGGTCGCCTCGGAGGGGCTCGTCGACTGGTACGCAGCGACCGCCCGGCACACCGAGGTCACTCACCTGATCGACGGCGGAGCGCACGACGACGAGCTGCTCGAAGAGCAGGCCCACCTCTCGGAGGCCGTCGAGCGGCTCGGCGGGTGGCACCGCGATCACGTCGTGCACGAGTTCCTGACGAAGCTCGGCATCACGGACCTCGCCCAGCCGGTCGGAACCATGAGCGGCGGGGAGCGGCGGCGCGTCGCCCTCGCGCGGCTGCTCGTGTCGGAGCCGGACCTCGCCATCCTCGACGAGCCGACCAACCACCTCGACACCGACACGATCGAGTGGCTCGAGGGGGTCATGGGCGCGATGAAGGGCGCCGTGCTCCTCGTGACCCACGACCGCTACGTGCTCGACGCGATCGCGACGCGCATCTTCGAGCTGGAGAACGGCGGCCTGCGCGAGTTCCGCGGCAACTACGAGGACTACATCGAGCAGAAGGCGATGCTCCTCGAGCAGGAAGGGCGGGTCGAGTCGAACCGGCAGAACCTGGTCCGTCGCGAGCTCGCGTGGCTGAGGCGCGGAGCGAAGGCGCGGTCGACCAAGCAGAAGGCCCGCATCCAGCGAGCCGAGGCGGTCATCGCGATCCAGGGGCCGAGGGAAGCGGGCAAGGTGAAGCTCGACTCGGTCGCGATGCGGACGGGGAAGACGATCCTCGAGCTGCGCGACGTCGGCGTCGACGTGGCGGGGCGACCGCTCGTGCGAGGGCTCACGCTGCACCTCGTGAGCGGCGACCGTATCGGCATCATCGGGCCGAACGGAGCCGGCAAGACCACGCTCCTCCGGCTCGTCACGGGCGATCTCGCCCCCACGAGCGGCGAGGTCGTGCGCGGCACGCAGACGAAGATCGCGTACTTCGACCAGGCGCGCGCGGAGCTCATCGACGAGTGGTCGATCTTCGACAACGTCGCCGAGCGCGAGGGGGCGGAGCGGACGGGGGGCGGCCAGGTGAACCTGGGCGACCGAACGCTCGATCTCAGGACCTACCTCGAACAGTTCCTCTTCGATCCGAGCAAGCAGCGGCAGAAGGTCGGCTCGCTCTCGGGAGGCGAGCGCGCGCGCGTCGGGCTCGCGAAGATGCTCAAGACCGGGGCGAACCTGCTGCTGCTCGACGAGCCGACGAACGACCTCGACATCAGCACGCTGTCGGCGCTCGAGGAGATGCTCGTCGGCTGGCCGGGCTGCGCGCTCGTCGTCACCCACGATCGCTACTTCCTCAATCGCATCGCCACCTCCGTGCTGGCGTTCGAGCGCGACAAGACCGAGGTGCTGCATTACCCGGGCGGGTACGACGACTACCGCGCGATCCGCGACGCCGCCGCGGAGGCGAAGCTCGAGTCGACGAAGAAGAGCAGCTCCGTCGCTCCGACACGGTCGCAGAGCTCCCCCCCGCGCGCGCGAACCAGCGCGCCTCCTCCCGCGCTCCCTCCGCTCCCTCGCGTGACTGTGGCCGCCGCGCCTCCGCGGAAGCCGCTGACGTACGGCGAGCGGCTCGAGCTCGACAAGATCCTCGGCGTCGTCGCGCAAGCGGAGGACGAGCTCACGACGCTGGAGAAACGACTCGCCGACCCGGCGCTCTACACGAGCGCGAGCGGAGGTGCGGAGGCGAAGTCGCTCGAGGCCGACAGAGCGCGTATCGCCGCGAGGGTCGCCGACCTGACGAAGCGGTGGGAGGACCTCGAAGCGCGGAAGGACGCCACGCGATGAGCACGGTCCGCGGGGCCCGGCCTCGCGCTGGCAACCGACCACCGTCAACGCGCCCCCTCTCGCCGCATCCCCGCGGCACCGTGGTCTACGAGGCGATCGAGAGCCGGGCGCTCGCGGGAAACCCCCTCGGCGATCCGAGCACGCGGACGCTCGCCGTGTATCTCCCTCCCGGCTACGAGCAGGGTCGGCGACGCTATCCGGTCGTCCACGTCCTCTCGGGCTTCCTCGGATCCGGGCTCTCCTTCCTCAACTGGAGCTTCACGGGTGAGCCGCTCGACCGTCGGCTCGACCGCCTCATCGGCGAAGGCGCCATGAAGCCGTGCATCGTCGCGCTCCCCGACGCGATCACGGCCCTCGGCGGGAGCCAGTATCTGAACTCGCGAGGCACCGGCCGTTACGCGGACTACTTCGCGGACGAGGTCGTCCCGCGGGTCGACCGCTCGTTTCGCACGCTCGCGGAGCCCGCCCATCGCGCGGTCATGGGGAAGTCGTCGGGCGGTTACGGCGCGCTGGTCCACGCGATGCGCCGCCCCGATCTCTTCGGCGCGGTCGCGAGCCACAGCGGCGACATGTACTTCGAATATGGCTACCTGCCCGACCTGCCGAAGGCCTGCACCGCGATCGGGCAGGCGGGCGGGCTCGCGAGCTGGCTCGCGCGCTACCACGCGGCAAAGAAGAAGAGCCACGGTCTCATCACGACGCTCAACATCGTCGCGATGGCCGCGTGCTACTCGCCCGGCAAAGCGGGCGCGATCGAGCTGCCGTTCGATCTGGAGACCGGCAAAATGCGGGACAAGGTGTGGGCGCGCTGGCTGGCGCACGACCCGCTCCGCATCCTCGAGGAGAGAGGCTCGGCGCGCGCGCTCGAGAGCATGCGCCTTGTCTACCTGGACGCCGGCAGCCGCGACGAGTGGAACCTGCACCTCGGCGCCCGCATGTTCGCCGCGCGCGCGAGAGAGCTCGGCGTGCGGCTGACCCACGAAGAGTTCGACGACGGCCACATGGACGTGAGCTACCGCCTCGACGTCTCGCTGCCGAAGGTCTCGCGCGCCATCGCGTGACCGAGAGCCCATCCCGCGAGGCGCCTGGTCGGGTTGCCGCTCGTTCATGGAGAGACGCGCGGGAAGAGGCGCGGCGACGTCGCTCCTTTCGCACCGACGCGCTGCAAGAGGCTCGGCGGCGTCGCTCCTCTCGCACAGGCGCTCTGCAAGAGGCTCGGCGGCGTCGCTCCTCTCGCAGCGACGCTCTGCAAGAGGCTCGGCGACGTCACTCCTCTCGCAGCGACGCTCTGCGAGAGGCTCGGCGACGTCACTCCTCTCGCAGCGACGCTCTGCAAGAGGCTCGGCGACGTCACTCCTCTCGCAGCGACGCCCTGCAAGAGGCTCGGCGACGTCGCTCCTCTCGCACAGGCGCTCTGCAAGAGGCACGACGACGTCGCTCCTCTCCCATCGACGCTCGGCTCGCACGGCGGCTCACCCGACGAGGAGCGAGACGACCTGGGAGAAGTCGCCGACCCCCTCTCGGGTCAGCGTGCGGTACCGAAAGAAATGACGAGTCCCGGCCGCGAGACCCGTGACCTCCGTGTCGGCTCGCATCGTGCGCTCGAGGTCGACCCAGACCACCCCGTCGGTTCCGCGCTGCCAGTCGTACGACGCGCGCACGTTCGGGGCCTTCGCCACCAGCCGCACGGTGCCGGACACGAGCCCCTGCTTCGCCACGAAGGCGAGCTTCGCGTGCCCGGACGACCGCTTCAGGCTCATGCCGGCGCTCGCGATGACGACCCCGGCCTGTCCGGGGCTCGTGTCGGCCACCTGCTGGACGTACATGCGCAGGCAGAAGAGATCGTCTTGCACCTTCGCGAGCCTGGCGTCGCGGTCAGACCTTGTGCCGAGCGCGCGCGTCAGGGTCCGGACGTACGACGCCTCGAGCGCGGCGATGTCGGCTTCGAAGGTCGCGAGCGCCGGTACGGGGGACGGGAACGCGGGGTTTCCGCTCATCGCGGCGGCCACCGACTGGGCGTACAGGAGGGTCTCGGGGATACGTCGCGGGAGATTGACGGCTACGATGGCTCGGATCATGGCGGCTCCTTCGGAGGTCGTCGGGGATCGACACCTCTCACACAGGGCCGGGCAACCCGAGAAATGGTGCGTAAGTGCCGGGGATGGTCGTAACTGTCGCAAAGTGTCGATTGTTCGGGAGCCCGGACGCCCGCACGGGCAGAGGGTCGGGCGCCTAGCGCGACCGCTGTCGCAGGAGCGCCGAGGGCTCTGGAGTCTCCTGATCGGCCTGATCGGCGAGCTCACGCAGCGCGACGCGCACGCGCGGCTCAGCGCTCCGGGCTGCTGCGACCCCGACACGTACGCGAGCATCCGCGCGCTCCTCGTCGTGCCCGCTCGCGACGAGGGCTCTCGCAGCCGAGGTCCGGGTCTCCCCGTCGTGCTCGGGCCCCTCGACCACCGACCATAGCTGCGCGCGGGTGACCGACGGGCTGCGATAGCCCTGGGCGCCGTCGACGAGTCGGACGAGCTTGTCCTCGGAGACGGAGGTCACGATCTCCCCGACGGTCGCGGTCTGCCGCTGCTTCGCCGCGAGGATCGCGGCCTGAATCCGCTCGACGATCGAGTCCTTCTCGGTCGCGTCTTTGCCATGGAGCTGGAGGCGCAGCACCACGCGATCCGCCCCGACGAGCTCGATGTCGCTGCCGTTGGCGCGAACGGCGTCGAGGGCGCTGTAGGGGAAGAACCGAGAGCGCGACGAGCCGGTCACGAAGATGCCGTCGACGCCAACGGCGATCCGCGACGCGCGCCGGAAGACCAGCGCGCCGGTGATCGCGACGGTCGCGTAGGTCGCCAGGACGGCGAGCGTCCCTGCGTCGCGCAGGTTGGCCGCCTGGATGAACAAGACGGCGAGAACAGGGAGCGCTGCCATCGCCGCGACGGCCGCGCGCGTCTCCGTCGTCACGGCGACGGCGTCGAAGCCGATACGCCGCTCGGAGCTGACGCCGCTCTCTCTCCCTTCTTCCTCGTCGATGGTAGGGGCGAGGAACGCGCGGGCTCCGAGCCGCGTCGCGGCGTAGATGCACGCCGAGGCCGCGGCCATGAGCAGGCTGAAGCCGACCATCGATGCGGCGTAGGCCATCTGGAGCTTGTGGAGCGACGCTGTCGGCAAGAGATCGGCATACGTCGAGTAGCCATCCCAGCGCGCGATGTAGAGCGCGGCGTGGCGCGCCGTTCTCTCGAAGACGTGCAGCGCGGGAATGGCGATCGCCGCGCGCGTCGCCTGCGGATGCGAGGTCATCCACGCACGCACGCGCTCGAGCGGGTCCGAGAGGCCGGCGCGGAGGCGCGCTCGCGCCACCATGCGTACGAGCATCGCCACGGGGACCGCGAGCGTCACGCCGAAGATCAGCGGAGTCAGCGCCCATTCGAGGATGGTCCGGCTGTGATAAATCGCGTCGCTCACGACCGAACGCACGAGCCCGTCGACCCAGCCAGCGTGAAGCGCGAAGCGGAGCAGCGCCCGCGCCGTCTCGGAGTAGACGTGGACGACGTTGAACCAGATCGCCCAGAGCGCGCCGAGGCCGACGATCGCCTTCACGAGCGCGGGAACGCGGCGCGCGAGGTGGGCGAGGCGAGCCATTCACCTCGAGTCTATCGCAGACTCCCCAGCAGCGCCCGGGGCTCGGGTTCGCTCGCTCGCGTCAGCTCTCCGGCGGAAAGATGCTCGGGCTCGGATCCCGCCCACGCTCCGGGTCGTCCTTGCGCTCGTCGTCGGAGGGATCGCCGAAGAACGCGAGGAGCTCGTCGCGACGAGCCTTGGCGTCCGCGCGGCCCATCTCGATCAGCTCGCGCGCGAACCCGCCGTCGAAGAGGAGGTAGCTGGCGAGATCCGCCTCGTCGCCGCGACCGAAGTCGAGGAGCATCAAGAGCCGCTTCGTGAGGAACGCGTCGCCGCGGAACCGTCCTCGGCGCACGTGCTCGGCGGCCAGGCGGCCGATGTCTTCGCTCGGCCTGACCGTGAGGCAGTTGATGTTCCGGTACGCGGGCGAGCCTCGCCGATGCGCCGCGGCGCTCATTCGCGGGACGAACTCGTCTCCGAACGCGTTCTGTCCGTCCGAGAGCACGCTGTTCATGCGCGTGAGCAGCTCGATGTCGACGTCCACGTGATCGAGGAGGAACGCGTTCAGGATCTTCCCGAGGAGAAACGCCATCCCCGGCGCCTGGACGCTGGAGCTCGCCCCCTCGCTCGCGACGACGCCGCGGACGTCGCGCGAGCTGCCGATCGCGAACACGTGAGTGGCGCCAAGCCGAAGCGCGGGCGAGATCGGCGTGTTCTGCCGGAGCCCACCGTCGAGGTAGAGCTCGTTGTCGATGCGCGCCGGGGGAAACAGGAGCGGGATCGCCGCGCTCGCGAGGGCGTGCTGGGGACCGATCCGGTCGGCGCGGTAGAGCGTGCGCGGCGGCGAGGTCGACGGGATGACCGTGTCCGGCGCCGTCTGGATGAACACGACGGTGCGCCCCGTGGAGACCTCGGTGCACGAGACCGACAGCGCGCGCAGCTGACCGCGCCTCAGGCAGCGAGTCACGGCGCGCCAGCTGATCTCGCGCTGGACGAGATCGGCCATCGGGCGGACATCGAAGAGGCCAGACCCGTCCTGCCCGCCCATGAGCAAGCGCGGCAGCCCGACCACCTGACGCACGCCGAACCCGAGCACGCGTGTGAGCTCGAGGCCGCCCCAGAGGTCGACGAGCCGCCGCATGCCGAGCACAGGGTCGGCCAGGTGCGCGGCGAGGTAGCAGGCGTTGATCGCGCCGACGCTCGTCCCGGAGAGGATGTCGAGCCGCGGGGGGGCGCCGCGGAGCCGCGTGAGGTCGTCGAAGATGTAGCGGAGCACGCCGACCTCGTACGCACCGCGAGCGCCGCCGCCCGACAGGATCATCGCGATGCGACGACCCGGGCGCTCGCGCTCGTCACGAAGCGGTGAGGTCATGGTCGGGAGGCCGCGGCCGAGGGCGGTGTCGGCGCCGGCAGCGGAGTGGCGTCGAAGAGCGCGGTGAGGAGCGGGCGTCGCGCGAACAGGGCTCGGAGGCGAGGGTCGCGGATCGTGGACATGAGGGTGGCCCCATAGTCTACCGCCCGCTGACGCGCCAGCGGTGCCTGCGGCGAGCCCGCGCGCTTCAGAGCGTCCGCGGCGAGGACGCGGACCTCGAGGCCGTACTCACACCCCTGCAGCGTCTCGACGGCGCCAAGCGCGGTCGTCGCGAGCAGGACGGCCGCGTGCATCTCTCCGGCGTCGACGCGCGCGGCGGCTTCGAGCGCGAGCGCGTAGAAGTGAAAGCTGACGAGCGCGAGGTCCTCGGCGAGCCGGCGCGCGCGGACCGCGTGGCCGATCGCGGCGGGCGCGTCTCGCCGCGCGCGCGAGAGCACCGCCTGGACGACGGCCTCGTGCGTCGCCACGTAGGCGCTCCCCGTCGCAGCGTTCAGCGCAGCCGCGTCCCGCACGAAGGACTCCGCGGGGCCGAGCTCTCCCTGCTCGATCATGACCTGGGCGCTCACGAGCAGCGTCTCCGCGCGGCCGTCCTGATCGCTGTAACGCTCGTGCGCGTCGCGAGCGCGCGCGATGTACGCGTACGCCCTCGGAGTGTCGCCGAGCCGCGCATACGCGAAGCCGACGTTCGCGAGGGTCTTCGCGATCTGGAACCGTCCGCCGATCGCGACGTCGATCTGCAACGACGCGAGGGCGAGCGTGATCGCGTCCTCGTAGCGCCCCTGGACGAACATCGCATAGGCGAGCGAGTTCTTCGCGCGCGCCTCTTGCCGTCGGGCGTTCACGCGGCGAAACACCGCGATCGCGTCGACGTACGAGTCGACCGCCTCGCCGACACGGCCGACCCAGCGGAGGAGCGCGCCGCGCGCCAGCAAGACCTCGGCGCGCGCGCGAGCGGGCATGTTCGGGTAGATGCGCGGGTCGCACGCCGCGAGCGCACGGTCACACGCGGCCAGCGCCCCCTGCACGTCGCCGAGCTCGCGCTGCAGGACCGAGGTCTGCGCCTCCGCCTCCACCTCGAGCGTCGACAGCCCCGCCTCGCGCGCGACCTCCGCCGCGCGACGAGCGATCGGTAGCCCGTGAGTGAGCTTCCCCTCGTCCGCGTCGAAACGCGCGGTCCGCAGGAGCGCGAGGCACACGCCGCGCGGGGATCCGACCGCGCGCGCGACCCGTCTCAGCTCGCGCAGGTGCCGCACGCGCTCCCGCCTCCGCCCCGCATCCCGGTGGATCGCCTCGAGCGCGTCGTGCGCGGCGATCGCGCGCGCGTCGACCGACGTCATGCACGAGAGGGCGCGCATGTAATAGCGAATCGCCTGGGGTGTCTGATAGCTCGCGCGCGCCGCGTGCGCGGCCTCGAGGTAGAAGTCGGCCGCCCGTGGTCCGTCGTCGCCGCGAACGAAATGCTGCGCGACGATGACGGCCGAGATCCCGTGCGCGAGCTTGGTCTTCGCGTAGAGCTCGCCCAGCGCTCGATGCATCTCCGCGCGGGCGCCGAGCGAGAGGCCGGCGTACGCCACGTCACGCGTGAGGAGGTGACGGAAGTCGATGGCGTCTCCCTTGCGGTCGGACAGCCCTCGGGCGCAGAGACGCATGATGGCGTCGTCGGTGCGCGTGCCAAGCAGCGTCCCGAGCTCCTGCGTCGACAGCGGTCCGCCCGCGATCGCGAGCCACTCCACGACGGTGCGCTCCTCCTTCGGGAGCTCGGTGAGGCGATCCGCGACGAGCTGCTCGAGGGTCGACGGGAGGCTCGTCCCCGCCGCGCCGTCCGACGCCGTGCGCACGAGGGAGTGACGATCGGCCCCGCTCTCCGGCGTCACGCTCTCGGCCTCGGGGCTCTCGCGGATCTCGAGCGCTCCGCGCTCCAGCAGCGCGTCGACCATCTCGAGGAGAAAGAACGGGTTGCCCGCGACGCGAGGCATGAGATCCGCGCACACCTGCCGGACGCCGTTGCGCACGTCGAGGCGCAGCTCGACGAGATGGATCTGCTCCTCCGTCGTGAGGCCGCAGAGCTCGATGCTCACGACCCCCTCGAAGAGCGGCGCCGTACGCTCGTCCGGTCGAGTCACCAGGACGACGAGGATCGGCAGCGGGTCTCGTGTCTTGCTGATCTCGGTCAGGAGCTCGAGGCTCGGCTTGTCCGCCCACTGGAGCCCTTCCACGATCACGACCAGCGGGGTCTGCATCGCGACCGCAGCGAAGAGATGGCGGACGCCGGTCGTGACCGCGCGCTTGCGTGTCGCCGCGTCCTCGTCGCCGGCGAAGCCGGTGCGTCGGCTCGTGACGAGCTCGGCGAGGCACGCGACGAGCGGGCTGTGCCCGTCTCCTTGCGCCGCTCCGCCCCCTGCGCGGGCGATGAGCGCGCAGACCTCGTCGAAGCTCTCGTCTCCAGTCAGACCCACGAGATCCTTGACGAGATCGGCGACGGCGCTGAGCGGGAGCTCCTGCCTCACCGGTGAGCACTCGATGCGTGCGACCCTCGCGTTCGGGGGGAGCTCGGTCGCGAACGACGCGACCAGCGCGGTCTTTCCGATCCCGAGCTCGCCGGTCACGACACGGCACGTCACCTCGCCGGCGCCTCCACCGAGCACCGCCTGGTGGTACGCGGCGAGGAGCTCCGCCTTCTCGAGCTCGCGTCCGACGAGATCGCCGGGCGCGGCGAGCGCCTCCCCGCGCCGCTCCCCGCGAGACAAGCTGCGCTCGAGCGCGTACGTCCGCATCGTTCGCGGGAGCTCGAGCCCCTTCGGCGGCGACAGCGTCAGAGTAGCAGCGTCCCCCCACCCGAACTCGTGCCGTACGAGGCGATAGACACCCCCTGCGACCCACGTCCGCTGCGCGGGCGTCGCTTGCGCGAGCGTGTCTGCGAGGAACGTGGCCGGGTCGTGCAGGCGATGCCGCACGAGGTGACCTTGCGCGTCGCGAACGCCCGACGCGATGCCGCGAACGATGCCGAGGCCTGCGGCCACCGGCACCGCGAGATCGTCGTTGATTCCCGAGATCGCCTCGTGGCTGTCGAGCGCGAGCCAGGCTGCGTCCGAGGCGGCGCGCGCGGGGTTCGACCCGAGCCCGGCGATCGCTCGGGCTTCTCGATCGCTCGACCAGAGCCAGCGTGTCCCGCGCTTGTACGCGATGTCACCGAGCATCGTGCGGAGGCGCTCGAGCGTGCGCGCGCGGGCCGCGGACTCGCCCTCGGGGAGATCGAGGCCGTGCAGGCGGAGCGTGACGAGCGCGACATGGCGTACCTCGCGCGGGCCGGCGAGGGCGGTGACCGGCCGTTCGAGCGGCGTCAGTTGCACCGGGACGTAGGCAGAAGACGCGGGCGCCGGCTCGGGCATCGGGGTCTCGGCGACGACCGGCGGATCCACGGACACGACCGGGCCGCCGAGCGCCATGGGCGCCGCCGCGATCGTTCGATTGCCCGCCGGCTCCTCCGCGGCGAGCTGCACCGGTGGCGGGACCTCGGACAGTCCTGGCCGCGTGTTCTCGCGTACGACGAACTCACCGATGACGGCTTCGAGCGTCGTCGCGTCGACGAGCTGTTGCTTCGTGAGGAGAGCACGGCCGATCGCCCCGGCGAGGTCGCGCCCGTTGGTGTAACGGTCACCGCGCGACGGGGCGAGCGCCTTCAGAACAATCACCTCGAGCTCCGCGGGCACCTCCGAGGCAAACGTGCTCGGCGGCTCGACGCGGCCTTCGCGGACGATTTCGAGCAGCGCGTCGCCATGCACGGAACCATGCAGCGGGCGGCCAGTGAGCGCCTCCCAGAAGATGACGCCGAGAGCATACAGATCGCTTCGTCGGTCGACCTTCTCTCCGCGCGCCTGCTCGGGCGACATGTACCCGAATTTCCCCTTCAAGATTCCCTGCTCGGGCGCGAACATCTTGGCGCTCGCGATGCCGAAATCGGCAATCTTCACGGCGCCCTCGAACGAGAGGAGGACGTTCTGCGGGGACACGTCGCGGTGGACGATCTCGAGAGGCCCGCCCCCCTCGTCCTTCCGCTCGTGCGCGTAGTGGAGCCCCTTCGCGGCCTCCGCGACGATCCACGCCGCCATCCACGGATCGAGGCGCCGCCCCCTCGACTTCGCGCTCGAGAGGAGCCTGCCGAGGTCCGGCCCTTCGACGTACTCCATTGCGAGGAGCTGCCCCTCGTCTCCGCCGTCGTAGAACTCGTAGACCTGCACCACGTTCGGGTGGTTGAGGCGGGTGGCGAGCTGCGCCTCCTCGACGAACATCGTCCGGAATCGGAGCGACGCCCCGTACGACGGCAGGATTCGCTTCACCACGAGCACCTTGTAGGTGCCCTCTGCGCCGCGCTTCTTCGCGAGGAAGACCTCCGCCATGCCTCCAGCGCCGAGGCGCCGGATCACCTCGAACGCGGCCAGCTTCTGCGGGGCGGCGCTGGGTGCGGTGAATGGGCGGATAGACATATGAGACCCGCGAATTCTCTCACAATTGTCCCGCGTTGGCGCGGCGGGCGCGGCGGGCTCGCAGTGCGGTCAACTTTCCGTGTACCCTAGCGAGATCACTGTGCCTCCGGTCGAATCCACACAAGATCTGCCCGAGCCCACGGCGACGGGGAGCTTCGCGAAGACCCCGCTCGCACACCTGCTGGTTTACGCCTACGACCGCGAGCTGACAGGGACCTTCGACTTCAGCGGGCCGACGGGGCAGTCGGCGACCGTTCTCTTCATCGAGGGGCAACCGACCAAGGCGCGCACGACCGAGACGACGGTGTATCTCGGTCGCGTGCTGTTCGAGCTGGGGATTCTCAGCGAAGAGCAGCTGGGCATCCTGTTGCCACGCCTCCTCGGGAGCACGGAGCTGCACGGTCAGATCTTGACGGGCGAAGGGCTCATCTCGGAGGAGCAGCTAGAGCTCGCGCTCCGCGCGCAGCTCGTGCGCCAGATGCAGTCGCTGGTGCGCCTGCCTGCCGAGACCACGTACAAATATTACGACTGCTTCGACGGCCTCGCGAGCTACGGCGGGGACGGGCACGTGGGCATCGACCCGTTCCCGGTAGTCTGGGCGTGCATTCGCGACGAGCCGCCGTGGGAGCACGTCCAGGTCGGCCTTTCGCGGATTGGCGCCGCAGGCCTGCGGTTGACGGACGCCTCCGAGACGTCGAGGTTCTCGTTCGAGAAGTCCGAGCGCGCGACCGTGGAGCTCCTCCGGCAGAAGCCGTGGCGCATCCACGAGCTCACCGCGGCTGCGACCCTCGCGCCGCGCATCGTGCAGCTCCTCGTTTACTGCTTGATGGTGACGAAGCAGGTCGAGCTCGTGCGCGAATCGAAGATCCCGGGCGCGCCCATGAGCGAAGAGGTGATCCCCGACGCGCCTCCGTCGACGCCATTCGCCGCGGGCGTGATGGAGTCGGTGACGGCTCCGCCGCAACGCAAGGTGGCAAGGGTTCAGCTCGCGCAACGTCCGGTGACTCGAGCCCCCGTCGTGGTCGAAGAAGAGCGAGTGAACTCGGAAGGGTCCGACGGCGAGGGCGCAGACGGTCGAGGCTATTACGTCGCCACCCAGCCGCGGACCTTCAACAAGAAGCGCAGGGCTGCGGAGGCCGCAGCTGCAGCCGCCGCGGCGGCTGCCGAGTCCACGAGCGTGCCTCCGCCCGAAGGGGATGTCGCGGCCGACTCCGCGGCCTCCGCGGCACCGGAGCCCGTCGTCGCCGGCGAGCCGGTCCTCAACCCTGCACGCGATGCCGTCGTCGCCTCCGAGCCCGCCGTCATACCTGCAGGCGAGCCTGTCGTCGCCGCTGCGCTGGCACCTGCACACGAGCCCGTCGCCACGCCCGAGCCCGTCGTCGCAACTGCACCCGAGGCCGTCGTTGCTGCGGAGCCGGTCGTCGCAGTTGCCCCGGACGCCATCGTCGTCGCCGACCCCGTCGTTCCATCTGTCCCCGAGGCAGTCGTCGTCGCCGACCCCGTCGTCCCGCCTGTTCCTGAGGCAGTCGTCGTCGCCGACCCCGCGGTCCCGCCTGTTCCCGAGGCGGTCGTCGCCGTCGAACCCGTCGTCGCACTTGCGCTCGAGCCCGTTGACGCCGCCGAGCCCGTCGTCGCGCCCGTACCCGAGCCCGTCGCCGCCGAGCCCGTCGTCGCGCCCGTACCCGAGCCCGTCGCCGCCGAGCCCGTCGCGTCCGTACCGGAGCCCCTGGCCGCCAAGGCCATCGTCGCACCGGCACCGAAGCCGGTCGTCGTCACGCCCGCACCCAAGCCGGTCATCGCGCCCAAGCCAGCCGTCGCAGCGGCGCCAAAGCCCGTCGCGACGCCCGGGCCCGTCTCCGCCAGGCCCGCGGCGCCGATGGCCCCTGTCCCGGCTCGCCCACCCGCCGCGCCATCGCAACGACCTGCACAGAGCGCGATCGCGCCTCTCGACATGGACCTGGATCCCTTCGCGGGGCTGCTGCTCGATCTCGAGGAGCCCGCGGCGCCGCGCCCCGCGTCCGTCCGGGCCGCGCCTGCGTCTGCCGCCCCTCCGCCGCACCCCGAGAACCAGGCCATCACCGCGCCGCCACCTCCCCTGGTCGACGACGCGGCGGGCTCCCGGGAGGAGGACATCTTCCACATCCCGACACCTGCGCACGGGGTCCCGGCGATCGATGCGCTGGCATCGGACGAGCCTCCCGCCGAGGCTCCGGCGAAGCTCGCCGAGCCCCCCGCCCAGCCGGTCGCCGAGGTGCACACACGACCGACCGTGCCGAAGATGGCCGCCGTCACACCCGACCAGATCGCCGCGCACATCGCGGAGGCTGCGGCGAAGGCCCAGGCGCAGTCCCCCGTCTCCGAGGCGAAGCCGCGGTCGCAGCCAGGGTCGGAGCCGAAGTCACGACCGCAGCCGGTCTCTGAGCCGAAGCCGCGGCCCGCGACGCCGGAGGCGAAGCCTCGGTCTCTCACTCGCCCTCCGGACCTCCGGACGACGGCATCATCGCCCCGCCCGGCGCCGCAATCTCTGAGCATCTCCACACCCGTCGCGATCCAGCCGACCACGCCCGCGCCCCAGCCAGTCGCGACCCCGGCAGCGCGACCGAGCTCGCCAGGCACTCCAGCTCAGAGTGCGCACAGCGCCCCGCCGCCCGTCAGCCCTCACGCACGGCCGACTCCCGCAGCGGTCGTGGCGCAGACCGCTCCGAGCTCATCGTCGACTCGTTCGACGGAGCGGGCTGCGACGCCGTTGCCGGCACCGACAGCCGCAGTCTTCCACTCCTCTTCGGGGAACGGCGCCGCTGGCATTCCGGCGGATGGGCCCGCAGCCTCCGCTGATCCGTCGAAATCGAAGGCACACCCGATCTCCGTGAAGGACGAATTCGATGATGATGACGACGCACCCCCGTCTTCGCGTTCGACGGGCTTCTCTTCACTCAGGGCAATGCAAATGACGGCCGAGCTAGTTGCACGTAAGAAGGAGATTCAGGACAAGGCTGCGGCTCTCGGCAAGGAGGATTACTACGCGCTCCTCGGCGTCACCCGCGACACGCCCACGGCGGAGATTCAGAAGGCGTTCTTCGCGCTCGCGAAGAAGTGGCATCCCGACCGTGTCCCTCCCGTGCTTGCGGACGTGAAGGACCTCTGCGCGAAGGTGTTCGCTCGCATGAGCGAGGCGCACCAGACCCTGATGGATCCGACGAAGCGGTCGAAGTACGACACCGCGAAGAAGCCGGGCGGCGACGACACACCGGAGGCGCAGGCCCAGGTGATGGCGATCCTGGAAGCGGCGACGAACTTCCAGAAGGCGGAGATCTGTCTCCGGCGAAACGACTTCAAGATGGCGGAGGACCTCTGCAAGAAGGCCATCGACGTCGAGCCGAAGCAGGCGGACTACATCTCGATGATGGCCTGGCTCCAGGCGCAGAAGCCGACCAAGCAGGACGCTGGCTCGACGCAGGAGCAGGTCCTCGAGCTGACGCGGGCGATCGGCATCAGCCAGGCCTGCGAACGCGCCTACTTCTACCGTGCGATGCTCCTGAAGCGACTGGGGCAGGAGCCGCAAGCCATCAAGGACTTCAAGCGCGCGATGGAGCTCAACCCGCGGAACGTCGACGCCCAGCGCGAGGTCAGGCTCTACAACATGCGCGGAGGCGACAAGGCGAAGCCTGCGTCGGGCACCAAGGGCAAGGAAGACAGCGGCGGCGGTATCTTCGGAAAGCTCTTCAAGAAGTAGAAGTGCGGTGTTTTCTGCCGATCCCTTCGACGGAAACCACCACACGCGGCTCCCTCTAGAGGATGTCGCGGAGGATGCCCACGAGATCACGCATGATCTTCCCGGTCGCTCCCCATACGAGCTCGCCGTCCACCGTGTGTCCGTGAAACGGGGGGATGCCTCGCGCGCTCTCGAAGAACGCGCGCAGCGGTGCGTCGAAGACGCGCGAGACCTCCTCGGGGTTCGGCCGCGGGGTGAACGGTTCGGCTACCCACGCGACGAACGGTGAGATCGTGAAGCCGGTCCCGGTGACGAGATCGTCGAGCTGACCGAGGACGTCGACGGACGACGGAGGGAGAGCGATCTCCTCGCTGGATTCGCGGAGCGCGGTCGCGAGACCCGAGGGGTCGGTCGCATCGGTCTTCCCGCCTGGAAACGCGACCTGGCCGCTGTGTTTCCGCAGGCTCGCCGATCGCCGGACGAGCCAGAGGTATGTCTCGTCGCCCTTCGCGAAGAGCGGGATGAGGACCGCGCTCGGTGTGCCTGACGCAGGTGGAGCGTGCGCGACGACTCGCGTCGCGAGAGCCTTCCGCAGCGGGCCACGGATCGCGGCCTCGCTGAGCGATGGTTCCCGGCCGGTCATGCGTACGGAGCTAGCACCGAACCTCGTGGGATGGGGTAGACCAGAGGATGTGAGTCGCTCGATCCGCGCCACCGCAGCCACCGTCGTCGCGCTGGCAGCCGCGACAGCGGGGTGCACGACACCCCCGTCGGAGCCGATCTCCAGCGTTGCGCCGCCTCCCCCGCGGTCGATGCCGTCCAGCGCGAGCGCGTCGGCCGTGATGCCCACCCCCTCCGCTGCCCCGCAGAAGCCCGCGATCCCCTCGTTTCCGCATGACACCGCGTCTTTCACGGAGGGGTTGCTCTACGACCACGGGGTACTCTTCGAGAGCACGGGGATGTACCGCGAGTCGAAGCTCCGGAAGATCGACCTCGTGTCGGGCCGGGTGCTCGCACAGATTCGCCTGACCGACGCCTACTTCGGAGAGGGGCTCGCCTTGCTCCGAGGCGAGCTCTTCCAGCTGACGTACAAGGAAGGGCGCTGCTTCGTGTACGACGCCGCGACGCTCGAGAAGAAGCGAGAGCTCCGTTACGACGGCGAGGGGTGGGGGCTCACCACCGACGGCACTCGCTTCATCATGAGCGACGGGTCACCCGTGCTGACGTTTCGCGACGCGACGACGTTCGCCCCGCTGAAGACCGTCACGGTCCTCGGCGCGAGCGGGCCGATCGCGAACATCAACGAGCTCGAGTGGGTCAACGGCTTCTTGCTCGCGAACGTGTGGGAGACCAACGTCATCGTCCGCATCGACCTGGAGAGCGGCCGCATCGTGCAGACGATCGATCTCGCCTATCTGCCGGAGCCTCGCCGCGGCGCGACGGAGGACGACGTGCTCAACGGGATCGCATGGGACGATGCCGGAGGCAGGTTGTTCGTGACGGGGAAGCGCTGGTCGCACGTGTTCCAGATCAGCAAGCCGTGGTGAGTTGATCTGTCGAGTGGAGCGCAGTCACCCGCACCTCTATATGGCGCGGTCCTAGCCCGATCAGGTGCAGGAGCCTGCGCTCGGACGACGCTTCGCGCGGCGCACGCGGATCAGGCTCGCCTTCTGGTAACGTCGTTGCGATGCAGGCTGGGCGCCTTTCAGTGCTGGTCGCGGCGTTCGTGTCGGGATGCAGCGGATCCTCGACCTCGGGTTTCGGCCTCGACGACGCGGGGAAGAGCAGCAGCTCGCTCCTGCACACGGGCGACGGCGGCGCGCACCACGTGGAGGCGAGCACGCTCTCGCAGCCCGACTCGGCGCAGCAGATGATGGCGTCGTCTGGCCCTGCGGTCGTATACGGCCAGAGCGACACGACCCTCTACGCCGTGGACCCGGACACCAAGGCCGTCACAGCCATCGCCGACTTCAGCGGCTGCGACAGCGCGGTCATCGACATCGCGCTCGACAAGAGCTCGAAGATGTACGGGACGACGTTCGGCGGTGTGTACACGATCGACACGACGACGGCAGTGTGCACGTTGCTCGCGACCGGGACCTACCCGAACTCGCTCTCGTTCGTCCCCGTGGGGACGCTCGACCCGACCGAGGAAGCACTGGTTGGCTACAACGGGAGCACCTACGTGCGCATCGACACGACGACGGGAAACGTCACGACGGTCGGTGACCTCGGGAAGGGCTACAGCTCGAGCGGCGACATCGTGTCCGTCATCGGCGGCGGGACGTACCTGACGGTCACAGGCGGCGATGCCTGCTCGCAGTACGACTGCCTCGTCGAGGTCGACCCGGTGACCGGTGCGCTCAAGACCAACTACGGCCCGATCGGATACTCGGAGGTGTACGGCCTCGCGTTCTGGGCGGGCACCGTCTACGGCTTCGACTCGGCGGGAGATCTCTTCCAGGTCACGTTCACGGGCTCGAAGGCGAATGTCACGGCGATCCCGATCCCGAGCGCACCGGCAGGCCTCTCGTTCTACGGCGCGGGTTCGACGACGTCGGCGCCACCGGTCGCCACGGCCAAGTAGCAGGCGCCCCGTGCTCGGAGGAGAGTGCTCGTCATGCCCTGCGTGAAGATGGATCCTGTGCCGCCGCCGGCGACGGGTGACTCGGCGCTCGACCATAAGCTGCTCGAGCTGCTCCCGGACTTCGTCGCCTCGACCATTCCCATCGGGAAAGAGTTTCCGTCGGTTCAGATCCGGCTCGCCAACTCCGAGGCCCCTGTCGCTCGCGAGGCCTTTCGCGAGCTTGCTCAGCCCCGGTCGCCCACAACCACCTCCGCCATCGCTGCATGGCTCGTGGCCGTCGCGCGGACCCACCGCGACCGCGACGATGGCCGTGGTGTGCGACCGCCGGATTGGCAGAGCCTGCCCCGCGAGGCGGCGCAGCAGGAGTTCCGCGCGCGCTACGACCGCTGGGCGCTCCTCAACTCCCTTGCCGATCTGCTTTCGATGAGCCGTGGCGCCGCGGACGAGCAGCTCCTCCTCGACGGCATTCCGTCCATGCCGTCGGAGGAGGCGAGGGCGATCGTGGCTCGCGCGCTCCTGGGGGCCCAACCGCCGCTGCAAGAAACCGTGGATCTGGTGTGCCAGAATTTCCCGGGCTACGTCGAGGGCTTGCGGGTCGCGCCGCACGATCTCATGGCCGACCAGCGCAGGCGACCCGGGATCTTTGGATTGACTCGCGATACCAACCCGGTGTGCTGGGGCTTGATGCGACCGCTCGCCGAGCTGGTGCTGCGAGCCGGCCCCGAGCGCTCGCATGCGGTGTTGTCGCCGCTGCTTGCGCCGCCGGAGCCCGCGTTCGGGATTCTGAATGCGCTCATCAACCGTCGCGACGTCGCTCAAACACCGATCTGGTTGGCAACGCTGGTGCCGCTCGCCGCGGGGGCGTTCCAGGCGGAGAAGTCTCAGCGGTGGAGCGTCGAGCGCGAAGCGCTCAACACGCTCGGCGACAGCCCGAGCGCCTGGGTGCAGGTCATGACGACCACGGCGGAGGGGTGGGTCTGGAACGAAGCACTCCAGAACCTCGCTCGGATGGGACGAGACCCGGAGAGGCGCCCCGAGGTGCACGCCTTGGTTCGTCAGGCGCTCCATGGACCGCTCGCCGCGCAGCCCAAGGGCGTGCCCGCGACGCGTCTCCGACGGCTGGCGGTGACTCTGGACACCGCCGATGCCCCACCGTCGCCGGCCGTCCTCAAGTACAAGGTGCAGGGAAGCGTCGCGACCGACGGGGGCCCGGTGATCGCGATCCCGAAAGAGGCCCTCGCGGCGTGGGAAGGCGCGGAGCCACCGTCCAAGGGCCGCAAGGTCGAAGCCAAGAGCCGTTTCGTGGACCCGTCGGACCTGTCGGCTCCAGCGACCGACTACGACCGCGTCTGTGACATCGGCAAGGTCGGCCTGCTGCCGGTGGGCGACCAGACGGCGATTGGATTGGCCCACTCGTCGTGCGAGTGGATGCGGCTCAAGGCGGGCGGGTTGCTCGTGCTGGAAGGGAGCATCGAAGCGCTGCACGAGACTCTCTTGTCGGACGAGGCGGACGATGTCACCTGGCATGCCCTCGGCGACGTGGAACTTCCGAGCGGAAACCTGGTGTTGCTGGACGCGACCCAGCCTGGAAAAGGGGCGCGGGATACGATCAAGATCAAGCTGCCAGTGGGCGCGTACAGCGTGAGCTGGGCGGAGATCGACGACGACCGGGGCTGGATCTGGGCGGCGAAGGTCGAGGCCGCCGACGGCGCCAAGAGCGCCGAGGTGAAGCCGGCGAAGAAAGGCAGCGCCAAGGCTGCCGGCAAGAAGCGTTGAAACGTGGCGAGTACCCCGTCTGTCGCGCGGCACGGCACGGGCGCACATCCTTCTTCCCGACGACGCGTGGCGGGCGACGGCGGAGGGATCCGCGCGACCTCGGTATCGCGCGCTCGTCCGCGTGCCCGCGTCACTCCCCGGAGCCGCACGAGCCTCGTCCGCAGGGGCTTGCTGCGTGCCAACACGCACGCGTGGGCCCTCCGTCGACGTAGACGGACTCCGTCCAACGAGCAGGACCCGTCCACCTCGGTTCGGGGGCGACCTGGAGACGAGCGCCGCTTCCTCCGCTGCGTCGGAGACAAGCGCCCGCGCGCCCTTCGCTCGCACGCGCACGTTGTTGCGGGACAAGGCGAGGCTCGTCGCCGACGCGGACGCGAGCTTCGCTCCTCCCGTCGCGTCCGAGACGACAGCCTGCGTGCTCTTCGCTCGCACGCACATCTTGTTGCGAGACAAGGCGAGGCTCGTCGCCGACACGGACGCGAGATTCGCTCCTCCCGTTGCGCCCGAGACGACAGCCTGCGTGCTCTTCACTCGCACGCACACGTCGGCGCGCGACAATGCGAGGTTCGTGGCCGACACAGCCGCGAGCGAGACTCGTCCCGCCGGGTCCGAGCCGACCGCGTGCGCGCGCTTCGCTCGCGCGCTCGCGTTCGTCCGAGACAACCCGACGTTCGTCGCCGAGAGAGACCCGAGCTCCGCTCGTCCCGCGGCGTCCGAGCAAAGAATGAACGCGCACTTCGCGAGCTCGCTTGGTCTGGTGCGCAGCAAGGCGAGGTTCCTCGCAGAAGCAACCACGAGCTTCGCTCCCCCCGCTGTGTCCGAGTCAGCCGCCGACGCGCTCTTCGCTCCCGCGCTCGCGTTGGCGCGCGACAAGGCAAGGTTCGTCGCCGACAAGCGCGCGAGCTCCGCTCCGTCCGGAACGAGTGAGCGACGCACCTAGGCGTTCTTCGGTCCCGCGCTCGCGTTGGCGCGCGACAAGGCAAGGTTCGTCGCCGACAAGCGCGCGAGCTCCGCTCCGTCCGGAACGAGTGAGCGACGCACCGGAGCTCTCTTCGCTCGCTCGCCGACGTTCGTGCGCGACAAGCCGAGGTTCGTCGTCGACAAGCGCAGGCGCATCGCTCGTTCCCCGACTCGCGTCGCTCCTCCCTTCAGAGACAAGCCGGACAAGCCCAGGTTCGTCGCGGACAAGGACAGGTTCTTCGCTCCCTCGTGCACGTCCGTCGTCGACAAGCCGGCGCCGGTGACCCATGCCCTTCCGGAACGAGCGGCACGCGCGTGCGTGGATCGCTCGTTCCTTTCCGTTCGTGGCTCACACACGCGCTCGTCCCGCTCGAACCTGCGTGGAGGTCGCTCCTCCCTTCTCGCGGCTGGCTCGTCCGCGGACGGACGTCGCTCGTACCGAATCATCCGCCCCTCGGTCGCCGCCGTCTTCGCCTCGTTCCCTTCCGCGTGAGCCTCGTCCGTCCACGAACGAGCCACGTCCGTGCGCTTGTCCGCGACGCACTTCGCGCCGTACGACCACGCTCCCGCCGGTAGGAGCGAACATCGTCGACGAACGAGCCACCTACCTCCGCGAACGAGACTCACTCCACGGCGTGTCCCGCTCGTCCCCGCCGCTGTCTCGCTCGTCCCTGAGCGCCGGAGCGACGCTCGGAAAATTTGCTCGCTCGTTCGTCTCCTTGTCGACGACGAACTCTTCCTTGTCCGCGAACAACCTGCGCGCACCTCGCTCGTTCGTCTCCTTGTCCACGAACAACCGGTCGGTCGCGCCTTCGTTCCTCTCGAGCACCGTCTCGATCGCCGAGCTCGCTCGCCCGTCCTCACGACCGTCGCCCCCGTTCCGCGCATCGAGAGCCACGCATCTCTGCGTCGATGCGACGTAACTGGGACTCCGTTCGTCCCTCCTCCTGGTCTACGGCCCGCCCATCCGCTTTGGCAGATGGTCGTTCACGCGCTCCGCCTGGCGGGCGGGGAACCGGGGGTCTCCCGGTCCGACCGACAATCGCGACCGGGCGCCTAACCGGCGGACGGCGGGATGCTGCGGAGGTGAGGGTCGAGGTGCTCGACGTGCTTCTCGATCCAGACGATCACGTCGGCCGCCACATCGCGCCCCACGTGACGACTGAGCTCCTGGATGCCCGTCGGCGAGGTCACGTTGACCTCGGTCAGCTTCCCGCCGATCAGATCGAGCCCCACGAAGATGAGCCCGTCCTTCCGTAGCCTCGGTGCGATCGACGCGACGAGCGCTCGCTCGGCGGCGGTCACCTCACAAGGCTCCACGCGACCTCCGACATGAATGTTCGACCGGAGGTCGTCGGCGCGCGGGACGCGATTGATGGCGCCCAGCACCTCACCATCGAGCAAGAGCACGCGCTTGTCCCCCTCCCGCACAGCCGGCAAGTACTCCTGCACCATCGCGAAGCGGTGCCCGTCGGCCGTCAACAGATCGAGCATCGCGCGGTTGTTCCTGTCGCCGCGCGACAGCATGAGCACGCCCGCGCCTCCCGCGCCGTCGAGCGGCTTGACGACGGCGGAGCCGCCCACGTCCTCCATGAACGCGAGGATGCGCTCGCGGTCCGCCGTCACCAGCGTCCGAGGCGTGAACGCGCTGAAGTGCAGCGCGTAGAGCTTCTCGTTCGCGTCCCGGAGACCTCGTGGATCGTTCAGGAGCAGGGTTCGGCCACGCAGCCGCTCGAGGAGGAGCGTCGTGTAGAGGTACTCGGCGTCGAACGGCGGATCCTTCCGGATCAGGACCGCGTCGACGTCGGCGAGGTTCACCTCGAAGGGGGCGGCGAGCGTACAGCCGTCGGTAGACATCGCCACCGGCCGTACCCGCGCGAAGACCTCGCCTTCGCGCACGAAGACATCTCGCTTCAGCGCATGGAGGTTCTCGTGCCGTCGCGCCGCCGCCGCACGCTGGAAGGCGAACGTCGTGTCCTTGTCCGGCAGGAGCCCCTCGACGGGGTCCATCACGTAAACCAGCCGCATGCGGAGGAGGTTAGTACAGGTTCTGTCTCGTGGCTGTCTCGGACGCCCGCGCGCTCGCGCGCGCCGCAACCAGAGCCCTATTCACTCGCCGTCGTTGGCGAGCGCCGCGACCTGCGCGCTCTGGTCGGTCCCGAGATCGCTCGCCACCGCATACCCGACACCGCCGTTCTGCGTCACGGCGACCGAGTAGCCGCTCTCCTGACCGACGCGAACCTCCGACGTCCCCACCGCGCGAGGGGAGAGCCCGAGGGCCGAGATCTGGATCTTGCTCGGGTCGTAGACGAACACCGACAGTCTTCGCTGCGAGGGCCCGTGCCCGATGACGTACTGGAGCATCGCCGCTCGCTGCTGGTGAACGGGAAGGACGCGTGCGCCAACGAGAGAGGCACCGTTGCGCTCGAAGCGCGCCGGACGGACGGGGACGCCGATGTACTGATCGAGCGCGCGCACGTCGCTCGGGTCGGTCCATTGCGGCGGCATCGGGTTCGAGTGCTCGTGGAGCAGATCGGCGAGCAGATCATCGCCCATGCCCGCCTGCATCCCCGCCGAACCTCGCGCGTCCGGCCACTGCTGCCGCAGCGCGGTGAGCGGACCTCGCGACGCCGCGCCCCAGAAGAGGGCCAGCGCCGCCGCGCTCGCGATGGGCACCAGGGTTCGCCAGTGAAAGCGCCCGTCCGCTGCCGGAACCTGCGCTCTCGCGATCGAGCTCACGTTCGTCTGGCGCCCCTGCTCGGCCATCATCGCGGTGAGCGCGCGTGCCCGGAACGCATCGCGGCCGCTCGCCCCGCTCTGGAGCGCTTCGAGCGACGCCGTCCGCACGACCCGCTTCAAGCTCTGACGGGTCGCCCGCTGCAGCGCGAGCCGCTCCTGGCACACATCACAAGCCTGGCTCCTCCCCTCCGCGTCGCTCCCGCCGCTGAGGTGCGCCTCGATGTCGATCACTCCCGCCGCGTCCAGCTCACCATCGAGGTAAGCCTCGAGCAGGCGTGAGTCCTTGCAGGTCAGGTTTTCGGCCACTGAGCGAGTCATACGGCAGCTCGCTTCCGGGCGCGATAGGCAGCGAGATCCGCAGGCGCGGCAGCGGCGCCGGGCTCAGCCGTGCCCACTCGTGGCTCAGCCTTCACTATCCCCATGGCAAGGGCGTGCTCGTAGAGCGATCGCTGCAGGAGCTTCCTCCCTCGATGAAGGCGGCTCATGACCGTCCCGATGGGGCAGCTCATGATCTCGGCGATCTCCTCGTAGGAGAACTCCTCGACGTCGCACAGGATCACGGCGAGCTTGAACTCGGTCGGCAGGGCATCGAGCGCACGCCCGACCTCCCCTTCGACGATCGGGAGCAGGGCAATCTGCTCCGGGTCCCGGAGCTGGCGCATCGTGGAAGCGCTCACCCAGCCGTCGGCGAGCGGGTCGGCGTCCGGGCCCTCGAAGAGGGTCCGTTCGAGGCCTCCCCTTCGGTATTTGTTGATGAATGTGTTCGTCAGTATCCGGAAGAGCCAGGCCTTGAGGTTCGTTCCGACGAGGAACTGGTGCCGGGCACGCATGGCCTTCACCAGGGCGTCCTGGACGAGGTCCTCCGCTTCCGTCGGGTTGCGCGTGAGCCGGCAGGCCACCCCGTAGAGAGCATCGAGGTGCGTGACGCACTCCTCGGTGAACCCATCGGAATCCTTGGCATTCTCTGTCTGGGACGACCTCAGCATGGGCATGGGACGCGCTTCCCTTTCGCCGTGGTAACCCAGGGAAGATAACTCCTATTCCCGGCGATGCATCTCGATCTACATGTGGGTCAGCGTCCGCTCGTCCGCTCGGTCGCATCCCGCATCCGGGCATCAATCCGGAGCTTCGCCCAGTCTTCCAGCCGGAGCGCTCCCATCAAGGCCCTGAAAGGTTTGATCCCCAGGTCGGTCAGCCGTCCCTCCCAGGTGCCCGTCACACGGACGTTCGGCTCGTCCTGCTGGCGCCCAAGCCGTAGCGGGACGTCGACCTGGTGCTCGGTGCCTCGCAACATGATGCTCGCACGTAGCTGGCCTGCGGCCAGCGTCCCCTTGTAGTGCCCGCGTACCTCGATGGAGGGGAACCGTTGCGAGTCGAGGACGTCTCGACCGTTGAGGTTGTCCCGCATCCGGACCCGATCTCCCGGGCTCAGATCGCCGGGGAGCTCGATGGCTGTGGCCCGGAAGGACACGGCTATGGGAACGTCGACCTCATCGTCGTCCCGGGCGGCCTCGATGACGACCGCGAACGGCTCTGGACGCGCTGTCAGGACGGGGTCGTGCCCGACGGCGCGCAGGAGCCCGGTCGCGCGGAGCTCGATGGCGACGGACGAGTCGGGAGTGAGCTCGAAGCGCATCGGCACGAGTAAAGCGTGTTTCCGGGAGAGCGGCCACGTCGCTCCCGTCACCCGGTTGTCACATTGTCTTCACTCGACCTTTCCGCGCGACCCACATAGTCCGCGCCGTGCCGGGCCCCCCAGACGCGAGCGAGGATGAGCACCCACGCGTCAAGATGCGGGCGGTGGACCTTTGCGTCCGCTACGGCGTGAAGGAAGCGGTCGACCACGTCAGCCTCGACGTCTTGCCGAACCGCGTGCTCGCGCTCATCGGCCCCAGCGGCTGCGGCAAGTCCACGTTCCTGCGCGCGCTGAACCGCATGAACGACATGGTCGAAGGGGTCCGCGTGACGGGGCAGGTGATGCTCGACGGCCAGGATATCTACGACCCGACCGTCGACCCCGTCCTGGTAAGGCGTCAGGTCGGGATGGTGTTCCAGCGATCGAACCCCTTCCCGAAGTCGATCTTCGAGAACGTCGCCTTCGGCCTGCGCATCGCCGGGGTGAAGGACCGGCACCGCATGATCTCGTCCGTCGAGCGAGCGCTCCACCAGGCCGCGCTATGGGACGAGGTGAAGGACCGGCTCGACGAATCGGGCCTGAGCCTTTCGGGAGGCCAGCAGCAGCGCCTCTGCATCGCCCGCGCGCTCGCCGTCGAGCCAGACGTGCTCCTGATGGACGAGCCGGCGAGCGCGCTCGACCCGATCGCGACGGCGAAGATCGAGGACCTCGTCTCGGAGCTGCGCGAGGTGCTCACGATCGTCATCGTCACGCACAACATGCAGCAAGCAGCCCGGGTCTCGCAGCGAACCGCGTTCTTCTACATGGGGCGGCTGGTCGAGGTCGGCGATACCTCGACCATCTTCACGCGGCCAAAGCAGCAGGAGACCGAGGACTACATCACCGGTCGCTTCGGCTGACGCGCGCGAACATGAGTCCCACGAAGCTCGCTCTCACCCTCACCGCGTTCGCCGCGCTCGCCACCGGCTGCACGCGCCCGGGCGCCACGACGACAGACGCGGGCGTCTCGAACGGCAAGACGACCATCTCGGTCAAAGGATCGGACACGATGGTGATCCTCGGCCAGCGCTGGGCCGAGGACTACATGAAGTCGAACCCTGCCCTCACCATCCAGGTCAGCGGCGGCGGTTCGGGGACGGGCATCGCCGCGCTCATCAACGGGTCGGCCGACATCTGCGAATCGAGCCGGAGGATGAGCGACAAGGAGAGGGGCTCCCTCGAGGCGAAGCGCGGTCAGCCTGCGATCGAGACGAAGGTTGCGAAGGACGCGCTTGCCGTCTACGTGAACGCGAAGAGCCCTGTCCGCGAGATCTCGGTCGCCGCGCTCTCGCGGGTGTATCGCGGCGAGCTCACGAGCTGGAGAGAGCTCGGCGGGCCCGACCACGCGATCGTGCTCTACGGGCGCGAGAACAACTCCGGGACGTACGGCTTCTTCAAGGAGCATGTGCTCGACGGGAAAGACTTCGCGGCGGCCACGCAGACTCTCGCGGGGACGTCTGCCGTCGCCAGCGCGGTCAAGGGTGACGCGTTCGGCATCGGCTACGGCGGCATCGCGTACGTCGAGGGGGTGCGCGCGCTCGGGATCAAGCGTGACGAGAGCTCTCCCGCGGTCCTTCCGTCTCTCGAGACGGCAGCGAACGACGCCTATCCCCTGAGCCGCTTCCTCTACTTCTACACGGCGGGCGAGCCCTCCCCGTCGATGAAGCGGTTCATCGCGTGGGTGACGGGCCCCGAGGGGCAGAGCACCATCGCCGACGTCGGCTATTATCCGCTGCCGAAGAAGAGCTGATGGCGGCGAGCGTCCACAGCTCCGGCGATCATGCGAGGCGCGATGTCTCCGCCACCAGCACGCGCCCTTCCCTTCTTCGCCGCGTGCGCTGGTCGGAGCTGCTCGCCGAAGGGGCGATCTTCGGCGTCGCGCTCGTGTCGATCCTCTCCGTGCTGCTCATCCTCGTGTTCGTCGGAAAGGAGGCGCTGCCGCTCCTCACCAGCGCGGAGGTACGGCGCGAAGTCACGCCGGCCGCGCTCTTCGTCCCGCACGGCGACGCTGGGTTCCTCTGGCAACCGGTCAGCGCCGACCCGAAGTACAACATCCTCCCGCTCTTCGCGGGGACGCTGAAGGTGACGCTCGTCTCGCTCGTCGTCGCCTTCCCGCTCAGCGTGCTCGCGGCGCTCTACGTCTCCGACTTCGCCGCGCGACGGGCCCGCGAGATCATCAAGCCGCTGATCGAGCTGATGGCCGGCGTCCCGTCCGTCGTCGTCGGTTTCTTCGCGCTGATGGTCCTGTCGACGTGGGTGCAGGCGGTGTTCGGCACCGAGCACCGGCTGAACGCGCTCGTGGCAGGCCTCGGGCTGTCGTTTGCGGTGTGTCCCATCGTGTTCTCGATCTCGGAAGAGGCGCTTCGCGCGGTCCCCGCGTCCTACAGAGCGGCGGCACTCGCCCTCGGCGCGACCCGCTCGGAGACGCTCCTCCACGTCGTGCTCCCCGCCGCCATGCCCGGCATCGCCGCGGCCGGGGTCCTCGGGTTCGGCCGCGCCATCGGCGAGACGATGATCGTCCTCCTCGCGTCCGGGAACGCGGCGCTCCTCGATGCTCACCTCGGTCGCTCGACCCGCACGGTCACGGCGACCATCGCGCAGGAGCTCGGTGAGGTCGTCGTCGGCAGCCCGCACTACCACGTGCTCTTTGCGCTCGGGGCGCTTCTCTTCCTCAGCACGCTCGCCGTGAACCTCGCCGGCGAGCGCATCGTCCGTCACATGCGCGGCACCCGCCGCGCGTCTGCGGAGGCACCGTGATCGCACGCGTCGCGCGGACCGGCGCTCTCCCCCATCCGCGCAGCCTCGAGGCTCGAGGCCGCACGCACTTGAGCGACGGGATGCTCCGAGCCGTCGCCGCGCTCGCGACGGCGGCCGTGGTCTCGATGCTCGTGGTCGTGCTCTTCGAGGTCGTCCGTGGCGGGCTCGGCGCCATGTCGTGGGCCTTCCTCACCGAGTACCCACGGAGGGGCATGACCGAGGGGGGCATCTTCCCCGCCATCGTGGGTACCGCTGCGCTGACGCTCCTGATGACCGTCGCGGCCGTCCCTGCAGGGGTCGCCACGGCGGTCTACCTCACGGAGTACGCGTCTCCTCGGTCGGTCACCGCGCGCCTCGTGCACGTCTGCATCGCGAACCTCGCAGGGATCCCGTCGATCGTCTTCGGCCTCTTCGGCCTGGGCTTCTTCGTGTCGACCGTCGGCAGAGGGATCGATCGCGTGGCCTACGGTGGCACGATCACCTACGGCCAGCCCTGCCTCGTCTGGGCCTCCCTCACCCTCGCGATCCTCACGCTCCCAGTCGTCGTCGTCTCGACCGAGGAGGCCCTCCGCGCCGTGCCGCGAGAGCTCCGCAACGCGAGCTTCGCGCTCGGAGCCACGCGCTTCCAGACCATCGTCCGTGTGGCGATCCCGGAGGCCGCGAGCGGCATCTTGACGGGGGGCATCCTCGCCGTGAGCCGCGGCGCAGGAGAAGTTGCCCCCATCATGTTCACGGGGGCGGCCTACTACCTGAGGGAGCTCCCGACCCACCTGAACGACCCGTTCATGAACCTCGGCTATCACGTGTACGTCCTCGCGACGCAATCGCCCGACGTCGACCGGACGAAGCCGCTCCTGTACGCCACCGTGCTTGTGCTGCTCGGGCTCACGTTCATCCTCAACCTGCTCGCGATCTCGCTTCGTGCGCGGGCACGACGCCGGCTCGAGGACCACGGATAGCGGTCGAGCAGCAGTGGCTCGCGCACTCGCGTGAACTCGGAAACGCCGCATGCACTGCCCCACTCTCCGTTCGCCGCCGGGGCGCTCGGTCCCGCCCCATCGCGCCCGAACCCACCGAGCGCGTCATCGCGGCCGATCCACCACCTCCTCCAGTGACCTCCCCCGCCACGCATGCGGCGCTGGCCGCGTGGAATCAGGAGCTCGCACGCGCCGAAGCGAAGCGGGCCGCCGCGGTGGTCGCCGAAGCAGCGAGGATATCGACCGAGCGCGCGACCGACGTTTCGGAGCGCGTCCCGAGCGCAGAGAGAGCGCCGGCATCCGGCCGTATCGAGAGGGTCCCGAGCTCGGCCACGGACCACCCGTCCTGGTGGCAGGACCAACCCATGGCCACACGCAGACGAGGGTCGTGCGAGTTACAGCAGCGCGCGATGGTCGGCTCGGTCGTGGGCCAGAGCGTCGCGAGCGCGAGCGCTTGGCTTCCACCCAACAACGGCGGAAACTTCAGCATTCACCGCACGGTGTCGCACTGACGGTGCGCCGGTACGCGCTCCAGGCGAACGTGACGTTGTGCAGAACTGCGCGTCGGGAGGAGCGATGCGGCCCCGCGACGCGCGTGCGGCAGGTGTAGGTTGAGGCCAGGCGCTTCGCCCATGAAGACACTCCCGTTCGAGAGAGCCGCCATCGTCATCACGCCTGTGCTCGCCCTCGCGACGGTCGCGATCGGGCTTCGGGTCGGCGCGTCGTCGCGCTCGTTCGGAGCGAAGGTGTATGCGGCGAGCCCCGGTCTCGGGCGCTCCGGCCTCTCGCTGCAGCTCGTCACGCTGGCGGCGGAGGGGGGGGTCCCCGAGGTGATCCAGGTCCCCGGCATGACCGTGGTCGGCACGACTCACGGCGCGGAGGCGCGATGGCATGGCGCGTCGAACAGCGAAGGGGTGGCGGAGGCGTGGCTGGGCCTCGACGGCCTTCACGCGAAGGACGACGTGCGACTCTCGATCACCGGAGACGACGGCACGCCCCTCGGATCCGGCGTCATCGAGGTCCCTGCGAGCCAACCCGACGCGACGAGCTCGTCGGAGCTCCCTGCCACACGCAGATCAGGCACGCTCTTCGTCGAGCTCTACATCTACGGAGGCAAGCTCGTTCCGGGCGCCTCGACCCATGTGTTCGCACACGTGCGGGACACGGCAACGCGACGTCCGATCGACGGCGCGCATTTGACCATCGATCCGGAGCCCGGATTGACCGTGGATGCCCCGTTCGCTTCGACCTCGGCCGGAGGGTGGAGCGACGCGCGCGTCACTGCAGACTTCCTCCTTGCCGGATGGACGCTCTCGGCCGAAGCGTCGGTGATCCAGACAGGCACCTGGTACGGCTCGCTCCCCGTGAGCCCCGGTGCGGCGACCGTGAACCTCCCGCCCGACGTCACGCCGGAGGTAGCGCTGCCGCTCCGGTTCACCGTGCCGCCCGCGAGCCCGAGGCTCTACGTCGTCGTGGCCGATGCCGTAGGGTGCGACTTCAGCGCGGCGATCGAGGTCGCGCCGGGCCATCGAGGGGGGACGGCGAGCATCGACCTTCCGCCGCTGACTCCCGGCATCTACTGGCTCATGACGTCGGCAGACGCGCGCGGGGCGGAGGCGAGCACACCTTCGTCGGTCGCGCGTCCGTTCAGGGTCGGGGCTCACAAAGACACGAGTGAGCCTCCTCTTCAGTCGCTCGCCACGCTGTCGCCGCCGAAGCCCGCGCGCGCGATGGTGCTCGACGGTCTCGTCTCCCCTTTCCAGCTCGCCTCGCGCTCTCGCCGGCGAGGCCTGCGGATCGCGCTTGGTGCTCTCGCCATCGCGACGGTGCTCGAGACTCTGCTCATTCTTCGTGCGGCCAGTCGCGCGCGGACGAAGATGAAGGCGGTCACGGACGCGGCTCTCGAGGTCGGCGCTCCGTCGACGAAGGGTGACGGAGCGGGCACGGCGACGGGTATCGCGATCCTCGTGCTCGCGACCCTGCTTGGGTTCGCGCTTCTCGCGGCATTGCTCCTCATTCGCGGCGGACCGTGACTGGCTCCGACCCGAACAGGTGCGGGCGACCCACTCAGCCGACCGCCCCCCGCCCACACATCCGCGTCAGCATGTCGTCGAGGATGCCATCGGCCGGTCGTCGTGAGCTCTTGAGAGCGAGGTCGGTTTCCGACAGGACGAGCAGCCACCGTTCGAGCTCTCGCGGCTTGAACGAGCGGAGCTTCTGCGCCATCTCTCGCGCGCGGAAGGCCGGATACACCCCCGCGACCTTCGCCGCCTCGTCCATCCCCATCCCACCGTCCAGCGCCGCCTGGAGCCGTGCGAGCTGACGGATTGACCACGCCATCGCGCCCAGGAGCGGGAGGCCGCGATCGCGTGGATCGTAGATGTCGGCGAGGATCGTCATGGCCCCGCCGAGGTCACGCTGCCCGACGACGTTGACCAGCGCCCAGGTATCCGCCGTGCGGACCCGGGCGATGCACTCGGCCACGGCGTGCTCGTCGATAGGGTTGCCGGGACCGACGAAGAGAGAGAGGCGCTCGACGGCGTCGTTCAGGTACGACATCTCGGGCCCGGCGAGCTCCGACAGGAGGTCGGCCACGTCCGGCTCGATGGCGTGTCCGCGCGTCTTGCAGAGCCCCATCACCCACACAGCGAGCTTCCTTGCGTCGAGCGGCTCGCACTGGACGACGAACCCCTCCTTCTTCGCGACCGTCGCCAGCTTGCGCCGACCGTCGACCTTCGCGGCGACGATCACGAGGCAGGTCGAGTCGACCGGTTTGGTCACGTACTGCATCAGCCGGTCGAGCGGGCTCTCTTTCTTCCCGTCGTCATCCTCACCGGACGCGGAGTCCCACCGCTCCGCCGATCGCACGAGGACGAAGCGCCGGTTCGCCATCATCGGGACGGTGCGCGCCGCCGACACGACCTCGTCGACGTCGACCTCGCCCGCGGTGAAGCGGTCCTCGTTGAACGCCGCGACCCCTCCGCCGAGCGCTGCCGCCCGGAGCTCCGCCACGACCTGGTCGCGCAGCCACTGTTCCGCCCCCGTGACGAGGTAGACCGGAAGGAGAGCGTTCTTCTTCGCCTGCGCGATGGCGGCTTCGGGCGTCACTTCACTTCGTGCGTCGCTTGCGCCACGCAATGAGCGAGAGGCCGAGGCCTGTCAGGACGGCGCCAGCTCCCTGCAAACCGCCCGATGCACCTGCGGGGTCGAGCCCCGGGACGTCGCAGCCGCACCCCTTCGGGTGATCCGCGATCTCCTCTGGCTGCTTCTTGAAGGCGTCCGCCGAGAGGAACGGGGGAGCCGTCCCCGCGGGGACGACGTCTGCGTTGTTCGGGACGGCGGCCACCGACTCATCGACCTTTGGGCCGGTGCCGGCATCGACGCCGGAGGCGACCTTCTTCATGCCCGGGTTCTTCACGTCGAAGGTCATCGCGCGACGGTCGACCACGGGGTTGTCGCCGTTCAGCGTGATGGTCGTGGGACTGCCGATGTCGAGGTTGTCGCCCGTCCGCACCTGCATCTTGTACTCGCCAGCCTCGTAGCCGCGGAGCCGGGTGAGGCTGAAGTCGAAGTGCGTGACGTTGTAGATCTTCCCGCTCGCATCGGAGAAGTCGACCTCGAGGCTCTCGATCGACGGGTTCTGGCCCACGAGCGCCATGCGGTTGACGACGGGCTTCGGGTTGTTGTCGACGAGATCCCGCTCGAAGGCCGCCGTCTTGGTGAACATGAACTTGAGCGTCTGGTGGGGCGTCAGCGGAGGCTTCGGGAGCGCCACGTCGCAGTACACGTGCCAGCCGCCCGACACCTCGTTGACCGAGGAGGTGCGCAGCTTGAACGACCCTGCGGCGAGCGCGGTCGCGGCGACGAGCAAGCACGCCAGCGCGAGGAGCGCCGCGGTCGACGCAGAGGAGAAACGGAGGAGTGGCTTCTGGAGACCCTTCATCGTGCCCGCACGCTACAATAAGCGAGCGACGCCGGCGTGCCTTTCGAGGCGCACAGTCTGGTGTGCATTCCGCTCCCGCGCTCATCTTCGCCCACCAGCAGACTGGGGACGACCGCGCGTAGACCTACATGGACTACGCAAGGCTCCATCCACTCCGGTTCGTTGACACCCGCGAGTGGGCAGGCCAAACTTTCACGACGGGTTCCCTCACTGGAGCCCGTTCTCCGCACAGGAGCGCGGCAACAAGACATGGCGGAGGCCGGAAAGGGATCGTCAGCGTCAAATCCCACCGCGTCGTCCGGTTCGTCGGGCGCGGGAGGGACGGGTTCGCACGCCTCCGGTCCGCCGAGCGCCGCCGTCGATCCGCTCATCGGCCGTGTCGTGAACGGACGCTTCAAGATCACCGGGCTCATCGCCCGCGGCGGCATGGGCCGCGTCTACCGCGCAGAGCAGGCGCCCCTCGGCCGCATCTGCGCGCTGAAGATCCTGACGACGACGTACGAGGGGGAGCACGACCCCGAGTTCCACAAGCGCTTCTTCCTCGAGGCGAGCATCGCGTCGAAGATCACGCACCCCAACAGCGTGACCATCTTCGATTACGGTCAAACCGAAGACGACATCTATTACATGGCGATGGAGTACCTCGAAGGGGTCACGCTCCACCGCGCGATCCGGATGGCGGGGTTCTTCCCTGAGGCGCGAGTGGCCCACATTGGACGCCAGGTCTGTCGCGCCCTTCGCGAGGCGCACGCGCTCGGGTGCATCCATCGTGACCTGAAGCCGGCGAACATCTTTCTCACCGAGCACGGGGACGAGCCCGACTTCGTGAAGGTGCTCGACTTCGGCCTGGTGAAGAACGTGCTCGGCGACGGGAAGCCCGAGGATCAGCTGACGCAGACGGGGCTCTTCATGGGGTCGCCAAAGTACATGGCGCCGGAGCAGATCCGCGGTGAGCGAGTCGACGCGCGGACAGACGTCTACTCGCTCGGCATCATCATGTACGAGATGCTCACGGGCAAGGTTCCGTTCGAGCGGCTGACGAGCCTCAACACCTTGATGGCGCAGGTGAACGACAAGCCGCCACGTCTCCAGGAAACGAACCCCGAGGTCCAGGTCTCGCCTGAGATGGAGGAGCTCGTCTTCCACTGCATGGCGAAGGACCCCGTCGATCGCGCCAGCTCGATGGAAGACGTGCTGGCAGTGCTCAAGCGGATCGTGGCGCCGGGTCTCGGCCTCACGGGCGAGTACAAGGCGCTCGGCGCGTCGTCGTCAGGTGCCTACGCTCGTGCGGAGCCGACACCTGCGCCATCGCGACCGCCGGGCCAGTTCTCGGCGCTCTCCTCCACCGGCTCCGGTCCGAGATCGGCGGCGGAGGCGGCGGCCGCCGACGGACCTTCTGTGAGCGTCTCGATGTCCGCGGTCGGGATGGGTCGTCCCTCGGTCACGCCGATGAGCGGCGGCTCCATCACCGCTCCAGGGTCGATCCCGCCGCCGGACTTCCGCGCGAGCAACAACCGGAACGTCGTTGTCGCCGTCTCGGGGCTCATCGTCCTCGCCGGCATTGCGGCGATCGCGCTGCGAACGCCAGCCGCCGCAGGGGGTCCTTCGACGGCCGCGACCACCGTACAGGCCGCGACACCCACGCCGTCAACGCCCTCCGCCCCCGTCGCGAAGCCGCCGGCGACCGCCGCAACGCCAGCCCCGGCGGTCGCCACGACGCTCTCCGTCCACTTTGTCACGGACCCGCCGGGCGCGTCCGTGAAGGAGGGGGCCGAGGAGATCTGCGCAGCGACACCATGCGATCATGGCTTTCCCGCGGACATGACGCTGGAGCACAAGGTCGTCGTCGCGCGCAATGGCTACAAGCCGGAGACCCGAATAGTTCACGGGAACGACTCACAGGTTGCGATCACGCTCGTCGCGCAGAAGGCATGGACGCCGCCCTCGCGCCCTGCGACGTCGCCCCCGAAGTCGAATGATCCGAACGCCGCCCCGCAGGGGTTCAAGGATATTCCATACTGAGCGTCCTCAGCGCGAAGTTGTTCTCGGCGACGCCTGACGACCACGAGTTCGACTGCACCCACATCGCGCCGCCGTCGGGGCTGATGAACTTCGAGGGGATGGTCGTCGCATAGCCGCCGTTGAGCGCAGCGGTCCACGGCGCTGGTCCGAAATCCCGGTAGAAGAACTTGTGCCACGGGCCCCACGGGGTCGCGGACTCGTAGAACTCGAACGTGTATTCCGTCCACGAAGTGTAGAGGTATCGCTTCCGTGGTGCGTCGTAGACGACGCTGCCCTGGGAGATGACGGAGTATCCCGCGAACGTAGGCGTCGCGTAGCGGCGCGTGCAGTCGACGAGGACGGGCAGACGCTGGGCGAAATTGGCAGTCCAGGCGGGGCCGTCCGCGTCGCCCGTTCCGGCAAAGTATTCCCACGTCGTCCTGTCGAGAATTGCGTCCGCGCTCGGGACGCGCGCGAGATACAGGCCCTGCGGCGACGTCGTGGTCTCCGAGTACCGCCAGTTGTAGTCGAGCCCATACACATAGATGTACGAGTCGACCGCCCACGCGCCGTCCTGCCCGTAGTCGAGGAACATCACCGTCGTGAACTCGTGATTCGAGAACATCGGCGCCGTCGGGTTCTCGACCCACGTCTGCCCTGAATCGAGCGAGACTGCGATGGTGGCCGCGGGCGCGTCGCCGTACGTCGCCGAGTTGAGATCCTGTACCGCGAGGAACATCTTCCCCGGCGTACACAGCATTCCCGTCGGCTTCTGGTAGTACGGCCCCTGGGTCCACACCTTGAAGATGGCCTGGACGTCGCCGCGATCGTGAACGAGGGTCTGACCGCTCATCGCGTCCGGCATGGACGGGTCACCTGTGATGCGCGCGACGCCGATGTTCGGTCGAGGATAGGCGCCCGCCTCGGAGAAGCCGAAGCCGTCGCCCCATCCCGCGTACAGCGCGTCGCCCGTCCAGCAGGACGGCCAGAGGTCTCCGTTGCTCGGCAGCGCGAGCGTGTCGTCGCTCTCGACTGACGCGTCGAAGATGAACGTGCTCGTCGCCGGCGCCACCGGGACCGGCTCGACTTGCACACAGATCACTTCGGGTCGACCTGGAAGATACGCCGCGTCGCCGTCGAGCGAGCTCGACGCATCCGTCGCATTGGCCTCCGCCGAGCGGGCATCCTGGTAGGGTGACGCCGTGGCGTCGACGAGCGCCTCTGCCGTCGCCCCGCCATCGAGCGGCTCGGCGCGGCCTGCTTCGGGCCGCACGCGGTATCCGTGGGCGATCGCCGGTGCGGCGAGGATCGCCCCGCTCCCGGCCCTGGACGCCTCGACGATGGTCGAGGCATCATGTCCGGCGTCCGGATGCGCCTCGGGCCGATCGATCGGCGAGGTTGTTGCGTCGAGCGGGATGGCTGGGTCGTCCCGGGTGCATCCGTACGTCAACGCGGACGACGCGGCGACCATCGACGAGAGGAGGACGCGGGTGATTGCTCGCAGCCTAATCGAGCTGTGACCGAAGACTACGGTGCTCGCCCCTCGCCGCGTCATCGATAGCAGGCTGCCATGGGCTCGACCGTCGCTGGATGATCGTTCGGTGAGGAATGAGTGAGGAGGCGTCTGCGGTCGGTCTGTGCGCCGTAGCGTGACAGCGCTCCGAAGCGATCGCTCGCGACGAGTATTCGATGCACGGGGGGCTTCCTTGCGGAAGGGCGAGGCGAGGGCGTCGTCGAGCTGCTCACTGGACTGGCACGCTGAGGCCGAGCGCGCGCCGGTCGTTCGGCGAAAAGGATCTCCCCGAAGGCGCGATGATCTATGCTCGCGCCGGTGAGACACGGGGGTCCGATCCGAGCGCCGACGTCACGAGTCCGGTGCTCGCGCGCGGTCGTCTGCGTCGTCGCCCTCGCAGCTCTCCTCGCCAGTCCGAGCGCATGGGCCGACGCGCGAACGGAGGCGCGAGGCCACTTCAAGAAGGGAATGGATTCGATCGCGAACGGTCGGTATGAGATCGGTATCGCCGAGCTCAAACGGGCGAACGAGATCCTCCCCCATCCGAGCGTCATCTACAACATTGCCCGCGCCTACGCGGAAGCTGGCGACCTCCCGAACGCGGTCCTCTACTACCATCAGTACCTCGACGCGGACCCGCCCGACCGTGACGAGGTGTCGCAGATCGTCCAGAACGTCGAGGCGCGCATCCGCCGCCAGCAAGCCGCCGCCGCGCAGGCCGCCGCGCCCTCCGTCGTCGCGCCGACCGTGCCGAGCACCGCCGTCGTCACGCCCGGCTCGGTCGGCCAAGCGACGCCGACCACGCCCTCCGCGCCCGTAGCTCCTCTCGCTGCAGGGGACACCGCCCCCGCCGCCGTCGGAGCCGCGCGCACCGAGGACGTCTTCGACGAGTCGGTCGTCACGGCGTCCCGCGGCGCGCAGAGCCCGCTCGACGCGCCCAACTCGACCTCGATCGTCACCGAGCAGGACATCCGCCTCTCGGGGATCACCAAGATCCCGGAGCTCCTCCGTCGGCTCGCGGGGGTCGACATCATGGAGGTCACCGGCGCGCAGACCGAGGTCTCGCTCCGGGGTTTCAACCAGCGCCTGTCGAACAAGATCCTCATCCTCGTCGACGGCCGGAGCGTGTACCTCGACCTCCTCGGCGCCACGCTCTGGTCGACTCTGTCGATCGCGGCGGAGGATATCGCGCGTATCGAGGTCGTCCGCGGGCCAGCTTCGGCGCTCTACGGCGCGGACGCCTTCAACGGGGTCATCAACATCATCACGAAGAAGCCTGGCGAAGGGGGTTCCGGCGCCAGCGCCGGGTTCGGCGACCATGATGTCGCCCACGCGAGCTTGTGGGCGTCGGGGCGCGACAAGGACTTCGCGTGGCGCGCCGCCGCAGGCTACGACTACCTCCCGCGCTGGAGCCGGGAGGTGCCGCCTGGCCGGAGCGACCTCGTCCTCTCTTCGACGAACCAGAACCAGAGCGCGCAGACGACGCGGCTCGACCTCCGCGGGACCGAGCAGCTCGGCAAGGACGTCGTCATCGGCCTCGGCGGCGGTCTGACGCAGGGAGACACCGAGCTCCTCGGCATCGGCCCACTGAACGACATCGATATCAACAGCTTCACCAACAGCGACGTCACGGCGTACTTCAACTCACCGCACCTCGAGGCGCGCGCGTTCTGGAACCGGACGTACGCGTCCTTCGGGCTGAATGCGGCGAGCGTCGGGCAGTCGCTGCTTCCGGGGACCGCGAACCTCAACGTCATCGACGGGGACATCCAGGGCGTCGTGAAGTTCGAGACCGGCAAGGGGATCGAGCACGACCTACGCGCCGGAGTCGAGTACCGCTACAAGTCGGTCGACTGGACATACATCTCCAACTTCGAGTCGGAGAACCACGAGTCGCTCACTGCGCAGGACTCGGTGAAGCTCGGGAGGTACCTCGGCCTCGTCGGCAATGCGCGCGTCGACTACGACCCTTACCTCGAGCGCTTCATCGGCTCGCCCCACGGCACGGTCCTCGTGCACCCGACGAAGCGCTCGACCGTTCGCGGCATCGTCGGCACCGCGTTTCGGACACCCACGTTGCTCGAAGAGTACCTCGGCCTGTCGCAGCAGCTCCCCGACGCAGGCGCCTCCTTCGTCCAGTCACCGCTGCCGAGTAACGCCGCGCTGCGTGTGCAGCCGGAGCGCGTCTTCTCGACCGAGGTCGGTTACCTGAACCAGGACAGCGACTATTTCACGCTCGACACGGCGTTCTTCTACAACCGCGTCTCCGACCTCACGCAGCTCGAGCCGGTGCAAGGGGTGACGGTCACGAGCATCCAGAACGGTCAGGCCTCGCCGAGCCCCGCGACTGGGCTCTATCCGGCGCTCGTCGGCGGCTTCGACAACCAGTGCCAAGCGTACAACGTATATGGCGCCGAGCTCGGCGCCCGCGTGTATCCGACTGAAGGGCTCGACCTCTACGCGAACTACACCTTCAACGACGTGGTGCAGGACAACTCGGGCTGCTCGGTCGCCCAGACCGCCCTCCTCGTCACCGACTCGCGGACGAGCGCCCACAAGCTGAACACGGGCATCCAGGTCCGCACGCGGCTCGGCATCGACGGCTCCATCGACTTCCACTACGTCTCGCCGCAGACCTGGGCCGAGCAGGTCACGGAGGTCGCCCAGCAGCGCATCGCGTACCAGTCGTTCCAGCTCAGCGCGTACACGCTCCTCAACGCGCGCGTCGGCTATCGGTTCCTCAAGAACCGCGCGGAGGTCAGCGTCGTCGGATTCAACGTCCTGGGCATCGAGCAGCGCGAGCACCCGTTCGGCCAGCTCATCGGCCGGCGCGTGATGGGCATCGTCTCCTACAAGTTCTAGAAGCCATGCACGTTCCCACCCTCCACCGCTTCACGCGCCTCGCCGCGACGGCCGCCTCCCTGGTGTTCCTCGGCGCCACCGGCTGCAACACGGTCGCCGTGGACAGCGGCGCGGGGAACCGCGTCATTCCGCCCGCCGGCGTCATCCAGGGGACGGTGCTCTACCAGGGGCCGCACCCGTGCTCAGAGAACGGGCATATCGTCGGCAATCTGATCCTCCTCTTCTTCGATGCGAACAACCGACCGCCGCCGGCAGGTGTGGCGTCGACCGCGGTGAACTTCGGTGTCGTCGCGGGCGACGTCCTCTTCCAGAACGAGCCGCGCTCGGCCAGCAGCACCCGGTACTGCCCCGAGAACAACGGGAACACCGGGACGATCACCTCCAGCGCGCCCTTCGCCGTTTCCCCGTTCGCAGCCGGGACGTACATCATCGAAGCATTCTACGATTACACCGGGGACTTTCTCCCGACGTTCAAGTTCCGGCAGCTCCCCGAGATGGGCGACATCGCAGGCGGCGACATCGACACCACCGATGCGCTCCTGCACAGCGACGCGGGCGTGGATTACAAGCCGATATTCCTCCCGGTCACGGTCGGTGTCGCCGCGGGCTCGACCGACGCTGGCCCCGATGCCGCGATCGGCGTCGGGCTCGACGGCGGCCAGCTCGTACTGCCGCAGAGCGGCTACGTGGCGAACAACGTCACGGTGAGCGTCGGCTCGGTACTCCCCATCCCGCGACCGTACTTCTACGCAAGTGGCGCCACTGGCCCTGCTCCGAGCTCGATGGCCACACCGGCGAACCCGAGCGGCGACCCGAGCTACGTGCCTGCGGTGACGATGGCGCAGGACATCCAGATCCTTGCCCAGCCGCCGATGTCTGCGATCTCCCCGGCGACCGTCATGGCGTTCCAGAACAGCTTGGCCTCGATCAAGTTCCTCGCGGGCGTGCCCATGAACGAGCTCTCGGTGGCGACCAGCACGGCCGGTCCTTTCGACTTCCAGCTCACGGCGGACGGAGACGCGACGAGTCTGTTCACCTGGACGGACGGAACCTCGATTCCCGAGAACGCGCTTCTTTCCAATCTCCTCCCGCAGGTCGTCTTCACGAAGCTCATCGACGATCCCGACCACACGAAGGACCCGCAGAGCATCGCGCAGCAGGTCCCGCCAACCGGCCCGATCGTCGCTGTGCTCGGGCTCACGCTTGGACCGACCGACGATCTTCTCGGCCTCGTCGCGTACGGCGTGAAGGCTCCAGGCCCGGCCGCCGCCACGGACCACGTCACTGCGCTCATCCGCCCTGTCGCCATCTGCGTCGATCCGACGCACCCGGAACAGGGCGCGACGCTCGTCGCCCCCTTCTTCACGGGGATCAGCGCCGCGTGCGTCGGAGATGCGGGCGCCATCTGCACTCCGGACATCATGGGGCAACAGCCGCTCTTCGACGTGCAGGCCGTCATCACGGCGCTCACGCCGATCTTCGGCAAGGTCAACCCGCCGGTGCAGGGTTGCCTGCCCCCCGGCAGGTACGCTCCCAACATGATCTATCCGACCGGTCAGGCGTGGACGATACCGAACGAGTCAGGGAGCTGTGCGACGTCGGAGGGCACGCTCGACGTGTCCGCCAGCGCGTCGCCGACGGGAGCCGCCTGCGCTCTCGGCGGTGTCGTCGGCCGAGACGTCCTCATGTCGCAGGGCACGCGCGGCGTCCTCGAGATCACCGCGACCGCGAACTCTTCGACGTGCGCGCAGTATCCAGTGCCGCCCGCGTGCATGCCGTTCGCCAAGTGACGACCGTCATCCGGGCGGGGATTCCTTGGCTCGCCGGCCGACCGGTGCGCACCGCGCGGCTATAGCTGGTCGAGAGTCCAGTCACGCGGGACGGGCCCGCACTCCCCATCACGGTGATAGAGCGTGTGTGAGCCGAACGCGGCGACCCTCTTCCACGTCACCGCGATCTTCTCGTCGTGAGCGCCAACGAGGTAGTTGGCCGCGGCGAGATTCCGCGGATCCGTATCGAAGAACACCGGAACATCACGGTGGAGATACGTGTAGCCGCCCGTCCACGCGTGCGCGGAGTCTACGAGGCTGATGCCACACAGGTCTGGCGCGGCCGCCGCGGCGAGCTCCGCCTCGTAGTAGTCCTCGTTGGCGTGCCAGACGACCTGCTCGTCCGACCCGTAGCCGAGGTCGCCGAGCGTCGGAGCCTGGAGCTGCCATGCCATCTGCGCCCCGCACACGAGCGCCAGCACGCGCGTGGGCCGCGCCCCCTTGCGTAGCCCGTCCATGAGCTGCGCGAGCCCCACTGCCGAGAGCGCGACTCCGAGCGGGAGGATCGGCGTGATGAAGCGCAGCTCCTTGTGCGGCACCTGCGAGTGCACGAGGACGAAGAAGAGCACGACGAGCACGAGCGTCGGAGCGCGGCGGAGCGCGACAAAGAAGCCGAAGACGAGCAGACCGTAAGTGAGCCCGATCGTGACCGAGAGGTGCTCCGCGAAGAACGGGAATGGCGAAACCCCCCACCGGTCGGCGCCTCCGGTCGTGTTGAACTTCAGATAGACCATCAGCGGCTTGAACGGTGCGCCCCACGTCAGCTGGTCGACCTCGGCGCCGGCAGCGGCGACGGGGAGCGCGCCGAGGACGTAAGTGAGGGTCTGACTCCACCGGCCGCGGAGAAACAGCCCGAGGAAGAAGCCAACAGCGATGAGGCCGTTCTGATAGCGGAAGAGCACCGCAAGCGCGATGAGCGCCCCCGCGAGCGCGGCCCGGCGGCGGTTCGGGGTGACCTCGAGGAGCAGAGCCGCGATCACCACGAGCGCGGCGCTCGCGTTTTCGGTCGTGCAGCGGCTGCCGAAGATGATGAGCGGCGGGCAGAGCGCGCCGAAGAGCGCCGCCAGCAGCTCGGCGCGGTCGCCTCCGAGCTTGCGAGCCAGCCGCATCGCAGCGAGCACGCCCGCGAACGACAGCGCCGCCATGCACAGCTTGGCAAGGCGAACGAGGCCGAGCGCGGTCGACACACCGAGGAACGAGGCCGCTTTCCACAAGAGCCCGATCAGCCCCGGGAAGACCCACGACCGCGCGCCGTCTCGGAACTCCCACGGGACGATGCCCTTCCCGAACGCGAAGCGGTGCGCCTGCTCCATCGTCTGGAACACCTCGTCCGGCCAGACCATCCCCTGGTCCCAGACCGCGGCCCAGATCCGCAGCGCTGCGGCCACGAACAGCAGGGCGACGACGAGCGTCGGCGCGTCGCGGCGGACGAATGGGAGGGTCGGCCTCCACCGCAGCGCACGCGCGAGATCGAGCGCAGGCGGCGCCACGGGTGCGTTCATGGAAGAGACGTTCGGCGAAGGCATCGAAACGCTGCGGATCCTCGTGTTTTCGGTCCTGGGCGCAAGGAGAATCAGCGACCCACGGTCACACCGCCGCCGACACCGAGGCCATGTTGAAGTCGTGCGTGCGCATCGTCGGCACGCGCCAGAGAGCTCCGGTCGACACGCGGGTCGTCGCCGACGTCATCCCGTCGCAGCTCGCGAGCACGCTCGCGGGGGACTCGTTGAAGCGGAAGTTGTTCACCGGCCCCGTGACGCGACCGTCCTCGATGAGGAAGACTCCGTCGCGCGTGAGCCCCGTGATCGACATCGCCTTCGGCTCGAGCCAGCGCGTGTACCAGAAGCGCGTGACCAAGAGGCCGCGCTTGACGCCTGAAAGGAGGTCGTCCGCGCGAGCCGCCGTCCCGCCACGCAGCGTGAAGCACTCCTGGTCGCCCGTCGGCGCCTTGCCCTGTTTCGCCGCCCAGTAGCGAGAGTAGGCAAGGGAGCGGACCACCCCCTGCTCGATCCACGGCACCCGGTGGAGCGGGACGCCGTGGCCGTCGAACGGCGCGCCGGGAGTGTCGGGACTGGCCGGGTCGGACTCGAGCGTGATCAGGTCCGGAAAGAGCTTTTCACCCAGCTTGGTCGCGCCGCCCGCCTTCGAGAAGAACGAGCGCCCCTCGTCCGCATGACGCGCGTCGAGAGCCGAGACGAAGAACCCGAGCATCTCCGCGACAGCCGCCGGTTCGAGGATGACGGTGTACTTCCCGGCCTCGAGCGCCCGCGGCGCCCTCGACCGGACCCCCTTGTCCGACGCGATTCGTCCGACCTCGCTCGCGTCGAGCTCCCGCGCGTGCTGCGACGCCAGCGCGGCCCACCCCGACCCCGTGCCATCGGACGTTCGCGCGGTCATCGTCATCTCGGCGCGCGTCTTCGCGTGGACCCCGGCGAAGCCTCGGCTGTTCGTCAGCGCCCATGCGTGCGAGTCGCACTCGAGATATCCGGCGCCGACGACGCCCTTCGCCTTCGCCTGCGCGATGGCCGCGGAGATCGCCGTCGCTCGCTTCTCGGCGTCGAACGCGGCGACCTCGGGATCGAACGCGCCCGCAGTCACGGCGAGCTCGGCCGCGCCGAGGAGAGGCATCCACTCCGGATCCTCCGGAGAGAGCCGAGCCATCGTCGCCGCGCGGTCGATCGCGGCCGCGACTGACATCTCGTCGGTCTGGTTCGTCGACGCGTTCGCGTGCCTCTTGCCGAACGCGACGGTGATGTCGAGCTGGGTCTCCTCGACGTCTCCGTTCGTCGACGGCTCGTTTCTCGCGAAGCGCGTATTCGCGGTCCAGCCGTCCCACACGCTCACCTGAGCGTCGGCGTCGGGGTATCGCTTCCTCGCGAGCACCAGGGCGTCCTCGCTCGCACGCTTCGCGCTTCCCTCGCTCACGCCGCGCTCGCTTTCGTGTTGATCACGTTGACCTGCCGGAAGCGCGCAGGCGGGCAGCCGTGGCTGACGGCATTCGACTGCCCTGGCTCCCCTTTGCCATCGTGGAGCGCGCCGTGCAGCGACCAGGAGCCCGGCCCACCGATCATGTCGCAGCCATTCCAGAGATCGAGCGTGTTCGACTGGTACGCCACGTCGCGGAGCGGCCCCGCGATCTTTCCCTTCTTCACTTCCCAGAACATCTGCCCGCCGAACTGGAAGTTGTAGCGCTGGTGGTCAATCGACCACGAGCCGTCCCCCGTGATGAGGATCGCGTCGTCGGTCGCCGCGATCAGATCCTCGAGCGAGGCCTCCCGCGTTGCGGGTGCGAGCGAGACGTTGGGCATCCGCTGGAACGGGACGCTGCGGAAGTCCTCGGCGTAGGAGGTCCCGCGCGACCTCGTCTCGCCCACCCACGCGGCTTGCTCTCGCGTCGTCTGGTACGCGACGAAGACCCCGTCCTTGATGATGTCGAACCGCTGCGTCTCTTCTCCGTCGTCGTCGTATCCGCAAGTGGCGAGCCCGCCAGGCGTCGTCTTGTCGCCGTAGAACGTCAGGTCCTTGCCGCCGTAGCGGAGCGTGCCGAGCTTGTCGGGCGTGGCGAACGAGGTGCCCGCAAGATCGGCTTCGTATCCGAGCGCGCGATCGAGCTCGGTCGAATGGCCGATGGACTCGTGAATGACGAGCCAGAGGTGCGACGGCGCGAGGATCACGTCTCGCTTGCCGGGGACGACGGTCGGCGCATGAAGCTTCGTGCGCGCGTCCTCCGCCACCCTCCGCGCGTCCGCCCGGAACGTCGACCCGGTCACGTGCTCCCAGCCTGCTTGCCGCGGCCCGAGCTCGTGGCGCCGCGTGACGAAGTCCCCCTTCGACGCGTCGATCGCCGTCACGCGGAAGCTCGGCTCGAGGCGGGTGATCGACTGCTCGACGTGCGAGCCTTCCGTCGACGCGAACAGCTTCCACTCTCCGAGCACCTCGATGGCACCGTCCCCGTACTTGATCTCCGGGACGGCGCTCGCGTCGCGCCAGATCGACTGGAGCAGCTCGACCCGCTCCCCGAGCGGAACGCGAAACGGATCGACCTTCAGATCGGTGCTCCAGGTGCCGTGGTACGTGCCGACCTTCGCGAGCTCCACGCGTCGCGTCACGAGCCTCCCGTTGGCGCGTGCGATGGCCACGGCCCGCTCGGCGGCGCGCGCAGCGTCTCCCGCTTCTACCTTCGAGGCGGCAGCGAAGCCCCACGCGCCATCGACCAGAACGCGGACGCCCACGCCGTAGCTCTCACCCGCATCCACCGCGACGAGCGCGTCGTCGCGGGTCGCGACCAGCTCGCGCTGCCTTCGAACGATCCGCACGTCGGCGTACGAAGCGCCCGCGCGTCGGGCGGACGAGAGCGCCGCGTCGAGAACGAGATCGAGCTTCGACTGAGTGAGCGGTCCGCGCGCGGGCTTCGGCGACGGACCGCAGGCAATCAGGGCCCCGGCCCCCATGCCCGCGAGGAACTGACGACGACCGAGGGACATGGCCCTCGATCTAACACACCCATTTCGGTGCGATTGGACACGGCTCCCCGCCGCCAGCTCGCCGAGCTCACCGCCGCGCGTCCTCTGCAAGCGACGCGCGGCGGCTCTCAACCTCGACTACCGACTAGGCCTTGACCGCCACCGACTTCGGCGTCGCGCCTGGCGCCTCCGCGGCCTTGGTCTTCGCCGTCTTCTTCCGCGTGGCCGCCGCGTTCCTGGCGATGACCTTCGACGCGTCGAACATCGCCGCCAGCCCCGGGTACTTCGTGGCCAGCGTCGGGTTCTTCGTCGCGGCGATCTGGAAGAGCGGCTTGAGCTCGTCCAGACCGACGAGCGCCGCCTTCCACGCGATGGCGTCCTGCGCCTTCACGTACGAGGTGAACACCTCGCACGCGTTGCGCAGGTTGCGCCACTCGATGCCCACTGTCACAGACCCCGCGAGGGCGGGGGCTTCGGGGGCAGACGTGCCGAGCACCGTGAGGTAGTCGGCAAAGTTCCCGAGGTCCGTGACGACTTGCGGTGCAGCCGCAAGCTCGGTCGCGTTCGGGTAGTAGCCCAGCACCGCGTGCCTGTTGGCCACGACGTAGCCAAGAGGCACCGCAGGGATCGTCACCGCCGGCGGCCCTTGCAGCGCGCTCGGCACGGAAGGGCTCGCGACGGGGGCGGCCGGCGGGGCAGGGTCTGGCAGCACCGCGGTCGGTACTGTCATGATCGGAGTGGCCGTCGGGATTTGCGTGACCGACGGAGGGCGGACGGGGGCGGGCGGCGAGGTCGCCGTCGTGGTCGTCTGCGTGGCGGGGTTCTTCTTGTGCGCTGTCTTGGCTGGCATTCGGTCCTCCTTGAGCGACGGGTTGCGTGATGGGTCGTGACGGTGCGGCGTCTGCATGGTGAGCTCGTGGGGTGCGAGGGTGAGAGACCTCCCTGCCGAGCCGGAGCGGTCGGCGTTCGTGCCTCTCATCTACTTCCGGGGGTCGAGATCGGTCTTTTCGGAAGGGGGGTTCATTTTTCATCGGTCGACCGATGAATTTCATCGCCGGGTGGCCGATTTTTCATCCGTCCATCGATGAACCTCATCGGTGCTCGTCCGATTTTCATCGGTGGGTCGATGCCGGAACGGGTCGGTCGTCCGATTTTCATCGGTGGGTCGATGCCGAAACGGGCAGGTCGTGCGATCGGGGCGGGGAGGGTCACGTTTTTCCGTCCTCTCACCCTCTACAGGGCGTGAGAAACGCGTTTTGGAGAGCGGTGCGCTCATTTTTCGGACCCCCTGGTCGCTTTTTTGCGAACGCCCCCCGCGGCACCGCGGCGGACGGCTGCACCAACCGTGGTAAAGCGGCACCGTGACTCGTCCGCACCCGATCCGCCTGGATGACGCGCTCGAAGGGCTCGGCGTAGACGCGCCGGACCTCGCGCGCGGCGCCGTCGTCGTGACGGGGAACTTCGATGGAGTCCACCGCGGGCACCAGGCCCTGTTCGCGCGCGCGACGGCAGAGGCGAACGCTCGCGGTCTCGTCCCCGTCGCCCTCACCTTCGACCCGCACCCGCGCCTCGTCCTCGGGAACGCGCCCCCGGCCCTCCTCACGTCCACGGAGCGTCGCGTCGAGCTCATCGATCGCCTCGGGGTCTCACACATCTTCATCCGCCGCTTCGACCGCGCCTTCGCGAGCTGGACGCCGGAGGTGTTCGTGAAGGATCTCCTCGTCTCGACGCTCCGCGCGCGGGTGGTCATCGCCGGCAACAACTTCCGCTTCGGCGCGAAGCGAGCCGGAGACGACGCCCTGCTCCGCGCGCTCGGCCCGACGCTCGGCTTCGAGGCGTTCACGCTCGAGGCGACGGACGAGAAAGGCCCGCTCTCCAGCACGCGCGTGCGGGATGCGCTCCTGGCAGGCGACATCGACGAGGCGGCGCACGTGCTCGGCCGGCGTCACTCGATCGAGGGGACGGTCGAAGAGGGGCACCGTCGCGGACGCACCATCGGGTTCCCGACGGCCAACCTCGGCGAGGTGATCGAGCTGGTTCCGCCCGACGGCGTCTACGCCATCCTCGTCGATCGCGTGACGCCGGACGGACCAAGAGCGCTCGCGACCGGCGTCATGAACATCGGCGTCCGGCCGACCATCGGCGGAGACCTCCGTCGCACCCAGGAGGCGCACCTCTTCGACTTCGCGGGCGATCTTTACGGCCAGCGACTGCGCGTGCACTTCGTCGCGCGCCTCCGGGAAGAGCGCAAGTTCGACGGGCTCCCGGCGCTGAAGGAGCAGATCGCACGCGACGCCGACCTCGCGCGCGCGGCGACGCGGGACGCACGACCAGACACGACGCGAGGCTCGTACGGGTAGGTTTTCACTGGTGCTCTGCCGTAGCGGGCGCATCATCAGGATCGAGGAACCATCGATGGATCGTGCAGAGCTCGAACGACTGGACCGCACCACGCTCATCGCGCAGGCCGAAGCGCTCGGCGTGGCGCGCGCGAACATCCTCACGCGACCGGAGCTGATGGACGAGCTGCTCGTCCGCACCGCGAAGAAAGACGACCGCGATCTCCCGCGCGCACGCGGCTTCTTCGGCCGCGCGCGGGACCTGGTCGCGAAGGTCATCGAGAAGGGGCTGCACCTCCCGGACGCGGCGGATCGGCTTCGTCAGGTGAGCGCCGTCGCGACGCAGATCGCCGCGCGCGTGACGCCCGCCGTCGTGCCCACGGTCACCCTCGCAGAGATTTACGCCGCGCAGGGGCATCGCGCGCGCGCCATCGACACGCTGAGGCGCGTCCTCGAGCTCGAGCCGGATCACCGCGCGGCGCAGTCGCTCCTGACGAACCTGGAGATGGCGCCCTCGATCCCCCCGGCAGCGCCGCCGCCGCCTCCCGAGGAAGAGGACGAGCCCGAAGACAGCGCCGAGCTCGAGCCGGCGTACACGAGCAAGACGCGTCCCACTGACGCAGCGCCGCCTCACATCGTCTCGCTCCAGGGCGCGCGCCCCGAGATGCGCTCCGGACCGGAGCCAAGGAAACCCATGCCGCCACCAGAGAGCGTCGAACCCCAGGACTCGCCGCGAGACTCGGCCCCTCTCGCGCCGACGGCGACCCGTGAGCCCGCCGCGTTCATCCACGACGACCCGCTCCCCATGCGCTACGACGTCGACGAGTGCGTCGCGATCGCCGTCGATCCCACGTCTCTCTACGTCTACTGGGAGGTCCGCGAATCCACGCTCGCCCACGTGCGAAGCCAGCGGCGAGACGGTACCCTCTGTCTCCGGCTCCTCGTGATCACGCCGTCGTGGGACGGTCCGCGCTCGACGATCCGGGACTTCGACGTCGACGGGCACGTCGCGAACCGCATCGTCCGCGACCTCCCCGCGGGTGCTGTGGTGCGCGCGGCGATCGGGTGGCGGACGGGGGAGATCTTCCTCTCCCTCGCACACGCGCCGCCGCTCGAGACGCCGCCAGGCACCGAGTGCCCCGTCGCTGCCGACGAGTTCGTGCGGTGGACACCGCGAGGAATGACACCCGTGACCGAGCGCGATTCCGACTATCCGTCGATCACGCGAGCCCTCGGTCAGCTCGCGCCACGGCGTGACAGTGGCTACGGGCTCGCGAGCGACCCCGTCGGTTCGTCGGACCTCTCGGCGGGCTTCAGCCGCTCGGGGCCGGAGTCGGGAGGCGGTGGAGAGGCGCGACCGCTGGGAGGCCCTTCGAGCGAGGCGATGATCTGAGAACGGCGGCGCTCCGCGGTTCCCGCTACGTGACCGGGACACGAGGGAATCCGTCCGGGACGTGTGCGGCCCCCGAGATCGTCGAGAAAACGGCCCTCCCGTCGAAGGCACGTCGAGTGCACGACCACTCGAGATGTCGAGGATGCGAGTCGTGCGCTGGCTCTGGATTGCGTGCGGCACGTGCGCTTGCTCGCGCGCCGAGTCCGGCCCTGGCTCAGTCGAGATTCTCAGCACGCCGGCTCCATTCGCGCTGCAGTTCGTCGGCCTGTACGTATCCGACGACGCGCCCGCCGGCGCTCTCGTCGCGCTCGACCTGAGGAGGGACGGGAGCTACGAGGCCTGGCGACAGGGCGCGCACGGCAGCGAGCGCGGGGCGTATGCGGCCACACGACCTCACAGACTCCCGTTGATCTTCGCCGCGGCCAGCGGCGCGCTGTGGACGGCCACGAAGGTCGCCTATGACGATCGGCTCACCGTGACGGGCGAAGGTGCGACGTCGTCGCTGCGCGCCATCACTTCCGTCGGCCCCGTCGAGGCCCTCTGCGACGCGACTCAGGGCACCTGGCTGGACGATGACGCGGATCCCGCGACCGGCCTCTACTGCCTATGCTCGGCGCCGGAAGTCTATCTGCCAAGCGCCGGTGGCTGCGTGCGGTAGGCTCCGCTTCGCAGCTGGAGCGACCGCATGTGTCTGTGCTCGTCTCCTGTGCTCTTCTGTATGCACGTCTCGTGATCGTCTGGCGCTGCACTGCCTTCTCGGTCCTCGCCGGGCTCTCGCTCGCTTGCTCGCGAGGCAGCACGGCCGCGCCCGCGCCAGCCGAGGCCGGCTTCGACGCGAGCCCTCGTGACGCGACCGTTACGACGACGGAAGCAGCCTCCGACGCACACCGCGCGGACGACTCCGGCGATTCGCGCGCTCCGGTGCAGTCCGGGCTCGACGCCGGCGCCGACGTCGCGACCCCCACGACGGCGCTCGTTCGTCTCGCGAACTGGTCGCCCGATGCACCAGGCGTCGACTTCTGTCTGGCCCCGCATGAATCATCGGTCTGGCGTGGCCCTGTCCTGTCGGCCGCGCTCGGTGCGGGCTTGCTCGGAAACCTCACCATCGTCGACGAGCAGACGGACTCCGGTGCTCGCGATGCAAGGGCCGATGCTGCCGATGATGGCAGCACGGCGGACGGAGGCTCGTCCGAGAGCTCCGTCGATGACAAGGATGCGCGTGCCCCCGCTGCCGGCATCACGTTTCCGAGAATCTCGCCCTACGTTTCAGTCGCGCCGGGGAAATACGACGTACGCGTCGTCGCCGCAGGGGCGACGGATTGCGCCACGCCGATTTTCGACGAACGAACCGACCTCCCAGCCTTCGTTGCAGGCGCATTCACGACGCTTGCGGCCGTCGGTGACCTGAACGCCCAGGGGACGGACCCGGCCATCGCGCTCGCCGCGTTCTCGGACGACTCGAGCGTCCCCGCGGGCGAAATGCACCTGCGGTTCGTCAACGCAATCCCGAGCGTCACCGCGGCGACGCTCGTGGTGCTCGGCATCCATTTCACTCCGGTGGTCTCTGCGGCGCCGTTTGGCACGGTAGGCGTCGACACCGACGCCGGTCCCCTCGACTCGAACGACTACGTGACGCTCGCGCCCCCGCAGGATGCCACGTGGTTCATCATCAATGCCAACGTGAACAATGCCGTTCTGGCCGGCGTCTACGCCGTGAGCATCCCCAATGGCAACATCGCGACGGCCGTCGCCATCGGCGGCGAGAGCGGCGGATCCGCGGCCAACATCGGTGTCCTCGTCTGCGTCGACCGGCCTCCGATCGTGGCAGGTGAAGCGGCCAGGTGCACGTTGCTCGAGGGGCCCGGGCTCGCGGGTCCCGTCTGCCCGTCATGCTCCGGCGGATGACGCCTACAGATTGAGCGCGGCACGCAGGTCCGCGGTGGACCCGGTCGGGCACGAGCCTCCGCCGGGTTGCGTGCCTGACGCACACCCGAGGTAGGTCGTGATGCCGAGCGCGTTCTCGACGGCTCGGAGCGCGGAGAACTGGTTCAGCGTGGTCGAGGCCACGGTCCCGGCCTTGATGTAGGGCGAAACGAAGACGTTCGGGGTCGGTCCGCCGGAGGTCGTGGTGCTCTGCTCGTCCCAGAGGATGAAGATCGCGATCTCTCCGTTCAGGTACGATGTCGACTGGAGTACGAGCGGCAGGTACGTGTAGAGCCAGTTGTCTCCCTGGGTGACCGTCCCGTTGTGCATGTCGTTGTTGAGGTTCGGCGTGACGAACGAGAGCGCGGGGAGCGTGCCGCCAGCGAGGTCCGTCGTGAACGCGTTATCCGGCGTTCCACACGCGGTCATCGTCGAGCTCGGGCTGCACGTGACGCCTGCGATCGAGACGTCGTTGGCGGAGCAGCTCGTGAGGGCGCTGTAGTAGGCGGGCGGGTTGTGCTTCGGCGCGTAGTTGCCGCTCGTGCTGAGATCGCACGCGCTCGGCATGTCCTCCTCGTAGGCTTTCCACGAGCTCACCTGCTGGAAGATCGATTGCGTCGAGAGCTTCGCGACCGTCGCGTCCTGGTCGACCGAGATGCATCCGGTCCCCGTGGTGTCGAGCCCCGTATTGCAGTTCGAGCCCGAGGTGAGCGCGAGGTAGTGCGGGAGAGACTCGAGGTTGTCGGTGAAGCAGTTGTCGAGATAGTTGCTCGCGTATCCGCACTCGGTGGCGAGAGAGCTGATGTACGGCGCCTTCGCGTTTCCGTTCACGTTTCCGAAGTTCTCGTTCTCTTCCATGATGATGATGACGTGCTTGAGCGTCGCGGGCGGCGTCATCGCGCTCCCCGTCTTGTTGCAGAGCGTTCCCGCCGCGAAGAGCGTCCCGCCGGTGCTGCTCGCGGATGACGTGCTCGTCGCTCCGCTGCTCGAAGTATTTCCGGTGCTCCCCGTGGCTCCCGTGCTGGTGCTCGTCACGGTTCCGCTGGTCGTCGTTGCGCCAGTCGTGCCCGTGTGAGCTCCGGAGGTCGTCGACGTGGCGCCCGTGCCGCTGCCGGAGCCAGCGCTGAAGTGGATGATCACCGCGTCGCGTCCTGCGTCCTCTGGCTGGGTCCCGCCGCTGGCGCTGCTGCCGCCGCAGCCGAACGCGAATAACCCGCCGGGTGTGAGGGTCGCGAGGACGAGGAACGAGAGGTGTGAGCGCATGGGAGATCTCCGAAGCGAGGAGCTGCGGAAGCTATCGCCCGCTCACCGGCGCGGCAACCATGCCGTATGAAAGTCAAGAACTGTTCTGCGGAAGGGAGCAGGATTTTCCGTGCCGAGCGGAATACGACACACAAACGACATCTGACGAATGGATTCCGTGATCAATTCGGCCGAGAGTCGACATGCCCCGGCATGACTCGTCGATCCGTCTCGCGACGCTACCCGCAAATGTTCGCGCTGTTTTGCGGTGCGCTGACCGCCCAGCTCGCGTGCGGCACGTCCGGGGGCGGAGTAGGCGGATCGGGCGACTCGGGTGTACCGAGCTTTCACGCAGACAGCGGGCTCACGTTCCACGACGACGCCGGGCAAGGCACCGGGACAGGCACAGCGACGGGCATCACGTCGGGCACGGGCGCCACCTCGGGGACCAGCGTCACTTCTGACACCGCCGGCACCGCCGTCAGCTCGACGACGAGCACCCAGCCGGGGACGCCCATCACGTGCGCGAACCCCGGCACGTACACGAAGAACGGCGGCGCGTGCGGCACCGAGCGCTGGGATATCAAGACCGGGACGGACCCCTACACGAGCAGCGTGAGCCTCGCGCCGAAGAGCACGACGATCGCGACGCTGGTCGCGTTGCCTGCGGCGGGCGGGGGGACGATGCGAGAGTCGCCGACAGAGGTCACCCTCTGGCAACTGACCGATGTGACGCTGACCGAGCTCAAGCTGGAGGCGGACAGCGACGAGCATCTCGTCGTGAGCGACGGGACGAAGACGATGCTGGTCGAGGTGCCCTATCCCACGTGCGCGACCAGCAGTCCGTGGCTCTGCTTCATCACGCATGTTCGAAGCGAGCTCGACGCGAGATACACGGTCAGCACGTCTCCCCAGTATCCGGCGGCGACGGTCACGATTCGCGGAGTGGGCTTCTTCGACACCTTGCACGGTCAGACGGGCGTCGCGCCGAACGCCATCGAGCTGCACCCAGCGCTACAGATTTGCTTCGGGCAAGGGTGCACACCGTCGTGACGCGACCGATCACCCGATCCCGCTCGATCGCGGTCGCGACGCTGCTGTCGTCCGTCGTCGCCTCGCCGGCGCGAGGCCAGCAGCCACCGGAGCCAGCGCCCGTTCCGCCAGATGTCGTCGTGATCGATGCGACCGATCCCACCGGCGGTGCTTACACCAGCCCGACGCTACTCTTCATCCCCGCGGCCGCCGTCCCGAAATGGACTGTCCGCGTGATCGGTTCGACCGAGGTTCAGAGCCCCGCCGACGTCGATGCAAAGGTGCGCCCCGGCCTCGGCGCAGAGCTCGGGCTGCCCGGCGGCATCACGCTCGGGGGCGGCACGAGCTGGGTCGGCGGCGACATCAACGCCACCACCAACAAGACCGACTTCAACCTTGGCCTGAGCCCCTACGGTCAGGTACGCGTCAACATCATCGGGCGGCCGGACGGACGCGGCTTCCTTCTCGGTGCGTCGGCGACTTACAAGTTCGTCGGCTTCGAGGGGGACCCGGGAGAGATGGAGTTTGCCGTCTCGAGCCAGTACCGCGGGCGATCGTTCGAGCTCGGCCTCCAGGCGGTGATCGGCAAAGACTTCGCGACGACGGACGCCGACGGCGAAGCGCATGCCTATGCGGTGTATCGAGTCATTCCGCAGCTCGCGATCGGCGCGGCGACGCAGATCCGCAAGGGGCTCGTCTTCCAGCCAGGTGAGACGACCTACGACGTGATCGGAGGCGCAATCGCGAGCCTGACGCTCGGGCGATTCCAGGTGGGCGCGCTCGGCGGCGCGAGCACCATAGGGCTCAATCAGGGTCAAGCCGGTGGGCTGGGGCAGTTCTTCCTCAGTGCGCGGTTCTAGGCCTTGGTGCGGCGGCGAGCGGTCATCGGCATCGCCCTGCTGATCGCATCGGTGGCGGTGCTCGACTGCAAGGCCTGTCGCGATACGGAAGAAGAAGAGGAAGAGGAAGAGAGCCACGACAACTACTGGCGTGCGCAGCTCGTCATCGAGGGGAACGGGGCGGCAGTCACGTCGATTCCGGCGTTCGAGTGCCGGGCCAGCAATGGTCAGCAGACGGGAGAGTGCGGGCCGAAGCTGCTCACGTTCAAGGAGCTCGCCCCACCGCTGGTCGAGGCACAGGCAGCGCAGGGATGGCGATTCGACCGCTGGCGGTCGGTGTTGCGAGAGCGTGACGGCACGACGCATCCGCGACCGGGGCGAATGCCGGACGGGAAGCGATATCTCAACGGAATGGGGTACACGGACACAGGTGTGCTCGAGACGGTGACTGCCATCTTCGTCCGCGACGCGGACGCGAAGCCAGCGCCAACCCACTGAGTAGCGCACGCATCGAGCTCGCGGGCGACTCGACCGTTGCCGACGCCGGTACGGTGACCCGAAAATCGTCATTGCCTCAGCTTGAACGACGACGTCGCATCACTACCCTGCGGGGCCTACGACGAGCCGTCGTGAACAGGGGAATCTCATGCGAATGATGATGAAGGTCTCGATTCCGGTCGATGCGGGCAACAGGGGCGTCAAGGACGGAGCCTTGCCGAAGACCGTCATGGGCTTCGTGGAGCAGATGAAGCCCGAAGCCTCTTACTTCACGACGGAGCACGGGCAGCGAACCGCGTTCTTCGTGTTCGATCTCAAAGATCCGACGATGCTCCCCGTCGCGGCCGAGCCGTTCTTCATGAACCTCAATGCGTCGATCGACGTGTCGCCGGCCATGAACCTCGACGACATGAGGGCGGGCGTGGAGAAGGCGAGCCGCCGCTAGCACCGAGACGGCGAGGGCCATGGTGCTGTCCGGTCTCGCGAGAGCTGCATGCTCCCCGTGGCTCGGACGGCACCGCTCGACTCAGAGCAACGAGTGACGCAGCGCCTTGACGATGAGCTCCGCGCGCGACTCGACCTGCGCCTTGTCGAACATCGACGTGAAGTAGGTCTCGACCGTCCTCTGGGCGACGCCGAGCTGCGCGCCGATGCTGCGGTTGCTCAGCCCTTCGCCCAGTAACGCGACCACCTCCGCCTCGCGGGGGGAGAATCGCCACTCCCGCGCTGCCGTGCGGCACCGATGGCCAATCGAGTCCGCCGCTTTGCAGACGACGAGGAAGCGGAGGGCCGTTCCCGCGGAAGCGATGCGAGTGACACGGAACGGTGCCTTCGCCGCGCCGGTCGACCGAACGGCACCGCGCAGCGACCGTCTCCGACGCAAAGGGTCGCTCGCGAGCCACGCGGTACCGACGGCGCTTGCGCTGATCACCGTTCCGGCGCGATCAAGGACGAATGCGGGCGCCGGAATCTCTTCGAGCGCCGCCGCAAGCACGGCATGGAGGGCTGTTCGCTCCTGCAGCAGCCGCCCCACGGTGACCCGCTGGACGGATCGGGCGATGCGCGTCAGGACGCCTTCCGCAACCCGGCGTCGAACGGCACAGGAGCCGTCCGCCGCATCGGATGATCTGGGTTCTGTGCGCGTGGGCCGCACGAAGGCGGGCCCATCGTACGAAAGAACTGTGTGACCTGAACGATGAGCGACCCCACGTTTCCGGGCAGACTGACCCCATGCGCCCCACGAGACCATCGTGGAAACCCGCAACCGCTCGCGATCACGCCCAGCGGGCCTCCACGAGCGAGGAAAAGATCGGCTTTCGGCGAAAGACACGCTGAATTCACGTCCGTGTTCATGCGCACCTCGCATAGGACTGGTCGGCGCACGGACTGCTCCGCGTTCGCGTCCTCGGAGGCCGCCTCACCCAGGCGCCTCGCGCCAGGGAGAGCCTCACTCGACTGCCGGACATGGTAACCACGCTGTGAGCAGGCGCCATCCTTGGACCAGCTGCGCGTCGATTGGGCTCGCACTGGCGCGAGTCACGTTCTCGGCCGCGGCAAGAGCGCCACCCCGGCGCCTCCTGACCCGGCGCAAACGTGTCTGGTACGAATGCGCGCCCCAATGCAACCTCGTCGCCGCCTCCTCGGGCTCGCCCTCGTCACTGCCCTCTCATCTGCATGCAGTGGACCGGCTCTCCCGCCGGTCCCGCCCCCGGCACCCGCGCCGCAACCGTCGGCCCCCGCTCCTCCACCACACGGGGCACCGGCGTTCTCCATCCTGCTCCGGCCGATCCGTGCACCGGACCCGCTCGTTCGCGTCGCCCTCGACCTCGACCCTCCGCCGGGCGATCCCGGAGATCTCCGTCAATGGCGACTCGTCACCAGCCAGGCCGGTCGGGTCACGAACGTCGTTGCCGCCGACGCGAGCGGGCCGATCTCCGTCGAAGGCCATGCGGACGACAGCGGCGCGTTGACCCTCGCGCTCGCCCGCTCGCCCGACGGCCACGTTCACCTCGAGTACGACGTCCTCGCGCCGGATGAACCGACGGACCCGCCGCTCGGCGTCCTGGTCCGCGGCGGGCGGTTCCGCGGTTCGGGGGAGGCGCTCGTCGCACTGCCGGAGGCGATCGAGGGGGCGCGGATACCGATCTCGATCACCATCGATCGCGCGCCTCTCGAGGCGGAGAAGGCCGCGTCGAGCTTCGGCGTCGGAGCCACGCGCAAGCTCGTGGCCCGCCTGCGCGCGCTGCGATATGCGGTGTTCCTGGCGGGTGCGCAGGCGGACGTCGTGTTCGACACGCTCGATGGGCACGACGAGGCGTCCTGGATGGGGTTTGCAGGGTTCGACCTTCGAGGGGCCGTCGTCGAGCTCGCGGAGGTGCGGAGCGCGTTCGCGACGATCCTCGGGGTACACGAGATGTTGCCTGACGTTCCGTGGACCTACCTCTTCGAGATCTCCAGCACGCGGAAGGCCGGCGCGTTCACCGTGACGCCGCGGTTCCAGAGCGCCCTGGTGCAGCTCGGGTCCGCCGACCCGTGGGGGACGCCCGTGCGCCTCACCCTCGGGCAGCTGCTCGCGCGCAGGTGGATCGGCGATGCGATTCGCTTCTCGGATGCCGGCCACCCCCCGGAGCTCGCGTGGTTCGACGACGGAGTCGCGCTGTACCTCGCGACGACGGTGCTCGCGCGCCTGCAGCTTCTCTCGCCGAAGGACTGGAGCGACGCGATCGCGCAGCAGCTCTCCGTGCTCGCGACCTCGCCGTACGTCGGGCAGGATGCGACGACAGTCGCCGCGCGCGCCGCTTCCGACCCCCTGGCCCGCGCGACTCTCGTCATGCGTGGCGCTCTCTACGCGGCGCGAGAGTCGGCGATTATCCGCGAGCGCACCAAGGGCGACCACGGCTTCGAGTCCGTGCTCGCCGCGCTCCTCGCGCGGGCGCGCGGGACGAAGGCGGCGCCGATCGCCGCGCTGCCGCTTGCGGCGTGGCAAGAGGCCGTCTCGCACGAGGACCCATCTGCGCTCGCTTCGTTCGACGCGATCGTCGTGCACGGCGGCCCGGTCACGTTGCCGTCGCACGCGCTCGGGCCGTGCTTTCGCGCCGGTAGCGGGGAGTACGTCGCGTTCGACGCGGGCTTCGACCTCGAGGCGACGCTACGGGAGGCGCAGGCTTCCGTTCGGCACCTCGTCGGTCTTCGCGCCGGAGGCCCCGCCGCCCGGGCGGGGCTCCTCGCGGAAGACGTCGTGAGCTCGGTCGAGGCGAGCGACGGGAACGCCCGTGTGCCTGTCCGGATCGGGGTGGTACGCGCAGGGAAGAGAAGCATTGTGTCGTACACACCGCGAGGCGCGCGCGGACGTGGCCAGACGTGGTCGCGCGCTCCGGGCGTGCCGGACGAACGATGCGGGTTTCCGCTCTGAGGCGTTCGTTCGTGGCGAGCGGCGAGGCTGTGTGGCTCACCGCATGAGCCGGCATTGACGCATTCGTCCCGCGGCGCGACCATGGATCAGAGGGGGCGCACCATGCCGAGCCAGCGATCACTCAGTCTTCGCACGTCCATCACGGCGATCACGAGCTTCACCGTTCTCACCGTCGCTGCGTGCGGAGGGGCCGCGCTGACCGAGCCGCCCGGCGACGCATCGATCGACACCGGCTCGCCGTCGCACGAAGCGGGGGCGCGCGACACGGGCGCACGCGACACTGGGGTGGACGCGACGCACGTCGACACGTCGCGGCCGGATACAGGACACGACGCAGGACACGATGCCTACGACGCCGGGCACGAAGCGACGATCGAGGACGTGCACGTTGCGGGTGACACGGGAGTGGACACGGGCGTCGACAGCGCGGTCACGCCCGCCTGCGCGCCGTCGTGCGCACCGGGGAACGCGTGCGGAGCTCCCGGCGACTGCGCCTCGAAGGTCTGTACGAGCGGGAAGTGTGCGCCGCCCGCGTGCGCTCCGACCTGCGCGACCGGCGGCGTGTGCGGAGCGAACAGCGACTGCCTCACCCATGTTTGCACCGACGGCCTGTGCGCGGCCCCGGCGTGCGCCCCCGTCTGCGCGGATGGCAACGCGTGCGGAGCCGGGGCGGATTGCGGCTCGGGCCTTTGCACGAACGGGACGTGCGCCGTTCCCGCGTGCGGGCCGACCTGCGCGAACGGGAGCCCGTGCGGGCAGGGGGCAGACTGCGCGTCGGGCGTCTGCACGAACGGGATCTGCTTGTCGGCGGCCTGCACTCCGGAGTGCCCGGACGGCCACGCGTGCGGTGGGAGCGGCGACTGCGCGACGAGCTCCTGCGTGGCCGGCCTCTGCGCCGCGCCCGCGTGCTCGCCGGGCTGCACCGACGGCAACGTCTGCGGTGCGGCAGCCGACTGCGGCTCCGGCGTGTGCACGAACGGGAAGTGCGCGGCGCCGAACTGCGGGCCGACCTGCCCCGACGGGAACGCGTGCGGCGCGAGCACCGATTGCGGATCCGGCGTCTGCACGGCCAGCAAGTGTGCCGCACCTGCCTGCGCCCCCGCGTGCGTAAACGGGAACGGCTGCGGCGCGGACACGGACTGCACGTCCGGCAACTGCACCGGAGGGAAGTGCGTCGCCCCCGCGTGCGCTCCGACCTGCAAGGGGGGCGCGACTTGCACCGCGAGCACCGACTGCGCCTCCGCCGTGTGCGTGGCGGGCAAGTGCGTCGCCGACGCCAACTTCGCCGACGTCGTCCTCCTCATGCACTTCGACGGCGCGAATGGGGCGACGTCGTTCGTCGACGTCATCGGGCACACCGTCACCCCCGTCGGCGCAGCGGCCATCAGCACCACGACCTCGGTCTTCGGCGGCGCGAGCGGCTACTTCGTGCGGACCAGTGACTCGTACCTGACCGTGCCGAACGATCCGGACTGGAACCTCAGCTCCGGCGACTCGACCATCGAGATGTGGATCAAGCCGAGCGACCAGGTGCCGGAGGGGCTCCTCACCCTCAGCCCGACGACCAACGACGAAGAGCCGGATCTCATCCTCTCCAACAACAACCTCCTCTACATGCAGGACAACGGCGGCCAGAACAATCTGGCCACGAGCACGCCGGTGACGGCGGGGAGCTGGCAGCACATCGCCGTCGTGCGGTCGGGCACGAGCACGCTGCTCTTCATCAACGGCGTCCTCTCCGGGTCGGGGACGGTGAACGCGTTCAAGAACACGACGAACCTGCTCTACATCGGCGCGGTGAACACCGCGACGAACGGGACGACCTACCTCTATAGCGGCTACATGGACGAGCTCCGGATCACGAAGGGCTTCGCGCGCTACACGACGAACTTCACGGTGCCGACGACGCCGTTCCCGAACGCGGGGCCGTGACCCGTAGGGGTGAGGACCGTCGCTCACGACGCTGACGCTGCCATCGAGCGTGCGAGTGTAGTTACCAGCCGTCGACGGCTTCCCTCGCGGCCACGACGACGTCCGGGTCGACGTCCCAGCGTCCCACCGTCCCAGTAGGCCGGAACAGACCCAGGGCTCCGGTGGCGGCGAGCATCCTCGGGAGCCTCCGATGAGACGAATCCGTGTCGCCGTCAATCCGGCCGTTCACCACGCGGGCCGACGCGGAGCTCGACGGGCTCGACCCGAGGACGCTGGTTCGGGTTCGCGCGCGCTCGGCGACCGCAGCGGCGCCGTCCGAGTGGCGAGCGCCCGTCCGCTTTGGCGTGGCGTGACGTTGGGCGAGGGGAGCGTGGCGCAGCCGATCACGCGAGAGGCGCTCGGGGAGACCGGCGGTGGTCGTCTCGCCCCGATCGCCGCGCTAATTCCTGCTCGAGCACCGATGCAAGAGGTTCGACGTCGTGAAACCTCGCGCATCGCGTCCCTCGGCGCGCGCAGAGCGGTCCTCGGCCTTCGTGGAGCCCCGATGCAAGAGGTTCGACGTCGTGAAACCTCGCGCATCGCGTCCCTCGGCACGCGTGGAGCGGCTGCCGGTACCCGAAGAGACGCGCTCGCCGCGCCGAGAGCGGCGATGCAAGAGGTTCGACGACGGGGAACCTCTCGCGTCGCGTCGCTCGGCACGCGTGGAGCGGCGCTCGGCACGCGTGGAGCGGCGCTTGGTGATGGAAGAGGCGCCCTCGCCCTTCTTGGTGCACCGCGGCGAGAGGTTCCACGACGGAGAAGCTCTCGCATCGCCGCGCTCGCCGCGCCGAGAGCGGCCCTCGGCGCTCGAAGAGAGGCTCACGTCTCTCGTGGAGCGCCGATGCAAGAGGTTCCTCGACGGAGAAGCTCTCGCATCGCCTCGCCAGTCACGCCGCGAGCGGCTCCAGGCAGCTGAACCTCGGCGACCCGCTCGCTCGCACGAGGAGAAGACCCGGGTCGACTAGCCACGGGCGACGCGGGTCGGGAGCGCGCCGTTTGTCGGCCGCGAAGGAGACTGGTAACTCCCACGCCAGGAGTGCCCCCGACATGCGCGTAATCCGTCCCGCCCTCGTCCTCGCGTGCTCTCTCCTCGCAGCGTGCGGTGGCCTCGACATCCGCCCTGCGGCCGACGTCCGAGTCGTCGCGAGCGCTCCGTCTCCCGAGGTCGACGCCCTCGTCGCGACGTTCTTCGGCGGAGCGCTCCCGCCCGACTTCGACGCACAGCTGGCGGTCGCACTCTCGAAGTTTCCGACCTCCGGCGCCCTCCACGAAGTGGCGGCCTACTGGGCGCTCCTCCAGGCCGACGATCACGCCTCGTGGGAGCACTTCCTCCTCGCCGCGGCCGACACGCACAACCCGGACGCGGCGCTCGATCTCATCGAGCTCGGGAGGGTCAACCACACGCGCTCGGAGATCCTCTCCACGATCGACACGCTCGAGCGCATCGTCGAGGCGACCCCCGACGTCCTTGTGCGGTCCCGCGCCCGCTACATGCGCGCAACGTATCTGCGCCTCCTCGGGCGTCGAGACGAGGCGCGGGAGGAGCTCGCTCCGCTCGGCTTCGTCGGCGACCTCGCGCTCCTCGGCGCCTTCGACAACGAGGACGGCAAAGGGCTCGCCGAAGCCTATCCGCCAGAGACGAAGGTCGACCTCGCCGCAACAGCGGTGGGGACCGTCGTTCCCATCCGGTGGCGAGCCGTCCACGCACTCGACGCACATGGCACTTTCCCGCTCGGCTCTCTCGTACACCCGAGCGTCGGTGCCGTCGCCTACGCAGCGTTCTGGGTGCAGCTACCGGCGGCGGCCGCGACGACCTCCGCGATGCTGCGCGTGAGCACCGACGTGCCGCTGGCTGCGTGGGTGAACCACACGTCCGTCGCGCGGGAGGATCGGGTCCAGCACTGGGCGTTCGACAATGTGACCGCCGATGTGACGCTCCAGCCCGGCTGGAACGAGATCCTCGTGAAGTCTGCGGTGAAGACCGGTCCGTGGAGCCTCGCGGTCCGCATCACGGACACCGCTGGCAACGCGGTCCCGGGCCTCGTCACCTCCGCTCACGCACCGTCGCTCGTGGCGGCCCTTTCCGTGCCTTCGCCCTCATCGCCGCACGCGCGCTCGAACCCGACGCGCGACGCGCGACGAGAGGTCTTCGCCGAAGCTCGTCGGCTCGTCGCGAGCGGCCACTTCCAGGCAGGGCTTGCGTCGTTCGAGAAGCTCCTCGCCGCAGAGCCCAAGAGCCCGCTTGTGCGCTACTTCACGGCGGACGCGGCCGAGCACGATCGCCAGCGCGAACGAGCGCTCGACCTGCTGTCGTCCGGGATCACCGAGAAGGACGGCTTGCCCGCGTTCCTTCACGCGCGCGGGAGCCTCTATCTCGAAAAGGAGCTGCTGACGCAGGCGCAGCGCGACCTCGCACGCGTCGTCGCGGCAAAGCCCGCGGCACGGCTCGCCCGGATGGAGCTCGCCGAAGTCCTCGCGAAGCGGACGTGGCAGACCGACCGCGTCGCGGTGCTCCTCGGCGTCGTCCGACGCTGGCCCGACGCGGCGTCGGCCTGGACCGCCCTCGGTGCGGCGCGCGAGGCGCAGGGCTACGGCGATGGCGCGGAGGACGCCTACCGGAGAGCGATCGCTCTCGATCCCGCGGCGCTCAACGCCCTTCGCGCGCTGCGCCGCCTCCTCCAGGGGAGGCAGGCCGCGGAGGGCCTCGATGCGATCTTCGAGCAGATCGCGCAGCAGATGCCGCTCGACGTCCAGGACCAGCTCGCGCGCGCGGAGAACGACAGGACGCGCGGGAAGGCGGGCGTCGCGCTCGCGCGGCTTCGCGGCGTCTCGGCGCAGTCGCCCGACCACCCGACGCCTTACCTGCGCGAAGGGCAGATCGAAGAGGAGCGCGGCAACGAGGCCGCGGCGATCGCGCTGTTCGAGAAGGCCCAGGAGCGCGACCCGCGAGACAGCTGGCTCGCGCAGCGGCTCGAGCACCTCCGACCGCCCTCGGACGACGCCCTCCGGCCGTACGTCGCGTCCGACGAGCAGATCGAGCGCGCCGCCCATCGCCCGACGGTGCGCGGAGACAACGCGAGCCACGGCGACACGGCGAGCCACGTGCAGACCCTCCTGTCGGACACCGCGACGCTCCTCTCGAGCGACGGCAGCGTCCGGATGGTGGTCACGCTCGTGCTGCGCGCGCTCACGCAGCGCGGGCGCGACGAGCTCGTGCACCTGCCGCTGCCTGGAGGAGGCGCCGTCCGCGTCCTCGCGGCCTACGCGGAGACGCCTGACGGGAAGCACCAGGATGCCTCCTCGGTCGAGAAGACCTCGGTGCGTTTCCGCAACCTCGAGGTCGGATCGACGGTGGTGCTGCAATACGCGTCCTATCCGCGAAGGACCGGCGCGCTCGCAGACGACTACTTCCACGATGCGTCTTTCTCGACCGTCGCCAGACACATAGACCGGATGCGCTGGGTGGTCGTCGCCTCGAAGCGCAAGCCGCTTCACGTCGACGCAGACCCTCGCGTGAAGCACGCGGTGACGGAGAGCGGCGAGTGGGTCGTCCACGAGTTCTTGCGGGAGGACGTTCCTGCGATTCCGGCGGAGATGAGCATGGTGCCCGCCCCCGAGCTCGAGGCGCACGTGGTCGTCACGACCGTGCCGTCGTGGGACTCCTACATTCGCTGGGAGAAGGCGATCCTCGACGAGTCGTTCCCCGCCGATCCCGCGATCGACGCGCTCGCCGCGCGGCTCACTGAAGGAGCCACGACGCCGCGGGAGAAGCTCGGGAAGCTGTTCACGTTCGCCGCGCAGGAGATCCGTTACCAGCAGGAGTACGAGACGATCCTCGCGGGCTGGCAGCCGCACCGGAGCTCGGTCGTGCTCGAGCGAAAGTACGGGGACTGCAAGGACAAGGTGACGCTGCTCATCGCGCTCGCCCGCGCCCTCGGTATCGAGCTGCGCTTCACGGTGCTCGCGACACACGCGATGGGGCATCCGGATCGGAGCGTCGTCCTCCCCCACTTCAACCATGCGATCGCTTACGTGCCGGTGCAGCAGGGCTTCGATACGCCGTTCTTCCTCGATGCGACGGTCGACGCGCTCGACCTCTGGAACCTCCGCGACGATGACCAGGGCGCGGCCGGGCTCGTCGTCGACCCGAAGACGGGACTGTGGAGCTGGATCGACATCCCGTACCAGGAGCCCTCGTTCCAGAGCCAGCGGCTCAAGGTCGATGTGGCGATCGCGTCTCCGGAGAGCGTTACCGGTCGATCCTCTCTCGAGCTCCGCGGGAGCCAGGCTTCGTCGCTCCGAACCGTCCTTCGCAACGAGGACCAGTCCCGTCAAGTCTACGATCTCCTCGCGTCTTCGTTCTTTCCGGGCGCCCGCGTGATTTCGGCGAGCGCGCCGGACCACGAGTCACTTGCTCACCCGCTCGTCATCGACGAGGACATCGACCTCGAAGGGACGATCCGGCAAGAGGGGGAGCACTATCGTCTCAAGCTCGCGAACGCCGCCGACAACGCGCGGACGAAGCTGAGCGAACGTCAGACGCCACTCGACCTCGGGCCGCCGCGATCGACCGTGACGGAGCTCGTCGTCCACCTCGGCAAGGACGTGAAGCTCGCGGAGACGCCGACGCCAGTGGACGTCACCGACCCGTGCTTCCATGCCCGCCGAACGGTGCTGCGCGACGCGACGACGTTGACGGTGAAGGACGACCTCGAGCAGACGTGCACGCGAGTGTCTGCAGAGGACTACCCGCGGTACCGCGCGGCGATGGATCGCGCGCACTCGCTCCTCGACGCCGCGATCGTCTTCGACAAGGCCAGCTCCGCCTCGAGCAAGCGAGCACGCAAGTAGCCGTGGTCACGGAGTAAAGACGAGCGGATACACGACGGTCACGACGCTGTCGTCCGATTCGGGAAACGTGAGCCGATCGAACGCGCGCACGACGCACGCGACGACATCCGCGTCGGGCAGGTCGGAGTCCGCGTCGCGCGCGAGGGCGACCGAACCGTGCCGGTCGATGACGAACTTCACCGCGACGCGACCGCGGAGATCGCGGTGGAGCCGGAGCCCCTGGTGATAGCAGACGTTCATCTGGCCGAAGTTCTCGCGGATGATCCGCTGGATGACCTCCTCCGGCGTGTGGCGTTCGGGCCGGGCATGCTCGCGACGCCGTCGTTCCTCGAGCGCAGCGCGCGAGTCGAAGGCGTCGATGTCGAACGCGGAGTCGCCACTCCCGACGGTCGCGACCCCGCGCGTGAGGAGCCAGCGCGCGTGCGCGAGGGCACCGGACCCGGTCGACGACAGGCGCAGGCCAGGCGCGCCCGCGGCGTCGTCGATGGACTCGTGCCACATGGCGCTCATCGATTCGGGAATCTTGTGGCCGAAGTAATCGAGCGCCGGATCCAGCGGTGGCGTCGGCGACGTCGGGAGAGTCTGGCTCATGATGCCCACGATGCCGAAGCCTGCCGCCTCGGCGAGCGCGCGCTCCTTCGGTGACGGCTCGTGCGACGCCGCGCCCGTATCTGGTTTCACTGGCGAGACCTTGGCCTGCTCTTGCGCGTGAGCCTGCCCAAAGACGAGCGCGAGCACGACGGGCAGCGCATTCATGAGGCAAAGGCCGAAGGACCGCATGGTCGCACGCCTAGCAGGCGGTGTGCCGCTTCCCTCGGCGCCGCACTCGTCTCGTTACTCTCGGCGGTCGCGTGGAGTTGCTGTCTTGCTCCCTCGTCAATGGATAGAGCGCGTCGAGGCAGTCGATCCCGTCGTGCAGTCATCGTTCGCGACATTTCGTGGCGCGACAGTCTGCCTCGCTCGCACAGAGACGCGGCCTCTCTCTCCGATCGCGTTCGACGCCAAGGCCCTGCAGCGCTGGCCCATCGCGTGCACTGCGCAAGGTCTCACGCTCCCCGTGCCCCGGAGGCCCCCATGCGCCCATCCCCGCCCGTCTCGTTCGCGCTCCTCGCGTTCGCTCCTCTCGCGCTCCTCGCTTGCTCGAGCAACTACCACCCCGAATACCATCCGGTGACAGTCAGCAATTTCTCCCAGAACATCTCTGCACCCGCCGCCGGCACGGGCGTGGTTTATGTGGCCCCCGTCGCACCCGCCCCCTCGGTCATCGTCGTTCAGCCTGCGGCACCGCTCGCCGGCGCCGTCGAAGCGCCCCCGGCCGACTTCTTCCACTGAAATCCGGCGCCATGTCGCGCTCCGCCGTAGCTCTCGCCGCGTTCGTGGCGTTCGCCGCCTCGGCCGGCTGCGCGCGCACGTACCACCCGGAGTATCACCCGGAGACGCGCTACTCGTTCGTGCAGAACGTCTCGATCGGAGCTCCCGTGGACCCCGACCGCTGCAAGCTCGGTCGCACCGGTGAGTGCTGGCGGAGCTGCTTCGAGCGCTCGCAAGGCGAGGCCTGCTACCTGCTCGGAGTGATGTTCGAGACCGGCCACGGCGTGCCGCGAAGCCACGACGATGCGGTGCGCATGTCGACCCTCGCCGCAAAGCTCGGGTACGCTCCCGCGGCGATCGACGTGGAGATGGCCGCGCCCTACGTCGATCTATGGGACCATGAGACGAGACGAGCGAGCGTGCCGCCGCCGACGCGAGACCGGCGAAGTGCGGCCGGGACGGTCAGCTCGCCAGGCGGCGTGGTCGTCTACGGAAGCGTGAACGGCGACATCTATCTCGGGCACTGAGCTCTCTCTGCCGCTCTCCGGACCCTGCCGGAGCCGAATAATTCGTTCGCGCGCGTGATCGATTTGTCCGGGCCATGACACTATGGGAAGGACATGAGTGTCCCCACGCGGCTAGCCTCGGTCGGTGCGCGCCCCGCCGTCGCCCCCGCGGGGCGCGAAGAGGCCGTCCAGCTCGCGCGCCGAGCGGCCGCCGGCGACGCCGTCGCGACGAGGGAGCTGCTCGAGAACGTCGCTCCGCGCGTCGTGCGCGCCGCCCGCGCAGTCATGGGAGGCGCGCATCCGGAGGTAGAGGATGCGGTGCAGCTCTCGCTCATCGGGTTCATCCAGTCGCTGCCGAACTTCCGAGGGGAGTGCAATCCGTCGCTGTTCGCAGCCAGGATCGCGGTCCGTACCGCGACAGCGGTCCGTCGGCGTTCGCGCGCGCGTCACGTGGGCCGAGACTCGTCGGTCGAGGTCGACGAGCTCGAGGGGCACCGAGTCGACCATGCCGCAACGCGTCGGCGCGCGGTCGTACGCGCGCTGCTCGACGACCTTCCGGAGGAGCAATCCGAGGCCCTCGCGCTCCGGTTCATGCTCGGGTGGTCGCTGCTCGAAATCTCGGAGACGAGCGGCGCGCCCGTGAACACAGTGCGTAGCCGCCTCCGCCTCGCGAAGGAGGCGCTTCGACGGCGCATCGAGGCCGACCCGGCGCTCGCGGAAGACTTCGGTCTGAAGGAGGACGACGAGCCATGAACGTCGTCGATCTCCACCCCGAGGATCTTCTCGATCGCCATGCGCGTGGCGAGCTCTCGCCGGCCGAGGCAGATCGGCTCGAGCGTCACCTCGCGCAGTGCGAGTCGTGTCGGCTGGAGCACCAGGCGCGGACCGACTTCCGGAGCGAGGAGGACGTCGACGGCGAGGAGTTCGACGTCCAGCGTCTCCTTTCGGAGGTGCTCGCACCGGGGGCGGAACGCATGTTCTCACGGGAGCATTCGCTCGAGGGACAGCAGCTCCGTGCTCCGCCGCAACGTCGCTCGATCGGGCGGCGAATGCACCCTCTCCTCTTCATCGCGGCTGCGCTGCTCGTGGCTGGTGTCTCTGCCGCCGCAGGCTGGAAGGGCCTCAGTGCCATCCAGGCGCGATCCAGCGAGCTCGTCATGGTCGCGGGCGACACGCCGCCGCCGACGACCGCGCACGTGCGTCCGCGCAGTGCGGCGGTGAACACTCCGCTCGTGACGTCATCGGCTCCACTCGCGGTCGCCCCTTTGGCCGATCCGCCTCCGCCCGTTCTGGCGGCTACACCACTCGTCGGGCCGCTCGTCGCACCCTCCGCGCCATTTCCGGCGGCCGCTCGCGCCGGAACCGTACCTGGCTCGCCCGTCGCCGTTCGCTCCGCACCGCCGACGTGGACGGCGCCCAGCGTGAGCGTCACGATGGAACCAGCTTCCGGCACCGAACCTGTCGTCGGCGCCGCCGCCGATGCACCGGCACTGTTCGAGCGAGCCAACCGTGCGCGGCGCGCGGGGGATCACGATCGCGCCGCCACCTTGTACCGGTCGCTCATCGACCATTACCCGTCGTCGCCGGAGGCTCATGAATCGCAGGCGGTGCTGGGACGAGCACTGCTCGGTGATGGCGACGCGAGCGGGGCCGTCCGATGCTTCGACGAGTATCTGCGTGCCGGCGGTTCGGTCGGCGAAGATGTGATGGCCGACCGCGCTCTCGCGCTCGGGCGCCTCGGGCGCGCGCACGACGAGGCGGAAGCGTGGCGCCGCCTGCTGGGCAGCTATCCGAGCTCCGTCCACACGGAGCGCGCTCACGCACGCCTCCGCGAGCTGGGAGATCTCTGATCGGAACGGCGGGCGTCGTGCGACGTCGGATCATGTGCGCGCTCGTCGCCGCCCTCGCAGCGTCGGCGACGGCCATTCAACCGGGGAAGCGCGCGCGCGCGGATGACGCTGCGACGACTGCGGTCGACGTGACTGTCGCGGGGAGCGAGGACGACCTCGACACGTTCCTCGAAGCGCTTCGCGAGCCGCTCGAGGCGCTACACCTGCGAGTGCGCGGTGGACGGGGCGACGCGCCCGCCGATCATGCGAACGGGGGGCAACCGACGGTGTGGATCAATCTTCGGCCGGCGGACCACGTCGAGATCGTCGTCGGGGCGGGGACGAGGACGGTGCATCGATCGATCCCGCACGATCCGTCGCACGCGTCCCGTGCGGTCGTCGCGGAGGATGTCGCCTATGCAGTCCGGGCGACGCTCGAGTCATTGCTCGTCGAAGCGCCACCCATGGCTCCGCGTCCCGAGAACCCACTCCCGCCGCCAGTCGTCGAACCGGTGGTCGACGCGGCCGCTCCGCCCGTGCAAGCCCCCTCCTCGCCGACGGTCCCTCCGCCGCCAGACGGCTTCGGGCTCGATGTCACGGCCCTCGCAAACGTGCGCGGCGTTGCGGCGTCGACCGCCGTCTTCGGCGCCGCCGCGGCGGTCGACCTGGCGTTCTGGGGAAGGCGTCGCTGGCGCCCCTCGCTATGGATCCTCGGTGGATTCGACGCTCCCTTCAGCACGGTGCCGACCTCGGAAGTGGAGCTCACCACGAAGATCTATTCGCTCCGCGCCGTCGCCGATATCGAGTTGCTCCACGCGGGGCCACTCAGGTTCGCGGTCGGCGCGGGCTATGGGGTCGACTTCTTCCGGGTCGATTCGAACTACACCCAGACGCTCCCGATCATGATCGCTCCGCCGACGACCTTCGCCGACCCCGCCGTGACCGCCCAGTTCGTCGTGCGTGCCCGGCTATTCCAGAGCGCCGGTCTCCTGCTCGCAGCAACGCTCGACTACGACACCGCTCCGCACCACTATGTCGAGGCCAGTGGAGACGTCACGAGCAACGTCCTCGCGCCTTGGACCGTGCGTCCGGCGGTATACCTCGGCGTCTGCTTTCGGCTGACCGGCGCGTCAGGATGTGGGGGGGCGTGGTGAGTCGCGGGGGATCGCCGAGGGCTCTGGACACGGCGCTCGCGGCGCTGCTCACCTTGGTAGCGGCGTGCACCGAGGTCGACATCACGGTCGCGCAAGTCGGCGCCGGCGCCAGCGAGCCGTGCTCGGGCAACGCGGACTGTGTGGAAGCCGGGTCGGCGTTCTGCGCGAAGGCGTCCTGTGCGGCGACGAGCGGAACCTGCCTGCCTCTTCCCAGTATATGCCCCGACTCGTGGGCTCCCGTCTGCGGCTGCGACGGTGTGAACTACTGGAACGACTGCCTTCGTCAGCGCGACGGAGTTGCCGCGAGCGCACAGGGAGTCTGCTCGCTCGGCTTCGTCACCTGCAACGATACGGACGCCGCGTCGTGCCCCGTCGGCGACGCGATCTGCGACCGACTGGATCCCCAGTCACACGCCCCGGGTGCGCCCTGCAAGCTCTTGCCGATCGGCGTATGTCGCGTGATGCCCGACCAGTGCCCTCCGCCGGATGCAGGGGGGCCCGTATGGCAGTCATGCGGCGAGACAGGCGGCCCCCCAGGCTCCGGGACCGGCGGCAAGCCGCCTCCGAACGAGTGCGTCGACACCTGCAACGCGACGAAGCTCGGGCTCCCGTACCGCCGCGTCGAGACGTGTCACTGATGCGTTCCTGTCGCCTGGCGCTCCGCGGCCACGGCTCGCTCGAACACACCTGACTCTTCCCTCGACGCGGACCTCACGTTGAAGACCTGAGGGAGCGACTCGGGCGAAAGCTCGCGCAGGCGCAGGCGGAAAGCCCGGACGCCCCGTCCGTTCATGTCGCACACGACGAGATGAAACCTCGAGCCCATGGCCAGGCAATCGAGCGCGTCGTCCCATGTCGCAAGGGTGACCTGCACGGCGCCCGCGTCGACGAACGATCTCGCGGTCTCTCGCGCTGCGGAGAGGGTGTCCGCGACCGAGAGCAGCCTCGTGACGAGCGGCTCGCGCGTGCTCGGCTCGAGCGCGGGAGGCTCCGCCTCGCGCAGATCGTCGGCCGGGAGGGTGACGCGAACCGACGTGCCGTACCCGACGACGCTCTCGACTTCGAGCGTCCCGCCGAGATCCGAGATCTCCGCGCGCACCGCCGTCAACCCGAGCCCGTGAGTCGCAGCGTCCTTCTTGGTCGTGAAGAACGGGTCGCAAACGAACGGGAGATCCTCGCGCTCGATACCGACGCCGGTGTCGGTGATCACGACGGTCACCGTCCCGGCCGTGTCCTCGCGTGTCTCGAGCGTCACATGGTTCGCATGCGGCATCGACGGCGGGATCGCTTCGCCGGCATTGCGGAGGAGGTGCGTGAAGAGTCGAGCCAACCGCGGGAGGGTCGCCTTGACGCCGGAGACCGCAGCATAACGACGCTGCACGACGGCACGATCGCGAACGACTGCGCCGGACAGTCGGACGGCGAGCTCGAGCGCATCATGGACGTTCACCGAGGTCTCCGGCCGTAGATCCTCACGCGTGAAGCTCGCGAGCCCTCGGAGCGTCGCGGCCATGGAAACGGCGGCTGCGTGCGCAGCTTCGAGCGCCGGGACGAGCGCCGCTGCACCCGCCGCCGCCGCACCATCGAGCGCGGAGCGAAGGCTGCAAAGGCACGTCGACACATCCCCTTCCAGCTCGTACGACACACCCGCCGCGAGCTGGGAGAACGACGCGTCGCGAACGTCGTCGAGCTGGCCGGGAGCCGCGTGCGTCGGCTCGACCTTCCGGTAGCGCGCGAGGTAGTGCGTCACCGCGCCGACCGCGTTGCGGAGCGGCGAGACCGTCACGTCGACGTCGAAGCTCGAGCCGTCCGGACGTTGCTTCTGCGCGCGCATGACGAGCTCGTCGCAGCCCGGATGCGGGAGGATGCTGTCCATCGACGTCGGCGTGGGCCGAGCCCCTGCGAGGAGTAGCGCCGAGTGTCCGACGAAGTACTCGCGGCCGAAGCCTGAAAGCGACGCGAAGGCCTCGTTCACGTAGACGATCGTGGAGGCGATCACCCAGGGCTCGGCCGTGTAGATGGCGACGGGCTCGGTTGACCCATCGAGGGCCTGATGAGCGAGCGAGGCAATGGCGTGTTGGTCCAGGTCGGGGTGCGAGGAGACAGACATGATGACTTCCTTTCTCGGTCGAGGCAGCGAGATGGCCGAGGCCGTCCGGATACGCCGCGAGGAGATCTGTGTGGTCGAACCGACGAAGCGCTCTCCGGATTCCGTGTGCGATTGTTAGCGCGCGCATCCGGCCCGCCGCTGGCGCTATGGTTTGCTCTCATGGAACGCCCGGATGAGCCGCTGTCGGTCGTGTACGTCGAGGACGACGTGCGGATGGCACGGCTCATGGCGCGCTACCTCGAGTCTCACGGCGTCACGGTCACGCTCGCTGCGGATGGGCTCGCGGGCATCGCCGAGGTCGCGCGCGTACGACCCGACGTCGTGCTGCTCGACGTGATGCTCCCGGGCATCGATGGAATGGAAGTGTGCCGCCGGCTCCGCACCACGACGAGCGCCCCCATCATCATGGTCACGGCGCGCGGCGAGGAGGCCGACCGCGTCACCGGTCTCGAAGGGGGCGCAGACGATTACATCGTCAAGCCGTTCTCCTCACGAGAGCTGCTCGCGCGGATCCGCGCACAATCTCGCCGAGCTCGGGGCAGGAGCGGCCCTGCGTCGGCGAAGCTCGAGGTCGGCTCGCTGGTGATCGACGCGACCACGATGCGCGCATCCTGGCGAGGCGTAGCTCTCGCGCTCACGACGTACGAGTTCATGCTGCTGCGCGCCCTCGCGTCGCAGCCAGGGCGCGTGCTCTCGCGCGAGAGCCTCGTGGAGATCGTGCGCGGAAGTCCGGATGAGGCGTTCGATCGCTCGATCGATGTTCACATCTCGCACCTTCGCCAGAAGCTGGGCGACGACCCCAGGAACCCAGGTGTGCTCAAGACCGTTCGCGGTGCGGGGTACATGCTCGTGGACGACCGTGGCTAGAGCATCACGCGAGCTGACGGGCTCGGCCGTCACGCGCGCCCTGACGACGCTCCGTTCGCGCCTGGCGTTGCGCATCTACCTCGTAGGACTCGTCCAGTTCTCCCTCGTGGCCGTCGGACTCGTGCTGGTTGCGTGGGAGGGCCGACGCTCCGATCCGTCGATCGAGACGCTCCACGTCATCGCCGACTCGATCGCTGTATCGCCGGATGACGACGCGCTCGTCGCGTCAACGCTCGCGAACGCCGAGCAGGTCCTCCACACTTCGCTCGCGGTCTACGACGAGAGGCATCGGCTCGTCGCCGGCACGCCGCTCACCTCTCCGCCCCCTCCGCCGCCCGAGCCGCATCGAGCAACGCCCCCGGACGACGCTCCGCCATGGATCGCGCGCGACTCGTTCCCGCCGCCGCCGTTCGAGGGCCCGCCTCCAGGTCCCCCGCCGGACAGCCCGATACTCCATGTGCCGTTCGCGGGACCGCCGCATCCACCTCCGCACATCGGGCACCTCGCCGTACCGATCTCCATCGGCGACGGTCGGGTCTGGCACCTGGTGGTAACCGCGGCGCATCCGCTCGCGTCGGCGCTTCGCGGCGTGGGCGTGACGGTGGCGCTCGTGCTCCTGGTCGTCGGCGTCTCGTCGTGGCTCACAGCGAGGTCCCTCTTGAAGCCCCTTGCACGCCTGTCTGCAGCCACGCAGGCGTTCGGCGGCGGGGACCTCTCGGCGCGCGCGGAGGTCACGCGCCACGACGAGCTCGGTGACGTAGCGCTCGCGTTCAACCAGATGGCGGAGCGGGTCACGCTGGCGCTACGCGCCGAGAAGGAGCTGCTCGCGAACATCTCTCACGAGCTTCGCACACCGCTCCAGCGAATCCACATCGCCATCGACCTCGCGGCGGAGGGGGACGCCGACACTGCTCGCGAGTCGCTCGCGGAGATCGCGGAGGACCTAGGAGAGCTCGAGAAGATCGTCGAAGAGGTGCTTGCCGCCGCGCGTCTCTCGCTACGACGTGGCGATGGCGAAGCTAGCGCGCTGCCGAAGATCCACCTCGCGGTCGTCGACATGGCCGAGCTCCTCGAAAAGTCCGAGACGCGCTTCCGGTCGCTCCACCCGGACCGCGAGCTGCGGGTCGAGGTGAGGGGCAAGCTCCCGCTCCTCGAGGTCGACGCGGTGCTCATGCATCGCGCGTTCGACAACCTGCTCGACAACGCCCACAAGTACACCTCAGATCCGCGCGGCGCCGTGACGCTGGTTGCTTTCCAGGCCCAGCAGCTCCTCGTGATCGAGGTCCGCGACCGGGGGATCGGCATCGATTCCGAGGATCTGACGCGCCTCTTCGAACCGTTCTTCCGTGCCGACCGGAGCCGCGCGCGCACATCGGGCGGCCTCGGCCTCGGCCTCGCGCTCGCGAAGCGAATCGTGGGGGCGCACGGAGGGACACTCGGCGTCGAGAGCGTCCTCAGCGAAGGAACGACGGTGAGGATCGAGCTTCCGGTCCGGGACCCCCCGGCATAAGAAGCTCGAGAAGTCGCAATGACATCGGCAGCACGGAGGGTTCTGACGGCGACGGGAGCAGGGTGTGCCCTGATCGCCGCGTTCGCGTGCGGAGCGAGCACGACCAGCGGGAGCGGGTGCTCGGGTCTCTCGGCGTGCTGCGGTGGGCTCCCCGCCGCCAGCCAGCCGAGCTGTGATGCCGTCGTGAACGCAGGCAACGCGACGGTGTGCGAGGCCGAGCTCGCCGAGCTGCAGTGCTCCCGCAGCGGAACGGGGACCGGGTCGGCCACGGCCACGATGACGACGAATACGTCGGCCGAGGGCTGCGCCGGTCTGTCAGCGTGCTGCTCGACGCTCGAAGGTCAAGCGCAGGCGTCCTGCGAGGGCGTCCTCGCGCAGGATCCGTCCGCGTGCGCAGCGCAGCTCTCTCTGTTCATCGAGGCGGGCACCTGCAATTGAGCGCAGCTCTTGCTTCGAGCCGAGTGACGTGGACAGCGAATTATGGCGGTGTCCCCTTCCGCTCCAGCCACCGCGCGAAGAACGGCGGCTCCTTCCCCCACGCCGCGCGCGCCTCCTTCTCCGCGGCGGCCTCGATGATTCGCCCGAGACCGAACAGCTTCCCTTCGAGGATGAGCTCGTCCGTCCGCCGACACTGACCGTCGCCGATCGGCTCGACTCGGACCGTTCCCGACGTTCCGATGAGCTCGGGCAGACGAGCGTTCCGCGGCTGCACCATCCGCCACTTCCACTCGCTGCGCCCCCTGTCGAGCTCGCCGTGCTCCTCGTACGCGAACGCGTCTCCGACGATCTTCGCGAGCGGCTCCGGAAGATTCATCCGGGGGACAACCCGGAGCTTTCGCGTCGTCGCGGAGATCTCGAGCACCTCGAACCCGTTGAATCCCAGCCCGTCGAGGAACAGCGCGCGCAGGTAGGCCGGGTCCATCGAGACCTGCCAGAAGACGTCGGGGGTGCACGGCAGCAGAAACGTCTCGGTGACTCTCTTCATCGGGCTTCGCTCGTGGGCCTCGCCCCCGCCGGTGGGGTGTTACCTTTCATACCGCATGCGCACGCTCTCTCGCTCCTCCGTCGTACTGGCGCTCGTCCTCGGTCTCTTGCCCCGTGTCGCCTTCGCGCAGACCGACCACAAGATGGCGCCATTCGGCGGGGGCGCTCCGAGCCAGCCCGCCGCGGTAGGTCCGCTCGCGACGGCGCTGGAGGAGGCGAAGACGTCGGACTACTCGAAGGGCGGGGCCGACCTTGCCGCGATCTCCGGCGCGGAGCGGCCCGTCGCACAGCTCGCGCTCGCGCGCATCCTCCTCGAGCAGGGTCGTTACGCGGAGGCAGACCGGGCCGCGCAGGCGGCGGGCGGCGACGCCGACCAGAAGCTTCGGGCGCTGGCGCTCCGGGCGCGCGTTCTCTTCCTGCAAGGCAAGCAGGTCGAGGCCATCCGGCTGCTCGAGACCGGCAAGGGGCACGGTGGCGCCGGAGGCCGCGCTGTAAACCTGCTCCTCGGCGAGTATCGCATCGCGACGGGTCATCGACATGACGCGGACGACCCGCTGCACGCGATCATCGACGACTACAACGCTGACCGCGTCACGAGCACCGACGGCGAAGGGCTCGCGATGGCGGGTCGAGCTGCGTACCTCCTACGCTCGCCGAAGGACGCGAACAAGCTGCTCAACATGAGCGAGAAGGCGGACCCGACGTTCGTCGATGGGCTCCTGTGGCACGCGGAGCTCTTCCAGGAGACCTACGACCCCGGTCACGCAGAGGAGACCCTGAACCAGGCACGGAAGATCGCGCCGCACAGGCCCGACGTCGCGCTGCGACTGGCGCGCGTGAAGCTCGAGCAGACGCTCGATTACGACGCCGCCGACAAGCTGACGAAGGAGGCGCTCGCCGTGAACCCGCACCTCGCAGGAGCTCACGCGGTCCGGGCCTCCGTGGCGATGCGCGACGCCGATCTCGGCCTCGCGGCGTCGGAGGTGGCGGCGGGCCTTCTGGACGACCCGAACGACACGGAGCTCCTCACGTTACGTGCGACCGAGCGGCTCCTCGCGGAGGATCACTCGGGGTTCCTCGCGGCCAAGGCCGAGGTGTTCGCCCGCAACGCCGAGTTCTCGAGGTTCTACGAGATCGTGTCGGACTTCGCGGAGTGGGAGCACAGGTACACCGACATCATCGCGATGATGAAGGAGGCGGTGGCGCTCGACCCGAAGGACGGCAAGGCGTTCGCCGAGCTCGGCCTCACCGAAATGCGAGACGGAGACGAGCAGGACGGCCTCACGGCGCTGCGCAAGGCGTGGTCGCTCGATCACTTCAACGTGCGCGTCTTCAACACGCTCAACCTTTACGAGCAGACGATCGCGACGGCGTACGACCTCGCGCCCGACAACGTGTTCATCGTGCGATACCCGAAAGACGAGCACACCGTCCTTGCGCGCTACTTGCCGCGGCTCCTCGGCGAGGCGTGGGGTTCGATGAAGGCTCGCTACGACTTCGCACCGACGACCCCGGTGCAGGTGGAGCTCTACTCGAACCGCGAGCAGTTCAGCGTGCGCACGAGCGGGCTGCCGAACATCGGGATCGAGGGGGTGTGCTTCGGCCACGTCGTCGCAGCGATGAGCCCGCGAAGCGAACCGTTCAACTGGGGCAACGTCCTCTGGCACGAGCTGGGGCATGTGTTCGCCATCCAGCTCTCCAACAGCCGGGTGCCGCGGTGGTTCACCGAGGGGCTGAGTGAGTACGAGACCATCGTTCGACGACCCGAGTGGCACCGCGAGCTCGACCCGCAGCTCTACCAGGCGCTCGTTGCGGGGCGTCTCCCGGGCGCCGTGCAGATGAACCGGGCGTTCACGCACGCGACCGACGGCGAGGACATGACCGTCGCGTACTACGCGTCGAGTCAGATGCTCGTGTTCACCGCAGAGCAGTTCGGGATGCCCCGCATCGTTCGAGCGCTCGCGCTCTGGGGCGAAGGGAAGACGACTTCGGACGTCCTGCGGGGCGCTTTCGGTGTGTCACCCGAGGAGTACGACACGAGGTATCGAGCCTGGCAGCGAGCCAAGCTCACGCGCTACGACGGTCAGTTCATGCTCGACGATCGCCCGCCGAGCGTGGCGGAGGCGAAGGCGAAGGTGGAGGCGGCGCCGAAGGACGCGAAGGCCTACGGCGCGCTGGCGCTGGCTCTCCTCCACGAGCGCAAGGCGGACGAAGGGAAGGCGGCGCTGGCCGAAGCGCTCAAGCTGAACCCCGTCGAGCCGAGCGCGCTCTATCTTTCCGCGCGCATTGCGCTCGCGAAGAAGGACCTCCCGACGCTGCAGGCGCGGCTGGACGCGATGAGCGCCGCGCACATCGACGGCTATGCGGTCCAGATCGTGCGCGCGGAGCTGGCCGACGCGAAGAAGGACAAGGCCGCCTTCCGCACGGCGCTGGAGGCCGCCGTCCGCTTCGATCCGTCGCAGGCGGAGCCGATCAAGAAGCTCTATGCGATCGCCGAGGAGGAGAAGCACGTGGCGATCGCGACCGAGCTCCTTGGCAAGCTCGCGCTCCTCGACCAGCACGATCGCAAGGTGTGGGGGAAGCTGCTCGGAATGCTCGTCGAGCAGCAGCGATGGGAAGAGGCCGCGAGGGCTGGCGAGTCTGCGGTGTTCGTGGACGTCGAGAACGCTGCCGTCCACATCGGCTACGGACGCGCCCTCGCCGCGCTTGGGCAGCACGCGAAGGCTGCATTCGAGCTCGAGAGCGCGACGCTGTGCTCTGCGCCCCCCAAGATGCGCTCGACGGCGAACGCCCTCCTCGCGAAGGAGCGGCTTGCACTGAACGACGTCGCCGGCGCGAAGGCCGCGCGCGACGCCGCAATCCATCTCGACCCGTCGAACACGGAGGCGAAGGACATCGTCATCCCGTGACTCGCGAGGCCGGCCCGTAACGGTGCGTCACCTGGCCCCGTCGGTCATCGACGTCGGGCGGTCTTCCTCGCCCGGTCGGCCCCGGACCGCCTAGCCCCGCGCGCGACCCACCTGCAGCAGGCGGTCGACCTCGCACCGGCAGCGCTCCGTGAATAGTTCGAGGGGCTCGTCGGGGGTCGGTCGCATCGGAGCGCCGATCTCGACGTAGACGCGGGTTCGCTTCGTCTCGGCGAGCCGGGCCAGATGGCGCGCAAAGCTCTCTCCTCCGAAGGCGGCGCCGGAGCCGAGCGGGTAGACGATCGCGACCGGAACGACGGGGACGTGCGCCCGGCCTGCGGCGACGCATGCTCCAGGCTTGAAGGGCCGGACGGGGTCGTCGACGAAGGTCGTCCCCTCGGGGAAGACGCAGACTGTGTCGTGTAGCTCGAGCCGGTCGACCATCGCCTGGATGGCCTGCGCCCCGCTCCGCTTGCTGGCGCGGTCCACGAAGATGGTACCCGCCGCCCGAGCGGCGGGGCCGATGATGGGCCAGTGTTCGATGTCGCCGCGACTCACGACAGCTCCTCCGAACAGGGAGAGCAACACGGCGATGTCGATGATCGACCTGTGATTCGCGACGACGACCCGTCCGACGTCCGGGCCCTCCACGGTCGGGTCACCTGTGACGGCGAGTTCGACGCCGAACAGCGTGAGCAGCGCGCGTGCCCAAGTGCCGCTCCAGCGATCGCGTGCCACACGCTTCGCCGGGTGCCCATGCGCTCGTGCCACGCTGAGAAAGACCAGCGTGCCGGCCCCGAACGTCAGCCCGGCAAACCCCGCTCCACGAACCACCTCTCGCAACGCCACACGAGCAGCTTACCTCTCCGGCTGAATTCGTTCCGCTCCATGGAACGGCTAGTTCCGCAGTTCCACGGCTTCTGGACGCCCCGGCTGGACAAGCAGGCAGACGCGCTCGTAGTTTCGGGCACTTGCGACGCTGACGGGTTCTGGCACGGGACGTGGATACATGTCTTCACACACGGTGAGCGACAAGACGTCGCAGCCGCTCAAACCCTCGACACACACGCGTTCCACGGAACGCAGGAGCATTTCCTATGAACTCTTTCAGCAAGCTCGCCGCCTTCGCCAAGACCCTCCTCACGGACACGCGCGGTGAGGATTACGCCAACACGACGGCTTCGCTGTCGACGGGCGCCCGGACGGTCATCGCAGGGACGGTCATCGCCGCTGCCGCGGGCGGTGCGACGGTCGCCGCAAACAACGCGAACAAGCAGACGGACACGACCTCGCAGAAGGTGAACGCGGCCGGCGGCGCGCAGTCGACGACGACTCAGGCAGCGGCCTCGCCGTTCGCGAACCCCGGCCACTGACCCGCGGCGTCGATCGAGATCTCACACGGTAGTCCAGCGGCGGAGCAGACGGAGCGGAAGCGCTTCGTCCTGCTCCGCGCTGCGTTGGGGAGTGCACACATGCCTCCGATCGTCTGCCCACCTACGGGTCGATACCGTAGGCTTTCGTGAAATGAAGGGTCCGTCCCTGCAATGAAGCTCGTTCGCTGCGCGCCACCCCGGGGGGGTCTCGTTTCAGGGCTCATCGTTGTGGTCGCCGTCGCGTGCACATCGTCGAGCACAACGGGTGCGGTCGCAGGAACGCCGTATCTCGCGGGTACTTACCGAGCCGTAACCGCAGGTGCGATCGCCGAGATCACGTTCTACGCGGACGACCACTACCTCCTCGTCAACGGCGCGTGCGCCGACACCCAGCTCGGGACAAGCGCCGACGATGACCCCGGTGCTCCGCCCCCCCCTCTCGATGCCTGCGACGAGCTCGGCACCTACACACTCGATGCTTCGGGCGCCACGCTGACGCTGTCCCCGACCGATGGGGTGCCGCGTGCGTTGCCGTTCTCGTCGTCTCTCGCCGGGCAGTCGTTCGCGGTCAGCGACGCGCTCGCGCCGGGCGCCGGGCTTCGTGTTCAAGGGACGTCGCTCTCGGGGAGCGACGCTTCACTGACGTCCGGCGCCGACGCCTCTCTCGTCGGTGACAGCGGCGCGCTCGTCCCCTGTCCAGGCGGGACAATCACGAAGAGCGGGGTGCCACTCACGCATGCGTTCACGGCGGCCGGACAGTCGCTCGTTGGCGGAAGCCCACCCAGCGCGATGCCCGATCCGACGCAAGGCGGCCAGTGGAGCTGCACCGGCAGCTTCGACGGCTTCATCAGCAACGCGTACTACGTGACGACGTTCGGCTGCTCCGGCAAGAGCCCAGCGTTTCAGGACCCGGACGACAACTGCTGCGCCGCCGGCGCGCAGGTCGCAGCATCGAAGGGCCTGTGCGGGAACCTCAAGCCCGCGGCCAACTGCTCCAACTCCTGCGGAAGCAGCGGAACCTGCAACAGCTGGCGCGCGAGCCAGTCGGGCGGCACGGCGGCGAGCTTCGAGTGCGAGGAGATGGTCAACTACTACTCGACCGGTGCCGTCTCGTACGGTCTCGGGACACGGCTCTGCCTCTCGACGCCTGCGGGCAAGGGGATCGTCGTCCTCGTCTATGACGACGGCCCGTCGTGCACGATCGAGAAGCGCGTCAGCGCGCACGTCCTCGACGTATCGCCGCCGACGGCGCAGTATCTCTTCGGCGAGAGTCAAGTCAGCGCACCCGAGCAGAAGGCGGTCTTCGTGACGAGCGTGAGCCAGAGCACGCCTCTCGGCCCGAACGACTCGTGCGCGGCGGCCGCGGCGGCGGGAGCCGGCCCGTCCGCCGGAAGCGACGGTGGGGGCGCGTCCTCGTCCGGCCCCGATGCGTCGAGCTCTCAGGACGCCGGGTGTGCGTCATCGACTCCGTGCACCACCGACGCGAGCTGCAACCCGAGCGGGCCACTTGGCCTTGCCTGCGCGAACGGGGCCTGCCAGCCCGGCTGCCACACTTCCGCGCAGTGCGCCTCCGGGACATCTTGTTCGGCGGCATCCACCGGCGAGCTTGGCACCTGCCTCGCTGGCAGCGGTGGGGCGTCGTGCACCAACGACGGCGCCTGCAATCCTGGGGGGAACGGCGCCGGGATGATCTGCTCGAGCGGCACGTGTACGGCTGGATGCCGCGCAAGCTGGCAGTGCGCGGGGAACAAGAGCTGCCATGGCGGTCAGTGCAGCTGACGCGCACCCTCCGACGCGCCGTTCATTCGAGCTGCAGCAGGACGGGCTTCGCGGCAGCGACCCTCGACCTAGCCAGGATTGGTGCCGAGAAGTCCGCGTGGGCACGAAACCACGCAAGCGGACCGCCTTTCAGCGAGCTCTTTCCCACGACGGAGAGCATCAGGTCGACGACCTCGGGCGCGCGAATCATCCCGAAATCGCGGACGACGCTCGGCCACTGGCTTGCGGGCCACTTACGCAGAGCGATCCCCGCAAGCACGCGTGTGCCTCCTATCGCGACGACGCGGACCGACATGGGGGCCCTCCGCTCCGCTTTCGCGACCAGCTCACGCACGAGCCCCGGATCATCGTGTGCGCACTCTACCGCGCACTCCGGCCGTCCGAGCCCGCCCAGCTCACCGATGTCGAGCGTGATGTTGTTCGCGGTCGCCGTCGCGGCGGCACGACGGACCGCGACGGCACCATACAACGCGCAGTCGAGCGACCTCGCGTAGCTCAAGAGCCCACGCCCGCGTACCTGGTCGGCGGCGACGTAGGACTGTAGTCGCTCGTATACCGGCGCGAGCCTGACCCGCGCTGCTTCGCGCACCGGGACTGACGCGCGGAGCAGCAAGAAACCCAGCGCGTCGACCATCGCTCCCATACAGTCGCCCTTTGGAGCGGCGTGGGCGCCGGGATCGAACGCGTCGATCTCGTCGGTGAGCGCCTGGACCACGAGATCGGTGCCGACGACACACTCCACGCCGAACACGTAGCTGCGCGTCTGGAACCCGTAAATCTCGTCACCCGTGCGGAACATCCGCCGAAGGCCGGCGACCAGATCGTCCACTGGCGGCATCCCGGCGACCCCGAGCGCATCCTCCGCGAGCTTTGCCTCCTCTGCCTTCCGGTCGTTCCACCCCGCCGCGGTCGCCAGCGTGACCGCTGCCTCGACGCGGAGGTAGCGCATCAGCGTCTCTCGCGGCCACTCCGTGAAGTAGACCGGGTCGCCCGCGCGATATGCCTTCTCCGCGGATTTCTCCGGAGCGCGGTCGTGACGGTGACCGTCGAGCGCGACGATCAGGTTGGGCCAGCCGACACCGAGCTTGTCGTCGTCTCGAGGGTCGAAGCAGATGGATCTCTGCGCCATGATTCAAGCCTACCCCTCGCGGGCCCACAGCGCGTCCAGCCGCTCTGCGACGACGCGCGCGCTCATTGTCCCCTTGTAGACGTAGAGCGCCCCCGGCAGGTCATCGCCGAGCACCTCTTCGCTGACCCGAAGACGCGAGCTCACGGCGAACAGGACGCGCTCCGCCAGGCCCGCGCGTACGAGCTCGACGCGCTGCCAGACCGCAGCGCGGCTCCAGTACCCCATGACCTCGAGGTAGACCTTGATCCGTTTTCCCTCCGCACCTTCCCGCTCGAACACGAGGTCGGGCACCGTGAGGCCCACGCCTGGCAGGTCGAGGATGCTCGTCTTGGGCGAGGCCTTCCATGCCGTACCGAGCGCGGTGAACGTTCGTAGCAGCGCGGCCACCTCCTCCGGGAGCGGTGGCTCCCGTTTCCGCGGCGGAGTTGCGCCCTGATGCTGCATCCGAAAGACCAGCGGCCTTTTCTCCTTGCCCCAGCGGATGTCGGCGACGAGTCGCCAGGAATCGCACCCCTCCAGCGCGGGGAGCACGAGGGCCAGCTTCTGCCCGTACTTCGTGACCGATTCGAAGAGGCTGAACGGCCCGTCGATCACGACCTTGTATCCTTCGTCCGTCTTCGTGATCACATGGAGGAGCTGGAGGAACTTCAGCCGGCGGAAAAACGCGCGCGTGGCACCTGCCGACGCTGCCTGGATCTCGACCGCTATCTTCACCGCACGGAGGAGCACGGCCTGCGCCTGGCCTCTCTCGTAGAGCATGACGAGCTCGCGCGCGCTGATCGCCTCGAAGCGAAGGAGGAGCTGGGCGCCTCGCAGATCGGAGAAGAGGGCCTGCTCGAGCGCGTCTTTGGCCAGCTCTCGACGTCGCGCGATCTCCTCGAGAACCGCCTCGCGATCGAGTTGCTCGCCCGCCTCCAGCGCCGCGCGCATCGTGCTCGCCAGAGTGAAGACCTCTCGGCGGATGTCCTCGGGCGAGACCTCGGTCGCCGCCCCCCAGTCGCAGCGGTCGGTGAGCAGCTTCTCGAGCCCATCCTTCGTCTTGTAGTCGCGCGCCTCGGCGGTAACCGCCTCCAGCGCCGCCGTCACCTCTTCGAGCTTGCGCCCCACGCTTGCCGTGACCGCTGTGATGAGGCGAACCGCGAGGTCCTCCGCTCTCGCGCGCGAGTCGTCGCCAAGCGAGACGAGCGTGAGCTCCGCGCCGCGACGGCGGGCGTTGACGAGGTCAGCGGTAAGCACTGTGCTCCCTGCGTCGATCGCTCGTGTAGGTCTCGGTCGTTGCCTCTGTCACGAGCTCGTAGAGGACGGCGCGCTTGTCCCCCCGCTTTCGCAGGATGCGCCCGAGCCGCTGGACGTGCTCGCGCACGGTGCCGCTCCCCGAGAGGATGACCGCAACGTTGGCGTTCGGGACGTCGACCCCTTCGTTCAGCACCTTCGACGTCGCGACCGCGTGAAACGTTCCGGCGTCGAGACCCGCGAGGATCTCGCTCCGCTCCCGCACCTTCGTCTGGTGGGTCAGCACGGGGACGAGGAAGCGGCGCGCGATCGTGTACGCGGTCGCGTTGTCCTGCGTGAAGAGGATCGCGCGATCCGTCCGGTGCGCGTGGAGGAGGTGGCTCAGATACTCGAGCTTCGCGGCGGGAGCGAAGGCGATCTCTCGTTGCCTGCGGTACGCGGTCATCGCCCGACGCCCCTCCTCCGAGCGGGACGACAGCATGATGAACTCTCCCCAGCCCGAAGGCTGGCTCATGCGAATCCCGTGGCTGGTAACGAACTCCCGGTAGAGCGCCCGCTCCCGATCATGCTCCTCGCGCTCCTCCGGCGAGAGCTCGATCGAGACGCGCTCCGTCTCGTACTCCGCGAGATAGTCGCCGGAGAGCTCGACGATGTCCTTTCGGTAGGCGACGGGCCCGATCAGCGCGTCGAGCTCGAGGTCCTTGCCGTCGGTCCGCTCGGGTGTCGCGGTGAGACCGAGTCTGTACGGCGCGAGGAAGGCGCGCGCCGCGACGGAGTACGCAGGGCTCGGCAGGTGATGGCACTCGTCGAACACGATGAGCCCGAAGCGATCGCCGAGGTGCTCCGCGTGGATGTAGAGGGAGTCGTACGTCGTAACGGTGATCGGCCGCACGTCGTGGTCGCCGCCACCGACGACGCCGATCGGGCCGCCGAACGTCGCCCCGAGCAGGTCGTACCACTGCCGCACGAGATCCAGCGTGGGGGCGACCACGATCGTGCTTCGCTTCTTGTCGTCGATCGCGAGGACGGCGACGTGACTCTTTCCGGCTCCGGTGGGCAGCACGACGACGCCGCGCCCGCGCCGCTTTCGCCACGCGTCGAGCGCCTCCGCCTGGTACGGGCGAGGGTCCCGGTGGACGCGCGCGCCGCCGTCGAGGGTGAGGTACTTGCGTGCCTCGTCGGCGTACGGAGTCTTCGCGACGACGAGCTTCTGCACAATCTCGGCGTAGGCAATCGCCGGCGCGCGGTGACACTCCGTCCGTGCGTCCCACTGCCATGCGGCTGTGAGGGCGGGAGAGCTCTCCTCGCGCCCCCGGCCACGCAGCTCCAGCGTCCCTGCCATAAACGAGAGGGTGAGCACGGACGTCTCGCGTAGCACCTTCCCGCCGTTCCCGTACTATCCTCCCGCCCGATCGTGATGCAACCGCCCTCGCTCCGCCCCCGTCGCACTGCCGCTCCCACGCCAAAGACAGCAGCGCCCGACCCTCTGGGTCGCGCGTTCGATGGTGCCATCGCGGGAGAGGTGAGGCCTCTCTATGCGTTCCTCGCGCGCCACTCGGGGCTGCCCGGCGTCAAGGCCAACGCCAACATCATCCTCGCCTTCGCGAGCCACGCCGCGACGCGCGGAAGACGCGCCGACGCGCTCGTCCGGACGATGGTGCTCCTCGATGCGGACCGCGCGCCGGGAGGAACGGAGCTCGAGATCCTCCCCGTGTGTGGCGTGGCGGCGATCGCGGCACGCGCCGTGTCGGACGCCAAGATCGTCCCTGCGAGCCTCGAGCTTCTCGAAGCGGCGGCGGAGGACCTGCGCTACCGCGTGCGCGACGAGGTCCCGCGAGCGCTCGCACGCATCGGCGCCATCCGAGGCGAGCCTCTCGTGGCCGAGCTCAAAGGCTGGATGGACGGCTTCTTCCAGTCGGCGGCGGTCCTGATCGCGGCGACCGACAACGGCTGGCTCTCGACCATTCACTCGGACACCGAGATCGTCCTCCGCCTCGATGAAGCGTTCCAGCTAGCGCGCGGGGCGGATCGCGCGGACGAGCGCTACCCGGGCTACAAGGCGCTCATCGAGGCGCTCTCGGTCACGCCGGGGGTGATCGCCGCTCGCTTCGGCGCACCGGTGTTCGATCGCCTCGTCGCCTGGAGCACCGTGAAGGAGCCGATGCTGCGCGAAGCCATCGTGAAGTCGCTCGGCGGTACGCGGCTCTCGAAGCGGTTCGCCGCCGACATCGCGCGCGTCCACGCGGCGCTCGCCGCGAGCGCCCCTATCAGGCGCGACCCGAAGACGGACGTCGGTCCGACGCGAGGGCGCGGGAAGAAGCGCAGGTAGTGGCTAACCGCGGCGCGCGCCCACTCCGGCGCTCAGGAGCGCGCCGGGCCGGAGGCTCATCGCAGCCGCGTCGTCCACGATCTTCGTCGCCGCCGCCGCGCGCTCGGCCTTCTTTCGCAAGGTCGCGTGGTCGATCACCGAATGCCCCTCGAGGAGATCGAGGTAGTCGAGGTTGAGCCGCCCACCGCTCGGCAGGATGAAGATGCCGTACAGGTGCGCCGCCTTCGTGACCTCGGCGACGAGGGGCCTCGGGACGTGGAGCGCGGCGTGGGTGATGAGGTGGATGACCGGGTCCTTCTGCTCGCGGGTGCGGACGAGGGCGATCTCCGTGGCGAGCTGCGCAAAGACGCGCGCCGGGTTCCGCCCCCGCTCCCCCTTGAAGCCAAGGAGGTACGAGGCAGGGAGCTGGCCCGGCCGCGGACGCTGGACGTCGTACAGGCGGGAGTCGAAGAACCGCATCCAGACCTCCTCCCCGGCGAGCTGCAGCTTCTTCCCGAGCGCGATCGCGAGCCCGCGCGCGAAGACCTGCCGCTCGCCGCGCATGGAGGCAGATGCGTCGATGAGGAAGTAGTGAAGCCGGCGCGCCTCCTCCGGTGCTTGCTCTCGCGTGTAATAGAGGATCTCCTGGTCGAGGAAGCGACGCGCGAACTCCTCGGGGTCCCACGCGAGCTCCGTGAGCACCATCGAGTCGAGCGACCCGCGCGCGCCCAGCCCTGCATATCCGTCCGAAGAGCTCGTGCCGGATGCGCGCGTTCGCTTCGTCTCGAGCACGCTCGGGAGCAGCTCGAGGGAGAACCGCACGATGTCGTTCGCGCTCGGTGAGGCGAGAGCCGCCAGGAGGTCGACGTGCGCGAGCGCGCCCGCAGCGCTCGAGGCCGGACCGAGCATCCCGAGAAGGCGCAGGGTGTCGATGTCGAGCGCGTCGGCCAGGGTCAGGAGGTGGAGCTTCGTTCGCGTCACACCGTCGAGCATCGCGACCTCGAACGTGCGCGCCATCACCTGGAAGAGCGCCGGGAGCTGCTCGTCGAGCGCGCGCGCGAGCTCGGGGTCGAGCGGGAGCGTCGCCCGGTAGCCCGCGCGCGTCCCAGGGGTGGCGGGGGACCCCCCCACGATCAGCGTCGCGAGCGACCCGAGCATCCGCGCCAGGATCACCGTGATGAGATCGTCCCCGAGCCGGAGGGCCCGCGCCTTCGCGCTCGCCTCGCTCTCCGCGATCTCGAGGACGATACTGACGTAGCTCGCGTGCAGCGCGGCCACGGGCGCGGTGGTCTGGCCGGCGCGAGCCTCGCCTCGTCCCATCCGCGCGAGGATCGGCTCGGCGCCCGCGCGCGGCCCGATGTTCACCTCGTCGGCGGGCGCTGCGTACAGCAGCCCGAGATCATGGACGAGGAAGAACGGGAGCGTCAGCCCGAGCCGGTCGAGATCGCGATACCACTTGATCGCGCGGACGATGTGCATCGGTCCGTGCGGCCTCACGACGCTCAGGAGGAGCCCTCCGAGCGGCCCGACGAACGCGACGTCCTTCGCTTGCGCCGCCGTGACAGGCATGTCGCAGACCCGAGCCCGCTATGCGGTCGGGGCGGGCGGGCGCCAGCGAAGAACCGGCTTGCGCGCCGCCCTCGCCTCGTCGAGGCGGCCGAGGCGCGTGACGGTCGGAGCATCTGCGAGAACCGCCGGGGTCTCGTGCGCCTCGCGCGCGATCGACTTCATCGCGACGATGAACTGATCGAGCGTCTCCTTGGACTCGGTCTCCGTCGGCTCGACCATCATCGCGCCTGCAACCAGGAGCGGGAAATACACGGTCGGCGGATGAAACCCGTGATCGATGAGGCGCTTGGCGATGTCGAGCGTCTTCACGCCGGTCTCGTGGAGGAGGTTCTTGTCCGAGAGGATGACCTCGTGCATGCAGAGCGCGTCGAAGGGGACGAGGAACGTGTCGCGAAGACCGACACGCAGGTAGTTGGCGTTGAGCACGGCCATGTCGGTCGCCGACGACAGCCCGTCGCGCCCCATCTCCCGGATGTACGTGTACGCGCGCACCATCATCCCGAAGTTGCCGATGAAGGAGCGCAGCCGTCCGACGCTCTTGGTCCTGTCGTAGTCGAGCCAGTAGCCACCGCCCACTTCGCGCGGCCTCCTGATGACCGGTCCGGGCTGGTACGGCTCGAGGATCGCCTTGAACGCGACGGGGCCGCACCCTGGGCCGCCGCCGCCGTGCGGGGTCGTGAAGGTCTTGTGCAGGTTGAACTGCATGATGTCTATGCCGAGGTCGCCCGGCCGCGCCCGGCCCATCAGCGCGTTCAGGTTGGCGCCGTCGCCGTACACGAGGCCCCCCTTCGCGTGGATCATCTCGGCGATCTGCGGCAGGTGGCGCTCGAAGAGCCCGAGCGTGTTCGGGTTCGTGATCATGATCGCCGCGGTGTCGTCGTCGATCAGGCTGGCGATGTTCTCGGGGTGAATGACGCCATCGCTGCCGGTCTGGAACGGGACCGAGACCATGCCGCTCAGGGTGCACGAAGCTGCGTTCGTGCCGTGCGCGGAGTCGGGAACGAGCACGCGCTTCGGCGAGCGGCCCTGCGCGTGCTGATGCGCGCGGATCATCATCAGCCCGGTCAGCTCACCCTGAGCCCCTGCGGCCGGCTGCAGCGTCACGCCGTCCATGCCGACGATCTCGGCAAGCGCTTCCTGGAGCCCGACCATGAGCTCGAGCGCGCCCTGCGCGAGGGCCTCGGGGGCGTAAGGATGAAGGCGCGCGAAGCCGGGCAGCCTCGCCGCCCACTCGTTCACCTTCGGGTTGAACTTCATCGTGCACGACCCGAGGGGATAGAACTGCGTGTCGATCGCGAAGTTCTGCTGCGAGAGGCGTACGAAGTGACGGAACGCCTCAGGCTCGCTCACCTCGGGCAACCCGGCGGGCTCGCGGCGCGACGTTGCGCCGAAGTGCCGAGACGCGTCGACCTCGGGCACGTCGAGCGGCGCGAGGGAGAGGGCGGTCCGACCCACCGAGCCACGCTCGAAGATCGGCGGCTCCTTGAACGACAGCCCCTGGACAGCGTCGAGCATCGGCGGCGCCTTACTTCTGGTCCCAGTTCCCGCCCGCAGGCGGTGCTCCCGTGGAGCTATTGTCGCCGTTGATCGACTCGAGCTTCGGCTCCATCCGGTCCTGCTTGATGCAGTTCCAGGTGCTGCCGATCTCGTCCTCGCCGAGGCCGAACTGACCGTCGAGCTTCGCGGTCTTGTGGTTGTTCGTCTCCTCGACGCGGTAGACGAACACGCCCTTGCCAGACAGCTCGGCGGACGGTCCGATGAGGCCGTAGGTGTGCTCCTTCCACGTGAAGTGGAAGACGTTTCCGACCTTGGTGCCGCTCATCTCGCCCCAGCGGCTCTGATCGGCGCGCTTCCACCGACCAACGATGGTCGTGCCGTTCTCGACGAGGTGGAGGTAACCGAAGACAGGGTGGAAGTAGACGCCGCGCCAGCTCTCGCTGTCGGGCATGTCGCTGGCCTTGATGTTGGCCACCTTCGGACCCCCGTCTCCGGTGCAGCCGACGGCGAGCACGCCAAGGCTCGTCGTCGCGAGACCTGCGGCCACCCCCGCCGTCAGAGCCAGCACCCGGGAAGCGCGCGAGATACGACCTGATTTCATGGCGCGCAGTCTAGTGCAGGTACGGGTGCTCGGTCTACGCGGTCGCGTCGCCGCCGTCCTCTTCGAGCGCCGCCCCGTGGCACTTCTTGAACTTCTCGCCGCTGCCGCACGGGCAGAGGTCGTTGCGTCCGACCTTCGGTGCCTCGCGCCGGATCGGCTGCGGGAGCGCGCGAGGAGCGGGAGCCGGGGGCCTTCCGCTCGGGGTCGCACCTTGACCGTCGTCGCCGCCGTCGACGTCCGAGCCGTGGCGCATCTGCATCGCCTGGGCCGCGAGGTTGTGTCGCTCGAGGTCCTCGCGCTCGAGGCGCTCGATGTCGTTCTCCTTCTTCACCTGCACGCTGAAGACCTTGTTGCAGACGCTGGAGCTGGTCGACGCCATCATCGTGACGAAGATGTCGTAGCCCTCCTTCTTGTACTCCTGCTTCGGGTCCTTCTGGCCGTAGCCGCGGAGGCCGATGCCGTCGCGCAGGTGCTCCATGTTCGTGAGGTGCTCGACCCACGCGCGGTCGATCTCCTCGAGGTAGTAGTGGCGGAAGATGCGCAGGACGAGCTCCGTCCCCTGGCTCTTCTCGCGGTCCTCCAGCTCCTTGAGCGCCTGCGTGTAGAGCAGGTGCGCCAGGTCCTGGAGATCGACCGTGTGCTCGTAGTCGACCGGCTTCACCGAGAAGTGCTCGATGAACCCGCTCTTGAGCCCCTTCATGTCCCAGTCTTCCGGCGGCTTGCCGTCGGGGCAGCACTCTTCGACGATCGCCCCCACGATGCCGTCGATGAGGTCGAGGAGCCGTTCGCGCTGCTCGGAGAGGCTCTGCGGGATCTCCGCGATGAGGCGCTCGTAGACCGCGGCGGGCTTCTTCCCGTCGTCGTCCTTGAAGTCCACCTTGTAGCCCCAGTACTGGTAGAGGTCGCCGCGCAGCGACTCCAGCGAGTAGAGCTCGACGATCTCGTCGATCTTGGTGGGCTTCTTGAGCTCCTCGCCCCCCTCCTGCACCCCCTGGCCGGGCAGCGGCGTGCCGTAGTGGAGGAGCATGTCGCGGATCGCCGGCTCGACGTCGTCCTTGAGACGCGCGAGCGGCTTGATCTCGCGGATGCGCCCCGTCGGCTTGCCGGTGTCGTCGAGGTACTCGGGGGTGTAGGTGCCGATGAGGAGCTGCTGACGGATCTTGTAGACCGTCTTCCGCTGCTCGCTCATCACGTCGTCGTATTCGAGGACGTTCTTCCGCATGTCGAAGTTGCGGGCCTCGACCTTGGTCTGAGCGTCGCCGATCGACTTGGTCACCCAGGGGTGCTCGATGGGCTCGTCGTCGGGCATGCCCATGCGCTCCATCAGCGATTTGACCTTGTCGCCGGCGAAGATGCGCATGAGATCGTCGTCGAGCGAAAGGTAGAAGCGGGACGAGCCCGGGTCACCCTGACGACCGGCGCGGCCGCGGAGCTGGTTGTCGATGCGGCGTGACTCGTGCCGCTCGGTCCCGAGGATGTGGAGGCCGCCGAGCGCCTTGATCTCGTCCCCCTCGCGCTTGCAGTCCGCCTCGTGGCGCGCGGTGACCTCGGCGAACGCCTCGGGCTCCTTGTTCGGGTCGCGCCCCGCCTCGATGAACTCGAGCTTCGCGAGCATCTCGGCGTTGCCGCCCAGGATGATGTCCGTCCCGCGGCCGGCCATGTTGGTCGAGACGGTGATCGCGCCCTTGCGACCGGCCTGCGCGACGACGAAGGCCTCCTTCTCGTGCTGCTTCGCGTTGAGGACGGCGTGCGGGATCTTCTTCTGCTTCAGGAGCTTCGCGACGGCGGCGCTCTTCTCGACGCTGGTCGTCCCGACGAGCACCGGCTGGCCGCGCTCGTGGTACTCGAGCAGCTCCTTGGTGACGGCGACGAACTTCTCCTTCTCGGTCTTGTAGACGAGGTCCTCGTGATCGACACGCGCGATGTTGCGGTTGGTCGGGATGACGACGACGTTCAGCTTGTAGGTGGAGTGGAACTCCTCGGCCTCGGTGTCGGCCGTGCCGGTCATGCCCGAGAGCTTCTTGTAGAGGCGGAAGAGGTTCTGGAAGGTGATGGTCGCCATCGTCCGCGTCTCTTCCTGGACGCGCACGTTCTCCTTCGCCTCGACCGCCTGGTGCAGCCCCTCTGACCAGCGCCTGCCCGGGAGCACGCGGCCGGTGAACTCGTCGATGATGAGGACCTTGCCGTCGTCCGCCACGAGGTAGTTCACGTCCCGCTTGTAGAGGGCGTGGGCGCGGAGGCACTGGTTCAGGATGTGGAGCGACTCGAGGTTGATCGGGTCGTAGAGGTTCGTGATGCCCATCAGCTTCTGGGCCTGCTCGACGCCCTCGTCGGTCAGCGAGACCGAGTGCTGCTTCTCGTCGACGACGTAGTGCTCGTCCTTGCGGAGGCGCGGGATGACCTCGTTGATGGACGGGTACTTGTGGCTGGAGGCCTCGCCCTGGCCGCTGATGATGAGCGGAGTGCGCGCCTCGTCGATGAGGATCGAGTCGACCTCGTCGACGATCGCGTAGTGCAGATCGCGCTGGAAGTACTCCAGCGAGCTGAACTTCATGTTGTCGCGGAGGTAGTCGAAGCCAAACTCGTTGTTCTGGCCGTAGGTGATGTCCGAGAGGTAGGCGTCGCGCTTCTCGCGGTCGCGCTGCGAGTGGACGACCGTGCCGGTCGAGAGCCCGAGGAAGCCGTAGAGGCGCCCCATCCACTCGGAGTCGCGCTTGGCGAGGTAGTCGTTCACGGTGACGACGTGGACCCCTTTGCCTTCCAGGGCGTTCAGGTAACAGGGGAGGGTCGCGACGAGGGTCTTGCCCTCGCCGGTGCGCATCTCGGCGATCTGGCCCTTGTGCAGGACCATCCCTCCGATGAGCTGTACGTCGAAGTGGCGCATCTTGAGCGCGCGCTTCCCGGCCTCGCGGCAGACGGCGAACGCCTCGATCTGGATGTCGTCGAGCGTGGCCCCCTTGTCGAGCTTCTCCTTGAATTCCGAGGTCTTGGCCTTGAGCTCGGCATCGGACAGGGCGGAGATGCGAGGCTCGAAGGCGTTGATGGCCTCGACCTTGGGGCGGAGCTTCTTGACCTCACGCTCGTGCGAGGTACCGAGTATCTTCTTCAGGGCCCAGGTGAGCATGCCGTCGGAGTGCCTTCTGCGGGGAGGGGTGGAGCGGGCGAGGAACGTAACCGCGCAGGGCCCCAAGCGCAAACCGGGTCTTCAGTGGGGCCTTTGGGAACGCCGACCTGGAGATGACCGTGCGTTCACGGCGGTTCCGAGGAGATGACAATTCTCGCGCTCGGGGCGTTCCCGGTGACCGTGATTCGTCCTTCGGTCGAGCTGCGGGCGAGGTGAACGACGCGATCTGCGGCGGTTCGTGCGGCGCGCAGTGCGGGCGTGATTCCTGCTTCGGCAGCCGCATCCTCATGCGTCGCGTGTCCTCGATCGGTGCAAGCGCTCTCGTGGTCCTTGTCGCCGCCAGCTGCGGAGAGGTCGGCTCGATGGCGCCCCCGTTCGACGCGGGGAGCACGTCGCCCACGGACGGAGCGCTGAAGCGGCCCGACGCTCGAGCTGCGGACGGAGGGGAGCCCGCGCACGGCGGTGAAGGCGGCTCGGGTCGCGACGCGTCGATGCCGAAGGACGCCACGGTGCCGAAGGACGTCTTCGCTTCGAACGACGTCTTCGTTCCAAAGGACGTCTTCGCTCCGGACGACGCCCCGGTCGCGAAGGATAGCTTCGTCGCGGAAGCCGCCGCGCCCCACGACGCCGGGCACGACGCAGTGTCGAATCCCTGCAACCCCGGCGATTCTCTCTGCGGCGGCGCCTGCGTCGACGAGCAGACCAACGACGCCAACTGCGGCGGCTGCGGGCTCTCGTGCAGCACCACGTGCACGGTCGGCGAGTGCGTCGTCGTGCTCGCGTCGTGGGGGTCGGAGACCACACCGGGTCTGGGGGTCAGCTCCACGGACGTCTACTGGGCGAGCGCTATCGATGGTGGCGAAAGCGGCACGGTGGCGGGAGCCAACGGCCGAATCCTGACCGTGCCGATCGGCGGCGGCGTGACGACCACGCTCGCCTCCGGACAGCCGGGCTGCGGGCACCTCACGGTGCACGGTGAAACCGCCTACTGGAACACCTCGGCGATCGGCAGCGAGACGACCGGCGCGATCGTCTCCGCGCCGCTCGCAACGGGCAACCCCTCGACGATTGTCTCCATCCCGCTTCACGCGAACAGCATCGCTGCGGACGACGCGTACGTTTATTGGATGAATGCCGGGCTCATGAAGGCGTCGCTCGACGGTCTCACGGTGACGACCCTTGTCCCCAGCACAGGAGGGGCGAACGATCTCGTCCTGAGCACGACGAACGCGTTCTGGACGAGCGGCAACTTCGTCATGACCGTCCCGCTCGCCGGCGGTAACGCCACGCAGATCGCGTCGATGCCAAGCGGCGGCTACGTCGCGGTCGACGCGACCAACGTCTACTGGGCGGCGGACTGCAAAGCCTACGCGGGCAGCCCTGGATGTTCCGACGGTGCAGTGATGAAGGCGCCCCTCGCGGGGGGTACCGCGGTCACGCTCGCCGCAGCCAGCGCAACGGCCATCGCCACGGATGGCACGAGCGTCTACTGGGGAGACGACAGGGCGAACGTCGTGATGAAGGTCCCGACCGGCGGAGGGACTCCCGTCACGCTCGCTCAAGGCCTGCCCATGAAGATCGTCGTCGACGCGACCAGCGTCTACTGGGAGGACATACCGACATCCAACATCATGAAAGTGACGCCCAAGTAGCGCCGCGATTCAGCCCGCTCGCCGCCAGGGTCCGCCGCCCGCCTACTCGCCGAAGGTGAGCGCGCCGGCGGCATAAGGCGCGGTGGCGAACGCGCCGTTCGCGGTCGCGTTGTGGTTCGCGTCGAACGTGAAGCGCGACAGCGTGTTGTTGCCCTGGTTCGTCACGTACATCTCGCCCCACGGCGCGAAGGCCATGGCGACGGGCGTCGAGAGGCTGTTGCCGGTGATCGTGCCGTTGGCCGTCGCGACGCCGGTCGCGCTCAGCGAGTAGCGCACGATGGAGTTGGCGCCCGAGTTGGCGATGAAGAGCTCGCCCCACGGTGTGACGACGTCGCCGTTCGGGTTGCTGAGACCGTTCCCCCCGAAAGGCGTGAGAGCCGTCACCGTATCGTTCGCCGCGACCAGGTACGGCTGGACCGTGTTCGTCCCGCAGCACAGCGTGGCGTACGCGACGCGAGAGGTCGGAGCCCAGGCGATGCCGCGGAGGTTCCCGTTCAGACCCGCGGAGATCACGCCTGCGTTCGCGACGACCCCCGCGGCGTTGAACGAGAACTGCTGGATGTTCCCTGCGCCCGAGTTCGCCACCCACAGCTGCTGGTCGACGAAGATCACGAGCTCGGGCCCGGACACGCCCGGGATGGTGCCGTTCGGGGTGAGCGTGGTGAGGGGGTTCAGGTAGCGCTGGATGAAGCCCCCGCCGTAGCTGCCGACGAAGAGCTCGCCGGTCGGCCCGATCGCCGAGTAGTTCGCGCTCGCCAGCGGCGTCGTGGCGACGAACACCGGGCCGCCGGGTTTGTTGGCGGAGTAGTGCACGAGCACGTTGCCCGAGTAGTCGCCCATGTACAGGTTGCCCGTGGCGGCGCACGTGAAGCCGTTGCAGACGCCCGAGACGCAGTCGGTGTTCGCGTCGCAGGCGGCGCCGTTCACGCAGCTCGGGGCGCACGCGGGGGGTGCGCACTTGCCCGCGGTGCAGACGTCCGACGCGCAGTCGCCGTTCGCGCCGCAGACGTTCCCGTCGGCGCAGGTCGGCGAGCACGCAGGAGCCGCGCACTTGTTCGCGGTGCACACGTCCGACGCGCAGTCGCCGTTTCCGGCGCACGCGTTGCCGTCGGGGCAGCTCGGCGAGCACGCGGGAGGAGCGCACTTGCCCGCGGTGCAGACGTCGGACGCGCAGTCACCGTTCGCTCCGCAGACGTTCCCGTCGGCGCACGTCGGCGAGCAGGCGGGGACCGCACACTTGCCGTTCACGCACGAGCCCGACGCGCAGTCGCCGCTGACGCCGCAGTCGTTCCCGTCGGCGCACGCAGGGGAGCACGCGGGGGCCGCGCACTTGGCGTCGGTGCACACGCCGGACGCACAGTCCCCCGCCGCGCCGCAGGCCAGACCGGGACCGCAGGCGGGAGCGCACGCAGGCGCCGCGCACTTGGCGTCCGTGCACACGCCGGACGCGCAGTCCCCCGCGGCTCCGCACGCGTTGCCGTCCACGCACGTCGGCGAGCACGCAGGCGCCGCGCACTTGGCGTCCGTGCACACGCCGGACGCGCAATCCCCCGCGGCTCCGCACGCGTTGCCGTCCACGCACGTCGGCGAGCACGCAGGCGCCGCGCACTGACCGCCGGTACACACGCCGGAGGCACACTCGGCGCCGGAGCTGCAGGCGTTGCCGTCCGGGCAGGCGGGGGAACACGCGGGGGCAGCGTCCGTGGCGTCCGAGTGCATCGCGTCGCTCGCGGGCGACACGTCTCCCGACGCGTCCGCGACCTGGCCAGCCTCGTGCGCATCCTTGGCCTCCGCGGCGTCAGGCACCGTGGCGGCGTCCCCAGGGCCGACCTTGCCTCCGTCGTGACCGGCGTCGTGACCTGCCTCTTTTGCCGCGTCCGAGCGCCCCGCGTCGTGAGTGACACCGCCGACGTCCATCGCCGCGTCCACGCCGGGCTGGCTAGTGGCGCTCGACCCGCACGCCGTCGCCGCGGGAACGATGAGCAGAAGGGCGACCGAGCGGAGAGAAGAGAGACGCCGACCCGATGCAGTTCTCATCTTGCGAAGCTACGAGAGCCACGCACTCACGACAAGGTCGGATCCAGCGGCCGCGATCTACGCTGCCAGCCGCAGCAAGAGCTCCTTGACCTCGGCGTGCCAGTCACCGTCCGGCGCGCTCTCGTCCCACAGCTCGCGCAGCTCCGAGCTCGCGAAGACGCGCTCGACGGCGCGCTGCGCGAGACCGACGTCGATGTCGGCCACCTCGTTGCGGTGCTCCTTCAGCCACTCGCGCGCGTCGTCGTTGAGGCGGTCGTCCCCCTTCCCCTGCGCGGCGGCCACGAGCTCGGCGGCCGCGAGCGCTGCCGAGCTCTCGTCGACCTCGAGGTACGTGTCCGCGTCGGCATCGGCGACCTCGCCGAGCGCGCTGGTGATGCCCGAGGCGTCCCCCTCGAGGAGATCGCCGAGCCAGTCCATCGCCGAGTCGTTCGCGAAGCTTTCGTGGCCCCAGGCACCCATGGCGGTACTTTTAACCACGGCGACGGCGGGCGTCCACGTCGCAATGGCCCGGATGAGACTCGAGAGCACGGGGTCATCCGTGACGCCTGCGACGATGGCAGTCGTGCCTGCGACGATGGCGGTCGTGCCTGCGACGATGGCGGTCGTGCCTGCGGCGATGGCAGTCGTGCCTGCGACGAAGGCAGTCGTGCCTGCGACGATGGCGGTCGTGCCTGCGACGATGGCGGTCGTGCCTGCAGCGATGGCGGTCGTGCCTGCAGCGATGGCGGTGGTGCCTGCGACGATGGCAGTGGCGCCAAGGGTCCAAGCGGCCGTGCCATCGGCGATGGAGGTGTTGCCGTCGAGCCGAGCGGCCGTGCCATCGCCGATGGCACGAGTGCCACCGACCTGACGGGGTCCTCAGCTGGCCGAGACGAGCCTCCCGGAGCGGTAGTCGTCGATGGCCTGCCGGATCTCGGCGTCCGTGTTCATCACGAACGGGCCGTAGCGCGCGATGGGCTCGCCGATGCGCACGGCGGCGCACAGGAGGAACCGACCGGAGTCGCTGCTCTCGACCGAGAGGGTGCTCCCGCCTTCGAGGACGGCGAGCTGACCGGCGCGCACCACCGTGCGGCGCTCACCGAGGCTGACGCTCCCGTCGAAGACGTAGGCGAACGCGGCGTGGGTCTCGGGGAGGCGATGGGTGAAGCGGCCGCGCGCGGGGACACGCACGTCGATCATGGTCGGCGAAGTGACGATGCCGTCCACAGGGCCTCGCAGTGTACCGACCTCGCCTGCGACGACACGCACGCGCGCGCCGTCGGCGAGGGTCGACTCGGGGATGCTGGCGGGGGGAAGGTCTTGATACCTGGGAGCGATGAGCTTCTTTGCGGCGGGGAGGTTCACCCAGAGCTGGAAGCCCCACATGGTGCCGGAGGGGGTGCCCTGAGGCATCTCGGAGTGGATGATGCCGTGCCCTGCGGTCATCCACTGCGCGCTGCCGGGCCCGAGGTGGCCATGGTTGCCGAGGCTGTCGCGATGGTCGACCGCGCCGTCGAGGACGTAGGTGACGGTCTCGAAGCCGCGGTGCGGGTGGCTCGGGAAGCCGGCCATGTAGTCCTCAGGGCGGCTCGAGTGGAACTCGTCCAGGAGCAGGAATGGGTCGAGCGACGACAGCGCGGCGCCGCCGAGCACGCGGCGGAGCTTGACGCCGGCCCCTTCGACCGTCGGCTGCGCGTCCACCACCGACGAGACCTCGCGCGTCGTCTCCACGGGCAACGGCGCGGGCGCGGTGCGACAGCCCAGGGCGTACGCCGACGGAAGGAGGAGCCCCGACGCGAGCGCCTGCCTGCGAGAGAGCGGTCGCGTGAGTCGCGCGGTCACAGGCCGAGCATAGCGCGGGCCGCGTGTCGCGCGAGCTTGACGGGGGGCCGCGCCTCGCGACAGGGTGCGCGCCATGGCTACCCCCAAGAAGGAAGCAGGACCTCTCCGCGGCAACAAGCTCGTCAAGAAGGCCATCGAGGTCGCGGTCGCGCGCGGCGCGATGAGCTCGCCCGAGCCGCTCCCTGCCGCGCTCGTGCGCAAGCTGAAGCTGCCGAACGGCGAGTCGCTGTCGCCCGCGCTGAAGGAGCTCCTGGCGTTCGACGGCGGCTGGATCGGGATCGACTACGACGAGGACGAGGCGGAGATCGAGGCCACGTCGCTCGAGGACCTCATCGAGGAGGCGTTCGGCGAGGAGGCCGTGCCCGCGTTCGGTGAGGCGTACGAGATCCTCTCGGAAGACTGCGTCGCCTTCGGCGCGGAGCTGTCGCGGCCTGCATGCCTCTACGTCGGCGCGGTGAACGAGCGCGACGAGTACCCGGTCATCACGTTCACCTTCGAGGACGGCGTCGCGCAGATCGGCGGCTTCGTCCCCTTCGACGTGTGGGTCGCCCAGGAGCTCGGAGCGGTCGAGCGGAGCAAGACCATCGGTGAGGTCCCCGCCGAGTACGCAGGGCTCCCGCAAGAGCTGGCCGACTCGAACGGCGACGGGAGGCTCGTCTTCACCCCCAAGGCGGGCGACGCGAGCGAGGACGACGAAGAGGAAGACGACGACGCGAGCTGAGCTACGGTAACGCGGATGGATGCCCACACCCTCCGCGCCGCGTTCGCCGAGAAGAACATCACCCGCGTAAAGATCGGGGGCTTCGACATCGACGGCCTCCTCCGCGGCAAGTACGTGTCGACCGACAAGTTCTGGTCGGTGCTCGACGACGGGCTCGGCTTCTGTGACGTGATCTTCGGGTGGGACATCGGCGATGTCCTCTACGACAACGCGAAGGTCACGGGGTGGGCCACGGGGTACCCCGATACCCATGCGAACATCGACCCGCGCACCTTCCGCGTCATCCCGTGGGAGCCCGGCACCGCCGCGTTCATCCTCGACTTCGCGCTCCCCGACGGGTCGCCGCACCCTGCGTGCCCCAGGTCACTCCTGAAGCGCGTGCTCGCCCGGACGCGCGCGCTCGGCTACACCGCGACCTTCGCCGTCGAGTTCGAGTTCTACATCTTCAAGGAGACGCCCGCCTCGCTCGAGGCGAAGGGGTACAGGGGCCTCGAACCGCTGAGCCCCGGGATGTTCGGTTACTCGTGGGTCCGCGAGGGGCAGAACAGCGAGCTGTGCCACGCGATCATGGACGAGATGGCGGCCTTCGACATCCCCATCGAGGCGCTCCACACCGAGACCGGCCCCGGCGTCTACGAGGTCGCGCTCCGGTACGACGAGGCGCTGCGCATGGCCGACAAGGCCGCCCTGTTCAAGGCCGCGATGAAGCAGCTCTGCGCGCGCCGCGGGCTCTCCGTGACGTTCATGGCAAAGTGGAGCGCGAGCTTGCCGGGCTCGAGCGGGCATCTCCACCAGTCGCTCTGGCAGAAGAGTGGGGACACCGACGTCCCTCTGTTCCACGACGGCGCCGCGGACGACAGGCTGAGCCGCCTCGCTCGCCACTACCTCGGCGGGCAGGTCGCGCTCATGCCCGAGCTCACGGCGCTCTATTCGCCGACGATCAACAGCTACAAGCGCTACGTCCCCGGCGTCTGGGCGCCGCTCACGGCGTCGTGGGGGCCCGAGAATCGCACGTGCGCCATCCGCGCGATCAAGGGGAGCCCGAGCGCGACGCGGCTGGAGTACCGGCAGACGGCGGCCGACATCAACCCGCACACGGCGATCGCGACGTGCCTCGCCGCGGGTCTGTGGGGCATCCAGCACGAGGTGGCTCCCCCGCCCCCCGCGTCGGGCGATGCGTCGGGCGGCGACTCCGGCTTCGCGCCGCTCCCGCGTACGCTGAGGGAGGCCAACCAGCTGCTCCAGGCGAGCACGCGCGCGCGCACGATCCTCGGCGAGGGCTTCGTCGACCACTACGTCCGCACGCGCGACTGGGAGGTGCGACAGTACGAGCGCGCGGTCAGCGACTGGGAGCTTCGACGGTACTTCGAGGGGATCTGAACAGATGAAACACATGACGACGATGCCGGGCCTCCGGATGGCGATGAGCGTGGTCGCGCTCGCGACGGTCTCGGGTTGTTCCTCGACGGTTGCGGACACGGCGACCACGAAGCCGGGCGACGCAGCAGCGGACAGGGCCATCTCGCGACGCCTCGACGCGGGCGACGCCGACGATGGCTCTGGCGAATACATCCTTCCGCCTGCATGGAAGGGGGGCGCTCCGAAGGTGATCGGCTCGGGCATCGAGGGGGTGTCGGTCGCCGTCGACGGCGCGAACGTCTACTGGCAAGGCACCGGCGGCGCGGTCTACGCGTGCCCGTTCGCAGGATGCGCAGGCGGAAAGGCGACGATCCTCTCGGCGCTCATCGGCGGCAGCTCCGACCTGCAGACCCTCGTCGCGTACAACGGCGTCGCGCTCTTCCTGACCAGTCAGGGGGACGGAATCTCTCGCGTCTCGTACGCGACGCCGACGCAGACCTCGACCACCTACAGCGCCACAGGCAACGGGATCGGCGCGCTCGTGAGCGACGGCGCCAACCTCTACTTCACGAACAACGACGCCGAAGACGGGGGTCAGGCGGTGGCGCTCTCGTCGTGCCCGCTCCAGGGCGCATGCACGTCGCCGGTCTCCCTCTATCAGAGCACCGACGCGACGACGTACGTCCAGCTCGACCAGATCGCCGTGTCGGGCTCCGAGGTGTTCTTCATCGAGAACGCCGACAGCACCTCGCTCCGTGCGGTCTCGACGAGCGGCGGCGACGCGCGCACGGTCTGCACGTCGGACATGCTCGGCGGCGCCGTGTCGCTCGTCGTTGCTGGGGGCTACGCGTACTTCACGACTCAGGCCGACGCCTCCGCCATCTACCAGTGCTCGACTTCCGGCGTCGCGACTGCGTCCCTGTTTCTCCGCGACTACGCCCCGTACGCGCTCGCGACCGATGGCACGAACCTCTACTGGACGAACTACGTGCCGACCACCGGCACCGTCGCCACCTGCGCGGTTGGCGCGAAGTGCACGGCGCCGCTCACCGTCGCCTCCATGCAGGACGCGCCGTTCGCGATCGCAGCAAACGCGACGTCGGTCTACTGGTCGACGTCGACCGCGATCTTCGGCGCGGATCGCTAGCTCTACGGAAAGATGACCTGGCCCGGCGCCGCGTTGCACGCCGTCGGCGGTCCGAGCTGCGTGCACACCCCGTCGCCGTGGGTGCTCGGCAGGTGGCCGAGCTCGGCGTGATCGTTGGCGCCCCATGCCCACACGGTGGAATCCGCCTTGAGCATGAGGCCCGTGTACTCCCCGGTAGCGAGGGAGCGCGCGGCAGCAAGGATGGGGAGCGCGGTCGCCGGCGCGACGCACGTCCAGCCGGCGTCGTCCCCGCTCTGGCAGCTCACGCCGGGCGTCGTCTGGGCGAGCTCGCCGAAAGAGTTGTCGCCCCACCCGAATGCGGCGCCGGTGCCGTCGACTGCAACGCTGGACTCACCGTGACGGTAGAGCAGCGCGACGGTCGCGGGCAAGCCGGGGACCTGCCGTGCGCCGGGGTGCTGGGATGCGTTGTACGGCCCGTCGTCGCCGAGCCCGGCGAGCGAGTCGTTTCCCCAGCACCAGACGGTGCCGTCGAACTTGAGCGCGCACGAGGTCGCATCGCCGACTCGTACGAGCCGGACGTTCGCGAGCGGTGCGCCGAGGCCGATGTCGCCGGCGTCCGCCGCCGCATCGGCACCTTCGACGGTCGATTCCACATGAACCTGGACGGGTGTGGGATGGAACCAACCGTCGACACCCGACCCCTCGAGCGCGCCGATGCGACCCTGGTAGTCATCCCCCCAGCACCACACGCTGCCGTCGTGGCGCACGGCGCACGCATAGCGGTTGTCCCCCGAGACATCGACGTCGACGACATCGGTCTGGAAGACTCCGATCTTGTTGGGGGTCGGCACGGCGGACCCTGCGTCCACGGAGAGCCCTATCGTATCGTGAGCGTTGTTGCCCCAGCAGTAGACGTCGCCCATGAACGCCCCACCGCCAAGCGCCTCGGCCTGCGTGTCGACGCAGACGATGCCCCAGCCGGCGGAGACATGTGCCGCTTGCACGCCCACAGGAAGGGAGATCCGCTGGGGAAGCGGGTTGCACGGCGAGGCCAGGGCTCCGCCGTCGGGCTCCGCGCTCGAGCACGTCCCGTCGCCGCTGGTCCCAGGCATGTGCCCCAGCTGCCCGAAGTCGTTTTGCCCCCAGCACCAGACGCTTCGATCGGCGCGAATCGCGCACCCGAGCTCGATCCCGAGCGCGATCTCCGTCGCGTCGTCGATCGTCGGGATCTGCTGGGGCGTCGGGTTGCAGTGGGCCGCGCCGCAGCCGAGGTCGGCGACGGACGGGGCGGCGCCAAGCTCACCCATATCGTTCGAACCCCAGCACCAGATGGATCCGTCCACTTTCAGCGCGCAGGCGAACAGGTCACCAGCAGAGACGGCGGTGATCGCGGTCGGCGCGACCGCGTCACCCGAGTCAATGCGCACGTCACGAGCCGCATCGACCGGCCTCTCGGTATCGCCGCTCGCGTCGCGCGAGGCATCAGCGAGCGGCATGCTCGCATCGAGCGGCACGCTCGCGTCGGGCCTCTCGTGGTTCGCCTCCACGACGACGCGGGCATCGACGGTGGCGCCGCCTCCGTCAGCCGAGCCTTCGCGCGGGATGAGCACTTGAGTCATGCCGCACGCGATGGAGAGCATTGGCAAGAGCGTGCTCGCAGCTGCGCGCAAGGACCCTACCGAGGACCATGCCTTTCGAGACGTCATGCCAATGCAATGGCGAGGGGGCGAGCGACGGATCACCAATTCGGGTCACCGACCGAGATCGTCGCCGAGGATGAGGTGAAGGCGCGCTTGATAGAGCGGGTCGGCCGACAGCACGCGAGCGCGCTGCTGCGCCTCTCGGCGGTCGCCACGCATCACGAGCGCCTCGATGCGCAGGAGCTCGGCCTCCCGAGCGAGCGAAGCGTGCGGATGCTGGCGTTCGTACCCGTCCAGCGCCCGCATCGCGTCGTCGGGGCGCCGAGCGTCGAGGGCAGCTCGCGCGCGATCGATCGTCGCGAGCTCGGCAGTCAGGTCGCTGTGTGCGGGCGCGGTCGTCGATGCACCGCGCGTCGGCGGCGCCACGGTCGCGGTTGCAATCTCTCTGGGCAACACCGGGACGTCTACGGGAGGCGAAGCGGGCGGGACGACCTCGGCAGCGACGCGGGGGGGTTGGGTGAGCTGGGAGACCGCGGGTTCGCGTGTGTGGGCAGTCCTCTGCCAGATCATCACGCCCGCGCCTGCGACGATCGTCGCTCCAAGCACTGCGCACACGGTCCAGATCTTCCACCCGGCCGGGAGGAGCGCCAGCGCTGCGCTCGCCGTGGGCTTCGCCGTCGTGGTGAGGGTCGCCCCCGCGGTGGCAGCGAGGGGCGCGACGCTTGTAAGCGCGAGGACCCCAAGCGCGGCATCGAGAGCGCGGGCACGGCGACCCGCCGGTGGCTCCCCCCCCTGCCCCGCCTTCACAAGCGACGCTTCGAATCCGTCAGGCAGCTCGTCCGAAAGGTGCTTCATTGCGTCGCCTCCAGCGTTCGAAATCCGAGGCGCGCCTTCATCCGCTGCGCGATCGCCAGAAACTCCTCCCGTGCGCGGCGGAGACGTGATGCGGCGGTCCCCTCGGGGATGTCCAGGACCTGCGCGACCTCTGACTTCGAGAGCTGCTCGAGCTCGAAGAGAACGAACGCCTCGCGTGTGTCGTCCGCCATCTGCTCGAGCACTTCGTGCAGGAGCGCCTGCGCCTGCCGAGCGCGGAGGGCCTGCTCCGGGTTCGGTGCGGGATCCGGACGGTCGTCGAGCTCGTCGGAGACGTTCGCGCGTCGAGCCGCATGCGATCGTCGCGCGTCGGCTGCGACTCGCCGTGCGATCCCGAATAGAAAGGCCCTCTCGGACCCGACCTGGATGTCGCTCAAACGGCGCGCGGCGACGATGAAGAGGTCCTGCGCCGCATCGTCCACGGCCTCTTCGGGCAGGCCCAGTCGCCGCAACTGGCGCCAGATGAAAGGGTAGTGGGCATCGAACATCGTTCGGAACCGTTGCTCGGGGGACATGGCTACCGGTCGAGGCTCATCCGACAGCCCTCACGGAAGATCATGGCGCGCGAGCGCGCGCTGGATCACGGAAAAGATACCCCAACCCCAACGTTCGTCGATGCGGAGACCGGCGGCGTCACGAAAAGCGACCCGCCCGCGTGTTGCTCGGTGAAGGTCGCGGGCGTCAGCGGGACCTCCCCGGCGACCATCGCCGACGCGAACAACCGACCCGTAATTCGTACCCGCAACCACGCCGCGAGCCCGAGCGCCACCTCGCCGGCGCCCGCCGCGCCTTGCGTGCCAGGGACGACGTCGGCGAAGTGGTAGCTCCCTTCGACATGGGCGCACGGCATCAGCGTGACCCGCGGACCAAGCGGCGGGTGCCACACGCAGAGATCGAGCGTGGCAGAAACCAGTCGAAACGCGACCGTGTCACCGGATCCGGCCGCATCCGTGCTCGCATACAACACGCCGAGGAGAAGCGCCGTGTCGACGGCATTCGCGCCTGCGTCGCGCTCCGCACCCAGCATCAGTGATGCGCTCGGCGCGACCGAGGGGGCGACTCCCGTGCGCGCGCCGCCCTGCGCGACCGCGATCGGGGACCAGCGAGCGGCCGGAGAATCCGGGGGTCGCGCCAGACGAGCCGTGATGGGCTCGACGGGTTTGGTCGGCACACTGGCGCGAGGAACGGGCCACGACGCAGGGACGGGTGGCGGTGGCGGTGCGGTGTTCGTGAGCTGCGGGATCGGAGGCGGTGGAATGACCGCTGCGCCCACAGCATCGAGCGCGATCACGAGCGCGAGCACACGTGCGACCTCAGAGCAGTCTCCGCCAACGAGGTGTCTGCGCGCGAGGCGCCCATCGACGTCGCGCAGCACGACGTCCCCCACGGAGCTATCGACGCTGGCCACGAGCGTGACGGTCGCCGTATAGGCGGTCTCGCTGGTGGCCGCGCGCCGGATTCGCGCCGAGCGAGCGCGCAGCTCGCCTAAGAACGCTTCTTCGTCCGGGCACCGTGCCCCGGCGCGATAGTGCAGCGCGATCGCCACCGCACCCTCTTCGGCGCGCGCCCGCGTCGTGTGACACATGTCCGCAGCGAGGAGCGCGAGGACCACGCCGCCAGCCTGCAAGCGGCGTTTCATGGCCATCATCGGGGGCGAACAACGTGCATGCTCAGAAGACCCCTTCGATGTGCTCCGCTGCGCACGTCGCACCGTCCTCGGCTCTGATCCTGGAGGAAGCCTCGAGAGAGCGAGCACGCATGGCGACGTCGTCGAGCGTGGCGCGAATCCTCACGGCGAGCGACTCGGCAGTAAGTGCGTTGCGATTGAGTGGTTTGGCGCCGAACCCATGCACATGCAGTCGATCGCCCCAGAAGAACTGATCGGCCGCATGTGGGACGACGACCGACGGGCGACCGGCGAGCATCGCCGACTGGGTGGTCCCCGCGCCGCCGTGGTGGACGATCACGGCGCACCGCGGGAAGAGCTGGGCGTGCGGCGCGCGCGTGATGAAATGGACCGAATCGTGGCTCGGAGACGTGATGGCGATGTGCTCGGGCGCCTGAATGACCCCGCGTGCGCCGGCGAGCACGAGCGCGCCGACCATCGCGCGCACGGACTCGAGCGTTTTCTGCTCGCCAAGGGTGAACATGCTCCCGAACGAGAGAAAGGCCGGAGGTGCGCCAGCGTCGAGGAACGTGCTGAGGCTTGGCTCTGGTTGCCACGGTTCCGCGGCATCGTCGACCCCGAGGAAGCCGGAGATCTGGATGCGCGGATCCCAGTCCTTCGGCCGCGGGAACAGCGTGGGCGATACCGCCGTGAGCACCAGCTTCGCGTGGTCGAGCGTCGCGGCGAGGAGCCCACGAACCGGCGTGAGGCCTCCGCGTGCTCGAACGTGATTCACACGATCGCGGAGGATCGATTCCAGAACGACGCCGAGGATCCTCCAAAGGATCGGGTTCACGAACCGACCGAGGTCTGGCGTGCCCACCGGGGCGTAATGCCGTGACGGGAGGACCGGCTGCAAAGAGACGAGGACGTACGGGCGGCGGTGCTTTGCAGCGGCAGCGCCTGCGGGGTGGGTCATGAAGTGCCCGACGACGAGATCGCTGTCGGCGGCGAGCTCCGATGCCGCATCGAACATCTCGTCGACGACCGGATCCATGGAGGCCTCGAGGATCCCGCGGATCTGTCGGAGCGGGCTGCTCATGGCGAACAGCTCCTCGAGCCGCGCGGTCACCTTCTCCCGGTTCGTTCGAAAATACTCTCCTGCAACCGCACGCGCGTCGACGCCACACCCCGCAGCGAGGCCGTCGAACGAGCGGCCGTCGATGTTCGTGTAGTGGAGGCGGACGGTGTGCCCACGTTGGACGAGCGCCCGTGCGAGAGCGAAGAACGGGCGCACGTCCCCCTCCGTCCCCCAGGTCTGGATTCCTATCCGCATGCACAGCCTCGGAGGCTACCTCCGGGCGGCGAGTGTCCTCTCGCCCGTCTCGAACAGCACGCGGATCTTGCCATCCGCTGCGGCCAGGACGAACCCGGGGCCGAACTTGGCGTGACGCAGCCATGAGCCGGACGAGAACCGTGCGTTGCCGTCGTACTGGGACATCGCTTCGGGGATTGTCTTCGCGACTTGCTTCCATGACGGCGGGGCGGGTTTCTGCCGCAGCTCAGACGCTTCGAGCTCCGCTTCGTGCGTGTCGACGTACTTCACCCAGGCCCGCTCGCTGATGCGAACATGACGTCGCACGCATGTCTTGCCGTCGAAACGGTAACGGAGGAGACCCTCGTCCGGCTGCGCGATCAGGTCGACGAACGACTCCTCGTCGACGAACGGGGCGATCACCGGAAAGAGCCGGTCATCTACCCCCGCTCGGACGTCCTCAGCGGTGGCGAGCCCGACGATGTACCCGCGCCCATCGCGTCGCACCGCGAAGCCAAGCGCTCGCAACGCTGCTTCGAGCTTCGTCGCCGACGCAATCGGATCGCGTCCGGACCACGTCGTGGCGAGCGGTAGGGGCTCGCGCGCGTGCGCCGCCTGCAACGCATAGAGGGCGTCGTCCTCGTGCTCGGGGGGGAGCTGGAAGCTCTGGCGGTAAAGGGTGAGGGGCTCGCCCATGGGACGGACGGGAACTTGGCACGACGGGGTGGTCTGAGGGAAGGGGGGGTCGTGACGATATGCCGCATGCGAGTCGTCGTTGCTCCGAAACGCCCTCGCTGCGCATGCGCCGGGCTCACGGCATCCGCTGACAGTACTTCGTGCAGTAGTCGAGGGCCGTGACACGCCCGAGATCGGCATCGCAGTGCTGGCTTTCGAGCGAGCTGATGCACTCATCGAGCACTCTCGGGTCGATACCATTCGTACATGAGGCGGCTACCGGCGTGGCCTCCTCTCTCGAGCGGTCGAGGCACTCGTCGTTGTCGGTGTACATTTGCCCCGCCCCGACTCGATTGCACTCCGCTGCGCGTCGGCAGCGGCTCGCGGCCATCCTCCGGACCGCCACGTCGGTCCCGACTGCGGCGCTCGTCGTCGTTGCGACGCCAGGCCCGCCATTGACCTCGTGCGCACAGGCAGCCGCGCCACCTGCCAAAAGGAACACGAGAGCAATGGCGAGCGCCAGACGATGAGACATGGAATCCTCCGCTGCGGTGACCTTCTGACAGGCCACCGGTCGCGGTGGCTGGCTCCGTACATGACGCAGCAGCCGGAATCGGCTGCAAGCGGAGTACCATCGTGGCTGGCCGTTCGCGTGCGAGCCGCTGTGCGGCGCGCCGCCTCGCCACATCGGGCGAATCCAGCGGCAGCTACGTGCGCTCCAGCGTGCCGTGCGCGAGCACGTTCAGCGCGACGGTTGACCGAACGAGAGACTTGCGGAGCCCCGTCGAGTTCCGATGCGGCCACCATCATCGATTGGGTGATCCGAGAGCGCTCGTACCGGTCGGCTCGCCGGCTCGGAAAGAGAGTCAATCGACACTCTGCATTGGGCCTTCCGCAGGTGTCGAGACCCTGCCGCCGGCACCGCTCGAAGCGGACGAGGCCACGCCGCGTGTCGCGTCCGGATGCTCGAGGCATGCGGCGCCCAGGTCGCCGCCGTTCACACCGATCTCCTCGTCGAGCGCAGCCTCGTGGATCGCTGCATCCTCGGACTCGCTCTCGAGCGACGCGCCCGCGAGGACCCCAACGACGCCGCCGATGACGGCGCCAGCAACAGCGCCGGGCGGCCCCGCAACAGCGCCCATCGCTGCGCCTGCGACCGCGCCGGTGACACCCACCTCGATTTCGTGAACCGTTCGTATGTCCCTTCGCGGGATTACCGTCTTGGCTCTCGATTTCATGGGACGCTCCGGGGACCGCCGAAGGCCCCACCAGGGTCATCGAGCAACGGGCGTGCCAGAAGCGTCTCCGACGCTGCGGGGACGATGAGCGAGCAAGCGGTGCGCTTCGCTGCACATTCCGCCACACTGCTCGGGTCCCGGCGCCCCGCCCCTCCGAAATCCACCGAACGGCACGCAACGGTAGGGTTGGCGTGGATTGTGCTGCTGGACGGTGTCCGTGGACTCTCGTCGTCTCAGCTCCGTCGAATACCGCGCTCTTGGCGCCTTCGCCGTGGTCGCGACGCTGACGTTCGTGCGCATCGCGCTCCCGCTCGGCGCAGGGCTCTTTCTCGGCGCCCTCGTCGCGTTCACGCTCCATCCTCTCTATCAGCGGCTTACTCGCTGGACGGGGCGGCCGCACGTCGCGGCCGTCGGCTGTGCGGCGCTCGCGTGGCTGCTCGTCGCCGGAGGCGTAGGCGGACTCGCCGCTCTGCTCATCGATCGGGGCGCGACACTCAGCCAGCAGCTACCTGCAGCCCTGGCGCCAGGAGGACCCGTCGACGACTCCGCAAGTCAGGCGAGCGCGAAGCTCGGTGACTATGGGATCCGCTCGCCGGCGCTCGACCATCGCCTGCATCACGTCGTCGAGGAGCTTGGCGGCTATGCGACGACGCTCGCTGGCAAGGCCGTGATGACCGCGTTCGAATTCCTACTGACCCTGTTCTTCATGGTGGTGACGACATACTTCGTTCTGCGCCACTGGGCGCGCCTCACTCACTGGGCCGAAGCGCTCTTGCCGCTACGACCGACACACACGCGCAAGCTCGTACGCGAGCTTCGGACCCTCGGACGCCAGGCGATGCTCGGAACGTTGCTCCTCGGGCTCATCCAGGGGGCGCTTGCGGGCTTCGGATACGCCGTGTTCGGCGCGCCGCAGGCCGCGTTCCTCGGTGCGATGACCGCCGTTGCATCGACCGTCCCGGCGCTCGGCACCGTCCTCGTATGGGCGCCCGTCGGAGCCTACCTGATCGGCACCGGACATGCGATCTCCGGGGTCCTCGAGCTCCTTTGGGGCTTCTTTTTCGTAGTCACGTTGTCGGACGGGTTCGTCCGTCCGAAGCTCGTCGGGCGCCGCTCGAAGATGGGCTTTCTCGCCACGCTGATAGGCCTCTTCGGCGGCCTTGAGCTCTTCGGCTTCATCGGCCTCCTCGTCGGCCCGACACTCGTCGGGCTGTCGCTCGCGACGTTGCGCCTCTATGGCTGGGAGCGTGCGGCCCGTCGACGCGAGCAACGCGCCTCCGTTCACTTCGCGCTGAGCGCACGAGCGACCTCATCCTCCGAGCTCCATGACACGCAGTCAGCCTCGCCACCGATGACGGCGACGACAGCTCCACCGACGAGCGCGGTCGACGCGCTCCGCACGCGTCATGGTTGATCGATGCCGACCGCAGCGACCGCGACGCCCTGCCGGCTCAGGCATCGATGGCCAGAGATCGTGCCTCGCGGCTCGAGAGCCCACGCGCGGTCGGGACTGACAGCGCGTCCGCGGGGGACATTGGACCCTGCACGTCCGCCCGCGGATGGACGGAGATCGCAAGCATGAGCGCCTCTGGAGTCACATGAACGACACCCCATCCAACACTCACCTCCATCGCGCGCACCGGATCCAGCGTGGCAGGAAAGTCGAAGCGGTGACCGAGCGTGCTGCGAAAGTCCCACACGAGCTCAGCCTGATGGGCCGCGAGCTTCTTGTTGACTAGATCGACGAAGCTCCCATCGGTTGCCACGTCTCGTTCTTCGAGCCTCACCTGAAATACGAGCACCGAGCGTCGCTCAATCGCGGCTTCGAGCAAGACTGTCGCCGAGTCAATCGCAAGTGGGATGCGAAGCCCGAAAACCGAGCTGCAGAGCCTGACCTCGCAAACCACGCGGAGCTTCTGGCCGGCGGCGAAACTCACGTCAGTCGGCTTGTCGAGGCGCAGCGCCCCGTCGTCGCCGAGCGCGATGGTGACCGGCATGAGATCTTCGAGCGCACGCAGAATGTCCTGTCGGGAGAGATTCGCTTCGAGCCACATGGCGCTCGGCGCATGCGATCAGTGTGCCCAGCATGGCTCAGGCCCATTCTTCCGTTACATCGGCGTGCCGACAGGTGTCGTGCGCTCACCCTCTGCGCGGAGATGACACAGATGCTCGGAATGAGCGTCACAGTCGGCATTACGGATCAGGCGGCGCTGTGGTTGCGGCACGCCCGTTGCTTTACCGACCAGAGCGAAAGGAACGCCAATGAAGACCTACGCCACGCTGCTAGTCGTCGCGGGAGCGCTGACTGCGTGCGACAAGCCCGATATCGCGAACACGACGCGAACGACAGGTGCGACCGTTCCGGCTGACAACACTGGGAGGAACGCTCGCGACATGTCCGGCGCAATCACTCCCATTGACCAGGGGAATGGGCGCGAGGACCTCGAGACCACACAGGCTATTCGCAAGGCCGTGATGGCGGATGAGGCGCTCTCGATCGACGCAAAGAATGTGAAGATCATGACGAACGAGGGCGTCATCACCCTGCGTGGGCCGGTGAGGAGCGTCGAGGAGAGGCGAAGCGTCGAATCCAAGGCGCTAGCCGCCGCCGGAAAAAACCGCATCGATAGCCAGCTCGAGATCGCGCCGTGACTCGACACACGAGAGGAGACTCGTCATGAAGAAAGCAGTGATCGGCATCGTTGAAACGCAGTCACAAGCGGACGCGATCGTCGAGCGTCTCTACGATATGGGCTTCCGTACCGCAGACATTTCAGTACTGCTTCCGGACAACAGCGGTACGACGGCTTTCGCCCATGAGCAGCATACGAAGGCGCCCGAGGGAGCCACCGCGGGCGCAGGAGCCGGAGGCCTGCTCGGCGGGAGTCTCGGCGTCCTGTTGGGGGTCGGCGCGCTCGCGATCCCAGGTCTCGGTCCGTTCATCGCGGCAGGTCCGATCATGGCAGGACTCAGCGGCCTGGCTGCGGGCGCGGCGATGGGCGGCCTCGCGGGAGCGCTCGTCGGCATGGGCGTCCCTGAGTTCGAGGCGAAGGTGTACGAGGGCAAGCTGAAGGCCGGAAACATCCTGGTCTCCGTACATACAGACGATGAAGGCGAGAGAGCGCGCGCGATGGGTGTCTTCAAGGGCGCAGGCGTCGCAGACGCGACGACGCAGACAGAGACGGCGGCTCCGCGGCCGTACGGACGCGAAATCTGAAACCCGCGGCACGCAAGCGAAGCTGTCATGCGACCAATCAATCGCCACCCCATCGAGCCCTCGAGCGCCGATCGACATTCGAAGGCGTCCCATCGACGTATTCTGCCTCGCCCCGCGAGTGATTGTGCGGCTACTCGTGCAACACACGCCGTGGATACTCAATGTATGAGGGCGCGGCACGGCGCTCGCTAGACACATCGCAGGAGGTATCTGGCCCATGAGTACTACGATCCCGCGCGCTGCCGCTATTGCAGCCTTCGTGGCATGCGGTTGCGCAAGCTATCCGGCCCCGAGCGACCACCTCGCGAACTCATACGCGAACATTCGCGCCGCCCAGGAATTGGGCGCAACATCAACCCCGCAGGCTGCCCTTCACTTGAAGCTCGCGCAAGAAGAGCAGGCGAAAGCAAAGGCGCTCGTCGATCAAAACAGGAACGAGCAGGCGGACTTCATGACGATGCGCGCCAACGCCGACGCGGAGCTCGCGCTTGCGCTGACGCGTGAATCGATCGCGGAAGGGCGTGCAGCGACGGCGGCGGCTCGCGCGCGTGGGCAAGAGGTCAATACCGCCGAGGCCGGGACGTCTCCGCCCACGGGCGCGACGACCACGACGACGAGCGCGACGGTTCCTTCCAACGGGACGTCCAAGTGAAACCCTCTCGACACGCGGAGGCTCAAGTCATGTCCTACAAGATCGCACTCATCGTCGGATTCGCCGTCATTGCGGGGTGTGCCGAGTCGATGCCGCCTGCGGAGCTCGTAGACGCTCATGCAGCCTACCTGAGGGCCGCCGACGGGCCGGCAGCGCAGCTCAACCCAGCGCAGCTCCACGTGGCGGAGGAGCAACTTGCGCGCGCCGAGAACTCGTTCGACAAGAACGGGGATACGTTCAAGACGCGAGACGAGGCCTATGTCGCCGAACGGAAGGCGGAGCTCGCAGACGTTCAAGCGCGCACCATGGAGGCCGACAAGCAGATCGGCGTCCTCACGGAGAGGGCACAGGCGGCTCAGGCCAAGGACCTCCAAGTCGCGGAAGCTCAGCTCGCTCAGACGCGCGAGCGACTCGCTGCCACGGCGGCCGCCATGGCGGATCTTGCGGCGATGAACTCCGTGAAGAACGTGAAGCAGGACAATCGCGGTACGGTTATCACGCTCTCCGGATCGGTGCTGTTCCCTTCCGGCAAGTATGAGCTCCTGTCTTCCGCTCGAGAGGCGCTCACCAACGTGGCGAACGCATTGGCGAAGAGCGACCCCGACAGCAAGCTGATCGTCGAAGGCTTCACCGATTCGCAGGGCTCCGACGTGTACAATCAGGCGCTGTCGAAGAACCGCGCCGAAGCCGTGCGCGCGTTCCTGACCTCTCACGGGATTGCACCTGATCGGATCACCGCAGAGGGGTTCGGACCGGCGAATCCGGTAGCAGACAACGCCACGGCGGACGGACGAGCGAACAATCGCCGTGTGGAGATCATCGTGCAGCCGCCGTCAGGCCACGCGATGGAGGCCCCATCGTCGATCACTCCTCCCATGACGACGCCTGTCGTCCACTGACAGTCCTACCCGCGTAACGAGCCATGTTCACTTGCGCTACTTCGTCACAACAACGCCGCGCTGCGCTATGCACCGCGGGAACGAATACAACAACGCGCGTGGACGACACCGATCGATCTGCAGGGCGCTGAGCCGCTCTCTCATCCAGTATCTCAGCTGCAGGAGTACATCATGCTGTATTGGGCCGCCGTATTTTTCGTCATCGCTCTAGTGGCTGGCTTTTTCGGCTTCTTCGGAGTCATGGCCAGCGCCGTCGGAGTCGCCAAGATCCTGTTCTTTGCGTTCCTCGTCCTTGCTGTGGTGTCTCTCGTCATGGGTCGACGTGCGCCGCTCTGACTGCAATTGTCAGTGCGAGTCGTGGGTGCCGTCGGCGCACCCACGGCTCTCGCAGCTTCGAGCCTCGTCGACAGCACCGCGTCGGAACCGACCCATGGCTCTCGACGGGGGCGGTGTCGCTGACTTGGCACATCGTTCGCACGCGGTGCTTCATGGACTCCTCCGTCAATCCGACCCACCCATCGCAAGCGCGCCACCGTGTCGTCAGTCGCTCCAAGGCGACAGCCGGCGGTCCGCGAAAGGCTCGACCGCGGCGCGCAGAGGCGCACAGCCGGCCTACCCCGGAGACTCCGACTCTGCCGCTCGAGTTCGAGTCTTTCGAACGCCTCTACAACACAGCCCGGCGGGAGGTTCGCACGATACTTCACGATGAACCGCTCGTCGCGCTCGGCGGCGCGTTCGCAGCCGGATTCATTCTGGGTGGCGGCTGGCGCACACGCGTTGGAAAGGCGATGATGCTTGCCGGCGGTCGCTATGTCGTCGTGCAAGCGGCCAGACGGTATCTCGAGATCTGACGGAGGCGTTCCGTCGCCGCGTGGCGCAGTGCTTGCGCCCACGCGTTCTTCCGCGCGGCGACTGCCGACGGAGCGAAGCGCCCGCACTCAGAGCGTAGGCGCCGTCAATGTCACGCCTTCTCTTCGTTGTCAGCGCTTGTAGTCGTACCCGTGCCGCACGTACGGCAGCACGTCATCCCATGCGTCTCGGTCGCGCGACGTCTGGCCGGCCGACTCCCATTCGGCTCGAAGGTTGTTCTCGAGCTCTGCGTTCCACTGCGCGTGCTTCTCCCCAAACGAGCGACGCGCCGCATATCCATACTCTAACGACGGTTCAATGCGAGCCCACTCGCGGTCGAGCTCTCCAAGGATCTTGGGCGGATTCGCATCGTTGATCGACGGGATCGACTCTTTGCCAATCGCTTGCTTGAGCGTGTCGGACCCCTTCTGGTTCAGCTCGTGCCCGCCGGCTAGGTGAAGGTCGTGCTTCGTCTGCTGCCAGTCTCGTCGGACTGCCTCTTTGATCGCGTCCCAGCCGGTAGCGTGCTCGGGCTTGTACCAGGTTGGGTGCCAATGATGATGATCTGCCATGGTGTGTCTTCCTTGGTTCTCGGTTCAGTCGTGCGCCGATGGGCATGCGATGTAGCGAGCTCCGCTCGAGGCCCGACTGCGACAAATCCCGCTCGGTCGCGCCGTCAGGAGACGCCACGATGCGCGTTGCCGCCGGTCTGCATCTCGTCGACGACCGAGGAGGCGCTTGATCTCGCGCCTCCGGTCTCGTCGATGGAAGCTGTGGGTGCGTCTGACGGGGTTTCGCTCGCGCCCATGAGCTGGTCGATCAGCTGTCGCCCAAAGAGGTGCGTGACGATCGATCCGACGGCGAAGCCACAGATCGCGCCGATCGCAGGTCCGGAGATCGACGACCAATTGCTCCGGCGCTGCAGGCCTGCTCGCCGCAGCAGGGTATCGAGCGAGAGTGCTTCCGTCATTTTCTCGACGGCATCGTGTGCTCCGCCTCGTGCGGCGTCGACCGCCTTGCTCCCGTTCACCGTCGCACTCTTCAAGGCTGTCGAGAGGACGCCCGCGAGCTGCTCGCGGAGAACGTACCCTGCCGCCGCCACCACGCCCGTCGTGAGCAGCGCGGCACCTGGGCCGAGGTATGTTGCGGCATCGAAACCGCGAGCGGCGACGGTGCGCACGCGCGGAGTCGCATGCGACGTCGGCCGAGCCTTTCGCGCGATGCGCGCCTTGGGCTCGGACGGGACGGATGGGGCGGGTGTGGCATTCGCGGCGGTACGCTTGCGGGTGGCCATGGTTACCTCCTGAGGGATTCGCGTGCTCCACAGCACTCTTCGTGCCGTAAGATGTGCCGCGACGTTGCTCGATGTCGTTATCGACGGAAGCTCAGCTCACGCAGCGCACCAGCGCCTTGCGCTGTGGCCGGCGTCCTAGCCATGGCGCGCCTCCGACGGTGAATCGTCTGCACGATTTCGGCGGTGCAGAAGATCTCGGTGTGGCATTCGCGTGCGCCACCATGCTCGGGGCTTCGTCGATGCGACAAGCTGAGCCGTGAGTGTTCCTCTCTCTGTCGGGCGCACCGCAGCGCCGTGGCCGATCGCGGCTGGCGAACCAGCCTCCGCGCCACACTGCGACGGGAGCGTGCCGTTCGTCGATCTGTCCGCGGGAGCTTGGCGGGCTACCGGCCGTGGTGCGCATCGCCGATGAGCTCGGCACGGGCCATGCTTCAGACAGCGGCGAGGTCTGACGATGACGTCGCGCCCACGTAGCGAAGCCCCAATTCCACCGCACGATCCGCCCGCGGTTCCGGCGCATGTGGGGCAGCAGATTCAAACTACCGCTGCTCTATTCGCGAAGGCAGAAGCCGCTGTCACTCGACATCAGTTCGCAATCGAGCGCGCAACAGACGTGTTCGGGCGACCGACGACGACCTACGTTCTCGGCATCGCTATCGCTGGCTGGATGTTGTGCAACGGTATTGCGCCGTCGCTCGGGCTGCGCCCCATCGATCCTCCGCCATTTGCGTGGCTCCAGTGCATCGTCTGCATCGCGGCCTTGCTAATGACCGTTGCGATCCTCACGACGCAAAACCGTGTCGCAAAGCTCGTCCAACGACGTGGCCAGCTGGATCTTCAGGTGAACCTCATCGCGGAGGAGAAGATCGCGAAGCTCGTCGCGCTCATGGAGGAGCTCCGGCGCGACCTTCCGACCGTCAAGAACCGAAGAGACGCGCTCGCGGAGGCGATGACCGAAGCGGTGGATGTGCACGCGGTCGCCAGCGAGCTCGAAGCCATCGATGATGACTCCAAGTAGTCGTTTGCCTCGCACGGCACTTCACGGATGCTTTCGCCACGCGGGTGTCAGGACTGCGGCACCTGCATGGGTCCGTCGGCCGGAGGTGCAGACGGCGCTCCACCCGCGCCGCTCGTTCCGGCGGAATATGCACCCAGGATTGCGGGTGGATGCTCGAGGTTCGGAGCTCCGAGATCGCCTCGGGTTATCCCGATCTCGTCGTCGAGCACCGCGTCGTGCGTGGCGTCGTCGATCGACTGGTCGTCGAGCGCGGCGCCCGCGAATGCGCCGACGACGCCTCCGATGATTGCACCGGCCACCGCACCCGGCGGACCGGCTATCGCGCCCACCGCAGCACCTGCAAGGGCACCCGTGACTCCGGCCTCCGCCTCATGCTCCCTGCGTCGACTGACGCGCGTCTGGAGCTTCTTGTCTGCCTTCGTCATGGTGCGCCTCATTCACTTCGTGCCAACCCTTTCGGGTTGGCACTTCGTACATTTACGCGGGCTTCGCGGCGCGTTTTCCGCGTCGCAACTACTTGGCTGTGGGCTGGACGACGATCTCGACGCGTCGATTGTTCGCGCGCCCCTCGGGAGACGAATTGTCTGCGATCGGGCTCGCGAGACCGAAGCCCTCGGCAGTGACGCGGTTTGCAGGAAGGCCGTGCGCGACGAGGTAATCGCGAACCGACGCGGCTCGTCGCTGCGAAAGGTCCTGGTTGTACGACGCGCTCCCCTGCGAGTCGGTGTATCCGTCGACCACTATCTTCGAGTTCGGATCCTGCTCCAAGAGTGCCTTTGCGACGCTGTCGAGCTTCGCGCGGGCATCCGGGAGGACGTCCGACTTCGCCGACGCGAAGAGCACGCTGCCGGAAAGCGTGATCACCATACCGCGCGTCTCCTGCTTCACGCTCGCGAACAGGGCGAGCTCTGCCGCGGCGAGCGCCGCGCGACGGTTGGCCTCGGCGAGCGCCTGCGCTTGCGAGGCAAGCTGCTGATTCGCGAGCCCGAGCGCGGCGGAAGTCGTGCGAACGGTCGCGGTCTGGCTGGCGTTCATTTCATTGACGACGTTCGCCTTGTCCCGCGCGGCCTGTAGCGTACGACCGTGCGCCTCCGCGATCAACGTCTGACGATCCGCTGTGTACGCGAAGTCGCGCGTCTCCTGCGTGTCGCCATGGTCGGCGAACGACTTCTCCGCGGTGTCGAGGGTCTCCCTCGCTACGTGAAGGTCTGCGGGGTCGAGCGTCGCCGTCGGACCGTGCGAGGCCTGATCGTAGGCGGTTCGCGCGGTGATGAGATCCTGGGGGGCGCCGACCGTGGCGCAACCAAACGACGCGAATACAAGCCCGTAGGCAACGACACTCCTCATTTGACTGCTCCTTCGGCGGCGTTTGTTGCCGCGGTCGACTTCGACTGTTCCACCGCGTGTTCGGTTTCGACGCGTGCGCCGTGCTCCCGTGCGAGAGCGAGCGCCAGCTCGGAGTCGGCCTTGGACCGAATCAGGAGAGAGTCGGCGGCCTTGTTGTCTCCGTCGTTGATGCGGACCTTCGCCTGCGCCATCTGCTCTTCGGCAAGCTTCACGTGGAGCTGCGCTGCCGGCTGCGTGCTAGCGCCAACCTCGATCGCGCTGCGGTGCGCGGACTCGGCATCCGCCATCCGCTGCGTCGGTACCGGGAAGCTGGCACACGCGACGAGAAGGAGCGTCGGGGCCGACCAAATGAGCGCCCTCACGACACGGCTCCCTTCGTCGACGGCTCGCCCATCGGCAACTTCGCGATCCAGGCGTCCGCCTGCTTCTCCGCTTCGTCCTTCACGATGCCGTATCGCGTCTGGAGCTTCCCGACGATGAGCTCGCGCTTGCCTGAGAGGTTCTTCACGTCGTCGTCGGAGAGCTTTCCCCATGTCGACTTCAGGGTGCCCTTCACTTGATGCCACTGTCCTTCGATCTGATCCCAATTCATCGCAGTCTCCTATCTGTGATCCATTTTCGATTTGGTTCCACGGCAGCGCCCACCGGGCGCGCTTCCTACGCGAACCGGCGCGGACGAACGAGCGCGTGGTAGGTGACGAGGACAACCACTGCGCCGACAACGGACACGCAGAGGCTCCACAAGTTCAATCCCGTAACTCCGCGTTCTCCGAACAGATGGAAGACGAACCCGCCGACGACTGCGCCGACGATGCCCAGAGCGATGTCGACGATCGCGCCTTCGCCACGGTTGTTGACAACAGTGCTGGCGATGAACCCCGAGACCAGCCCGAGGATGATCCATGCGATGATTGACATCGTGCTCTCCTTCCCCACGATGAGCTCATGAGCAGGAAGCGTGCCGCGCATGTTTTGGCTGATTTTGTCGAATTTCCTCAGGATGCGTGGCGCATTCGAAGAATGTGTGGCGTTTCCGCGGCGAGGCCGAATCCGCCGCACGAAGGCGCCACTACGCCACGGACCGGGCCGCTCCCGAGCGGACGCCGCGCGTGATCAGCCGGATCGATCGACTACGTCGACTGGCGTTGGAGACCGGTTACGGCCGCCGACCAGCGAAGTCGCAACGCTCGCGCACTGACGTCACCCGACGAGCGGCAATCGCCTTTTCTCGGGCATCCGGTGGACGACAGCGACGTCGTCCTCCGCCTGCATCCGGAGCGCGGAGGCTGGCATCACGATCGAACCCGCGCCCGACACGGCAAGAGGCAGCGATTGGTTCTTCGCATACACCGCGTGCCGCCCCTTCGTCTTGTACCACTCGCCAACCGTGGCGTTCGCCTTCATTTTCTCGATGATGTTCCGCCACCCGACACCTGTATTGTACGCGCAGAAGCTGATCTCTCCCATCTGCGTGCCGTACGGGATGATGCACATCTCGGTGCGGCGGAAGTCGTAGTTGTAGAGATCCTGGAACCACATCCCCGCGACGAAGAGCGCACGCCACTCGAACTCCTGCGCGTCGCCATCGAACTCGCCAACCTTCGTCCCGCGGTTCCCCGTCTGGCTGATGAACTGCCGGATCAAGTGGTAGATGGTGAAGCCGGGCGGCGCCTTCGTTGCGTCGAAGTTCTTCGTCAGCGCGAGCGCGAGCTGGACGAGGCTCACCTTTCTTCCCTGCGCGCCGTCGGTGATGTCCTGCACGTCGTGGAGGAGCTGTTCGAGGTCGAGGAACTCGGTGAGCGGTACCATCTGCTTGGTCTGCTTGTTCACGAAGAGCACGGTGCCGATCCCGCAGTTGGGGTGGCACCCGCACTTGAGCGCTCCCCAGTCGCTCCGCTCGCCCATCATCGTGTCGGTGAGGTCGCTGAACGGGCCCAGCGCCGAGAGCGGGAACCAGTCGCGCATGGGTTCCGTCGCGCCGGTCTGCTTCTTCACGTCGTGAGCGAGGTGGCTCAGTGTATAGCGCTGCGCAGTGCGCACATCGTCGGCGACGTCCTCGTCGCGCCCCGTGAAGCTGACCGGCTGGAAGCTGACGACGGTGATCTTGTCGGCGTTTGCGACCGCGAAGTCGATGATCGGGCCGACCTGGGCGTCGTTGACCCCGTTGACCACGGTCACGACAAGAACAACGTCGATCCCCGCCGCGTGCAGATTCTCGATCGCACGCAGTTTCACGTCGAACAGGTTCCCCACTTTCCGGTGGGAGTTCGCTAGGTTTGTCACGCCGTCGAATTGCAGGTACGCGAGGCGCATCCCCGCAGCCTTCGCCTGCTTCGCGAACTCTGGGTCCTGCGCGAAACGAATGCCGTTGGTCGCGGCCTGGACGCAGAAGTACCCCTTCTCGATCGCGTACGCGACGGCCTTCAGGAAGTAGGGTGACAGCGTCGGCTCCCCGCCGGAGAACTGCACACTCATCTGCCGGCGCGGCTGGATGGTGAGGGAGTCGTCGAGGATCTTCGTGATCTCCTCCCACTCGAGCTCATGCACGAAACCAACCTGGTTCGCGTCCATGAAGCACGGGTCACACATCATATTGCATCGGTTCGTGAGATCGACCGTGAGGACGCTGCCGCGCCCGTACTTGACGGAGGACGAGCCGTGCTCCCTGAGGTGCGTGAGGGGGGCAAGGAAATCGCGCCCCGGGTACAGCTTCTCGATGCGATCTAGGAAGGCGGGGTCGATCGCCATCACGTCCTCGAAGCTCCCGTGCACGTCGCACGTCTTCGCCATGACGATCTTGCCGTCCTTCTCGACGATGCGTGCGCGGATCTCGCCCGGTTTCCCGTGCGTCAGCGTGGTCAGGTCGCGCTCCCCGCTGAGGATTTCGGTCCGGATCTCCTTCACGCACTTCGGACAGAGCGAGTCCGTCTCTCGGGGCCAGCCGAGCTGCGGGAAGGTGCGCTCACGTCGCTTGAGCAGCGGAGCAGGGGCCCACGCGGGCTTCACGGACGCCCGCTCGAAGCGCGTGTTGTACTTCTGCACCAGCGGCCACGCCGCGCTCGCGGCTCTCGAGAGCGATGTCTGGGCGCGGCGCGCGACCGCATTCACGAGGTTGAGACCGGGGTTCATGGAAGGGAGGGTGCGCAGGAAGCCGGCCGGAAGGGAAGGGGGGAAATGCGCGCCGGCCGACGGGCCCGGAGGCACGCGTAGGGCCGGCGCGGGTACCCGACGGTGCGGACCCGGGCAGGGGATAGACTCGGACCATGCGGACACACACGGAGTATCTGACGTACAAGACCGTCGAGCACCGCGAGCTCATCCTGCTCACGCCTACGCTCGAGGAGATCCTGGGACGGGCGGCGATCAGCGAAGGTTTCATGCTCGTGAGCGCCATGCACATCACCGCTGGCGTGTTCGTGAACGACAACGAGCCGGGGCTGCACAAGGATATCTGGGCTTGGCTCGACCAGCTCGCGCCCTTCCGCAAGGAGTACCAGCACCACCTGACGGGCGAGGACAACGGGGACGCGCACCTGCGCTCGCTCTTGATCCACCACGAAGTCATCGTCCCCATCACGAAGGGGAAGCTCGACCTCGGGCCCTGGCAGCAAGTGTTCTACGCCGAGTTCGACGGCCAGCGGCCGAAGCGCGTCATCGTGAAGACGATGGGTGCCTGAGGCTCGCTTCGCGGGGGGAAGGATCCGACCTGGATCGAGCCGTCACTTGCCCAGGCCCTTCGCCATCGCCAGGAGCTCAGAAACGTCGCCTGCGGGGATGACGAGCCGCGTCGCGATCTCGCTGGGCGTCGTCCTCCACTCGATCGCCAGCGGCGTCTTCCCCTTCGACGGTTAGCCTCGAAGCCGCGTCAGCTTGCGGTCGGCGTCGCGTGGCTGGTCGTCGGTGCGGTCCTGGATCGACAGCAACGCCATGCCCTCGACGGTCATGAATCCTCCGCCCATCGCTGGCGCGTCGGTGTGGAGCGCGTCGAGACCAGCTCTCGCCGTCAGGGTCCCGGCGGGAGGAGCCCCGTCGAGCGCGGCCTTCACTTTCGCGAGGACGACCGTCTCGTTCTCGCCGAATGCGAACCAGGTGCGCTCGCCGTCTGGCACGACGTACATGTGCGTCGTGTGCGCGGGCGCGCGTCCTTCCGCGCGTCGGGAGACGCGTCCTTGTTCGGCTTGGTATGGGACGTGAGGTGGAGCGTCCCGCCCGGGAGGCGCGCGCGCGCTGCAACCGGGACGGTCTCGACCGTCGAGAGCTCCTTCAGCTTCTCCTTGGGCTTTGACGGCGTGGCGTCTGCGGGGCACGACGGTTCGCACTTCCCGAATTTCTTGTCGATCGGTGCTGCGAAAGCGGAGGCGGAACGTGGTCTCGACGTCCGCCGTCAGTGGCTCACCCAGCTCGCGAACGACGACCCTTCGTGGGCAACGGTTCAGTACTAGGCCGCGCACCTCGAGCTTCCTCGTCCAGCCCTGCGGCATCGACGATGACCACCCCGTTTCCACTTCTCTTCGTCAGCCCGCTCGCGTCCAGCTCCTTGAGCACTCTCCCCACGACCTCGCGAACGGAGCCCGTCGCGTCCGCCAGCTCTTGCTGCGTGACGTGTGCGACGAGCTCCCCCCCTTGTGCCTCGCCGGCCGCGAGGTCGAGCAGATGCCGGGCGACGTGCTGACGCACGGAGCCGAACGCCAGCAGCGCCAGCTCGTCGACTGCGTCCGAAACACGCGCCGCACACTCCTTCGCCATCGCGACGGCGAGCGTCGGAGCGCCCTCCGCCATGGTACGCAGGCGCGTGCGGGACAGTAGCCACAGCTTCACGCCGGTCACGGCCTGCGTGCGCACCTCGAACTGGCCGCCGAACAGGTGCACGAGCCCGAGCGTCTCGCCCGGCCGCGCATACCGGACGGTGACCTGCCTCTGGCGCGACGACTGGAGAAAGACACGGACGAGCCCTTCGAGCACGATCGCGACGCCGGGGGTCCGCGGTCGATGCGCGAGCTGCTTCCCTGCCGGGATCGCGAGCAGCTTGCCTCCGTCGAGCACGTCGCGGACCATCGCGTGCGGCAGCCGCGCGAGGAAGGTCTCCTGGACAAGTGCGAGGACGGCTTCGACGCTCACGGTGCTCCACACACTAACGGAAAGCTGGCACAGAGAGACCCATGCACCCCAACGAGAAGCTGATCGAGACGTTCTACACGGCGTTCAAGAACTCCGACGCGGCCGCAATGGCGTCCTGTTACCACCCGGACGTCGAGTTCTCTGACCCCGTCTTTCCACACCTCGTCGGCGCTCGCGCTCGCGCGATGTGGGCGCTCCTGTGTCAGCGCAAGGCCGATCCGAACGATCGCACCTTCGACGCCATCCACGCGGACGACACCCGGGGCAGCGCGCACTGGGAGGCGAAGTACAAGTTCCCCGCGACGGGTCGCCCCGTGCACAACCGGATCGATGCGACGTTCGAGTTCGAAGGGGGAAAGATCCGTCGTCACACCGACGTGTTCGACTTCTGGGCCTGGTCGCGTATGGCGCTCGGCCCCATCGGGCTACTGCTCGGCTGGGGTCCGCTCAAAGGGCCGCTCCGGAAGAAGATCGCGAAGACCCTCGATGAGTTCATCGCCGCCCATCCCGAGCTTCGCTGACTGATACGGTCGCGCGATGAAGCCAGGGAAGCGCGTCGCCCTCTACGTCCTCGCCGCCGTGATGACGACGGTGGGGATCGACCACTTCGTCAATCCAGAGCCGTTCGAGCGCATCGTCCCGGGTTACCTGCCCTCGCCACACGCGCTGGTGATGGTCAGCGGCTTCTTCGAGGTGCTCGGCGGCACCGGGCTGCTGGTGCCGAAGACCCGACGGTTGGCGGCCTGGGGTCTGATCGCGCTCTACCTGGCCGTCTTCCCCGCGAATATCAACATGGCGTGGAACCACCTGCAGCTCAGTCCCACGGGGACGATACCGATCTGGGCCCTTTGGGCGCGATTGCCGCTCCAGGGGGTTCTCATCGCGTGGGCTTACTGGCTGACTCGAGAGTAGCCTTCCGCGCGATGCGAGTCTCAGCCCGTCTCCTCGTCCGAACCGTGATCGCCGCCACCGTCCTCGCGACGGTCGCGTGCCCCAAGCCGCCGCCTGATGACAAGACCGCGCCCGTGTCTTCCGTCGCCTCTTCCGCAGCGTCTCCGCCGCCGAACCCGTCCTCGAGTGCGACCGCGAGCCCAGCGCCGTCCGCGAGCGCGAGTGGCTCGGGCCTTTCGTGCATCGGAGATGGTTGGTGCGAGATCATGTCCGTGAAGAAGGGCGGGCTTCACGGGATCTGGGGGACGAACTCGGGCAACGTTTACGCGCTGTGGAGCGCTGCCGTCGTGCACTTCGATGGCAACACGTGGCTGCCCGTCCCTGGCCTCGATAAGGAACACTTCTGGGGGATCCACGGGAGCGAGGCGGCGAACGTCTGGGCGGTCGGCGATCAGGGGGTCGCGTTCCACTTCGACGGCCACTGGCACGAGGTCAAGACACCGACGAAGCAGACTCTCCGCGGCGTGTTCGCGCGGGATCCCGCCGACGTCTGGGCGGTGGGGGACGCAGGGACGCTCCTGCACTGGGACGGTCACGTCTGGACGGCGACGCTCGCCCCGACCGAGGCGAGAGGTCGTTCAATCCTCGGCGTGTGGTCGCGTACGCCGAACGACGCGTGGGCGGTGGGGGACTTCGGGATCGCGCTTCACTGGGACGGCGTGCAGTGGACGAGGGGGGCAACGGGCATCGAGCTTCCGCTCGGCGCGGTCTCGGGAACCAGCGCTGACGATGTGTGGGCGGTCGGCTCGGGAGGGACGATCCTCCACTACGACGGGACGAACTGGCGTCCGTCGTCTAGCGGCGCGACTGGAACGCTCTTCGCGCTGTGGGCGGAAGACAGGAAGAACGCGTGGGCCGTCGGAGATCACGGCACCATCGTTCACTGGGACGGAGCTCGGTGGACACCTTCCCCGTTCGGCAGCGAGGACGACCTTCACGGTATCTGGGCACCCATCGGCCGTGACATCTGGGTCGTCGGCTTCTCGAAGACCTCGGGCAAAACGTCGACCTGGCGCCGGAAGCACTGACTCACGCCATTCTCACGACACGCGAAACTCCCGGATCACGCTGCCATCTCGCAGCGAGAGCACGAGCACACGCCCACGGTCGTCGCAGATCACGGCTCTGTCCCCCTGAAGTCGCGCTGCGGCTCGCTCTACGCGTTCGAGCTCGACGACCGCTCGTTCGCGCAGTTCTGCCATGTCGCAAAGGTGGACGTTCGTGCCGTGCGAGCAGCTGACCGGGAGCGCGATCCACTCTCTCGTGAGGCGCACTCGACCACTCAGTTGCCCCGGCGCCTGAACCACGAAGTCACGAAACTGTTCGTGCGTGACGAGACCCGGGTTGAGCTCCCCCGCACCGTTGCGCCACCCCATGAGCTGGCCGTCGGCGCCGATCGCCCCCGGGGAGACCATCGCTTCCGATGGTTCACGGCGCATTCGAAGAGTGCGGGAGCCCGCCTCGAGCGTCCAGACCTCGCATCCCGGCGCATCACCGAACATCACGCTGACGCTCTTCTCGTCGCGATGCAGCCGCCACACGCGCGAGTGTTCGAGCTTCCAGTCGTGCTCCCACCCGTCCGCCGTCGCGGCGATCGCATAGACCGTGCGATCGACACCGACGTACCAGCACGAGCCGTCGAAGTCGGGAGCGAACTCATCAATGCGGGCGTCGCACCACGGGCGCACCCGGTTCGTCACGAGGTCGAGCCGCGCGAGGCGCATGACCTCCCCGCGTCGGATGGCCAGGATCGCGCGATCGCCGTGATCGGACATGACCAGTGTCTCCGCAGGCTGTCCGAACCGGACGAGCACTCGACCGTCCTTCGCGAGCAACCAGACGCCGACCTCGCCGAGCGCAACGAGCATCCGGCCGTCCGGGAGCTCCGCCGCGTCCCACACGACGTGCGCTCCGACGTCGGCCTTCACGCGGCGGATCCGCGTCGGGGTCGCGAGTGATTGAAGCGAGATCGTCCGTCCGGACACCTGCGACTTCGAGATGGAGGTGGTGAGGTCGAGCAGCTCGGCATGAATCGGGAGCGCCGCGTTCCCGAGCCCCGCGCCACTCATGGTCGCGACCACGATAGACAGGTTGTCGGGAGCTCCGCCCTCGAGCGCCGCCGCCTTCAGCGCTTCGCACGCCTGATGGGGCGCCCTTTCGAGCAACAGGTCACGAATTCCTGCGTCGCTCACCACGCCATGCAGCCCGTCCGACGCGAGCAGGATCACGTCGCCGCGGAGAAGGGCCACTCGAATCACGTCCGGCGCGACCGCCTCGTTCATTCCGAGACACCGGACGATGACGTTCTTGTGCGGGAAGGCTTCGATCTCCTCGACTGTCAGCATCTTCTTCGCGATGCAGTCGTTCAGGAGTGAGTGGTCCGTCGTGATCTGCCGGAGCTCCCCGTCGCGGAGCAGGTAGGCTCGCGTATCGCCGACCTGCGCAACGAGGAGGGTCGACGCGCATAGGGTCGCCACCGTCGCGGCACACCCTGCGCCTCGTCGCCGTGGGTTGGTGCTCGTCTCTCTCCAGAGCTCGCGATTGGCCGCATCGATCGCGCGCCCGAGCGCACGCGCCCAGCCATCCTCGTCGGACCCGTGCTCGGCGAACTCGCGCTGCATCACGTCGTAGACGCTCGCGCGGACGAGCGCGCTCGCGAAGTCCCCTGACGAGCTCCCGCCTGCACCGTCGAAGACTCCCAGCAGCACACCATCGCTAACGACGTTTCCTTCGACTGCCAGCCGCGAAGGCGCGGCGAATGCGTTCGCGAGCGAAGTCGCAAGCGCCATGTCCTCGTTGTGCAACCGCTTCATCCCGACGTCCGTCACCGCGAATGCCCGCACGTCGACTGCTGGCGTGGCGCGATCGCGGCGTTTGCTCGCGGGCTGCTGCGGACCGCACGCGAGGACATCCGCCCGCAGGAGACTGTCCCCGCTGGCGTGCACGAGGCGCTCGCCGAGGCGCTCGCCTTCCGGATCCCCGTCGCTGGCAAGCATTGACCGTGCGGTGAGCTTCGCGAGGACTCGTGTAGCGCCGTCCGGCGCCCCGTCGAGGATCTCGCGTGCGAGGACGAGCGCCACTCGCCTCCCGTCCTCTCCGTCGTCAGCGAGGATCGCGCGGACCGCGTCGCTCACGTCGCCGAGCGTCGACGGCGACAGACGCGCCTTCCGGACGAGCATCCGCGCGCCGGTTCCTCCGCCCACGAGAATTGCGCGCTCAACCCACGCCATCACGATACCGCGCGCCGCGGGGAGCAGCCATACGAGATCGACCGCGGCAGCATACGCGCCCCCCTCCGCAAGAGAGCTCGCCCAGAGGAGGCGCAGCGCGGTCGCATGCTCTTTGTGCGAGCTCTCGAGCCGGACGACGGCGTCCGCGAAGGCTCCCGTGCGACGGGCGACCTGGATCGCTCGGTCTCTCTCGCCGGCGAGGAACCACTGCCGGACCACGAGCCCTGGCGGAAGACCTCGAGCCTCCGCGATCTCGGCGGCCAGCGTCCAGCGGCCATGTCGCTCCAGAAAGGAGACCGCTTCCTCGCTCGCGCCAAGGAGCTCGGCGAGGACGAACGCGGCCTTCTCGATGTCCCCCGCCGCTTCGAGCCGCTCGAACGCACGCCGATAGGCACGCTTCAACACGGAGAACAGGTCTTCCTGGAGCCCGACGGAGGTCGTCGCCCGCGCGCGATGGGGGACGATCGCGAGCTCGGTCCGCCGCGCGGGCGGGAGCAGCGCGGGCGAAGAGAGCGCGGCGTGAACCTTCTCGCTCAGCGGGATGGCGAGGTGGAGCGCCTCTTCGAGGTTCCCCTCCTCGAACATCTCGAGCATGCGAGCGAAGTATCTCGCGTGCTGACCGGCGAACCACGACGCGAGCCGCGACCAGACCAGCGCCCGCGCGACGGCGCTCCGCAGCAGCGCAGCAGCCTTCTCGAGCCAGCTCGGACCCGTTGGAGGCGCGACCGGCGAAACGGCAAGCTCACGTCCGGACCCACGAAGGGCCGCGCGAGCGGCACCTCTCGCGAACAGCGACATCAGCCGCCGTGCGACGGACGCTGCCGCCACGAGCGCGCGTGCGAGCCCCGCCCTCGTCGTGAGCCTCGTCGGCTCGGCGTTCGCGTGCCTCCGCGACAGCTGTTCGACGAGCTGCGCTGCCCCGCTCGAGAGCTTCGGGATGCCGAGCAAGCCCCGCACGTCCGAGGCCGCCGTCGGCTCACGCGCCTCAGGCTCTGGCGACACCTTGCCGAGCGAGGTCGTCTTCATCTTGACGAGGAAGCGCGAGACGTCGAGCCATGACTCGAGATCCTCGCGCTCGCCGTCCTCGGAGGGTTCGAGCGACGCGAGCGCAGCGACTCCGCCCACGACGAGCACGATTGCGGGACGGCTCGCGTCGAGCGTAGAGACCTCGTCGGGGTCGAGCGGCGTCGTCGAGAGAAGGCTCGCGTAGCCGACGAGGGGCGCCCCCGGCGCGCTCTCCGCCTCTAGGCGCACCGGCTCGCGGAACCGCGCGACGAGCTGCCCTTCGCGCCGGAACACGGTAAGCCCAGCGTGCCGCTGGCGCAGCAAACGCACGCGCGCGGCCTGCTCGCCCGCGAGCCGCGGGTCGACGAGGAGACCCGACGCCAGGACGGAGCCGTGATGGACCGTCTGCCTTGGACGAAGCCCGCCCCAGTCTCGCGTCGCTGTCACGACGCCGCTCCAGGCGCGGCGCGGTACAAGATGGTCTTCAATGAGTACGAGTAAATGAAGAGCTCGCCGGATTCCGTGTGGAACGCGATGAGAGGTGCCGCGCAGCTCACGCTCGCGTGGGCGATGCGAGATGGGGAGGTGACGAGCGTCTCGGTGTGGTGGATGTCGCGAAGCTCGAGGCGTGTGCGCGTCGCGTCGAGCGTCACGATCGACCAGAAGAAGTGAGGAGCGTCCTGGCCTGTTCGCTCGATCGCGGCGACGAGCGTGTGGTCTTCCGGGCACGCGATCGTCGCCCAGCGGTCTCGCTGCGAGGGGGCTGCCGCTGCCCGCTGGATCATCCAGGACGCGGCTCTCTTAACGCAGACGACGAGCGACCGGAGCGGGTCACGCGAATGAACGAAGGAGAAGACACATGCTTCCTTGTTCGCCCCCTGCAAGTCGAGGGCATGCGTGTCGAGCTGCCACGTGTTCGGTCCGGCAAGCGGCACGGCGACGACCGCGAGCTTCGGCGGCCACGCTCTCTTGCCAGGCTCGGGCTCGTTGACACTCTGCAGGTAGACGAGCCCGTTGCGCAGGGGCAGACACGTACGCGCGTGAGCGTCGCCCCTCCATACCAGCGCCGCGGGCCCGCCGTTGAGCCGCTTGAGCTCGACGACCATCCCTTCGGCGTCGACGTAGCCAGCGTGCTCGGATTCGAAGACGGCGAGCGGGAGGATCTCCGCAACCGGGGACGGCGCGTAGTCATCGGGGATCGCGTATCGCTGCGTCCGGCCGACCGAAGTCCCGCGCTTCGAAAGCACGTGAAGAACGACCGCGCGCGTCGCCGCCGTCACGACGACCGTGCGCTTCCCTTTCATTCCGTGTCCAACGGCGACCACGCGCTCCCCCGGCGGTGGAACGAAGACCGCCGGTGGCCCGATCGTCGCTCGCGGTGAGTTCGGGATCTGGAACGTGACGAGGCTCCCGGCGCTGCCCCGAACATAGAGTCGGCGACCGTCGATCGCGAAGACGATGCTCGACGTCGGATCGGGCCTCACGCTCGTGGCCTGACGCGGCGCGACGGCGGCGGCGAACGGGTCACGCAGGGTCTGCACCGCCACCCGGGCCGGAGGGAGCTCGAGGGTCGCGCTCCGGGGGCGAACGTTGCCGGAGGAGGTTGTCTCGACGAGGACGCGCGACGGCCCCTCCGCATCCAGCACCTCGGTCACGGCGAGCAATGACGCCCCGTTCCGCGCCGCCGCTTCGCCGAGCGTTCGCGGCCCCACCATCCAGAGCTCCGACACGACGGCGGCGCGGACGCAGGCCATCCAGCGCTCGATCGCCGCGCGTGTCGCGCCAGCTCGCGCGCGGGATCGCAGCAGGGCGGTGATCCCGGTTTCGCTCAGACCCACGTGAAGCGTCGACGTCGCGTCCTGGAGCGCTCCCCACACGAGCGTGGAGCCCGTCCGATCTGCGCGTTGCGCGAGCACGACCAGTGCGGCGAGGTGCACGAGGCGCGGCCCACCGAGCTGGGAGGCGCCGCTGTCGAAGAGGACGACGGTGCGGCGTACGGCCGCTTCGCGCGCGTACGCGCGCTCGAGGAACGAGTGCTCGCTCGCGACCACGCGCCGCACGAACTCATCGGGGAGCTCTTCCTGCAGGAGCCACTCGCTGGCCAGCAGTCGCTCGTAGGTGCCACGACGGGAGATGCCGGAGAAGCCGTCAGGAGTGCCGTCGGATGCTGCCGCGCCGCCGACTGCACCAAGGACTCCTGCGAGACGCGACGCCATTCCCGCGAGCGCCAGAGCGGTCTCCTCGGGAAAGATCGAGAGCTCCTTGGCCCAGGGGGCGAGCGTGCGAGGGAGGGTGGTCATGGGGCAGCGGAGAGCCAGCGCTCGAGGGCCTCACGATCGATGGGACCAGCGTCGTGCACGGACACGAGCATCGCCGGAGCCGTGAGGATCGCGAACGGACCTTCCAGAAGCTGGCCTCGCCGCGCGTGCTGCACGAGCGCGCGTTCGAGGACGTCGACCGGCACGTCTGGACAAAGCTGTGTCGGCAAGAGAAGTCGTGGCGCTGCGGGGTCCCGCCCGAGATAGATGGCGCCGTCCACCCACGGCAGCGCGTCCGCGGCGCCGAGCAAGAACAGAGCGTCGTCCGTGGCGACCCCGGAGAGCGCCGCAAGCGAGCGGGCGTCCATCGCGAGCGCGCGCTTCGCGAGGGCACGCGCAGCGTCGCCGAGGCCCACCACGCAGACGGGAGCGACCGTCGGGTCACGATCACCGCGCGGGGAGAACGTGACCTCCACCCCAAGAGCCACTCAGATCGCCCCCGTCTCCGTCGCCGCGGGATTCAGCGTCGCGACGACGCGATCGCGGAGCGCGCGGAGCTCCGCGGGGAGCGAGTCCTTCGTGAAGGTGGCGTCGATCTCGCGCGCGACCCCCTCGACGCGGAGCTGCCACGCTTCCTGGGCCTGTTCCTCCGTCGGCCGTCCGTCGAGAATGGCGCTCCCCTCCTTGAGGATCTTCGCACCGCGAGCGACGGGCCCGAGCGAGCCTTCCGCGGCTGCAGCGAGGAGGCTCCCGTTCTCGGATACCAAAAGTAGCCCGCGCAGGGCGTCGCGACCGATGCGCTGAGCCTCGAGCGTCGGGAGCGCGAACACGATCGGCCAGAGATCGGCCTCGGTCGGATGGGCTCTCCCCGCGAGCGCTGCGGCCGCTGCGACCAGGCGCTGCACCCGAACGACGCGTCGATCGGACCAGTCGACCCCCGCGCCCCGCAGGATTCGGACGGCGTGCGCGAGTGCAGGGCGGACGGCGGAGAGATCCATCGCCGACGCGGCCGTGGAGAGCACCTCGAGATCCGAGACCGTGGCGGCCTCGGGCCCTTCCGTCGGACGGAGCGACCACCCGGCAGCGAGGAGCTCCTCGAGCGCAGAGTCGCGCACGGGGTCGACGAAGACGCGCACGAGGAACCGATCGGCGAACGCCGCGAGCTGGTCATCCTCGGGGAGACGGTTGGTGGCACCGACGCACACCCGCATCGGGCACTTCACGACCGAGTGACCACGCCGGAACGTGCGCTCGTTAAGGATACCCAGCAGCGTGTTCAGGATCGCCGTCGACCCGAGGAAGACCTCGTCGAGGAACGCGATCTCGGCGTCGGGCAACATTCCCGCCGTCTCGGTCTCGACGACCCCCTCTTTCAGCTTCTTCAGGTTGATCGGACCGAAGATCTCCGTCGGCTCGGTGAAGCGGCCCACCAGGTACTCGAAGTAACGGCCGCCGAGGCGTCGTGCGATGCGCCGCACGGCCTCGCTCTTGGCCGTCCCGGGCGGCCCGACGACCAGGAGGTGCTCTCCAGCGACCGCTGACAGAACCACGAGCTCCACGAGCGCCTCGCGATCGACGAGGCCACGGCATGCCTCCGAGATCGCGGTGCGCACGTGCTCTGCTGCCGTCGCGCTGGCCACGGTCCCGTCTTATCACGCCGCCCGGGCGACGGGCGCGGCGAGAGTCAGGCACGCGCGTTGCTCAGGGCGAGGGTGATGCTCTTCAGAACCGTCCGCTTCGCTCCCCTCCTGGGATGCTTCCTCGGCTGCGCCCCCATCGTGTCGGCACCGCCGCCGTCGACCCCGGTGTCGCAGACCGCATCGACCAACGCGCACAAGACTCCGACGCTCCCCTCGTCAGCTCGAGAGACCTTCGACCCCGATCTCTCCGCGCTCCCGCCGGATGCGGGGGCGAAGTACCAGGCGCAGCGCTTCGAGATCCGGTTCGCCGGAGCCAAGCTCTCTCCGACGTTCGTCCGCGCCCATCTGACGACACAGGAAGCCGACTTCCGGAAGGCCTACCGCCAGCTCGTCCACACCTCCGAGCTCGACGTGATCGCGCGGCAGCGAGCGAAGCGCGCGAACCCGAAGACGCTGGCGATTGCGAGCGGAATGACCATCCTCGGAGTCGGCTCGCTGGTCGTTCTCGGGTTGCCCCAGAGCGGCTGCTCCAACAACGCGGCCAGCTGCGGGAAGGGGGCGGTCTCTGCCGCTCTGATTGCCGGAGCCGGGCTGTATACGCTCGGCTGCGAAGCCGTGAAGGGGGTGAACTGTCTGCTCGACGGATGGCTCGGCGGGCAGTGGCTGAACCGACAGGAGATGGAGTCATCGGTCGCGGAGTACAACCGCGCGCTCGTGCGCTCGCTCCTGCCGAGCACGCAGTCTCCTAGCGCTCCGGCTCTTCCCGAGCCTCACGGCCCAACTCGCGTGACACCTACACAGTCACTGTGACGGCTGGCGTGCGTCGGCTGCCACACTCCGCCTGGAAGCGTGCCGCGGACGCACACAGTCGACCGACGGTGACCCGCGAACGGCCCACGCTCCGGCGCGCGCGGGCAAACAGCGGCGACGATTGAGCGACGTTCACTGCGGGCGAGTCGACTCTCGCGAGCTCACAGCCTCCAAGGTGCAGGTTCTTCGTCGACAAGCGCAGGGATTGGTGAGAGCCGCTACTTTCGTGTATGATGAAACTAATTCGACGGATGGACGCAGCCATCGGCAGCTAGGATGAAGGAGGGGAGACTGGACTCCATTCGATGAAGAAGCTCGGGGCGTTCGTGGGAGTCTTCATGCTGTTTGCCCCGGCGATCGCCAGCGCGGCGGGCCCCGAGACGTGCACGAGCTCGTACGAGCGGGCGCAGGTGCTGCGGCAACAAGGCAAGCTCGTGGCCGCGCGCGACCAGCTTCAAGTCTGCGGGGGGGCCTCGTGCCCCAACCTCATCGTGGGCGACTGCACGAAGTGGCTCGAAGAGCTCCAGTCGACTCTCCCGTCGGTCGTGCCACTGGCGACGGACGATGCGGGGACCAACCTCATCGATGTGAAAGTGTCGGTCGACGGTACACCGCTCACGAACGCACCCGCGGGCCAGGCGGTCGACCTCGACCCGGGCCCACATCACTTCACGTTCGAGCGCGGCGACTCGTTCAAGGCGGAGACCGACGTGCTCGTCGCCGTCGGCGAGAAGAACAAGCGCGTTGCGGTAGTTCTTCGAAAGACGCCTGCGGCCCTTGGAACGCCCCCGGCGACATCGAGCGGCTCCTCTTCGCGACTGGGAAAAGTTGGGCTGGTGGTCGCAGCTGTCGGCGTCGTCGGCGTCGGTGTCGGCGTCGTCTATGGGGCTGAAGCGATTGCCCATCAGAGCGACGCCGACTGCCCCGGTAACCGATGTCCCCCGGGCAGCAACCCTACCGCGCTCCGCACCGCGCAGTCGGACGGCAACGTTTCGACGGTCTTTTTCGTCGCGGGCGGAGTGCTCGCTGCAGCAGGTGTGACGACATGGTTGCTCACGCCATCGCGGCACTCGGGGAGCTCCGCGTGGGTGCGGCCTGGCCCGATGGCCGTCGCAAATGGCGGCGGCGGCGTGCTCGTCGGGGGATGGTGATGCGCGGACGACGGTGGGGGAGGCTCTCGATCGCCATGGCGTCCGCGGTGTTCGTGAGCGGCTGCGACACGCTCCTGGGAATTGGCAATCCTGACATCGTCGATGGATCGGCCGACGCCGCCGCTCGACCGAAAGATGCCGCCAGCGACAGTACGGTCGTCGTGAGTCGAGATGCGCCGAAGGAGATCGGCCTCACCTCGGACGGCAGCGGGTCGAATCGCGATACGGGATCCGGAACCGGGTCCGGGAGTAGCTCGCGATCCGGAAGCGCATCATCGGGCACTGGCGCGTCGGATGGCGGCACGACCAGCACGAGCACGTTCTCCGGAAGCACCACAGGCACCAGCTCCGCAAGCAGCAGCGTCAGCATGCCACCACCGAGCTGCGACAAGGGCGGCGCCGACACGACGAAGTGCGGCGCGACGAACCAGAGCTGCTGCACGAGCCCCGAGGTCGCAGGCGGGACATACGACCGGACGTATACGAATACCGGCGGCGGTGCGACGGGTGAGGCCGACCCGTCGAGCGTGACCGGCTTCCGCCTCGACCAGTACGACGTGACAGTGGGGCGCTTCCGACAGTTCGTGAACGCCTGGAGCAACGGATACATGCCCGCCGCAGGTGCCGGAAAGCACACTCACCTGAACGCCGGCAAGGGGCTCCTCGCGGTCGGCGCCGACGCAGGGATCGCTTACGAGCCGGGTTGGGCGACGTCGGACTTCGCCAACATCGCGCCGACCGACAACAACCTCGCGTGTGATCCACAATATGCATCGTGGACCCCCTCGGCGGGACCCAAGGAGAGCTTGCCGATCAACTGCGTGAACTGGGCCGAATCGTACGCATTCTGCATCTGGGACGGCGGGTTCTTGCCCAGCGAAGCCGAGCTCGAATTCGCGCTGGCAGGGGGAAGCCAGCAGCTCGAGTACCCGTGGGGGGCCGCGACTCCGGGGACGACGAACGAGTATGCAATCTACAGCGGATACTACGTGGGCTGCATCGCGCCAGTCGGCATGGCGTCGCTGGGAGCTGGTGTGTGGGGGCAGCTCGACCTCGTCGGCAACGTCTACCAATGGGCCCTCGACTACTACGCCACGCCGTACGTCGATCCGTGCGTGGATTGCGCGTATCTTGCGCCCAGCACTTTCCGTGTTCTCCGCGGCGCCTACTGCTTCGATCAGACGGGGTCGGACCTGAACCCTGCCGTCCGCGGCAACGCCTATCCGGCGAACCGCAACTACGGCGGCGGCTTCCGGTGCGCGAGGACTCCATGACGCGAGTTGGGGATCGCGGGCGCTCCTCACCTCGCTGAGTGCTTGTGCGTGACCGAGTCTCGGGTTCGGCCTCCGACCTTGTTCACGAGGGCCGACTCGACCCCCGGGTGCGGATGCATCGGGGCGGCGGCCTCCGCGCCGATGACCGATGCCTTCAGTCGCAGGAGCTCGTTCGAGTCGAGCGCCTGCTCGAGCTTGGCGAACTCCTTGGTTTCCTCGCTCTCCGCGTGCGCGAGGACCGCCGCCTGTAGCTCGCGGGCTTTCGTCTCGAACTCCGCGGACGAGAGGTCGAGTGTCGCGAGCTCCGCGAGGGCGCGCTTGCCTTCGTTCTCCTCCCTGAGCCGCTCTTCCACGATCGCCCTCCCACCAGCCTTCAGCGCATGCAGTGCTGCGGGGTGGACGACCTGTTCTTCGGCCGTCTCGTGAACATAGATGAGCCTGCGCAGCTCGTTGAACGCACGCTCGCGCTCGTTGCCGGTCGAGATGATCATGGTCGCGAAGAGTCGCTTGATGTCTTCGTGCTGCTCGCGCAGAAAAGCGACGACGCTGCTTCCATTGCCGAGGTTGATCTTGGAACCCATGGTGACTTCCTTTCTGGCGTCTCACGTGCGAGCGGGAGCGCTCTCATGACTGCGAGCGAGAATCATGCCGCGGGCGCCGCGAAGCCCGCGAGCGAGCGCCTTCCCGATCGCAACGGTCGAGGAGTAAGCTCGGCTCCGTGCCCGACATCCTCGCCATCGTCAGCAAGGCGGTCTTCGAGAAAGACGCGCGTGTCGCCGGGAAGCTCGTCTCGCCCGGCCAGATCTGGTCGGTCGACCGGTACAACAGCAACAACAAAGGGCTCGCACCGCTGAAGGACGGCGGACGCCTGTTCCTCGTCACCGTACGCCCGCCCGACGAGCACATGTGGCTCGTGGGTGTCGTCGACTCGCCCGTCCTCGACGGCTCGGCTTGGGTGTCGTCCTCGATGAACACGACGCCGGTCACCGACATCAGCTCGCTGCGTGGATCGATCATGTTCGAGTCCGGCAAGGGGATGTCTCAGGACAAGGGCGCGCTCGGGATGAGTCTCCAGACGCCGCGCGCCCTCGTCGCCTCGGATGTGGCGCAGATCCTCGCGCTTTCTGGAGGAACGACCCCGACGGCAATAGCCCCGACTACCGCAGAGCCGCCGCCCGCGACCGGAGTTGCCGCGACCTTGCTCGCCGCGCTGGAAGCGAAGCCGAAGGACGAGTCGCTCCGCGAAAAGACGATTCGCCAGCTGCTCGCGATCGGCGCGCTCGCCGAGGCGCGGCAGGCGCTGGTCGGCGTGGCGCACCTCGACGCGCACGATGGGCGAGGCCTGCCGTGTCTCTGCAGGCGCTGCTGGGCCGCGTCCCAGGACAAGTGCGAGCTCGGCGGCGTCGTGTTCCAGCGCGAAGTCGTACTGAAGAGCGGCCGTGCGCTCTTCTTCTGGGCGCCAGTGGAGCTGGCGACGGACGCTCGACTGCACAAATCCGTGCGAGCTTCCCTCTCCCGCAGGCTCGCCCACCTCGCGAAGAGCCGGAAGAGGCAGCAGTTGCCGCAGTTTTAGGCGAGCGAACCGTGCGTATCGGCGCCGCGATCCTGTCTGAAGATCGGAACCTACGACTCGAGACCGCGCGCGCCACGCCGCTCGACACGGACGGGATCTTCGCGCTGCGAAACGCTCTGGCGGTAGACGGCGACGCGGAGGTGCGTGGGGTTGCAGCGGAGCGACTCGGACTCGTCGACGTCGTTCGAGATCTGGTCGCTCGCACCGCGGTTCGCGTCGCGCTGCTCGACGCGCTCGGCGACGCGTCTCCGTTCGTGCGGGAGCGCGCCGCGATCACCGCGGGGAGGCACCTGCGAGCGCCGAGCACGACGCTCCCCGCGATCGATCGGCTGCTCACCGCGCGCCTCGTCGAGATCACCCTCTACGAGCCCATGTGGCGCGTCCGCAGAGCGTCCGTGCGCGCGCTCGCGGTCCTCGAGCGCGGCCTCGCCGCGCCGCTCCTGGCGACCGCCCTCGACGATCCGTTCTGGAGAGTTCGCTACGCGGCCATCCAGGCGCTCGCGCCGTGGCGTGACGTCGACCTCGTCGCCGAGGGAGAGATCGTCTCGACGCGCAAATCGTCTGCGATCGGCTTTTTGCGGTCGCTGTGGAGTGGGGAGCGCGTCGACATCCCGCGCGAGGCCGACGACGCCTCGACGGTGCGCGCAGGTCCTCTCGCGGACGACGATCCCGCAGTGGTCGCGGTCCGGCTCTCCAGGCTCCCCGACGCGGCGGTCAGCGGTGCGGATCTGGTGGCGATGCTCGCGAGCCCGCACGACGTGCTGCGCCGCATTGCGATGAAGCGCCTGGCGGCTCGAGAGAAGCCAGCGGAGCTGCGCGCCGCGCTCGAGCTCCTCGAGGAGCCACGGACACCGTACGCGAACGCCGCAGTTCGCCGCGTGCTCGCCCGGGTCGACTCGCGCGCGCTCCGCGCGGCCATCCAGAGCGACGCGAGCGTCGGCCCGGCGCTGCTCGCGTGGACCTACGACGAGGGGCGAGCCGCGCGCGAGGACATGACGACTTCCGCGCGCGTCCACGTCACACACGCCGACGTGCGGGTGCGCCGCGCGGCCGCGCGCTCGCTCGCGGCGTGCATCACCGCGGAGGGCATGGGCGCTCTCGAAGAGGGGCTCCACGACGCGGACGACGATGTCCGCGCGACCTGCCTCGGGGCGCTCGCTCATGTCGCGGTGACGCAGGGAGGCGAGGGCGCTGGCCCCCTCGAGAAGACGCTCGCCGAGACGGAGCCGCTTCGCGAGTCGCCGACCGTGCAGCGCGCGCTCGCCCTCGCTGCGGCATCGCTCCTCGTGGCCGTCCCCACGCAGCACGTCGAAGGCGCGCTCGAGCGGTTCCTGGTTGCGTGGGATCCGATCGCGCGGGCGACGGCGATCGACGCGTGCTCGGAAGCGGGGACCCTCGACGCCATCGCGCGCGCGCGAGCGGGAGCCGACGCCGACCCGTGGTGTCGTCTCGCTGCGCTCGATCCCCCGGACGCCAGTCGCGCGATCGACGACGATCTTGACCCTGGCGTTCGACGGGGAGCCTTCGAGCGGCTGGAGCGTGCCGTGCGATCCCGCGGCGCAGACCCTATCGCGCTCGCGACCGCAGCCACCTCGGACGACGCGTGGATCCGCTCGCGCGCGACACGCGCGATGCGGCCTTCTCTCGAGACGATCGAGGCCCTTCTGCGCCTTACCCGCGACGCGGCGCCGATGGTGCGAGGGACGGCGGCGGAGTCGCTCGCGAAGGTGCCCGACGTCGCTCTGGCGTGCCTTGCGATTGTCGGCCGCGATCCCCCCGTCGACGACGAGCTCCGGCTCGCAGCACACGGACGCCTCGCCGCGGAAGGAACCGCGGTCGCGTTCGACGCGCTCGAGCACGACCTCACGACGCGCGCGCTCGCGACCACGACGCGCTGGGCGCTGCTCGGGATGACGGTCGCCTATCCGGAGGGGGTGCGGGCAGGCTCCGAGCTACGGTTCGAGCCGAGGCCCGAGATCGCGCGCGCCACCCGCGGCGTCTACTGCGAATCGGGCTCGCGACGACCGCTGGGGCAGACGGGCGTGATGGTGTCGCCGCTCGCCATCTCTGGCGCGAACGAGCTCCCCTCGAGCGAGCTCGCCCGCGCGCGAGACGCCGGCGTGAACACGTTCTTCTGGGAGCCGGGCTACCGCACGCTCACGGAGTTCCTGGCGCGTGCCGAGCGCAAGGAAGACCTCGTGATCATCGGCGGGACGTACGAGGCCGACGCGAAGACGATCGTCCGCGACGTCGAGCGCACCCTGCGACAGCTCCGCGTCGACTCGATCGGCGCGATGCTCCTCTTCTGGGTTCGGTCTCCTGCGCGGCTGAGCGACGAGGCCTTCGAGGCGCTCTCCCGTCTGAAGGCGCAGGGGAAGGTCCGCGCGATCGGGTTCTCGACGCACTTGCGTGAGCTCGCGGCGGTCGCGATCGCCGAAAGACCCTGGGACGTCGTCATGTGCCGGCACAGCGCGGCACACACCACCCTCGAGACCACCGTGCTCCCCGTCGCGCGCGCCCGCGGCGTGGGGGTCATCACGTTCAGCGCCCTGGTCTACGGGCGCATGCTGACGTCTCACGACGACGGACCGCCCACCCTCGCCTCCGACTGCTATCGCTACTCGCTCTCGCAAGCCGGCGTGAGCGTCTGCCTGTCGGCACCGCGTCGTCAGCGCGAGCTCGAAGAGAACCTCGCGGTCCTCGGCGCCCCCACGCTCGACGACACGGTCGCTGCGAGGCTCCGCGCCGTCGGCGAGCACGTCCGCGCCCAGAACAAGGCCTTCCTGTCGCTGGTGCGTGGATAGTGGAGCGGGCGAAACAGCGCGCCCGCGCCGCGCGAAGCGTCGTCAGTGACAAGTACTCGCTCGACACGCACTCAACCGCGAAGCTGCTTCCGCACTTTCTTCATGAAGGTCTGCGTACAGGTGCCGTGGCTCGTCTCGTGGTCGATGATCTCGCGCGTCACCTTCGCCTTCGTCTCCGCCGAGACCGAGGTGCACTCCTTCACCTCGGTCGCGAGGCGGGCGCCCTCGAAGGTCAGCGGCCACACCTGCTTCTCGACGACCGGTGCCCGGTTCGACTGCACGTGATGGGAGGGCTTCGTCTTCGTGACGTCACGGAACCCCGTGTCTTCGGCGCGGCGACCCGACCCATGGCAGCTCGGGCAGGTGGTGCCGCTCCCGAATGAATTGGTGATCCGACGATCTCCGCCACAAGTACCGCATGAGTCGCTGCTGTTCATGGACACAGTGTACGACCCCCGGCGTGCCTATGCTCATCTCCCTTCGGATCGAGCGTGGCCACGCCGCCGTCCACCACGTTGCCAGGCCCGCGCGAGCGGTTCTGTATCGTTTCCCGCTCGGGGCCGTCCAACCCTCGAACGCGCGCGATTCGCGTCACCCGGGCGCCGACACCTCTAGCGCTGCAAGGAAGGGCGGTCTCACCCAGCTTGCGCGCGACCCGTTCTGCGTCGAACATACGGCCCAGCCAGGAGAATCATCCATGAACACGCTCTCGAAGGTATTGCTGTCCGCCATCGCACCCCTCGCAGTCGTCACCGCGTATGTCCCGACGGCGGAGGCCCAGGTGCAGGTCGTGGAGTACCCGACGAACGCGTACGTCGCGAGCTATGCCCCGATCTATTACGAGGGTCATGCGCACTACTACTACCGCAACCACTTCTACTATCGGGACCACGGTGGCTGGCACGGCTACGCTCATGAGCCGGCGGGGCTTTGGGGCCGTCGCGGCGAGTGGGGCGGTCACCGCCACGGCTGGCGCTGAGAAGCGGTTCGCGCCGAAGGTCGCCCGAGCGCAGTTCCCCCGCACAAGGCGGCGGCGACTGCGCTCGGCTCAGTCGCAGGCGATGCGCATCTTCATCTCGTCGACGACGAGCACACATTTCTCGAGCACGTCCATGCCGAGCACTCCGTCGCTGGGGCACCTAGCCGCGCGCGGGTGATCGAGGACGAGCGGGATGTCGAGCTTCACGGAGAGCCGTCCGATCTTGAGCTCGGCATCTCCCAGAGTGCGTGTCGCGACAGCTCCACCGACGGCGTAGATATCCCGAGCGGAGACCGACGTTCGTCCGGCGAGCGCTCGACCTGGCGCGGACGTCGCCTTGAGATCGGTCGAGAAGGCCCCCGTGTCGACGAGCAGGCGCGCGCCTTTTCCTTCGATCGTCGCGTCGATCGCGAAGGTCGCTCCGCACCGGAGCGCGGCTCCCAGAGACGTCGGGTGCGCATCGAGCTGCGCGGTGGCGGTCGCCTCGTCCACGCTCGTCATCGCACCGCTCGGGAAGTCGAGCACGACGGACGCGCCGCCGAGGGCCAGCCGTTGCGGGGAAAGGATTCCGCCGATGCCGAGGGCGCGAGGTCCGGGGCTCGCGTCTCCGGTCACGAGCGGGCGGATGGGTGCGATCGCGTTCCAGCCATCGATGATGAAGCTCACCTGACTCCAGCGATCGACCACGACCGTGCGGTTGGCGTGATCGACGACGGTGGCGGATCTGCCCGTGGCGTCCGCGTCCTGGAGGACGCGAGCGAACCACCCCTCGAGCAGATGGTCGTACGCCCCCGTGTCGACGAGCAGAAGCGTCGGTTGCCCGGCGATCCTCGCCTGCACGAGGGGAACGCGACGCCCTCGGACGAGCTGTAGCGTGGCACGACCGCCGCCGCCCGCTTGCCCGGACGGCGTGGCGTGCGCGAACGGATCCCGCGCCGACGGCGGCGGTCCGGGGCTGAGCACGAACGGCTCCTCTTCGAGAGGCACACGTGCGTGCGGCGCTGCGCAAGCCTCGAGCAGCAGCGCCGCCGATGCGATGGCGAGCTGCGCGAAGCCAGCGCCGCGAGCTCGATTCAGGGTGCTGCTTTGTAAATGTCGATGACCGCCTGGAGCAGCTTGAGCGCCTCCGGCTTCGGGCGCTGGAACGCATTGCGTCCCATGATCGCCCCGAACGCGCCGCCCGCCGCCATCCCCTTCACGTCCTCGAGGAGCGACGCCGTGTCGCGCGTCTCACCGCCGCTGAAGATGATGATGCGCTTCCCGTTGAACGCCGACTGGACGCAGTGCCGCACTCGATCGGCCATGGTCGCGACCGGGATGCTGTACTTCTCGAAGACCTTCTTCGCTTCTGCCTGCTCGATGTGGGCGGTCGGCGGCTTGATCTTGATGATGTGCGCGCCGAGCTGCCCGGCGATCTGCGCCGCGTATGCCGCGACGTCGACGGCGGTCTCCCCCTCCTTCGAAAGGCCCGCCCCGCGAGGGTAAGCCCACGTGACGACGACGAGACCCTTTCGCTTGGCCTCGATCGTGATCTCGCGGAGGTCCTGGTACATCGTGTTGCGCTGACCGGAGCCCGGATAGATCGTGTAGCCGACGGCGCCACAGCCCAGACGAAGCGCATCTTCCACGGAGCTCGTGATCGCGCTGCAGGGCTGGTCGATCTTCGCGAGCGTGTCGGAGTTGTTCACCTTGAGGATGAGCGGGATCTGCCCGGCGAACTTGTCGACCGATTGCTCCATCTGCCCGAGCGGCGCGGCGTAGGCGTTGCAGCCCGACTCGATGGCGAGCTGAAAGTGGTAGTCCGGGTCGTACGACGGAGGGTTCGGCGCGAACGTGCGCGCGGGGCCGTGCTCGAAGCCCTGGTCGACCGGGAGAATGACGAGCTTTCCCGTACCCGCGAGCTGCCCGTGGTCGAGCATCCGGTAGAGGTTGGCCTTCGTGCCGGGATTGTCGGAACCGTACCAGGACAGGATTTGCTTCACGCGATCTGTTGCGGGCATGGGCGGGCTCCTTGGATGTGTGTCGCGGGACACTAAAGCAACGCGGCCACAGATGGAACGGCGTAGGGGACTCCGGCTGGGGTCCGGAGAGCGGCCGCGCTCCCCGCTGAATTCGAGACAGCCACGGCTGGGGTCAGGGGAGCGGCCGCGCTCCCCTGCGAATTCTCGCGGGAGGAAGGAGGGCGACCGACGCCGCGAGAATTCTAGACAGAGAGAATTCTCAAAGCGGCGTGGCCGCGCAGCGGAAGCCGATGCCGTAGTTGCGGTTCTCGGGAGGGTTCTGGAAGCGCGTCGTCGGGCGGACCCACGAGTCCGCGCCGCCGTTCCATGCCCCGCCGCGAAGAATCTTGGCCTTGCCCGTGGCGGCGCCGGTCGGGTCGTGCTCCGCGTTCTTCCCGTAGGGGCCGAGCCAGTCTGCGACCCATTCCCACACGTTCCCTGCGACGTCGAAGAGGCCGAACCGTGACTTGCCGCGCGGGAACGCGCCGACCTGCGCCGTCGTTGGCCAGCCGTCATCGCCCTTGTACATCGCCGTCATCGGGACCTTGGCCTCCTTGCCCCACGCGACGCACTCCGAGCCGCACGCATTGAGAAAGTTCGGGCCCGGCGGCTCATCGCCCCACGGATACTTCCGCCCGTCGGGCCCGCGCGCCGCAAACTCCCACTCGGCCTCCGTCGGGAGACGACCGCCCGGCAGCGACCCGCAGAATGTGCTCGCCATCTCCCAGTCGACGCAAACGATCGGGTGCTCCCCGAGCGACGCTGGATCTCGCGCGCTGCACAGCGGGTCGAACACCTCGTGCTCGTGATCCGTGATGCCCGGCCACTCGTTGGTCTTGAAGGCTCGCTTGCACTTGCCGCTATCGCTGCAGCCCAGGTAGCGCGCCGTCGTCACCTCGTAGATGTCGATGCAATAGGCGGAGAGGTCGACGTGGTGCGCGGGCTTCTCGTTGTCGGCGTCGTCGTCGGAGCCCATGAAGAACTCGCCGTGCGGGATGAGCACCATCCCCTCCGGACACGCGAGCGCATGCGCGCCGGTCGACGCGACGGGAGCCGTGCCACCTGCGCTCGGAGCTGCGCTCGGAGTGAGGGCCACGGGGGTGGGGGCAGTGCTCGCTTCGTGACGGAGCGTGCGAAACGCCACCGTGCCCGCGACGGCGACCACGACGCTGAGCCCGACGATCACCGCCAGGGCGCTCTTGCCGCTCGCGCCGCCGCCTGTCACGCCACCTGTCGCGCCGCCTGTCGTGCGGCCTGTTGCGCCGCCTGTCGCAACGGGCTCCGGCGGGACCGCAGAGACGCGCGCCACCGGCCCCCGCGGAGCGCCCGTGACCGCAGCCGCCGGAGCCGGGGCGGTGTTCGCGTTCGCGAGACCGGCGAAGATGTCGCGCTGCTCGGCCTCGACCGCCGCGACGATCGCTCGTGACGGCTCGATGCCGAGGCTCGCGAGCAGGGCGACCCAGAACGATCCCGCGGTCGGAAAACGCTGCGCCGGCTGCACGGAGAGCGCGCGCGCGAACACCGCCTCGGTCGCGTCGGAGACTTCGACGCCGAAGTTCCGTGGAGTGGGGCGGACATCGCGGTTCGTCGCCATCTTCGCCATCTCGACGACGTCATTGCCCTGCACGAGCCGTCGTCCGGCGGCGCACTCGCAGAGGACGAGCGCGAGCGCGAACACGTCCGTCCAGGGCCCGGTCGCCCCGAACTTCCTCGAGAACTGCTCCGGCGCTCCGTAGTTGGGGGTGAACGCCGTCACGTGGCCGGCCGTCTTCTGGAACGCGCCGCCCGTTTTCTGGGCGTCCTGCACGACCTTTGCGATGCCGAAGTCGAGGAGCTTGACGGAGAGGGTCTTTCCCGCCGAATCGGTGGAGACGAAGACGTTGGCGGGCTTCACGTCGCGGTGGGCGATCCCGCGGGTGTGTGCGACCGCGAGCGCCTCTGCCACGGAGTCGAGCAGCGCGACGCACGCCTGCAGGCTGCGCGGAGGGAGCATCGCCGTGTGCTCGGCGAAGAGCATCGCGGACAGCGTCTGACCCTCGAGCCACTCCAGCACCATGTACGGGAGCTGCTGACCGTCGGGGGTGACGAGCATCCCGAGGTCTCGCGCCTGACAGATCGACGCGGTCTTCTCGGAGAGCTCCGCGAGCAGGGAGGCCTCGCGAATGAGGTCGTCCGTGAGCACCTGTCGATCCGACGGGGACGCGTCCTCCAGGGCCTTGAACACCTTGAGCGCGACGAACCGCTTCCATAGTCGGTGGCGCGCGCGATAGACGATCGCGAAGCCGCCTTTGCCGACGGCCTCGAGCACCTCGTACTTCTCCGCGACGACAGTGCCGCACAACCCAAGAGTGTCGTCGATCATCAGGTCGCTGCCTCGGAGTCGGCTCGATCCCTCTCAGAGTAGGCGGATCTGGCCACGCCGCGCTACGCGCAACGTGCCTGGGCGGTTGCCCGCTCGCTGGAACTTCCGGAGATCGCGCTTGTCTCGTAGCGTCTGGTGGCCACAATGCGTCTTCCGAGCCTCGCCTTTCCCGTCCTCCTCGCCCTCACCGCGGCCTGCGCCGTCCCCCAGGCAGACGCGCCGACGGCCACGTCGCCGGAGATCCTCCCGCTTCGCACGCTCCGGCTCTACGAGACCGGGGTCGGCTACTTCGAGCGATCGGGGACGCTCGGGGCCCGCGCGGCGATCTCGCTGCCGGTGCCGCCGGGTCATCTCGACGATGCCCTCGCGTCGCTGGTCGTGCTGCGAGGCGGGGCGGGAGGCGTGGTCACGGGCCTCTCGTTCGCGAGCAGCGTCACGAAGGCGACGGCGCGGTCCCGCGCGGGTCTGCCGGCGGACCCGGCGACGCCGATCGCGTTCCGCGATCTCCTCGACAGCATGAAAGGGGAGAAGGTCACGATCGTGACCGACCCCGCACAGGACCCCATCGTCGGCCGCGTGATCGAGGTCGGGATGGAGGTCGACGAGGCGCATGCGAGGGCGCTCGCGCAGCAGAAGGACGCGCACGTCGGCGAGCCTCCGCAGCGCCTGGTCGTGACGCTGCTCACGGAGGGCGCGGCCATCACGCGAATCCCGGCGGAGAACATCCTCCGCATTCGTCCCGCCGACCCCGCCTTCGCGGGGAGACTCGACGAGGCGCTCGACGCCCTCGGGACGCGCAGCACGCGGAACGCCCGCGCCCTCCGCCTCCTCGGCGACGTGCACGGCCAGGTGACGTTCGGTTACGTCACGGAGACCCCGATCTGGCGCGCGAGCTACCGGCTCATCGAAGGCTCCCGCACGGACGAGACGGCGCATGCGGGCGCGCCCGCGGCGGAGACCACGGCCGTGCTCCAGGGGTGGGCGCTCCTCCACAACGACACGGACGAGGCGTGGCACGACGTCCACCTCGAGCTCGTGAACGGCGAGCCCGACTCGTTCCTCTTTCCGCTGGCCGCACCGCGGTACGCGCGGCGTACGCTCGTGCATCCGGAGAACCCGCTCTCGACGCTCCCGCAGCTCCAGGACTCGACGGCCGACGCGATGTGGGGCGACCACCTCGACGAGGCAGCCTCGACCTCCGGCTACGGGCAGGGCTTCGGCAGCGGACACGGGATGCTCGGCGGGAGCCACCACTCGCGCGCCGCGACGGTACGGCTCGGCGAGATCAACGTCGAAGGCGCGACCGGCACGAGCTCGTTGCTCGACGTCGGGAACCTCGCCGACCTCGCCCCCGCGGCGGGCGTCGAGCAAGGGGCGCTCTTCGTCTATGCGGTCCCGGCAGGGTTCTCGCTCGACGCGCACGCGTCCGCGCTCGTTCCCTTCATCCAGCGCGGCGTCGCGGCCGAGAGCGTCACGTACTTCACGGGCCCGGGCGCCGCGGGGCGCGCGGCGATCCACTTCGTCAACAGCACGGGGCAGACCCTGCCGACGGGGACGATCACCGTCTTCGGCGCGGGTGGGTTCACGGGGGAGACGTCGCTCGATCGCCTGAAGCCTGGCGAGCGACGCTTCCTCCAGATCGGCAACGATCTCGACGGCGAGGTGAGCCAGACGAAGACGCTGCGCCGGGAAGAGTCGAAGCGGCTGACGCTCGAGGGAGACCAGCTGCACGAGCACTTCCTCCGGACGAGGACGGATTCGTGGTCGGTCGAGAACCGAGCGGCGGCGGCGCGTACGTTCTACGTCGTGCTCGACGCGGACAAGAACGCGAAGGTCACCGGCGCAGATCGCCTCGACTTCGACGAGGCGAGCGCGAAGCCGATCGTCGTGCTGACCGTGAAATCGAAGGAGAAGGGGGCGCGCGCGCTCACCATCGTCGAGGGGCTCTCGCGCGCGTTCAACCTCGACAACCTGACGGAGAAGGCGGTGCGGCTGCTCTTGCAGAAGGCGACGATCGAGAGCGCCGAGCTGACCATCTTGCAGCAAGCGCTCCCGAGCGTGCGCGCGCTCGAGGCGGGCCACGCCGCGGTCGCTGCGCAGGCTCAGGCGTCACAGGTGGCGGAGCGAGCGCTCGAGCGACTTCGTGAAGACCTCAAGGCGCTGGGCGGTGGGAGCGCGACGACGGGCGGGAGTGCGGCCGCGGCGCCGCTCGTGAAGCGGCTCGTCGAGGCCGAGGACCTCGTCGAGAGCGCGCGGAAGGCGAAGGAGGCGGCGGAGAAGACGCTCGGCGACCGTCGCGAGGCGCTGCGTGCCGCGCTCGCGCCGTTGACTCATGCGACGCCGTAGTCGCCGCGCGTGGCGGAGCGGCTCGCTCGTGCCATTCTAGGCAATCGCCATGCGGACTCACCCGATCCCCACGAACGCCTCACTCGCGGTCGCGCTGGCCGCGGCGATGCTCGCCTGCAACGTCTCTCGCGGCGGGTCTCAGCCGCTGACCACCGTGGGGCCAGGTGACGCGGCGAGCCTTGACCTCGCGCCGCGGACCTTCGACGCTGCGACGGACGCAACGCACCCGCGCATCGAGGACGCGACGGTCGCGTCCGACGCCGGGTCGGCTGACTCGAACGACGCGGACGCGAGCGACACCGGGGCTGATGCTCCGGTCGACGTCGACAATGGCGCCCCGTCCACCGTGTATCCCGCGCCGCACCCCCCGCTGCCCGAGCTCACGAACGCGGTCGGTGGCCCCATCCTCACGAGTCCCACCGTCCACCTCGTGTTCTACCCCGGGTACCCGTACGTGCAGGACATGTCGAAGTTCGCGACGAACATGGCTGCGGCGTCGTTCTGGGGCGAGGTCACGCACGAGTACGGTATCGGACCGCTCACGATCGGCGCGCCGATCACTCTGGCGGGCGAGACCGCTCCCGCGATGATCACGTCGACGGAGATCGAGGCGTGGGTCGCCGCCGAGCTCACGAGCGGCGCGTTCGGGACGCCCGATCCGGAGGGCATCTACACGCTCTTCTACCCCGCGACGACGACCGTCACCCAGCCGAACCCCGTCCTCCCGTCGCTCGCGCCGGTCGTGAGCTGCGTCGCGTTCGGCGGCTATCATGACAACGTCTCCGTCGCGCTCACCGACGGCGGCACGCCGCAGAACTTCGCCTATGCGGTCATCCCGACCTGCGACACCAACGTGAACGACCTCACAGCGGTGCTCAGCCACGAGTGGGTCGAGGCGGCGACCGATCCGTTCCTCACGTCCAGCGGGGCGTTCACGCTCACCGGAGGGCCCAACTCGGCGTACTTCACCGTCGACGCGAACCACGCGGTCTGGGCGTTGCTCACGGGTGGCGAGGCGGGAGATCTCTGCGAGCCGGAGGGGGACGGCGCGTACATCTCGCCGCCGGACGTGGGCTACACGGTGCAGCGGACGTGGTCGAACCTGCTCGCGAAGGCGAGCCAGGATCCCTGCGCGCCCGACCCCTCGGGCGGCGTGTCGTTCAACAGCGCGCCCGTGCTGCCGGAGATGGTCACGTTCACGTCCCCGTTCACGGGCACGCTCATGACGCAGGGGATCACCATCCCCGCCGGCCAGACCAAGACGATCGAGGTCGACCTCTTCAGCACGGGCGACACGGGCGGCCCGTGGACGGTCACCGCGGAAGACGTGCTCTACACGTACTACGGGAGCTACGGGCTCCTGAACACGCTGGCGTTCTCGTGGGACCGCACGCAAGGGGTGAACGGCGACAAGCTTCACCTGACGATCACCGTGACGCGAGAGTCGATCGTCTACGGAGCGCACGCGTTCATGATCACGTCCACGCAAGGGGGCCGGGTCGCCGTGTGGCCGGGCCTCATCGTCGAGTGAAGGGCGCGACGGAAGCGGGCACCATCCTGCGGCCGGAGCGGGGAAGGGCGCGACGGAAGCGGGCACCATCCTCCGGCCGGAGCGGGGCCCGCGTTTAACTAGCCGGCCTCCGGACGGCGCCCGCTTCCGTCGCTTGGGGCATTGGGGGGAGAGGGCGCTCTCGCCGGGAGAGGGAGCGGCACGATTCGCTATTTCGCTCGCCGATAGGGTGCATCGTCCGCGTGGGGCGGGGCGAGCTCGACAGCATCGTGGCTCTGATACCCGTCCACGGCGTTCCCGTGTTTCTACTGGGACGCTAGGACGATGGTCGGCAGCGCTGACGTAAGCGGCTGCATTCACACGCTTTGGTCGAAGGGCGCGACGGAAGCGGGCACCATCCTCCGGCCGGAGCGGGGCCCGCGTTTAACTAGCCGGCCTCCGGACGGCGCCCGCTTCCGTCGCTTGGGGCATTGGGGGGAGAGGGCGCTCTCGCCGGGGAGAGGGAGCGGCACGATTCGCTCTTTCGCTCGCCGATAGGGTGCATCCTCCGTGTGGGGCGGGGCGAGCTCGACAGCATCGTGGCTCTGATGCAGAGCCGCTTCGAGCTCAGCATCCGCGCCCTCTGATACCCGTCCACGTGTTTTTACTGGGACGCTAGGACGATGGTCGGCAGCGCTGACGTAAGCCGCTGCATTCACACGCTTTGGTCGACACCTCTGTCCCGACGTCCCACCGTCTCAGTAGGCCGGGACAGACCCGGCTGGGGGTCCGGGGAGCGGCCGCGCTCCCCGCCAATTCTCGCGGAAGGAAGGAGGGCGGCTCTTGCCGACCGACGCCGCGAGAATGGAGAACACGCCAGGCTCTTGCCGACCGACGCCGCGAGAATGGAGAACGCCGGTCGTTTCGCCCCGGTCGCCGTTCTCGTTCTTCCTCGAGCAGCGATGCAAGAGGTTCGACGTCGTGGAACCTCTCGCATCGCCTCCCTTGTCACTCGTGGAGCGACTGTCGGTGCTCGAAGAGACGCTCTCGGCCTTCGTGGAGCGACTCTCGGAGCTCGAAGAGACGCTCTCGGCCTTCGTGGAGCGCCGATGCAAGAGGTTCGACGACGGGGAACCTCTCGCATCGCCTCCCTTGTCACGCGTGGAGCGACTCTCGGTGCTCGAAGAGACGCTCTCGGCCTTCGTGGAGCAGCGATGCAAGAG
>Ga0302279_10000009_pt1 | contig 273819 bp, 222 predicted proteins | sample III_Bog_N3_3_FD_194541 | JGI IMG/M metagenome (GOLD analysis project Ga0302279, IMG submission 194541) | Peat permafrost microbial communities from Stordalen Mire near Abisko, Sweden - III_Bog_N3_3 | ecosystem: Environmental > Terrestrial > Soil > Wetlands > Peat | place: Sweden: Abisko... | reverse complement strand
CAACCGACCGCGAGAGGAAGGCAACCGACCGCGAGAGGAAGGCAACCGACCGCGAGAGGAAGGCAGCCGACCGCGAGAGGAAGGCAACCGACCGCGAGAGGAAGGCAACCGACCGCGAGAGGAAGGTCACCGACCGCGAGAGGGGAGCACCCGACCGCGAGAGGAAGGCAACCGAGCGCGAGAGGGGGGCGACCGACCGCTAGAGGGGAGCAGCCGACCGCGAGAGGGGAGGAACCGACCGCGAGAGGGGAGCAGCCGACCGCGAGAGGGGAGGAACCGACCGCGAGAGTCGGATGGCCGCAGGCGACCGGTCGACGACCGCGGGCGCGAGGATCTCTTCCTCTGCCTCGCGGAGCGCCTTCGTTCAGCCCCGGGACTTCGCCCGTGTCTGGAGCTCGAGCAGGTAGCTCACGAGGTCGCGCTCGTCGTGGTGCTGCGCGATCAACCGGAGGATGCGGCCGAACGGCCACACGCGCGTGCTGGGCGGGACGACCATCGCCCAGTAGCCGACGTCGCTCGGCGCGACATCGACCCAGAAGGCGCCGAAGCTGCGCGCGAGGATCTCGCTGAGGAACGCGCCGTGGCGGCGGACGTCTGCGGAGGCCTCCGGAGTGGCGATCGACCGGCCGGAGTAGCGTTCGAGGAGCACGCGCTGCATGTGCTCGACGCCCGAGATGTCGGCACGGAGCACGGCGCCCTCCCTGGCTGCGTACTGACGGCCCAGCTCGCGGGAGAGGAGCGTGAACTGCACGCGCGCGTCGAGCACCGTGCGCGGGAGCGTGTCGATCGACTCCGGCGCGCCCGTGAGGCCGGCAGGCATCTCGAGCTGCGTGGCCTCCTCGGCGGGAGCGTCGATGTGCGGAACGGACGCGGCCCTCGGAATGTCGGCGTGCGCTTCCGGAGAGTCGGATCGGAACGGCGGCTGCGACGCACCTCGCATCAGCTCCGTCGCGACCGGGTTGGCCATTCGCGGGCGCGGGGCGGGTTCACGGCCTGGCTCGGGCGGCGGTTGCGGAGGGCGTGACGCAGCCTGCACGGCGTCCGCCGCGGACTGCTTCAGCCGCTCGAGGAAGCCGGCGGCCTCCGGCGGAAGGAGCCCCACCAGCGTCCCCTCCGAGAAGGCGGTCGCCGGGGGAGCGCGCACGGTCGGGACAGGCAACGCGAACGCCTCCGACATCGCTCCCGTCGCTTCGAGCAAGATCGCCGGAGTCTCTTTTCGCGACGCCGCGGGGGCGATCGGGGAAGGTTCCGGCTCGATGAGGGTGCGTACGCGCTTGCGTGCCGTCCTCGGCAACGCCGCACCCGGGATCGTCTGCGGGGGTCGCTGGCTCGAGACGTTCGGCTCCGCCGCGTCGTCGAGATCGGGGTCGGAGTCGCGCGACCAGGCGGTCGACGGCGAAGAGTCCGCGGGCTGCGTGGCGGCCAGCACGACGTCCGTCGCAGGAGGGGCGGTGGTGACGCGCTTCGGCGGCGGCCTCGCGGTGATGGCCTCTCCGACCTCGACGGGCGGGAGTGCCGCCTGCCCTCGCGTGAGAAGCTCGCTGGCGAGGCTGATGCTCGAGGCGAGCTCGCGGACGAGCGTGAGCACCCGGCTCGGTTCCCCGGCGGCGTTCCAGGCCTCGACCGCAAGCAGCTCCAGCTCCACGAACTCGGGGTTCGACTGCGCGAGCGCCGTGACACGCTCCGCGATCGCGCGAGGCGGGTGCCGACCGCCGAGGAACGCCGCGCGCGCCCGCAGGTACACGGTCGCCGGACCCTTGCCTCTCGAGGTCTCGAGCGCATCGAGGGTGGCCACGGCCGACTCCAGCTTGCCTGCCGAAAGCTCCTCGTCCACCTGCCAGAGGTCCCGATCGGCGAGCGGACCCCGCGACGGGCGCTGGCGGATCCCGATCGCTCGCTCGATCACCGTTTGCCTGTCCTGCCCCTCGGCGTTCGGCGTGTGGGCGACGCGTTCGCGCAGGATCTCGAGCAGCTCCGCGTCGGTCGGCTCGGGCGAGCGCTCCGGGTGCTTCATGGGTCCGGCGTCACGGTGCTGCGCGCCGAGCTTGCGGAGCTTGTCCGCCAGGCCCGCGACCGGAGGGGTCACGCCGCGACGGAACGAACGAGCCCCCGGTCGCGCCGTCGCCATGAAGTCGCGCGTGAGGAGCCGGACCGTGTCTCCCGCCTTCGCCTCACGGAGGAGCGCGAGGAGGTGCATCAGCTGCACCGCGTGCGTGAAGCGGGGAAGCTCCAGCTCGAGCGCGAGGGCGCGCAAGTCCAGCCAGCGCCCTTCGTACTGCTTGCTCGCGACGTCGTACCGCGCGCCGTCGAACAGCTCGGCCGGGCCGAACGAGGTGGCGATGCGCCGGACTGCGATCCCTCTCGCGAACGACATCGCCAGCGTCGGCTGCAGCGAGGCAGTGACCTCGAGGACGACGTCCCACGTGATCCCCTGGTGCTCGAGGCGGTCGATCGCCGCGTCGGCGGTCGTGTGATAGCCGACCTCCTGGATGGTCCGGGCCCCGGTCGCCGCGAGCTCGATCTCGCCGGGGTCGAGCAGGGCGTATTCGACTTCGGGCGCCCCCCCGACACTGGAGAGTACGACCTGATCACCGATGGTCAGCGTACACGTCATCACACACTCGAATCGGAGGCTCTTCGGGGATCAACGGTGGCGGCGAGCTTGCGGCGCGAGGTTACACGTTCCGCGGAGCCCGTGCGTCCCGCAAGGCTGCCCACTCGCGCGCGGGCGCCACGTCCACGCCTAGCCGCTGCATCCCGGGCACGATCACCTCGTCGAGGGCTCGCCGCACGGCCGCCGCCCCGGTCGTGTGGCCGAGATACCCGAAGGCCTCCATCGAAGGGTCGTCCTCGTCTGCCTCGCGATCGAGATCGTCGAGCGCTCGCCCGACGGTTCGATCGAGCAGCGACGGGAGCGCCTCCGCCACCAGCTCGCGCGACGTCCCGCCCGACGCCCGTGACGCGAGGTAGGCCCAGCCGACGCGGCTGTGGTCGATCTCGTCCTCCAGGAGCGACTCGACCACCGCCTTCGCGACCGGGTGGCTCGCGCGCGCGACCATCTCGGTGAAGTAGACCGCCGTGAGGCTCTCGCTCAGGCAGCACATCTCCACCATGTGAAGGAGGGCTCGGTCCGCGAGGGACGCGCCGGGATGCGCGGGCACGTTCGGGACCCCCTTGAACCCCGCGGGGACGGCGGGCTCGCCGAGCAGCGCGACCGCCATCCGGCGGCACACCTCCGCGTGCCTCACCTCGTCTGCGGCGGCGCGCGCGACCAGCGACAGGATCACCGGCGCGCACCCCGTCTCTGCCAGCTCCTGCGTCAGGAGGGCAAAGGCGCCCGTCGCCAGGTGCTCTTGCCGCATCCGCTCGCGCCAGGTCGCGCCGACGATCTCGCGCCTGGCTGGAGGCAGGCTCCCCGCGTCGAGCTCGGCCCAGCGGAGGGCTCTTCGCTCGCCGCCGCCGCTCGAGGGCAGGTCCGGCAAGGGGTCAATGCTCACTGGGAAAGCCGGCGTCCTTCGGGTGGCTCGCGTCCGGGAACGCGGGGAGCTCCGAGGGGAAGCCCACGTCGACCGCGGCGTCGGGGATGCGGGTGGGGAGCTCGGAAGGGAAGGCGTCGACGCGCACGTCGGCGGTCGCGTCCACGATCGGGGTCGCGAGCTCGGACGGAAACGCGTCGGGAATCGTGCCGGGGAGCTCCGACGGGAAAGCGTCCTGCACGGGGGCGACGTGCGCGTCGACGGGCACGGCGCCCGCGTCCGCGCCGCCTCCGAGCGCGAGATCCGTCCGGCTGCCACAACCCGGCGTCGGCGCCACGAGGGCGATGCCTCCGAGCACGAGCACGTGGAACATGCGATCGGGCGGGGGCACCGTCGAACCGTAGCCCCTGCGAGATTGAGGGACAAGGGACTGCTCAGCCTGGGTACGGATGGCCTATGCTAGGAGCAGCGTCGCGCGACCCGACCGGGCCGTGGAAGGCGTGGCTGACACGGAGAGTCTCTCGATGTTTCGACTGCTCAGGGCAAAGGCGGACGCAGGGCGCTCGCTCCTCTCACTCGTGCCGCTCGCGATGGCCGGCATGCTGCTCGGCGCGTCCTGCTCGGCGCCCGCGGTCGTGTCCCACGAGACGGTCGGGACCACCACGCAGGCGGAGTCGCTGGACTCGTTCGGCCTCGGGGAGGGGCGGAGCGGAGCCCTGAACGTGACCGCGGCCGGCACGATCGTGAACACCTATGCGCCGGTCGTCACCGTCACGAGCACGACGCAGATCACGGTCGGGCCGCTGCAGGGCGCGGCCGGTCCGCTCGCCCCGGGGGACCTCCTCATGGTCTGGCGGACGACCGGCGTCTCGGCCGCCTCGGCGAGCCAGGTGACGTTCACCCTCGGGACCGACGTCGCCGGGTACGAGTTCGGTCGGGTGAAGTCGGTGTCGGCGGCCGGCGCGAATACGGTCGTCACCTTCACGAACCCGCTCGGCAGCATGACGCGGTACACGACGGGCTCGCAGGTCATTCGCGTGCCCGAGTACACGACCGGCACGATCGCCGCTGCGGGCGGGGTCGTCCCCTACGCGTGGGACGGCTCGTCGGGCGGCGCCGTCGTATTCTTCGCGACAGGCACGCTCACGAGCTCGGGGAGCGTCGTGGCCGACGGCGCGGGCTTCCGGGGCGGGCAGCTCGAGAACGCGGCGAGCGCGATCGCGGCGCCGAACTGCACTCAGCATGACGGCAGCGACGAGGCCACGCCGTGCGGCGGCGCGCACAAGGGCGAGGGGATCGATCCGGCGACGTACTCGCTCGCGGCGATGCCCGTCGGCCAGCAGGCTCTGGCGTCGTACGGGCAGGGCAACTACGCGAATGGAGCCGGTGGAGGGGACGCACGCAACGCCGGCGGCGGCGGTGGCGGCGGCTTCGGCCTCGGAGGGACCGGCGGCAACAGCTCGGCGACGGACGGCTCGCGCGCCGTCGGAGGGCTCGGCGGTGCCCCGCTCAGCTACCAGCCCGGCAGCGGCTTCGTCTCGCTCGGCGGCGGTGGCGGCGCAGGCGACGAGGACCACGGGACGGGGACCGCCGGCGGCTCCGGCGGAGGTGTCGTCTTCGTGCGGGCCGGGGCGTTCGCGGGGACGGGGACGTTCAGCGCGAACGGAGCGAGCGTGACCGCGGTCGCCAAGAACGACGGGAGCGGCGGCGGCGGGGCGGGAGGCGCGGTGATGCTCTTCTCGGGCGCCGCGCTCCACTGCTCGCTGGCGACGGCGAACGGCGGGACGGGCGGCTCGGGTGGCTCGGAGCCCGACGGACCGGGCGGTGGCGGCGGCGGTGGCGTGGTGTACGTCGAGTCGTCGACGACGGGCTGCTCGCTGAGCGCCACGGGCGGCGGAGGCGGGACCACGACGATCGACACGGCCTACGGCGCGACGGCCGGAGCGATCGGCATGACGAGCCCCGGCGAGGGCTTTGCGTACGGCAGCGGCGCGTGCACCCCCGCGCTCGTCGCGACGAACCAGTGCGGAGGCTGCGTGGCCGACGCCGACTGCCCGACATCCGAGGTGTGCGACACCGCGACGAACACGTGCGACCCGTGCACGGCGACGGAGCAGGGCGTGTGCACCGGCACGACGTCGGCGTGCTCCGCGACGTCGAAGGACGCCGGGACCTCGGCGCCGGTGTGCGTCGCGTGCAACGGCAACTTCGGGAACGCGACCGCGAGCGCGCCGTGCCTCGGCGCAAGCTCTCCGCATTGCATCACGACGGGCGCCGCCGCGGGCACCTGCGGATCGTGCCTGACCGGGACGGACTGCACGACGGCGGCCGCGCCTGCATGCTCGACCGTGAGCTTCTCGTGCGTCGCCTGCAACGGCGACCAGGGGACGAGCGCGACCGCGCCGTGTCCGGAGTCGCCTGCGCCCTACTGCCAGGCGGCGGGGACGTGCGGCGTGTGCACGACCGATGCGGACTGCGTCGGCAGCACCCACGCGGGCCCGCGGTGCGACGTGATGATCGGCGCGTGCGGGAACACGTGCACCACGGACGCGATCTGCGGCGCGGGGCAGTGGTGCGACAACCTCACGAGTCTGACGGGCGTCTGCCAGGCAGAGGTCGCCAACGGGCAGCCTGTGCCCGGGGGCACGTGCACGTCGGCGGTGGCGACCCGCGCGTGCGTCAGCGGAGTGTGCGCGACGTCGGACAACGAGTGCGGCCTGCCCAACGGCGCCATGTGCGCGTCCGGCGATGCGGGCACCGCGGAGTGCCGGTCTGGCGTGTGCGGCGCGGGCGGGAAGTGCGAGGGCTGCGCGAGCGACTCGAACTGCAGCGGCGCGACGCCGGCCTGTTCGCCGTCGACCAGCACGTGCGTCGCGTGCACGTCGGCGAACACGAGCGCGTGCACGGGGACGACGCCGCTCTGCAACACGTCCGCGAACACGTGCGGGGCGTGCACCGGCGACCTCGGGAGCAGCGGCGCCATCCCCTGCATCTCCACGTCGGCGCCGTTCTGCGCGTCGGGCGGCGGGTGCGGGAAGTGCGTGAACAACACCGACTGCAACGGCGTTGGCCACGAGGGCCATATCTGCGACGCGGTGACCGGGACGTGCGGGTCCGCGTGCGTCGCGAACAGCCAGTGCGCGGCGGGCCAGTGGTGCAGCGCGACGGACGCGGGCGCGGGCACCTGCATGACGCTCATCCAGAACGGGAGCCCGCTCCCGACGAGCCCAGCGGGCCTGTCGACGTGCACGGCGGCGGTCGCGATGGAGGTTTGCGCGTCCGGCGTCTGCGACCCGATCGACAACAAGTGCGGCCCCATCCCTCCGGACGCGGGGGTGGACGCCGGCTCGAAGCCCGGCGATGCGTCGCTCCCTGGCACGGGCGTGTCCATCGAAGGGGGCGCGCTCTCGTGCGCCGTAGTCCGCGGTCCGGGGGCGCCGGCAGCGCCGACGGCCCCGCTGTCCTTGTTCGGCCTCGCGCTTGGCGCGGCCGGCATCCTCCGTCGCCGTCGCCGCTGAGTCAGCGCTGCGCTCCCCGTTCACCCGCGTGCCGCGCCGCTCACGACCTTTCCGAAGGAAGTCATGACCTCGCTCTCTCTCCGTCTCTCGTCTCCAGTCACACTCGCCACGCTTGCTACGTTCGCAGCGCTGTCGCTCGCGGCGAAGGGGGCCTCCGCGCAGATCTCGACGGCGCCGGGCTACGCCATCGATCACTTCAATCCGTCGGAGCGCGGGAGCGAGTGGTTCGCGGAGGACTCCCTCGACCTTCGCGGTAGCCTCCGGCTCGCCGCCGGCATCGTGGGCGACTACGCGGACCGGCCGCTCGTGATCGTGAACGCCAGCGGGGGCACCGTGGTCGCGCCCGTGCAGTACCAGCTCGCGCTGCACGTCGGTGGCGCGCTCGTCGTGGCCGATCGCTTCCGCTTCGCCCTCGACCTGCCGGTCGGGATCGGCAGCGGCACGTCCGGCTATGTCGGGACCGTCCAGTATCCGGCCGCGAGCACCGGTCTGGGCGACCTCCGTCTGAGCGCGGATGCGCGCATCTATGGCAAGTACGGCGACGCGTTCACCGTCGCGGGCGGCCTCGCGGTGTTCGTCCCGACGGGGAGCCAGTCTGCGTACCTGAGCGACGGCCAGGCTCGCGTGCTGCCACGCGTGGCGGTCGCCGGCGACGTCGGCCCCATCACGTATGCGGCGCACGTCGGGTTCGAGCTTCGCACGGCGACCGACGTGCTCCCCGGCTATCCGACCGGCAGCGAGATCCAGCTCGGCGGGGCCGTCGGCCTCCGCACGGCGTCGCGTCATCTCGTGGTCGGCCCGGAGCTGTACGCGTCCACCGTCGTGACGAGCTTCTTCAGCAAGCAGGAGACTCCGGTCGAGGGGCTGCTCGGCGTCCACTACTCCTTCGCCGACGCGTGGCGTGTGGGAGGCGGTGTCGGCACCGGCCTCACGCGGGGCTTCGGCGAGCCGATCGTGCGAGGGACGCTGCTGCTCGAGTGGGCGCCCGCGTACGTGCCTCCGCTGACGGATCGCGACCACGACTTCATCACCGACAATGTGGACGCGTGCCCGGACGTCCCCGGCGTCAAGACGAACGACCCGAAGACCAACGGCTGCCCTGCCTCGGATCGCGACAAGGACGGCATCCCCGACGTGATCGACGCATGCCCGGATGTCCCCGGCATCAAGACGGAGGACTCGCGTACCAACGGCTGCCCGTCGGATCGTGACCACGACGGCGTCCCCGACACCGAGGACCAGTGCCCCGATGTGCCTGGCGTGCGGATGAGCGACCCGAAGACGAACGGATGCCCGCCCGACAGTGACCACGACGGCATCCCCGACGCGGAGGACGCGTGCCCTGACGTGCCCGGCGTCAGGACCAACGACCCCTCGACGAATGGCTGCCCCGACGTCGACCACGACGGCGACGGCATCCCGAACGCCGAAGACGCCTGCCCCGACGTGAAGGGGCCGCCCGACCCCGATCCGAAGCGCAACGGCTGCCCGGCCGTCTACATCCAGGACGACCAGATCAAGATGCTCGACGGGATCCACTTCGCGAAGGGGCAAGCGGTCCTTCAGTCCGATGAAGAGACGAAGGTCGCGCTCGCAGCCCTCCTCACGTTCTTCAACACCCACCCCGAGGTCAAGCGTGTGCGTGTCGAAGGGCACACCGACAACCAGGGGGACCCCGCCGCGAACCGCGCCCTCGCCGCCCGGCGCGCCTCTGCCGTCATCGCGTGGCTCGTGAAGCAGCGCATCGCGCCGGAGCGGCTCAACGCGATGGGCGTCGGCGGCGACAGCCCGATCCAGGACAACACGACCGAGGCCGGTCGCCAGGCGAACCAGCGCATCGAGCTCCACGTGGAGTAGGCAGCTCACGAGGGAGCCGCGCAGCGCTGACGCAGGCGACTCCCCAACACGTGCCCCTTCGGTCCCGACGTGCGGAGCTGGCCCCGATGGCCACCGCACGCCTACAGGCCGGCGAAGAAGCTCCAGATCGTCGTCGCAGCGTTCGACCAGATCGAGTGGCCGAGCCCCGGGATGAGGCAGTAGATGACGTCCGCCTTGCAGCCCGTCGCGATGGTGCACGGCGAGGGGGTCGTCGCCGTGGTCGCGCACGTCGCGCCGAGCGCGCCGTTCGGGCAGTTGTTCGCGTTGCCCGGGCAGGAGTTGGCCATCTCCCAGTACCCCTGCGCCTGGATCGCGTTGCTGGGGTCGACCGTGGTGTCGTCGGCGCCGTGGATGATCAGCGTGTTCACTGCGTTGGTCGTGGCGATGCAGTAGTTGGGCGGCGCAAAATCGCTGCCTATCGGGCCGTTGTCGCCGTCGGGATTCCCGAACGGCGCTCCGCCGGACTGCGGCGCGGTCCCCTTGATGACGCTGCTCCGCCAGCGCGCGAACTGGTTGGCGGCGTAGCCGCCCGCGCTCATGCCCGTCATGAAAATGCGGGTCTTGTCGACGCAGAGCTTCGTCTCGAAGCTGGCGATCATCGCGTCGAGGAAGTCGATGTCGTCGTTGTCAGGGAGCGGCGGGTCGGCCTGCGTGTAGGGGCGGTAACCGGGGTCCGTGTACAGATTCCACGCGCGTGGCGTGCCGTCGGGGTCGAGGTTGTTGTTCGTACCGTTGGGGTAGACGAAGATCGCGGGGTCCTTCGCCGTCGCAGCCGCCGCCTCGATCGGGAAGTTGGCACCGTACATGTCGGAGCCTTGGCCGCCGTCGCCGTGGAAGATGAAGACGAGCGGAACGAGATGCTGCGCGTTGCAGGTCACCGGGACGGTGATGTCGTAGGTCCGCGTCTGCGTACCCGCGCGGGTCACGACGGCGAGCGTCTGGCCCGTCAGGTGGGTTCCGGGGAGCCCTGACCCCGCGTCGTGGCCACCGTCGTGTCCCGAGTCGTGGCCCGCGTCGTGTCCGGAGTCGTGACCGGCGTCATGACCAGCGTCGTGGCCGGAATCGTGACCGGCGTCGTGCTCCTCGTGACCGGAATCGTGGTCGGTCACCGTCGCGTCGTCTTCCGCGTCGTCGTGCTCGCCTGCGTCGTGGGTGGTCACCATACCGTCGTCGGCACCGGTCGCGTCGCTGCGTGCGTCCGACGCCGAGTCGTGGTTGCTGGCATCGCCCGCGTCGCCCGTGCTCGCGGGGGCGTCCTTCCCGCCTGCACCGTCGCGTGGACGCGGTGAGTCGGCGCGCGCATCGCACGCCTTGCACGCGACCGTCGTGTCGGCCGGAGCGTCGGCCGGAGCCGTCGCGGCGTCCGGGATGGGGATACGGTCGCTGACTCCGCCGCCCGACGTGCAGCCGGCGCCGAGCGCGACGAGCAGGAGACCCATGTGGACCGGCGCTCGCGTCATGGAGGATCCCATCATTCGCCGATGCTATGGGATCCTCGCGGACGGCATCCACTCTCTTCGCGGATCGCGGCGTCCTTCTCTGACAGCGCGGTCGCGTCCCGACTGGATTCCCGGCGTCACTTGACCTATCGACGCGTACTCATGGATTTCGAGCTCACCGAAGAACACAGGTTGATCCGCGAGACCGCGAGGGACTTCGCCGCGCGGGAGATCGCGCCGAAGGCTGCGGAGCTCGACAAGAGCGGGCGATGGCCGACGGAGATCGTCAAGCGGCTCGGCGAGCTCGGCTTCCTCGGCGTCGCCATCCCCCAGGAGCTCGGCGGCGCCGGGCTCGACACGCTGAGCTACGCGCTCGCGATGGAGGAGATCAGCGCGGCGTGCGCCTCGTCCGGCGTCATCATGAGTGTCAACAACTCGCTCTTCTGCGACCCGCTCTTCAAGTTCGGCACAGACGAGCAGAAGCGAGACATCCTCACGCCGTGCGCGCGCGGCGACAAGCTCGGCTGCTTCGGGCTCACCGAGCCGATGAGCGGCTCCGACGCGCAGACGATGGTCACCGGCGCAGAGAAGAAGGGCGACGCCTGGGTCCTGAACGGCGCCAAGAACTGGATCACGAACGGGCCGGTGGCGGATTACATCCTCGTGTTCGCCGTCACCGACCGGAGCGGGCCGAAGGTGAAGCACACGGCGTTCGTCATCCCGCGCGGAACGCCCGGGTTCACGCAGAACGCGCCGGACCACAAGCTCGGCATCCACGCGGCGCACTCCTGCACCGTGTTCTTCGAGAACTGCACCGTCCCGGAGACCGCGGTCGTCGGCAACGTCGGCGAAGGCTTCAAGGTCGCGATGGCGACGCTCGACGGGGGCCGCATCGGCATCGCCTCGCAGGCGCTCGGCATCGCGCGCGCGGCGTTCGAGGTCTCGGTCGCCTACGCGAAGGAGCGAAAGAGCTTCGGCGTCCCGATCGCGCAGCACCAGGCGATCCAGTTCATGCTCGCCGACATGGCGACGGAGCTCGAGGCGGCGCGGCTGCTCACCTGGCGCGCGGCGTCGATGAAGGACGAGCACGTCCGGCACAGCTCCGAGAGCGCACAGGCCAAGCTCTATGCGAGCGAGATGGCGACGCGCGTGGCGCACAAGGCCATCCAGATCCACGGCGGCTACGGTTACTCGACCGAGTTCCCGGTCGAGCGTCACTATCGCGATGCGCGCATCACCGAGATCTACGAGGGGACGAGCGAGATCCAGCGAATCGTGATCGCTGCGGGTCTCCTCCGCGGGTAGCCGACATGCGCCGAAGCCTCTCGGTCGCAGGCCTGCTCACGCTGCTTTGCGCGTCGTGCGGCAGCGCCCCTCCTCCTCCGCCACCGCCGCCCGTGGCCGTACGACCGCCGCCCCCGCGGCTCCACATGTCCGCGGAGCTCGGGGAGATCGACGAGGTCGCGACGAAGAAGACGTTCGAGCGCACGCAGCCGGCGCTCATGGCCTGCTACACGACCGGCCTCGATCGCGTGGAGTACATGGCCGGGGACGTGAAGTTCTTCATCCGCGTGAAGGCGGACGGCCGCATGCGCTGGGGCTTCCTCGAGCAGTCGACCCTCGGCGATCGAACGACCGAGACGTGCATGCTCGGCGTCCTCGGGGCGACGCAGTGGCCGCTTCCGGAAGGGGGCGAGGCGGAGGTTCACCAGTCACTCGGCTTCGACCCGCCTCCGGGAGTCCGACCTCCCGCGGACTGGAGCCCGGACAAGGTGAAGGCCGCCATCAACCTGAAGGCCGCCGAAGCGAGCGCGTGCAAGAAGCACGGTGCGGGGGTGTTTCCGATCACGGCCTACGTGAGAGAGGAGCACGGCGCGGGCCACGTCGTTGCCGCAGGCGCCGCAGCCCCCACCGGCGCAGCCGCGCCCGACGTCGACTGCATCCTCGGCGTCGTACGCGCGATGAAGCTCCCGACGCCGGGGAGCTACGCCGCCAAGGTTTCGTTCTCTCTCTAGCTGACCGGCACGCAAAGGACCTTCTCGTGAAGCTGTCGCTCAACGAAACGCAGGCGCTCGTCCAGAAGACGGCCCGGGACTACGCCAACCGCGTCCTGATTCTCCAGGCTGCGTCCATCGACCGCGACGAGCGGATCCCGGGCGAGGTGCTGCGCGGACTCGCAGAGCTCGGCCTCATGGCCGTCAACGTCGCGCCTGCTCTCGGCGGTGGCGGAGCGGGCGCAGTGTCGTACGCCCTCGCGATGCAGGAGATCGCGCGCGGCTGCGCATCGACGGCGGTGACGATGGCCGTGACGAACATGGTGGGCGAGGTCATCGCCGCCTTCGGGTCGGAGGAGCAGCGGGAGCGTTGTTGCACGAGGCTTGCCTCGGGGGAGTGGGCTGCGGGAGCGTTCGCGCTGAGCGAGCCAGGCGCCGGGAGCGATCCGGGCGGGATGCAAACGACCGCGCGCCGCGACGGCGACGACTGGGTGCTCGACGGCTCGAAGCAGTGGATCACGAACGCCACCTTCGCGGGGGTCTTCGTGGTGTGGGCGCGCACGGCGCCGCGCGAGACACACCCAGGCGCACGGGGCATCTCGTGCTTCCTGGTCGAGGGGGGGACGGCAGGGCTGAAGATAGGTCGCGCCGAGGACAAGATGGGCATCCGCGGCTCGAACACCTCGGCGCTCGAGCTGGACGGCTGTCGAGTGCCGGGAAGCGCATTGCTCGGGCAGGCGAATGCAGGCTTCAAGATCGCCATGATGGCGCTCGACGGCGGTCGGATCGGCATCAGCGCGCAGGCCATCGGCATCGCGCGGGCTGCGCTCGAGGAGAGCGTGTCGTACGCGAAGGATCGACACCAGTTCGGCCACGCCATCGCCGACTTTCAGGCGATCCAGTGGAAGCTCGCCAACATGAAGACGGAGCTCGACGCCTCCCACCTGCTCTGCCTGCGCGCGGCCTGGCTCAAGGAGGAAGGCCGGGTCTTCTCCCGCGAGGCCGCGATGGCGAAGCTCTTCGCGAGCGAGTCGGCCAACCGGGTGTGCCGTGAAGCCGTGCAGATCCACGGCGGCTACGGCTACACGCGCGAGTTCGCGGCCGAGCGGCACATGCGGGACGTGCGCGTCACGATGATCTACGAAGGAACGAGCGAGATTCAGCGCGTCGTCATCGGCCGCAGCGTCCTGTCCTGAGCGTGGTCTTCCAGGTCGGGTGGCGAATTCCGTCCGGCGCACTATGCTGCGCGCCCTATGCGCAGCCAGAGCTCTCTTCTTGCGGTCCTCTCCCTTCTCTCTCTCTCGGTCGGCTGTAGCTCTTCCTCCCCGACCGGGGCCGCTGGCGACTCAGGCGCGCACGACGGAGCGGTGAAGGATGCTCCCGTAGGGAACGACTCTCCGGCCCCCCGGAAAGACGCGCCGGTCGCGAAGGACGCGCAGACGAAGGACGGCGGCGCGAGCGACGCCTTCCCGGCAGACGCCGCCGTCACCGACGCGCAGCGCGCGATCGACATCATCCCCGTGACCGAGACCCTCACGGGGGCGGTCCTCTCGGCCCCCGTCGACGTCGTTCGCGATCAGTACGGGATCCCGCACATCTACGGCGCGAACTTCCCCGACGTCGCGTACGCCGAGGGGTACGTGATGGCGTCGGATCGCCTCATCGAGATGGACCTCGGTCGCCGCCAGGCCGAAGGGACGCTGACCGAGCTCGTGGGCGCGCTCGACCCATCCATCCTTGCGACTGACATCGCGATGCGCATGCAGAACATGAAGGGGACGGCGCAGACGACGTGGACGCAGCTCCAGGCGTCGACCGACCCGAACGACATGGCGCTGGCGTCGGCCATCACGAAGTACACCGCCGGCATCAACGCGTTCGTCGCGGATCTGAACGCCGGCAAGGGCTCGCTCGCGGCCGGGAGCGCCTACAGCGCAACGAACTTCACGCCGTGGTCGGAGGTCGACTCGTTCGCGCTCTCGTACCTCCAGGCGTTCGAGCTCGTCTACGACTCGGACACGGAGATCCTCTTCACCGAGATGCAGACGGCGGAGAAGGCGAACTTCGACAGCTCCACGAACCCGGCGCTCGTCGCGCGGAAGGGCATCGCGAACGACTTCGAGATCCTCCGGGCGCAGGATCCGACCTACACGCTCCCGTCGGGGTGGACGGGGTTCGAAGGGGATACGTCCGAGGCGAAGGCCGCTCCCGTGCCGCACAAGGCCACCGCGAAGCCCGCGTCGAAGCCCGCGAAGAACAAGCTCGCGAGCGCAGTGAAGCCGCAGACCCCGAAGGAGATGCTCGCGCTCCTCAAGGCCGCCGCCAAGACGATGCGTGGCATCGGCAACGATCGCTCGGTCTACCCGATGCGCGGCTCGAACAATTTCATCCTCGGACCGAGCCTGACCGCCGACAAGAACGTGATCATCGGCAACGACACGCACCTGTCGCTCTCGAACCCGCCGATCTTCTATCTGGTCGAGCTCGTCGCGAGCGGCGGCCAGATTCCCGTGCACGCCATGGGGGTGAACTTCCCCGGCATCCCGGGCATCGTCCTCGGTAACAACGAGCACGTCGCGTGGGCCGCGACCGACAACTACATCGACGTCACCGACGTCTACCAGGAGACGGTCGTCAACTGCACCGGCGGCACGCCGTTCACGGGCACCGGCACGCCGTGCGTCGTCTTCAAGGGGGCGAACGTCCCCGCGACGCCACGCGTGGAGACCTTCAAGATCGGCCTCGCGGGAAACATCTCGAGCACGGTGACCGAGACGTTCTACGACGTCGCGCAGCACGGGCCGATCATCCCGCGCCTCGACGCGAACAACAACGTGCTCCCCCTCGGCTCGAGCGAGCTGTCGGTCAAGTACACCGGCTACCAGCCGGCGCAGCTCCTTCGTGGGCTCCTCGGCGTCTTCACGGCGACGACGATGCAGGAGGCCGTCACCGCGCTCGACAAGGACTTCCTCGTCGGCGGTGAGAACTGGCTCATCGGAGACGATCAGGGCAACTTCGGCTGGACGCAGGTGTGCACCGTCCCCCGGCGCGCCGCAGGCCACGCTCCGTGGCTCGTGCTGCCGGGCGACGGGTCGGCCGAGTGGGGCGCGAACATGGACCGCCACTACATCCCGCACGCGTACAACCCTGCGGTCGGGTTCCTTGCGAGCGCGAACAACGACCCGATCGGCGTCACGAAGGACAACGACCCGTTCTTCAGCCAGCCCGTCGTGGCCGGCTGGCCGCCCGCGACGCCGGACGGTGGCGCTGGAGACGCCGGCGCCGGTGCGTCACCCCTCTACCTGGGCTTCGACTACGACCCGGGCACCCGCGTCGGTCGCATGACCAAGCGGATCCAGGCGTCGATCGCGGCCGGACACAAGTTCACGCAGGACGACGTCGCGTCGATCCAGGGGGACATCGTCAGCGAGTGGGGTCAGGCGCTCGCGCCGACGTACATCTCCGTCGCGAGCGATCTCGCCGCCGAGATCGCGACCGGCGGCACGCACCCCGACCTCACGGCCATCGTGACCGCCGCCAGCCCGACGGTGAAGGGGCTCGTGCAGAAGTCTCACGACATCATGGCCGCGTGGACCGACTTCGAGACCCCGTCGGGCCTCGGCACCGAGACGAGCGCGCAGCAGATCGCCGACTCGCAGGCCGCCCTCATCAACGGCGTCTTCTACCCGAACTTCGCGCACCTCACGTTCGACGACGAGATCGCGGTGCTCGGCTACGCGCCCCTCGACGACTCGCTCCGCAAGCTCCTCGTGGCGATGTGCACGAACCCGAGCTCGCTCGCCACGGGCCTCTCCTTGACGGGCGACAACATCCTCTTCGACAACCTGACCACCACCGCGGTCGAGTCGAAGGAGCAGATCGCGGCCCAGGCGATCATCAACACCCTCCAGTACATCGTCACGACCCTCGGAGCAGATCCGACCAAGTGGGCCTGGGGCTCGATCCACACGCTCACGCTCGACTACCTGCTGCCGGTCGGCACGCTCAACCTCCCTTCGTCGGCGGACACGACCTACCCGAACGGCTACCCGCGCCACGGAGACGACGGCACGGTCGACGTCGGCGCGCACGGCCTCGATCTGGCCAACTTCACGTACAACCTCGGGCCGGCCATCCGGTTCGGTGCGGATCTCAACCCTGCCGGGATCACGGCGCAGAACGCGCTCCCCGGCGGCGAGACCTTCAACCCCACGTCGCCGCATTACCAGGACCAGCTCGCCTTCTGGCTGAAGGGGCAGCCTTTCGCCCTCGCCCAGACGCTCGCCCAGGTCACGGCGAGCGCGCAGATCGAGTACTCGACGAACAAGGACGGTCGAATCCACTTCACGCCGTGATTGCTTGCCGTACGAAGGCGCTCCGTCCGCCGCGCGCCATGCATTAGGCTCGGCGGATGGTCATCTGTCGTCGCTCGCTCTCGGTCTTCCTCTTCTCGGTCGCTTGCGGCGGGAGCGCGCCACCCGTCGCAGTCGCCGTGCCGGCGCCGGCTGCTCCAGCGGTCCCGAGCGCGGCGCCCGCGGTGGCGACGGCGCCCGTGTCCACGGCGGCGCTTCCGTCGTCCGACGACGACGATCCGGACGAGAGCTCCACTCCGATCGCCATGGTGCCGGAGATCACCCGCCCGTGGGACAAGGCGAGCTTTCCCCCGAAGACGGGCGACGAGGAGAAGTGCTGGCAGAGCGTCTCCGTCACGGGCGACCAGCAGCACGATTTCGACGCGCTCATCACGAGCTGCGGCACGCCGATGGGGCTGAGGGAGTACGCGCAGCCCGCCCACGGTCACCTCCACTCGGTGAAGGACAAGCGCGATACGTTCTCGATCCAGCTCTACAAGGGGCTCTGCTACCGCTACTTCGCGGTCGGTGACAGCGGCATCAAGGACATCGACATCCTCGTCGAGAAGAAGGGCGGCGCCCTCGTCGGCGACGACAAGCAGAGCGGCCCTATCGCGATCCTCGACGCCGGCAAGACCTGGTGCATGACGAGCGACGCCGAGTACTTCTTCAACGTCGAGGTGCACGGCGAGGGAAAGGGAAGGTACGTCTTCGGCGTCTGGGCGCGCCCCAAATGACGGAGACTTTCGCTCCCGTTCCTCGGTAAGGTTTCGCCGGCATGCTCTCCAGGCCGCTCGGTGCGACGGGTCTCGATGTGTCCGTGGTCGGTCTCGGCACCGGCAGCCTCGGCGGTGACGACCTCGGCGAAGCGGAGGCCGAGGAGGTGCTCTGCGGAGCGCTCGACGCGGGGGTCACGCTCATCGACAGCGCGCGGTCGTACGGGCTCGCGGAGGAGCGCATCGGTCGCTACATCGCGCACCGCCGCGACGAGTTCGTGCTCGCGACGAAGGGGGGCTACGGCGCCGAGATGGTCGACGACTGGACCCACGCCGCCATCGTGCGTGGCATCGAGCGCGCCCTCGTCACGATGGCGACCGACGTGATCGACGTCTTCCTTCTGCACTCCTGTCCGCGCGACACCGCCCTCCGCGACGACATCCTCGAAGCGCTCGAGCGCGCGCGGGACGCGGGGAAGGTGAAGGTCGTCGGATACTCGGGCGAGGGAGACGCGCTCGGGGCGTGCGTCCGCTCGAGCCGCTTCCACGCCGTCGAGTGCTCGGTCAGTCTGTTCGACCAGAGGAACCTCGAGGCGGTCATCCCGTCGGCGGAGACTCGCGGCCTCGGTGTCATCGCGAAGCGCCCGCTGGCGAACGCGGTCTGGAGGCACCGCGCGTGGCCGGAGGGGGAGGACTCGGACTACTGGCAGCGAATGCACGCGATGCAGCTGACGCCTCCCGACGAGGGATGGGTCGACATGGCCACACGATGGACGGCGTTCGCGCCGGGCGTGTCGTCCGCGATCATCGGCACGAGCCAGCTCGGCCACCTCCTCGAAGCAATCGAGGCGACCGAGCGAGGCGACCTCGACGCGGACCTGCGCAAGCAGATCGCGACGGCCTTTGCCGTGAAGGACCGTGGCTGGGTCGGCAGGATCTGAAGAGCGAATTCCGGGCGGCGGGCTAGAGTCCGTCCGATGCTCCGCTCCCTCCTGGCTCCGGCTGCGCTTCTGCTCGGCGCGTGCTCCTCCCCTTCGTCAGGCGAGACCCCCGACTCCGGGCACGCGGTGACGCACGACGCCTCCACCACGAAGGACGCTGCGAGCCGGGACGCGGGCGTCGACGCGACCCCGGACGCGCCTCACCGAGCCGACACGGGCGTCGACGCGCACGTCGCGACCGACGCCACCGACGCGGCGCCCGCGAGCACCGTCCCTGTCTTCACGCTCGAGGCGGGCGTCACCTGGTCCTCGCTCTATCGGGACTACTTCGGGAACCCGCAAACCGCTTCGTGCGCAGGCGACGGCAACTGCCATGGCAGCACGTCGCAGCCCGGCTACCAGGTCAGCGGCTTCCTGTGCCCTGCGGACGCCAGCGTCGGCTGCTACATGGGAATCACGCGGGGGGGCGACGGCGGCCCGGACCTCATCGCTCCCGACGCGTCGTTCACGACCGACAATCTGAGCTCGATCCTCTGCCAGGACGAGGGGGAGATCGGGTCGATGCCGCTCGGGTGCAGCTACATCTTCACGCGGGTAGACCTCGAGCGTATCGCCGACTGGATCGAGGCTGGCGCGCCGGGGGACTGAGACTTTCCTTGTCGGGAGGGCGCCGGCGTGGCAAGCGAGGGCTCGATGTCAGCCAGTGTCACAGACGGGATCCGGGTAGAAGTCAAAGCTGTCTACGTTCCGGAGCAGTCCGCCCCGCGGGCGCACCGCTACGTGTTCGCGTACACGGTGCATATCCGCAACGAGGGGACGACCCGCGCCCAGCTCCAGAGCCGGCACTGGATCATCACCGACGGCGACGGCAAGGTCGAGGAGGTGAAGGGCCCCGGCGTCGTCGGGCAGAAGCCCAGCCTCGCCCCGGGAGAGCACTTCGAATACACGAGCGGCTGCATCCTGCAGACGCCGCGCGGCGAGATGCGCGGGACGTATCAGATGTACCGACCCGACGGCTCCTCCTTCGACGCGACGATCGCGCCCTTCGCGCTCTCGCTGCCGCACTCGCTGAACTAGTGGAGATGCCCTTGATCGACGAGCCCTCGTACCAGCACCTCGCGGATCGTACGTTCAAGCGCATCGAGGACGCCCTCAAGGACGTCGACGCCGACGACGTGGACGTCGAGCGCTCGGGTGACGTCGTGACGCTCACGTTCAAGGGGAACAAGCGGTGTGTGCTCAACACCCAGCGCCCCACCCGGCAGATCTGGCTCGCCGCAAACTCCCGCGCCTGGCACTTCTCGTACGACAGCGCGCGCGACGTGTGGATCGACGACAAGCAGCCGGGCGTCGAGCTCTTCGCGACCGTCGAGGACGTCGTGAAGCAGGGGGCCGGAGTCGCGATCAAGGTCGCCTGACGCGTCGACGGGGGAATTTATCGCCAGTTGCGGACAGCTTGTCCGGTCGATGCAAGCCCGTGCCTGTCACTGCGGACAAGTTGTCCCTTCGTGCCCAGAGCTTCTCCCCAGTCGGGGATGAATTGTCGCGACTTGGGCGCGGGTAGCTCCCCCGTCGGGACAAGTTGACCGCACACGGCGATGCGGCGGGCGCAACTGGAGGAGTGCTATGTGTCGAGCATGCTCCGGCGCCTGCATTTCGTTACGGCCGTTGGGTTGAGCGCGGGCGTCGCAGGGTGCGCGCTCATCGTCGGCGACGTCCAGGGGAGCGCCGTGTTCGCGAGCGATGCCGCGACGCATGACGCGACCACGCTGGACGCGCGCAACGAGGCGACCGTCACGCATGACACGGGTCGTCCGGACGTCGTGGACGCCGCTGCGCGGGTCGACGCACGCGACGCGACGACGCCGAAGGACGCGTCCGATGCGACGGCGCCGACGGATGCCGCGGACGCGACGGCGCCGAAGGACGCGACGCACGCCAGAGACGGTGGCGAGGACGCGATGCACCTCGACGGTGCGAAACCCAAGGACGCGCCGGTCGGTGACGGAGGGGTGGATGCCGGGTACTGCGGCAACCTGGCGCAGGTCGACGGCTCGACCATCTACTGCGAAGACTTCGACGAGAACCCGAACCTCTCGAGCGCCTTCGCGGCCCATGTCCAGCTCGTCCAGAACGGCGTGGTGCACGCGCTCTCCGTGGAGTCGGATGCGTCGCTGTCTTCGCCGAACGCTGCCTATGCCGCGACCATCCCGCCCGACGGCGGCGCAGCGCAGAGCTACTTCGGTCTGGTCCTTCCCAAGACCGGCACGACGTACGTCGTCGACTTCGAGGTGTTCCTCACCGAGGTTCCGACGGCCGGAGCGATGGTCGACAGCCAGATCGGTGGCATCGTGTTCGCCGGAGACGGCGGAAACGCGACCGTGCTCCTGCAGGTCACCCCCGGGAGCGGAGGCGCGGACGCGTACAACTTCAACGTCTCCGAAGCATCCGTGACGGTGCCGAACGGCCTGGCACACGGCTCGTTCGGAGCACCCGCAGGGTGGACCCACCTGCGCCTCGTGGTCGGGCCGATCGCAGGGAAGCTGTCGGACGAGCTCTACATCAACGGTGTGAAGCGGGAGCAGATCGTCCTGCAGTCGCCGTTCGGCCTCGGGCACCCGTACGGCCTCATCGGCTGGCAGTACACGGCCGGCGGGACCGAGCGAAAAGCCCTGTTCGACAACCTCACCTTCATCGTTCAGGAGTAGTCGCGAGCGTCGCGCTGGTGAATTCTGCGGCCTCGCCGCCTGAGCTAATCGCGGGAAGCTGAGCGATTGCAATGAGGACGAGCGATGCGATAGGACGCGGCATGACGTTTCGCCGCTCTGGTCTTGTCGTGATGGGGTCGCTGGTCTCGTTCGCTGCGTTCGCAATCGGCTGCTCCGCCGCGCCGCCGCCTCCCCCGCCGCCTCCTCCGCCTCCTCCGCCCGTCGTCGTCGCCCCGACCCCGCCTCCTCCGCCGGAGCCCACGCCCGAGGAGAAGAAGAAGGCCGAGGACGCGAAGAAGCTCGCCGCCGACCGCGCGAAGTTCGAGGTCGACAGGCAGACGGAGATCGCGCGCTGGACGCCGGAGATGCACGCTGCCGCGAAGACGCTGGCCTCGAAGGTGTACCCGTCGGGCCACGCCGCCATCAAGGCCGCGCTCGCGAGCCCGCATCGCCGCCCGGGCGACGCCGATCGCGACAAGTACCGTCACCCGCTCGAGACCCTCGACTTCTTCGGCTTCAAGCCGACGATGACGGTCGTCGAGTTCGCGCCCGGCGAAGGCTGGTACACCGAGCTCCTCGCGCCCGCGCTCGCGAAGAAGGGGAAGCTGATCGTTCCGATCAGCGATCCGAACGGGCCGATCGATCAGCGGAGCACGCTCGGCGGTCAGCGCTTCAAGGCGTTCCTCGATACGTCCCCGGAGCTCTACTCGGGAGTGCAAACGGTCGTCGTGAACAACGACGCGCCCGTGCTCGGCCTCGACAAGACGGCCGACATGGTCCTCCTCATCCGTGAGATCCACGGCTTCAACAACTCGAAGACGCTCGGGCCGTGGTTGGCCGAGGCGTGGAAGGCCCTGAAGCCGGGTGGCATCCTCGGCGTCGTGCAGCACCGCGCGCCCGCCGGGTCTGACCCCGCCGTGACGTCGAAGAACGGCTACGTCGACCAGAGCTGGGTCATCGCCCAGATCGAGGCCGCGGGCTTCAAGCTGGCGGGCAAGTCGGAGATCAACGCCAACCCGAAGGACACGAAGGACTATCCCGAAGGCGTGTGGTCGCTCCCGCCGTCGTACCGCGAGAAGGACACGAACCACGAGAAGTACGCCGCGATCGGCGAGAGTGACCGGATGACGCTGAAGTTCGTGAAGGTCACGCCGAAGAAGTAGCCACCGAAGCGAGCCGTCCGTGGGGGCGGCTCACTGCGTTTCGACCAGGATGTTGTCGACATAGGCCGTTCGCAGCCCCTTGCCGTTCACGTACGGGAGGCCGACCTGCACGCTTGCGGGCGACAGGTTGTCCGCGAACGTCGTGCCGAGCCCCTGGGTCTCCTCGAGGTTGCCGTTGACGAGGAGGCGGTCGGACCACGACCCTTCTTTCATGACGTCGAGCTCGATGTGAGCCCACCCTGCCGCCAACGACACGACGACCGGGGCATGCACTGGGTGCCGCTCCCCACCGTCGGCCGGGTTGTCCTCGTTCACCTGGATTGTGGAGATGCCGCCGCTCGACCCCGCAGTGATCGCAAGGCCCAGGGCGGAATGGGTGGAATCTGCGTTCCCGAGCGTCAACGTCGCGATGACGGTAGAGCCGGACGCGCCCTGGACGAACTCGGTGACATTGACGTCGAACTGGATCGCGTAGCTGGCCGTCGGTGAGAGCGTGACGGCCTTCTGGAGGGCGGCCCCGGTCGTTCCGCCATCGAGGGGGTTCGCGGTCACGAGGATGGCGCGAGGGAACGAGCGCCAGACCGTCGATTCGGTCGCCAGCATCGACGGCGGGAGGACGACAGCCTGGGCCGCGACGCTCGCGTCTTCGTCGAAGTCTTCGCAGAACACGGCGGCAGCGGGCGGGGCTGCGGCGACGGCACGCGCGCAGTATCCGGGGCCATGGTCGACGTCCAGCGGTGCGTCCGCCGGCGCGCCAACGTCGTGCTGCGCATCGCCCAGGCCGCCGTCTTGTTTGTTGGCGTCATGTGAGGTGCCGTCCACGCTGCCCGCGTCGGCAGGCCGCGCGTCGGCGAGCCGCACGTCAGGACTCGTCGTCGCGTCGCGGACATCGATCGTCACATCGACCGCGGCATCGCTCGCGTCAGTGTGCGGACCAGCTCCGGCGTCTCGTGCGGCATCGTCCCTCTCATTCCCGGCATCAGCGCCGAGCGTTCGGTCGATGTCGCTGACGAACAGACCGCAGCTCGCGAGCGCGACGGCGCACGCCACCGTTGCGATTCGCATCCTCGCGACGCTCATTGGGCGACGATGACCACGTTGTCGATGTACGCCTGCCGGAGGCCGGGCGACTGAGCGTAGTACCACCCCACGACCGCGGAGGCCTGACCCGCGAAGAAGCCGTCTCCAAGGGAGAAGTTCACCTCGACCGCCACACCGTTCACGATGAGCGTGTCGACCGGGGCGACGACGTCCGCAAGGCGGAGCGAGACGTGCGTCCAGCCGTTCGCCGACGGAGACGGAACCGCGTAGAGCGGATGGAAGATGTACCCGGGGCCACTCGTGCCGATGTTGACCTCGTCGATGCTGATCTGGTTGACCACGCCCGCGTCCCCCGAATGCAGCGTGATCGCGACGCTCGCGAGCCCCGCGAACTCGAGGGCGACGAGCTGAGTGTTGAGGTAGGCGGGAAGGGGAGCGACCTTGAAGTCGAAGTCGATCGCGTAGCCGTCGCTCGCAGGGAGAGCGCGGATCACGTAGGCACCGGATCCCGCCGTGGGGCCGCCGCTCGGGTTGGTGGCAACGAAGAGCGCATTTGGCGGCGAGGCCGACGCGTCCGACCGGACCATGACGACGCCTCCGCCACCGAACGTGTTGACTGGGCCGAGGTCCGTGGGATCCGACGACTGGTCGAAGTCGTCGCAGATGAACCACGTCCCGGGCTGCGGAGGGTAGCGCGCGCAGAATCCGCCCGCGTCGCCCAGTGAGGCCTCTTTGCTCGCGCCGGTGTCGTGCGCGTGCTCCGCGTCGCCGCCACTGTCGTGACTGCCGCCCTCGTGACCGCCGTCGTGCGCGTCAATCCTGGTCGCGTCACCCGCAGCTCCCCTGTCGCTCCGCGCGTCTTCGCGACCCGCCTCGGGCCCCGCGTCGTGCCCGGCGTCGACGCGGTGACTGCTGTCGATCGCATGGTCGGCTGGATGCGCCGCGTCGGCGGGCGGCGACGTCGCGTCCGTCACGGGGTGAGACCCGGCATCACCGCTCAGATCCCCCACGAGGAGCGCGCAGCTGCACATCGCTGTAACGAGGAGGAGGCCGGCGACTCCGCGCAAGTGACCGCCGGGCGTATCGTGGCGGCAGCGGAGCGCGCGCGTCGGGGCGAGCCTCGGCATGACAGCACGGTATCACGGGGCGGCACGCTCCGCTCCCTCATCCCGGGTCTCCGTCAAGGGCTCCGCTGCAGATGTGGGAGGTCATGGTCGTCCAAGAGCCTTGACCTCCTTCGACGCGGTCCCGCAGCATGGCCACGTGAAACGACGGACTCTCGGACGACTCGCGGGTGTGCTCACGGCCGCTTCCCTCACGCTCCTGCCCGGCGCCGCAAGGATCGCGCAGGCACAGGAGGGTGGCTGGCCCGATCTCGGGGCGCCCGCGAAGGTCGCCGCCGATGGCAGCAAGGACGCGGCGGTCGTCATCGGCATCGACGAGTATGCTTTCGTGGCGCACGTCCCAGGGGCGACGCACAACGCGACCGACTGGCTGACCTACCTCACGGAGAGCCGGCACGTCCCCATCGAGCGAGTCCAGCTCCTGCGCGACGTGCAGGGGACACGCGAAGGCATCCTGAAGGCGGCGTCGCAGGCGGCCAAGCAGGTCCAGCCGGGCGGGACGCTCTGGTTCATCTTCATCGGGCACGGGGCGCCGGGGCCGAGCGGAAGCGACGGGATGCTCGTCGGAGCCGACGCCCAGCAGAGCGCCGACAGCATCTTTGCGCGCAGCGTCACGCAATCGGAGATCCTGACCCGGCTCGCGGTCGGGCCGGCGTCGGCGCATCGAGTGCTCGTCGTCGACGCGTGCTTCAGCGGTCGCTCCGGGACGGGCGAAGCGCTCGCGACCGGGCTGCAGCCGATGCTCGCCGTGCGTGAGGCTCCCGTGGCAGGAGCGATCGTGTTGAGCGCGGGTGGCTCGGACCAGTTCGCGGGGCCTCTTCCGGGGGCAGGGCGCCCGGCCTTCAGCTACCTCGTTCTCGGCGCGCTGCGCGGATGGGCGGCCGAGCCGAACGGCAACGTCACGGCCGAGGACGCGGTCGCATACTCGCGTCAGGTGCTGCGGACGCTGCCGATCGGTCGCCTCCAGGAGCCCCGTGTCTCGGGGTCGCCGGCGGGCTTCGTGCTGGCGTCACAGGCGGCAGAGAAGGCGCCGAACCTGCACGACATCGTCGTCAGAGGCGGCGAGCCCGGGTCGAGCGGGAACACGCTGCGACCGTTCGGCACGCCGAGCGGACCGGCGCCGTTGATCGCGGAGGAGGGGCCGAAGCTGCCTGGCGCCATCCATGCGTCGTTCCGCGCGCCTCCGGGGGATGCGGGCACGTGGACGATCCACGACGCGAAGGGGGCGCTGTGCAAGCTGCCTTGCACGCGGTGGCTGGTTCCAGCGCCCGGGTACACGCTGGTCCGCGAGTCACCGATGAAGGGGGAGTCGGTGCTGAACGTCCCGGTGCCGGCCGAGACGCCGTTCCGGGAAGGCGCGGACGTCGACGAGCAGCTCGTCGCGCCGTCCGGCTCGACGGCGGGGGGCATCGTGCTGACGGGCCTCGCCGCCGCGGCCGGAGTCGGCGCCGGCCTGTGGTTTTACCTCGGACTGCAGGGGTCGACCGATCAGTTCGGAAACTACAGCGCGCCCAGCTCGGGCTCGACCGTAGCAGCGGTCACCGGCGGCACCGTGCTCGGGGTCTTCAGCCTCTTCGGCGTCATCTACGGCATACCGATGATCGTTCGGAGCCATGACTGGCGCGTCGACGTCACGCCGGGGAGCCAGGGCCCGATGATGTTCCACTTCAACGCTCAAGCGCTGGAGCTCTCCCACGGAACCACGAGCGTGAAGCTCACGCCCGGCGGTCTCTCGGGGGTCTTCTAGGGTGCGCGCGGGCACGACTCGGTGCGCGATCGTTCTCGCGGCTGCCGCGCTCGCGACGTCGGCGTGCGGGCCCCATTTCCCGCGGCCGTTCAACGCGGACGCGATGGTGAGCATCGGCACCGGCGCTGCGCTCGCCGACTATCTCACGCAGGAGAACGCCAGCCCCGAGGTGTGCAACCGCCAGAGTCGTGGCCCGCACATGGGGCTCCTCAAGAAGGAGGACCTCGAGACGCTCACCGACGGCCTCGTGGCCGGTACGATCCCGCCGCCGGCGTGGGCTGCCTGCGCGAACGCTCTCCTCCGCACGCCCCCGTCCGAAGAGTCGGCGCTCTTCTTCGACACGATGGGGAAGGCGTACGAGCGGCTGCTCCGGAAGTCCGACCTCGACACGAAGCCCGACCTGCAGGCGCGCATCGAGGTGCTCCATCAGGTCTTCCTGCTCCGTCCGCGCGGGCTCGAGCCTCACCCGCTCGTGATGACCGAGCTGCTCGCGCACCTCGACTCGGGAAGAAAGACCGGCAAGCTAGGCCCGTTCGCGACGCGACACGGAGACGACCTGCTGGCCACCGTCGAGCTCGGGAACGACAAGTGGAAGGGGACGCCCGTGACCCCCGCCGTCCTCGACGGGCTCCAGGCCGCGGGCGAGGAGGCGTTGCTGCGTCGCTTCGCGCTCCGCCTGGCGAGCCCCTCCCTCCAGACCGAAGCGCGTCGCCGCGTGATCCGCATCCATATCGCCGCATCGAAGTGGCTGGAGGTGACAGGGCACGCCGCAGAGGTCGAGGCGACCGTGCTCGCGAGCGGCCGTAACGCGGTCGACCTCGCCGCTCACTCCCCCATCCGTGGCCTGCTCGATGCGGCCCAGCTCCCCGTCCGAGGCCTCCTCTTGCGGCAGGACGTCGAGAAGCAGATCGTCACGCTGCTCGCAGAAGAGGGCGCTCGCGACGTGGGGTCGAAGGGGAAGCTGTTTCCGGAGCTGGCGCTTCGCGGGCCGCTCCAGATCACGCTCACGGGGCTCTCGAAGCCGGCCAGCGTATGTGCGCCCCCCGACGAGCTCGACGTCACGCCGTGCGTTCTCGCCAGCGAGGTGCACGTGAAGACGCCGTTCGTCGACCTCGACGACAACGGGCACCTGCACTTCATCGAGCACGCACGCGCGGGCGAGATCTTCAACGAGGTCCACGACAAGCCAAGAGTGAGCTGGCCGGTAGAGGTAGGCCACACGAGGGTCTTCACGCTGGACTGGCCGGCGGTCTTCGAGAAGCCGGCGGATGTCGTTCTCACGAACGGCCCCGGCCTGCTCGGACCGAACATGCTCGTGAGTGCGGAGGAGCGAGCGGAGCGGCTGTTCTTCCAGGTCGACATCGGCACCGGCCCGCAGCTCGTGGCGATCGAGCGGCAGGACAGCGCGAGCTTCGGCATCGTCACGAAGGGGAAGCGCGGCGCGGCCGGGGCCACCGGCTCCACAGGGTCGAGCGGGTCGAGCGGATCGAGCGGATCGTCCGGCTCGTGCGGTTCCCCGGGCGGCAGCGGCGGCAACGGGACGGCGGGTGGCAACGGCGGACCGGGAGGCCCCGGAGGCCCGGGAGGAAACGGCGGCGACGTGGTCGTGAAGGTATACTGCGCCGGCACCGAGTGCCAGCGGATCGGAAAGGTGCTCGAGACCGTCATCCGCAGCGAGGGTGGGCCGGGCGGGCCTGGCGGTGCAGGAGGTGCGGGAGGTCAAGGAGGCTCCGGTGGCTCTGGCGGGAGCGGAGCCACGTGCACCGACTCGAGCGGACACACGACGACGAGCGGCAGCGGCTCGAGCGGATCGTCCGGAGCGAACGGGAGCTCCGGCCCTCGAGGCCCGGACGGGCCTGCAGGGAAGCCGGGCAAGGTCACGTTCGGGATCGTCACGGGCAGGTAGAACCGCCGCAGCGTCGCAGGCCGGGCATGCGCGTTGCTCTGTGTGTCTCCACACCAAGGAGTCCACACATGAAGAACGTGCGCTATTGCCTCACAGCATTCGTCGTCCGTGCGGGCTGCGTGCTCGTCGGTCTCGCTGGCTGCGCCGATTCGACCGCCAACCAGGCCGCACTCGCCGTCGCGCCGCCGCCGCCGGTCTCGCTCACCGCGGCGAGCGTCAGCATCGGCGAGCCGGAGACCACGCTCACGGACGGTCAGATCGTGGGCATTGCGGCAGCAGTCGACGAGGACGAGGTCGCCGCTGGAAAGCTGGCAGAGTCCCACGCCGCGAGCGAGAAGGCGCGAGCGTTCGCCCAGCAGATGGTGAGCGCGCACACCGACATCCAGAGCAAGCTGATCTCGGTCGCCGACATGCAGGGAATCCGGACGACCGAGTCCAACCTGTGCCGGAAGCTGAAGAGCGAGGACGCGACCGCTGGGGACACGCTCGCGAACATGGCAGGCGTGCAGTTCGACCGCGCATACCTGGCGGATCAGCTGAGAGGCCATGAGCAAGTGGTCAATCTGCTCGACGGCACACTCATCCCGAATGCGCAGAACCCTGCGCTGAGGAGCGCGCTCCAGGAGATGCGCGCAAAGGCCATCGAGCACCTGCGCATGGCGCGAGAGGCAACGACGGCCGTCGGCGGATAGGCGGCGTGCACCGCAGAGCGAGCGCTCTCGCGACTCGATGTTTTGAATGACGCGCCGGGCCCGCGGCCGAGGCGGGCGGCTCCTTCGTCGCGAATCAGCACACGGAGCGAACCCATGGAATCGAAGCAACTTCGTGACGCATGGAAGACGATCCATGATTCCCACCCATCCTGGTTCCGCTGGGCCGGGAGAGCCGCGCTTGTCCTGCTGCTGCTGATGATCATCGGCAGCGTCACTCACGCGCACGCGAAGCGGAGCAAGTCGCGACGTACGGTGGCGCTGCAGGGCGAATGGGCGGCGCTCGAAGGCTGCCTTCTCGGCGCATCCCTCGGCGAGCGGGAATCGCCGTCGAGTCGCTTCCGAGGGATTCAGCTCACAGTGCTCGGGACGCCGCGCGCGGCAAGGTCCACCGCCAACGAGGCCGCCTGGCCGGTGCGCTGCGCCAGCTTCGCTCGAGGGGTCGCCGATCGCGCCGACGCTCTCGGGGTGGCGTCGGTCGATGTACGGATACCGATGAAGGCCCTCGCGACCGCACTTCAGGACGATGTGGACGCCACGGCAGACCTCGGAAAGCTCGTCGACGAGACCTGGAAGGCAGCGCGGACGACCGACGTGCTCTCGGACAGATCCGCTTCGCCGGCAAACCCGGCCTCGGCGCCGAAGCCCACGCTGCCCGCGCTCGCTGCGGACGCACTGACCGCGTCGCCGAGCTTCGCAGGGGACTTCGATCTCAAGAGTGTGGTCGTCGATCCTGCACCGAGTGCGAACCTGCGGTTTCTCCTCGACGACCGCAGGCTGGCGGGCGGTGCGCTTATCTGCGCCGCGAGCGGCGCGCCGATCACGCTGTCCTGCGATCATCCGGCGAAGGAGGTCGGCATGAGCTCGCCCGGTCTGGAGCTCGTGGGGACGACGGACGTCAACGCGTTCCCTTGGCTGTTCGCGGGCGATCGCGGGCAGCTCGGCGTCTACGACCCGTCGGGCAAGCTCGTGCTTCGCGGCCCCGCCTGGGGCGCGTCGGTGGGGCCGGACGACTCGGCCTTCTTCCTCGTTCACCAGCCGGGAGGCGCCCCCAACCGTCTCGGGCTCGTCGTGGCTCCGAGGAACGGCGTCGCGTCGGACCCGAAGCCTGTCCTCGACGCGAACGAATTGGCGCGTCCCGGCGATGCGACCCTCGCCTGGAGCTGGCTCATCGACTGGGGGGGTCCCCAGGCAAAGCTGCCGCATCACCTCGTCGCCCGCGCGCTCGGAGCGCTCGGCGAGGTGGGGCCTGCTATCGACATCGGCGACGTTCCCGGTGAGGAGCCCGCCGTCGTCGGTCTTGCCGATACGGAGCGTCGATTCACGGCTTGCCGTAGCGGGAGCCACCTCGCCATCCGCTTGCATGGCGCGCGCGAGGATGCGCTGACGTTCTATACAGGCGTCGCCTGGACGACGCCGGTCGCGCTCCGCATCCAGGGTGGCGACCTGGTGTGCGAGCAGAACGAAGCCGTTGCCACGCGAGTGACCCACGCGGACCGCGGAGCAGTCGTGGAGCAGTCGCGATGCAACGCCAGCGGATGCAAGGAGTCACGCGTCGGGCTTCGGGACCTCCTCGCGGGTACCGACGTGATGCCGCTGGCGGGGGCGGAGAACTTCGCAGCGACGGAGCTCGATGAGCAACTGCTCCTGGTGTGGAACGCTGGGCCGGTCGGCGGACTTCGAATGCGGCTCGCATCGAACGACATGCTCAAAGAAAGGGGCGACATCCTGCTCGCCGATACGCTGAAGGCAACACCGGAGGCCGCTGTCACGAACGTGAGGCTCGTCGCTGCGGCAGAGGAGGCGATGCTCTTCGTGAAGACCGTCGGAGGCGTGCACCTCTTCGGCGTCGACCGCGGAGCGAAGCTGCTGGCGCTCAGCGGGCGAATGAGATGATGCCGAGGCTCTGCGAGCGGCGGGAAGGGCGAGGATGAGTGACCGCCCGACAAGGCTGCGCTTGACGGGGTGTACGGGGGGCCGTAAATGCAACTCGAACCCTAACGTAAGCGTGAGGGTATGAACTGAATGTCCAACCACATCCGCCTTCCTCTGGCCCTCGCGTCGGTTCCGCCGCCGCCGCCCAAGCCAAGCGCGCCGAGCTTGAACGACGTTCAGGCCGCGGAGGGTATGATGCAAGTTGGTGATCTTGCGCGTGAATCCGGCAAGACCGTCCGCGCGATTCACCTGTACGAGGAGCTCGACCTCGTCCGGCCAGCCGCGCGCTCCAAGGGGCGGTTCCGTCTCTACGGTACGGAAGCTCTCCTGCGCATCCGGTGGATCAGCAAGCTGCAGGACCTCGGCTTCAGCCTCCCGGACATCCAGGTGGTCGCCAAGGAGTTCGACGACGCTGCCGATGCCGGCTCGGCCTCGACCGCCATGGCCCGCATGCGCGAGCTCTACCGCACGAAGCTCGAGCAGACCCGAGCGCAGCTCCAGCGGCTACAGACCCTCGAGCACGAGATCGTCGCGAGCCTCGAGTACCTCGAGACCTGCGAAGTGTGCGACCCGCAGCGCGTCGTGAGCGCCTGCAAGAAGTGCGATCAGCATGACTGCGGCGAAGAGGCTCCTGAGCTCGTCGCCGGCTTCCGCGCGAAGCCCTCGTAGCGAGCCACTGAACGAACTCTCGAATTCGCATCCCACTCCGAAAGAGCTTCAAGAAAGACGCCATGGCCATCCAGCTCCCCATCTTCATGGACTACCACTCGACCACGCCGGTCGACCCGCGTGTCCTCGAGGAGATGCTGCCGTACTTCACGACGACGTTCGGCAACGCGGCGAGCCGGTCGCACGTGTTCGGGTGGAAGGCAGAAGAGGCCGTCGAGCACGCCCGCGAGCGCGTGGCGAAGCTCATCGGCGCGCAGAGCGAGAAGGAGATCGTCCTCACGTCCGGTGCGACGGAGAGCGACAACCTCGCCATCAAAGGGGTCGCCGAGTTCTACAAGGAGAAGGGGAACCACATCGTCACGACGGTGATCGAGCACAAGGCGATCCTCGACACGTGCAAGCGCCTCGAGAAGGAGGGCTTCACCGTCACGTATCTGGGCGTGGGCAAGGACGGCCTCGTCGACCCGGACGACGTGAAGAAGTCCATCACCGACAAGACGATCCTCGTTTCGGTCATGCTCGCAAACAACGAGGTCGGCACGATCCAGCCGCTCGAGGCCATCGGCAAGATCACGCGCGAACGCGGCGTCCTCCTCCACACGGACGCGGTGCAAGGCATCGGCAAGACGCCGTTCGACGTCGACAAGATGTGCGTCGACCTCGCGTCGCTCACCGCGCACAAGATGTACGGCCCGAAGGGGGTCGGCGCGCTCTACGTCCGGCGCAGCAAGCCGCGCGTGCGCCTCGTCGCGCAGATGGACGGCGGCGGTCACGAGCGCGGGATGCGGTCGGGCACGCTCAACGTCCCCGGGATCGTCGGCTTCGGCAAGGCGTCCGAGATCATGCGGCTCGAGGGGAACGAGGAAGCCGCGCGCCTCCTCAACCTGCGCGAGCGGCTGCGAACGAAGATCATGGCGTCGCTCGAGGAGGTCTACGTGAACGGCTCGCTCGACCATCGCCTGCCGGGCAACCTCAACCTGTCGTTCGCCTTCGTCGAGGGCGAGGGGCTGATGATGGCCATCAAGGACGTCGCGGTGAGCTCCGGCTCGGCGTGCACCTCGTCGAGCCTCGAGCCCTCGTACGTCCTCCGCGCGATGGGGCTCGGCGACGAGCTCGCCCACTCGAGCATCCGCTTCGGGCTCGGGCGCTTCACCACGGAGGAGGAGGTCGACTACGTCGCCGACCTCATGGTTCGCAAGGTGACGAGGCTCCGCGAGCTCTCCCCGCTCTACGAGATGCACAAAGAAGGCATCGATCTGAACAGCGTGCAGTGGGCGGCCCACTAGCCGCTCACCCGCCCGCCGTCTCGCACTCCAAGCAGCACCCGAGAACAAGACCATGGCCTACAGCGAAAAAGTCATCGACCACGCCGAGAACCCCCGCAACGTCGGGACGCTCGACAAGGAAGACCCGAACGTCGGAACCGGCCTCGTCGGCGCCCCGGCGTGCGGGGACGTGATGCGCCTGCAGATCCGTGTCTCCGATGACGGGGTCATCGAGGACGCAAAGTTCAAGACCTTCGGGTGTGGGTCGGCCATCGCCTCCTCGTCCCTCGCCACCGAGTGGCTCAAGGGAAAGACGGTCGCCGAAGCGGAGGCGATCAAGAACTCCGCGATCGTCGAGGAGCTCAACCTCCCCCCCGTGAAGATCCACTGCTCGGTCCTCGCGGAGGATGCGATCAAGAGCGCGATCGATGATTACAGGAAGAAGCAGGAGGCACGACGCATCGCCGGCTCCACGATCACCACCGCTACCTCGGCCACCGCAGTCCCGTCATGAACGTGTCGCTCGTTTCGCCCACATCGCCCACCCGTCCCTCGGCAGCGCAGAGCTCCGGCTCGACGAGCGCCTCGGCCAGTGCCGATGCGCGCGACGCAGCGCTGGTCGAGTCGAAGTCGCGAACCATCGACGTGACGCCCAAGGCCGCTTCGGCGATACACCGTCAGCTCATGAAGCGAGGGACGCCCGAGGCTTCCCTCCGCGTGGGCTTGCGCGGCGGTGGCTGCTCGGGCTTCACCTACGTCATCGAGTTCCACGACGGGCCGCCGCGCCCGCGCGACCTCGTGATCGAGGTGAAGACGGAGGCCGGCGAAGGCGTGCGCGTCGTGGTCGATCCGAAGAGCCTGCTCTACCTGAGCGGAAGCACGCTCGAGTGGGAGCAGACGGTGATGAAGCAAGGCTTCAAGTTCGTGAACCCGCACGAGAAGGCGGGATGCGGGTGCGGTCACTCCTTCAACGTCTAGGTGGGCGGTGTTTTGCGCCGATACCGGCGCGCAGCCGTTGTCGGGAATCGTCACCGTACAGAAGTACGGCTCCTCATCCACTCCTAGGCTTCGCTTGGTCTCGACGCAAACCACCGGCCACCTAGGTTCTGCAACTGGCAGCTTGAGACTTGTTATGGATCCGTTTGCCACGCTCGGCCTCGAGCGCACCTACAAGCTCGACCTCGCCGCCGCGGAGAAGACGCACCGCGAGCTCGCTCGCGCGCTTCACCCGGATCGCTACGCCAGCAGCGGGGCGAGCGAGCGGCGCGAGGCGCTGACGAAGGCTGTGGAGGTCAACGAGGCGTGGCGCGTGGTGCGCGATCCGATCCGGCGCGCTGAGGCGCTCTTCACGCTGGCCGGCATCCTCGTCGGCGATACGAACGAGCCCAAGCCCGCGATGGCGCTGCTCACGGATATGATGGAGCAGCGCGAGACGCTCGCTCTTGCACGCGCGAAGCGTGACGCACCTGCGGTCGCCGCGCTCGTCGCCGAGATGAAGCAACGCGAGGCGACGGTACAGGCCGGCCTCGCGACCGCGTTCGAGCAAGCTCAGGGCGAGAAGGCCCGCCTCATCCCGCTCGTCGTCCGGCTGGGCGAGCTCCGCTACTACCGGCGTTTTCTGGAAGAGGCGTCGGCAACGCTCGACGACCTCGAGACCCACTCATGACCCTCCTCGAGATCTTCGACCCGAAGGCCGCGCCGAAGCCTATCGGCATCGACCTCGGCACCACCCATTCGCTCGTCGCCTGCGTGCAGGACGACCGGCCGTACACCATCTCCGACTGCGACTCGGAGGTGCTGCTCCCGAGCGTCGTGGCATACGGGCCGAAGGGGGCGGTCGACGTCGGACGGCACGCGAAGGCGCGCGCCTCCGAGCACCCGCGCGAGACCATCCTCAGCGTGAAGCGCTTCATGGGGCGCGGCGCGGACGATCCGGAGACGGCACGGATGGGTCCGTACACGTTCGTCGCCCGACAGCCCGGAGACGCGAACGTCGTACGCTTCGACGTCGGCGATCGCGTCGTGACGCCGGTCGAAGTGAGCGCCGAGATCCTCCGCGTGCTCAAGCGTCTCGCGGAGGACGAGCTGCGCGTCGTCGGCGGTGCGGTGATCACCGTCCCCGCGTACTTCGACGACGCGCAACGGCAGGCGACGAAGGACGCCGGCAAGCTCGCGGGGCTCGAGGTGCTCCGGCTCCTGAACGAGCCGACTGCGGCCGCGCTCGCGTACGGCCTCGAGAAGAAGCAGAACGGCACCTTCGCCGTCTACGACCTCGGCGGCGGCACGTTCGACGTGACGATTCTCCTCCTCGACGACGGCGTCTTCCAGGTGAAGTCGACCGGCGGCGACAGCGCCCTCGGCGGCGATGACATGGACCACGCGCTCGCCGACCTCATCTTCGAGCGTGCGGGCTGGGGTGACGCGAAGAAGACCGATCCTCGAGTCGTGCGTCTGGTACTCGACGCTGCGCGTGCCATCAAGCATGGTCTGACGACGAGCCTCGAGGTCGTCGCGGAGATCACGCCAGGGACGTCGGTGACGATCACGCGCGCGGAGCTCGACAAGCTCATCGCTCCGCTCCTCGAACGCACGGGGGTCGCGTCCCGTCGCGCGCTGAAGGACGCGGGTCTCACGGCCGCCGAGCTAGACGGGGTCATCCTCGTCGGCGGCTCGACCCGGGTGCCCGCCGTGCGCGCATACGTTCAGAAGCTCTTCGGGCGCGAGCCGCTCGTCGACATCGATCCCGATCAGGTCGTCGCGCTCGGGGCCGCGCTCCAGGCGAACCTGCTCGCCGGCGAAGCGACGCACGACATCCTGCTCCTCGACGTGATCCCGCTGTCGCTCGGCATCGAGGTCGGCGGCGGCGTCGTCGACAAGATCCTGCCGCGCAACACGACCACACCGACCGGCGCTCGCGCGACCTACACGACCCAGGAAGACCGACAGACGGGCTTCGAGATCCACGTCGTCCAGGGGGAGCGCGAGCTCGCCGCCGACTGTCGAAGCCTCGCGCGCTTCACGTTGAAGGGGATCCCCCCGATGCCAGCCGGGATGGCGAAGCTCGAGGTGACGTTCCGCGTCGACGCCGACGGCCTGCTCACGGTGCATGCGCGCGAGGAGACGACCGGCGTCGAGCAGACGGTCTCGGTGAAGCCGTCGTACGGGCTCGACGACGAGGCCGTGGAGCGGATGTTGATGGACGCGCTCGACCACGGCGAGACGGATCTCAAGGCGCGCCGGCTGGCGGAGAACCGCGTCGAGGCCGGGCGCATCGTGCAGGCGACGCGGAAGGCGGTCGAGAAGGACGCCGAGCTGCTCGCGACAGGGGACCGAGAGAGGATCGACGCCGCGATCGACGCGCTCGAGACGGCGACCGGCGGAGACGACCCGGGCCGCATCCATCACCTCATCGAGGAGCTCGACCTCGCGAGCAAGGAGTTCGCGACGCGCCGGATGAACCGCGCCATCGCGCGGGCGATCGAGGGGCGCAAGGTGCTGGACGTAGAGGGCGGGCTCCGCTCGCACGAGGAACACTGAAGATGGCGATCGTTCGGTTCAAGGGGTTCGGCGAGATCGAGGTCCCCGTCGGCACCTCGCTCCTCAAGGCAGCGCAGGCGCAGGGCGCGCCCGAGGGGTACGCGTGCGGTGGCGTATGCGCGTGCTCGACCTGCCACGTCTACGTGACGCGCGGGGCAGACCTGCTCTCGGCCCAGGAAGACGACGAGGCCGACATCATGGACAAGGCGTTCGACGTCCGCATGAACTCGCGCCTCGGGTGTCAGTCGACGATCCTCCGCGACGGTGAGATAGAGGTCGAGATCACGCGGGAGAGCCTCGAGGCGTTCGAGAACGAGCACCCCGAGGCCCGCGGGAAGTACGTGAAGAAGGGCTGAGGCAGGTGATGGGCACGGGCGGCATGCTGCCGACGCTGACGGTGGGGGAGCTCGAGCTTCGCCCCGCGGTGCCGGCCGACGCAGAGGCAGTATTCGCGTTCGAGCAGCGCGCCCTCGCCGTTCCCGAGGCGCGACGCTTCCTTCTGCGCGCGCCTCCCGCGAGCGTCGACGAGGTACGCGCGCGGATCGAGCGGAGTTCCGCGTCCTTCTCGGTCGACCACTCCGTTTTTCAGTGGCTCATTCGTCTCTCGGACCGGGACTCTGTCGTCGGCTTCGTCGCGTTCGTGCGCTGGAACCACGAGCACCACCGCTCCGAGGTCGCCTGGGTGATCGAGCCCGCACACTGGGGCAAGGGGTTCGCCGCGCTCGCCACGGCGCAGATCGTCCAGCTTGCCTGGACGGAGCTCGGCCTCCATCGCGCCGAGGCCCACATCGACCCCGAGAACGCGGCGTCCATTCGCACCGCGCAGAAGCTCGGCTTCGCGCACGAGGGGACGCTTCGAGAGAACGTCTTCACGGGCACCGGATACGCCGACACGTCCCTCTTCGCGAAGGTCAGGCCCGCGTGACACGGGCGTGCGGTCGAGCGTGGATGCTTCTCGGGTGGGTGCTGCTCACGTCGACGGCGGCGTGCACGCCGTCGGCGAAGGGCGGCCCTGCCGGCCCGAGCGACTACAGCGCGCGCCGCGCGGCCTTCCACTCGGCCCTCCACGAGAGCCCCCGCGCACGGCGACCGGCTCCCGCACCGCCTGCCGGCGTCTATGAGCTCGTGAAGTACCCTGCGCCGCTGGGGCTGAACACCGCGTACATCACCCCGCTTCACGAAGACGGAAAGAAGCACCCGGCGATGCTCTGGATCCACGGCGGCTTCGACTGGAGCATCGGCGCGCTCGGCTGGGCGCCCGCGTCGCGCGACAACGATCAGTCGGGGCGCGCGTTCCGCGAGGCGGGCATGGTCGAGATGCTCCCGTCGCTCCGCGGGTGCAACGACAACCCTGGCGACCACGAGTACTTCCTCGGCGAGGTCGACGACATCCTCGCGGCGCTCGACTACCTCCGCGCTCGGCCCGACGTGGACCCCGATCGCGTGTACCTCGGAGGCCACAGCACCGGCGCCACGCTCTCGCTCCTCGTCGCGGCGACGCGGCCGCGCGTTCGCGCCGTCTTTGCGCTCGGCCCGATCGACTGGGTCAAGTCGTACAGCAAGACCGGCACGGTGCTCGACACGGCCGACGATGTCGAAACCGCGATTCGAAGCCCCGCCGCGTCGCTCGCCGACGTGGTTGCCCCGACGTTCGTCATCGAAGGGAGCGACGGCAACGTGAAGGCGTTCCCTGCGTTGAGGGCCGGTGCCGGGAAGGCGCCCGTACAGTTCCTCGTTGCCGGAGGAGCGACGCACTTCGGCACGGTGGCTCCGGTCACCGAGCTCATCGCCGGCCGACTCGTGCAGGCGTCGGCGTTCGACCTCAGCGAGGCAGACGTGACGACCGCGGTTGCGAGGCGCTGACGACCCTCGCGGACCTCAGCGACCCTTCGCGCCCTTCGCCGACGTCTCCTTCACGATCCCACCCGTCTTCAGGTCGATCACCATCGCCCTCGACGGCACCGGGTCGGCGCAGACAATCTCGCCGTGCAAGGCGAGCGACTTGTTCTCTATCTGCAATAGCTTCTTCGCCGTCGCCATGTCCTTCACGGGCGTGCCGATGTACGTGTGATCGCCCGACGGGATGTCCATGATCGTGATCGGGTCGAGCTCCGGATGCCCGCGGAGCGGGGCACGGAGCGGCGCGTACTCGGGCGCTTGCGGGTGGGCGTTGCTGCGGCGTGCGAGGACGACGAATGGCGTGGGGCACGCGTCGTCGGCGGCGGGCGGCCACGATTGAACCCCGCGACCTGCGCCCGTGCTCTCTGGGTCGACGTCGTTGCACCGCATCGTCTGGAAGGGGCGGTGCGATCGCAGCACCGCATGAACCTCCACCGTGTCGCTCCACGACGGCCCCTTCTCCGTGTAGCTGGCCGTGACGAACGCCTCGCCGTCCGGGCTGAGGGCGAGGTCCGTCAGCTTGAACTTCGCTGCCGGTGAGAACGCCGGCGCAGGGATCTCTACCTTCGCCCACGCGTTCCCCTTGAAGCGCAGGAGGTCCCCCTTGGAGAGCGCCCAGGCGTGGTGCCCCTGGACGAGCATCTTCGCCGCGGGCTCGGGCAGCGTCGGCGCCCAGGCGACGTTCGTCGCGAGCGGAGGCACGGGCACCCAGCTCCCAGCGTCGAACTCGTAGAACTGCGCACCGACCCGGACGTGCACGTTGTCGGGGCTCGGCGCGAAGAGCTCCGACTTGCCGGTCGCCGCGCCGAACGTGTGGAACGTCGGCGTGCGGTCGGGCGGCCCGATCCAGCGGATGCTCCAGATCGTCTCCCCCTGCTCGGATGGACGCGAGCCGAGCGCGAAGAGCTCACCGGTGTCGAAGCCGACCAGATCGGTGAGGTTGAAGTCGGGCGGGATGAGATCCGGCGCCGTCACGGTCGCGGGCAGGTCGAGGCCTCGGAGGGCCAGGTTCACCACGCCGCTCGACGGGTCGGACAGCTCCTCGATGGCGATGTAGCCGCCCGCCCACCGCACCGGAACGCGGAACCCGTGCTCCGGATCCGGCAGCATCGCGATCTCCCAGCCTGCGCGACCGTCCGACCCCGTGCGCCATCGCCAGATGCGGTCCGACGGCTGCCCCTTCACCCCGCCCCACTCCTGAAGGAAGAGCCCGCTCGGGTAGCTGCCCGCGATGCGGTCGATCGAGATGACGGGCGGCAGGCCGTTGCTGAGGTCCTCCAGCCCCTCCTCCGTGAAGCGCGCGATGGTCGTGATCTTCGCAGGGCCCCCCTTCGCGTCGACGCCGAACGTGACGAGCATCGCGTGCTTGGCGGGCCCGATGTTCGGGAACGGGCAAGGCCCCTCGAGCGCGACGAACAAGTCCCCCGTGTCTGCCGGTCGCGTGCCCCAGCGGAAGCGCGGAGCGGGCCCCTTGGGAATCACGGGGGCCGGCGGCGGCGGCGTGTAGGCGACGCGCACGGGGGGCGGCTTGCAGCCGGCGATGAACGAGGGCACCGCGAGGGTCGCGAGCGCGACGAGCGACGCTTGCAACGCAGGCCCGATCGCGGCACGCTTGGTGCTGACCCGAGCCCTCGTCATCGTCGTGACCCTCATGCCGGCCGAGCGTCAGATCCGCAGGCCAGGTGCAGGGTAGCGGTCGCACGTCGCAGACACCTCGGCCGCGACGCGCGCGAGCAGCGCTTCGTCGGCCGGCGCCTTCACGACCTCGTCGATCCAGCCCGCGAGCTGCACCATGACGTCCTCCTTCATGCCGCGCGAGGTCACCGCAGGGGTGCCGATGCGCAGGCCCGACGGGTCGAACGGCTTCCTCGGGTCGAACGGCACCGAGTTGTAGTTGAGGACGATGCCGGCCTTGTCGAGCGCCTGCGCCGCGACCTTGCCCGGGACCCCCTTGTTCGTGAGGTCGATGAGCAGCAGGTGGTTGTCCGTCCCGCCCGTGACGAGGTCGAAGCCTCGCGCGGCGAGCGCCACGCCAAGCGCCTTGGCGTTGGCGACGACCTGCTGACAGTAGCTCGTGAACTCCGGCTGCGACGCCTCGAGCGCCGCGACCGCGATGCCCGCGGTGACGTGGTTGTGCGGGCCCCCCTGCAGGCCCGGGAAGACGGCGCGGTCGATGGCCGACGCGTGCGTCTTCTTGCAGAGGATCATGCCGCCGCGCGGGCCGCGGAACGTCTTGTGCGTCGTCGACGTCACGACGTCCGCGATGCCGATGGGGGAGGGGTGCACGCCGGTCGCGACGAGCCCCGAGATGTGCGCGATGTCGGCCGCGAGGATGGCTCCGACCTCGTCCGCGATCGAGCGGAACGCCGGGAAGTCCAGGGTGCGCGCGTAGGCGGTCGTCCCCGCCCAGATCAGCTTCGGCTGGTGCTCCTTCGCGAGGCGCCTCACCTCGTCGAGATCGATGCGGCCGTCCTCCTTGCGGACGCCGTAGGGCACGCTCTTGAAGTACTTGCCCGTGATCGACACGCTCCAGCCGTGCGTCAGGTGCCCGCCCGCCGGGAGCCCGAGCCCCATGACCGTCTCGCCCGCCTTGAGGAAGGCGAGGTACACGGCGAGGTTCGCGGGGCTGCCGGAGTACGGCTGCACGTTCACGTGGAGGTCGCCGTCGGGCACCGCGACGCCAGGCTTCCGGAGGAAGAGCGCGCCGACGCGTGACCGCGCGAGCTCTTCCACCTGGTCGATCACCTGCTGACCTTCGTAGTAGCGCTTGTGCGGGTAGCCCTCGGAGTACTTGTTCGTCAGGCACGAGCCGGTCGCTTCCATCACCGCACGCGACGCGTAGTTCTCGCTCGCGATGAGCCGCAGCGACTCGTGCTCCCGGACGTTCTCCTTGTGGATAAGTTCGGCGATTTCGGGGTCGCGCTGCGCCAGAGAGGGCTCGGTCTGGGTCATTCGACCTGCTTATCACGCGCGAGGAATTCTCGCCGCGGTACGCCCGCGTACACGACGACGAATCCCGAGACACATTGACAGAGACTACCGTCTGTTGAATGCATGGCCGATGCACGCCTCGGCCCCGACCCGCCTCGCGTGCGTGTCCGTCCTTGCATCCACGCTCGCGCTGTCCGCCGCGGCGCCCGCCTACGCGGATTCGGCGACGGAGAAGGCCACGTCGAAGCAGCTCGTGCGCGCGCAGGACCGCAGGAAGGGGTTCATCTTCGGCTTCACCTTCGGCATGGGCGTCGCCGGCGCGTCGGGATACCCGAACGACTCGTCGAAGATTGGCGTGCAGTCGTACTACGACGGCAGCGACGTCCTCGGCGGGGCCGGCGGCTCTCTCTTCGCGATGTACTCGCTGTCCGATTGGCTCAGCTTCGGCGTCTTCTATGCGCGCGCGCAGTTCCGCAGCGCCAGCTGGTACTCGTACGGCGGCGGCGGTGGCTTTCGCGTCGACCTGTACCCGCTCACCTATGCCGTCCCGGCCCTCCGCGACCTCGCCGTGTTCGGGAAGTTCGGCATCGGCACCACGACCCTGGTCCCCACGTCGGGCTCCCAGGAGCTGTCGACCGGCACCGAGTCGTACCTTGGCGGCGGCGTCTTCTACGAGCTCCTCGTCGGCAAGCACTGGGGCATTGGCCCGACGGTCGAGTACGACGCCGAGGTGACGCAGTCGAACCAGCGCTCGGCGGCTCTCTTCGGCGGGCGCGTCGCGTTCTATACCGGGCGTTAGCGCTTCGAGCTACGCGCCACGCGACGCCGTCGTGCAGGAGTGCGAGGCGATCGTGGGGTCACGCAGCGCGGGAGGTGCGGTGACGCCAGGCGGACGCGGGGTGACGCGACGCGGGCATGCAGGCAGGTGACGCGAGGCCGCAGCCATGGATCACGAGGGTGCGGTCCTGCGTCGCGAGGGTGCGGTCACGCGTCGCGTGGGTGCACGAGCTCGCTTCGATCGCGCGGTCAGCCGTTGCAATCCCGCGGTCAAGCATCGTGCGCGTAAGGGATCCCATCGAGATCACCCGGTTTCTCCTCGAGATCGCGGGCGCCATGGCTGTGGGCCTGCGGTCCCCCGTCAACTCGTCGAGATCCTCCCGTTCGTGGTCGAGGTGGCCCCGCTCACGCGAGCTCGAGAACAATCTCCGGCGCCCCGGGCGGCCCGTACGACCCCTCGAAGCGTACCACGCGTCGCGCGTCCCCCGCCTCGAACCACATCCGGTACTTCGGGAGGAGCGGCTTCGCGAGCGAGTTGAGGACGCTCCCGAGAGAGACCCAGTCGTTGAGGTCCGGGTACATGATCATCTCGTACGTGTCGAAGCGCCCAGCAGGCACGTGGAGGACCGTCCGGCCGACCCACTCGCAGTAGACGCGCGCGACGAAGCGGTCGACGCTCCACGCGTACACGGGGCGTCGCTCGCCGCCCCACGGTTGCCAGCGCAGCACGAAAGGGAGCATCACCTCCGGATAGGTCGCCTCCGGAAGCTTGAGCGGCCCTCGCATGAAGGCGACGCGCTCCTCGCGGCTCACCTGACCGTCGTGGTCGACGAGCCGGCGCTCGAGGTGCGTAGAGCGAAGGTGGCCGTCGGCGGAGAGCTGCAGCGTCTCCGCGATGGAGCCCCCTCGCAGCGCGTGCTCCGCGCGGATCTCGACCTGGCGCGCGCCGCCGTCCGCGTGGATGCGCGTGGTCACCGTCGACTTGCCGTCCTTGTGAAAGAGCTCGTTCGCGTCGAGGACGGTGTGGAACGACCGCTTGGGCCGCGCGTTCGCCCGGTACGTCGTGACCTCCGTGCCGTCGCTCGTCGGAGGCGGCGGGCGTAGCGGGGGAGCGGCGTCGTGCATGCGCCCATCAGTACCACGCGCCAAAGCCCGGTTGACGCCGCGACGGGGCGAAGACAGCGTGCGCCGATGGGTGCCGCCTCGCGAGCCATCGCCGCAGCGCTGCTCACGTCGGCCGCGACGACCGCGTGCGTGGCGTGCGGTCGCGTCGACTCGGAGGACCTCGCCGACATCGAAGTGGCCGGCCCCGACGCCGGGCTCGACGCGGCGTCTGCGACAGCCCAGGAGAAGCCGGAGGCCTGTGGCATCGAGGTCGGCGGCGCGGTGAAGGCCTCGGTCATCGGGACGCACGTCGCGAGCTACCCTGCAGGCACCGAGGTTCCGTTCCTCTGGTTCGAATGCTCGGGCGTCGTCGGCGGCAGCACCTACGAGGTGTCCGGCCAGTACGAGGGAGGCGCGACCGTCGACGCGCTCTGGCTCACGACGGGCCGTGACTACTTCGCGAGCACCAGGCCGTGCCTCGCGACGGCGAAGGCGAACGGCGCCGCCGTGACGGGCGACAGCTACGCGCCTGGCCAGAGGCTCGCGATGAAGGTCGAGTGCGCCGACGACATGGTGGAGACCAGCAAGGAAGGGGAGGCCGTCGTGGGCGGCCGGACGGTGGCCGCGCGCGCCTGGCTCGACACGATGATCGTGACACGCCCGTAATCAGGCCGAAAATCAGGCGAGTTGCGACATGCTGCTTTCGGGGCGTACACTCTCACCAGGATGGTTGTCGGGCCCGTCTTGGTGGTGGATGACGATTCGGTCAGCCGACACGTCCTCGTGCAGGCGCTCGCGAGCGCAGATCTGCCGCACGTCGCGGTCGCGTCGGGCACGGAAGCCATCGCGCACCTCGAAAGACTGCAGCCGTCGCTGATCCTCCTCGATCTCGTGATGCCGCCTCCCGACGGGTACGAGGTGCTCCGCATACTGCGGGCGCGTGAGCAGACGCGCGACGTGCCCATCGTCGTGATGACGGGGCTCGACGCCGACGACGAGATCGCTCGCGCCTTCGAAGCGGGGGCAGACGACTTCGTGAGGAAACCGTTCAAGCCCGTCGAGCTCGTCGCGCGCATCCGCGGGCAGCTGCGGCTGCGCGGCGTGATGGACATGCTCGCGCAGAAGGAGAAGGACGGCCAGGTCGTCCTCGAGCTCACGCAGGCGCTGGCGTCGAACCTCGACTTTCGCGGCATCCTGTTCACGGTCACCCAGCGCATCGCCGAGGTGGCCAAGGTCGACCGCGTCTCGATCGTGCTCGTGCGCGAGGCGAGCGAAGGCGACGTCGGCTATGTCGTCGCCGCGTCGGATGACGAGACCCTCCGCGACCTGCCCATCGTCCTCACGAAGTACCCGGAGATCCAGCAGGTCTTGACGAGCGGCCACCCGCTCGTGATTCCCGACGCCGCTACCCACCCGATCCTCGAGATCGTCCGCCACGACTCCCCGAACCAGATGTCGTTCAGCTCGCTGGCGATCCTCCCGATCGTCTACGAGGGGCGGCCGATGGGCGTCCTCTTCCTGCGGGCGCGCCACACCTTCGCCTTCGGCGAGCACGAGCTCTCGCTCTGCCGGACCGTCTCCAACGCGATGGCGATCGCGCTGCGCAACGCCCGCGTCCTCCAGTCGCTCCGCGATCAGACCCAGGAGGTCACCGTCGCCCGCTTCGAAGCGGAGCGGCGGCTCAAGACCCTGCAGCGCTACGCCGACTTCTTCGAGAGCGCCGCGGACGGCATCGTCGTCATCGACCACGAAGCGCGCCTACTGTTCTCCAACCCGAAGGCCCGCGAGATCACGGGCTACACGGAGCCGGAGCTGCGCGGCCAGACGTTCAAGCGCGTCATCGCGGCTGGGCAGCGCGGGCGTCTGAGCGAGATTCGCCACGGCTTCCGCAACGGGGTCTATCCGCAGAACGTCGACATCGTCATCCGTCACAAGGACGGCCACGCCGTCACGCTCAGCAGCAACTTCAACTCCGTCCTCCGCGAGGAAGGAGCCGTCCTCTGCTCGTTCCGCGACGTGACGGCCGAACGCGCCGTCGAGGCGGAGCTGCTCAAGACGAAGAACTTCCTCCAGCGAGTCATCGACTCGTCCGTCGACGGCATCCTCAGCGCCGACATGCACGGCAGGATCCTGCTGACGAACGCCGCGGCCGAGCGCATCTATCAGCGGACGGCCCAGGAGATGCTCGGCTCGAGCGCCGAGGCGCTCTACCCGGAGGGCCACGCGCGCGAGATCATGGCGAAGCTCCGCGTCGGCGGCGGGCGCATCGAGGGCCTGAAGACGGAGGTCGTCGACCGCGTCGGCGACCGGGTCCCGGTTCTCCTGTCGGCGTCGCTGATCTACGACGGCGAAGTGGCGATCGGGTCGGTCGGCATCTTCACGGATCTGCGCGAGAAGATGCGGATGGAGAAGAAGCTCCAGCAAGCGCAGGACCAGATCCTCGCGCAGGAGCGGCAGGCGATCGTCGCGGAGCTGGCGGGCGCGGCCGCCCACGAGCTGAACCAGCCGCTCACGAGCGTGATGGCATACACGGAGCTCCTGATGCGCAAGCTGGAGCCGACGAAGGAGGGGGAGAAGGACGCGCCGACATGGAACGCAGCGCAGGTCATCTTCACGCAGGCCGAGCGAATGGCCGAGATCGTCCGCAAGATAGGGAAGATCACCAAGTACGAGACGAAGTCGTACGTCGGGCGTGCGCGTATTCTGGACCTGGACAAGGCGGCCTCCGACGACGAGGAGACCCCGCAGAGCGGCCCGACTCCAAGGGTCGTCACCCCTCGCTCGGACGTCCCCAATGGCAACCCATGATGAGGAGATCGCCAGTGCCGGAGATGCCATGACCAGATCGGCGGTAGCTCCCGAAAGCGAGGCCCCCGCGCGGCAAGCGGACGGAGAGCGTGACGCGAGCCCGTTGCCCGGCACGGTCGGGCGAACGACGCGGATCTCGATGCTCGCCGAGGCCGTCAACGTCCCGCCGCCATGGCTCGACCGTCTGCTGGCGGTCGGTCACGAGCTCCCCTTCGACCAGGGCGAGGCCGCCGTGCTGGCGGCGCTCGCCACCGCGGTCGAGCGCATCGTCCCGGAGGTGCGCGTGGGGCTGCGGCTCTTGCCTCGCGCCGGTACGGGCGAGCAGCGGACGACGTCGATGGAGCGCCGCGCGAGCTGGACAGAGCCGCCGAAGAGCAATGAGCGCGCGCGGTCCGTCCGCATGTTCCCCGACGCCGCCCACGAGCGCTCGGTGACGCTGCCGGGGGTCGGGGCGGGCGCCGTCCACTTTGCCTCCGAGGAGGACGTGCTCTCGAGCGAGCAGTGCCCCCAGGTACAGCTGATGGACCGGGTGGCGATGGTCGCTGCGCAGGCGCTCGCCCGCGTCCGCGCGGAGGATCGGGCCGCAGCGCTGCAGATCGAGGTCCGGACCGTCGAGGGGCAGATGGTTCAGGCGGAGAAGCTCGCCTCGCTCGGCCAGATCGCGGCCGGGATGGTCCACGAGCTGAACAATCCGCTCACTTCCATCGCCGCCTACACCGACTTCCTCCTCCGCCGCGCGGCGAAGAACGGGGCCGATGAGGACGACGTCGAGCGCCTGCGCCGGATCGCGGAGTCGGCGAACCGGATGCTGCGTTTCACCCGAGACCTCGTGTCCTATGCGCGGCCCTCCGGGGACGTGCCCATCGCCGTCGAGATGAACGTCGTCATCGACCGGGCGCTGGCGTTCTGCGAGCACGAGATCGCCGACGCCTCCGTGGTCGTCGAGCGATCGTTCGACGCGGAGATCGGCATCGTGCGAGGTCTGCCGGAGCAGCTAGCGCAGGTCTTCGTGAACCTGGTGACGAACGCCTGCCACGCGATGGCGCTCGACCCGGAGAGGCGCGACGCCATCCACCCGGCGCGGAGCCCCGTGCTGAGGATCTCGACCGCCCGTACACGCGACGGTGAGGAGCGCCGACGGGTCAAGGTCATCGTCCAGGACAGCGGCTGCGGCATCTCGACGGAGAATCTCGCGCTGATCTTCAACCCGTTCTTCACGACGAAGGCTGCGGGGCGCGGCACCGGCCTCGGGCTCTCGATCGTGAAGACGATCGTCGACAGCCACCGCGGAGACATCCGTGCCGAGAGCGACACCTCGATCGGCACGCGCTTCGTCCTCACGTTCCCCATCGAGTAAATTGGCTGTCGTGTGCGCCTGCGCACAAGACAGACGTTTACATCGGTCTTGGCCGTCAGCTACCGTCGTCGGGCGGTCGACCTGGGCCTTCTGCCCGCCCGTCGCCGAAGGTTCATGCCCGCCCTCTCTAACCCTTCGCTCCGCCGGTCGGTCCGCTCCGCTTCTCTGGTCGTCGTCGCGGTCGCGGCCGCCTTGGTCCACGACAGCATGGCTTCAGGCGGCCAGGTGAAGGGGCGCATCGACGGCCAGGAAGGCCTCATTCCAGCCGTGTTCGTGGAGTCGGCCCGCCTCGACTCCCATCGCTTCACCTGGCGCGAGCCGTCGCCGACGGTGCGCGCGGAGTTCCGTGCGCTCACCGCCAATCCGTCGCGAGACGTCTGCATCGCGGCGCTCTCGACGACGCCGCCGCCGCCGCACGACCCGATCCTCGTTCGCATCACCGGTGGACGAACGCTCCCCACGACGCTCGTGATCGCGCCCGGCGTGCGCCTTTCGTTCGAGAATCACGATCCGTTCCCCCACCGGCTATTCATGGTGGGCAGCAACACGTGGAAGGCCGAGACCATCGAGCCGAACCGCCACCGCGAGTGGTCGGCTCCGCCGGGGCAGGGCCGCTTCGAGATCCGTGACGAGCTGTTCCCGAGCGTGCGCTCGTTCGTCGTCGTCGATCCGCAGGTCGTGGGCATCGCGTTTCCGGGGCGTGACGGCTCGTTCGCGCTCGACGTGCCTGCCGGTGAGTACACGCTGAAGGCGTACTTCGACGGCCACCAGGTCGGGCGCGCCGTGAGCGTCACCGCCAAGGACCGCGGCGTCGCCGAGCTGCGCGACCCGCTCTCCGTGAGCGAATCGGCGGGCGGGGGCGGGAAGACGCAATGATGGTGCTCTCGCGCCTCTGGTACGTCGTCCTGGCGATCTTGCTGGGGATCACGACGTACGTCGTCTTCCTCGCGGTCGGCGAGTACGACCGCCGCAACGGCGTCGCCATGGAGGAGGAGCTGGCGTCCGACAGCCAGACGGTGGGCTGGGCGCTGCAGATCGACGCTCGCAAGCGCCTCGACGCGCTACTCATCGGCGCCGTCGACAAGGGCATCCAGGACTCACTGCAGGCCGCCACCGGGAAGGACACGATCCCGGGCAAGTCGCGCGAGGACGGCCGTCGCTCGCTCACCGCGATCGCCGAGAAGATCCCGGCGGACTTTCGCCCCGACGTGATGTTCGAGGTCGACCATGACGGCCGCGTCGTCAGCCAGATCGGGTTCGACGCCGCCAACGCGTTCCCCGACTTCGAGCTTGGCGGATACCCGGCGGTGTTCGACGCCCTCCACGGCTTCCTGCGCGACGATACCTGGGTCCTCGGCGGAAGAGCATACCGCGTCGTCGCGCGCCCGGTCGAGGCCGACTCGACCCAGCCGCCGCTCGGCGCCATCGTCGCGTTGAAGGCCGTCGACAAGAAGTTCGCACAGGAGATCTCGAAGCGTACGCGGGCGAACCTCGCCTTCTTCGCGGGCGGGCAGCGCATCGCGACGGCGACGCTGCCGGGCTTCGAGGAGAGCCGGTTCTCGACGATCGATAGCGACATGATCTCGCTGGGGACGGACAAGAGCTACGGCGAGGGTCGATCGGACCTCCGCCTCGCCGACGACCTCGGCGCGATCTACGCGCGCTTCGTCGGCGACGCATGGGACCTCGGTGCCGGCTTCGTCGTCGTGCGAGCAAAGACCACGATCGGCGGGCCGCTCGGCTTCCTGAACGGAGCGGACGACAAGGACAAGCAGAGCGTAAACATCGTCCTCATCGGCGGTGTCGTCTTCCTCGCGTTTGCGATCGGGCTCGGATTGACGGTGCTCGAGCAGACGCTGCCGCTCCGCCAGATGGAGAAACAGGCCGGCGCGTTTCGCCGGGGCGAGCTCGACTACCTGCAGGTGGCGCGCTTCCGTGGCGGCTACCGCGGCATTGCCGAGAACATCAACGCTGGCATCGAGCGGGTGCTCGAGAAGGGTGGCGGAGCGGCGCGGAAGCCCGCAGACCTGGAGTCGATCCTCGGTCCGGTTCCCGCACAGCCTTCGATGAGCGCGTTTTCATTCCCGCTCCCCGACGCCGGACCGGGGCCGGGGCCGGTTCCGCCTGCGCGCGGGATGTCGGGTGGCTTCGCGGTCCCAGCGCTTGCCGGCCCGCCGCCACCGAACCCCCATCCTCCCAGTCCGATGCTCCCCGCGCAGCCGCCGCCGATGCAAGGGCCGCCTGGTCCCCCGCCGCGTCCCCGCCCGCCGGCTGCGTCACCGGCGTCGTCTCCGCATCCCGGCGGCGGGGCGTCTGCGGTCGCCATGCCGTCACCTGGCGGGGGGCCGCTGCGCGCGAGCTCGCCCGCGTTTCCGCCTCCTGGCCCGCCGATTCCGCCTCCGATCGGGGCGATGCCGACTCGGCCGGCGTTCCAGATCGCGCTCGACGACTCGCCCGACTCCGTCGACGGCGACGGCCCGACGATGGCCTCGGCCCTCTCACCGGTCGGTACGCCGATTGCGCCCAGCCCGGTGCTCGACGCCCCGACCCTCGCGGCGCCCAGCGCTGGGAAGCCGAAGGCGCCCGAGCCCGCCGTCAAGCTCGGCATGGGGGTTCCCGGGCCGGCGAACCGACCCGCAACCGGTGCTGCGGCGCCGGTCGGAACTCAGACCATGATGGGAATGGGGCTTCAGGCTCAGACCGCCGCGAAGTCAGCCGCCGCTGCCGCTGCCGCCGACAACGACGACCAGGACGAGTCGACGGTCATCGCGAAGGCGCCGAGCGAGCTGCTTGCCGCGGCGAGCGGCCCCGTGAAGCCCGTCAGCGACGAGACGGCCGAGTGGATGAGCGTCTACGACGAGTTCCTGCGCACGAAGAAGCAATGCGACGAACCGACGGACGGGCTCTCGTTCGAGAAGTTCCAGAACACCCTCCGGAAGAACCGTGACGCGCTCGTCCAGCGCCATCAGTGCAAACGAGTGCGTTTTTCAGTGTACATCAAGGACGGTCGCGCCTCGCTCAAGGCGACGCCCGTCAAAGAGTAAGGGGACCCTCATGCGAATTGGTGTTCGACGCCGCGCGTCTGCGGCGGTCCTTGCGACGGTGTCCGTCGTGGGCATCCCGGCGACTGCGCACGCGACAGGGATCACGGAGTTTCCGGACAACGGGTCCGAGCAGGGAGGCCGCGGCGGGGCATGGATCGCGCGAGCGAGCGATCCGCTGGCCGCGTTCTACAACCCCGCCGGGCTCGCGGGGCAGCCGACGCGCCTCGCCCTCCAGTCGAACATCAACTTCCAGTCGACCTGCTTCACTCGCTACAAGGCGCTGAACGACCTGACGAGCGATCCCGACCTCGTGAAGCCCGGGCAATACTATCCCAAGGTCTGCAGCCAGGACGGAGCCGGGATCGTGCCTCAGCTCGCCCTGACGTATCGCATCAGCGACCGCATCGGCCTCGGCATCGCGCCGCTCATGACGCCGAGCGGCGGCGCCTCGAACATCTCGTTCCCGTCGTTCGTCTCGACGACGAACTCGAGCTCGGGAAAGACGATCTACGAGCCAGGGCCCGAGCGCTACCTGCTCACGTCCGCAACCCTTGTCGTGGTCACGCCGACGATCGGCATCGGCGTGGAGGTGGTCGACCGCCTCCGCCTCGGCGTGAGCTTCGAATGGGGGATCGCGTCGCTCTCGTTCACGAACGCAGTCGCGGCGACGGCAAACACTGCCGTGACCAGCTACCTGACCAACAGCGAGGTCCAGGCGACCGCGTCGGTCCATAACTACTTCATCCCCGGGCTCACCGCGGGCGCGATCTACAGCCCAAGCGACAGCTTCGACATTGCCGCGTGGTACAAGTGGGCGGCGCCGATCGACGGTGTCGGCGACATCACGACGACGCTCGGGTACTACTCGCCTGCCGTCGCCGAAGGGAAGCCAGCCAGCCCTGGGAGCCAGACGATCACATCGCAAGCCAACTGCGGAAACGCGATGGCGATGGGGCAGAACGCGACCCTGTGCGGGAGCGGCAATAATCTGCACATCACCGTAGCGCAGCCGATGGAAGCGAAGATTGGCTTCCGTTACCACAAGCTCCGCAGCGACGTTCCGTACGACGAGCACGTCCGTGACCCGATGGCGCAGGATGTGTTCGACATCGAAGCCGACCTGACCTGGGCGAACAACAGCACCTTCCAGAACCTTCAGGTGCGGTTGCCGGGCAACAGCGTCGGCGATGGCACCATCCCCATCAACGGTGTCGCGGGCGCGTTCGGGCCGCCGAACGCGGATGTCGCGCACGACTTCCACGATGTGTACGGCATCCGCCTCGGCGGGGACGTCAACGTGGTTCCGGATGCCCTCGCGATCCGCGGTGGCGCCTTCTTCCAGTCGAGCGCGCTCACGGCGCAGGACCAGAACATCGATTTTCCAGCCTCGACGAACTTCGGGCTCGCGCTCGGAGGCACCTACCGGATTCACCTCTCGAAGGTGAAGACCAACGCGCTGGAGCTGTCCCTCGGCTATGAGCACGTCTTCTACATGAACGAGTCGTACACGGGGACAGGGGGCGTCGAGGCGCTCGCGGGAACGCCGTGCTCGGGCTCCAACACGGAGACCCCGAACTACACCTGCTCGAACAACGTGACCCGCTACAGGTCGCCCTGGGCGGTCAACCTCGGGACGATCACCAACTCGATCAACGTGTTGAACGTCGGCCTCGGCTACAAGTTCTAGGGAGTCAGAATTGAGCACGCCACGGAAGGTCATCATCGTCGGGTCCGGCCCCGCCGGCTTCACTGCGGCCATCTACGCCGCTCGCGCCAACCTGCAGCCGCTCCTCTTCGAAGGGCTCACGCGCGGTGGGATCCCCGGCGGCCAGCTCATGATCACGAACGACGTCGAGAACTACCCGGGCTTTCCCGAGAAGATCGCCGGCCCGGAGCTGATGAAGGCGTTCCGCGAGCAGGCGGCCCGCCAGGGTGCGGAGCTCGTCACGGAGGACGTGAACAAGGTCGATTTCTCGAAGTCGCCGTTCCGGGTGTGGGTCGGGGACGACAACGTCGAGCATACGGCGGACACGATCATCCTCGCGACGGGCGCCCAGGCCAAGTGGCTCGACATCGAGACCGAGCATGCGCTGAAGGGCCGAGGCGTCTCTGCGTGCGCGGTCTGTGACGGCGCGTTCTTCCGCAACCAGGATGTAATCGTCGTCGGCGGCGGCGACACCGCGATGGAAGAGTCGATGTACCTCTCCGGGCTCTGCCGGTCGGTGACGCTCGTGCATCGCAAGGATTCGTTCCGCGCGAGCAAGACGATGCAGGCGCGGGTGCTCGCGAACTCCAAGATTCGTGTCGTCTACAACTCGGTGGTGTCGGAGATCCTCGACGTCACCAAGGGCGAAGTCACCGGAGCGAAGCTGAAGGACGTCGTCACCGGCAAGGAGAGTCACGTCGAGATCACGGGTCTCTTCGTCGCGATCGGTCACACGCCGAACACGGACCTCTTCCAGGGCCAGCTCGATCTGCACGACAACGGGTATATACGAACGAAGCCAGGGACGACGCAGACCAGCGTCTCTGGGGTCTTCGCGGCAGGCGACGTGCAGGACTTCGTCTACCGCCAGGCCGTTACCGCAGCGGGAACCGGCTGCATGGCGGCGCTCGAGGCGGAACGCTGGCTCGCGGCCCACTCTCACTAGACGGGCGTCGTACGAAGCTCTCGACCAAAACCAGCAGAGTTCTAGGTAGCGCAGCGGTCACCTGGACTAGACTTCCGCGAAGGACATGGAGCCAACCGTCAGCGGAACGACGACCGAGCGAGAGGACCAGCTCGCGCGCGTGGCGTTCTTCGACGGCCTCACGCGCGAGGCGCTGACGCTCATCGCGCAGGTCACGACCGAGGAGTCGCACGCGCTCGGCACGCGGATCTTCCAGTACGGGGACCCCGGCGACAAGCTGTTCATCATCCTGGAGGGGAAGGTCCGGATCTCGAGAGAAGTCGCCGGCATGGGCGAGGAAGCGCTCGCCGTCCTGGGGCCTGGGCAGGTCTTCGGCGAGATGGCGCTCCTCGACGAGTCACCGCGGTCTGCGGACGCACGCGCGCACGAACGCTGCAGGCTGCTCGTCATCTCGAAGGACTCGTTCGACGATCTGCTCTTCCTCCACAAGGACCTCGCCTACGAGGTCCTCTGGAGCTGCGTGCGCGGGCTCTCGGCGCGGCTGCGCGAGACGAACGACAAGCTCACGTTCCTGTCCACGAGCGGTAAATTCTGAGCACCCCTGCACGCCACGCCAGGTGACGCGGCCGTCGCGAGCCCCGTCACGCGCCACTGCTATCCGGGAAAAACAGGGCTTCCTGACAATCGACGCGGGAATGTTGACCGCGGTGACGCGCGTTCAGTAGCCTTGTAACGATGGTAGGCCTAACGCAGCGGCAGCAGATGGTCCTGGATTACATCCGGCAGTCGATCACCGATCGTGGCTACCCGCCAACCCTCCGCGAGATCGGCGCCCAGATGGGCATCCGTTCGACCAACGGGGTGAACGACCACCTCCGTGCGCTCGAGCGCAAGGGGTACCTCACAAGGGAAGACATGAAGTCGCGGGCGCTCCGCCCGGTTCGGCTGGAGAGCGAGCCGCTGTTCGGGCGCGGTGACGAGGTCGCCGACCCTGCAGTCACCAACGCGGGCCTCGCGGGAACGCCCGCGAACGACGATGACCTCCTGGAGGTACAGATCCTCGGACGTGTCGCCGCAGGCCTTCCGCTCTACGCCGAGGAGCAGGTGATCGACACGGTCCGCATCGATCGCGGGCTCCTCAAGGGGGGGCGCGAGATCTTCGGGCTGCGCGTCCACGGCGACTCGATGATCGACGCGGGTATCTTCAGCGGGGACTACATCTTCGTGAAGAAGCAGCTCACCGCTCAGCGCGGGGAGATCGTCGTCGCGCTCATCGGAGACGAGGCGACCGTCAAGTACTATTTCCCGGAAAAGGACTACATCCGGTTCCAGCCCGCGAACAAGACGATGGCTCCCATCCTCGTCCGCGCGGTCGACTTCCGCCCCACGATGCTGCTCGGGGTCGTCGTCGGCGTGTTCCGCCGCATCTGAGCTTGACCGCTTTGGCGGGCGAGCGGTAGCGTCCCCTGGAACTCATGCTCTCCGTCGCGCGAAAGCTGGCCGCAGCAATGACCCGGAGTCGACGCAGGCTTGCAGGAGAGTCCAGGCCTCACCGCGCGGCGACGGGCGCTGTTCTCCTCGTCACCGCCCTGGGTCTCTTTGGCGCCACGGGCTGCGGCGGAGTCTACTACGCAGCCATGGTCGGTAGCGCGTCCTCCAAGGTCGAGGAGGCGCGCGTTCTCGGCGCGGAGCAGCTCGCGCCCTACGAGTATTATTACGCGAGGGAGCACCTGGAGCAGGCGCAGTTCGAGGCTGCGGAAGCCAGCTACTCCGACGCCGCTCACTATGCCGAAACCGCCGAGGAGTACGCCACGAAGGCTGTCGAGGTCGCCCGCGCTGCTCGACGGAACGCAGGGCCCCAATGAGGGCGCGAGGTAACTCCCGCACGTTTCGCGCGGCGCGAGCCCTTCAGGGCCTCGGCTGCGTGCTGTTCGTCGCGTCGTCGCTCTCGTGCGCCGAAGCGCCCATACTTCGCGGCCAGATCGCCGGGTTGCAGGACGACGTGGCGAAGGCCGAGAAGAACGGCGCGCGACGGTGCGCACCTCGAGAGCTCGCGATGGCGCAGTCCCACCTGCAGTTCGCGGCGGTCGAGCTCGATCAGGGGGAGATCTCGAACGCGAAGCGTCACCTCGCGATCGCCGACCAGAACGCTCACGCGGCGCTGAACGAGAGCCCCGAGTCGCGCTGCCTCGAGCACGCCGCGCCTCCGCCGCCGCCCGAGGAGATCCCCGTCGTCGAGGAGGACAAGGACAGCGACGGCGACCATATTCTCGACTCGAAGGACCAGTGCCCGCTCGAGCCCGAGGACGTCGACGGCTACGAGGACGCGGATGGTTGTCCCGAGCCGGACAACGACAACGATGGCATTCCGGATGCGATCGACAAGTGTCCGATGAAACCGGAGGACATGGACGGCTTCGAGGACGCAGACGGCTGCCCGGACCCGGACAACGACAAGGACTCCGTCCTCGACGTCGATGACTTCTGCCCGAACACGCCAGGCCAACCTGGCGGCGCGCGGCCCGGTTGCCCCGGTCTCATCGTCGTCACGGCGAAGGAGATCCGGATCACCCAGCAGATCCACTTCGAGTTCAACAAGGCGAAGATCCGGTCCGAGAGCTTCCCGATCCTCGACGCCATCGTCGAGGTTCTCCAGAGCAACGCGAAGATGTCGCTCGAGATCCAGGGCCACACGGACAACGTTGGAAGCGCGTCGTACAACAAGAAGCTCTCGCAGGCGCGTGCTGACTCGGTGCGCCAGTACCTCGTCGGCCACGGCATCGCCATCGGTCGCCTCGTCGCAGTCGGCTACGGCATGTCGCAGCCGGTGGTGCCGAACAACTCCGAGGCCAACCGCGCGCTCAATCGCCGAGTGCAGTTCATTCGCACCGAAGCCGCGCCCCCGTAGGCAGGAGCGGCTCCGGCTGGGGTCCGGGGAGCGGCCGCGCTCCCCGACAATTCTCACCGGAGGAAGGAGGGAGGCTCTTGCCGACCGACGCCGTCAGAATTGAAAACAGCTAGAACAGGTCGCCTTGCGGCTCGTCGTCGCTGGAGGCGATCCGCGGCTTCTGCGTGATGCCCAGATGGTCATAGGCTTTTCGCGTCGCGACACGGCCTCGAGGCGTGCGCCCCAGGAAGCCCTGCTGCAGCAGGTACGGCTCGTAGACGTCCTCCACCGTGTCGCGTGGCTCGCCTAGCGCGGCAGCGAGCGTCTCCACGCCGACCGGGCCGCCGTCGTAGTCCACGATGATGATCTGCAAGAGGCGACGGTCCATCGGGTCGAACCCTGCCGCGTCGATCTCCAGCCGCTCGCACGCGAGCTTCACCGCAGCCGCGTCGACCACTCCGCTGCCGAGCACCTCCGCGAAGTCGCGCACGCGCCGGAGCAGGCGGTTGGCGATGCGGGGAGTCCCCCGCGAACGGCGCGCGATCTCCTCCGCGGCGCGCGCCTCGATCGTAAGATCGAGGAGCCGAGCGCTCCGCTGGACGATGAGCGCCAGCTCGTCGACGGGGTAGAAATCGAGCCGGACGATGTGGCCGAACCGCGAGAACAGCGGTGCGGTCAGCAAGCCCGTGCGGGTCGTTGCGCCGACGAGCGTGAAGGGCTGCACCGGCAGCTGTATCGCCGAGGCGAACGCCCCCTCGCCGGTCATGATGTCGATGCGGAAGTCCTCCATCGCAGGGTAGAGGCTCTCCTCGACGATAGGGTTCAACCTGTGAATCTCGTCGATGAAGAGGATGTCATGCGGCGCGAGCTTCGTCAGCAAGCCGGCGAGCGCACCCTTGTGCTCGACGACCGGGCCGTTCGTCATGTGCAGCTCGACCCCCATCTCGTGCGCGAGGATCTGGGCAAGCGTGGTCTTCCCGAGGCCCGGTGGCCCGCAGAGAAGCATGTGATCGAGCGGCTCGCTCCGGCGACGCGCCGCCTCGACGAAGACGCGCAGGTTCTCCTTGTGCTTCGACTGGCCGACGTAGTCGTCGAACGTCTGAGGTCGAAGCGTGCGGTCGAAGCGGGAGTCGTCCCCCTGCACAGATCCGTCGATGGGACGCGCATCGAGAGCTCGTACCTCGGCGGTGCGCGTGGATGCTCTAGGGGCGCGCGGCATGTGCGCGGCAGACTAACGCAAACGAAGGGCGACGCGTGGACGGCTCACTCGGGATGAAAGAACTTCTTGTCGATGCGGCGCTCGATCTCCTCGCTCACCAGCTGCGACACTTCACCCGGCGCTTCCGGCTCCACGACGGCCACCTCGTCGCAATCGGCGACCCTGACGTGATACGTGCCGTCCTCGGCCTTGCGCGCGAACAGCGGCACCCGCAGCGGAACGTCGGCCGGGTCGATGGTGAACAGCAGATCGCGCCGAAACCACTCCCCCTTGTGCGTCTGCTCGGCGTCCTGCGTGGTCTCGTAGGGCGGCGCCTTCAGGTCTCTCGCAATTCCTGCGCGAAGCGTTCGAAAGAACGCGTAGCAATCCTGCGCTGCCGCATTCTCCGCGCGCTTGGCCTCGGCCAGCTGTGCCCCTAGCTCGATCAGCGTCTTCATCGGTGACCTCCAGATCGCAGAGCCAGCTTAAGCATCTCCCGTGCCGCATCAAACAGCCGGCAGCGAGTGTCCGAGTTGCCCCATGGCGGCGCGTCACGGGAGGAAATGCGCCACACTGCGCACGTCACGCATGCGCTTCGAAGCTGAGATGACGCCGTCGTACCTCGCCTCGCTCGAGGACGCGTACGTTCGCGTGCGCATCCACGCGTGGACGAAGAAGCGCGACCTCGCACGGCAATCTCGAGCGTTCCGGCTCTACTGTGACGTCCTCGTCGGGATCCTCCGCGCGGGCGTCATCGGCAGCGCCGTGGCGGCGGTCTGGGCTGGCTACGTCATGGCAACGTCGGAAGGCGAGGAACCCGCGCACGCCGGCGCGTGGCTCCTCATGCTCGGCGCCTGGTTTCTCCTGCACCGCGTCTTCGCCACGCTGTTCGGTCGACGACCTCCCGGGGCGCGCTTCTGGCGAAGCTACGCCCGCACGGTGCGCTCGGAGTGGAAGCGAGCGTGCCGTAAGCAGCCCTACCGCGTCGAGTACACCTCGGTCGACGGTGTCCTCGAGAGCGCTGCCCGGGACCCCTTCCGCTGTCGACGCGCGAGCATCAGAGACGTCTTCGCCGACGGCGCCATCGTGAGCATCGTCACCCGCGGCCCCTTCGTACGCAGCCGATGTCTCGTCTTCCCTACCGCCGACGCCGCCGCGACCTGGGTGGCCGAGCTGACGGAGTAGGATGCGCGCATGCTCACCGCTCGGCGACGTTCGGCGCGAACCGTGAGACCCCCCGTGGTTCACCGCGAAGCCGTGTTCCTGGCGCACGGAGGCGCGTCGCTCCGCCTCGTCGCCGTCGCCGACACGCACAGCCGTCCCCACGCCGACCTCGACGTACGGATCCGCGAGGCAGCGCCCGACCGCATCCTCCACGCCGGCGACATCGGTGACCTCACCGTGCTCGAAGGCCTGCGCAAGCACGCGCCCGTCACTGCCGTCCGCGGAAACATCGACGAGCGCGCCGCCGATCTGCCCGACGTCGTGACGCTCGATGTCCGCGACGCATCGGGCACGCTCCTCAAGATCCTGCTCGTCCACATCGCGGTGCTCGGCATCAAGATCCGCGCCGACGTCGCACGCCTCGCGAAGGCGGAGGGGGCGACCCTCGTCGTCTGCGGCCACTCGCACGTCCCGTTCGCGGCGCACGACCGAGGGTTGACGGTCTTCAATCCAGGCTCGGTCGGACCTCGCAGGTTCCAGCTGCCGATCGTCCTCGGGGTCCTCGATGTCACGCGCGAGCGCGTCGCCGTGAGGCACCTGAGCTGCGAAACGGGGCTCGCCTGGGAGCCCCGCTGAGCCGCGACGGGGCAAGCACCTCGGTCAGGCCCCACCGGTGTTCAGCTTCCAGATTGCTCGCCACCTGTCCGCGCCGAGAAGCGGGCCGCGCGTCACGAGGCGCAGCAGATCGTAGTACCGGCGCACCGCGTCGTCCTCGATCACGTCCCGTTCGAGCACCACCGACCTCGCGTAGCCTTCCGGGACGGTGCGAAGGAAATGGCCGATGCGCCAGCCGCCGCGCGCCTGGGCGGCCGGCAGCCGCGCCAGCAGCGGATCGCCGAGCCCATAGAGGTCGATGATGTACAGGCGCGGGCCTGCGTAATAGCCGAAGTAGCCGACCGATCGGGCCGTGATGGTCTCTCCGTCGCGGAACGTCGCCCGCGCGCGCCTCCCTCTCTCCGCAGACGGATGCGCAGGCATCTCGTCGAACCTCCAGGCATTGATGAGCCCCGCGGTCGCGAAATAGGCGGCGCGCTCGTCGGTGATGCCATCGTCCACGGCCGGTCGTGCGCTCGAGCCGCCGTCGCTGGATGTCGCGACCGGCGGATCGCCTGCGACAAGAGCGACGACGACCGTCGAGCCGACGGAGATCGCCGCGCGTCGCGCCGTGGCGGCGAGCTCGCATGTGCCGAGGATCATCACGCCGAGCAGGAGCGGCGCGGAGAGGAAGCGGCCGGACATGAAATCGCCGCCGACGAGGACGACATACACGACGTAGAGGCAGATCCCGGCGGCAGCGCACGCCCGCCGGAGGTCTCGCGTGACGACGGCGGCGAGCACCCCGCCTGCGAGCGCGATGACGGTCACCGGATCGGTGACGGCGGCGTGACGGAGATAGAGAAGGCCTTGATGTGCGAGGTCCCAGCGCGAGATGCCGGTCTCCAGCACCTTGGCATACGCCGGGTTGGGCAGCGGAAAGCCGTAGTACACGACCGAGAAGGCCTCCCAGAGCACGAACGGCGCGAGGCCGAGCGCGACCAGCCGGAAGCGGCCCGGCACCCGCGACGTCACCATCGCCTGCACCATCGCGGGGACGAACAGGACGACCGTATCCATCCTGTTGGTCATGGCGAGCCCCAGGCACGTCGAGAGCCAGAGGACGAGCGCCTTCGCGCGTGCTCGCGGCTCGGCGAAGAAGGCCGCGAAGAACAGCGCCGCCAGCAGGTGAGTGAGCGGGTTCTCCAGCCCCGAGGTCGAGTAGTCCACGAACGCCTTCGAGAAGACGAGGACCGTTACTCCGGCGAGTGCGGCCGGCGTCGTTCGCGCCACGTACGCGACGAAGACCCACACCGTCGCGACGCTCGCGACGACCGACAGCGCGAGAGTCGCTGCGAAGGGCCGGACGCCGATGGCGAACAGCGGCGCGTGGAGCAGCATCCACAATGGATGCGTGCTCGCGCACACCCTCTCGGCCACGTTCCACCGGAGGCCGTAGCCGGAGACCCAGTTGTCGACCATGCGGAACGTGATGTACGCGTCGTCCGAAACCCACGCGTTCCGGACGACGACGAAGACGAAGAGGAGCACCGCCGCGCCTCGTCGCCAGAGCGGCCCGCGTGGAAGGCCGCTCACGTAGTGCCGGATCCGCTCACTCCGGATCGGCGACCGGGTTCGTGGTGCCCGTGATGCCCGCTGCCGGCGCGAGCACGCCGATGCGGCCGTTCCCGCCGGTTCCCGAGTTCGTCGCGCCGCAGGTGCACGTCCCGCCCACTACACCAATCGCGGTGACGAGATTGGTGCCGAGCGCCGCCGTCGTGCTCGCTTGCAGCCGGATCGCGCCGCCGGCGCCTCCGCCTCCGCCGCCCATTCCGCAACCACCGGCGCAGTTGTTGTTCCCGCTTCCGCCGATGCCACCCGCCGACGTGATGGTTCCGGTGACCGTGATGGTCCCGGTACGAATGAAGACGAGGCCGCCTCCGGCGCCGCCGGCTCCGGGGTTGCCTCCATCCTCGTCCCGGCCACCCTCGCCCCCGCCGCCGCCGAAGAGGACCTCCGTCGCGAGATCCGTGGTGCCGTCCACGACTCCGCCAGCCGAGTTCGTAGAGTTCGCGATGCAGGCCCCGGTCGTGTTGTTGACGCCGACGCCGCCAGCGGTCGCGTAACCGCCTCCGCCGCCCATGCCGCAGTCCTGACCCTGCGCGCCTCCGCCGCCGCCCGCGCCGTTCGCCGTGATCGACAGCGCGGCCCCCACGCCAATCGCGGACTCTCCGTTGTGCCCGATGACGCAGTGCGAGCCGCACACGAGGGCGGTCGAGCCCCCGCGGAAGCCGTTCGCCGACATCGTGATGTTTCCGGCGTTGACCACGCTCGCCGCGTCGAACACCAGGATCCCGCCGACCGAGCCGTTCCATGCAGGCGCCGTGAGCGTCGCGCCCGCCGACACCGTCACCGTGGTGTACTGCGGTACGACGAGAACCTGCGCCGCATGCGTGGCGTCGGTCACGTAGGAGTTCACGAGCGGCCGCGTGAGGGTGAGCGTCACGCCTGCGACGCCGGCCACTGTCGCGAACTCATAGACGCCGACGGGGCCGGTCGCGGCCTGGGTCTGATGGAACAAGACCTGCGCGCCAGTCGCGAAGCCGGTCGCGCTCCCGACCGTCACGGTCGAGGCTGCCGCCGTTCCGTTCGTGGTCGTCTCGACCGTATCGATCGTCGCCGTCCCCGTGGTGACGGCGAGCGCTCCGCCACTGTTGTTCGAGTACGAGCAGACGCCGCTCGTGCACGACAGACCCTCGGCGCAGTCCGCGTTGCTCCCGCAAGCGTTGGTGACCGGGCAGCTCGGAGCGCATGCCGGGGGGGCGCACACGCCGCCGGTGCACACGCCCGAAGCGCAGTCGCCACCTGCGCCGCAGACGTTGCCGTCGATGCAGGTCGGCGAGCAAGCGGGCGCGGCGCACAGGCTGTTCGTGCAGATGTCGGTGGCGCAGTCCCCGGAGGCGCCGCACTTCGCGCCGTCATTGCAGCTCGGAGAGCACGCGGGCGGAGCGCAGACGCCGTTGGTGCAGACGTTCGACGCGCAGTCGCCGTTCTGGCCGCACACGTTGGCCGGCGGGCAGGTGGGCGCACACGCGGGCGACGCGCAGACGCTGCTCGTGCACACGCCGGAGGCGCAGTCCGTCGTCGCGCCGCACGCGCTGCCGTTCACGCACGTGGGCGAGCACGCGGCGGGCGCGCACTTTCCGTCCGTGCACACTCCCGACCCGCAGTCTGCGGCGGCTCCGCACGCGTTCCCGTCGACGCACATCGGCGAGCACGCCGGAGCAGCGCACTTGCCAGCGGTACAGACACCGGAGCCGCAGTCCGTCGTGGCTCCGCACGCGTTGCCGTCAGCGCACGTCGGTGCGCACGCCGGGGCGGCGCACTTGCCTGCGGTGCACACGCCCGAGGCGCAGTCGGCCGCCGCGCCGCAGGCGTTGGCAGGGGGGCACGAGGGAGCGCACGTCGGGGCCACACACTTCCCTGCGGTACACACGTCGGAGCCGCAATCGGTGGCGGCTCCGCACACGTTGCCGTCCGCGCAGGTCGGCGCGCACGCCGCCGCCGCGCAGGTGGCGTTCGTACAGACGCCCGAGGCGCAGTCGGCGGCGGCTCCGCATGCATTGCCCGCGACGCATGCCGGGGAGCACGTCGGGGGCGCGCACATGCCGGACGTGCAGACGGCCGACGCACAGTCGGTGCTGGCCCCGCACGCGTTGCCGTCGGAGCAGGTCGGCGAGCAGGTCGGCGCGGCACACTTGCCGGCCGTGCACACGCCCGACGCGCAGTCGGTCATGGCTCCGCAGGCGTTGCCGTCGGGACAGCTCGGGCCACAGCTCGGCGCCGCGCACTCGCCGCCGGTGCAGACGGCGGAGGCGCAGTCGGCGGCGGTGACGCAGGCGTTGCCGTCGGGACAGCTCGGCGAGCAGGCGGGCGGCGGTGCTGCGTCGCTGGCGTCGGACGCCTGCTGGGCGTCGTGGTGCTGCGCGTCGCCCGCCGTCCCCGTGTCCTTGCTGTGCGCGACGTCCGCATGAGTCACGTCCTGGCTCGTCTTCGCGTCGACCGTCATCGAGCTGTCGGTGCCCGCGTCTCCGCCCGTGACGCCCGTCGCGGACGAGCCACAGGCGACGACGGTCGGACCGAGCGCTGCGATGACGAGAGAGAGGCCGCCGAGTACGTGATGTTGCCGATGGCTTGCGGTTCGGAGCATGAGGTAGTTCCTTCGTTGTGGCGCCGGTCCGCACCCACAGCCCCGTCGGCCGAGGACGGACTACAATCGACAAAAGTATCCGACGCCAAACGGCCGAGGTTGCCGATCGTGCATGAGCTTTTGGCGTTTTTCGGCGCGGAGACACGCCGCCCTCCTCGCATGACGGGCGCCGGCGATGCTGGAAGTTGGCGCGCGAACGAGCGATCACGGCGGCCGACAGAAGTCCGGGCGTCACCCCCGAGCGGCGATGACATCTCTCCAGGATCGACCGTCGCTCCCTCGCCGTGCGATAGTCCACGCGCCCCATGCTCCGTGTAGCCCTGCGGCGGATGCTCTGGGCCATCCCGACGCTGTTCGGCATCAGCCTCGTCGTCTTCTTCGTCACCACGCTGATCCCGGACCCCGCCGCTTCGGGTCTCACGACGCTCCTCCAGCTCGACCGCGTCGACCGTCCCGCGGCGAGCATCCTGGCTGCGCGCCGTCGCGCCCACTTCCTCGACCTCCCGCGGTTCGTGAACCCGCACCCGGAGGACGTCGAGTCGAAGGCCCAGGCAGACGTGGAGGCGCTCGTCCTCGGGCTCCCGACGTCGCCGAGCGGGGAGGATCCCGCCGAAGAGCTCGCGCGACTCGGCGGTGCAGCGCTTCCGTATGTGCTTCCGGAGCTCGAGAAGCGGAAGCCCGCAGATCGCGGCAAGGTCATGATCGCCCTCGCGCCCGTCGCCGAGCGCATGGGCTTCACGGGCACGCGCTTCGAGGATCCTGACGAGGCGTCGCGGTTCTGGGCGAGGTTCTGGGAAGATCGCGCCCTCGACTTCACTGGGCCCGCCGTCCAGCGCGCGGTGAACCGTATCGCGCACGAGGAGACGACGCTCCGCGTCCGCGACATCCTCGAGGTCGACACGTTCGCGCTGGGCGATCTCGTGCGCAACATCGAGGAGGCCGACGACAACGTGACGATGCGGCGGCTCACGGGGCTCGCCTCTCACGTGTCGGGTCACCACGTCGTGCTGTCCGAGGACGCGAGCGTCGCGGAGGTGCGCCGGCTGAAGGCAGACTGGCATGAGTGGTGGTTCGTGCACCGCGAGGACTACGTCGCCATCGAAGGGAGCTCGCGCATCGCAGCGCGCTTCCTCGACACGCGGTACGGCAAGTGGATCCTGCGCGCCACCGGCGGGCGAATGGGGCTCTCGTCCCGCGACGGCGAGCCGATCGCCGACAAGCTCCTTCGTCGCGCGCCGCTCACCTTCGCGCTCACCTTCCTCTCTCTCATCCTGAGCTACGCGCTCGCCATCCCGCTCGGCGTCATCGCCGCCGCCCGTCGAGGCGAGGCCGTGGACCTCCTCCTCGCGGCGCTCCTCTTCGCGCTGTATTCGCTCCCCACGTTCTGGGTCGCGGAGATGCTCGCGCACGCCTTCGCTGCAGGATCACTCTCGGTCACATTGCCCGGCGCGCACGTCGCGTACAGCAGGACGAGCTTCATCCTCGCGGTCTTCGCGCTCTCCCTCGGGTCGATCGCGCTCCTGTCGCGGTACGAGCGGGCGTCGCTGCTCGAGGTGCTGCGTCAGGACTACATCCGCACGGCGCGCGCGAAGGGGGTGCCCGCGTACCGGGTGCTCGTCGTCCACGCGCTGCGGAACGCGCTCATGCCCGTCGTGACGCTCGCCGGAATGCAGCTCCCGACCTCGTTCGGCGGCGCGTTCGTGGTCGAGGAGGTCTTCCGGCTCCCGGGCCTCGGCTACGAGACGCTCCGCGCGGTGGAAGCGCACGATACGGCGTGGCTGACGACGGTGCTGCTCCTCCTGTCGGTCGTGGCGATGGTCGGGCTCATCATCACCGACGTCGCCGCGGGAGCGCTCGATCCGCGGGTGCGCGACATCATGCTCGCGAGGGCAGGAGACCAGCGCTCGTGACCGCCGTCGGCGTCTCCACCCGTCGCCGGCCTGCTTCGCTGTCCCGGCTCGCCCGGATGCTCCTCACGTTCATGGCGCTCGTCGCGCTCTTCGCCGACTTCTTCGCGAGCGACCTGCCCGTCGCGTGTCGCGTCTCTGGCCGCGTCTACCTCTTGCCGAACCTGACCCATCCCTCCGCGCTCGAGGGGAAGGACTGCATCAGCCTCCGCGCCGGCGCGACGAGCGGCGACTGGTCGTTCGACCCTCTCGTCCACTTCGGTCCGCGCGAGGGGACGACCGTCGACGGAGCCCCCAGGGTCGCATCTCCGGGCGCGTCGCCCGGCCATCCGCTCGGCACCGACGAGGCGGGGAGGGACGTCTTCGCGCGCCTCGTGCACGGAGCTCGCACTTCGCTCGGGATCGGGCTCCTCGCGGCGGCCGTGTTCGTCGGCGTCGGGACGATCCTCGGGGGTCTCGCCGGCTTCTACGGAGGGATGGTCGACGGCCTCGTGGGGCGCGTGATCGAGACGCTGATCCCGTTCCCGACGCTCATCCTCGTGCTCGTCGTCCAGGCGCTGCTCGACCACCCGACGATCGAATCGATGCTGCTCGCCATCGGCCTGACGCGCTGGACGGAGGTCGCGCGCGTCGTCCGGGCAGAGGTGCTCCTCATCTCGTCTCAGGAGTACGCGCTCGCCGCGCGCGCCCTCGGCGTCCGTCCGCTCCGCGTGCTCGTCCGTCACATCGCGCCCAACGCGGCCGCCCCGGTCCTCGTCACGGCCGCGTTCGGGATCGCGCAGGTCATCCTCATCGAGTCGTCGCTCGAGTTCCTCCACGTCGGCGTCGCCTCGTCCGTCTCGTGGGGCGAGATGCTCAGCGAGGCGCGCGGGCATCCGGGGGCGTACTGGCTCCTCCTGTTCCCGGGCCTCGCGATCTTCGCTGTCGTCGCCGCCCTGAACCTCGTCGGCGAGGCGTGGCGCGACGCCCTCGATCCGTCCCTGGCTCACGTCGGCGATCGCGTCCCCGCGATGGAGAGGCACCTTCCACCCGCCGCGGACTGATCGACGCCGACCGCTGATTGTTGTGCGAAGCCTTGGCGGACCCCCGGATTGAACTTACGTTGACCAGCCACGACGACCGACGAAGGCCACTGGGAGACGACGATGGTACTGCTGGGTGGAGGGACGACCGGAAACGCGAGCACGGGCGGAGCAGGCGCGGCCGGCAAGGTGCCGACCATCACGGAGCGCGAGTTCGAGGCGGCGGTCCTGCGCAGCGAGCTCCCGGTCCTCATCGAGTTCACGGCCGACTGGTGCGCCCCGTGCAAGCAGATCGCGCCGGAGGTGGAGGCGTTCGCCGAGGAGATGCAGGGCAAGGCGAAGGTGGTGAAGGTCGACATCGACCGCGCGCCGACGCTCGCGGCCCAGCTGCGCGTGAAGTCCGTCCCGACGTTCATGGTCTTCGCGGAGCAGCGGATCGTCGACATGGTCGTCGGCGCCATCCGCAAGAAGAAGATGCACGAGATGATGGACCCGTACCTTCCGCGCGCGGAGGGAGCGCTGAAGGCACTCGAGCTGTTCGAGGCGCTGCGCCAGGGGCTGGTCGTCCCGGTCGACACGCGCGACGCCGCCGCGTTCAAGCGTGCGCACATCCCGGGCGCGGTGCACTTCGCCCTCGAGGAGATCGAGGGACGGCTGGCCGAGCTCCACATGCTTCAGGCGCGCCCGGTGCTGTACTGCCGGTCGGGCGACAAGACGAAGGACCTCGCCGACAAGCTGAACGAGCAGGGTCTCCCGGTCGCATTCCTGGAAGGCGGCCTGCTCGGCTGGGAGTCGGAAGGGCTGGCGATCGAGCGGGACTGAGAAGCCCGGTGTTTTTCGACGAACCCTCCGCGATGGCGTCATCGGGAATCGTCTCCGTGCCCTTCGCTGTGCTCCGTGGTCCTTCGTGGACTGCGCAAGGCTCCGTCCACTACGGGTCAGGAGTACGGTTCCTCATCCGCTCCTGGTGTCTCGGCGAAAACCACCAGACTTCTCGTACGGTACCCGGTGTGGACTCCTTCCCATCGTGGCGCGGTCGCCCGGGCGGACTTCTAGGGCTTGACGGTGGAGGCTGGCGCACCGAGCATTGGAGGATGCCGAACGCGGGGAAACGAGAGGGGCCCGTTCACGCGTCGCGCGACGTGCCGCACGAGCCGCCGGCGCTCGAGCAGTACCGGCAGACGCTGCAGGCGTACATGGACACGAAGGGGCTGCGGTCGACCGACCAGCGCCGCCTGATCGTGGAGACGTTCTTTCAGGCGCCGAACCACGTCAGCATCGAGGAGCTGCTCGCGCAGGTGCGTGCCCTCGACCCGAAGGTCGGGTACGCGACGGTCTACCGCACCCTCAAGCTCATGGCCGAGTCGGGCATCGCGTACGAGCGCGAGTTCGGCGACGGGCTGACGCGCTACGAGCTGGCGGACGGGCAGGCGCACCACGACCATCTCATCTGCGACGAGTGCGGAGGGATCACGGAGTTCGCGGAGCCGGAGATCGAGGCGCTGCAGGACAAGGTGGCCGCGAGCTATGGCTTCGAGCTGCGGAGTCACAAGCACGAGCTGTACGGGATCTGTCCGAACTGTCGCGGAGCGCGGAAGACGAAGAAGTAGCGAGCCTCTCGGCGGCGGGGTCGAGGTCGCGGTCGGGGTCGGGGTCGAGGTCGAGGTCTCGAGGTCGAGGTCGAGGTCGAGGTCGCGGTCGAGGTCGAGGTCGAGGTCGAGGTCGAGGTCGAGGTCGAGGTCGAGGTCGCGGTCGCGGTCGCGGTCGCGGTCGCACGCCATCGGCCCCTGTCCCCGAGCACAACACCTGTATCGTGAGCGGCGAATGCGTGAACCGAGAAGTGCGCTGCTCGTCCTCCTCTGCTCCTGCGGTGGAATCACGAGCGGCAGTGGAGTCGCGGACGGCGGAAGCCACGACGGAGCAGCTCGCGATGCCACTCGCGACGGCGCCGCTTCACGGGACGCAAGCAGCGCCGATGCCGCCCATCCACGCGTGGACGCTGAGGGCGGATGCGATTCGGGCATCCAGGCGGTCCAGTGCGTCGCATCCGGACCCGGGTACGGCTCTGCTGCCTTGGCGGTGGATGAACAGAACGTCTACTGGGCCGTTCTCGTGCAGGGCGATGGTGGGGCTGTCGTGAGCGTGCCGCGCGCGGGTGGCCCGGTCGTCACCCTGGCGACGGGGCCTGCGGCCTCCTCGATGGCTTCGGACCGCGAGTCCCTCTACTGGGTCGCGGGCGTCGGTAACCAGGTGGCGGTCTACCGGGTGCCCACCGGCGGCGGCACGGTCACGACGCTGGTCACGGCCACGGTCCAGCCGTCCCCCTTCTGTATCGCGGTCGACGCGGCGAACGTCTACTGGACCGCAGGATCCTCCGTGCTTCAAGTCGCCAAGACCGGCGGTTCCGTCCACACTCTGGCGACGAGCTCCGACGGGGCCTATGCGATCGCCGTCGGGCCCACGAGCGTATACTGGGGGGCCGGCGGCATCGTGAGCTCCCCGCTCGACGGAGGCACGTCCACGACGCTGGCGCTGCCTGCGTCCGGAATACCCGGGTTCTGTGATTCCCTTTCGCTCGCGAACGGCGACCTCTTCGCCGCGCTCACCCCCTTGGCGCACTCGGCGGTGCAAACCATCGTGAGAGTCCCGACGAGCGGCGCGACGGGACCCTCGGTGCTCATCTCGAGCGGCGGTCCAGACAGGGTCGCCGCAGACGAGCGCGGCTTCTTCTGGGTGAGCGACCTCGGGCTCAGCTACGCGACCTTCGACGGGGGCACGACGACGCTGGTCCCACCACCCGTCGCGTACGAGATTCGGGCCATCGCGCTGGCGAGCGACGGGACGCTCTACTGGACGACACTCCACCAGGTGCAGTCGACCAAGCCATGAACGAGGAGAGCGAGAAGTCGACCGCGACCGGGGGAGAATCGACGGCGACGAACGAGAAGTCGACCGCGACCGGGGGAGAATCGACGGCGACGAACGAGAAGTCGACCACGACCGGGGGAGAATCGACGGCGACGAACGAGAAGTCGACCGCGACGGGGGGAGAATCGACGGCGACGAACGAGAAGTCGACCGCGACCGAGGGTCGAAGGGTGCCGACCGCCGGTGAATCGACGGCGACCACTGGTCGGAGCATGTCGACCGACGGTGAATCGACGCCGACGGACGGCAATCGAGCGGCGACCAATGGTCGGAGGGGGGCGACCGACGGTCGGAGGGTGTCGACCAGCGGTCGGAGGGTGTCGACCAGCGGTCGGAGGGTGTCGACCAGCGGTCGGAGGGGGTCGACCGACGGTGAATCGACGGCGACCGATGGTCGGAGGGGGTCGACCGACGGTGAATCGACGGCGACCGATGGTCGGAGGGTGCCGACCGACGGTGAATCGACGGCGACCGACGGTCGGAGCGTGTCGACCAGCGGTCGGAGGGTGGCGACCAGCGGTCGGAGCGTGTCGACCAATGGTCGGAGGGGGTCGACCGACGGTGAATCGATGGCGACCAGCGGTCGGAGGGGGTCGACCGACGGTGAATCGACGGCGACCAGCGGTCGGAGGGTGCCGACCGACGGTGAAACGACGGCGACCAATGGTCGGAGGGGGCCGACCGACGGTGAATCGACGGCGACCGATGGTCGGAGGGGGTCGACCAAGGGTCACTCGTCGGCGACCGACGGTCAGACCATGGCGACTTCGGGTGAATCGTCGGCGACCCACGGTCGCACGCCGCCGACCCCCGGACCCTTCACTTCGCGTAGTCGACCGCTCGCGTCTCCCGCACGATGGTCACGCGCACCTGGCCTGGATACGTCAGCTCCTCTTCGATCTTCTTGCTGATCTCGCGCGCGAGCAGGACGGCTTCGGCGTCGCTCACCTCGCTCGGCTCGACCATGACGCGCACCTCGCGCCCCGCCTGGATGGCGTAGCTGCGCTCGACCCCCACGAAGCGCTTGCTGATGGCCTCGAGGTCGGCGAGCCGCTTCACGTAGCCTTCGAGCTTCTCGCGTCGAGCGCCCGGCCGCGCCCCGCTGAGCGCGTCGGCCGCCGTCACGAGGTTGCCGATGACGCTGATGGCCGGCTCGTCGTCGTGGTGGCAGGCGATCCCGTTCGACACGATCGGATCCTCCCCGAACTTGCGCGCGAGCTGGCCGCCGATCATCGCGTGGCCCCCCTCCTGCTCGTGGCTCACGGCCTTGCCGATGTCGTGCAGCAGGGCCGCGCGGCGCGCGAGCTTCTCGTCCTGGCCGAGCTCCGCCGCCATGAGGCCGCAGAGGAACCCGCACTCGATCGAGTGGGTGAGCACGTTCTGCGCGTACGAGTACCGGAAGCGGAGGCGCCCGAGGAGCTCGAGCAGCTCGGGGTGCAGGCGCGTGAGCCCGAGCTCGACGAGCGCCGCCTCTGCCGCTTCCGTGACCGACTTCTCGACCTCGGCCTGCGCCTTGAGAACGACCTCTTCGATCCGCGTCGGGTGGATGCGGCCGTCCTGGATCAGCTTCTCGAGCGCGATCTTCGCGACCTCGCGCCGCACGGGATCGAAGCCGCTGATGACGATCGTCTCGGGGGTGTCGTCGACGATGAAGTCGACCCCGCACGCCTCCTGGAGCGCGCGGATGTTCCGCCCCTCGCGGCCGATGATGCGCCCTTTCATCTCGTCGTTCGGGAGGTGGATGGACGTGACGGCGCGCTCCTGGACGTACTCGCCGGCGTACCTCTGGATCGCGAGGCCGATGATCCGCTTCGCTCGCTTGTCCGCCTCGGCGCGCGCGAGGTCTTCGATCTGCTTGCTCTCGCGCGCGGCAGCCCGCCGGGCCTCGTCGAAGAACTCCTCGATGAGCTCCTTGCGCACCTGCTCGCCGCTGACGCCCGCGATCGCCTCGAGCTTCGCCCGCTGCTCGCCGACGAGCCGGACCGCCTCCGTCCGACGCTCTTCCGTGTCGGCTTCCTTCGCCTTGATGGCTGCGGCGCGCTTGGTCAGCTCGGCGTCTCTGTCGCTCAGGTCGAGATCCTTCGCGCGCAGAAGCTCGTCGCGCCGCGCGGTCCGCTCGTTCTGCGCCGTCGCGATCTGCTCCAGGTCCGCGGCCGTCTTCGCGGCCTGCGCCTTCGCCTGCTCGAGCGTCGAGAGCGCCTCCGCCTTCGCCTCGAGCTCCGTCGACTTGCGGAGGGCGTCTGCGTCGCGCTTCGCCTCGGCGAGGGTGCGCGTGGCCTCCTCGTGGCGCGCCTTCGTCTCTTCGGCCACGTTCGACGCGAGCTTGGCACCTTCGAGGAGCAGGTCGGCCTGCTTGTGCGCCTCCGCGAGCTCGGCCTCGGCAGCCTGCTTGGCGGCGCGCGTGATGCGAGCGAACTCCTCGTTGGCGCGGGCGGTGACCTCGGGAGGGATCGAGCTCTGTCCGTACCTGAAGAGGACGAGGCCGACGAACATCCCGACGAGCGCGAAGAAGACGGAGACGACGACGTTCAGCTCCGGCACGGCGTCTCCGTGTTCGTCACGACGCCTTCGCCGGTGATATCGCGATCGCCTCCCGTGGACGGAGCGCAGAGCTCCTCCGCGCGGACCGAGCGCAGCACGCGGCGGTCGGTCACCACCCAGTCGACGGCGACGTCTCCATCCATCGCGGGGACCTCGCTGACGAGCTGGAAATCGAAGATCACGCCGACCTTCACGACCGCAGCCATCGCGAGCGCGCGGTCGTAGTAGCCCGCGCCGTAGCCGATCCGCTGACCGGCCGGGTCGAGCGCGAGCGCCGGCACGATCACGACGTCGAGCTCGCGAAGGTCGCGCGCGAGCGCGGGGAACGCGACGGCGTCGAGCGGCGGTTCGTGGAAGCCGAACCCGCGCTCTTCGAGATCGCCCTGCGCAGCGAAGTGGAACGAGAGGAGCCCCGTCCGCTCGTCCTCGGTCTCGCCCCTGACGACGGCCGGGTAGGCGACGCGCACGCCGCGGGCGCGGAGCGCGGCGTCGAGCGCCCGCAGGTCGACCTCGTGACGCGCTTCGATCGGCCAGAAGAGCGCCGCCGTCTTCGCGCGCCGCACGACGTCGAGCGTGGAGAGGAGCTCCACGATGCGCGTGGAGCGCTCGAGGCAGGCGTCGAGCGGCGTCGCCTTTCGCAGCCCCTGTACGCGCTTGCGCAGCTCGCGCTTCACTCGCCGGCGAAGGTCCTGCTCGGGGGGCAGGCGCGGGAGCTCTTCCGGGGGAAGGGAGGAGGGGGAGGAAGAGGAAGACGGGGAGGACGGGGAGGACATGTCGACGGGCAGGGACGAGCGTAGCGGTTACGTCACGTGGTGGCGAGCGGGGGCAGCGACGGCCCGCGCCGCCACCCGGAAAGTGCAGATGCGCGGTGACTTGCGGTGTAGAACGCGAGCTGTGGAGGGAGTCCCCGGCGGAGCGCGTGATCGCGAGGCTGACCCTGTACGACCACCGTCGACGCCTGGCTGGAGCCGGTCGCGCGGTCCGCGGGCGATACTGCTCGTGGCGGTCGTCGTCGGGGTCGCGGTCGCGGCGCTGCGGGTCCGGAGCTGGCGTCAGCGCAAGGCCGCGATCGCCGAGCTCTCCGGCTCGCTCCAGAGCTACCGGGAGTGCATCCTCGGCCCTCCGCTGGCGAGCGGCGAGACGGGGCGCGAGCGAATGCGACGCATCGAGGCGGGCCTCCCCGAGGTGTCCGGCGCGTCAGGGGCGACGACCGCCGCTCCCGAAGCGTGGCCGACGCGCTGCAAGCGTGATCTCGAGCGCGCGCACGCCACGCTCGTGAGCGGCACCCTGCTCCGCGGAGATCCGGCGGCGCAGCGCCTCGATGCTCTCGTCCAGCGCGCGCTCGACGACCCGGCACCCGCCGACGCTCCCGACCTCGTCGACGAGCTGCTCGCGGCCATCCCGGGCGTCGTCGCGTCGCGCGCGCGTGCAACCCCTCCACCGAACCCGCACGCGGCTCCTGCCGCAGCGTCGCCGCTCGCGTTCGCCTCGTTGCCGCGTCTCCCTGTCCGCACGCGCGCGCGCCCCGACGAGCTGCCGGGGATGGACCCACGGAACCTCTCTCTCTCCTTCATCGACTCGAAGGACGCTGGCTGGACCTGCGCGTTCACCGCGCTGCACGGAGAGCCGCTCCGCGAGGCGCGGTGCGAGCCGTCGAAGCGCGCCGCCACGTCCATTCTGCGCGCCGACGCGAGCCACGGCCCCGGGTACATCCGCACCGCGCGCGGGGGATTCGACCGCTTCGAGATCGTGCGCCCCATCCCCGACGGAGATCCTGACATCACGGCGCTCCCGTCGTCGGTCGAGACCGTCGCGCTCTACGGGGATCAGCTCGTGTGGGTGACGTCGCGTCGATGGTTTGCGCGGACCGTCACGCCCGGGCATGCGGCGCTCGGTCCTCCCGTCGACCTCGGAGAAGTCTCGGGCACCTCGCCGGAGCTCGCGGCCTGTCCGACGGCGACGGCGCTGATCGTAGGAGTGCAGACGCGTGCCGACGAGCTCGGTGAGCGCGGGTCGTGGCGGGCGATGGCGGCGCGGGACGGCACCACGTGGCAGAGGAGCCCGGGTCGCTCGGTCGTGGACGTCGGGGCGACGTTGACCTGCGAGGGGCACGCCGGCACGTGGACCTGGTTCGATCGCCACAAGGTCACTCAGGTCCGGTGCAACGCCGACCGCTGCGAGACGCATGGCTCCGAGCGCGTCTCGCTCTCGTGGGACGTGGGGAGCTCGCTCTACGCCGCGGACCTGGGCGGCCGCGCGCTCGTCGTCGGCCTCGGGACGACCCCTGGCCCCCTGCTCGGAAAGTCGGTTGCCTCGGTGCGGATGCGCATGGCGCCGCTCTCCGCGATCACGAAGGCCTCGGACGTCGTCCTGTTCAGCGATCAAGACCACGACGGCGCGGCCGTGTCCGAGGTCACCGTCTACGTCAGGGACGGCGTGGCGCTCGTCCTCTTGCTGCTCTCGCCGCGCGAGGGAGACGACGGGCTTCCGTACCGCGCCATCCGCGTCGACGGCCTCGGGAACTACTCGCCGATCACGCTCGCGAACTGACTCGGGCGGCCTTCGCGGGAGCCACGACCTGCGGGAGATCGTGGAGGCCGGGCGCTCCCCAGCTCGTGACGACGAGCTCGCCGACATGGCCGCGTCCTGCCGCCTGCGAGTTGATCGAGCGCGCCGACGTCACGCGGTGCATGGCGAAGTCCTTGTAGAGCTCTCGCGTGGCTGCGGTGTCGGCGTTCGAGAGCACCGCGGCCACGCCGACCTCCTTGAGCCGCGCCAGCTCGGCGACGAGGCGCAGCTGATCGTCCGGTCCGAAGCCGCCCTGCGCGTAGGCCGTGAACGAAGAGCTCTTCGACACCGGCACGTAGGGCGGGTCGAAGTAGGCGAAGTCGCCGGGCCCGAGCGAGCGAGTCACGTCGCTGAAGTCCGCCGCGACGATCTCTGCCTTCGCGAGCGCGCGAGACGCGGCGCGCAGCCCGTCCTTGTCGACGATGCGCGGGTTGGCGTAGCGCCCGAACGGGACGTTGAACTTTCCGCTCCGATTCACCCTCCAGAGGCCGTTGAAGCAGGTGCGGTTCAGGAAGATGAGGCGCGCGCCGCGCGCCGCGTCGGTCATTCCGGCCGGGTCCTGGTCGCGGACGCGATAGTACTCCTCCTCGCTGTGGCGATACTCCTCGAGCGCGGCGATCACCGCCTCCACGTCGAGCTTCACCGCGCGGTAGCAGGCGACGAGATCAAGGTTCCGGTCGGCGAGCACCGCCTGCTTGAACGTCCGCGAGCTGTCGCCCTCGAGCGCGAAGAACAGCGCGGCGCCCCCCGCGAAGGGCTCCGCGTAGGTCCGCACGTCCGTCGGCACGCGTGAGCGGAGCTGATCGAGGAGCTTCGTCTTCCCCCCCGCCCACTTCACGATCGGCTTCGCCATGAACGCGCTGCTCCTACTCCTGCGTGCAGGCGGCGTAGCAGGTCCCCATCCCGCCGTCCGTTCCGCTGCAGGCGCCGCTGGCGCACTCGACGCCGAAGACGCAGGCTGCGCTCGTCCCGAGCAGCGCCGCGCACTTGCCTGCCGCGGTGCCGGAGACGACGTCGCAGTACGTGCCTGCCGCGCAGTTGATGAAATCCTGCCCCGCGGCCTGCCCGCAATCGCCGCCCACGCCCGGGTAGGGCTTGCAGGTCTTGCTCGTCGGGTCGCAGTCGGTGAACGTCTCGCAGATCCCGGCTCCCGGGGTGCACGGGGATCCCTGGTTGATGGTCGCGACGCACTTCAGCGTCAGCGCGTCACAGGAGAGCCCCGTCGCGCACGTCGTGATCGTCTTCGTCGTGCTGCTGTACCCGCAGGTCGCGCCGGCGGCCGCGGGGGTCGGGGCCGCGGGGATCGCCTTGCACGTCCCGTCGCACGCAAAGCCCGTCACACACTGTTCGCCGGCCGTACAGGTGGCGCCGCTGGCAAGCTTCGCCGCGCAGGTCCCCATGCACACCGAGGTGGCGCCGCCGAGCCCCTGGCAGTAGCTGTCGCCGGAGCAGTCGACGCTCCCGTAGCAAGTCCCGCCTGCGGCGACCGTCCCGGTGAGCGTCGCGGCGCACGCGGAGGGGGCCGGGCTCGACGCTGCGGCGCAGCTGATCTGCGCATACGCCGCGAGACAGCCGGCGGCCTCCCCCTCGTCGAACGTGACCCGCCCGGCGGTGACGGCGGCGGTGAGCTCGGTGCACGGAGACGCGACGCTCAGCTGGGCGTTCCACGCGCTCACCGGGCCGCTCAGGCACTTGCTGATGAGCGCGGCCTCCGCGGCGACGATCTTGGTGCAGAACGAGCCGGGGGTCTCGGGCCCGCTGCTCGTCGAGCTCGTGCTGGCGCTGCCGCTCCCGCTGCTGTGGGTGCTGCTGTGGCTCCCCGTCGTGCTGCCGCTCTTCGAGCTGCTGCTGCCGCCCGAGTGCGAGGTGGAGCCCGAGCCGGAGGTGCTGCCGCTGCTGAAGCCCGTCGGGCTGCTGCTGGAGCACGCGATCATCGAGAGGGTGACGGTCGAAATTGCAAGCAAGCGCACGGCGTTCAGCATGGCGGAATCTCCTTTTGGGGCGGAGGCAACAGACCCGAGAGCGAAGGGGGCGTCAAGGGCGGCTGCGGCGCGCGGCGTTGGCAGCCTCGGGAGCTCACTTGAACCGCATGCAGCGGGCGCCGGTCTCGGCGTTCTTCATGCGTGGAGTCGAGAACTGGTAGGTGTGGCAGTTGACGCTGTCGCCGAAGCCGATCCCGGCGCCCTGAAAGCCCATCGCGCCGGAGGGCAGGAGCACGGCCTCCATGAGGTTGCCAATGAGGTCGTGCCACGGTCCCGCGCCGCCGGCCATCGTGATGACGTCACCCGCCACGCGCCCGGGCGGAGCGATGATCGACGAGTTGTCCCACGTCTGACCGCTGGCGTCGTACGGGTAGTAGTAGACGCTGGGGCACGACGTGGCGCTGTCGAACGTCGTGATCGTGCCGCCGTTGCAGTTCGGCCACGCGGAGTCTCCCTGGTAGGGGATCGTGACGCCCGCAGTCACCGCCTTGAAGACCCCCTGAGACATGATCTGCCCGCCGTCCCAGGCGCAGAAGGCGGCGAACATGCCGAAGGGGGTGCAGTTCAGCGCCTTCTCGTCGAGCTCGTCCTGGGACCAGTACTTCCCCATCGAGAGCGGATCGGCGTCCTGGCTCGTCGCGAGATCGAACCAGAAGGTGCCGTACCCTTCGGCTCCCGCTTCGTTCGTGCAGTTGAAGTTGTGAAACTGGCAGTAGTTTCCGGTCGGCTGACTCACGGTCGCCGCGCCGCCACCGCCCCCCTGGCACTCGGGGAAGTACGGCTCCGGCCCGAGCAGGTTCTCGAGGCCGGGGTAGATGCTGAAGGTGCCCGGCTGGATGGACCACGGCGGGTAGCACGGGGAGCCAGCGGGAGCGGCGCTCGGATAGAGCAGCTGCGGGCTGCCGACGGTGAACTGAGTGACGTCGGACGGCCCCGTGCTGTTGCCGTCGTTCGAAGGCAGAATCGTCTCCCACCCCTGGTTCCAGTTCACGGCAGGGCGGTTCGCAGCCGTGTAGCCGGCGATGTCGGGCACGCCGCCGTTGAGCGACGAGACGTACGCGATGAACGCGCGCATGCGCCCCGCGGTGATCTCGTACTTGTCGAGGTAAACGGCCTTTCCCGGATAGGCGGGCTCCGTGTAGCCGGGCACCTCGATGCTCGTGCAGCAGCTCTCGTGGGCGACAGCGCCGTCCGGCGCGGGGCCGATGTCCTCCCCGGAGCCGCACGTGTCGCCGCCGAAGTGGGGGACGCAGCTGGGGGCGAGCGCGCAGTGAAACGTGTAGTCGCAGCCGCCCGAGGCGCAATCGGTGCCGACGGAGCACGCGTCGCCCGCGACGCAGCCGGGGCACGCGCCGCCGCCGCAGTCGACGTTGGTCTCGGTGCCGTCCTGCACGCCGTCGGTGCACGAGGCCGCCGTGCACACTCCCACGACCGGCGGCGCGCCGCTCGTCGCCGGCATCGCGCCGACGCAGAGGAGACTCACGCAGTCTCCGGCGACCAGACAGCCCGACCCCGTCGCGCACGCGGGCGCCCCGTCGCTGCCGGCAGTGGTCGCGCCGCCGCAGTCGACGCCGGTCTCTCCTCCGTTCTGCACGCCGTCCGTCGGGGACGGCGTCTGGCACTGGCAGGTGCTGCCAGCAGGGCAGTCCATCGGTGGACCGCCCGCTTCCATGTCGTCGTTGCACACGCCCGCGACGCAGTCCGTGCCGAGCAGACAGCTCTGCCCGACCTGGCAGACCGGAGCGCCGTCGGACGCGGTGTTCGGCTGACCGCCCGGGAGGAGTCCTCCGCCGCAGTCCACGTCCGTCTCGCTGTCGTTGCGAACGCCGTCGGACGACGTCGGCGGCTGGCAGGTGCAGCTCTGTCCGGCGCCGCAGTCGATCGGACCGCCGTCGCTCCCGCCGTCGACCCCGCCGTCTGCGCTCGAGGGCCCCGTCGCGCAGACGAGGCTCTGGCACTCTGCGCCCGTGGCGCAGGGCTTGCCGGTGCCGCACGCCGCAGCGTCGCCCTCGCCGCAGACGACGTGCGCCGCGTCGAGCGAGCAGATTCCGTCGGGGCACGGGCTGCCGTCCGGCTCGCGCCCACCGTCGCGGGTGACGCTTGCGCCGTCACGAGCCGTCCCGGGGGCTCCGTCCTTCGTCTTGCCCGGCGCGCCATCCTTCCTCCCGACGAGGGATGCGTCCGTCCCGGCGGCCGCGTCGCCGCCACTCGAGGGTGCGGAGCTGCACGCGACGTCCTGGAGACAGACCATCGCCAGGGCGGCGACGACAGTGACGGATCGTCCCGAGAGCACGGTCTTCATCGCGGAGATCTCCATCGAGCGCCCCTGGCGCACCGTGCGTCGAGGGTATCGCGAGAGCGTCGGCCGCGCCCCATCGAAGTGATGCTACCGTATGTGCGCACGGTGCGGCCGTGGCGGTTCGTGCGCTCGAAAGCACGGCTCTACACCAGCACGAGAGAGCGGACGCGAGCATGCGAGCTGCACGGAAGTGGGTCACGGCGCTGGGTGTGGCGGGTGCGTTTGCGCTCTTGGCCGCTGCGTGCTCGAGCAGCTCGCCCGCGGGGGTGCTCGATGGGTCGGCGGTCGACAGCGCGTCATCGAGGGATGCGTCCGGGTCGCACGAGGGGGGGAAGAAGGACGCAACGTTCGTGTCGCACGACGCAGGGACCGACTGCGGCGGGCGCACCGGGAACCCGTGCGGTGACGGCGCGGCGTGCATGACGGGGACCGACTGCCAGAGCGGGCTGTGCACGAGCGGCAAATGCACCGCGCCTCCCGCGACCTGCGAGGACGGAAAGAAGGACGGACAGGAAACCGACGTCGACTGCGGCGGCCACGTCTGCGCGCCGTGCGGCACCGGAAAAGACTGCAAGCGCGGGAGCGACTGCGCGAGCTACGCGTGCGCGGGCGGGACCTGCCGCGCCGTGAGCGCCACGGACGGGGTCAAGAACGACAGCGAGACCGACGTCGACTGCGGCGGTACCCTCCAGAGCAACGGGGCACCCAACCCGGGGAGCGACGGCGCCCCTCCGTGCGCGGTCGGTCAGAGGTGCCTCCTGCCGTCCGACTGCGCGGCCGGAGTCTGCAGCAGCGGGCCAGGCAGCGCGCCCGGAAGCGCGGGCGCCGACGCGGGCGACGCTGCAGCCGTCGACGCGATGGCCGCGATGGGCGGAGCGGGACCGCTCTTCTGCCAGGCGGCGTCGCCTTCCGACGGAGTCCAGAACGACAGCGAGACCAGCGTCGATTGCGGGGGCGGATTCCTCGCCGACGGCATGCCGAACGGGATGTCCGACGGCGCTCCGCCCTGCCAGCACGGCGAGACGTGTGTGCTCGGCACCGACTGCGCCGAGGGCGTTTGCAACGCGAACGAGGGCAAAGGGGGCGGGCCGATCAACTGTCCGGTCGACATGATGGGCTGCAAGTGCCAGGTCGCTTCGGACAGCGACGGCGTGAAGAACGACAGCGAGACCGACGTCGATTGCGGCGGTGGGACCTCGCTCGGCAGCGACGGCGCCTCGCCGTGCGCGGCGGGCCTGCACTGCGCGGTCGCGACGGACTGCGCGAGCTTCGTCTGCGTGGGCGGCCTCTGTCAGGCGGCGACCTGCTTCGATGGCGTCAAAAACGGCGCGGAGACCGACGCCGACTGCGGCGGCGGCGCGTGCGCTGGCTGCACCGAAGGCAAGTCGTGCATTCTTGGCTCCGACTGCGCGTCCAGGGGGTGCAACTACGCCAGCGTCTGCGTCGGAGCGCCGAGCTGCACCGCGCACAACGGCGGCGATACCTGCGGTCCGGGCGAGTCGGACCAGGGGGTGACGACGAACGAGGACTGCTGCCTCGCCGGCGGCCCCGTCACCGGCGCCCATGGCACGGTCATTCTCGACAAGTACCGCGTCACGTCGGGGCGAATGCGGGCGTTCCTCACTGCTGTCAACGGCAACGTTCGCGCCTTCATCCAGGCCCAGCGCGCCGTCGGCTTCATGGCTGGCGCCACGATGGAGCCGGGCTGGGATCTGTATCTCCCGACCGCGATGGACGGCTGCGACGTCCTCGGCACCTGCGCCGCGAACGAGCTCTCCGACTACCTCGAGGTATCGAACAGCACCGCGACCGGTCTCTTGCCTGAAGGCGCCCCGTTCCAGGGGATCTTCACGAGCGCGTATCGCTGGCTCGGCTCCGCGCTCTTCGACGGTCAGAGCCTCCCGCAGCAGGGATGCAACATCACCGCGCCTGGGACCCATACCTACTACATGGATGCGACCGTCCAGTCGGACTACTTCGGAGACGTCGCGCCGGATCAGCCGCAGACGATGTACGACACGAAGGCGCTCAACTGCGTGCCGTACCTGATGGCGCAGGCCTTCTGCATCTGGGACGGCGGGCGTCTGGAGTTCGAGGACGAGTACACGGCGGCCGTCGGAGTCGCGCTCGTGTCGGGTGCGAACCCGATGCCGTGGAGCGCGAGCGGCCCGTTCCCCGCGTCGAACACCGGTGGGACGGGAGTGGGGTACGAATCCAAGTTCCCGCAGGCGACCGACGCCTCGCTCCGGGCCGCGGGCTCCCCGTACGCGCCGCCCGCAGGCCAGAGCATCGAGTATGCAAACTGGTATTACAGCTACGAGTATCCGGAGCTGGGTCCAAACAACGATTACGTCGTCTTCATCAGCGCGCCCGGGAGGCTCCTCGGGCGCGGCCCCGGAGGGCACGCCGACCTTATCGGTGACGGCATGGAGATCACCTCCGACGTGAACACCGACACCGGGGATCCGCGCACCACGTACACGAGGTGGACGGCCAACGGGTCGTGGGAGGGGCACCAGTGGGGTTACTACTCGTGGAACTTCACGCTCGTGAATCGCTACGGGAAACAGGGCCTTCGCTGCGCGCGACCCGTCCCGTAGGGCGCCTCACAATCCTTCGATGATCGGCCCGACTCGTTCGCGCGCGACCGCGTACGTCGCGTCGACACCTTCGACGCGCGCATAGACCATCCGCTCGCGGTTCAGGAGCGCCGTGTCGCCGAGCATGAAGTGAACTTCGTGGGGGCCGCCATCGACCGCGAGCTTGACCCGGACGTCGAGCGTCGGTGTCGCGAAGCCCTCGTCAGGCTTCGGCGGGCCGAGGTGAACCACGACCTCGGGACGCAGGAGGGCAAGCGCTTCGAACGCTCTCGACGTGCGGTCCGATGGGCCGCCGTCTGCGTGGGCGTGAGGCGAGAGCTCGACGTGCGCGGGCCCCCGAGAGAGGGTCACGCGTACGATCGCCGAGGGGTCCGCGTGGAATCCGCCGCGGTCGATGAGCCATACGAGCGCTCCGTCACGGAGGGCACGCGGCGCGAGGAACACGGCGCCGTCGGCCGTTGTGTGCGCGTAGAAGCCGCCGTCGGTCTCCTTGCCGAAGACGATACCGAGCGTCGTCTTTCCCCCGTCGGCGGTCACGTCCAGATCGACTCCGCACGTGCTCTCTGCGAAGCCGAACGAGCCGTCGTCGCGATCGGCTACCCAGGACTCGGCCTGCGCGTTCTGGATCAGCCCGACGAGGTCGGCCGTCGCGAGCGGGTCGGCCGCGTATCCGGCGGGCTCGTGCATCCTCCACCCGGCGCCCTCGTACGCGAGGGACTGGCGGACTCCGTCGCAGTGTGTGCGCAGCGCGATCGGCATGTGATGCTCGATGGCCGCGCCGAAGAGAGAGCGAGCACGGAACGCGATCTCGCTCGGGACGAGACGACGTCCGAGCGAGTCGGGCACGCGCAGCTCGGCGCCGTCGAAGACCCGCCGCACACGGTCGGTCCCTTCGAGCTCCACGACCTCCTCGACACCCGTGCTCGCGCGTCTGAGCCTCGCACGTGAGCGCGGGACGAACGGGCCACGCGTTGCGGCGGCGGAGCTCTCGACCGTCAGCGCATCGCCGCGCGTGAGCTTCGTGACCAGATCGTTCATGACGTCGATCTCGGTCCCCGCGAGCTCGCGATCGTTCGGCTTTCGCTCGTGCCAGCCGCGACCCTTGCGGGCGAGCTCGACGGTGAACGGAGGCACGCCACTTCCGAGAGTCTCGAGCGTGAGCTCCTCGACCTCGTCCGCGCGCGACGCGAACAGGCGAGGATCGACGAGCGCCGATTCGGGCAGCGACAGGCCCTCCTTCGCCACCTTCGGCACGCACGCGGCCTCGCGCGTCGGCGAGACGCGCACGAGCACGACGTCGTCGGGGTGACCGGGGCAGACGCCTCCGAGGAGGAGCTCGCCCTTCGGCTTTCCCATCGCGCGCGGCGTCATCAGCACGCGAACCGGGTTCGGGCCGAGCGCTCGCTCCGCGTCGGCGTCGGAGAGGAACGACTCGGCGCGCGCGGCGGCGAGCGCCCCCCACAGCTTGTCCATCCCGTCGCGCGAAGCACGAAGACCGCTCGACGAGAGCTTGAACGAGATCTCGTCGACGCGTTTCACGCCGAGCGTCCCGGTGCTGCTCGTGATCGCGAGCTCGGCGAGGTCGAGCGACAGGTACGGGATGATGGACCGCTCGCGGTACGTGTCCGCGCCATTCAGGAGAGACGTCACGAAGTCCTTCGAGATGACGAACGTCCCTTCGCCGTCGACACGGAAGTAGGCCGCTCCGTCGGGGACCGGGGCGGGGCCGCCGAGCGCGAAGTGGTAAACGAGCGGCTTCATCGACAGCGTGCCGGTGACGCGCGGCGCGTCGAAGCCCTTGTTCACCTCGGGGGCCGCCTTCGAGGCGTCGACGCGACGGAGCACCCCCGCGAACTCGAGGTCGCCGATGAAGCGATCGACCGCCGCCGGGTCTGCGCGCTCGTCCGCCGGCGAGGTCATCTGCCAGTACGTGTCGCCCGCGTCCCCCTTCTCGCTCCGTCGCTCGATGCGGAGCTTTGTTCCGCCCTGGACGATCTCGAGCCAGTCGATCTCGCTCCGTCGATACGCCGGGAAGACGTCGTGCTCGCGATCCTTGCGCTCGGCGTCGGTGATCGTGCCGTGGTCGACGACGGCGTACACGCCCAGCCCGAGCGCGAGCGCGACCATCGCGAGAGAGCCGAGGTACGGGCGCAGCTTCACGCGTCGTCGCTCCCGCTCGGGCCGCGCGGCGCGACCTTCCACACGCGCCCTTCGGTGTTCTTTCGCCGGAGCGCGACGGCGAGCCCGAGGAGCGCGGCCGACCCGGGGACATAGAGCAGCACGTACCGCCAGATCTCGGTGCGCGAGTCGTCGGAGATACGGATCGCTCCGAGGCCTGCCGGCTTGTCCGGGACGTCGAGGATGATCGGCCGCGTCGAGAGCCAGGAGACCGCGCTCTCCAGGAAGAACGCTGCGCCGCGGTCCGCGGCCGGCTCGGCCCAGTTGAGGGGCTGGAGGATGCTCCCCGTCCCGACGATCACCGCACGCGGCCCGTGCGCGGCCTTCGCGTTGAGCTTCGGACGCTCGCTCGCCATCGCGACGACGAGCGGACCGGGGAGATCGCGCGGGGTCTTCTCGGGGCCCTCGAACGGCCACGACGCGGCGCCTCGGACGCTCGTGACCCCGAACGCCTCTCGGGTCGTCGTCAGCAGCTCCACGGGCTTCGCGTCGCGGTCGGCGTGCTGCGCGGCGCGGAGCGACCGCGGCCTCAAGAGGAGGATGCGCGGCGGTTCGCGCACCTGGTGGTCGGCCTTGACGAGCGAGCTCGTGACCGCGTGTGGCTTCGGCGTGACGGTGAACGCGCCGATCTGCTCGGGGACGATCTTCGTCGCGTCGCGCTCGATGACGACGTCCTCGTCGAGCGTCACGCCGAACGGGGCGAGCACCGACTCGAGGCCCGGCGGCACCAGGCCGGTGTCCGACACTCCTCCGATGGGGGAGACCGCGGCGAGCAGGTTACCCCCCGTCATCACGTACGTCCGGACGCGGGCCTCCTCGTCCGGCGTGAACGCGGCACGGGGCGAGGCGATGACGACGACGCTGCAGTCCTTGAGCGGCTCCTTCGTCGCGGGGTCCTTCAGCTCTACGTCGACGACCTCGTAGTTGTCCTTCTCGAGCAGGTCCTTGAGGACCCCGACACCCTGCGGGCCTGGGTCCTTGGTGCTCATCTCGTCGTGGCCGGTCGTGAAGCAGAGGCGCGCCTTCTGGCCGCTCAGCACGTTGCGGATGGCGTACGTCAGCGCCTGCTCCTCGCGCGGCTTCGCGCGTCGGTCGTCGCTCTCGGTGATCTCGACGAGGTCCTGCGGGCCGATGAACCAGTGGCGGTCGCCGTGCGCGACGACGATGCTCGCGTCCGTGACCACGCGGCCGTCCTCCGCGCGCGCCGCCTCGATCTTGAAGCGCCTTCGCACGTCGAGGAGCTGGATCGCGTCCTTGTCGGGGTCGATGTAGTGGACCTCGAGCCGCGTCGTCTCCGCGGCGTAGGCGACGAGCATCTGCTTCACGCTGAGGAGGAGCGGGTCGCCGCTCCCCATGAGGACCCAGATCTCGACGCTCGCGTCGAGATCGTGCAGCGTCTCGGCCGTCGCGGGAGAGAGCGTGTAGCGCTGCCCTCGCGTCCAGTCCCACCGCCGGAAGTGCCGGGCGGCCAGAACGTTACCGACGACGACGGCGAACATGCCCGCCGCGATCCCGACGAGCGGGACGAGCTGCGCGGGCGTGAGCCACCGCGGCAGTCGGCTTTCAGGCTTCTTCCTCATCCCCACCTCCACGAGTCGACGATCCGGACCGTGACGAACAGCGGGAATACGATGAGCGTCCCGTCGAAGACGAGGCGTCGCGTGTCGACGATACCGCTCGCGAAGTCGTTCATCTGCGCCCAGACCGAGACATGCGAGCAGATCGCCTGGAGGAAGGTGCCGTCCTTGGCGATGAACTCGCCGATGCCGAGGAGGAAGAGGGCGAGGATGACGAGGGCCGTCATCACGAGCGCGAGGAACTGGCTGTCGGTCGCCGCGCTCATCATGAGCCCGATCGACAGGTAGCTCGCGCCGACGAGCGAGACGCCGAGGTACGCCGCGGCGGCGGCCTTCAGATCCACGTCTCCGGCGCGCTTGAGGATCACCAGGTACAGCAACGTCGGCAACCACATCGCGACGTAGGTCGTGACCACGGCGAAGTACTTCGCGAGGACGACCGACACGCTGGAGACAGGCGCGGTCATGAGCGGCTCGATCGTCCCGCTCTTCCGCTCCTCCGAGAAGAGGCGCATCGTCATCGGTGGGACGAGCAGGAAGAGCACGAGATAGAGCAGCACCGTGTTCCCGAAGAAGGCCTGGATCGGGGTCTGGTCCGACGCCTCGACGCGCGTCGCGAAGGTGTCGATGATCCAGTAGAAGTTCATCCCCTGCAGGATGAGGAACACCGTGATGAGCACCCACGCGAGGGGCGTCACGAAGAACGCGAAGAGCTCGCGCTTGTAGATCGGCCAGAAGGCTCTCATGACGCAGCCCCGTCGCGGCGTTCGCCTTCGATTGTCGTGCCGTCGGCGCTCGTGCTCGCGGCGTCGGACGTGAGCTCGGCGAAGAGGTCCTCGAGCGTCCCTTCGGCGGCGCGGACCTCGCGCACCGCCAGCCCCGCCTGGACGAGCGCGGCGACGGCTCGCTCGACGAGCGCGGCGCTGTCGACATCGTCCTTCGTCTCTGCACCGAAGCGGAGTGAATACAAGGGCTCCCCCTCGGCGCCGGTCGTGGTCACGTCGCGGATCGTGCCCATTCCACGTACGCTCTCCAGCGCGAGCTTTGCCGCGGCGAGCTCCCCGCGCACCGTGACGAGCGCGGCTGACGACGTCCGGCGCATCTTCGCGAGGTCCTTCGTCGGCCCCTCCGCGACGAGCTTCCCCTTCGCGATGACGATGACGCGCGAGCAGGTCGCTTCGACCTCGCTGAGGATGTGCGTCGAGAGCAGCACCGTGTGGCTCGCCCCCAGCTCCTTCACGACGGCGCGGACCTCGCGGATCTGGTTCGGATCCATGCCCGCCGTCGGCTCGTCGAGGATGAGGATCGGCGGCTGCGCGACGAGGGCATCGGCCAGGCCGACGCGCTGCCGGTACCCCTTGGAGAGCGTCCCGATCACGTTGTTCGCGACGTCGAGCACGCGGGCCTGCTCCATCGCGCGCCCGACCCACGCGACCCGCTTCCCACGGCCGACGCCCTTCAGCTCGGCGCGAAACGTGAGGTACTCCGAGACGCGCATCTCCGGGTACAGCGGCGCGGTCTCGGGCATGTAGCCGATCGCCTTGCGAGCCTCGAAAGAGTCGGTCACTACGTCATGCCCGGCGATCGCGACCTTTCCCTCGGTCAGCCCGAGGAAGCCCGCGAGGATGCGCAGAGTGGTGCTCTTGCCCGCGCCGTTCGGTCCGAGGAAGCCGACGACGTCGCCGCGATTCACCTCGAAGGAGACGTCGCTCACGGCGACGCGCGAGCCGTAACGTTTCACGAGATGCGAGACGGAGATCATGGCGCGATGCAGCCAAGCCGATACCACTATCTGCGCCGAACGGCGACGAAGCTTCGACCTGAGGTCACGCCCCCGGCGAGGGGGTCTCAGGCGAGGGCGAGGCGGACGACGCGGGTCCCCTTGTAGGGGCCACCTTCCGTCGTCGCGATCTCCCAGGTCACCCCTGCGCTCTCGAGCGCGACCGCGACGGCTCGGTCGGCAGCGACGCTGGTGGAGAGGGCGATGCCACCCGGGCGGGCGTCATCGAGGAGCGCCATCCCCCGGTGGAGCGTCTTTCCGAAGTACTCGGTGCGGCCTTCGCGAGTGAGCACGAGGCACTGGCCGTCGTGCACGGCCACGACGAGCGACTCGCCGTCGACCACGGCGCCTACGTCCGGGCGCCGGATGGCCGCGATTGCGGCGATGGCGGCGCTCAGCGCCGACTCGCTCGTGTTGAACGCAGCGACCCGTCCGTCGAGCGATGAGGGGACGATCGTGCCGCTGTGCGCGCGGACGGTCTCGTCGAAGAGCGAGTCTAGCCTGCGCAGCACGGCCCACGCTCCGGCGTCCCCGTGCCGCGCCAGCAGCTTCGCGCGGGCGTCGAGACGCGCGAACACGAAGGCCATCCGGCTCACCGTCATGTGCTCCCCCTCCGCGAGCATCTCCTGCGAGAAGAGATCGCTGAAGTCGGGGGAGGTCAGGACGTCGGCCGCCGTCACCCGGTCGTTCTCGCCGTGCGCGATCTCGACGCGGAGGATCTGGTCGTGGGCCGTCGCGTTCGTCAGCGCGATCCGGAGCGCACCGGAGCGCACGGTGCTCGGACGCGCGTCGATGACGTCGTCGAGGATGTCCGCGCCGAGCTCGCTCATGTAGGCCGCCGTGCTGACGGTGAACGCGAACGGCGAGAGAACGTGAGAGGCGACGATGCGGTAGTCGCCGCTCGGCAGGTCGAGCTTGAGGACGCGCGCTTCGCCGGGGGCGAGGAGCTGCTGGGCGAGGACGTGTGGCCGGAGCGCGGGCGCGCCTGCGCAGTACGTCGTGGGCCGCGCGTCGCGCAGCGCAGGGTGAGGGCGGAATACGAGCTCGACCGATTCGCGGAGATCTCGCTCGTAGGTGCGGTTGCACGGGACGCAGACGCCGAGGCGCTCGACGCTCTTGAGGCTCGCAGACGACTCGTGCGACGCGAGGCAGCGTGGGCAGATGAGCTCCCAGCCGATATCGAGGAGCCCGCGGTTCGCGCTCTCGAGCAGGACGCCGAGCACCTCCGCCCGGTCCTTTCCCCACGCATCGGCGAGGGCGTACGGCCGGATTCGCTCGAGGACCTTCGTGGGCTGGTAGAGCACGTGGTCGACGACGCACCGCACGAGATGCGGGTCCTTGCCTAGAGTCACCATCTCTTCGGCGGCCTTCTCGGCGAGCCGGTGCTGCGACGCGCTCGGATCGAAGACGGGCTCGAAGGGGTCGTCGGCGCCGTCGCCATCCGCGTCCTCCGTGACCGACAGCGTCGCGTCGATCCGGCGATAGAGCTCGTCGAGGTTCTTCCCGATCTTCTGGCTCAGCTCGAAGCTCACCGCCATTCGCCCGAGGATGTTCCGCGGCACGAACCAGAGCTCGTGAACCAGCTCCGTCTGTCCGCCGGCGTGCACGAGCTGCACGCGGTTCCACATCGCCTCGATCGGACCCTTCACGTACTCGCGGAAGACGCTGTGCTCGCGGTCCTTCGTCCACTCGAACGGGTGCTCGCGCCACGCGAGCTCCATCCCGAGCACGCGCGACCGCCCCGTGCGATGCGACGCTCCCTCCTCGTCGGCCGTGTCCTCGAACTCGACCTCCGGCAGTCCGATGGCCCGGTTCACGCGCTCCGTGTTCGCGACGAGCGGCCACAGCCTCGCGGGTGACGAACGGAGTCGCCAGGACCACCGCTGGTGCACCGGCGCGGAGTCGCGCTCGTGCGTCTTGCGCGGAGGCGGCGCAGGGAGGGTCGGTCGACGCGGCGGGATGGAGCTCGGTGCGGACTGGAGCTGGATCGGTCGTCCCTCGATGAGCGCATCGAGCGTGACGGCGAGGTTCATCGCCGAGGGGAACCGGTCCGCCGGCTTCTTCTCGAGGCAACGACGCACGACGCGATCGACGTCGACGTGGAGCGCCGGGTTCCTGCTGATCGGCGGGTCCGGCGTCGACGCCGCGATCGCCGCCATCACCTCGTCCATCCCGCCACCGGTGAAAGGGCGGACGCCCGTAAGCATCTCGTAGAGCAGGATGCCGATGGCGTGGATGTCGGCGGGCGGTCCGACGGGCTCGGCGAGGACCTGCTCCGGCGACATGTACGAGGGCGTTCCGAAGATGGCCGCCGCGAACCTGTCGCTCTCGGGGCCTGCGACCCGGTGCGCGAGCCCGAAGTCGAGCACGCGGGCACGCCCTTGCCGGTCGATGATGATGTTCCCCGGCTTCAAGTCACGATGCGCGATGCCATGCGCGTGCGCCGCGCCGACGGCGCGCGCGATCTGCGAGGCGATCGAGAGCGCCCGTGACTGAGGCAGCGGCCCTTCACGGAGGAGCGCCGTCAGATCGGAGCCCTGGACGAGGTCCATCGTGTAATAGGGGCGTCCGTCGAGCGTCGTCCCGATGTCGTGGACGGCGACGACGCCGGGGTCGGCGACCCTCGCCGCGAGGCGCGCTTCCGACCAGATCTCCGCCGCGTCGTCCATCGCGAGGACCGACCGCCTCACCTTCACCGCGACGCGGCGCTCGAGGCGATGCTCGATCGCCTCCCAGACGACGCCCATGCCGCCGCGGCCGATGATTCCGACGAGCTCGTAGCCGGGAACGATCGGAGCGATCTCGTCGTCGAGTCGACCGTCGGCGGAGCGCTCCGCGTCTCGCGCGCGCGAGGAGGCATCGGGGCGTTCGACGATGGTGCGAGGCAAGTCCGTCATGGCCGGCGTCAGCGCGCGGGAGGGCTGGGGCAAGCCAGCGCCCTTGCCCGCTCGTTGGCTTTCTCCAGGCTCAGCGAGCGAGGTTTCGCGTCCTTCCAGCGGGTCTGGACCACCGCGTACGCGTGGCACGCCGCGTCCTTGCTCGCCGCATCCTTCCCTTTGCTCTCACGGGCCTCAGCGAGCAAGAGCTGGGCATGCACGTAGTCCATGACGACGTTCAGCCGGGGGAGATCGAGGTTGAGCGCGCTCGGAATCGCCTCGCAGCGGCGCGTCTCGTTCTCGAGCATCGGGATGGCGTCGTCCGTGTGGCCCGCGAGGAGAAGCAGCCTGCCGTAGTCCACCGCGTGCTCGTGGACGTCGTTCGCCGACACGTTGCCGATCGGCTGGGCACCCGTGAGGAGCGCGGCCTTCGCTTCGGTCGCGGTCTCCGCGTACTCGGCGTCGACCTGGAGCTTCCAGTGATCCTGCTGCGCGACCGTCATCGCGCCCCGACTCTTGAAGAACTCGGTGAGGTGACGCTCGCGCCCCGTCGCGAAGGTGGCGTCGGTGGTCTTGCCGTCCTCGTGCATGAGGTAGGCACGCTTCATGCGAACCCCGAGCGGAGCGTTCGGCGTCCAGCCCGTCGCCTGCCTCGCGAACGTGGCGGCGATATCGAGCGCCTTCGAGCGGTTGCCCGTCTCCTCCGCGATCGCGATCCGGATCGCCGCGAGGGCGCTGTGATCGCGCTCCGAGCTCGAGGTGGCGAACGTCGGTGACATCGCGAGCACGGCGGCGTCCGCCGCGATGAAATCGCCGCTGCGGAGCGCGAGGACGAGGGTCGCAAGCCCGACAGGGTCCTTGGTGATGCCCTCGATGCGGTGCGCCTCGGCCTGCTCGAGCGCGTTCTTGATCGCCTCGATTCGTCCCCCCGTAGCGTCGAGCGCCTGGGCGAGCACGGTGTATGGCCGAGGGTCGTCGGGCTCGAGCTTCACCAGCGCCTGCGCGTCCTCGAGCTCCGCCTGGCAGCGCCCCGCGTCGGCGTTCAGGCGAGACCTCAGCATCACGCAGCCCGACGCGGCCGGGTTCACCTTCAGGCACTGAGTGACGAGCGACGACGCCTCGTCCAGCTGGTCGGCCAGGAGCGCCTGGTTCGCCTCCAGCTGGTACACCCGCGCAGCTCCGGGATCGAGCTCGAGGGCACGACGCGCGGAGGCCTTCATATCCTTTCGCAGCCGGTCGTTCGCCTTCGACTCGTACATCAGGACGAGCAGCGCCACCTCCGCGTCGCTCGGGTCACGCTCGAGGACGGCGCGCGCGCGCGTGGTCGCCTGCGCATAGTCGATCGGCTCGGCCGACAGAGACTCGGCGATGGGCAGGAGGGCGCGGTCGCGCGCGTCGAGATCGGACTCGAGCGCGGTCGCCTTGGTGAAGCGAGAACGCCGCTCTGCGTCGGTGAGGCTGGCGCCGAAGCTCGGGGCATAGAGCGTCATCCGGAGCTGGGCTGCCGCCATCAGCGGGTCGATCGCGACCGCCCTCTCGAGCTCGACGAACGGGTCGATCGCACCGATGCGCAGGCGGCTGAGAGCGAACTTGTAGTGAGAGGCGGCCTCGGCCTTGTTCGACTTCGGAAGCGGGTGGTCGGTCAGGGCGACGCCGTGCTTCGGCGCTGCCGGCTCGACCGGGGCCGCCGACGCGCTTGCGGCGATGGGAAGCTCCGGCTTCGGTGCGGCTCGCTTCTGCACCACCAGCAGCGCGACGGCGCCCGCGGCGACGAGCGCGGCCGCGATCGACGCGAGCATCCACCCACGCTTCTGCGGGGCTCGCATCTGCACCGTCTGCGACGCGGGCGTCGGCTTGGGCCCCTCGGCGATCGTTGCGCCGAGAGCCGTCCCGAGCCCGCTCACGGTCGAGAGCTTCTCGGAGGCCGGCGCGCGCCGCGACATCGAGTCCATCGATGGGAGGCTGTTCTCTCCGCCGAGCGCCTGGACGATTTCGCGCGCAGACGCGAAGCGCTCCGCCGGCGCCTTCTTCAGGCATCGGGCGACGACGGCGAGGAGCTCGGGCGGAAGACCGGCGACGAGGGTGTCGAGCGCCGCCGGCTCCTGGTGGAGCACGCCGTAGAGAATCGCGATCGCAGTCGTCCCGCGGAAGGGCCGGATCCCCGCGAGCATCTCGTAGAGCATCGCGCCGAACGAGAAGACGTCGCTCCGCGGGTCCGTGTCCGACTTTCCCTCGGCCTGCTCCGGCGACATGTAGCCGGGCGTCCCCATCACGCGCCCTTCCATCGTGAGCTGCGTGGCGGCGGTCGCGTTCACCTCGTTCGGGTTCCCGTCGCGAAGCTTCGCGAGCCCGAAGTCGAGGATCTTCACGTCCCCCTCCGACGTCACCATCACGTTCTCGGGCTTGAGATCCCGGTGCACGACCCCCTTCTCGTGGGCGCGCGCGAGCCCGCGAGCGACCTCCCTCGCGATCCTCACCGCCTCGCCGTGAGTGAGGCCCGGCTCCATCCGCTCGCGCAGCGTGTCGCCGAGGACGAGCTCCATGGCGATGAAGACCTGACCCTCCGCCTCGCCGATCTCGTAGATGGTCGCGATGTTGGGGTGGGTCACGGCTGCGGCGGAGCGCGCCTCGCGGAGGAAGCGCCGGCGCCGCTCTTCGTCTCCGGCGAGCGACTCCGGTAGCACCTTGAGGGCCACCTCGCGCTGCAGGGTCTCGTCCATCGCGCGGTAGACGGCGCCCATGCCCCCTTCGCCGAGCTTGGAGATGACGCGGAACTGCTTGAGGGTGCGACCGATCACCGACGAGCCTCGCGGAATGACGCGTGCAGCGCGGTCAGTGCTTCTGCCGTCTGCATGGGGGTCGAGCCTACCATGGTCGCCCGTGGGGTGGCCGGTCACGACGGACAGACCACTCCGGAAAGTCGACGCGTCCGTCGGATCGGCTATGAGCGGGAGACCGTGAATAGAGCGTGGCTCCTGATTGGCGTCCTCGGGTGCGGGACACCCGTTTCGTCGGCGCCGATCGCGACGCCGATCGCAACTCCGACCGCGACCTCGACCTCGACCTCGACACCGACCCCGACACCGACCCCGACGTCGACCCCGACCTCGACCCCGACCTCGACCCCGACCCCGACCCCGACCCCGGCCTCGACCTCGACCTCGACCTCGACCTCGAGCGCGACCTCGACGCCGACCCCGACCTCGATTCCGACCGTGCCTCCGGACATGCTCCTCGTCCCTGCCGGGACCTTCACCATGGGCGCGGACGTCATCGGCGAGGAGGACGAGCACCCCGCGCACCTCGTCACGCTTCCGGCCTTCTTCCTCGACCGCACCGAAGTGACCAACGCCGCCTACGCCGAGTGCGTCGCCGCCCATGTTTGCGCTCACAACGACTCCCACATCGCCAGCCGGTCTCACGCCGGCACCGACGCGGAGTTCACTCGCCCGAACCAGCCCGTCGTCGGGGTGACCTGGGACAACGCCCACACTTACTGCGTCTTTCGCGAGAAGCGACTCCCCCACGAGGCCGAGTTCGAGCGCGCCATCCGCGACGACGATGGACGCAAGTACCCGTGGGGCAACACCCCCGCGACCCCTGAGCTGACCGCCTTCGGACGACCGCTGAGCACGCATCCCGGGCATGGGACGACCGACGACGTCGGGTCGCACCCGAGCGGGAAGGGGCCGTACGGTCACGACGATCTCGCGGGGAACGTGTGGGAATGGATGGACGACGAGTACGATCCGATCGCCTACACGCGCGACACCGCGAGCGTCGGAAAGCCCGGCACGTGCCCGCAGATCATGCAGGCGCAGGACAGGCTGCGTGCCGAAGGAAAGCAGGGCTTCACCGGCTCGAACCCGATCCCGCGCGGCTGCGACCGCGTGCTTCGTGGCGGGGCGTGGAACTACGACGGCCCGGGTCTACGCTCGTCGAATCGCGTGCATCACCCGGGCGTCTATCGGCTCGTGATGGCGGGGTTCCGCTGCGCGAAGGACGGTCCCTGAGGCGGACTCGGTTGCCCGCGCCGGCGCCCGCGCGGCGTTTGTGCGGGGCTGAGGCGCGATGCTCGCTCGAGCGACGGGAGATCCTTCGTTCCGTGCGGCAATCGACGTGGGCACGAACTTGCACTCCGTCGATTCATGTCCCGAAAGATGCAGGCAGCGTTCGTCGAACAGTTCGGCAAGCCACTGGTCCTACGCGAGTGCGACGTTCCCGTTCCCGCCGCCGGTCAGATTCTCGTGAAGACCGAAGCTTGCGGCGTATGTCACACCGATCTCCATGCCGCGAACGGGGACTGGCCGCTGAAGCCCACGCCGCCGTTCATTCCAGGCCACGAGGCGATCGGTCTCGTCGTCGCCGTCGGGAGCGGCGTCACGAGCGTGAAGGAAGGGGCGCGGGTCGGTGTGCCGTGGCTCTACTCGGCGTGCGGGCATTGCGAGTACTGCCTGGCTGCGTGGGAGACCGTATGCCCTGACGCGCAGTTCGGCGGCTACACGAAGAACGGTGGCTTCGCGGAGTATCTCCTCGCGGACCCGAATTACGTGGCCCACGTGCCCGATGGGCTCTCCGCGAAGGATGCCTCGACGATCATCTGCGCGGGCATCACGACCTACAAGGGGATCAAGGAGACAGAGGCGAAGCCCGGGGAGTGGATCGCGATCTCCGGCGCAGGCGGGCTCGGACACCTCGGTATCCAGTTCGCCAAGGCCATGGGCCTTCATGTGTGTGCGGTCGACATCGACGATGGCAAGCTCGCGCACGCGAAGCGCCTCGGAGCCGACCTCGTCGTCAATGCCAAGGCGGGTGACCCGGCCGCAACGGTGAAGAAGGAGACGGGCGGCGGAGCTCACGGCGTCCTCATCACGGCGCCGTCGCTCGTGGCGTTCAAGCAGGGCGTCGGGATGACCCGGAAGCGCGGCACGTGCGTCCTCGTCGGACTGCCGCCGGGCGAGTTTCCGGTCCCGCTCTTTGACGTGGTCGCAAACTGCATCACGATCCGAGGTTCGTTCGTCGGCACGCGGCGAGACATGGCGGAGGCGCTCGCGTTCGCGGTGGAGGGGAAGGTCAAGGCCGATATCGAGCTACAGCCACTCTCGGCCATCAACGATGTATTCGCTCGGCTCAAGCGCGGTGACGTCGCCTCACGCGTCGTCCTCGACTTCGCGAGTCGCTGAAGGAGGTGCGTTCGATGATCAGCTCATGGTGGTTGATGTGGTGGGTGTTCATGCTTTTCGTGCTCATTCCGCCCGTCGGTTACGGCTGGGGTTATCGACGCTGGGGCCCGCCCTACCCGAGCTACTTTCAGCGCCGTCGCGCCGAAAGGATAGGGGCGAGCACGGCACCCGCGTCGCTGCCGTTCGACCACTACGCGTGGAGCTGGGGTGGCGACCTGCTCTGGATCGGATTCATGATCGCAATGGTCTGGGCGATGTCCGTCTTCTGGTGGCGCTGACGCGACGCTGAAGACCTCCGGCGGGAGTAGAGTGAGGAGATGAGCTCCTCATCCCCTGCCGGCGTCCAGCCGCTGCGCACCGGCGCCCAGTACATCGAGAGCCTGCGCGGCCGGAACCTCGCCGTGTATCTGCTCGGAGAGCGTGTCGCGGAGCCGGTCGACCACCCGATCATTCGCCCTTCCATCAACGCGGTCGCGGCCACGTACGACCTGGCAGTGACCGATCCTGAGCTCGCCACGAGCGACTCGACGTTGCCTGGGCTCGCCGGGGGCAAGGTGCATCGCTTCCTTCACGTCACCGAGAGCGTGGCCGACGTCGTGCTCCAGAACCGGATGCAGCGGCGCCTCGGGCAGGCGACGGGGACCTGTTTCCAGCGGTGCGTCGGCATGGACGCGATCAACTCGCTCTATTCGGTGACGTACGACGTCGATCAGGCGCGCGGCACGTCGTACCACGCGCGCTTCAAGGCGTTCGTTCGCATGCTCCAGCAGGGAAACCTCGTGCTCGGCGGGGCGATGACCGACCCGAAGGGCGACAGGAGCAAGGGCCCGGCGGATCAGGCGGAGCCCGACGTCTTCGTTCACGTGACCGACCGTCGCGCGGACGGCATCGTCATCCGGGGCGCGAAGGCGCACCAGACCGGGTGCGTGAACTCGCACTGGATCGTCGTCATGCCGACGATGCGGCTTCGTGAAGTCGATCGCGACTACGCGATCGTCTGCGCGATCCCCGTGACCGACCCGGGGCTCACGTTCATCTACGGCAGGCAGTCGTGCGACACCCGCGCGCTCGAAGGGGGAGACATCGACGTCGGCAACGCGCGCTTCTCGGGGCAAGAGGCGCTCATCGTGATCGACGACGTGTTCGTCCCGTGGGACCGCGTGTTCCTCGACGGCGAGACGGAGTACGCGGCCACGCTCGTGGAACGATTCACCGCGTATCACCGGCGCAGCTACGTCTGCAAAACAGGCGTGGGGGACGTGCTCATCGGCGCAGCAGCGCTCGTCGCGGACGCGAACGGGGTCCTGGGTGCGTCGCACGTGAAGGACAAGCTCGTCGAGATGACGCACCTGAACGAGACCATCTACGGTGCGGGCATCGCGTCGTCGCACGAGTCGCGCCCCACTGCGGCGGGCAACTACGAGAACGACGCCCTCCTCGCGAACGTGTGCAAGCACAACGTCACGCGATTCCCCTACGAGATGGCTCGGCTCGCGCAGGACATCGCGGGAGGGCTCGTCGCGACGCTCCCGTCGCAGAAGGACTTCGAGAGCCCCGTGACTGGCCCGATCCTCACGAAGCTGCTGCGCGGACGCGAGGGGGTGTCGACCGAGGACCGGGTTCGCGCGCTCCGGCTCGTCGAGAACATGACGATGGGGAGGAACGCGGTCGGCTACCTGACGGAGTCGATGCACGGCGCCGGCTCCCCGCAGGCGCAGCGGGTGCAGATCGCACGCCAGATGGGGCTTCCCGAGAAGATGGAGCTCGCGCGCCGCATCGCGGGCATCGACAAAGAGGCGGGCGTCGCGCCCCCTCTTCCGCCGGCCCTTCCCGCTGATTCTGTGGAAAAAAGGGGTTAGCGGGCGCGCCGCGCGCTCAGCTACGTACTCGCCAGTTGCCCAGGAACGTCTTCCCGACGTCGTCGCATGTCGGGTCGGTCACGATGAGCTCCGGCCGTGCGGCTCGACAGTAGACGATCGAGTTCTGACGGAAGACGCGGCCGAAGGCGATCGCCTCGTCGCGTGCCATCTCGTGCACCAGCCACGACGGCTCGCGCCACGTCCCCTCGGGCTCCTCCTCGTACCCGACCGCGGCCTCGACGCGATAGCAGCCGAGGACCAGCAGGTCGCGCAGCACGAGGTGCCGCCCCTCGTTCACCTTCCGCGGCAACAACATGGAGCGCGGGTTGTACGCGGTGAGCAGCGCGAACGACCGGGTCAGCAGGTCGGGGAGTGTCGTGGGGTCAGTGACGATGTCGCCGTCGAGCGAGGCGCGGACGGGTCCGTGCATCGTGGGCAGCTCGTACACCGAGGAGAGGTAGTTGCGGAGGAGTGTGGGGTCCATCTGACGCGCCCACCTCTATCACAGGCGCTCCTTGACGAGCTCCGCGCGCATCTCGGCGTGCGCCGCGACCCTCCTCGGTCAGCCGGGCGAGAAGCGGTAGCCGACCCCACGCACGGTGAGAAAGTGCCGGGGCTCTTGCGGGTCCTCTTCGAGCTTCGCGCGCAGCTGCTGCACGAAGTTGTCGATCGTGCGCGGCGTCCCGTGGTGGTTTGGGCCCCAGACCTCGCGGAAGATCTCGTCGCGGGCGAGGGCACGACCCTTCGACTGCAGAAAGCACATCAGGACGTCGAACTCCGTCGCCGTGATCTCGACGGGCTCGCGGATCTTCTCGACGCGTCGCGCGTCGCAGTCGACCGTGACGTCACCGAACGTGATCACCCGCGCGACGGGCGGCGGGAGGCCGCGCCGGAGCGCGGCGCGTACGCGCGCGAGGAGCTCGGCGAGACTGAACGGCTTTGCCACGTAGTCTTCGGCGCCGAGCTCGAGCCCCGTCACCTTGTCCATCTCCCCAGTCCGCGCCGAGAGCACGATGATCGGCATCGTGTACCCCTCTTGCCGCAGCGTCCGTAGCACCTCGAAGCCGTTGAGGCCGGGGAGCATGACGTCCAGGATGATGAGGTCTGGGCTCTCTCCGCGCGCGACGAGGAGGCCCTTCTCTCCGTCGTCCGCATCGAGCACGCGATACCCCTCCGCCTCGAGGTTGATACGCAGCCCGAGCGCTATGCTGGGGTCGTCTTCGACGATGAGGACGGTGCGCTGGAGCGTCCCGTCTGGACGGGTGCGGGGCTGGGTCATTCGGCAGGGTCCTCCGTGGTGCTCGGGTGCGCTCGCGCGGCTGGTGTCGCTGGTGGCAGGACGATGGTGAACGTCGAGCCCTCGCCCGCCACCGAGTCGACGCTGACCTTCGCGCGGTGCGCGCGCACGACGTGCTTGACGATCGCGAGGCCGAGGCCGCTCCCCTCCGCGCGACGAGAGAGTCGGTCATCGATGCGGTAGAACTTCTCGAAGATGCGCCGGAGCTCGCTTCGCGGAATCCCGGCGCCGTTGTCGGTGACCGTGATCGCGACCCACCCCTTCGGCGCGTGCTGCGCGCGCAGACGGATCTTCGCGGGGGAGCCGCCGTACTTGTGGGCGTTCGTGAGGAGGTTCACGATCGCGTCGACCATCGCATGGCGATCCGCGAAGACGGTCGGCAGCGTGGGGTCCACCTCCGTCGCGAGCTCGACGCCGGTCTCGAGGCGAGCGGCGGGGAACGCCTGGACCGCTTCGTCGATGATGTCGGCGACCTCCTCCTTGCGGAGGTCGTAGAGCTTTCGGCCGGCCTCCATTCGACCCCAGTCGAGCAGCCGCTCGATGCGCCGCGTCAGCCGTTCGGTCTCCGTCGTCAGGAGCGTGAGGCACTTGGCGACGGTGGCCTCGTCCTGCTTCGCGCGCTCGATCGTCTCGGCGAAGAGGCGAATCGCGGTGAGCGGCGTCCGCAGCTCGTGGCTGACCTTGGAGACGAAATCTGCCTGAAGCTCGCTGAGATTTGCCTCGCGGCGCACGAACACGAGGACGAGCACGATGCCGGTCGCCGAGAGTGCGACGAAGCTCACGGTGAGGATCCCGAAGACGACGTTCAGCTTCGCCTCTCCGGTGAAGAGCAGGAAGATCCCGACGAGCAGGAGGAGGACGGTGGGAATGATGACGAGGTAGACCAGCAGCTGCACGATGCGGCGGTACCCGAGCCGCTGCCGGTTCTTCGAGCGCGGGGGCGCCGGCTGCGACGGGTGACTGGAGATCGTGGGCACGGCTACCTCACCCGGCCAGCGCCGCTCGCATCACGTCGATCGGCGCAGGGCGGCGGAGCCACAGCTCGAAGGCGAGGGCGCCCTGGCGCGCGAGCATCCCACGACCGTCGGCGGCGCGGAGGCCTCGCGCTCGAGCGGCGGCCACGAACGGGGTGACACCGCTCGCGTACACGACGTCGAGCGCGATCGTGCGCGGCGAGAGCGACGACCAGTCGACGGCGTCTCGGGCGAGCTCGCCTGCGTCGCCCCCGCGCATTCCGAGGCTCGTCGCCTGCACGACGAGCGTCACCTCGCGCTCGGTCTCCGCGACGGCGCCCCACGGCTCGAGCGAGAGGCTCGAGCGCCGACCGTCGCGGCCGAGCAGCGGCGTCAGCTCCGCTTCGAGCGCCGCCGCAGCCCCTGCGTTCGCGAGCGCGCGACCGCGCACCGTGATGCGCGCGACGCCGAGGGTGCAGGCCAGCGCGACGACAGCACTCCGAGCCGTGGCTCCCGTCCCGAGGACGAGCGCATGCACGTCTCCCCACGGCGCGATTCCCCGACGAGGCTCGACCTCCGAGAGAAGACTCGTGAGCTCCTGTGCGAGCGCGGCGACATCGGTGTTGTGCGCGACCACCCGACCCTCGGATCGAACCAGCGTGTTCGCCGCGCGGGCGGCCGCAGCGGTCGCGGCGACGTCGTCGACGAACGCGAGGACGCGCTGCTTGTGAGGAACGGTGACGTTCACCCCGGCGAGCTCCCCGCTCCGCAGCCGCGCGACGACGCGGTCGACGTCGCGAGCGACGGTGTGGATGGCTTCGTAAGTGCAGTCGAGCCCGAGCGCCGCGTAGGCCGCGCCGTGCATTCGCGGGCTCGCAGACTGGTTGACCGGGTCGCCGATCACGGCGAAGCGCTGCGTCGTCATCGCTGGACGCGCTCCTTGCCGTCGCCCGGCGTTTCGACCGTGCCGCCTTCGCCGCCGCCTTCGGGGAACACCGCGGTGACGCACGCCGCGAGCCGTCCGTGGGCCACCCGGACGTCGATGGGGTCTCCGACGCCGACATCCTCGGCGCGTCGGACCGCGCGGCCCGCGCTGGTGGTCGCGATCGCGTAGCCGCGAGCGAGCACCTTGAGCGGGCTCATGGCGTCGAGCGCTGCGGCCAGCTCGCCCAGCCGTCGCTCGCGCTCCGCGACGATCGCTCGCACGCGCGTCTCCATCCGCGTGGTGAGCGACGCGAGGTTGTGCCCCTGGTGCGCGAGCCGGACGCTCGGATGCACCCGTGCGAGCCTGCGGTCGAGCACGAGCAGGCGGTCGGCCGCGCGCGCGAGCGGTCGCCGTCCGCCCGCCTCGAGGCGTACGACGCGGTCATCGAGCGTCTGCTGGAACGACGCGAGGGCGAGCCGGGGATCACCGAGCTCCCTCCGCGCGATCGCGAGCCGCCTCGCGCCATCGGCGAGCCGGGCCTGCATCGCCCGACGGAGCCGCGCGGTGCTGTGCTCGAGCGCCTGCTTGCGCGCCGCCACGTCGGGCACGACCATCTCTGCGGCCTGAGACGGCGTCGCTGCCCGCGCGTCGGCCGCGAAATCGGTCAACGTGAAGTCGACCTCGTGCCCGACGGCGCTGATGACGGGGACGCGACAGTCGGCGACGGCGCGCACGAGCTCCTCCTCGTTGAACGCCGACAGATCGTCGGTGGATCCGCCGCCGCGGGCGAGGATGATGACGTCGACCTTCGCGACGCGCGACAGGTCCATCATCGCGCGCCGCATCGAAGCCCCCGCGCCCGCGCCCTGAACGAGCGCCGGAGCGAGGAGCACACGGGCGCCGCCGCGCCGAAACGCGACCTTGCAGATGTCGTGAATGACGGCGCCAGTCTTGCTCGTGACGACGCCGATGACGCGGGGATCCTTCGGGATGGGTCTCTTGCGGTCTGCGTCGAACAGCCCCTCGGCCGCGAGGCGGGCCTTCAGACGCTCGAGCGCCTCGAGGAGCGCGCCGCGACCGACGGGCTCCCCTCGGTCGGCCACGAGCTGCAGCCGACCCTTCGGCGCCCAGAACGAGGGTCGACCGCGCAGCCGTAGCCGCGCGCCGTCCTTCACCATGGCGCGCAGGCGCGGAGTTACGTTCGTCTTGTAGATGGCGACGTCGATCGACGCGTCCTCGCGCTCGTCCTTGAAGCCGAAGTAGAGGTGCCCGCTCGTCGCGCCACCTCCCGGCCGAGCGCCGGTGACCTCGCCCTCCACCCAGACTGGCGACTCGAAGGAGGCATCGAGCGATCGCTTGATGACGCGATCGAGCTCCCCGACCGTCAGCGCGGCGGGGGCTCGTGGGTCGGGTGCCGTTGCAGGTCGCGGCTCGGGCTCGGCGCGCGCCGTGAAATCGAACGGCAAGGAGGACGAGGGCCGCACCACGCGCGCAATCTAGACGGCATGCGCCGCCCTCGCTACTCGATCAGACGGGATGAGTCGTCAGAGAGCCGATGAAATCGCGCTTGCCGATGTTCACGCCGTTGTGGCGAAGGATGGCGTACGCGGTCGTCAGATGGAAATAGAAGTTCGGGAGCGCCATCTCGCTCAGGTAATCCGAGCCGAGGATGTACTGCCCCTGGAGGAAAGAGAGGGTCACGTGACGGGTCTCGGAGCCCTCGAAGTCGGCGGGATCTAGCCCGTCGAGGTGCTGGACGGCCGTGCGGACGCGAGCCTTGAGCTCCTCCATGGTCTGCTCCGTGTCAGGGTGGCTCGGCGCGTCCTTGCCGCTGAGCCGGCTCGCGGCGAACTTCGCCGAGTCACAACAGCTCTGGACCTGTCGGGTCAGCGGGTACTGGTCCGGCGCGAGACGCGCGGCAGCGAAGATGTTCGGGTCGAAGCCCTTGTCGGTCGCGTGCTTCGTCGCGGTCTCGAGCCAGTTCCCGAGGTTCTGCAGCATCTTCTTCATCGGAGGGACGCAGGGTTGGTAGAGGGACATCGCTCTTGACTACTCCGGTCTCGCTCGGCGACCAAGCGGGGTCGCGGCGGACTGGCCATAGAAGCGCTTCAGTCACGGTGCTGGGGCGACGCGAGAAGCGCCTTCGCGCGCCCGACCTTCGCGATCGACTTCCACGACACGGCGGTGAGCGCCGGCGCGAGCAGCACGAGGCCGAGCGCCAGGAAGCCTGCGAAGGCCCCCGTCCAGAGCGCGAACGCGCACGCCATGACGATGACGGGTGTCACGCCGAGCCCGAGGACGGCAACGCCGATGCGCCCGCGGAGGATCCCCACGCCGATCCCGAAGCAGGCGAGCGCGAGGGCGAAGTGGATCACCGCCAGCACCCCGACCACCGTGGTCATGCGCAGGTCGGTCACGATATGCAGGAAGAACAGCGTGACGAACACGCCGAGCGAAAACCACAGGATCGCGGCCCCCTTCAGGATCGGCGGCGGAATGCTGTCGATGAACAGATCGGCGCGGTCGCGTCCGTCGTGCTCGTGCGCGCCTTCGTTCGACGTCGGCGGCGCGTAGGGGTTGATCACGCGGTGAGCCTGACCGATCCGGTCAGCTCGGACCAGCTTCCTCGCTCGCGAGCCTGAGGAGCGCGTCTCCTTCGACGCGGACGGTGAGCCACTCCCGGAGCACCGTCGCGCCCAGCGTCTCGTAGAAGTCGATGGCCGGCTGATTCCAGTCGAGGACCTGCCAGACGAACCGCCCGCACCCACGCGCTACCGCCTCGCGAGCGAGCGCACGCATCAGCTCTTTTCCGATGTGTCGCTTCCTGAACGCAGGTCGAACGAACAGGTCCTCGAGGTAGAGCACCGGCGCGCCGGTCCAGGTAGAGAACCCGAAGAAGTAGAGCGCGAAGCCGACGACCTCACCGCTCCATTCGGCGATCTGCACCTGAAAGAGCGGCCGCTCGCCGAAGCCGTGACGCACGAAGCTGGCCTCGGTAGCGACGACGGAGTCGGGGGCGCGCTCGTAGGTCGCGAGCTCGCGGACGAGGGCCAGGATTGTCGCAGCATCCTCCTCGATCGCGCGGCGCAGTGTGAGCACGGGCCTGTCTTACACGCACTTCGTCCCCGCGTGGCGACCCCGCGTCCGTGTGTCGCAATTGAATGGAGCACAGTCGCCGTTACGACAGCTGCGGCTGTGCTCGGACGACGCTCCGTGCGCAGCACACGGGTGCGAGCCTCGCGCGCTCGGGTGGCACGTACCATGCAGATGCTCCGCCGTTATGGCAGCCGTCTCGCTCATCGTGATGGAGCATGGCAGTGAGTGGCCCGGCCACGTCGGGAACATCGAGAACGTCGTGGTCGTGGAGCAGGACCACGAAGCGCTCCTCGCACGAACCCGCGAGGGCCTCGCTTCGCTGCACCGGCGAGGGCATCACGTGCACGTCGGCGTGCTCGCGTGCAACGAGACGACGGGTGGCGTGTCCGCGAGCTCGAGAGCCGAGGTGGTCGTGGAGCTCCTGACGGCCCTGAACGCGGGCCGATTCGGTCGCCTCGTCCTCACCACGGGCTCCCGCGCGTCCCTGCGATTGCGAGCCGAGCTCCTCTCGCTCGCGAGCGCGCTCGACCCGCACCTTCGCGGAACGGCGGCCACGGTGGCGGTCAAGTTTGGCGGTCATATTCGTTCAGGTCACCTCTCCCCCACGCTCGCGCGGACCCCGCTCGTCGCGCCCCATTCACGGGTGCCGCGTGACACTGGCCTCGATCGGCGACGCGGATAATGCTGGCCGACTTCATCAGAGCGAACCTCGCCGAAGTGATCGGCCGCGCCCGCGTGAAGGTCGCGGAGCGGCCTGCGCCGCGGCCCACGGAGCAGGAGCTCACCGACGGCGTCCCGCTGTTCCTCGAGCAGCTCATCGAGCGGCTGCGCACGAGCGAGGGCCCCACTGGAGCCATCGGCGCCTCCGCGACTGCGCATGGAAGAGAGATGCTCCGGCACGGCTTCAGCGTCGCGCAGGTGGTTCAGGGTTACGGCGACGTATGCCAGGTCGTCACCGAGCTCGCGCTCGAGATGAACGCGAAGATCTCGACGGAGGACTTCCGGACGCTCAATCGGTGCCTCGACACCGCGATCGCCGATGCCGTCAGCGAGTTCGAGCACCAGCGCGATCGCACGGCGTCGGCGCGTGAAACCGAGCGTCTCGGCTTCCTCGCCCACGAGCTGCGCAACCAGCTCGGCGCGGCCGTGATGGCGTTCGGCATTCTCAAGCGTGGCTCGGTGGGCGTCGGAGGGAGCACCGGCGCCATCCTCGGTCGCAGCCTGAGCCGCCTCGGCGAGACCATCGACCGCGCGCTCGCGGAGGTGCGCCTCGAGTCCGGCATCACGACGCGCGAGCGGATCCGGCTGTCGGACTTCACGGACGAGATCGAGGTCGGCGCCACGTTCGAAGCGAACAACGCCGGCGTGTCACTGACGGTTACGCGTGGTGATGACGGAGGGGAGGTCGAGATTGACCAGCACATCCTCGCCTCGGCCGTCGGGAACCTCATCCAGAACGCCTTCAAGTTCACGCGAGCGAACGGGAACGTTACGCTCCGCACTCGGGCCACGGCCGACCGACTCTTCATCGACGTCGAGGACGAGTGCGGGGGTCTGCCCAAGGGAGGTGGGGAGGCGCTCTTTCAACCGTACGAGCAGAGAAGCGAGGACCGCAGCGGTCTCGGCCTCGGGCTCACCATCAGCCGCCGCGGCGTGGAAGCCTGCGGAGGCGAGATGCACGTTCGCGATCTGCCCGGGAAAGGGTGTGTGTTCACGATCGAGCTCCCCCGCGCTCGCAGGGTCAGCGAAGCCAGGGCCGTGGTCAAAGGAGACGATCGATGAGCGCGATGAATGGTTCGATGGAGCTATACGGAGTGATCGGGATCATCCTCGTTCTGGTGCTCGTCGCAGCGCGCGCCAGCATCAAGATCGCCAGGGAGTACGAGCGGGGCGTCGTGTTTCGACTTGGTCGCTTGATGCCGGTGAAGGGGCCCGGGCTCTTCTTCATCATTCCCGGCGTCGACCGCGTCACGAAGGTCGACCTGCGTGTGATCACGCTTCAGGTGCCGCAGCAGGAGGTCATCACCTCCGACAACGTCACAGTGAAGGTGAACGCAGTCATCTTCTTCCAGGTGACCGACCCGCGGGCCGCGATCGTCAGCGTCTTCAACTTCCTCGATGCGACGTCGCAGATCGCTCAGACGACCCTGCGCGCCGTGCTCGGACAGTCGAGCCTCGACGAGCTCCTCGGCAGCCGAGACAAGATCAACCAGCGGCTGCAGTCGATCATCGATCGGCAGACCGAGCCGTGGGGCGTCAAGGTCGGGACCGTAGAGCTCAAGGACGCTCAGCTCGCCGACTCGATGGTGCGCGCCCTCGCGAGGCAGGCGGAAGCCGAGCGTGAGAAGCGAGCGAAGATCATCGCGACCGACGGCGAATTCCAGGCGGCGCAGGTCCTCGCGAACGCTGCAGAGATCATCTCCACACAGCCCGCCGCGCTCGCGCTGCGGTACATGCAGACGCTGCTCGACATGGGGTCGAACCAGAACTCCACGATCGTGTTTCCGATCCCGATCGAGCTGATCCGGCCCCTCCTCGCCGCGCCTGTCCCGATGAAGAAGCCGGTGGTCGCGAACGGCGCAGACGCGCCCGGCGCGATCACCCCCGGCAGCGCGTGACTGGTCGCTCCGCCTAGAACGTGCCCTGGAACCCCAGCGCGCCAGGCGAGAGCATGAGGCCGACCGTTGCCTCGTGAGCCTTCGGGGCGAGCAGGTAGAGCGCTACGCCTCCCGCGAGCAGCGCACCGCCGACGATGAACGCCGCGGTCGAGACCGTGCCGTCGGTGACCGAGCTGCTCCGATCGCTCACCGCCTGAGCATCGCAGTTCTTGTTGGTCGGGCACGCCGTGTGCGCGCTGCCCCACGCAGAGAACGTGAGCCCGCCGAAGATGCTCCCCACGATGATGCCCGCGGCCCCGGCGCCACCGACGACGAAGCCCGCGACGCGCTGCCCGTGGCCGCCGCTGGACGGAGCCGCGCCGGCGGGAGGCGCGGGAAGAGGCGCCGGTGCCGCGGCGATGGGTACGGCGATGGGCCCGAGCACGATCGTCTCGCGCCGGTTCTTCTCTCCCTCGTGGAGGATGACCGTCTTGGTGAGAGGCGGCTGACCCGCGACGTCGAACGTGAACTGATGGCTGCCTGGATCGAGAGAGAGCGCGCTTCCGTCGAGGTGATCGGCGACGGCCTCCCCATCCATGGTCACGTTCACTGCGGCGAGCTCGTCGCCGGCGGCAGTCTTCACCGTGAATACGACGGTCGGGACGGCTGCGTTGAGCTCGCCCATCCGGTGCAAGCACTCCTCGCGCACCTCCGCAGGACAGCTGGCCGAGGAGCAAGTGAGCGCCTGGACTCGCGCCGCGCGCAGCTTGTGATCGGTCCGAAGCTTGAGTGACGTCTCGGTTGCCGAGAGGCAATCACCGACCGTCGGGTTCGCCGCGAACGCGCTCGGCGCAACGGCGAGCGTGGCAAGCGCGGCAACCGTGAAGAAGGGGACGACCGGAATCGAGAGGAGTGCGCGCATGGTCGGTTCGCTCAGTGGCCGAAGCACTCGGGCTTGAAGTGCTTGTCGCCGTTCGGGTCGAAGAAGTAGCTCGGGCTGCAGTTGGCGGACTTGGCGCTCGCGGCCGCAGGTGCAGCCGCAGGCGTCGTGGAGGCGTGCGTGGCGCGCGCCACGGGAGCGGACGTGTGGGTCGGCGCGGGAGCCGGTGGCTCCGCGGGCTCGGGTGTGGAGGGGGGAGCAGACGGACTGGTCGGCGGCGGCGCCGGCGCCACGGCTACCGGGCTGCTCGCGGATGCAGAAGGCGCAGCGGCGACGCCGGGTGCGGAGTCGGCCGCCGCAGCTGCGGAGCTCGTGGCAGGTACGGGAGACGCGGTCGTCATCGGCGCCTGTGGCCTGCGCGCGCCCCACAGCCCGACAGCGATGCCGATGGCGAGGGTGGCTCCGAGGCCCGCGAAGACCCCGAGCGCTTTCCAGCGACCCGACCCGGCGCGAGTCGACGCAGTCATCGAGATGCTCGCCGACTGCGACGCGACGTTGGGAACGTCGTCCGGCGGCGGGGCGGGAACGAACGCAGCGCCCATCGGCAACGTGCGGTTCATCGGCTGGCCCGCCGGGGCCTGCGCTCGCCACCCGCTCCCCGTCCCCGCGGCCTTGCCGAGGTCGTGGCTGCTGGAGCGCGACGGCCCGGGGATGATCGACCCCGAGCTACTCTCGATCTCGGCGAGCAGCATCCCGCGCTTGGCGAGCGAGTCGTGCGCGGCCGCGTTGCACCACTCGCCGACATCGGTCGGTAACGACGGCGGTACCGACCGTGTGAGCAGCTCGGCCATGTCGCGCGCCGTCCGGAACCGCGCCGCAGGGTCGCGCGAGAGCGCGCGCATGACGATCGCGTCGAGGTGCGGCGGCACACCGTGCGCGTATGCGCTCGGCGGCTCGTTCGCCCCCGCGAGGACCCTCGTCACGAGCGCGGCGTCGCTGTCCGCCTGGAACAGTCGCTTTCCGGTGAGCGCCTCCCAGAGCACCGCGCCCATGGCGTAGACGTCGGCTGCGCGCGTGACGTGATGCCCCGAGAGCTGCTCGGGGGCCATGTACGCGATCTTGCCCTTGATGGTCCCCTCGCGCGTCGTCTGGAGCCGACCCGCAGCCTTGGCGACGCCGAAGTCGATGACGCGCGACATGCCGTCGACGCCGACCAGGATGTTCTGCGGGGACACGTCGCGGTGGACCATGCCGAGCGCGGCGCCGTGGTCGTCGGTGGCCTCGTGCGCGGCATGAAGCCCGTGCAGCGCCCCGATCACGACCGCGCTGGTGATCGACGGCGGCACGAGGCGCCCGCGCATGCCTTCGATGCGAACGAGCCGGGCGAGCGACTCTCCGCGCACGTACTCCATCACGAGGAGCAGCTCGCCGTCGGCGGCGACGACGTCGAGGGTCGGGACGACGTTCGGGTGGTGAATGCGCGCCGCGAGGCGCGCTTCGTCGATCATCGTCGAGAGGAACTCCGGGTCCTCCGCGAGGTGCGGGTGCAGGCGCTTGATGGCGACCGTGCGGGAGAAGCCGGCGCCCCCGAGGAGGCGACCGAAGTGGACGCTGGCCATCCCCCCGGACGCAATCTTCCCGTAGATCGCGTACCTGCCGATCACCTCCGGAGATGCCGCGTCGGTCATTCACGGAGATGCTACACGAGGGGGACGGCGACGTCCGGAAAGCTGGCTCGGCTCAGCGCGTCCAGCCAAGCGCGGAAAGCAGGAGCGGCGCGGCCGCGAGGAGCGACGAGGTCATCGCGAACGCGTAGAGCATCGTCGCCCGCGCACGCAGCGCCTCGCGCGCCGATTCCAGCGTCCCGCTCGTCCACGACACCACGTCGCTCGCGCCTGGCTCACGGTACGCGCCGGCCACTCGCGCTCGCAGCTGGAGGAGCACCGGGGTCGGCTCGGGTCCGGGCGGCGGCAGCCCTCCCCGCGAATTCGTGAGAGGAATCGGCGGGCCCGACTCGAGCGTGACCCAGCCGTCGCGGAGCGCTCCCTCGACGCCCGACACCGACCGCTCTTGCACGCGCGCGCCGTGCGCCAGGGCGAGCAGCGCCAGGCCGACCAGCGATCCGACGACGCCACCCGCCGTCCAGGCGAGCGGTGGCGCGATCGACCGCCCGTAGTCTCTGGCTTCGAGCCCGCGCGCGCGCCGATCTCCGGGCGTGAAGGCGACCCAGAAGTCGGTGGTGTTGTGCGCGTCGAGCTTCCCGAAGACGATCCAGACGTCGTTCGCCTGGTCATGAGCGACGCTCAGCGGCTCGCACTCGGTCGAGCTTGCGCGCGCGACCGACGCGCCGGAGACGCCGTCGAGCGCGCACACGCCGCGCGTGGTCTCCTTGCCAGGGCCAGGCCACCAGACGTACTTGATCGCCGAGCCGCTGCCGATGTCCAGAGAGTCGCCGAACGACAGCGTTCGCTCGACGCGGAGCGTCGCCATGTGACCCCATAGATCGGGGCGGTCGATCCGGGTGAGCGCGGTCGCCGTGGCAAGCCCGACCACGATCACCGAGCCGACCGAGAGACGCCGCACGAGCGTGTCGAAGCGCGGGTGGCGAGCCTTCGTCGCCAGGAGGATCGACGTGAACAGCACGGGCACGGCGAGCATGAGCGCCGTCGAGAACGCGTAGACTGCCAGCGTGCCGTAGAAGACGCGGCCCCTGGCGAGCTCGTCGTACTCGGTGCCGACGCGCGTGAAGACGAGCGGCAGCCACCCCAGCGTGGCCAGGCTCGCGATCGCTCCGGAGCGTCCGGCGAGCTTCCTTCGCCGGAGCATCGCGACGAGAATCGCGGGAGTCAGGACGCCGAAGATGACCGACTCGGTCGCGTGGAGGCGGAGCGCGGGGATCTCGAAGTGGATCACGAGCACGACGCCGAGCGCGACGAGCGTCGACGCAATGCCCACGAGCGCCGCGGAGACCGCCGCGGGTTGAGGCTGGGGCGGGGTCATCGAGCTGACAATCACCGCCACACGCCGAGGCCCGAAACGAGCAACGGAGCAGCGCAGATCAGCGCCGACGAGAGCGCGATCGCATAGAGCGTCGTCGCGCGAGCGGCGATCGCGTCGCGCGCGTCGGCGAGCGTTCCGGTGTGCCACGACGTGACCTCACCGCCGGCCGGCTCGCGGTACGCGACGGGCGTGTCCGGGCGCAGGTGGACGACGACGGGACCCGGAGGCGTCCCCTTGCTCCCCGGAAGGAGGAGCGGCGGACGGCCGGCGATCGTGGCCCACCCGTCTCTTCGGAGGTCTCCTTCGACACCAGGCGCTTGCAGGTGTCCGCGCTCGATCGAGAACGCGCGGAAGCAGAGCAGCGCGCCGAGGACGACGCCCACCAGCGCCGACAGCGTCCAGGCGAGCGGCGGTGCGATCGACCCTGCGATGTCCGACACGTAGAGATCTCGCGAGCGCCTGTCGCCCGTCGTGAACGCAGCACGGAAGCGCGCGTGGTGATCGCCGCGCCAGTCCGTCTCCACGACCCACACGTCGCTCGCGACGTCGTGTCGCACGAGGAGGCGTTCGCACGTCAGCGCGGGGTACGTCGCCCCCTGGATCCCATCGAGAACGCACGAGCCGTTCGGTTCGAACGCCGCATGACCTGTGCGTTCGGAGCGGGGAATCCAGCGATAAGTCACCGCAGTCCCGTCTCCGAGCACGAGCGAGTCGTTCCAGGCGAGCGTGCGCACGACCGGAATGTCGGCGACGAACCGGTCCGTGTCCATCCGCCGGGCGCGCGTCAGCGCAACGACGCTCCCGGCTCCGACGACGACGATCGAGAAGAGCGCCACCGCCCTGAGCGCGCGATCCGTCCGTGCCGAGCGCATCGAGGTCGCGAGCAGCGAGACAGCCAGGAAGAGAGGGAGGACGACGAAGAGCCCGGTGAGCAGCGCCTCGGCCTGCCTCGCGGGAAAGGGTGACATGGCGGAGAGCAGGTGGACGCTGACGACCGGACGGCGCTGGCCTGCGAGCGCGAGAGAGATCATGGGCAGCCAGCCGAGCGTCGCGAGGCTCGCGACGGCGCCCGATCGACCGCCGAGCTGCTTGTTCCGCAGCTGCGCGAGAAGCAGGACCGACGTGACCACCGCCGCGATCACCGACGCGTAGACGGGCGGGTCCGCGACGCCGATCTCGAGATCGACGAACACCGCGAGCATCACAGCGAAGAAGCTCGTCGCGACGCCCCAGCCCGCCGCGCGGAGGGCGTCGCCGAACGTCAGCTGCGACGGGAGGGCGCTCGTCGGCCCGCCGCCCGTCGCGGCGTGAATCTCGTGGCCGAGCCTCATCTCCAGGCTCCGAGGGCGGAGACCAGCAGCGGGCCGGCGCAGAGCAGCGCGGACGTCATCCCGATCGCATACAGCGATGTCGCGCGCCCCGCGAGCGTCTCGCGGACCTCCTTCAGAGTGCCGCGCTCCCACGACTTCACGACGCCCGGTCCCTCGCGGTACGCGTTCACGGCGTTCTCGCTCACCTGCACGAGCACGGGCCCTGCCTCCGCCACTGCGGTCTCGGGCACGAGGAGCAGTGGCGGTCGCGACGCGAACGTCGCCCACCCATCATCGCTGAGCCTGCCTTCGAGCGCCCCATTGCGAGTGAGCCGCGCGAGACGTCGCTCGACGCGCCACGCCGCGAGGCAAAACGCGCAGCCGAGGCCGAGCCCGAGGAGCGCGCCGAGCGTCCACGCGAGAGGCGGCGCGACGTGGGCGGCGATGTCCGAGACGTAGAGGGCGTGCGAGCGCCGGTCGGGGGTGGTGAACGCGTCGCGCGCCGAGAACGCTCCATCGCCGTGCCGTCCGGGGAGTGGGTCCACGACCCAGACGTCGTCCTCGTGACGGACCGTCACCGCCGAGCAGTCCGCCGCCTGCCGAACGGCCGCGCCCGTCACCCCCGCGAGCGTGCAGCTCACGGTTCGATCGTGGTCCCCGGCGCGGGCCGGGTCCGTCTTCGCCACGTAGGCGATCGACGTTCCGCCTTCCGTCGTGAACGACTGACCGGGTACGAGCTCCCGCACGACAGGCAGCGACGCGACATACGCGTTCGGATCCGGCCGTCGCGCGCGGGACGACGCGACGACGCTCGCCGCGCCGACGACCACGAGCGAGAGCAGGCTCGCACCACGGAGGAGAGGCGCGGCTCGAGGAAAGCGCGCGACCGTGGCCAGCAGCGCCCCGCCGAGGAACTGCGGCACGAACACCAGCAGCGCGAACGAGACGGCGGAGCTCTCCCACAGGACCCTGGGTGCTCCGCTGTCGGACGTGTCGACCACCGGCATCCGGCACATCGCGATGCCGAGGTAGAACATCGGCAGCCAGCCGAGCGCCACGAGGCTCATGATCGCTCCGGCACGTGCGCGCGGACCGCGCGCCCGCCACCAGAGCACGAGCGCCGCCAGGGGGAGCGTCGTGAGGACCGCGACGAGCTCGGTGGCGCTCGGCTTCAGCGAAGGATTCAGCAGCGTCAGCTTCTCGTGGAGAACCACCGCGACCGTCGCAGCCGCGAGGCTCACGAGCACGCCACAGGCCGCGGCGCCGAGCGCGAAAGGCATGGGCAGCGGCGCTTCTCGCGCTGCGAGACCCTCCGTGCGGGTCCCGCGAGCCATCTACCGCGACCCTCCGAGGCCTGTCAGCAAGAGCGGCGCCGCGCACAAGAGCCCAGAGCTCAGGGCGAGCGCATGGAACGTCGTCGCGCGCGCCGCGAGCGCCTCTCTCGCGTCTGCGAGCGTCCCACGTCGCCATCCCTCGAGCGCCCCGCTCCCTGTCTCGCGGTACGACTTCATCTGCTCCGGCCCCAGCTGCAGCACGATCGGTCCGGGGGGCAGCCCCGCCGTGCCCGCGAGCGTGACCGGTGGCTTCCCGTCGATCGCGACCCACCCGTCCGCCTGGAGGGTCGCTTCCACGCCATCGAACGCCGCGCGCTCGCGCCGGAGCTTGCGCGCCTGCGCGAGGAGCACAATCTGCAAGACGACCGCGAGCACACCGCCCAGCGTCCACCCGATAGGCGCTGCGATCGAGGTGGCGACGTCTCGTGTTTCGATGTCGCGCAAGATCTTCTCGTCACCGCGGAACGCCAGGCCCATCGCCGTGTCGTCGCCGAGGACCCAGACACCCGCCTTCGGGTCGTGGCGAACCAGGAGCGCCGCGCAGCTCTCGGTCGCGTCTCCCGCGCCTGTGATGCCGTCGATCTGGCACCGCCCTCTCCGAGCCTCGGACTCCGTCTTCGATGCGGGCGCCAGACCGCTCCGGCGGTACGTCACGCGGCTCCCGTCATCGAGGATGAGCGACTGGCCGACCGAGAGCGTGCGAAGCACCGGCAACGACGCACGGTACGTGTCCGCGTCCGGTCGCTGGCTGTGCAAGAGGGCGCCCGTCGTCGCGATCCCCGTGACGATGAGCGAGGCGAACGCCAGCTGGCGGATCAGGCCATCGAGCCTCGCGTGTCGAGCCGACATCGCGAGGAGCGACGAGCCGACGAGGGTAGGGAACGCGAGCAGCGGGCCCATGACGAGCGCGCCCATCTGCCCGGTGCCGCAGCGCCAGCGGGTGATGACCGGATCGTGCGCGACCGCGAGGCCGAGGAAGACGATCGGGAGCCATCCGAGCGTCGCGAGGGACGCGACCGCGCCCGCGCGTCCGCCGAGCTTCTTGCCGACGACGAGCGCGACGAGGGTGAGCGACGTGAGCGCCGCGAAGACCACGGTGCCGCTGAAGCGCGGGCACGACGCGAAGAGCTCGACCTTCGCGCCGAACGCGAGACACACGGCCACGACGCTCACGCCGGCACCGACCGCGCCCGCCGCCATCGCGGAGCGGTGGGTCGACCCTGCGTCTTCCCCCGCGAGAAAATCGAAGCGCGTCGAGCTCACGCTCGCGCTCCGCTGGACGGCGTCGTCATCATGGCTCCGTGAAAGGATACGGCCGCCTTGCACGTCGCGCGAGCTGAGGCTGCTCGTTTCCTGGCTCAGCCCGCCCGTCGTCGCGCGACGCGAGCGAGCACTGCGCGTCGCGACGCGCTCGACGCGGTCAACGCTGGAGGTGAATCACCTGCTCCATGTTCCCACCGTCCCAGTAGGTGAGCACCTTCGTTCCCGACAAGCTGAACGGCGCGCGCGTGAGGTCGAGCTCGCGGAACTCGCCGACGCCGATGTCTCGGTTCTTTCCCGAGAGCGTGCCCGGGTTGACCGCGTCCACGAGGAGCACGTGCTTGTAGCGACCGAGCTTCTTCAGGAACTTCTGGATGTCGTCGTTCGGCAGGTGCTGCAGGACCTGCTTGCAGATGAGGAGATCGGCCTCGGGGAGGTCGGCCTCGACGATGTTGGCCTGGTAGAAGTGGACGTTGGGCTTGCCGAACTTCTTCTGGTCGGCCTCGACGACGGAGGCGACGATGTCGTAGCCCTTGTAGTCGATGCCGGTCCAGTCGACGGTCTGCGTCGACTCCCAGTCGCCGCACCCGGCGTCGACGACCGAGTGGATGCCGACGTCCTTCATGAACTGCTGGAGGAACGCGTGATAGAGGCGCGCTGCCTGCACGGTCGACCCGTATCCGGAGGCTCCAGCGTCTCCGCCGTTCGTCCCCCAGCGGGCGTTCTTGTAGATGTCCGTGAACGCCCCTTCCGCGGACACGGACGCGCGAGGCGCGGCGGCGCTCGAGAGCGCGCTCGGCGCAGTCGGCCCGGGACCGATCCCGGCGACGCGCGCGGTCGAGAGCGCGCGAGCCCCCCAGCCGAGGCCGAACATGGCGAGCGCGAGGACGGCGGTGGCGATGCCGGGGCGGACCATGGGACTCGTGTAACACGCCCGGCGTCGCGAGCCGCGATGCCGCGGAGGCGCTCAGCCCGCGGCCGGGGACGTGCCCGGTAGGGGGCCCGTGCCCCGCCGCCCCCGCACGTCACTCACCACCGCCGCCGCATAGAACAGCGCTGCGACGAGCACGAGCGCGCGGAACCCGACGATCATGCTGACGTACTCGGTCAGCCCGCCGAGGAGCGCGCCGAGCAGGTTCGACGCGACGGCTCGCCCGGTGTCGCCCGCCCGGTCGAGCGCGCTCGCGAACACGATCCCGCTGGCGAGCAGTGGCAGCGACACGATGAGCGCTCCGAGCGCCGCGCGGAGGAGCGTCGGCAGCGCGGCGAGATCTTCGAGCGACACCGACCACGTCACCAGAAGCGCCACCGCGAGGAACGCGTACACGAGCCTCGCGCGCTGCGGCGTGGGCGTCGCTTCTCGCGCGGCGGCGGCGAGCGCGGCGCTCGCGAGGGCCATGACGAGCACCCCTGCGAACACGGCCGACGTGACCTGCCACGTGCTCCCGATGAGGAGCGCGAGGGCGGTCACGCCGCGCGTCTCGAGCAGGAGGAAGCCCGCGCCGAGGAAGAAGAAGGTGCCGTCGACGCCGCGGAGCGCCGGCCCCGACACGACGCGTACTCCGAGCATCGACACGACCAGGATCATCGCGATCGCGACGAGGTACTCGGACGGCACGACCCGGCTCTTCAGGTAGAGGAAGGGCCAGTCGTCGCTGAGCGTCGCGGTGCCGGCCTCGATCGGGCGTCCGGGCGGGACGAGGTCGCCCGACGCGTAGACGTAGCCGAGCGGGTTCTTCGCGGTCTCGGAGACCACGACCGGAGGCTTCCCGTCGAACGCGAGCGCCAGCGTCGCGCGCATGCGATCGACGAACCACGGCTGCCCGACGGCGTGGCTCACGACGAGCACGCCGCCCGGCTTCAGGTGGGCCCGCGCCAGCGCGAAGCTCTCGCTCGTGAACACGTACGAGTCGAGCCGCACGTTGCTCATCTGCGAGAGCAGCACGTGCGAGTCGAGGAGGCCGTAGACGATGGTGTCGTAGAGCCGGTCCGTCCGCGCGAGGTAGGCGCGCGCGTCCGCCTGCTGCGCGAACACGCGCGGGTCCGAGTACGGGTGCTCCGGGTGCTTCTGTCCGAGCTTCAGGATCTCCGGGTCGATCTCCACCGCGTCGACGCGCGTCGCGCCCTTTCGCAGCGCGGCGGCGACGTCGTTGCCCGTGCCGGCCCCCAGGACGAGCACGTCGCCCACGGCGCCGCCGCCCGAGAACGCGAGGTCGTACTGCAGCCGCAGCGGCGCGAGGCTCGGGTAGCGCGCGATGGCGGCGTCGCTGAGATCGATGGGGAACTGGTACGAGTCGTCGTTGACGCGGACCGTGAAGCCCGAGCTCTCCGGCAGCACCGTCAGCGCCGCGCGCGCCTCCGGAGTCAGCAGCGGGATGCGCCACTCCTGCACGAGGCCGAGGACGGGGTGCACGCGGAGCGGATCGGTCGTGATCTTCTGGTATGGCGACCACACCGCCCCCGCTCCGCCGTGCCACGCGAGCACGCACGCCGCGAGAGCCGCCACGACCGTGGCGAGCCAGGCGGGGAGGGGAGCGCGGCCCTCTTTCGAAGAGAGGCCCACGGGCGAGAGCAGCGCGGCAGACGTCGCCGCGAGCGACAGCAGCACCCACGTCCACGGCGGTGCGCCCGAGGCCCCGAGCGCCGCGAACACGCCGATGCCGAGCAGGCTCCCCGTGACGTTCTCGGCGTAGAGCAAGAGCGGCCTCGGCCCTGCCAGCGTGCGCCCGACGTGATGACCGAGCGGGACGAAGCCGGCCGCGAGCACCGTGAACGCCGCGGCGAGGAACGTGTGCAGCGACACTCTCGCGGCCCGCGTCTGGTACTCGAGGAAGAGGAACTCGTCGGCCGACGCCCCGACCCGCAGCCGCGTCGCCAGCTCCGTCGCCGCGATGATGACGAGCAGCCCGATCGGCGCGAGCCACGAGAGCTTCCTCGCTCGGGGCCAGCGGTGCGCCGAGAGCATGCCGACGCCGAGCCCGAGGAACGCCGCGAGCAGGACGAAGTTGGTGAAGTAGCCGAGGACGCGGACGCGACCGGGGACGTACCGGATGACCGTGAGCTCGGCGAGGAGGCTCGCGCAGCCTGCGACGACGGTCGCGAAGCGCGACGTCTTCCCGTCGCCGACGAGGTCTGCCTTCGCGTCGCTCGTCATCGCGCGAGTCGAGCGGAAATGCGCGGCCGGTTCAAGCGCCGCGAGAAGGCGTCACGCCCCCGGCTTGCCGCCGCCGCTCCCTGCCGCGCCGGCGACGATGGGCGTGATCGTCACCCCCTTCACGTTCCCCTTGATGGCTGCCTTCTGACGCTTCCCGAGCGTCCCTCGCTTCTTCCGTGTCGCTCGGTTCTTCGCTGCCATCAGGATCTTCTGCTCTCCCGTCAGCGCCCCGCGCTCCTTGCGCGGCTCGAGACCGAACTCTTCGAGCGTCGTGTAGCTGCCCTTGTACCGGCTCTCGATGGTGCGTCGAAGCTGCCGGAGGAACTCCGCCTCGTTCGCGCGAACCTGTCGCTCCCTCGTGAGCGCGTCGGCCAGCGCGCCTCTCGCGGTCTGCACGTCGAGCTCCGCCTGCACCGACAGCTCGACTCGCGCAGCAAGCTGCGCTCCCGAGTACGCCTGGCTCGAGAGCGTGACGGTGTCGGCCATCATGTTCTTCTGGATCCCGGCCTTGAGGGCCCGGATCTCTGCGAGGACGCTTTCCCTGCTCGGTGTCACCATGGTCGGATGAGTTTAGTCGACCTCCCGGCCGGGGAGGAAACCAAATAAGTCGCGCTCCTCGCGAACAAACCGGGCGATCTCGTGGAGATCCGAGAGAACGTTTCGTTCCCCGTCGACAGGGATCGGATCAAGCTCAAACAATTTCTCGACCCCGCGACACGGGATCGAAAGGATCTCGATGCCGTGCGCGAGGATCCTCTCGAGTGTCGAGAGCTCACGCACGATGTTCGGCACCCTTCTCGCGGGGTATCGAAGGTAAGTCATGATGATCGAGCCCCGCCGCGTGAGGATTCAAAGGATCTCGATCATGTTCATGACCCCACGAACCGGGTCGTGAATGTTCTTGATCATGATCGACGCCCGGCGATCAGGGAGTCGAACATCGGTACACAGGATCGCTCACGCGGCGGTGGGGTGATGAAGGATGTTCTCGACGATCGAGACCCATCTGGGCGGGTGGATGAATTCTGTGAGGATGTTCGTGTCCTCTCGCCACGGGGCTCGAACATCGTCAACAATGTTCGTGACCTCTCGCGTGAGGTCGAGAAGGTATTCATCGATATTCGCGACCCATCAGGCGGGGTGACGAACATGATCGACATCCTTCGAATCCCATCGCGTGAGGATGCGATCCTTCTCGCGGATGTTCGTGACCCGTCGAGAAGGGAAGAAGAAGTCTTCGTTGACGATGCGCTCCTCACGCGAAGGGAGCAGAAGGTCGTGACGGAGGTCTCGACGAACCTCCGCGAGCGTCACTTCGAAGGGGGCGGCGGGGGCGGAGCGGTGTCGTCCTGTACGCAGGACGAGAGATCGAAGAAGAGGAACTCGAGGGCGAGCTCGTTCGACCCGTGGCCGGCCGACGCAGCCTGGCAGTAGGACGGGAACGCGCCGTCGCCGCCGGAGCCGTCGAGGTGGACGTCCGAGAAGATCGCGCGCCCGCACTGCTGCGCGAGCGGCGCGCCGACGGGCGTGTTGAAGCCCATGTAGTACGCATCGTAGGCGCCGCCGAGGTCGCCGGCGTAGAGCCACGGCGTCGCGGCGCCTGCGCTCACGAGGCTCGCGGGGAGCGGGCCCATGTCCGCGCGGATGTCGGTGAGCCCGACGTAGCCGTACGCCTCGCCTCCACCCGTGCCGCCGTCTCCGCCGAGCCGCGCGTTGTTCGCCTGGTACCACTGTGCGAACGCCGCCCCTTTCGGGATCGTCGTGTCGATCGACATGCACTCTACGCCGAGCGCGGCGCTGTTCGGGCACATCGCCGCGGGCGCGAACGCCTGCCCCGTGTTCGCTTCCCAGCTCGCTACCATCGGGAGCGCGCCTTGCCCGTGGCAGCTCGAGCTCGCGCCGCCCGTGGCCGCGTCAAAGGTGACGGTGCCTGCGTCCGTGAGGAACCCTGTGCTGCCTGTTCCATCCAGGCACTGCATCGGATCGGCGAAGAAGTTGTAGAAGAAGTGCGTCGCGAACGCCCGCCCCCCCGCGTTGAGATACGCGAGGAAGTTTGCGTAGCCGAGGTTCGTCGTCCCGGAGCCGCCGCGGTCGAGCGGGGCGCACTCGCACGCGTCGAAGACGATGTCGTACTTCATCCAGTCGGACAGCGTCGACCACAGCTGCAGCGCGGGCCCGAGCCCGTCGCCGGCGTACATGTGGACGCGGCCCGTCCCGGTCGGCGGCGTGAACTCGCTGGCGTCGATGCCGACGCGGCCGACCAGGAAGCACTCGGCGGCGTCGCAGCCCGTCGTGAACGCGATGAGCGGGATGTTGTCGTCGGGCGAGGTCTCCGCCTGCTTGCGCGGCAGACGGAAGAAGCCGTCCGCGGGCGCGGGGCCGCCGCTGCACGTCGAGATCGTGAGGTGGCGACGCCACTTGCCGAGCTGCAGCACGATCGGGACGTTCGCGCCGCTCGGGACGTTCGCGAGGGTGAAGGTGCCGTCGGCCGCGGTCGACGCGCTCGTCATGGGGCTGCCCGAGGCAGGCGCCTGGCACTGCGTGCAGACAGGGCCGCTCGGGATCGGCTCGAGCGACGTGGTCGGGACGTAGACGTAGACGTTGTAGAGCGGGTTCTTGCCGGCGGGGTCGTAGACCTTCCCCGTCAAGGTCGCCGTCATGCCGCCTCCGCCGTCTCCGCTGCCGCCGTCGGCGCAGGGGATGAGGGGGGGCAGCGCGGAGGGGATGAACGCGTCGCCGCCCGAGAGGACCGTCACGGCGTCGGGCGTCGCGTGGCCGCCTTCGAGCGTGGCGTCGGGGCCGCCGTCGCCGCCGCCGAAGTTGTAGGCGGGAGCCGCGGAGCTGCCGCAGCCGAGAGGAGAGAGCGCGAGGCTTCCGGCGACCACGAGGAGCAGCATCGCGAGGAGCTTGCGCATCAGCGATGAGGGTCCCGCGGTTCGTCGGGCCGCGCAACCCCGACCGCACCGACTCGCCAGTGGAGTTCCTCGCGGCGCCGGTGCAAGCTCGCTCCCCATGACTACCGAAGCGTCGCGCCCCGCCGGTCTCCCTGCCATCGATGTCACCGAGTACGGAGGCAAGAAGGACGGCGAGCGCCAGTCGATGGACCGGCGCCTCTTCATGCAGCTGATCGTCTTCGACGGTTGCCACGGGCACACGGGCGACTCGCTCGCAGCCGGCGCCGCGATGCTCCTCCGGGACCGCGGCATCCCTGGCGTCGTCTATGCGGACACCCAGGACCCGCACGGCGTCGGCCTCCTCACGTGGAGCGACGACCCCGCGCACTTCGTGAAGGACGTGCGGCCGCTCTTCAACACGACGCAGCTCGCCGCGGCGACCGTCCGGCGCGGCTGGTCGATGATGGGTCGCACGTACGGCCAGGGGCACGAGCCGGAGCTCGCGCACGTGCTCCTGAAGCGGCCGATCGACCAGGTCACCACCGCCGCGTGGCCGTGGCACGTCTGGTATCCGCTGCGCCGGACCGGGGCGTTCGCGAAGCTCCCGCCGGAGGAGATCGGGCCGATGATGCGCGAGCACGCGTCGATCGGAATGGCGTACGGGCAGCAGGAGCTCGCCCACGACGTGCGCCTCGCCTGTCACGGGATGGACGAAGGGGACAACGAGTTCGTGATCGGCCTCGTCGGGAAGGACCTCCACCCGCTCTCGCACCTCGTTCAGGCGATGAGGAAGACGCGGCAGACGAGCGAGTACATCGCGAAGATGGGTCCGTTCTTCGTCGGCTACGTCCTGCACACGGTGCGCTGAGAGTCGCGCAAGCCGCTCACGCCGCTCACGCCACTCGGCACCCACCTGTGGTGTATCCTGCGCTTCACGAAAGCGGGGTTTTCATGGCGGAACCGCGCTCCCGGCGACTGGCCCGTCCCCTGCTAGGCAGCGGTGGCTCGCGACCGTCGCGCAGCCAAGGAGCTTCTTCATGCGTTCACTTTCGTTCGTAGTCGGTTCCATCGCCATCGGCGCCGCGCTCGTCGCGTGCGGCTCCACTGCGACGCAGTCCGCGTCGGTCTCCGGCACCGTGCAGTCCACGACGTTCACGGTGGCGTCGGAGCTCGCGGTCTTCGGCACGGGGGACTCCAGCTCGACCTGCGTCGTGTCGCCGGACGGCGGGGAGAAGTGCACCAACTCGAGCAGCGGTCAGGCCATCGAGATCGTCCTCACGAACCTGCCGTCCATCACGTGCTCGACCTACGTCTCCGATATCGAGACGAGCGCGAACTTCAACTACGCGAACGCCGACGCCCTGGTGATCGACGTGGGGAACGACAAAGCAGACCTCGCGCCGGGGACCTTCGACATCGTCGGGTCCACGTCGTCGGCGACGAGCGGCGCCACTGCCGAGTTCGCGACGACGACCGCGAAGTGCGGCAATGCCATCCAGGCCGCTGCGACCGCCGGATCGGTGACCTTGACCGAGGTGAGCACGAGCTCCGTCGCCGGCAGCTACACAGTCACGTTCGGCACGACCGGAACCTTCACGGGGTCGTTCAATATCTCGGTGTGCTCCGTCCCCGACGCGGCGAAGGTCTCCGCGGGCAACGGGTCCGGCAGCGGCACCTGCCTGCAGTAAGACTTCGGCGAAGGCCGCGCGAGCTTCGCCGTGTCGCTCCCTGCCGGGCCATGTCGGCAGCAGCGCTCACGTAAACAAGACAAGAATGAGGCTGCCGGGCTGCGTGGGACGTAGGATGCCCGGCATGGACCCCAAGGTCGAAACGCACGCCGAAGCCGACGCCGAAGTCGGCCGCATCGGCTTTCTCATCCTCCGCGCCTTCTTCGCGTCGTTCTGGCTGCTCCAGTTCTACTTCAAGGCGCACGACGCGGACAAAGGGACGACGTCGCTGGCGAATCTGAGCCACTGGTCGGCCGGCCTGACCGCCGACTTCGTCAAGACCACGCCGCTGCCTGCCTTCATGGTCACGCCGTACACGACGTGCGCTCCGTTCATCGAGCTCACCATCGGCGTCCTGATCGCGATTGGCTACAAGACGCGCTGGGTGCTCCTCGGCGCAGCGGCGTTTCTCGTGTCGCTCGATCTGGGGCTGATGCTGAAGGGGGACCACGACACAGTGAAGAGCAACACCATCATCCTGCTCGCGCTGCTGTGGGCGGCGCAGTGGGAGCGATGGAACGTCCTGTCGTGCGACCAGTGGCTCGCAAAGCGGCGGGCGTAGCGTGAACGCCTCCACTCGTCTCCTCGCGCTGGTGGTCGTCGCGAGCCTAACCGCATGCTCACGCCCGAGCGCCTCGACCGAGACGACCCGTGAAGTGCGCGTAGCGGCGTGCGCGAAGGCCGGCGACCGCTGCGAGTTCGCGCCGGGAAAGATTGGCCTGTGCACTGCGAGCAGCGACGGGTGCACGCAGGCCTCGTGCCTCACGTGCGTCTCGCTTCACTAGAGACTCGCCTGCTACCTGAACGCCCGTTCGATCGTCGCCACGTCATCGCCGGTCAGCGCGATGTCTCCGGCGGCGGCCGAGTCGACGGCGCTCTCGCTGCGGCGCGCGCCGGGAATCGGAATGACGACAGGGCTCTTGGCGAGCATCCACGCGAGGACCAGGCGATGCGGAGAGATGCCGCGCTTCTTGGCCTCCGCGGCGAGGGACCCCACGCGCGAGAGTGAGCGGGCGGCGCTCGTGCCGCCGAACGGGGAGTAGGGGAGGAACGCGATGCCCATACGCGTGCAGTGGGCGAGGACGCCGTCGTTCTCCGGCGCGCGGTGGAGCGGGTTCCATCGGTTCTGGACGCTCACGATCGGCACGATGGCGCGCGCGGCGTCGATCTCGTGGACGGTCACGTTCGAGAGGCCGACGTGCGCGATCTTCCCCTCCGCCCGGAGGCGCTCCAGCTCGCCAACGCTGTCCGCGAACGGGACAGTCGGGTCCGGCGCGTGCAGCTGGTACACATCGATGCGCGGGACGCCGAGCGCGACGAGGCTCCGCTCGCACGCCGCGCGCAGGCTCGCCGGGCGGGCGTTGCGCGTCCATGCGCCACCAGGCCGCTCGAGGCCGCCCTTCGTCGCGATCACGACGTCGGCGCGCGGCTTTTCGCGGAGCGCGCGTGCGATGAGCCGCTCGTTGTGGCCGATGTCGCGCTCGTCGAGACAGTAGACGTCTGCGGTGTCGATCAGCGTCACGCCGACGTCGAGAGCCGCGTGAATCGTGCGGACGCCTTCGTCCTCGCTCGGGCGACCGTCGATGGAAACGGGCATGCCGCCGAGGCCCACCGCGCTGACCGTGAGACCGCTCGTTCCCATCGCACGTGTCTTCATTCGTGACCTCCCTCGCTCGTCGGCGTCATCGCGCGATGATGGCATAGCACCGGCGTCGCGCCAGCCGAGCCGCTGGATTCATGAGTCGCTGATCGCTGGCGCCGCAGCGGCCGTCCGTACGATCTCCGAGTAGTGATCCGCCAGCGCTCGCGCCGACGCGGGCATCTCGATGCGATGCGGTGTGTACCACGGGAGGTACGTCGACAGGACCTTCGGCAGCAGGCCGACCGTCATGCGCAGGACCAGCGGGACCTGTCGCTGAAGCGCGCGGAAGAGGCCGCCGTGAAGCCTTCGGAACTCCACCGGGTCGCCGGTCGCCATCGTCCTGGCCGTACGCGTGACGAAGCGCAGGAGGTGCCACTGGGCGAAGAGACCGACGAATAGCCGGTAGAAGTATCCGCCGGAGACGTGCTCGTAGACGTCGAACGCGACCGTCCGGTGCTCCATCTCCTCGACGAGGTGCCAGGCGAAGAGCTCGCGAACCTGTGGCTGCATCCGATCGAGGAGCCCGACCTCGAACGAGAAGCGCGCCATCGAGCACGTGAGCGCCTCGAACCCCTCTGCGTACGCGAGGTTCCAGCGAAGAGAGCGCTCCTTGGAATAGCGGCGGTAGTCACCGTCGAGCTCGGCCTCCAGCTCCTTCACCTTCGCTCCGGCAGGGATGCGGACCGCCTCGTTGAATGCGATGTGCTGCCGGTAGTGCTGGCCTTCCTGCCCATTGAAGAGATCGAGGTCCGCGAGGACGCGCGCGTTCGTGACCAGCGGTCGGGCGTGACGCATCGAACGGATGAGATACGGCTCGAGGTACGGGAGCAGCAGCGAGAGCGCGACGTTCGAGAACGACTGCTCGGGCTGCCCCGCGATGACGAGCGGGTCGATGCTGCCGGGTCCGTCGCCGTACTCGAAGTTGACCCTGCGGACGGTGATCTCGCGCGGCGCGTCCGTCCCCATCCGACGATTGTACCAGTCCTGCGAGTCCGGGGAGCGCGGCCGCTCCCCCGAACCCTCGACCGACCGCGAGAGCGCCGGCTGAGGTGAGCGGAGCGGCCGTGCGCTCGGGTCTCGTGGCGCGTCGCCTCATCGCGCCGTGGCGACGTGGCAGGCTGTCGCTCCGACGCACGCGCTCACGGCGCACGATGGCTCGCGGCTTCCACGAGCGCCCAGCCTGCGCGAGGCAGGCGGACCGACCGGCCGCTTCCTTGCAACATACGCGGCCACCGTGCGCGCGCAGCGAGAACCCAGGACGGACTTCGACAGCGGCCCCGTTTCTCGTCCGGCAGACCCGTCGGCGCTGAAGAACGGCCACCCGACGATCGCTGCAGCGGGTGACGCTCCGGTCGTGGTCGTCTTCGCCGGGTCGTGGCTGATGGACCGCGCGGGCTCTGCCACCGAGCGATCGATCCGGGCCGAGCTCCGGGGGCTCGGTGCGACGCTGGTCGCCTTCTTCGGCGGAGGCGTGTGGTCGTTTCGCGCGGACGATGACGTCGAGAGTCGCGGGACCGCTCCGGAAGAGGAGCTCGCCCGTGTTCGAGCGCTGTTCCGCGTCGCGGCAGCGCGGGAAGGGACGACGCAGCTCGCCGTCTTCGTTCTGGACGACAAGGGCGTCGTCCAGTTCGCGGACGCGCGCGAGCTCCAGGACGACGAGAGCGCTGAGGAGGCCCTGCTGGTGGCGCTTTCGGCGGCCGGAAGAGCCATGACCTATCGCACGCCGCTTCCGGTGGTCTTCTCGCGGCGCGAGATTGTGCTCACGAGCCTTCTCGCCGGCTTCCTGCTGACGTTCGGCCTCGGGTGCGAGAAGCGCCCCACCGGCCCTCCGAGCACGGCGACTCCGCCAGAAGACATCGATGCCGATGGCCAGGTCGAGGTCGCCCTCCACGTCAACGGCAAGGACCACAAGGTCCGGATCGATCCGCGCGTATCGTTGCTCGACGCGCTCCGCGAGCGGATCGGGCTCACAGGGACGAAAAAGGGATGCGACCACGGCCAGTGCGGAGCCTGCACCGTGCTGATCGACGATCGCCGCGTCTACTCATGTCTGACGCTCGCGATGACCGTCGCAGCCGCGCGCGCCGCCGTGACGACGATCGAAGGGCTTGCGGCCGGCCCCGCGCTCCATCCGATGCAGCAGGCGTTCGCGTCCGTGGACGCGCTCCAGTGTGGGTACTGCACCCCCGGTCAAATCATGAGCGCAGTCGGTCTCCTCAAGGAGGGGCGCGCGAAGACCAATGACGAGGTGCGCGAGGAGATGAGCGGGAATCTGTGCCGCTGCGGCGCGTATCCCAACATCGTCGCGGCCATCCAACGCGTGCGCGGCGAGGCCTGAGATGCGACCCTTCGCCTACAGCCGGCCGCCGGACGAGAAGGAGGCTCTCGCGCTCGGCAGCGCCGCTGAAGGCGGTCAATACCTTGCCGGCGGAACGACGCTCGTCGACCTGATGCGGCTCGACGTCATGAGGCCGAGTCGTCTGATCGACGTCGGCGGCCTCACTCTCGGCAGAGTCGAGCGCGACGGCGACGGCGTTCGCATCGGCGCGACGGTCAAGAACAGCGACCTCGCGCACCACCCGCTCATCGCGGAGCGGTATCCGGTGCTTCGCGAGGCGCTCCTCTCGGGCGCGTCTCCGCAGCTGCGAAACATGGCATCGACGGCGGGCAACTTGATGCAGCGGACGCGTTGCCGATACTTCCGCGACACAGGCTCCGCCTGCAACAAGCGCGAGCCGGGGACCGGATGTGCGGCGATCGGAGGCTACACGCGGACGCATGCCGTGCTCGGAGGAAGCGAGCACTGCATCGCGACGCATCCCTCGGACATGTGCGTGGGCCTCCTCGCCCTCGACGCGGTGGTGCACTCACGGAAGGCCGACGGGACCGCGAGATCGACGCCGTTCGAGGGCTTTCACCTCGTCCCCGGCGAGACCCCCCACCTGGAGACGGTGCTCGAGCCCGGCGAGCTCATCACCCACGTGACGCTGCCGCTGTCGCGCTTCGCGCGGCATTCGCATTACGTGAAGGTCCGCGACCGCGCTGCGTACGCGTTCGCGCTCGCGTCGGCGGCGGTCGCCCTCGACATTCGCGACGGGGTCATCGCGGACGCGCGGGTCGCGCTCGGCGGTGTCGCGACGAAGCCATGGAGGAGCCACGACGCCGAGCGCGCGCTCGCAGGGAAGCCCGCGAGCCTGGAGACCTACCGAGCGGCCGGCGACGCCGCGGTCCTGGGAGCCGTGGGGCGAGGGCAAAACAACTTCAAGATCGAGCTCGCTCGACGCACCGTGGTGCGGGCGCTGCGGGAGCTCGGGGTAACCACATGAGCGAGGGTTCGACCGGAAGGGCGAGGGACCGCGTCGACGCCCGGCTCAAGGTGACGGGGCAGGCCGAGTACGCCGCAGAGGTGCCCGTCGCGAATGTGGCTCACGCAGTCATCGTCGAGAGCGCCGAGACCAGTGGCGACGTCGTCGCGATCGAAACGCGCGAAGCGGAGCGCTGCCCGGGGGTCCTCGCCGTCCTCACGCACGAGAACGCGCCGAAGCTCCCGCGCGCGGCGCAGAAGAGTATCCCGTTCGACCGCATCCTCCAGGTCCTCCAGGGGCCAGAGGTGCTCTATTCGGGGCAACCGGTCGCGCTCGTCGTCGCAGACTCGCTGGAGCGCGCGCAGGACGCCGCCTCCCGCGTGACAGCTCGCTACGCCTCCGCCGCCCCGCTCGCGGATCTCGGAAGGGAGCTCTCGCGAGCGTACAAACCTGCGAGCGTGGGCGCAGGAGGCGAGCCGGACACGAAGCGCGGTGACGTCGATCGGGCGCTCGCCTCCGCGCACGTGACGCTCGACGCGACGTACACGACGCAGGTGCAGAACCACAACCCGATGGAGTCGCCGGCCACGATCGCCGTCTGGCAGGGCGACCAGCGACTCACCGTCTACGACTCGACGCAGGGAATCTTCGGCGTCAGGAAGCGGCTCGCCTTCATCTTCGATCTTCCGCCGGAGAACGTGCGAGTCATCAACCACTTCGTCGGCGGTGGCTTCGGCTGCAAGGGCTCTCCGTGGTCTCACGTCGTCCTCGCCGTGATGGCGGCGAAGGTAGTGAAGAGACCGACGAAGCTCGTCGTCACGAGACAACAGATGTTCGCGATCGTCGGGCACCGGCCGCAGACGATCCAGCACATCCGACTGGGCGCAGGCAGAGACAACAAGCTCGTCGCGATCCGGCACGAGGTGACGAGCGAGACCTCCAGCTTCGACGAGTTCGTCGAACCGAGCGCCGTGCAGACGCGGATGCTGTACGCGTGCCCGAACGTGGAGACGTCGCACCGGCTCGTGCGCCTCGACATCGGGACTCCAACGTTCCAGCGCGCGCCTGGCGAAGCGACGGGTACCTTCGCGCTCGAGTCGGCGATGGACGAGCTGGCCTACGCACTCTCGGTCGACCCGGTCGCGCTCCGGCTCGTCAACCACGCCGACCAGGATCCCGAGGACGGGAAGCCGTGGTCGTCCAAGACGCTGCGCGAGTGCTATCGACAAGGGGCGGACCGCTTCGGCTGGGCCCGACGAAGCCCGCGCCCGCGAGCGACGCGCGAGGGCCGCTGGCTCGTCGGATCGGGAATGGCGACGGCCACGTACCCCGCGCGGCAAAGCCCGTCGTCCGCCGTCGCGCGCGCACGACCGGACGGGACCGTGCTCGTCCAGGCGGGGACGCAGGACATCGGTACCGGGACGTACACGATCATGACTCAGGTCGCCGCGGACGCGCTCGGGCTACCCTTCGATCAGGTTCGCTTCGAGCTCGGCGACACGGCGTTCCCGGAGACTCCCGGTTCTGGAGGGTCACGGACGGCGTCGAGCACGGGGTCCGCGGTGAAGATGGCGTGCCTCGAGCTCCGAAAGCAGCTCGTCGCGCGCGCCGTCGCCGACGAGAGATCCCCGCTGTACGGGCTCCGGGCGGACGCCGTCATCGTCGATCGCGGAGCCCTCGTGGGCGGTCGGGAGGCGACGGACTCGTTCGCATCGGTCGTGGCCCGGTCGGGCGCCCCCGAGCTCGTCGCGGAGGTTCATACGGAGGAGAAGGCCGACCGGCAGCACTACTCGTCGCACTCGTTCGGGGCCGACTTCGTCGAGGTGCGCGTCGACGAAGATCTCGGCGCCGTCCGCGTGTCGCGGATTGTCGGGGCGTTCGCCGCCGGCCGGATCCTGAACCCGAAGACCGCGCGCAGCCAGCTCCTCGGCGGCATCATCTGGGGCATCGGTCTCGCGCTGCTCGAGCACACGGTGCGAGATCCCCGCACGGGGCGCGTCGTGACGCGCGACCTCGCCGACTATCACGTACCTTGCTGCGCCGACGTCCCCGAGATCGACGTCATCTCCGTCGCGGAGGACGACCCGCACGTGAACGAGATCGGCGCGAAGGGGATCGGCGAGATCGGGATCACGGGCGTCGCCGCGGCGATCGCGAACGCGGTCTACCACGCGACGGGAAAGCGCATCCGCGACCTTCCGATCACGCTCGACAAGCTTCTCTGAGGGAGTCGACCGATGACCGAGCTCAAGGCGATCGCGCGCGCGGCGGAAACTCTTCGCCAGAAGGCGGAGCCGTTCGTGCTCGCCACGGTCGTTCGCGTCCGGGGCTCTGCCTATCGTCGCCCGGGGGCACGCATGCTGGTGACGCGCGACCGCTGGGTAGCAGGCTCCGTGAGTGGAGGGTGCGCCGAGCGCGACGTGCTCGAGCGAGGGTTCTGGCACACGATGGGTGGCGCTCCGCGGCTCGTCACCTACGACTCGCGCCCGGACGACGACGACGCGCCGACACACTTCGGTGTCGGCTGTGACGGCGCCATCGACGTCCTTCTCGAACCGGAGACACAGAGCGTCCAGGACTCGATCTCCTTCATCTCGCGATGCTGCGAGCGGCAGGAGCGCGGGGCGCTCGCGACGGTTTTCGGTGGAGACGAAAAGCTCGGAGCGCGCCTGGCGCTCTACGAGGACGGCGCGGCGATCGCCAGCGAGCTCGACGACGTCACCCGCGAAAGCCTGCTCGAGGAGTGCAGGCGGGTGCTGGCGACGCGTCGCACGTCCGTCGTGAGATGCAGGTCGGCGTCAGGCGTCCTCGACGCGCTCGTGGAGGCCGTCCGCCCGCCGCCGCGCCTGTTCGTCGTCGGCGCGGGTCACGACGCGGTACCGGTCGTGACGCTCGCGCGCACGGTGGGCTGGGAGACGACCGTGTGCGAGCGTTCGACGCGCTTCGTCACGCGCGAACGCTTCGCCCACGCCGACGAGATTGTCGCTGGGCGGCCACTCGATATCGCGGAGCGCGTCGCGGAGTGCGACCGCGCCCTCGCGGTGGTGATGGCGCACGACTACGAGCGCGATCGTGCGTGCCTGTCGGCGTTGCTCGAGACCGGAGTCGTCTACATCGGCATGCTCGGCCCGCGCCGACGGACGGCGCGCATGCTCGAGGAGCTCGGCGTTACGGTCGGTGACTTGCGCGTGCACGCCCCGGTCGGTCTCGCCCTCGGAGCCGAGTCGCCGGAAGAAATCGCGCTGTCCATCATCGCGGAGGCGCAGGCCGCGCTCACGGGCGCGCACGCAGCTCCTCTTTCGTCGGGGGGCGGCACCATTCACGCCGCAGCCGGCAATTGAGTGTCGGTCGTCCTCCGATACGAGTCGCCGCCGTCGTGCTCGCGGCAGGCTCGTCGAGTCGCCTCGGACGTCCGAAGCAGCTCCTGCCGTACATGGGCCAGCCCCTCCTGCGCGCGGTGGCCTCGGAGGCGTGCGCATCGAGGTGCGCACCTGTAGGGGTGGTCGTTCGAGTCGATGACGCCGCGGCGCGAGCCGCCCTTGCCGGGCTCTCCGTGACGTTCATCACGAACACCGACAGTGCCGAGGGCATCGCGTCGTCGATCCGCGCCGCGGTCGCCTGGGCGGCGCACGACGAACAGTGTGACGGGGTCGTCCTGCTCGCTTGCGACCAGCCGGCGCTACGGAGTGAGCACGTCGACGCACTTGTCGCGAGAGCCGCCGCCGACGCACTCGCGCATACGCGCGCACACGCGGTCGCATCGCACTATGCCGATATCATCGGGATTCCGGCGTTCTTCCCACGGTCGCTCTTCCGTGCGCTCGCCGCACTCCGCGGCGCGTCAGGCGCGAGAGAGCTCTTGCGTGCCGAGCCGACGGTCCTGATCGTCGACTGGCCCGAAGGGGCCTTCGATGTGGACACGCCGCAGGACGCGGCGCGACTGCCGGGCTGACGCGGAAGATGGCGTCCGCCGTGCCGCAAGCCGTCGCGGCTGCTAGGCTTCAGTCGTGTGCATCATCTGCGTCGAGTTCGAGAAGGGGCGGATGACCGTCAAAGAGGCGCGACGCGCCCTCGGTGAGATGGTGCCGAAGGTCGGCAGCGGGCACGCCGAGGAGGTCGAAAGCGCGCTTCGCAAGGCCGAGGCGGCAGCTGGAGCGACGCCGCGCACCCCCTGACGATTCACTCGTCGACTCGGTAGCAGTTTCCGCGGCACGGTAGGCCATGCTCTGATGCGGGCAGGAGCGCATCCATGTCCGAGTCGACTCAACTTCTCCGCAGCGCAGGCGCTGACGCCCCTGACACGAGCCCCCCCAGCCAGCCGTGCGTGATGCTGATCTTCGGCGCATCCGGAGATCTCACGAAACGACTGCTCGTTCCAGCGCTCTATAACCTTGCTTGCGACGGGCTCCTTTCCGAGCACTTTGCTGTGCTCGGGACGGCCATGGACGGCCTCACCACGGAGTCCTTCCGCGAGCGCATGACCGCGGACATCAAGAAGTTCCACACGCGGCAGGAATTCGACGAGCGGGTCTGGGCAGACCTCGTCCGTCGCTTTCATTACGTCCAGGGCGGCTTCAGCGACATGGCCGTCTTCGAGACGCTCAAGACGGAGGTCCGGAGGCTCGACTCCGAGTTCGGCTGCAGGGACAACGTCCTCTTCTACTTCGCCACCGCGCCGCGTTTCTTCGGCCTCATCTGCGACAACCTGGCCAAGTCGGGCTTCAAGGACGGAACGGGCTGGAAGCGGATCATCGTCGAGAAGCCGTTCGGCACGGACCTCGAGTCTGCGCGCCAGCTCAACAAGGAGGTCGTCGCGAACTGGCAGGAGAGCCAGATCTACCGCGTCGATCACTACCTCGGGAAAGAGACCGTCCAGAACCTCCTCGCGTTCCGCTTCTCGAACGGGATGTTCGAGCCGCTGTGGAACAAGAACTACGTCGACAACATCCAGTTCAACGTCTCCGAGGCGGTCGATGTCGAGGGACGAGGCGGCTACTACGACTCGTCAGGCGTGCTGCGGGACATGATGCAGAACCACATGTTTCAGATGCTCGCGTATCTGTGCATGGAGGTGCCTGGCTCGTTCGAGAGCGACTCGATCCGAAACGAGAAGTCGAAGCTCCTCCAGTCCGTCCGCGTGTACTCCCCGGAGGAGGTGTCGCGGTACGTGGTACGGGGCCAGTACGGACCGGCGAAGGACAGCGCGGGGAAGGTCACGAAGTCGGGCTATCGCGAGGAGCACGACGTGAACCCAGAGTCGAAGACGGAGACGTACGCCGCCGCACGATTCCACATCGACAACTGGCGCTGGGAGGGGGTGCCGATCTACCTCCGCTCGGGCAAGGCGCTCTGGAAGCGCGGCACCGAGATCATCGTCGAGTTCAAGAAGGCGCCGGAGGTCCTCTTTCGCGGGACACCGGTCCAGAGCCTCGGGCCGAATCGACTCATCTTTCACATCCAGCCGTACCAGGGCATCGAGATTCAGTTCCAGGCGAAGGTGCCCGGCCCCCGACTCCAGCTACAGCCCGTGCACATGCGGTTCGGTTACGGCGACGCGTTCAAGGCCTCGCGCTACACCGGCTACGAGGTCATGATCTATGCGTGCTCTCACGGAGACGCGACGCTCTTCTCACGCGGCGACCTCGTCGAGGCTGCGTGGCGAGTGGCGCAGCCGTTGCTCGACTACTGGACCGACACGCCTGCGAGCTTCCCGAACTATGCGCGCGGGAGCTGGGGGCCGAAGGCCGCCGCGGATCTGATCGCGAACGACGGGCGCCGCTGGCACGAGGTCGTCAACGAGGAGGTGCTCAAGAAGGTGCCGCTGTTCAAGGACGGCGACCTCCGCTTCCTCGAGCAGGTCATCATGGCGCTTCGTTCGCAGCAGGTCGCCGAAGGTGATCTCATCATCAAGAAGGGGGACATCGGCCGCGAGCTTTACCTCGTCGCGCGCGGTGAGGTCGACGTGCTGGGTGACGCGGGCCAGGTCCTCAAGACGCTCACCGACGGCGACATCTTCGGCGAGATCGGCGTCCTCATGTCGACGCCTCGCACGGCGGATGTCCGCGCGAAGACGAGCTGCGACCTCTTCGTGCTCGACAAGGCGGACTTCAATCGAATCCTGCGCGACAATCCCCAGTTCGCGACCGCGGTTCAGCAGGTGGCCCGCGAGCGATACAGCGTCAACGTCCACAAGGATGCACTCATGGCGCCGCCGTGAGGCCACGGCTTCGAGGAGTCACCGTCGCCGTCGCGGCTGCTCTGGCGGTGACTCTCGAAACCGGCTGTCCGAGCGGCGGGCCCGTTGGTTCGTGCGCCGCGCTCAGCGCTTGCTGCTCCCAGGCCGGCGCGGCCAACGAGACGACCTGTGACGACACGTTGAGCGCAGGGATCGACAGCATCTGCGCGAGCGAGCTCACGAACCTCTCGGTGAACGGCAGCTGCGGAGGCGACGCAGGGGGCGGCGGGACGGGCTCATGCGCCGCCCTCGCGGCATGCTGCGTGGGGATGTCGAGCCTGAACGCGGCCGAGTGCCAGCGGACAGTCATGCTCGGCAACGTAACCTCCTGCGGCCAGCAGCTCACGTCGTATCAGACCGGCGGGGCGTGCAACGGCGGTTCGGCGACGAGCAGCGCGGGCTCGACGGTCACGAGGAGCTCTTCATCGAGCCGCGGCGGAGCGGGGGGCGCGACCTCGAGCGGCCGTGGAACCGGAGCGGCGGATGCGGCTGCGTCGGCGACCGGCACGGGCTCGACGAGCGGAACGGGCAGCTGACCGGATCGTCCTGGGAGTGTGAGAGTTCGTTGAGTGACCGGGAATCAGAGCGCACCCGAGAGCGTCCGTCGAGCGTGCCTGTGCTTCTCGTTCACGGAATCTGGGATACCGCGGCGCACTTTGCGAGCTTCCGGCGCGGCCTCGAAGCGCGCGGAATCTCCGCTGTCCACGCCGTGGACCTCGTCCCGAACGACGGCCGCGCGGGCATCGCCGAGCTCGGGCGGCTCGTCGCCCGGGAAGCCGAGGCGCTCGCACAGCGCGAGTCCGCGGAGAAGATCGATATCGTCGGCTTCAGTATGGGTGCGCTCATCGCGCGGTGGTACGTGCAGCGCGGGGGAGGGAAAGAGCTCGTCCGCCGCTTCGTGTCGATCTCGGGCCCGCAGCACGGCACGCTCGCGGCGCACCTTCTGCCTCACCCGGGCGTTCGCGACATGCGGCCACGCAGCGATCTGCTGCGCGACCTCGAGTCGGACGCCGACCCGTTCGCGACGGTCGAGGTCCATTGCCTGTACACACCGTTCGATCTCGTAATCCTCCCGCCCCGCAGCGGCGTGCTCGCGGTCGCGAGGTCGGTGCGCGCGTTCCCCGTGGCGATGCACAGGTTCATGATCCGTGATCCGGCGGTGCTCGGGTACGTCACCGAGGTGCTTCAGGCGCGAGCGGGATGATCACGAGAAGATCATGGAGAGTCGCCCCGGGGAGCGAGTAGATTTGACCCATGCACGTCCAGATGTCCGGCGAGATAGGTCCCTTCCTCGACACGGTTCAGCAGCGCCAGGTCTCGGTCGTCGTCGCCGCGATGTGCAAGTACGCATCGATGGGCGCGTCGGGCAGCACTGGCCAGATCGAGCAACAGATACAGGCCCAGATGATCAGGGCGATCCACGAGGCCATTGCGCCGCGGATGGCGAGCGGTGAGCTCGCGTTCAAGGACCTGGCCATGGGCAATACGGCGGCCATCATCCCCGAGATCCTCGCAAGGTCCGGGCTCGGCCAGGCTGGCATTGCGGTCGATGCGCTCAAGATGAACTTCGGCATCGACGGTCGCCCGCCCGCGGCGATTCCGATGCCCGCACCGAAAGGGTCTGCACAGGGACCGCAGCAGGCGAACCTCCACGTCGGGGGATTCAACGTCCATGCCAGCAGCGACGGAGGCATTGACACTGCGGGTCTCAAGAATCAGCTCATCGACAAAGCGAAGTCGCAGCTGATGTGGTGGGCGTTCGGCGCCGCGATCGTCCTGATTGTTCTCGTCGCACTCGCAGGCTTCGGACTCTACATCCGCCATAGCGTGATGGCGGGGATGGGCGCGCCGCCGCCGGCTGCTGCGAAGGTCGAGGGAAGGGCAGCTGCGCCACCCCCGCCCCCGCCGAAGAAGAAGTGAGGCTGGAACAGCCTACGGGGTAGGGGTACCGCTCCGGCGCAGCGTCGGCTCAGTGCTCCGCGACTAGCTCGATACACGACCCGAGCGTGATGAGGCCGACTACGGCCCAGGCGGCGAGGGCGAGCATCTGCGGTGAAGGCCTTCGCTGAGGCCCGGAAGATGCGATCATCCGGCGGCCTCGCGCCACGGCGAGGGCCGAGCTCACGAGCAGGAACGTGGCAATGACCGCGTCGAGGTTGGTCGCGCTCATCTTGCCGACGACAGTCGCGGCGGCGAGGAGCACGCCGGCGAACGCAAATGCGGTGAGACCGACTACGACGAACCGAAGTATCAGCCCCCCCGTTCCGTGTCCTGGGCCCATGCGGGTGGTGGCTGTGATCCAGGCTCCGAGCGTGACCACGACCACGACCGCCAACGCGACGGCTTCGGGGAGGGGCGTGTCGCCGCCCGGCAGCCAGGACGTCGTGAATGTTCCCATCACGACGAACGTCCAGACCAGCACTCCCGAAACGATCAACGCGGCGCCGAGCATCGGATGGGCCGGCGGCCGGGGGGCCTCGCTCTCGGGCGCCGGCGACGGCGTGGGCATGGGGATGTACGGAGGCTGGGCGGAAGGTCCGCGCGTGACGGTCGCCGGTGACACCGGAGCTCGCGGCCCGCTGACGGCGCCGAGTTCGGTGGGCGGCGCCCGTCCGCCGGCTTCCAGCGTCGAGGTGCTCGTGTCCGTCGACGCCTCGCCGACAGGGCTCTTCCGCTCTTGATCGCGTGTGTCGTCGCTCACAATAGTGTCCCGCCTTCCCATCGCAGCTCGATGCCCTGCCCTCCACTTGGAACGTCGACTTCCCGCGTCACGAGCTTTGCGCGTGCCCGGTCCTCGCCGAGGATGAGGGCGGTCACGGTGGCGCGAAGAGGGCGTGTCGACCCGGGTCCGTCGACGCGTCTCAGCCGAATTCGGAGGGTGCCTCCGCCGCGCTCGACGCGTACGGCCGAGAGCCCCATCGCTGCCGCGTCGAGATCGGCCGGCTCGCCATCGTGATCCTTCTCCTGACGCTCGACGGTCACTCGGACGGGCCTTTCGGCCGGCGGAGCACGTACCAGGATCAGGCTCTCGACATCGGGCAGCGGTGTCTGCGCCAGCCTGCGCGCGAGCAACGCATCGGCCGCGCCATCGTGCTCGCGTGCGGTCTCTCGCGCCCCCGCCAGCAAGGTGCCAGACACGATGGAAGCCAGCTCGCTCATGCGGCCGTCGTCGCCGCGCCCGCCCGTCGCCGCGACTCGATCGAGAAGACGGGTCGCCACGTCCAGTCGGCCGGCCCCCGCGTGCGCGAGCGCGAGCCGAAGAATCACCCCAGTGTCCCCTGGCATCGCACGGTCGAGCCTGGAGTACGCCGCGAGCGCGTCGTCGTACAAGCCCTCCGCACGCAGCCGATCGCCGACGAACCCGAGCGTCCACGGGTCACGCGGCGCGCGCTCCACCAGCTCTCCGAACACGCGCCGACCCTCGTCTTCGCGATCGATCCGGCGAAGCGTGGAACCGGCGGCCGCGAGGAGCCCAGCATCGGCGAATGGATCGGTACGAAGATGCGCGATCTCCACGAGCAGCGCGTCGCGCTTGCCCATCGATTCGAGCAGCGACAGGAGCAAGCGGCGGCCGAGAGGGCTGTGGGGAGCGAGACCGAGGAAGCGGCGAACGACCACGAGACGATCTTCGTCCGTACGCGCAGCGCGGTAGGCCGTGTCGAGCACCTGATCGATCTTGGGCTCGTCACCGATGAGGAGGCGACGAAGGTCCTCGCTCGCCACGGTCGTGAGATCCGCGTGACGCATCACGTCCTGACGCACGAATGCGGCAGCATCGGTCTCGCCAGCGCGATCGAGCTGACCTGCGATCGCAATCGCCTGCGACGGTGTCGCCTCCCGTGTGAGGATGCCGAGCAGAGCTCGCCGATCGGTCCACGTCGGCAGCTCGCACGTGTGCGCGGCCGTCGAATAGTCGAGGGTCCCCTTCTTCTCGCGGGACCGCCAGATGCCGCGCCTGACTGGAAGCGGGAGCGTCGACGTGACCGAGCAGCGCGTTCGGCGTGAGGCCTGCTCTTCAGGGAGGAGCATCTGGTGTGTCACGTTGACCGTGATCCCGGTCGCGAAAAATGGGATCGAGCCGACGACGGATCCCAGACATCGGTCGAGCTGCGCGTCATCATCGAGCGCTCGGACGGAAGAGACGCGGATGCTAGTTGCACGTCCGAGCGGGCTCAGGACCAGATTTATCCGCAGCTCGCCACCGACCCCCGGTCGCGCGGCAGCGCGAGCGTCGCGACAGGCGACCAGCGCTGCGAGCGAGCCATCGATAGCTCGCCGCGCGGCTCGCTCGGTCGCCTCATCGAGGGAGGCGTCGTTCAGCAGCGTCGCGGGCGGCTCGAGCAGGAGCGACGGCGGAGGTGGTGCGGGCTCGACCTTGGCCGCGAAGGCCGTGTCGAGACCGGGCATCAGCCCGAGCACCCGCTCGTCGAACGGAGCAGAACAGTTTGGCTCGTTTCCGGTGAAGAACCAGCTCGTCCATGGGGTTAGAAGCCTGCTCTGCTTGGCCAGCGTCATGGCGAGCTCCACGCCGTCGCCGCGGGTGACTGTGTCCTCGATACGGGCCTGCGCCCATCTCCGCGCGACATCGGCGCCGGCCGGAACGGTCAAGTTGTCGAGCGGGCGCGACTCGAAGCCGACCGTCGCGCCGCGCCGGAAGCGGAACCCGATGTGATCGGGGAGTTTTCCTCGCAGTCGTCCTGCCACCGTCACGGTTGACCCGGCGAGCGCGGCGCGTGCCTCACGTGGGTAAATGCGATCGATGGTCGGTCCGAGATCGAGCTCGACGTCACGTAGCGTCGGTTCCATCGCGTCCGCGACCAGCGCCGCGCCGGCTCGCGCCGCGTCGGGGCGGTCGACGACCTCGTAGATTGGACCAGCGCCCGCTGCGAGCTCGGCGAGCATCCAGCGATCCGCGCCCTGTCCCATCGCCACTGCGCCAAGTCTCGGCACCCCGCCCGCGCGTCGTGCGAGCCGTTCGCGAAGCGTGCGCGCATCCGCCTCGCCTACAGTGGGCCGCCCGTCCCCGAGATAGATCACCATCCCTGATCCGGGATGCTCGGAGCCGGGGTCGTCGAGCGCATCCGCCGCCTGCTCGAGCGCGGCGCCGAGGTTCGACGCTCCGCCAGCGTGAATCGCGGCGAGCTCCTGCCGGATCTGCGCGCGGAGCGCGGCCGTGACCGGCGCCGGCTTGCCCACGCCGAGGCGTTTCACCGTCTGGTCGGCCGCGAGGACGACGATGGCGTCGCGCGAGCCAAGGCCGTCCAGGAGCGCGTCCACGACTGCTCGCTCGGCCTCCAGCAAGGAGGCACCGATGCTCATCGATGTATCGACCACGACCGCCAGCGTCACACCCTGGTCGGCGAGGTCCGGGACCTCCGTGCGGACCAGCACGAACGGGTCCTCGTTCTTGCCGCCCTGCTCGACGTAGACGCGCGCCGCTCCAGCATGGACGGCGGACGACGAAAGCTCGACAACGAGGTCTCCCGTGATGCGGACATCCGTCCGATGCAGCTCTATCGAGTCACCGAGCAGAGTCGTCCCCGCGGAGGACGAGATCCACCTCGTCGCGCCGTTCGACCTCACCGTCGCGGAGAGGTCGCCGATCGTCGACGAGCTGCTTGCGTGCTCGTTCGTCATGGGGAAGCGGTACGTCTCGCGCCCGGCGCGACCAGGCAGCCACTCCGCGTAATCCACGAGAAGGTCGACGGTCTTGCCCGCGCCTAGGGACGGAAGGGCGCCTCGCAGCTGTCCGCTGCCTGCCCACTCCAGACGTCCGACCTTTTGCTGCGCGCAAGCGTTCGTGCCGACATCGAGCTGGGCGTCCGTCGGCGTGCCTCCGTCGGCACGAGCGACGCGAGACACGATTGCGCCCGGAGGAAGTGCCATGCGCACGTCCGCGACCACGCTGCGATCCGAGCCGTTGAAGTAACTAGTCCGCGTGTGCGTCACGGCGACCTCGCCATCGACGTCCACACCGACCTTGACGGCGCGGACGACGAGCGGCGACCCGGGGTCGTCGCCACCCGCGCCACCCCAAAGCTCGGCGATGGCGCTTGCCGGTCCGCGCTCACCGCTCCACGGCACCGCGAGCCCGCCCGTCCAGTCGTCGAAGGCCGTCTCGGGTGCCACCTTGACGGCATCGTGCTCGATGCTCGCTGTCTCTCCGCTCGCGACGTGCTCTTGCTTTCCCGACGCCGTGAGCACGAGCTCACCCTGAGGGCAGTAGACGCGCTCGACGCCCGTGCCGCTACGCTCGAACGCGGCAGCGCTCGACACCATCGTGGTGGACGCCGCCCCGAACGCGACCTCGGTGTGTGAGGCCGCGCCGGTCTGGACGAAGATCCTGCCGTGCTCGAGCGCGATGCGAGCTCCGTGCAGCGTGAGCACGGTCGTGCCGTCGACGACGACGAGCGCCCCGTCGTCGAGTCGGATGCGCGCCCGCCCGTCCGGCCCGGTGGTGACCGTGTCTCCATCCGACAGCCGCGCGCTCCCTCGTACGTTGGTGCCCGCGACGGCGACCGAAGCGTGCATCGCGCGCAAGTCGCCGACAGTGACTACCGCAGCCTCGCGCGGGCCTTCCTGATGCGTCGGCCGGCAGGCACCGCCGCAGAGGATGATCGCCGCAAGTCCGGTCGAGATGGTGTGAATTCGTAGCAGGCTCACAGCGCCTCGAGACGCAGGGCGTCGTTCTCGAGCGCGACCTTCAGGCGCTCGGTCGGTTTCGCCACGGTTCCGAAGCTGACGGTGAACCGCGCAAGCCGCTCGCTTGCGGTCCCCTCACCGACGATTGCCGTGACGACGGCGGTCGCTCCCAGCCGTGCCGCGCGCGCGGCGTCTTCCGGGTCGAGGTGGAGCTCGATCGCGGCGATGGAGGTTGCCGGCACCCTCGCTTCTGCGACGCCATAGAGCGGGAAGTTGTCGGGAGATGGCATCGGCGCGCCGAGCGTCGTGGTCCAGAGCGACGGATGCAGCTCAGGGTGCGACCAGGTCACGAGAAAGCGAACACTCGCTTCCTGGCCCCCGGTGCTGGCCGCTGCCAAACGGCGTGCACGCGAGAGTAGCCTGTCGGCGTCGTCCTTCCTGCCGGCCTGAATCGCGTCGAGGCGCGCCCACGCCAGGAATGCGCTCGCTGTCGCACGCGCGGACCGAGACAGGGCGCTCGTCCCGTCAGGAGATCCGACGGCCGCAGCCTTCTCCGCCCATCCGACAGCCTCCTCTATGCGACCCATCCCCTGCGCTGCCGCCGCGAGAAGCAGCGGAACAGCGAGGTCGTCGGGCGTCAGCTGCTCGAGCGTCTCGTACTGCCGGAAGGCCTCTGCGTACCAGCCGTGCGCTCGTAGCAAGTCGCCGAGCCGTCGCCGGGCTGCCGGGTCTTCGGGAGCAAACTCGACCAGCTCGCCGAACGTCCGTCGTCCCTCGGTCGCATCACGCTCGGCTGGAGCCCCCTTCTCGCGTGCCGCGAGGCGCAGGTAATACTCGCCGACGCTCGTCCATACGTGGGCCGTCGCATCGGCGCGTCGTCGCAGTCGCCGAGCCCACCCTCGTCCCGCATTCTCGTCCCCGGCGTCTTCGTAGCCGTCGAGAACCCGAAGCGCGAGCTCGAGGTCATCCGGCCATTTCAGGGCTGCGGCGCGCAACAGGGCGAGCCGTTCATCGCCCGTTTTCGCCTTCGCGAGCATGCCGGAGAGAAGGTCTGGATCGATTGTGGGGAGGCCGAGCGCCTCGTGGAGCTCGCGCAGCTGGGCCATCGTCTGCACCCGCACGACGATCGCGCGGTAGACGATGTCTGCGGCCGGCGTCCCGAGGAGCGACTTCCAGAGCGCGACCCGATCGCTCACCGTGCGGAGGTGGTCGACCATGGCGAGCAGGAGCGCGTACCGCTCGTGCCAGGTGGGGGCTTCGCACTCCTCGAGCGCCTGTCGATACACGACGAGCGCGGCGTTCACGGTGACCGTCACGGTGAGACGCTCGGTCCAGAGGAGGCGCCGGTCGTCGAGCGAGAGCTCCGACGCGACGCCGCAGGGGCGCATCGCGTGACCGATGATCGCGAGCGGCGGAAGGGGCGGGGGGGCCGGCGCGATCGGCGGAGGCACGGGCTTGAGGGGTGCGGCGATCGCCGCAGCAGGTGACGCAGACGCGTCAGCACCGTCGCCGGGGTTGAAGATGACGGGATACACGACTGTGACGATCCCGCCCTCCGGCTGCGGGAACGACAGGTTGCCAAAGCCACGAACGACGCAGGAGACCACACCCTGATCGGGCAGCTCCGAGCCGCCGTCACTCGCCGCCGCCAAGCTTCCGGTCCTGTCGATGACGAACTTCACGGCCACGCGACCGCTCAGGTTTGGATTGGTCCGGAGCCCGTTCTCGTAGCAGAGGCGGAAGCGGCCGAAGTTCTGACGAACGATACGCTGGATGACCTCGACCGGAAGTCGGCCGTTTACCTGCGTCACGCCCTGTCGAATCGAGGGCGCCCGCGTCTGGTGTGCACCGCCGAGGCGACCATGACCATTGCCGAAGCCCTGTCCGTTGCCCGTGCCAGCGCCATGACCGACCGACCCGATGCCCCCGAGCCCAATGCCTTCGCCTCGACCGCCACCGCCTTCACCCACGCCGGAGACACCGAGGCCGCCCGCGCCGAACGAGTCGCCGACTGCGTCCCCCCACATGTTCCCGCGGGGGGCGGGTGCTTCCGTGTCGAGACTGCCTTGCATACCGAACGCAGGTGCCGGGGCAGCGGAGGCGGCGGGAGGTGGGGGGGGTGCAGCCGAAACGGGCGAGGGCGCCGCCGGTGCCGCGGCGTAGGCCTCCTTCGCAGCCGTCGGCCTCCCCATCGATCCCTCCTCGCCCTTCGCGCGCGTCCCGGACCCGCCTTCCTTGTTTTCCGCCAGCGACGCCGGCGAAGCCGACATCGGCTCGCGGCGCTGCGGATGCGACCACGGACGCCACCACTCACGCCTCTGAATCGCTTCGGCACGGACCTTTGCGAGCGCTTCGGGGGACTCGCCGATCTGCTTCGTCTCACGCTTCGTTGGTACGTAGAGGGATGTATAGGGTGAGACAATCCCGAATCGAGTCGCGATGTCGACGAGCGCAGCGCGGCCCGCGTCCTCGGCGAGCAGCTCGTCGAGACGACCTTGACCCCAGCGCCGCCGAAGGTCACCCGAGTCCACGATGGGGATCGTGCGCAGCGCGAGCTTTGTCGTACCGCCGCTCCCCTTGAGCGTCACTTCGGTGGGCGCGGCCCCGGTGACCCGCCCGACGACGAGCACCTCCTCGGACGGCCCGACCGGCGGCAGCTCTCGTGGGAGCACACGCTCCACGCCGGGGCCGAGGTCGACTGTGGCGCCGATCCAGGCAGAGCGCTGTGCAGCCTCGAGCAGCCGCAGCGCCGATCGTCCCGCGCTGTACGCGTCTCCGACGATCTCGACGGGTGCGCCCCTCGCCGCGGACTGCAGCAGTACGAGGTTGGCGCGAGCGCCGACGCCCGCGGCGAGGATGCGAGCGCCCTGGGGCAAGCGGGCGAGCCGCTCGTGGAGGGCCTTGGGGGCGATCTCGCCGACCGACGGCTGGCCGTCGCCGATGTAGATGACAGCGCCGCGCCGCTTCGCGTCGAGGCGACCCGCGGCTTCGGTGAGCAGCGCCCCGATGTCCGTCGCGCCGCCGGGCTCCATGCTCGCGAGCGCTGCGAGCCACGTCCGCCGCTTCTCCGCGTCGAGGACACCGAGTTGTCCACTCCCATCCGACACGGGGCGCAGGGTGGCGTCGCCCACCCAAAGTGCGGCGCGGTCGTCGGGGCCGAGGTGCGCGAGGAGCGCGGTCGCCAGGCTGCGAGCGATGGCCAGCGATCCGGTGTCGGTCGCTGCCGAGGTGTCGACGACGATGGCGAGATCGACTCCCTTGCTCTCGTCCGCGGCTGCGGGACTGCGGACCGGCACGAGCAAATAGTCTCTCTCTTCGCTCGCGACCTTGGCCGCGAAGTCCGCACCGGCGTTGACTGGGATGTCCTCTGCCGCGAGGACGTGCGGAGCGCGGTAGGCCACGAGGCTGTCCTCTCCGCGATCGAACAGCTCGACCGCGAGGTCCGCGCGCGGCACGAAGTCGAACGCCTGGATGAGGACATGCTGTCCTTCGCGCTTGCCGCCCATCCCCGCTCGTACGCGATCGGCCCCTGCTTGCGTCAGGTCGAGATCGACGTGGAGCTCCTCGATCCGCGGCAGCGACCCGCGCGCCCCCTCCGCCGCCATCGGGTAGACATAGAGGCGCCGCTCCGCTCGCGCGCCCTGGCGCGGCAGCCACTCGGCGTACCGGGTCACTACGCGCCTCTTTGCGCCGCCTTGGATCGGGTAGAGCCGCGCGCTGTAGACACCCGACGTTACCCACTGGAGGAGGGCCGGATCCTCCGTCGAGCCCTGATAGACATTGCTCTCGTACTGCGCCTGCGCCGCGGCACTCTCCTTGATCTGCCCCCAGACGAGGTCGCCGTCGCGGTCGACGCCGAACTTCTGGAGCACCGCCCCAGGCGGCGTGCGGAAGGTGAACATGCCTTCGACGGTCTCGGCGCGCGGGTTGACGAACGTCTGGTCGACCTCCGTGATCGCAAGGTCGTGGTCGACGAAGACGTTGACATCGAGCCGCTCGATCCCGAGCGACACACGGGGTTTCCCTTTGTCGCCCGCTGGGCGGGCACCCACCGTCCCGATGCCGAAGGGTGCTGGCTCGGCGGCGGGGTCTGCAGTCGCCAGGCCCCCGGTCCAATCCTCCCAGGCGACGGCTGGCGCTCGCGTCATCGTTCCGTCTGCGCGTAGCGAGAGCAGCTCGCCAGTTTCCGCACGCCCCGAGCCCCCCGCCCGCGCCGAGCCACGCAGAACGTAGACCTCTTCGGTGCCGTCTGGGCGTACGACCACGCTCGCGCGAACGTCCGAGAGCTCGATGGGTCCTCGCGGAGACTCGATCTCGACGGGCGGGCCTCCTTCCCCGTCCACGAACGCACGCCCTTCAGCTAGGTTTACCGAGGCACTGTTCAGCGTCAGACGAGCGGGGCCTTCCACGAGCCAGATGGCCCCGGCGTCACGGCGGATCCAGGCCAGCGCTCCGCCGGCCAGCGTGACCGCCTCGCCTTCTGCGATGCGCTCCCTTGGGTATGGGGCTCTCGGGATTTCACCGACCGGAGTGACCGTGACGTCCCCCTTGACCGTGTGCATCTCGGCGAACGTGTCACCCGGCGACACCACGAGCGGCACGCCGTTGCTCCGGCACGCCGCCGCGAGCGCGACCCACAGCGGCACGCTGACTATCTGAAAGACGCTTCGCTGCATGGGCCCCACATGCTCCGACGTCTTCCGCAGACGAAAGTTCCGTCGACGGCGACGATACACTGCTCGGTCGTTGAATTCGTCGGAGAACTCGGGCGAACGTTGGTGCCGTCGCCGAGATGGCGCTTCCGCCTCGGGGGCGACCCTGCTCTATATGTAAGCTCGCGGGAACGCGTTTCGCTCGTTGGCGCCAGGATCATCCGCCCGCAGTCGTCATCCGTTGGGGGGACGGGCAGTGCAGGGTGCGCTGACTACCCTGGTAGCCCACACGGCCCGACGGGGCCACGCCGGAGTCGCATCATGGAGAGCCGAATCGGTCGAAGCGCGTGGGTCGCAGTTTGGGCGGTGGTTCTCGGTTGTGCTTCCTCGTCCGGGAGCCCAACGACGTCCTCGCCCGCGTGCACGATCCTCGCAACGTGTTGCCCGAGCACGCCCGACCCGGCGACGTGTGGTGCGGTTGCGACGTCTGGCGTCGAGGGGTCGTGTCTCACGCAGCTCACTGCGTACCAACCGAGCGGCGTCTGCAGTGGGGGCGCACCCTCTACTTGCACGAGCCTTGCGGCCTGCTGCGCCGGAATGCCCAGCGGCGCGACCCGGCTTGCCTGCCAGCAAGTGGTCACGAACGGACAGTCGTCAGTCTGCGACGCCGAGCTCGTCGCATACGAGACGGCCATGTCGTGTGGCCCGACCGGCTCGGGCACTGGGACGGGTACACGCACCGGAACGTCGACGACCTCCACAACGTCGACGGCGGCCAGCAGCACGTCTGGCATGGTCAGCAGCTCCCTCATCTCCGGCTCGAGTACGGCGACGATCGTGCACGATGCTGGCTTCAACGACGCGACCGTGCCGATCGACGCCCCGGTCTGCCTCGCGGACGCGTCGTCCGCGGGCCCTGGCCTCCTTCCGCATGCGTGCATCATCTACCCAGGCTCGGGCGACGACGGGAACGAGTGCGACGGACATCATGACCCGCCGTCGCCTTTCCCCGCCAACGGCGCCACGGGCAACGGGTTCGACGACAACTGCAACGGCCTGGTGGACGAGGGATGCGAGTGCGACGCCGTCGGGACGACGAAGTCCTGCTACCTGGTGCCCGCAACCCAGACGGAGAATGGCGTCCCCGTCGGCTGGTGCGCCACGAACTCCAAGGGGACGATGAACTGCGCGCCTGGCGGCGTCCTTGGCGGGCTCGTATGGAGCGGCCAGTGCCGTGGCGCGCAGCCTCCATACGCGAACGATGTGTGCGCCCCGGGTGACTTCAACTGCGATGGTACCGCCGAGAACCCGACCGGCGAGAGCTGTGCGTGCAAGTCGTCCCTGATCACGTGCCCCACCGCTCCCGTCACGACCGCGCCATACCCGACACCATCCGCGCTCCCACTCGCGGTCAACGCCGGCGCGTGGTTCAGTAACGCAGCTGCGGTTGCCGACGCGACGAACTGGACCTGGTCGCTGACCGGCGGCGACTGCGACAACATCCTGCCAAACCCGACGTTCGGCCTGTATGCGACCTCGGACGGGAGCGGCGATCCCGTCGGAACCACGAGCACTACGCTCGGCGCCAGCGGGAAGGAGCACGGCACCGTGACGACGGCCCCCTCTGTGACGTCCGTCGTATACCCAGCGTTCTCGCTCAGCGGCGATTACGTGCTCAATGCAGCCTGGAAGCTCAACGGAGAAGCGTACGCCTGCTCGGTTCAGATTCAGGTTCGCGCGCCAGGTCTTCGTGCGGAAGGGTGCTGGGATACCGAAGGCGTCGGCGACGACCTCGATCTGCACATGGCAAAGGTAGACGGTTTCACTCAATGTGCGACGTCTCACGCGTGGAGCAATCTCGACTGTTCGACCGCAAACGAGGACTGCTTTTATGGCGATTGCTATGCAAGCGCGCTCGGCTCGACCGATACGACGGACTGGGGCTTTGCGGCATCCGCCGCGAGCAACTGCACAGGCTGGGGCTCGCAGACGACGGGCACGACTTGTGGCAACCCGCGCCTCGACCGCGACGCGAACGGCCTCTCGGGTACGTGCGACCCGACGGTCGTGAACCCCAACGGTTCTTCGGCCACAGGCCCGTTTTGCGGCCCCGAGAACATCAACCTCGATGCGCCTCTGAACGGTGACCAGTACGCGATCGGCATGCGCTTCTACACACAGAACGGCACCACCAACCCCCACGCCCACGTCGACGTTTACTGCAACGGGGAGCGCATCCTCGCCGCTGGCTACGATCCGATCACGGGCAACAAGTTCCCACAGCTCGCGACGGCCGGGGCCGACAGCACTGGCGACATGTGGAAGGTCGGCACCGTTACGACGACCGTCGTCGGCGGCGTTCTCACGTGCGCCGTCATGCCCACGCAATCGATGGTTGCCGATGTCGCTCTCGATGGCACGACCGCGTACTGCGTGGACGACGCCACCGCGAACGGCGCGACCTCACAGGAGTATCTGACGTCTGGTGGCGGCGTACCCGCCAGCGCGAACGCGCTCTGCTATCACTGAGCGCCAGGCTCCGATCAACTCTTGGCGGACGGATCAAACCGAGCGATCCTCGTGGGATGCCCCCTCGCCCGACCCTGCGTGCTCTCGCCGTCGCCTCGCTGGCCTTAGCCGCCAACGCAGCCTGCGGCAGCAGCCACGCCGCGCCATCCGCGCATGACGCCGCAACCGATGCGTCGCTCATGCTCAAGTTCCCGGACGCGCACGCTTCATCCGACACGCAGAAGGACTCGGCGGAAGCCTCGGGGCCGGGTCTCTGCAAGACCGCGTCGCTCGTCGTCCCGTCGACAGACTTCTTCACCGACGTCAGCGCGGCGAGCGGGATCCAGGATCACAACTTCGTCGTGAATCCGACGACGCCGATCCCGATCAACGACCACAGCCGGCTCGCCGTCGCCGACATCAACGGTGACGGCTACGACGATATCGTCATGCACAATCTGTTTCCCGACCCGCAGGCGACGCCACCCGTCCCGTTCTCGCACCTGGTCTTCATCAACAACAAGGACGGGACGTTCACGAACTTCAGCGCGGAGTCGGGGCTGGCGGACGTACAGGCGGCGTCCTTCCTGTTCGGGGACGTCGACAACGACGGCGACGAGGACGTCTTCGCGGCGCTCGACATCCCCCTCGGAACGTACGCGAACGTGCTCCTGCTGAACGACGGTCAGGGGCACTTCACCGTCAAGGAGAACTCGGGAGTCGAGGGGATGCCGGGCAACGTCGTCGCCGGAAGTGCGGCGTTTGGTGACTTCAACAACGACGGAAAGCTCGACCTCTACGTCGCCAACGGCCAGACGTCGTACCTCGCGTCCGACCAGTTGTTCTTCGGCAACGGCGACGGGACGTTCACCGAGGTGACGGCGACGAACCTCACGGGCGATAACCCGATGGTGCCTCACAACGGCGTCGTGCTCTGCGACTACGACAATGATGGAGATCTAGACATTCTCGTGTCGACCTACGGAGTCAGCGAGAACAACGGCCACAAGATCCTCTGGGAAAACAATGGATCGGGGGTCTTTCAGGACGTAGCGGTCGCGCGTGGCTTCGCAGCGCAGGCCACGGGCAACTACTGGCTTGCGTCCACCGGGATGGGAACGCTCATCCAGCCGGACGCCGGCCCCGAGGATTACGACGGCGCGAACGGGTTCGGAATCGACTGCGACGACATCAACGGTGACGGCGTGCCGGACATCCTGCTTGCGACGATCAGCCACCCGGAGCCCGAGACCGACCTCAGTCGGATGTGGTCCGACCCGACGCAGCTCCTCATCAATCAAGGCTCTGACGCAGGATATTCGTTCAAGAACGAGTTCTTGCAGCGTGGGCTTCCGTTCAACGAGGGCGACATCGATACCGGCCTCGCGGACTTCGACAACGACGGCCGTCTCGACTATGCCGTCACGCGCGACAACAAGTACGAGTCTGGTTACACGACACCGCAGCAGCTCGCGTGGATGGGGCTCTTTCACCAGGAGGCCAACGGCAACTTCACGAGCCTCGGCCTCGTGAGCGGCGTCAACGACCTGAGTCCACCCGACGCCGGAGCCAGGCTCGACGCGGGCGACGCTGCGCCGCCACCCGCGCCCATTCCGCGCATGCAGGCGGGACAGAACATGGCGTGGCTCGACTACGACAACGACGGCGCCCTCGATCTGCTCGTCGGTGGCCGCGACCACGGCGGCGGTCGCGCGAACTATCTCTTTCACAACACGATCGGTGCGTCGAACACGTGGCTGGCGATTCATCTCACGGGCGACGGCGTACACGTCAACCGCGACGCCATCGGCGCCCGCGTCACGCTGCGGTTCCCGACGTGGACCGTGATGCGCGAGCTGAAGTCGAGTCGTGGGACTTATACCTCCGCTGACACACGTACCTTGCACTTCGGGCTTGGCGACCTCGGCTGCAACTTCACAGTCGAAGTGCGTTGGCCGGACGGCAAGCTCACGAAGCTCGCGGGTGCGCAGCTGCCGTCGAACAAGTTCGTGAAGATTGATTACACGAACGGACTATCGATCCCGTAACCGAGCACGACGAAAGGAAGATGCGTGTCTGGACACGTCAGACGAGCGTCGCGGTAGCGCGCTTCCTCTTCCGTGCTCCAACGGCGGCAATGCCCGCAAGCCAGAGAGCGCACGCGGACGCACCGCCGCCAGTTGCGCCGCGAGGTGTCGCGGCGCACCCGCCAGCGGTGGACCGAGACGGGGGCTCGTCTGTGTGGACGCCGCTCGCATCGATCGGGTCGCTCGGTGCGCCGTCGACCACGGCGCCGGACCTGCTCGCGTCGGACGGCGTGGGCGATGTGTGGTTCCCTCCGTCTCCGTGCGCTCCCGCGTCCGGGTGAGGAGTCATCGTGGCGTCGGCGTGCGTCTGCGTGGCGGCGTCGGGTGTCCCAGCACTCTCTGGCGTTGCCGTGCAGCACTGGATGTTGTCGGGGCCCGGGCAATAGCCGGCCGTCGACACATGGTCGCCGAGCGCGGCGCACGCAGTGGTGTCGAGGCACTCGCCGGACTCACCGGTCGTGGTCACCGTGCAGGCGCTCCCGGACCCGTCCGCATCCGACGACGGGCCCTCGGCATCGGGCGCGGCGCCACCATCGCCCGTACCGAAGGCCGCGAGGACGTTCTCCGCGTAGGTGATGCGCGTCGACTGATCGCAGGTCCCGCAGCCCTCGAAGTCGGTCTCGAAGGCGATCGTCGCCTCGCTCACGTTGGTCGTCGCCTCGAGGCTCGTGAGGCCGTAGCTCGAGAAGGTAACGAGCTCGTACCAGACGAAGTCGAGCTGGAGCTGCAAGGCCAGCACACTCTGCCCCTGCATCCCGGCGTACCACGTCGCATTGTCGTTCGTGTCCGTGTCCCACCTTCCGCCCACTGACCATTGCGCGATGCCGCGGCCTGGCCCGCCGCTCTGGACGGCGGTCGGGTCGACGCCTGACTCCTGGTCCAGGTTGCCGACGATCCCTGCCGCCTGAAAGGGCGTGAGCCCCTTGGCGACGAAGTAATCGAAGGCGGGCTGGTCGTTCGGAAACGTGATCGCGGACGTCGTCGTCCCGATCGGCTCGTCAGGGCCTGCGCCGCTGCACGCGCCGAGGGCGCCCGCGAGCGCCGCGACGACGAACGCCGCTCTTACCCACGTACGAGAAGTGTGGCGTCGAACCATGAGTCCCTCCGCGGCCGATGGCTGCGGTGAACTATAGAGCACTCGCCGAGGTCGTGCCGCGTCTGCACGGCGTTTCGCTGGCGACGAAGCATTCCACCTGCGCTGCAGGGGCACAAAAGAGAACGGGGCGAAGCCCGTGAGCTTCGCCCCGCAATCAGACGCTGCACGCGGCAACTTGCCCGCGTGCAGCGTCGGTCAGCGTGTCACTCGGTGCAGGTGGACACGTTCGCGGCGTTCGTGCTGTTCGCCGTCGGGCTCGCCGGGTTGATGAAGCCGAGGTCGCAGACCCCACCGACGCAATCCGCCGCCAGGTTCTGGCAGTTCTTCGGGTTGGTCTGGATGGCGCCTGTGGTGCCAACGATGCAGTTCTTGAGTGAGAACTGGTTTCCGACCGCAGGGAGTACCGTGGTCTGGTTGGTGACGTCGATGCAGAGACCTGCAGCCTTGTTGGCGGTGGCGCCGAGCGACTGGAACGTGTTGTCCCCGATCGTCGCCGCCGCGCCTCCCACGTCGCCGAGGTCGATCCCGACCATCGAGTTGGTGGAGCCAGGTCCACCGGCGCTGATGATGACGCCGTCCCCGCTGTTGTTGAGGAAGACGCTCTTGCGCACCGTCACCTGAGAGCCGGCGACGATCCGCATGCCATTGCCTCCAGTGTTGCCAAACGAGATGAGGCCCGTGATTGTGTTGAGCGGCGCGGTCCCCACGAGGGGCGCCGTCTGCTCGAGCCATACGCCGGCGGCCGCGTTCCCGTTGGTCTCGACAGTTCCGGCGCCAGTCGCGTTGTTCGTGACCGACCCGGTCAGAGTGATGCGACCGTTTCCCTCGACCAGGATGCCGTGAGCCGTGTTGGCGTTGAACGTGGTGGCTGCTGCGCCGGCCGCGACGTTGATCACCGCCTGGCCGCCGGTGACGAAGAGGCCGTCTCCGCCGAACGCCGCGGTTCCGTTGGTGTTCGAGACAACGCCGGCGTTGATGGCGACGCTCCCTGCGGTGACCTCGATGCCGTGCTGGCCCATCTTGCTGATCGTCACGTCGCTGATCGTGGTGGACGCGCTGACCGCCGCGCCGTTGACCAGGATGCCGACGGTGCCGGCTCCAGCCTCCGTCGTGATCGTGAGCGTGGCGCCCGCGTTGCCCTGGATCGCCGAGGTCGGTGAGCCGAGGGTGAAGCCGTTCTTCCCTGCTGCGACCGTGACGGTCACGGCGCCCGTGCCCGACTTGGTCGTCACGGTGACGTTGGCGGGGATGACGAGCGGGAAGGTCTCGCCGGCGCCGACTGCGCCGCCGCCCGTACCGACGATCTCGATCGTGGTGGCATTCACCGGGTTCGGACCGATGATTTGCAGCGCGCGTGTGATGGTCTTGAGCGCGCAGCCCTCGGCCGCGACCGGCGGAGTCCCGTTGTTCACGGCGCTGCCGTTGCCCGCAGTGTCGCTCCCGTTGGTCGGGTCAACGATGTAGGTGTTTGCCGTGATCGCGCCGCACGCCGTGCACACCAGCGAAGTGTCGCAGGTCGCGCCAACCTTGAGCTGCGCGGCGCAGTAGGTGTCGCCAGCGGTGCCTGGGCAACAGGCGATCCCCGGTGCCGGCGGTGATGCGACGCAGACGTCGAGCATCGGCGCGGCCCCTGTCGATTCGCAGCACATGTCGGCCGCGTTTGGACCGCAAGTCCCGGGCTTGCCCCCGTTCACGGGAGCGGGGGGCGTGCTGGTGCAGTCGGCTGCAACCTTCGCGGCGCACGACCCCTTCGTCGCGCCGGTCGCCGTGATGCAAATATCACCCGCAGGGCACTGCGAGTCTGCGGTGCATGCCCCGCAGACGTTGGTCGCGCTGCAGATCGGCGTCGTCCCCGCGCAGTCGGTGTTCGAGCAGCAGGCCCCCGTGATGCACGAGCACGTGTCGCCCGTGGCGCAATCCGTCGTGGCGGTGGCGCAGCAGAAGGTCCCCGCTCCGCAGGTCTTGTTGGTGCTCGAGCAGCTGTTCGACACGCACGCGCCCGCAGCGCTGCATATCGTCCCCGCCCCATAGTTCGGGTCGGCCTGGCATTGCGTGTCCGCCGTGCATTTTCCGCAGGTGTTCGCCGTGACCACGCCGCAGATCTCGCCGGCGACGACGCAGTCGGCATCCACGTTGCAGTTTCCTGCGACGCAGGCGCCGGCGGGGTCGCATACGAACGGCGAAGGGCCTGCACCGCCGTAGGCGGTCGTACACTTGGCGTTGTCGGCGGGGCTGTTGCACGGGGTGCAGAGGCCGCCAACGCAGAGGCCATCCTGGACGCCGCCCGTCACGCTGCACGACGTCTCTACGCCCGTGCAGTTCGAGGGTACTCCGACGTCATGTCCAGAATCGACGCCGGTATCTTCCTTGTGGGCGTCGACGCCCGTGTCCTCCTTCATGCCCGAGTCGACGCCCGTGTCCATCTTCGCGGCGTCAGTCGGAGTCGTGGAGTCCATCCCGGAGTCCATCGAGGTCGGCGAGTCCTTGGCCGTCGGCGAGTCTTTCGCTGTCGAGGTGTCCTTCGCGGCGTCCTTCGGGGTCGAGGTGTCCTTCGCCGCGTCCTTCGTCGTCGAGGAGTCCGGCGACGAGGTCATGCCGTCCGTTCCGCCATCGATCGTTGCCGTGCTCGAGCCGCCGCAGCCGGGCTCGAACACGCCGAGACACCCCACCATGACCGCGCTGAGCACAACGAGCGCTTTGTCTGACGTAAATCGATTCGGCCGAGAATGAACGTTGCGCATGACGAGACCCTCCGTAAGAAGCAAGGTTCGGCGCGTCGCTGTTCTGCGTGTGCCCCCCTGCTTGAATTTTCCGATGAGAGCACCTTTCCGGAGGGGCCGATAGCCTCAAGCGTGTTGCTGAGGTTGGTTCGTGCGGCGGATACGCGCCGCTCGAAGTGCCTCCCGCTGGCCGCATGGTTGTGGTGGCGCGAGCGACGGTCCATGCTTCGCAAATGGTCAAGGGGCGCACTTGCGGGGTCATCGCCACTCTCGTCGCAGGTCTCGCTGCGTGCGGGTCATCCGGTGCCACGACTGGGTCACAGTCGGACGCGACGATCGGCGACGGCGGGGCGCGCGCGCCTGAGGCGGGTCACCGGAAGGACTCGGGCTTCGGCCTTCAGGACGACGCGGGCGGCGGATGCAGCTCCACGGGCTGCGACGCAGGCGTCTGCATGGGATCTCCGGCCGCGTGCTGTCCGCTGAGCGACGTATGCGGATCTGCATGCTGCGGCGGAAGCTCCGTCTGCCTCTTCGGGAGCTGCGTCGTGCCGGGAGCGACGTGTCGCAGCGCGGGTGACTGCACGGCCGGGCAATACTGCGACCCATCGCTCGGCGGCGGCATCGATGGCGGGGCACCCCCGGGCGATGCCGGCCTGGGTGCGCAGGATGCGGCGCCAGCAGCCGACGGTGCCACCTTCGTCTCCGGCGCTCACTGCTCCGATCCGCTCGCGCCCCTTGGTCGATGTGTCCCCACTCCGCCGCTATGCCCGGGCGATGCGGGCGCTCCCGACAGCGGGACGTGCGTCGGGTCGTGTCAGTACCATCCGGCCTCCGGCAAGCTCAACGCCGTCATCAAGTGGACGTGGGGCCCCAAGGCGACCGCGTTTCCTGATTCCACGGACGTGTGGTCGACGCCGACCGTGGGTCGCATGTACGACACCAACTGCGACGGGAAGATCGACGAGAGCGACTCGCCGTCGATCGTGTTCGTCTCCGGCAACATCGGTGTCTCTGAATGCGCATCCACGGTGGACGGCTGCAAGCACGGTGTCCTCCGGATGCTCAACGGTCGAACCGGGCAGGAGATCTGGTCGCTCGACAAGGCCAACCCGACGTCAGCTGGGTTCGACGGCAACTCGATCGCGATAGGGGACATCGACGGGAGCGGGAGAATCGAGATCGTCGCGATCACCGCCGAGGGCAACATCGTCCTCCTCGACGGGGACGGCAAGGTGCTCCGCACGAGCACGGCGATCGCGGTCGGCGGAGCTGCGAGCGGATTTGCGTGGGGGGGAGGGCTGGCCATCGCCGACCTCGACCTCGACGGGTTCCCGGAGATCATCTACGGGGCAAGCGTATTTTCGACGAAGAACAACGCCATCACTCTGTCGTGGACGGGGACAGGCGGGACGGGCGGCGCGGCGACGGAGGAGCTCAGCACGGCCGCTGATCTCGACCTCGCGCCCGACGGGAATCTCGAGCTCCTCGCCGGCAATACCGCGTACAAATCCGACGGGACGATCCTCTGGCACGACCCGACCCTGCCAAACGGATTCTCCGGAGTCGGAGACTTCAACGGAGACGGGAAGCCCGAGGCGGTGCTCGTCGGGAACGGTAACGTGTGGGTCCTGAACGGCGCGACAGGCGCCATTCTCTTCGGTCCATTCACGCTCGCGGGTCCTGGCAACGGCGGCGCTCCGACGATCGCGGACTTCGACGGCGACGGTCTCCCCGAGATCGGGATCGCGAAGCAGACGTTCTACTCCGCCGTGAAACCGAACTACGACGGCGGGACGCTCGACACGCTGTGGACGACCCCGAGCCACGACCTGAGCTCGTCCGTGACCGGCTCGACGGTATTCGACTTCTCGGGCGCGGGTCGGGCATCCGTCGTCTATGGCGACGAGTGCTTCATGTGGGTGTTCGACGGCCCGACAGGCGACGTCCTGTTCGCGGCGCCGCACATGTCGTTCACGGGGACGGAGGCGTCGATCGTCGCGGACGTCGACGGCGATGGGCACTCCGAGATCGTGATGGTCTCCAACGGCGTCAGCCCCGTCGGCTGGGGGTGCCTCGGGTCGGACGGCACCACGCCGACGGTCGTCAACGGCGTGACGTGGACGCCCGGGCCCGTGTCCAACAAGAGCTACCGCGGCATCACGGTGTATGGCGACGCCGCCAACTCCTGGGTCGGCACGCGGACGCTGTGGAATCAGCACACGTACCATGTCAGCAACATCTGCGATAACCTCGACCAGGCCTGCGCCCCGCCCAACACCTATGGATCCATTCCACAGGACGAGACCAGCAACTGGACGGTGCCCTGGCTCAACAACTTCCGCCAGAACGTGCAGGGCACTGGCATCTTCGATGCCCCGGACGGTGTGCTCGCCCTCTCCGTCGATTGCACGAAGCCGGTCGTCGCGCACGTCACCGCACGGAACATTGGCCAGTCCGGCTTCCCGTCCGGAGTGAACATTGCCATCTTCGCGAAGAGCTCTCCCGCGGATGTGCAGGTCGGGACCACCAGCACGACGATCCCTCTCTTGCCGAGCCAGGCGCAGGATCTGACGGTGACGCTCTCCGCCGCGGCGACGACCTCCGAGAGCTTCTACGCCACGATCGTCATCGATCCGATGCACCCGACTTTCCACGAGTGCACGACCGCCAACAACACCAGCGCGGTGGTGTCGCCGACCTGTGCGACCGGGCCCAAGTAAGCCGTCTCACCGCGTGACGCGCGGGACGGCCCCTCAGGCGAGCGGCGTATCACTGACGCGTGCGCGTCAGAGCTCGACCGCTCGCCTCAGCGACCGCCTACGGCTCTGCCGGGCGCATGCACCGGAGCCCGAGCTTGCCGTACTGACGGTAGATCGGATAGCCCGCGCTCAGCGTCTCGTTGACCGCGTGCCCCTCCCACGAGCCTCCGAGGATCGCGTACGTCGGGAAGTCCGTCGCGCGTGTGATGCCGCAGTGCACGCCATTCGCGCCGCAGGCCGTATTCGTGCAGCCCGCAGCAGGGCAGTTGCAGTTGAACGACTCACCCGTGCCGAGCTGACCTGATTCGTCGCAGAACGCATTGGTGCCCGTGAACACCGTCATCTCCGACATCTCGATCATGTTCGCGCCGAGGTCTTGCCACCCGTCGGAGCCGCTGAGGAGCGACGTCCTGTCGAGGAAGAACCGCCCCGGCGCCGCGGTCAGCGGCGTGTAGTCGAGGCCAGAGGCGATCGACGCGGGCGCATCGAGCGGAGTCCCCAGCGGGTTGCTCGGGTAGTAATAGAAACCGCCGATCGGCTGTGTCGCGGACCCGAGGTTGCTGTTGTACCAGTCGACGGTGTGCGCGACCGCAGGCTGGTACGCGGCGCCCTGAAGATCCACGTTGTTGGGATAGACGAGCGTGCCGGTTCCCGGGTACGGGCTCGGCAGGAACGTCTTGCCCCACGGGTACGTGTTGGTGCCGCCGGTGCCGCCGTCCCAGACGTAGGCGTGCTCGCTCTGAAGCGGAAGGCGACCGCCGTCCCACGCGCAGAACGCCGCCCCGAGCCACGAGGGGATGCAGTTCATCGACTTGATGTCGTAGTAGTCCTGCGTGAACGGGCGCGGCGGCGAGCTCGCCTGATCGTACAGCGTCGTCGCGTCCCACCAGTACGTCGCCGCTCCGAAATCTCCGACTGCGGTGTAGCAGCCCTGGGAGCCGGCGGTGCTCATGTCGAGCGCGCCGGTCTGGATGACCGCGTTGAGCGGCTCGAACGTCTCCGCGGTCGCCGGAAGGAGGTTCACCACGTTCGTGGTGACTCCCGCCTGCTTGATGGGGAGCTCGGCGGCGAGCGTCGTGCCCGCGGGGGTGGTCGGGTTGAAGCTCGCGTCGAACTGCGCGGTCGCCCATCCGCGGACATCGTACGGCGGGTTGAGCGACTCGAGGAACTGCCGGAATCGGCCCGCGGTGACCTCGTACTTGTCGTAGCGGAGCGCCTTGCCGGCGATCGTGATCGGGAGCGACTTGCAGCAGCTCTCGTGCGTCTGCTGTCCGATCGGGTCGGTCGACTCTCCTTTGCCGCACGTGTCGAGCCCGGCGTGCTGCCCGGCGCCGTTCGCGTTGGGCGTTCCGACGGCGTCCGCGCCACCAGGGGCGCTGCCAGACGGTGTGGTGATCGTCATGATCTGCGCGGGCGTGACGAGCCCCTTGCACGACGCGCCGTCGACGCAGGTGAAGGAAAGCAGGCTGCAGTAGCCGGAGAGACAGTCGGTATCGAGCGCGCAGCGCGCGGCATCGGCGCACTTCGGAGAGCAGGCGGGCGCGGCGCACTTGCCCGCGGTGCATACGTCCGACGCGCAGTCGGTGTTCGCTCCGCATCCGTTACCATCGAGGCAGCCCGGAGCGCATGCAGGGGCCGCGCACTTCCCATTCGTGCAGACCCCCGACGCGCAGTCCGCAGCGGCTCCGCAGATGTGGCCGTCGATGCAGGATGGCGAGCAGGCGGGGGCGGCGCACGTCGCGTCGGTGCAGACGGCCGACGCACAGTCGCCGTCGGCGCCGCAGGCGTTGCCGTCGATGCAGGTCGGAGAGCAGGGAGGGGGAGCGCACACCGCGTTCGTGCACACGCCCGATGCGCAGTCCGTCGTCGCTCCGCAGATGTTCGCGTCAGGGCACGTCGGCGAGCAAGCCGGCGGAGCGCACGTTCCAGCCGTGCACACCGCGGACGCACAGTCGGCACCGGCTCCGCACGGGTTGCCGTCGACGCACGCGGGGCTGCAGGTCGGTGCAGCGCACTTGCCGCTCGTGCAGACTCCGGAGCCGCAATCGGTCGCGGCCCCGCAGGCGTCGCCGTCGCCACACGTCGGCGAGCAGCTCGGTGGTGCACACTTGCCCGTCGTGCAGACGCCGGAGGCACAGTCCGTCCCGGCTCCGCAGCCGTTTCCGTCGACGCACGTCGGCGAGCAGCTCGGGACGGCGCACTTGTCGTTCGTGCAGATCCCGGACGCGCAGTCGGCGGCCGCTCCGCAGGCATTCCCGTCGTCACATGCGGGGGCGCAGGAGGGAGCCGCGCAGAGTCCGTTCGTGCAGACGCCCGAGGCGCAGTCACCCGCTGCTCCGCAGTGCTGTGCGTCGGGGCAAGACGGAGCGCAGCCCGCTGCCGTGCACTTCCCGTCGGTGCAGTTGCCCGAGGCGCAATCGGCGTTCTCGCCGCAGGGATCGTTCGATGCGCACGACGGCGAGCAGCTTGGCGCGGCGCACTTCCCGCCGGTGCATACCTGCGAGCTACAGTCCGTCGCTTCGCCGCACGCGTTGCCCGTCGTGCAGCTCGGCGCGCAGGCAGGGGGAGCGCAGCTCCCGTCGGTGCACACTCCGGAGGCGCAGCCGCTCGCCGTCGTGCAGGTCGCGTGAGTCGTGTGGCCACTGTCGGAAGGGGCCGTCGTGTCTGCGTGTGCCGCGTCCTTGTGGCCGCCTGCACCGCTGTCCTGCCCACCCGTCGACGACGCGCCGGACGAACAGCCAGCCACGACACCCGCAGCCAGCAGCGCCACAGCGATTCGAAGGAGACGAGTGTCGATCATCGCTCTACCGTATCGACGTTACGCATGGGGTCAATGCTGACCTCTGGTGATATGCTGCGGCCGTGGCTCGCCGTCTCAGAGGACCCGCTCGATGACGACGCGGTCCGCAGCACACGGGCTCGCGCTGGTATGCGTGCTTTCCGGTTGCCACTCTGCGGCGGTCGCCGCGAGCGGCCAGGATGCGGCATCGACGAACGACGCGGCGCTCGGACGCGGCTCGGAAGGCGGAACGAGCCGCGCCGATGCGGCGTCGAATCGGCACGCCGACGGCGCCGTCCAGCGCGGGTCGGATGCGGCGATCGCACCGACCGAAGCGGGTCCGAGCTTCCCCGGCACTACCGCGGGAGCGCTCGCGGCAGGAGGCCAGCGCTCGACGAGCCCGCATTATCAATTCATCGGGACGCTCGGGCAGACTCCCGCAGGCAACGGTGTCTCCCCCTCCGCGCGAATGAACGGTGGCGTCGTCGGCGCCACGCAGCAACAACCCTAGAGCGTCCGGAGGAGGCCCAACATGAAGCCATCGACACGGGCATACCCCGCATCCCTCGTCGCCATCGCGGCGATCGGTGTCAGCTCGCTTTCGTTCGCGGGCAGCGTGCCGATGCAGCTCACCGAGCAAGGTCGCCTCCTCGACACGAACGGCGTCCCGGTGTCCGGCGGCGTCATGTTCACGTTCTCGCTCTATGCAGCCGCGACCGGCGGCACGGCGCTGTGGACGGAGCAGCAGACGCTGACGCTGCAAAACGGCTATCTCTCTGCTCAGCTCGGCACGGTGACGCCGATTCCGCCCGGCACGTTCAGCGGCGCGGTGCTCTACCTCGGCCTCGCGGTGAACACGGACCCCGAGATGACGCCGCGACAGACGGTCTCGAGCGTCCCCTACGCGATCGTCGCGGGGAACGCCGTGGGAGACATCACGCCGTCGAGCGTCTCGGTCGCCGACGCCGCGGTCATCAACAACCAGGGGCAGTGGGTCGGGCCGAGCATCGTCGCCTATCAGACGGCGACGCAGACCGCGAACCTCCAGACTCTGGGCGCCACCTTCGTCGACGTGCCGGGAGCCTCGCTCTCGCTCACGCTCACGACCGCGGGCACGACCGAGCTCCTCGCGCACGGCTCGATCAACCCGACCGGCACGAACCCGGGGTACTGCGGGTTCCGGTTCATGATCGACGGCGTGGCCACTGGCGATCCGACCTGGGGAAACGTCATCGCCGGGGGCGCGACGTCGAGCTGGGTGCCGTGGACGATGACGACCACGCTCCCGATGACGGCGGGCGTTCACACCGTCGCCGTTCAGCAGTGCGGCTACCCCATGACCGCAGGCGGCTGCGGATCTGCCTCCGCGCTGTACTCCGCCGCCGTGATCCGCGCGATGAGCTTCTGAATCCGGGTCACTGCAGGCCAACACTTCCGTGTTGGCCGTGGACCTCGGTGGACTTGAGTCTAGTTGGTGAACACCGCTGCCGTGAGCGGAGCGAGCGTGATGGTGAGCGTGCTCGTGAACGTGGAGCCGGGACCGACGGTGAGCTTGGTGCCCGAGAGCGCGTCGGTGACCGTCCCCGTGAGGCCGATGTTCCCCACGTTCATCGTCCGCGTCGCGCTGGTGCTGCCCAGGTTGAGGGCCACGACGGCGATGTCCGCGCCCTCGACGCGACCGTCCGCGTAGAAGGTCCCGTCAATCCACAGGTTGGTGCGCGGGCCTCGGCGCAGCGCGGGGTGCGCGGCGCGAAGCAAGCCCAGCGTCTGCACGTTCTTGAGCGCGCCCTGCTCGAGGCTGTTCAGGGCCGTGCCGAAGCGCATCATTCGACGGCAGTCGGGGTCGATGGTGCCGGGCTGCCCGAACTCGTCTCCCATCCAGAGGATCGGGATCGAGTCGTAGGTGAGGAGGAACGTTTGCGCGAGCTGGAGGTGTGCGAACGCGTTCGGGTTGGTCTCCTGGGCGGGCGGCTCACCGCTCCACGGGTTACCGTTGCTGTCTCCCTCGGCGAGGCTGATCGCGCGCGGTGTGTCGTGGCTGCCGAAGAAGTGCCCCATGAGCGCGCCGGGCACGGAGCCCGTCCACGACGCCCCCTCGTCGGCGAGGACTCCGTTGAGGAGATCCTGCGCCGGACCCTCGCTAGACGTGTCGCTCTGGAGGAGCGTGCCCACGATCGTGTTGTGGAGCGGGTCGTCCATCGAACCGTTGAGCATCGCGGTCGGGTTGACGCAGTCGAACACGTTCGCCTGGATGCCGCCGAGCGCCTCGCCGACCATGTAGAACGGCAACGGCGTCGAGATCGCGGCCTGGATCTTCGACCGCATGTCGGAGCAGATCTCGTTGGTCACCTGCTTCACGGCGTCGACCCGGAATCCGTCGAGGTTGAACTGCTCCATGAGCCAGACGGCGTGGTTCGCGACCGCATCGTTCACCGACGGGTTCGTGGTGTTGAAGTCGGGCAGGTAGGGGTCGAACCAGCAGTCGGCGCGATTCCAGGTCTGGCTCTCGGACGTGTCCCAGAGGTTCTCGTTCCCGCAATCGTTGGTGCCGCTGCTGTAGGGGATGTTGAACCACGCCCCGTCCGTCTGGTGTGCAACCGAGAGCGGAGCGAGCTGCGCGGGCTGGCCGCTCGGAGGGTTCGCGTCGGAGAAGACGTGATTGACGACGAGGTCCGTCAGCACGCGAATGCCGTGCTGGTGCGCGGCGTTGACCAGCGCGTTGAGGTCCGCGGCGGCGCCGAAGTGAGGATCGATCGGCGTCGTGACGCCGTTGGCCGTGAACATCGGGTCGTTCTCCGACCCGTAGGTCCAGCCGCCCGAGATCGGGAAGTACGAGTGGTAGCCCGACAGGCAGTGACCGGTGTTGGCGCCCGTCCCCATCTCGCAGAGCTTCGTCCCGAGGTCCGGTGACGAGAGCCACAGCGTGTTGACGCCCATCGCGTCGAAGTAGCCCGCGTTGATCTGCTTGGTGACGCCGCCGTAGTCGCCCCCCTTCCAGTCGCCGACGGGGTCGGTCGGGGCGCCGTTGGGCCCCAGCTTGCTCGTCGTCCCGCTGGCGAGGAAGCGGTCGACCATGATCTCGTACATGAAGGAGTCGTTCCACTCGAAGCTCGTGGACCCGACCCAGAACGGCACGAAAAGGCGCGAGACGTTGCCGTTCTTGTCCTGCACCTGGAAGACATAGCCGTACTTGTTCGGCGCGGTGACACCCGACGAGACCGAGACCGTGAAGGTATGAGTGCTGGCGTCGTAGGGCGCTGCGGTCGCCGGGACCGTCGCTCCGTTCAGCGTGATCAGAGTCTTCGACGTGTCGAGGTCGGCGGCACCGGGGACGTACAGGACCTGGAAGGTGTAGCTGCTGCTGGTCGTGGTGACGTTGCTCCCGACGAGCTGGAGGGCCCCGGAGGCGGGGATGCCGCAGGTGACGGCCTGAAGGATGTTGTTGGTGTTCGTGCCCTGGGTCAGCGACGGGAGCTGGACGGTCGGGCTGTTCGGGCTCGGCATCCATGTGCCGTCGGCGACGAACTTGTACTCGACGTCCTTGCCGAACGGGACCTGCACGACGACCGACCACGCCCCGCTGGCGTTCTTCGTCATCGGGATCCCGGGGGTCACCCACATGTTGAAGTCGGTCTCGAGGTTCACGCTCGAGTACCCCTTGTCCGGAAACGTGAACGTCTCGGGGCAAGTGGAGGGCAGACCAGCGTCGCCGGGCGTGCCGCCGTCGGGTGTTGGCTGGGCGTCGACGGGAGCTACGGAGTCTCCCGAGGCATCGCCCGGCGTTGCGTCCGCATGAGACGACGCATCCGCATGGGTCGCGTCCGCCTTGGATCCGCCGTCCAGATGCTTGAGGCCGGCGTCGTAGCCCGGTGCGGCATCGAAGTCGGGGAGCTGTCCGGCGTCTCCGCCGTCGACCCCATGAGTGACCCCCGGACTGGAGCTGCAGCCGACGAACGCGGCCATTGCGACCGAGGCTGCGGCCAGTGTGCCGACAGTCCTGACGAGGAGGAGCGGGTAGTCACTCATTGTAGAGGTACTAACTCGTTGGGATGGGGTGAGCAAGCTGAGGCGAGCCGATCGGGCTCTTCCGTACAGGCGGTGGCGATCCATGGACAACTACGCACCGTTCGTCGCCCCGGATGCATGAGATGTCGACGAGCCGGGGGCGTCGGCCCGTGGACGCGGGAGCGCGGCGCGCTCGCTGTGGTAGCTCCTCCGGCATGACGTCTCCCATCGTCGTTCGCGTCCGCCCCGCCACGCCGGCCGATCTCCCCGCCCTCGGCCGCCTCGGCGCCCAGCTCGTCGACTACCACCTCGCCCTCGATCCCAGGCGCTACATGCGCATCGACCAAGCGGTCGAGGGGTACAGCTGGTTCCTGGGGAAGGAGCTCACGAACAAGGACGCCGTGGTGCTCGTCGCCGAGCGCGAAGACGACGGCGCGGTCGTCGGCTACGCCTACGGTACGGTCGAACCGCGCGACTGGAACGCTCTCCTCGATCCTCACGGCGCCCTGCACGACGTGCTCGTCGACCCTGTCGCGCGTCGACTCGGCGTCGCGGAGAGGCTCGTCCGCGAGATCTGCCGGAGGCTTTCGGCGCTCGGAGCCCCCCGCGTCCTGCTGCACACCGCGGTGCAGAACGAGCAGGGTCAGGCGCTCTTCAAGAAGCTCGGCTTCCGGACCACGATGCTCGAGATGACGCGCGAGGCCGATTGAGTGGAGCGCGCTCAGTCGCGACGGTGAAACGAGACGACCTCGTCGGTCGCGAAGGCTGGCGAATAGCCCTTCGACGTGAACATCGCGCGCGCCAGCGGGTGGCTGCGCGGCACCAGGACGTCGGTCGTGCCGTAGCGCTCGAGAGTCGCGATGGCCGCCTCGGAGCCTCCCGAGACGTACTCGAGGGCGAAGGCGTCGCGCGCGACCGCCGCGGAGTAACAGTCGTTGCGCGGGTCGTAGAACACGTGAACGCCGCGCGGCGCCGTGTACCAGATGGCGATCCCGCCGGCCGAGAACGGGACGAACAGGCGCGCCCCCGCAGGGACGTGATCGAGGGCGAGCGCCCACGAGGCGCCGGAGGTGCCGTCGGGCGTGACGAAGCGGTCGCGTGACGGAGCTTCGACGGTCCTCCACACGAAACCTCCGAGGCCCGCGACCAGCGACGATGACGCCAGCGTCAGCGGTATCCAGCGCGACCTCGCGACCGCGCTCGTCAGAGCGCCGTTGCGGAACAGAGCGTCGACGCTCGGAGCCGCGAGGAGCATCGACACGAGCCCCGCGAGGTCGAGGTGCCGTGCGTTCAGGACCGCCACGATCGCAAGCACGCCAACGATCGCCGCGCGCGCGAGAGAGGGAGAGCGACCGCCGGCGTCTCGACGGAGCAGCAGAACGAACGCGACCACGATCACCGCGAACCCGATGAACGTGAGCGGCTTGTCGACGGGGGAGAGGCGGTAGAGCGGCGCGAAGTCCTCCACGTGCTCGTGAATCACGCGGTAGACCTCGCGCTGTCCGAGGAAGTACTCGAGCACGAACCGGTGCAGGCGGGGCCCGTACGGGTTGATGAACGTGACCAGCGTGACGAGGCCCACCAGCGCCGCGCGCGCTCGACGTTCGCCCGGGTAGACGATGACCGAGCCGAGGGCGAGGCAGACCCCGACCACGAAGCTGCCGTGCACGTTGGCCCACGCGAGCTCGAGCGCGACGAGCAGCAGCGTCCGGGGGAGGTCGAGCCCTTCACGAAAGAGGAGCGTGGAGAACGCGAGCGCGAGGAGGAGCGCGACGTGCGTGGGGCGGAGCGTGAGGAAGCGGAGGCCGAAGAGGGCGAGCGTCACGATCGTGAGGGAGAGGAACGCTCCGACGCTCCGGGTCTCGTCGTGGAAGAACCGAGCGATGAGCGCCGTGGCGACGGCCGTCTGGATCACGGCACCGAGCGCGAACGCTCCCGGCCCCAGGTGCTGCATGAGCCACGCATAGGGCACCGCGAGCAGCCACTCATGCATCAGCCACGGATGGGTCGGATCGGTGAACGAGAAGAGGTTCGTCGTCGGGATCGCACCGGTGACGAGCCGCGCGCGTCCCGCAGCGGCGACCCACCAGATGTCCGGATCGTGAAGCTCGTACAGGCCGGCGACGAGACCGAACGCGATCGCGATGGCGAGCGCGACGCCGACTCCCCACCGGACTGGCGGTCTCTCTTCTTGGATCAACTCCAGAGTCTCCCGACGCGCGCTCGACCTACACCGCTCCGATGAGCTCTGCGAACTTCGCGAGGTCGATGTTGCCGCCGGAGACGACCGCCACGATCGGGTCTTCGCCCGCGCGGCCCGAGAGCGCGGCAGCGACGGCCAGCGCGCCCGCCCCCTCGGCGATGACCCGCGCGCTCTCTGCGATCGTACGCATCGCGCTCCTCGTCTCGGCGAGCGACACGACGATCGACCCGTCGACGACCCCCTGCATGCGCTCCCACATGCGAGGGAACACGCTCTTCCCTCCTGCGCCGTCGACGAACGACGAGGTCCAGCCTGCAAACTCGCGCGGAGCCCCCGCTGCGAACGACGCGGCGGCCGGTGCTGCGGTCTCCGGCTCCGCGCCGAGGATGCTCACGTGCGGAGCGGTCGGGCGAATCGCGCTCCCGATGCCGACGAGCAAGCCTCCTCCGCCCACCGCGGCGACCACGGTCCGCACGCCGGGCAGATCCTCGAGGATCTCGAGCCCGAGCGTCGCGTTCCCTGCGATGAAGTCGTGGTCGTCGAACGGGTGAACGAACGTTCCTTCGACGCCGGGGAAGGTGCGCGCCTCCATCGCCCTCCAGCACTCGTCGAACGGCGCCATCACGATCCTCGCGCCGAGCGCGCGCATGCGCTCGACCTTGGTCGCCGGAGCCGTCGCGATGACGACCACCGTGCACGGCACCCCGAGGTCGCGCGCCGCGTACGCCACCCCCTGACCCGCGTTGCCAGCGCTGACCGTCCACACGCCCTTGCTCCTCGCCGCGTCCGAGAGCATCGCGATCGCGTTGGTCGCGCCTCGGAGCTTGAACGAGTTGATCGGCTGCAGGTTCTCCAGCTTGAGCCAGATCTCGGGCCGGCCGTTGCCGCCCGCGCCGTGACGGAGCTTCACCAGCGGCGTGCGGAGGACCCGCCCCTTGATGCGCTCCCACGCGGCGTGAATCTCGTCCTTCTGCACGGGGCGAACCGGCGCCAGGTCTTCCATCGTCGGCATCGTACCCGCATCGCACGGTTGTCGGTGTGCACTGAGCACCGACCCTGGCATAGGCTACGCGTCGTGACGCCCCGCGAGTGCCCCTGCTTCTCCGGCGCGCGCTACGTGGCCTGCTGCAAGCCGTACCACGTGGGCGACCGATCGCCGGAGACTCCCGAGGCGCTCATGCGCTCGCGCTTCTCGGCGTTCGCGCTCGGCCTCGGGACGTATCTGGTCGACACGCTCTCGGCGGAACATCCCGAGCGCGCACACGATCCCGTCATGCTCGCGCGCGAGCTCTCTTCGATGAAGGCGCGCCAGCGCTTCCTCGCCCTCCGCGTCCTCCACACCGCGCTCCTCTCGAGCGACGCCGGCGAGGTGCTGTTCCACGCGCGCGTGTTCGAGCGAGGCGTCGACCGATCGTTCGCCGAGCTCTCGCTCTTTCATCGCGAGGAGGGTTGCTGGCGGTACCTCAGCGGCGTCCTCGTCCCGGGCAGCCGGATCGCGGACCCTTCGAGCTTGACCCGCGACCAGCTCCTCCTGCTAGCTTCCCCGCCGGGCTGCCTTTCGCCATGAACGACCACTTCACCCGGCGCTTCGTTCGCATCGCGCTCGCATCGATGCTCGCGTGTACCGTCCTCTCGCGCACCGCGAGCAGCCACGCCCAGGAAACTCCCGCGCCGCCCCCCGCCACGGGCGGGGCGGGCGCCGCTCCGCGCGGCACGCTGGACGTGTGGGTCGACAAGTCGAAGGTGGACCTCGAGGCGCACCGGGTCGAGATCAAGGCCTCGCGGAACCTCATCAAGGTCACCATCAAGGTCACGGGGGACTCCGGCGCCGTGCTCGCCGAGGACGCGCGCGAGCTGCTCGCTCATCCCGCGAACACGCCGCTCGTCGTCGAGTGGTCCCCGTCGAGCCCCGAGACCGTGGCGCGCATCGAGATCTTCGTGTGGGACGCCTACGGGTTCTACAAGGGGTTCGCGCTCACGCCGTGGAACGTCGCGATTCCCCACGAGGAGGTGAGCTTCGCGACCGACTCGGCGGCGATCACCGACACGGAGAAGCCCAAGCTCGAGGCGAGCTTCGCCAAGGTCACCGAGGCGATCGCGCGGCACCCGGAGCTCTCGGGGGTGCGCTTCTTCGTCGCGGGTCACACCGACACGGTCGGCGGCGCCGGCTACAACCAGCGGCTGTCGAGACTGCGCGCGCAGGCGATCGCGCAGTGGTTCCGTCAGCGCGGGCTCCGCATCCCGATCGGATGGGAAGGGTTCGGCGAGTCGGCGCTGCTCGTCAAGACGGCGGACAACGTCGACGAGCCGCGCAATCGCCGGGTCGACTACATCCTCTCGGTGGAGGAGCCGACGTTCAAGGCGAGCGGCGCGCACCCGAGCTGGAAGGGCGTGCCGTAGCGGCGGGTGCAGGAGCGTCGAGCGATGCAGGGCCCTCGTCTCGCTGATACGTTCGCTCGATGGATGAAGTGACGGTCACCGAGGGCGCAGGTCCGTCGACGGACCGCCCCCTTCGGTTCGGCGACCGCTACCGGCCGCTCGCGCTCCTCGGCTCGGGAGGCATGGGGACCGTCTATCTCGCGCGCGACGAGGAGCTCGGCGAGCTCGTGGCGCTGAAGGTGCTGAAGAGCGAGCTGCTCGGGGACCCCGCGATGATCGAGCGCTTCCGCGACGAGGTTCGCCTCGCGCGCCGGGTCTCGAGCCCGCTCGTCGCGCGGACGCACGATCTCGCGCAGCACGAAGGTCGGTGGTTCGTCACGATGCAGTACGTCGAGGGCGAGACGCTCTCGGCGAGGCTGCGGCGCGACGGGCGCCTCGCGATGGTCGACGCGCTCCCGATCGCGCGGGACGTGTGCGACGGGCTCTCGGCGGTTCATGCGGCGGGCGTCGTCCACCGGGACCTGAAGCCCGCCAACGTGCTCGTGGCGACGAACGGGCGAGCGATGCTCACGGACTTCGGCATCGCGCTCGCCGCGGAGTCTGCGAGCACTCGTACCGACGGCTACGGGACCCCGACGTACGTCGCCCCCGAGCAGCTCGCGGGCGCGCCGGTCGACGCCCGAACCGACGTGTTCTCGCTCGGGGCTCTGCTCTTCACGATCGTCACGGGCCAGCGGCCGTTCCCGGTGGAGCGGACAGGGGTGGAGCCGGCGCCGGACCCTCGCACGTTGGCCGTGGACCTCCCCGACGGCTTCGCCTTGCTCGTGATGCGCGCGATGGCGCTCGACCCGGCGGAGCGGTTCGAGTCGAGCGAAGCGCTGCGGACTGCGCTCGACGGGCTGACCGTCCGTGCGACGCTTCCCACGCGCGACAGCGCGCTGCCGGGCTTCGTCAGGTCGCTCGGGACCGGCCAGGCACGGACGCTGTTCGTCGGGGCGATCTCGCTCTCGGGCATGCCCGAGGCGCTGGGCGGCGCGGCGCGGCTCGACCTGCTCTCTCGCCTCCGTGCGCAGGGGCGCGTGCGGGTCGTTCCGGTGCGCGGCGATGCCGAGGCGGTGCTCACGGGCCGGTTCATGGAGCGCGCGGGGCACCTGACGCTGTCGGTCGCCATCCGCAGCGAGCGGGACGGTTACATCTTCTGGAGCGACTCGTTCGACGGCCCGCTGCTCGCGCTGCCGCAGCTGATCGCGCGCACCGCCCACGCGATCGATCTTGCGCTCTCGCCCGCGTCGATCGCCGTCTCCGAGCCCGAGTCGTTCCCTTCCGACGAGGTCGCGCGGCTCTTCCTCGAGGCGCGCGCGGAGCATCGAGCGCACCGGGGCACACGCCGGAGCGTCGACCTCCTCGAGCAGGCGCTCGAGCTCGCGCCGGACCACCCGATCCTGGTGGCCTGGTACGCGACGGCGCTGAGCAGGCACGGGTTCTTCCAGCAAGATCCCGCAGATCACGTCCGCGGACGGGAGATCGCGCTCCGAGCCGTGTCGATCGCCCCCGACCTCGCGGAGGCCCGGGTCGCGCTCGCGTCGGCGTACGTCCAGGAGATGCGCATCAAGGAGGCCGTCCCTCACTTCGTCGCCGCGCTCAGGATCTCGCCGGGGCTCCTCGAGCAGCGGGGTCAGCTCGCTCGCACCCTGCACGAGTCCGGAGCCGTGAGCCCTGCGCTGGCGCTCTCCGAGAGCACGCTGGAGGCCGACGCGACGTTCATGGATCCGATCGATCTGTTCGTCCGTCATCACGCGCTGCGCGGCCGGCTGGACCTCGCGGCGCAGCAGCTCGCGCGTGCGCCGGACGGTGGGCATCAGCTGCTCAAGCTCTCGTTCGCCCGCTACTGCGCGTGGTGGGGCGACCGCGAGCGCTTCGCCGCCCACTCGGGCGCAATCGACGTCGCCCGGCTCCCAAAGGAGGCGAGGATCATGTTCGAGCTCCACCGTCGACTCCTCTTGGGCGAGCCCGCTTCCATGGACGATATCGACGCGCTCGTGGGAGGCACGGCGCGCCGCCGCGCGTTCATCCACCAGTTCCGCGCGGAGAGCTACGCGATGAAGAGAGACACGCGCCGCACGCTCGAGGCGCTCGAGAGCGCGTCCGAGGCCGGCCTCTTCGACGTGCAGTGGCTCGACCACTGCCCCTTGTTCGACACGATGCGCGGCATGCTCCGGTTCGAAGCCGTCCGCCGGTCCGCGCACACGCGCGCGATCGACGTGCTCACCGAGGTCGAGCGGTGCGTCGCGACGTGACAGCTCGCGTGTTTCTACTGGGACGCTGGGACGCTCTGCCCGCGCGGTGACGTAAGCCGCTGCATTCACTCGCTTTGATCGACACCTCCGTCTCGCCGTCCCACCGTCTCGGTAGAACGGAGCACACCCCGAGCCCCGCGCCACGGAGGGAGCTGGGCGCTGTCCGTTCGCTCCTCCTCGAGCACCGATGCAAGAGGTTCGACGACGGGGACCCTCTCGCATCGCGTCGCTCGCCACGCGTGGAGCGGCCCTCGGCGCTCGAAGAGACGCTCTCGGCCCTCGTGGAGCAGCGATGCAAGAGGTTCGACGTCGAGAAACCTCTCGCATCGCGTCGCTCGGCCTTCGTGGAGCGGCTCTCGGCGCTCGAAGAGACGCTCTCGGCGCTCGTGGAGCAGCGATGCAAGAGGTTCGACGTCGTGAAACCTCTCGCATCGCGTCGCTCGGCACGCGTGGAGCGGCTGTCGGCGCTCGAAGAGACGCTCTCGGCGCTCGTGGAGCAGCGATGCAAGAGGTTCGACGTCGTGAAACCTCTCGCATCGCGTCGCGCGGCACGCGTTGAGCGGCCAAAGGAGCTCGAAGAGACGCCCTCGGCGTGCGTGGAGCAGCGATGCAAGACGTTCGACGACGTGAAACCTCTCGCATCGCGTCGCTCGGCACGCGCGGAGCGGCCCTCGGTGCTCGAAGAGACGCTCTCGGCCTTCGTGGAGCGACTCTCGGCGCTCGAAGAGACGCTCTCGCCGTTTGCGGAGCACCGATGCAAGAGGTTCGACGACGTGAAACCTCTCGCATCGCCTCCCTCGATTCACCGACCGGCTCGCTTCGCGCAAAAGTTGGCCAAAGTGCGCCGTCTTGGGTACCCCGGAACGAGCATGAACATCCGGCGTCGAGGGGACACGTCCAAGCGGAGCTGCGGGCACGATCCGAGGATGGGCGCTGCGCTCGTGCTCGCGTCGTCTCTGCTTGCCGCCGCGTGTGTGCACGCGAAGGGGGAGAGCCAGCTCGTGTGGCTGCAGTCGGGCCTCGAGAGCGAGTTCCCCGATCACGGGGCCGGCCCCGTCGACCTCTCGGGCACCGCGCAGCCGGTCTCGTCGCACCCGTCCCCCCCGCTCGTCGCGTCGAGGGTCGAGCCCGCGTTCATCGCGCCTCCCCCCGTCGAGCCGTCCGCCGCGCTCGTCGACGAATCCACAGCCGCTCGCCCCGTCATCCGCGTCACCGGGACCGGCAAGCCCCATCGCGCCGGCGACGACCGCATCGAGCTCACCGTCCCCGACGAGCACGCGACCGCGACCGCGGCGCTCGTGGCTCCCGCGGCCGCGAAGACCCCCGCGGAGGCGACGGCGAAGCAGGAGTACGACCACGCGCTCTCGCTCCTCAACGCGCACGACTACGACCGCGCAAAGGAGGCCTTCCTCGCGTTCCTGATCCGCTGGCCGGACGACGCGAACGCGGAGGCCGCGCTCTACTGGAGCGGAGAGTGCTACCTCGCGAAGGGGGAGGTCGTCGAAGCGTCCGAGCAGTTCGAGACCGCGCTCACGCGCTTTCCACAGGGCACGAAGGTCCCGGACGATCTCCTCAAGCTCGGCATCGCCGCGCAGCGCCTCGGCAACAAGGAGAGCGCCAAGACCTATTTCGATCGCCTGACTCACGACTTCCCGCGGAGCGACGCCGCACGACGCATCCCGCGTGATCGCGCCAGCGGAGCGCTCTGAGACGGCGACGCACGGCTTGACGGGCTCTCCGCCGTAGTGGCACGATCGACGCGTGGCCCTCGTCGATCAGCGTGGCGCGCCACGGACACGGCTCTGGTTGCCGATCCGTCTGCGCACCGACGCGGGGGAGACGGCGCAGGGAGTCACGTACGACGTGAGCGAGACAGGTGTGCTCATTCTCGTGCGCGCCGCCATCGCCGTGGAGACCCGCGTGACGCTCTCGTTCGAGGTCCCGGGCGAAGGCTCCCAACCCGCCGGTCAGCCGCTCGAGAGCAAGGGCCACGTCGTCCACGCCGAGCCGAACGCCGCCGATCCGAGCGGGCTCTGGAGACACCGCGCGGGCATCGTCCTCGACGAACCGATGGGCGAGTTCCGCACCGTCGTCGAGCGGCTGATGGGGGCGGCCGTCTATCCGCCGGCGTCGTCGCGACGATGAAGACGACGAACGGGAGCGACGACCGAAGTCACCTGACGCTGGTCGAAAGATGCAGCGAAGGTGGAAGCGTACGATTTTGCATGCATTTGTCACGAACGATGCACACGATACGGAGAAGATAGGTCAACAGGAGCAATCGATGCGCATCCAGAAACTCTCCCCGTTCGTTGCCGTGGTCCTCGCCGCGCTCACCTTGGCCGTGTCCGCGTTCGCCGACGAGACGCACGACGTCGCGGTCGCCTCCAAGTCCGTCACGATCAGCGTGAAGGCTGGCTGGCACGTGAACAAGGAGTACCCGTGGAAGCTCGTGTCGGGAGACAACAAGCTCGACAAGACCCACTTCACGCTCACCGAGACCTCCGCGGTGATCAGCGACGCGCCCCCCGGCCCTGCAAAGCTGAAGGGCGCCGTGTGCTCCGGCGATCAGTGCAAGACGTTCGAGGAGAACATCGTCGTTCCGTAGAGCGGAGCGCAGGCTACTTGCCGGCGGCTTCGCGGCGAGTCCAGCGGATGCGTGCCTTCTCTCGCTCGCCTTCTCGCGTCCTCACCTGACCACGCGTCGTGAGAGACGCGAGGAGTCGCTCCGTGACGGCTGTGACCTCCGAGACCGCCTGCTCGAACGCGGCGCCGTCGGCTGCGGTCGGCGCCTGCACGCCGCTCACCTTCCGCACGTACTGCAGCGCCGCCGCGCGAACCTCCTCGGGGGTCGTGGGGGGCTGGAAGTGGTGGAGCACTCGGATGTTGCGGCACATGTCACGAGCGTACCAAAACTCGTGTGGGCAGGCTCGTGACGCGGCGCGCTCCCCGCGCCCCCGTCGCCGACGTTCGAGGCGATCAACCCGCGCTTCTACGTGCGGCTGTGAGCGCGGCCCGCCTCGTCAGCGAGCGATGCGCATGACGTGGCTCCCGTCCGACGACAGGATGTACACGTTGTCGAGGTCTGCCTGAAAGCGCCCGATGCTCAGCGCAGTGTGGAGCACGGATGGATTGCACGTCCCTGCGAGGACGAGGCTCGCGGGGCACGACGCGAGATCGCCCGCGGCGTCGGTGAGAAAGAGCGCGTCGCTGGTTGCCGCCAGCTGCGTGTAGGCACCGAGCCCGGTGACGGGCGTGGGCGTCGTGCACGGAGCCGTCGGAAGGCACGCGTACGTGACCGGCGGCCCGGCGTCGGAGCCGGTGCGCGACTCGGTCCAGACGACGAACGCGTCGGAGCTGACGACTGTGTGCGGTCGGTTCGAGGACGCGGGGGCGGTATGAAACAGCACGCCCGTCGTGCTCGTGGCGGTGAGATCGTACCGTGTGATCGCCGACACTCCGGTGAGAGAGAGCGTCGTCTGGTACGACGCCTTTCCGCTGCTCGAGACCGACGTGGTCGAAGGGCCTCCGTTGCTTCCTCCCGTGGTGTCGCCGGGGAACGGCAGCAGTGAGCCGGCTCCGCCGTCGGCCTCGGGCTGCAGCACCTCGAGAGGCGTCGAAGGGCCGCCGGGCCCGCCGACCGGAACGCCACGCGTCACGAAGAAGCTGAGGAAGCCCGGTGTCCCCAGGAGTGGCGAAGCGGAAGAACCCCAGCCGTCGAACGAGATGGTCCCGACCGCGTGGGAGCCGGTGCCGTCGCGTCCGAGCGCGAATAGCTGGATGGGGGGCGGCGGAGCGGCGTCCTTCGGTGGCACGTCGACGGGAGTGCTCATCGGGCTGAGCACGAAGAGGCCGGACGTTCCGATGCGGATGCTGCTCGGACCCGTGGCGTAAGTGCCCTCGGCGGCCACCGTCGCGGGCGCAGCACCGCAGCCACTGGCAGGGCAGGAGGCGATGCCGCCCGTGCCGTCGATGCCGAAGAGCGTCGTACAGTCGATGTCGAAATCCGCGATCGTGTTTCCGGTCGCCGCAGTCGCCAGGATGTCGAGGGTGCCGCGCGCCTTGCCCGTATACGAGCACCCGTGCGATGCGGCGTCTCCGTCGCTCGCGGCGTCTCGTGTCACCTCGGCGTCGAGGCCGGAGTCGTGTCTCGCGCCGACGTCATGAGCGGCGTCGGCGGCGGTTTCCACATCGTGACCGGCATCGCGGGCTGCGTCCGGCGACGCGTCGCGCCTCGCCGCATCGACGCCGCTCGCTGCTTCGCGCGCGCGCGAGTCTTGCCGCGCGCCTGCGTCTCCAGGTGCTCCGTCGGGCGTCGAGGTCGTGGAGCTCCCGGAGGAGCAACCGGCGACGAGCTGAGCGCCCAGGAGAACACAGAGGGCGCGACGGTTCCGCATCGAGCGATGATTCTCGCTCGAACGAGGTGTGTCCAGGACAAATCCGGACCGCTCACGGCGTCGCGGGCAGCACCATCTCGCCGCGGCCGACGTCCGTCACCTCGCCGCCGACGAACACTCGTCCGTCCCTGACCTGGAGCTGGAGGCGCGAAGGTCGCCCGACGAACGCGCCCTGATCGACCCGGAGATCGACGGGCTGTCTGGCGCCCGTCGCGAGCATCCAGCCTCCGAGGTTCGCGCACGCGGACCCGGTCGCGGGATCCTCCATCACGCCTCCGTGCTGCACGAAGAAGTACCGCGCGAGGACGACGCCGTCGTCGCCGGCGGCCCAGACGTACGCCGAGCGCTTGTCCCCCTCCGTTCTCACCGCGAGCTCGCCCAGGAGCGCCCCGGACGGTTTGCAGGCCTTCACGTCGTCGACCGACCGGAGGGGCAGCACGAGCTGCTCGACTCCCGTGTTCACCCAGAGGGGTGGGCCCCCGAGCTCGGGTGCTCCGACCATCGTCGCGAGGGCGGCGCTCGTCGCCTCCGGCACGCGCGTGCGAGGAGCATGCGCCGTCTCGAGCGTCCATCGGTCGGCGTGCGCCGCGACGCGGACGAGGCCTGCGGGGAGCTCCAGGACGACCTCGTCGGTGCCGCGGCCGAGCGAGCGCACGACATGAGCCGTCCCGAGCGTGGGATGCCCCGCGAACGGCATCTCGGACGTGGGGGTGAAGATGCGTACGCGCGCGGTGGCGCCCACCAGGATGGGGGACAGGATGAACGTCGTCTCCGACAGGTTGGTCTGTCGGGCGAGGGCTTGCATCTCCGACTCGCTGATCGCCGCGCCGTCGTCGAAGACGCACAGCGGGTTCCCGGAGAACGGGTCGTCCGGAATCGAGAAGACGTTCACGAGGTGAAACGGGAGTCGACGCGGATCTCTCATCGGATTTCCTTCGCCATGCACTGGCTGAGCGGTGACGCGACGTATTCTCCGAACGAGGGCACACGACGGTAGCCAGCGCCCTCGTAGAGCGCGAGCGCCTCGTGCTGGCGCACGCCCGTCTCGAGGACGAAGCGGGTCGCTCCGGCGCTCCGTGCACGCTCCTCGAGCCCCAGGAGCAGCGAGCGACCGACGCCGTGGCCGCGCGCGCTCCTCTTGACGTACATGCGTTTGAGCTCGGCGACGCCCGGCTCGATCATCCGGAACGCGCCGCAACCGACCGGCTCTCCACCCAGACGCGCGACGACGAACGCGCCGCGTCCAGGAAGGACCTCGGTCGCGTCGAGCCGGAAGTGGGTCGCGCCGGGCTCGGGATACTGGCCAGTGAGCTCCGCGTCGAGGCACGCGATCAGCTCACGAGCGACCGTGGAGTCGAGGGGCTCGTCGTCGATGTCCGGCGTCGTCATGTCGGCTCAGCGTGGCAGGTTGCCGAGGAGGAGCAGGGCGACGCTCGCTCCGTAGAGCACGAGCCCCACGACGAGCAGCCGCAGCGCCACGGAGAAGCGCCTCGTCTTCGCGTCGCGGACTTGCAGTGCGTTCTTGATCGTCACCTCGAGCGAGGACGGCGCGAGCGAGGTGACCCAGCTCACGTGCAGGATGCCGACCATCGCGACCGCGGCAGACAGCAGCACGACGCCGAGCCCGCTCACGAGGAGGCCGGCCGCGAGCCTGCCCGTGCGCGCGATGTTCGCGCCGCTGAAGCCGGTGACCGTCACGGTGATCCCGGCGAGCGAGAGGAGCGTCTGCGCCCGCGCAGCGAGGATCGTCAGCTGGGACTCGATCGCGCCCATGATCTTCGCGGCATCGCCTCCGTAGAGGGCGATGAGGTGCCGTGTCTCCTCGTCGGGGGTTGCGGAGCGGATCACGCCCCGACTCTACACCGCTACTTGCCGGTCCCCGGTCCGACGTTCAGCTTCGTCGCGGCGTCGCACGCCTCCTGGACGCTGTACTTGCACGCGGTCTGGAAGAACGAGATCGCGCGGGCGCGGTCGCGCGTGACCCCGCGCCCTGCGGCGTAGAGCTCGCCGAGATGAAAGCACGCTCGCTTGTACTCCCCGTCGCACGCCTGCGCGTACAGCCCCGCGGCTCGCTCGGGGTCGGCTTTCACGCCGATGCCATCGCGGTAGATGCTGGCGAGCTTGCTGCACCCCGCCGCGCTACCGCCACGACATGATCGCTCGCAGTAGCCGATCCCCTTCACGGGGTCCGGCGGGAAGTCGTTTCCCGGGACGAGACAGTAGCCGCCGTACCAGCCGCAGCCGTCCGCGTTCCCCAGGTCGCACGCCTTGAGCTCCAGCGTGCACCCTCGTGCCGCGTCCCTCACGGCGTCGTGCTGGTGAGTCCGACCCGTACGTGTTCCCCAGCCCGAGACAGGCTTCGGCGACCCCGGTCCGGCAGCGATCCGCCATCCGCCTGCGCGAGCCATCCGTCGCGGACACCGCGAGTGCGTCATCGGGGTGGGAGGGGATGGCGCCCGGGTCGCTCGAAGCAGCCGGACGTGAGGTCGGCGCGGACGTCGGTCGCGAGCCCACGACCGAGGAAGATGTGGCGCGGTTGGAGGTGGTGCGCGAGGGGCGCTGGGCAGCGAACACGAAGAAGATGACGAGGAACGCGATCCCCGCGACGCCGCCGATCATGACCTCGGGCGAGATCACCGTCGGGCGCTGCCGGACGTCATTCTCGCGTTCGGGAGGAGCTATGTCGGGCGAGGGAGGGGCCTGCTCCATCGAGCGCTGCCCGTGCTTCACGGCGTGCACCGGGTGCGGCACGACGATCGGCTGCGGTGGCGTTGGCGGCGGCGGCAGAGGCCGGACGGGCTCGATCCGCGCCAGCGCGTCGTCCGCAGAGTGCAGTCGTTGCCCGAGCAGCGGCGCCGTCATCGCCTTGAGTGTGTCGCGGAGGGCGTGCCGGGTGTCGTGCGGCACGGCGCGGTGAATCGCGATCTGCCCCGTGGAGTCATCGAAGGGGACGTCGGCCAGGGCCCGGCCCGCCATCGCCACGACGATCGTGACCCCGAGCGCGTAGAGGTCGCTCGCCGGTCGCGCGTCGCCGCGGATCTGCTCGAGAGGCATGTAGCCGAGGGTGCCGACGATCGTGGACCCGACGGAGCCGGTGCTGCGGAGGCGATCCTGGATGGCGCCGAAGTCGACGAGACAAGGCTGGCCGTCGTGCCTCAGGATGACGTTGCCTGGCTTGATGTCGCGATGAATCAGCGGGGGTGCGTGCTCGTGGAGATACTTGAGCGCCGAGAGCAGCGACCGCAGCACCGTCTCCGCCTGGGCCGGCGCGAGCGGCTGCCCGAGATCGACGCGCTGCTGCAGCGTCGGCCCCTCGATGAACTCCTGCACGAGCACGAGCGAGAGCCGCGCCGGGCCGTCGTACGAGCCCATCGCGGCGACGGGGAGCGGGGTAGCGCCGCCGTGGGCGAAGAAGTCGCGGAAGGCGGGGATGTTCGGGTGAGAGATGCTGGCGAGTGTGCGCCCTTCGCGCTCGAAGAGCTCGAGCGCCTTCCAGTCGTCGAGCTTCTCGATGCGGAGCTCCTTCACGATGAGCTGCGCTTCGCTCGCGACGTCGGAGGCCCGGTAGGTGATCCCGAACGACCCTTCACCGTGCCGCGCGAGGACACGGTACGACCCCTGGAGGCCCGTCACCGTGTCCCCGACGTCGATGGCCATCCCTGGAGCTTACTCCGATCGCGCTCCCCGGCGTCGCTACGGCGCCGTCAGCCCCGTGTAGTCGCCCACGACCTTGACGTCGTACGGTTGATTCAGCCAGCTCGGCGTGAGCGACGTCCCGGCGAGGCCCCGCTTGCCGTGCGAGTAGACGAGGTTCTTCTTCGAATCGACCTCGATGACCTGATCCTCGGACATCATCGCGATGAGCGTGTGGCCGTTCGCCAGCCGTACCGCCCGCGTCGGTACGGTGCCCGTCGTCGGGTATGACCAGAGGAGGCTGCCGCTGGAATCGACCTCGATGATGCGCTGGTTGTTCGAGTCGGTGATGAGAGTGTTGCCGGCGGCGTCGGCACCCGCGTCGGGCGGAGCGGGCAGCCTGCTCGCGAACGCCGGGGTGTTCAGACCGAGGTCATACTGCCAGACGATCGCGCCTCCAGGTGTCACCTCGAGGATGCGGTTTCCTGCCTGATCCGTGATGAGCGTGTCGCCGTTCGAGAGCCGCTCGGCGCTGTTCGGGCCGGCGAGCATCTGGGTGGCGGAAGCGTCGGTCTTCGGCGGGAAGCGCCACTCGATGAGCTCGGTCAGGTAGTCGACCTCGATGACGCGCTGGTTGCCGGTATCGGCGATGAGGATGTGCGCGCCGCCGTCCGGCGTGGTGAGGAGACGCGCGGTGGCCGGTCCGTTGAGGGCGTCGTCGCCCGTGACCGTGGTGCCGTCCCCCGGGGGGAACTGCCAGACGATCGATGCGTCGGCGCCGCCGCTGACGAGGATCACGCGGTTGTCGACGCACCCGGCGGCGCCAGCAGTCGCCGCGTCACCGCATCCAACCTCGGTGCCTGCGGGGGCGCCGGTCCCGGTGATGAGCGTCCCGCCGTCGGGGAGGCGCTCGGCGTCGTTCGGCCCGACGATCGACGTGCCGCCTGGCGTGTTCGTGCCGTCGCCGAAGTGCCAGACGATGGTGCCGTCGCGGGTGAGCTCGACGACGCGGTTGTTGAACTGGTCGGCGATGACGACGTTTCCGGTCACACCGGCGTCGACGGCAACGACGTTCACGGGGCCGCATGCGGAGAGGATGGTCGTCGCCGCCCCGCCGCTCGCGCCGTAGCTGCCATAGCCCGTGTTCGACCCCGCGGCGGGCGTCGAGCCAGGGGTCGAAGCGACCGGGCAAATGTCGCCCACCTGGGGTGAGAACGGGTCGCAGCCGGTCATCGAGGCGGCAGCGACCAGCGCGGCGACCAGGACAGAACGGCGCGCGGATCGCTCAGGACGGAGAGGCAGGTGCACGATGCTCACGATAGACCGAGAAGACGTGCTGTCCAGCGCGTGTCTTTGCGAGCTCGTCGCGGAACGCGGCGAGATCCGGCGGCGGAGTGAACGAGCCCTTCTTGATGACCGGATGCTCGGGCGGCGCGAGAAGCGGCGTCGCGAGCGCGGCGAAGGTCAGATCCGCGAGTGTGAAGCGCCCTGCGACGAGGTACCGCCGACCAAGGAGCAGCTCGCTCACGTGCGCGAAGGTGGCGCGAACGCGAGCCTCCGCCGCCCGCGCGGAGACCGAGTCGACGCCGTACTTCCGGAAGATCAGCTGCCGGAACAGCGGCGCGACGATGTGACGCGCCACGGGGGAGCGGAGCCTCATCATTCGCCCCACGAGCGCCCGTGCGAGAGCGGGCTCGTGGAGGTTGTACCAGTACGCGAGCAGCCGCGCGTCGTTGCCGAGGGTCTCGTCGAACTCCTCTTCGAGGGCGAGCACCCGCGCGCGCGCCTCCGGCTCCTCCGGCATCAGACGACGGTCCGGTGCGGCGACCGACTCTGCGTGACGAGCGATGTCCGTCGAATCGTAGAGGACGCCGCCGGCGTAAACGAGGACGGGGACGCTCCTGCCGCCGACCGCGCGCGTGGCGCGGAGGTGTGCGACGGGGGCATGCGGCTCCTCGACGTAGCGAAGGCCGCTGACGTCGAGCATCCATCGCGCCTTCTCGCAGTAGTGGCTGAGCGGAATCGTGATGAGGCGAGCGGCGTCCATCCGCGCTAGCCGCGCTTCCACTTGATGGAGCAACCCACGCTGGGCGACTGCGCGCGAGGGACGGGGCTGCCCGCGAGCACGAGGTCGAGCGCCGCGCGGAGGTCGTTGCCGGTCGCCGGTTCGCGCCCGGGGCGGCTCGCGTCGAGGCGGCCGTGGTAGGCGAGCGCGGGCGTCGCGTCGAAGAGGAAGAACTCCGGTGTGCACGCTGCGCCATACGCTCGCGCGACGTCCTGGCTCTCGTCGTAGAGGTACGGGAACGCGAACCCCGCGACGCGTGCTTGCTCCGCGAGGCTCGCGGGCGCGTCTTCGCGATACGTCGCGGCGTCGTTGGCGGAGATACCCACGACGCTCACCGTCGCGGCGTAGTCGTGACCCAGCCGGGCGAGCGCCGCCTCGACATGCTTCACGTACGGGCAGTGGCGACAGAGAAACATCACGAGGAGGGGACGACCCGCCCGGATCTCCTCCGACGACGTGCGCTTCCCCGTGATGACGTCGGGGAGCGTGAAGGGCGGCGGAGGTGCGCCGAGCGCCAGATCGTGGGACGTCATGCGTCGATGCTAGCCGACGACCCTCTCGCCGGGCCAGCGCCCGTGGTACCGGAAGAGAATGACGGCCGCGCCACAGTGTCTCGCGTGCGGCGCCTGCTGCTTCTCGCGCCTCGTCGACTATGTGCGCGTGACCGGCGACGACCACGCGCGCCTGAGCGACCGCGCAGACGACCTCGTCGCGTTCGACGGCAATCGCGCGCACATGCGAATGGAGGAGGGGCACTGCGCGGCGCTGCGCCTCGACGTCGCGACGCGGAGCTTCGTGTGCAGCGCATACGCGACCCGTCCGGACGCGTGCCGGGACCTCGCGCGCGACTCGGGCGCGTGCCACGGCGAGCTCTCGACCAAGTGGGAACGGCCGCTCCTCGCGCTGGGACGTCACGCTCGCCCGGCAGGCGAGGCGTGAGCGAACGCGAGGAAGCGCTCGTGAAGGCGAGCGTCGAGGTGCGAGCGCCGGGGGCGCGAGGTGGGGCGCAGCGAGCCGTGCTGGTCCTTCTCGTCGTCGTCTTGCTCGTCGTGGCGCGACAGCTCGGCGTGTTCGGTCACTTCGCAAAGCCCGCGGAGCTCGCGCGCAGCGTCGCCGACATGGGCTCGCTCGGCTACGTCGTGTTCGTGCTGGCCTACGCGGTCTTTCAGCCGTTCGGTGTCCCCGGGACCGTCTTCATCGTCGCGGCGCCGCTCATCTGGCCCTGGCCGGTCGCGTTCGTCGTCTCGATGGTCGGGACGATGGCCGCGAGCGTCGTGGGCTTCTCGTTCGCGCGCTTCGTCGCCCGTGACTGGCTCGCGGCGAGGATCCCTGCGCGTTTTCGTCGATACGACGACGCGCTCGCTGCGCGCGCGTTCTCGACGGTCGTCCTCCTGCGACTGATCTTCTGGATGCCGCCGCTCCTGCATGCCTTCTTCGGAGTGTCGAAGGTGCGTTTCTGGACTCACTTCTGGGGGTCGCTCGTCGGCTACGCGCTCCCGCTGCTCCTCGTGAGCTACTTCGGAGAGAAGCTCTTCGAAGTGGCGACGACGGCATGGGCGGCGATCGTCCATCACCTCCGTTGAGCAGGAGAGGCATGCGTCCTGTCGTCCTCGTCATGTGCTGCTTGGCGCTCGCGAGCAGCACGACAGCTTGCTCGCAGGCCTACCGGGGGCCGGTCTCGGGTCACTTCGACGGCAAGCAGTTCCACAATGACCCGTCCGTGGTCCCCCCGAACGTCGGCGACCTCCTCTGGTGGTCGCTCACGGCCGATCGCATCCCGTGGCCCGACTGGGTCGCTTGGCCGCCGGGGAGCGGGCCGTCGCACCCGCCGGACGTCGTGGACGGAGACGAGCTCCGCGTCACGTGGGTCAACCACAGCACGATGCTCGTCCAGGTAGGCGGCATGAACATCCTGACGGACCCTGTGTGGTCCGACGTCGTCGGCCCCACGAGCTGGCTCGGCCCGCGACGTCACCACGCGCCCGGCGTTCGCTTCGAGGACCTGCCGCACATCGACGCCGTCGTGCTCAGCCACGATCACTTCGACCACCTCGACCTGCCCACGCTGCGGCGCCTCTCGGCCCGCGACGCTCCCGCGGTCTTCGCGGGGCTCGGCAACGCCGCGTGGCTCACGGCGTCGTCGGTGGCGCGGGCCACGGAGCTCGACTGGTGGGAGTGTCGCACCGTGCGTAGCGTCCGGATCTGCGCGCTGCCTGCCCAGCACGGCAGCCGACGTGGCGTCGCCGACGGGAACGGAAGCCTCTGGGTCAGCTACTGGATCGAGGGCGCGGGCGGCTCGGTGTACTTCGCGGGCGACACCGGCTTCGGGCCCCACTTCGCGCAGGTCCGCCAGCGCATGGGCGCGCCGTGCGTCTCCCTGCTCCCGATCGCGGCGTATCGCCCGCGCTGGTTCATGAAGGGCAACCACATGGACCCGGAGGAGGCCGTCCGGGCGCACGACCTGCTCGGCGCGAAGCTCGGCATCGCGATGCACTTCGCGACGTTCGAGCAATCGGACGAGGGGATGTACCAGCCCGGCGGAGAGCTGGGCCTCGCGCTGCGAGGCGCACCTCACGCTCCGTTCGTCGTGCCCGCGTTCGGCGAGGCCCGCGTCGTTCGGTGCCACGCAGAGTGAGCGAGAGCGCTCGAGCCTCTCAGGACCAGGTGAGCGTGAAGCGGGCGCGCTCGGCGCTGTACTCGTCGACGACGGCGGAGACGTCTCGCCCCCCCGCGGCCTCGGCGGCGGCCCGGTATGCGGTCGCCTTCTCCTCCACGATCAGCCGCGGCAGCAAGCGCTCGGGGAAGGTGAGGTCGAGTCTCGCCGAATTCGCTTCCACGCGAGGTCGCAGCACTGTCCCCGTGTGGAAGCGGCCCCACACCATGGCGGACACCTTGAGGAGGAACGCAGGGGACGACACGAACACCATCGGCCGGTACATCGTCGAGCCGAGGAGCTTGCGGTTCATCGAATACGCGAGCCCGAGGAAGCCGTCGTTCGACTTGAGGACGTCTCTCGAGCTCGTGATCGCGGGCGTTGACCTGAGACGTCGGCACCCAGGTGTTCGCGGTGGGAGGACTCTCGATCAAGGTCGCGAGGGTCGGAGGGAGCGTCGACGTCTTGAGCGGGACCCCGAGCTCGTCCATCAGCGTCAGATAGATCGACGCCTTCGAGCGGAAGTTCGGATACGACTCGAGCCCTTCCGGCAGGCTGGCGACGTACTCTGCCGCCCGCGGAAACGCCTGCGTGTCCCAGGCGTGGCGTCGATCGGTCGAGTCGGGCATGGTCGTCGCGAGCCGCCCAAGATGTGCGGCGCACCACACCGGTGTCAAGCGCACCGAACCGTGAGAACCACTCGGCGCTCCACTCGACTAAAAAACCCCGAGACCCGTGAAGTCACCCACGACCTTGGCGTCGTAGGCCTGGTTCAGCTCGCCTGCGCCGCTCAGCCCGACGCCGAGGACTCCGTGCGTGTAGACGACGTTCTGCTCGGGCGTCCCGTCGACCTCGATGATCTGATCGTCGAACGTCTCCGTGATCAGCGTATGCCCGTTCGCGAGCCGGACCGCGCGACTCGGGCTGGGGTTGCCCTGGGTCGTGCGACTCGCCGTCAGATACGTCCACACGACGTGCGGTGGCTCGGCGGCGTCGATCTCGAGGATGCGGTCGTTGTTCGAGTCCGTGATGAGCGTGTTCCCCGAAGGCAATCGGCTCGCGAACGCCGGCCCGTCGAGCGTCGCAGCGTCGATGATGCTCGGATACTGCCAGACGATGCTGCCCCCCTCCGTGACCTCGACGACGCGGTTTCCTCCCTCGTCCGCGATGAGAGTGTGACCATCGGGCAGGCGCTCCGCGCTGTTGGGCCCCGTGAGCGTCTGCTCCGCCGTCGCGTCGGACGGAGGGAACTGCCACGCGATCTCCCGCGTCGCGCGGACGACCTCGATGATCCGGTCGTTCCCCTGATCGGTGATGAGGACGTGATCGCCGGTCATCGTCGGTACGAGCATCGCAGCGACGGGCGCGCTGAGCTCGCCTGGACCGGACCCCGACGCGCCGCCGTCCGCGCCGAACTGCCAGATGCTGTTGCTGCTGTCGTCGACGATGAGCACGCGGTTGTCCGGGCAACCCGCGTCGGAGCAACCCGGCTCGGCCCCCGGCGGCGCTCCCGTGCCGCACATGAGCGTCTCGCCGTTCGGCAAGCGCTCCGCGTCGTTCGGCGCCACGATCGACATGGGGCCAGGGACGCTGCTTCCGTCCCCGAATATCCAGACGATCTCCCCCTGGCGGGTGATCTCGATGACGCGGTTGTTGTACTGGTCCGCGATGAGGACGTTGCCGGTCACTCCGCTGTCCGGAGCTACGGTGTTGGAGGGAGCGTCGACGCCCGCATCGGCGCATCCTCTCGGCGCCGTCTGACCGTAGCTGTCGGACACGGTGGGCGCGCAGGTGACGGCCAGCTCCGCGCCGACCTGAGGTGAGAAGTCGTCGCACGCGCCGGTGACGAGCGCGGCGACGACCACGAGCGCGCGCGTGTGTCCCACGGCCGCGAAACGCGCGGGCTCCACGGAAGGGTCGACGAGCATCGCTCGCAGCGGTGTGCGACCGTCATGCCACGGGAGAAGCGCGCGAAGGCGTCACGCAAACCACCCGTGAATCGCGATCGGCAGCGGCGAGGTCCGGCGCGAGCGCGGCGCCACTTCGGGTGAGAGCGAGCGCCACAGTTGTGACGGTCTTCCCCGATCGAAAGCGCCACAAGCAGCCAGACGCACGACGCGACGCGGCGGCGGTGCGCGAGCACGTGTGTTGCGTTCCGTACTCCATGCTTCACCTCGCAGATGAGCTTCGTCAGGCGGAAACGCAAGCTCCGGCGGAGCCCGGCGGCTCGGACGTTTCTCCGTCGGCGGACGAGGTGCAGAGGACGTGCGCGCTCTCGCCGGACGGCGTTCCCGTCGCCCCCGCCGTCGTGGACTCGCTGGTCGGCCGTACGGTCGGGCGCAAGTTCGTGCTCGAGAAGCAGCTCGGCGCAGGAGGGATGGGGGCCGTATACCGTGCGCGCCACACTGCGCTCGAGAAGGTCGTCGCCATCAAGGTGATGCACGGCGCCATGGCGCGGGACGCGACGTTCCTCGCGCGCTTCCATCGCGAGGCGAAGGCGGCGTCTCGACTGGACCACCCGAGCTCGATCCGCGTCCTCGACTACGGCCAGGACGACGACGGTCTCCTCTACATCGCGATGGAGTACCTGGACGGTCGGGACCTCGCCCACGTCATGAAGGACGAGTGGCCGCTCTCGTCCGCGCGGATCATCGACCTCCTGTCGCAGGCGCTCGCGGCGCTCGCCGTCGCGCACGATTTGGGGATCACGCACCGCGATCTGAAGCCCGAGAACATCATGGTCGTCCAGGGGCGAACGGACGATGCCGTCGACGTCGAGCAGGTGAAGGTGTGCGACTTCGGGATCGCGAAGCTGATGGAATCGGAGGACGACGTCGCCGCGAGCCTGCGGTCGCCGGGCGATGCAAAGCTGACGACCGCGGGTCTCGTCATCGGGACCCCGGCGTACATGTCGCCCGAGCAGGGGCGCGGCGGCGCCGTCGACGGCCGCAGCGACATCTACTCGATGGGCGTCATCCTCTACGAGCTGCTGACAGGGCAGCTCCCGTTCGACGCAGCGCTTCCGATGGAAGTCGTCGTCATGCATCAGATGGTGACCCCCGTCCCGCCGTCGACGCTGCGTGGCGGGATCGACCCGGAGCTGGAAGCCGTGTGCCTGAAGGCCCTCGAGAAGGCGCCGGAGAACCGGTACGCGACGGCACGAGACCTGCGGACGGCGCTCCGTTCGGGGAGGGAGTCTCCCGTTTCTCCCGCGCCCGAGGCGCGACCCTCCGCCGGCACCCTCGTGGGGCTCGGTACCGGAGCGAACGCCGCGTACATGGAGACCTGCGAGCTCCTGCCCGCGCAGCAGAGCGGACCCACCACGCTCGTCGCCAGCGAAGCTGGAAAGCGGCCACCGTCGGAGCCACCGCCGGGACGGAGCGGCTGGCCCGTGCTCGCCAGCGTCATGGTCGTCGCGATGATCGCAGGTCGCCTGGGCTGGCAACAGGGTCGACCGAGCCCGCCGTCAGCGCCCGTCGTGGCGGGCGAAGTGAACGAGGTGCCGCGAATCGCCGCGCCCATCGAGTCCCGTGTCGTCCCGAGCTGGTGGGAGGAGACGCCGAGCTCGAGCGAGACAGCTGCACCCGTTTCGACGCCGATCCATCGTCCGTCCCCGCCGAGCGTCGCGCAGGCAGCCGTACGCGCGCCGATCGCGAAGCGGAGAGCGACATCGCCGCCGACGGGGCTACCCGCCGCGTCCACCGATCGGATCACGGTGCAAGTGGCGCGGGGAGGGGAACCGGCGCCCCTCGAGCCTCGACCCCTGGCGGGTGTTCCCCCGCCCGCGATCGTGCCGCTGCCGCTGCCGCTGCCAGCACCGTCGAGCGCACCGGTCAACCCTCCGCCGCCACGCTTCGATGTCGCCAGCGCGTCGGTCGAGGTGCGCGCTCCCGTTCATCTGGATCACACGGGCGCGACGGGCGTGACGGCCGCGGTCGGCCGCGCCGCGAGCGCGTTCACCGAGTGCTACAGGCGCGCTCTCCTGACGGCGGACGTCACGCTCGAGGGGGCGCTCGGCGGGGCGGGGATGCTGCACGTCGAGACGGACGACGACGGATGGATCACGCGGGCGCGACTGACGGGTGGCGCGCGAGGGTCGGTCCCGGCGTGCATCGAGACGGTGGTCCAGGGGCGACGCATCTCGGGTGTCGACACGGGAGCCGCCAGCGCTGACGTCCCGCTGGTGTTCAAGCCGCGCTGAGTCGGGTTCGAAGAGCGGCGACCGTCGGTCGAGCGGGGCCGACCGAGGGTGAATCGACGGCGACGGACGGTGAACCGACCACGACCGGCGGCAAGCGAGCGGCGACCGCCGGTCGAGCGCTGCCGACCGAGGGAGAATCGACGGCGACCGGTGGCCTTCGCGTGGCGACCTACCGTGATCGACCGACGACCGGCGGTCGGGCTGACGACGGAGCGCTCGCCGGCGACGAGACCAGGCTAGAGTCACGGCCGGCCAACGGCCGGAAGGAGCTCACGCATGCCCGTCAACGCCATCCCCGAAGGGATTCGCTCAGTCACCCCCGCGCTCACCGTGGACGGGGCCTCGGACGCCATCGACTTCTACAAGGCCGCGTTCGGCGCCGAAGAAGTGGCGCGCGCCGCGGACCCGAGCGGCAAGAAGATCTGGCACGCCGCGATCCGCATCGGGGACTCGCAGATCTTCCTGAACGACGTCTTCCCCGAGATGGGCGCCGTTCCGAGCAAGTCGCGCATGTGGCTCTACAGCGCGGACGTCGACGCCCTCTTCGCGCGGGCGACGGCGGCGGGAGCGACCGTTCGCATGCCACCCGGCGACATGTTCTGGGGCGACCGCATGGCGCTCGTCGTCGACCGCTGGGGCAACGAGTGGACGCTCGCGCAGCGCGTGAAGGATCTCACGCCGGCCGAGATGAAGGCGGGGCAGGACGCCTTCGTCGCAAAGAGCGGCTGACGCGTTCGGCCCGGAGCCCCATGCGAATCGTCAGCATCGGCGCAGGCCCCGCCGCGCTCTACTTCGGTCTCCTCATGAAGAAGGCGGCGCCCGAGAGCGACATCACGCTCCTCGAGCGGAACAGGCCGGACGACACGTTCGGCTGGGGTGTCGTCTTCTCCGAGGAGACGCTCGGCAACTTCGAGCGCGAGGACCCGGAGAGCATGGAGCGCATCCGCGCGAGCTTTCGCTTCTGGGGCGACATCGAGACGCACGTGCGCGGGTCGGTCGTGACGTCCACCGGCCACGCGTTCTGCGGGCTCAGCAGGAAGTCGCTCCTGTCGATATTGCAGGACCGCTGCCGCGACGTAGGCGTGAAGCTCGAGTTCGAGCGCGAGGTCACGGACGTGGCGGCCATCGCGGCCGGCGCCGATCTCGTGCTCGGGGCCGACGGCGTGAACAGCATCGTTCGGGCGCGGTACGCCGACCACTTTCGCCCCTCGGTCGACTGGCGCAAGTGCAAGTTCTGCTGGCTGGGGACCGACAAGACCTTCACCGCCTTCACGTTCCTCTTCGAGGAGAACGAGCACGGTCTCTTCCAGGTCCACGCGTACCCGTTCGAGGACGGGCGCTCGACCTTCATCGTCGAGTGCAGGGACGAGACCTGGCGGCGGGCCGGGCTCGATCGAGCGACCGAGGCGGAGACCGTCCGCTACTGCGAGGCGCTCTTCGCGCGTCATCTCGGCGAGCACCGCCTGCTCGCGAACCGCTCCGAGTGGCGCACGTTCCCGACGATCAAGAACGCGACGTGGCACCACGAGAACATCGTCCTCATGGGCGACGCGCTCCACACCGCCCACTTCTCCATCGGCTCGGGGACGAAGCTCGCGATGGAGGACGCGATCGCGCTGAAGGACACGCTCGTCGCGCGCGGCGCGAAGGTCGGGAACGATATCCCGGGCGCGCTTGCTGCCTACCAGACGGCCCGCGAGGGCGACGTCATCCGCACGCAGCGCGCGGCGCAGACGAGCCTCGAGTGGTTCGAGAGCTCTGCTCGCTACCTGGGGCAGGCGCCGGCGCTGTTCAACTTCAACCTGATGACGCGATCCCGGCGGATCACCTACGACAACCTGGCGGTCCGCGACCCGGCGCTCGTGCGCGAGGTGGCCGAGCACGTCGCCCGATCGAGCGGAGTCACGCTCGCCGAGGGCGCCACGCCGCCGCCTCCGATGTTCACGCCTTTCACGCTGCGCGGCATGACGCTCGAGAACCGCATCGTCGTGAGCCCGATGTGTCAGTACTCGGCAAAGGACGGGGTCCCGCAGGACTGGCACCTCGTTCACCTCGGCAGCCGCGCGATCGGCGGCGCGGGGCTCGTCATCACCGAGATGACGGACGTCTCCCCGGAGGGTCGCATCACCTACGGGTGCACCGGCATGTGGGGCGACGAGCACGAGGCGGCCTGGAAGAGGGTCACGGCGTTCGTTCACGAAAGCTCGCGCGCCAAGATCGGTATCCAGCTCGCGCACGCAGGGCGAAAGGGCTCGTGCACGCGGCCCTGGGAGGGAGATCGCCCGCTCCTCGCCGGCGAAGACCCGTGGGAGACGATCGCCCCGTCGGCGCTCCCGTTCGACGAGGGGTGGCATGTCCCGCGCGAGATGACGCGCGCCGACATGGATCGCGTGGTCGCGTCGTTCGCGGCGGCGACCGAGCGGAGCGTCCGGGCAGGCTTCGACCTCGTCGAGCTTCACATGGCGCACGGGTATCTGCTGTCGAGCTTCCTCTCGCCGCTGTCGAACGCGCGGACGGACGAGTACGGCGGCTCGCTCGAGAACCGCGCGAGGTTCCCGCTCGAGGTGCTCGATGCGGTGCGAGCGAAGTGGCCAGGCGACAGGCCGCTCAGCGTGCGTATCTCGGCGTCGGACTGGATGCCTAACGGAGGCGTGACGATCGAGGAGTCGGTGAAGCTCGCTCGAATGCTGAAGCTGCACGGCTGCGACATCGTGGACGTGTCGAGCGGTGGCAACTCGCCGGCGTCGAAGGTCGTCTACGGCCGGATGTACCAGGTGCCGTTCGCCGAGCAGATCCGCTACGAGGCGGAGATCCCGACGATGGCGGTCGGAGGCATCCAGGGGGCCGACCACGCGAACACGGTCATCGCCGCCGGCCGCGCGGATCTCTGCGCCCTCGCGCGGCCGCACCTCGCAGACCCCTACCTGACGCTGCACGCTGCCGCGCACTACGAGTACGACGGGCAGCACTGGCCGCCGCAGTACCTCGCGGCGCGCCCGACGAGGGTCGCAAGGAATTCGTGATCGAACACCCATCGTCCGGGCATTGGTGAGCAGGCGCGCGTCGCGCCGGACGGCGGAGACGGTCATGAAGAGTCGAGTCCTGGGTTGCCTTCTGGCGTGCACGCTCTCGGCGTGCGGCGAGACCGTCGAGCTGAACGGAGTGCCGGACGCGGCCGGGGTTGTCCCGACCCGCGACTCGGCGAGCGCTTCGTCGTCCGTCGACGAGGACGCGGCGGTGCACGACGGGCCGGACGCAGGGAGTCCATTTCCGGCCCTCGATTCTGCGAGCCCGCCAGGCGTGGACTTTGACGCGCGGACACCGTCGGGCAGCGGCCCTCGGATAACAGTCAATCCAACCGTCTACCGGTTCTATCCGGGCACCGCGATGATGGCTTACCCGTTCCGTGCGGCGAACCTCAGCCCCAATGACATCGACGCCGCGGATTGCGATGCCGGCATCCTCCTGCAGTTCAATCTGACCATCTCGGGTCTGCCCACGACGGACACCATCCAGGTGTGGGCTGGGACGACCGACTGCTCGCAGACGTCCGCACGCGAGCTCGGTGCCGGCCCCTACTGCTGGCAGGTCGCACCACCCGGTACATTCGGAAACTCCTCGCAGGCGTTCGGCAGCATCTATGCGCGGAACATCGTGCGCTTCCTCGCGTCGTCGACGGACGCGAACGAGCTCGACGCGGTGACCAGCGTCCCGGGTCCGAGCGTGTGTCAGCCGCTCGGCTCTCCGTCGGCGTGTGTCGTCCCGCTCAATCTGTACTTCCTGTACTTCCCCGCCGGCGTCGGCAGCGGCGGGACCCCCGATTCGTACACCGTTTACTCGCAGCCGGTGCTCGTGAGCCCACCCTCCGGCGGTGTCTGCCCGGGCGGGTGACCGCTCTTGCGTATCCCGGTGCGGGGTCGAGGGCATGCGGCGCGTCGCTACCCCTGCGCGGCCGGCTTCCCCAGCCCCGGTGACAGCAGAATGAGATCGCTCGCGAGCCGCGTCGCTTCGTCGGTGGTGTCCGCAAAGAACACCTTGTCGTGAGACACCTCGAGGTGCGCCCGCTCGAACACCTCCCGCGGCTCGGGGAGCGGGCCGGCGATGACGACGATCATCCCTTGACGCTCGAGGGTCGAGATGGCCCCTTCGAGCGCGACGAGCCCGGTGGCGTCGATCACGGGGACCGCGCCGAGCGCGAGGACGACGACCTTGATCCCCTCCTCCACGACGCCGAAGCTCTGCATCGCGCGCTGCGCTGCCCCGAAGAACAGAGGGCCGGCGATCTCGTACAGCGCGATCCCGTCGGCGAGCGACCGGCTGCGATCCGTGTCGCTCACCTTGAGCATCCGCGACTCGGTGACCTCGCTCATCCGCTTCATGAACAGCAGTGCGGCTAGCACCACGCCGACAGAGACCGCGACGACCATGTCGAAGACGACGGTGAGGACGTAGCAGGTGACGAGCACGAAGACGTCGCTCCGCGGCGCCACGCGCGCGGTGTGGATGAAGTGCTCGAGCTCGCTCATGTTCCACGCGACGAGGAGAAGGAGCGCGGCGAGCGACGCCATGGGGACGAACGCGACGAGACGAGACCCGAGGAGTACCGCGGCGAGGATGAACAGGGCGTGGCTCGCCGCCGCGACAGGGGAGACCGCCCCCGCGCGGATGTTGGTCGCGGTGCGTGCGAGCGCGCCGGTCGCCGCGATGCCGCCGAAGAACGGTGCGACGATGTTCCCGATGCCGAGCCCCACGAGCTCGGCGTCAGGGTCGTGACGCTTGCCGGTGGTCGCGTCCGCGATGACCGCCGAGAGCAGTGACTCGATGGCGCCGAGCATGGCGATCGCGACCGCCGCGCCGGCCAGATCGCGCACCATCGCGAACGAGAGCCCGCCGGGGCCCCAGGGGAGCCGCGGCAGCGGAGGGAGCGGCGGGATGCCCGCATAGGTGATGCCGCCGACCGTCGACGTGAAGCGACTCCCGATCGTCGCGACATGGAACGAAGGCGCGTACGCAGCGACGAGCGTGCTGACGATCGAGACGACGGCGATCGCCACGAGAGGAGCGGGAATGCGCTTCGTGAGACGTGGCACTCCCAACAGCAGCGCCATCGTGGCGACGGCGACGCCGAGCTCCTCGACGGAGGCGCTGCGGCGCGCGGCCCAGAGCGTTTCGAGCTTCGCGAAGTACGAGTCGGGCATCGCCCCCGTGTGGAGCCCGAAGCAGTCCTTGAGCTGCAAGGTCGCGATGACCGTCGCGATCCCCGCGGTGAAGCCGGTCGTCACGGGGTGCGGGATGAACTCGATCAGCTTGCCGAGCCTCGCGACACCCATCCCGACGAGCAGCACGCCCGCCATCATCCCTGCGGTGAGCAGCCCGCCGACCCCGTAGCGCGAGACAATCGGCGCGAGCACGACGACGAACGCCGCGGTGGGGCCCGTCACCTGGTGCTTCGAGCCTCCTGCGAGCGCCACGACGAAGCCCGCCACGATCGCCGTGTAGAGCCCGTGCTGCGGCGCCGCGCCCACCGCGATGCTCAGCGCCATGGAGAGCGGCAACGCGACGATCGCGACGACGGCGCCCGCCATGACGTCGGCGCGCAGCATCGAAGCCGTGTAGCCGTTCGCGATGGTGCGGCGGACCGCGGTCGCGAACGGAAACTGAGCGCGCGGCGACCCCTGGCCGGCCTGGCGACGGAGGCCGCTGACGACCGGACGTGGCTTGCTCAAGAGAGAACGGTGAAACGTAGCAGAAGCTCGCCCACCCGCCGTTCGGTCACCAGTACGCGGTGGTGACGGTGACCTGCCCGACGATGTACGCCTGGCACGCTAGGCGCTCGCCACCGCGGAGGCTCGCATGCGTCTCCTGCTCGGTCGGCGCGGTCAGGTTCTCCGCGCCGTCGACGACGACGACCTGGCAGGAATCGCAGATCCCGACTCCGCGGCACGAACTGGCGAGCGGCAACCCCACCGCGCGGGCCGCGTCGAGCACCGAGCCCTCGCTGTCGACCTCACGGCGCCCGCCACGATGGACGAACGTGATCCGCGGATGACTCGGGGACACGATTCACAGTACCACTGCGTCTCGAATTCTCACGGCGTCCGTCGGCAAGAGCCTCCCTCCGTCCTTCCGCGAGAATTCACGGGGAGCGCGGCAGCTCCCCGGACGCCAGCCGAGCTCGATCGAATTCGAGACTGTCACTCCCCGCACGGGGTGTGAGGCGCGAAGCCGACCCGCTGGTTCGCGCGGTCGAAGATCACGACGTTCGAGCGGAGCACGGGGCTCCCCATGATCGACGCGAGGGGGAAGTCGGGGCCTGGGTCGGTCGCGTAGAGCGCTGGGCACCAGTAGTTCTGGTACGCCATGAGGTAGGATTCGGTCGCGAGCGCCTGCACCGAGATGCTCGGATTCGAGCCGAAGACGAGCGTGAGCGGAGGGAGCTTGGCGTCGAGCTCGGCCTTGGTCTCGCCGCTCAGGACCGAGCAGTTCTCCGAGCTCGAGAACCAGGCGGTCGCCGCGGCGCCCGCGGCCGTGCTCGCGTTCCCCGCGTCCCCCGCGTCCCCTGCATCCCCCACGCTACCCGCGTCCGTCGCGGGCGTTCCCGTCCCGAAGATGCTCTGGAACGCAGCCGTGTTGCCGATCGCCGCGGTGATCGCGTTGAACGCGGCCGTGGGGAGGATGAAGATCGACGTGCCGGTGTCGACGACGCTGTCCGGGTACTCCGGCGTTCCGACGGGGACGCTGACGCCGGCGACGGTCACCGAGGCCAGGTTCACGGCGTAGTAGTACTGGGAGATGAACGAGGTCGCGAGCGGCGTGTACTGCGGCGGCGCGGTCGTGAAGGCGGGGTCGTAGCCGCCGAGCCAGAGCGTGCCGTTCGTGTCGCAGAGCTCCGTCGCGAAGACGTTCTTCACGCCGCGCGCGCTGATGAGCTGATCGAAGAACGCGTTCGTCCCGGGGAGCGCCGACGAAGCGGGGCCGAAGCCGATGATCCCCTGCATGCTTCCGGAGGCCGAGTCGCACATCGTCGGCTCGAAGAACTGGCTCTGCGTGTCGATCGCGACGAAGTCGACGGGCGCGATCGCGTGGCTCCCGAGGCCGACGCCGTCCTCGTAGATCTCGCCCGACCAGCTGCCCGTCCCGTACTGCGACGTTCCGGTCTGATGCTCGTCGGTGGCCATGGCGCCGGGGGTGTATTCGGGGGTGACCGCGCACGTCGGGCACATGGTCGACGCCACGCCGAGCGTCGTCGAGCCCGTGTCGAGCGCCATCTGGAACGTCTGCGAGCCGCCGATCGTGACGGCGGCCGTGTACTCGCTGGGGACGCAGACCGAGAGGGGGATCGCCGTGAGGCCGAGGATTGGCAAGAGAGAAGGCGACATGGCATCGGCGGACGTCGTATTCGCATCGTTCGCGCTGCTCGCGTCGCGCTCCGTCGAGCTGGCGCGCCCTGAATCCTGCGACGGCGCCCTCGCGTCCGGGAACACGAGCTCGGGGAGCGCCGCGTCGTCCGCGGCCTCGGAGCCGCGCGAAGCGACCTCGCCGCATCCAGCCAGCGGGGCCGCGAGGAGGAGAGCGGAGCACGGGCCGAAGACGGAGCCAAGGTGGCGGCGAAGGAGGCTGCGCAGGTGGAGCATGGCCGGCGCTTGAGCAACCGCCGTGCCCGTGACCCGTCGGCCTCGATTTGTGCGGAATAGAAAGGCCTCCGGCGAGCGTCGTTAGAAACCTGACGAGACCGATCGAACCCACGTCCGTTCGGCAATGCGCGGGATTTTCAAGGCTCACGGCATCATTCCACTCCCGCTACTTCGCCCGATTGCGCTTCTACCATTCATTTCCGCGTGACCGCTGCGTGAGCGGGGTCTATTCGGAAGCCCCCGATCCTGAGCTTGGTCATGACCGAACTATCCGCCGCCGCCCACCCCTCGACCGAGGCGATCGCCTCGCCCATTCCCTTCGCCGGCGCTGCCACGCCTACCACGGCCGACGCTGCTGTCGCGCCTGCCGAGGTCCGGTCGCCGCTCATCCCGCGCGGCAACCCGCTGCGACTCGTGCGCGGAGGTCTGACGGCGTTGCTCGGGCTCATCCTCGCGTACCTGCTCATGGCCGAGAACGGCCAGCTCCGCGTCGGCGTGCCGGTAGGGATCGCGCTCGTCGCGATCGCCACCTGGGGGGTGATGGATCTGCTCGGGACGTTCGACGACCCGGGCGAAGCGTATGCGACGACGACGCTGTCGAGCCTCATGCGCCCGCTCGGTGGGGTCGTGATCGGGCTCCTCGGCTTCGCCCTGTCGCTCGCTGGCGCCGCGTCGGGCTTACTGACGCAGGGGGTCTGGGCGGTCGTCGTGACGGCGGCGTTCCTCGTCCTCGTGATGTTCGTGTTCGATCTCGGCGTGAAGCTCGGGCCGTGGGCGAAGGACGAGCTCGGTAACGAGCGGCCGATCTGGCAGCGCCACGGGTTCTGGCTCATCGTGGCCTCGTCGGTGCTGCTCCTCCCATGCCTGGGGAGCTACTCGCTGTGGGACCCGTGGGAGACGCACTACGGGGAGGTCGCCCGCGAGATCCTCGCGCGAGACGACTGGATATCGACGTGGTGGGCGCAGGACGGCTTCTTCTATTCGAAGCCGGTCCTCGACTTCTGGATCCAGGCCATCTTCATGGCGACGCTCGGCACGCACTACCTGCCGGGCCAGATGCTGCACGGCGAGGGCGGCACGACGGCACACCCCGAATGGGTCGTGCGCGCGCCGGTCTTCCTGCTCACGGTCATCGCGATCTACGTCCTCTACAAGGGTGTCTCGAGGGTCTTCGGTCGCCGCGCGGGCCTCCTCGGCGGGCTCGTCCTCGCGACCATGCCGGACTGGTGGTTCCTCGCGCATCAGACGATGACCGACATGCCGTTCGTCGGGCCGACGTCGACCGCGATGGGGCTCATCCTGCTCGGGCTCTACACGCCGGAGGACGCCAAGGCGCGGCTCTACGACGTGAAGGCGGGCAGCAAGACGTGGCGCCTGTCGGCCTGGCACCTGGTCTTCGGGGCGATCCTCATCTCCGCGATTCCGCAGATCCTCTACCTCTTCTCTCGCAACCTCGAGCTCGTCATCCACGGGAACGGCCCGCACGGCTTCCGCCCGCACTGGGACGAGTTCCGGACGGGCTCGGGAGGCGGGAACTGCGGTCTGCCCGGCAACGAGGGCTGTCACGTCACGACGCCGGCAGGTGTTCCGCAGAGCCTGCGCGGCGAGATCACGACGTTCGGTCAGGGGCTCCAGCGAGCCTTCGGAGGCTATGAGCCGGCGCTCCAGGCGCTCACGTGGACCGTCGTCATCGGGTTCCTCCTCTATCTCAACTGGGGAGAGCGTCGTCTTCGTCGCCTCGCGTACCTCGGCGGCTGGTTCTTCGCGGCGCTCGCGACATCGGCCAAGGGTCCGGCGGGCTTCGGTCTCCCGATCCTCTGCGGTCTTGCTTACGTCGCCACGACGAAGCGCTGGAGCGAGCTGGTGCGCTTCGAGCTGGTGAGCGGGCTCTGCATCGTCGCGACCGTCGCGATTCCCTGGTGGGTCGCGATGTACATCCGCCACGGCTCGCAGTTCTCCGACGAGCTCATCTTCCACGACCTCGTGAACCGCGCGTTCTCCCACGTCCACGACACGAACGAGGGGGACGACACGTCGTTCCGCTTCTACGTCTGGCAGCTCGGCTACGCGCTCTTCCCCTGGACCGGTCTCGCGCCGCTCGGCCTCATCTACGGCCTCCGGCGGTCCGAGACGGCAGGCGGTGGGCGCGCCGAAGCGTCGATCCTGCTGATGATGTGGTTCATCTTCGCCTTCGCGCTGTTCAGCTTCATGGGGACGAAGTTCCACCACTACATCTTCCCCGCGGTGCCGCCGGCCGGGATGCTCATCGGCATCGCGCTCGACGACATGCTCGGAAAGGGGCCGATCTTCGGCAAGAGCGGCACGAGGAGCGGGCCGGGGACCGTACTGCTGTACGGCGGGCTCTTCGCCGTCGCCTCGCTGCTCGGTGTTCTGGGTGTGGCAAAGGCGGTGCCTGGGTCGATCTGGGGCGACAAGCTGACGGGGGACGCGGCGGCACCGTCGTACGTAATCGCGAGCATCCTGTGCTTCGTGGCCGTCGCAATGTTCGTCTTGGTGGTTCGGAAGTTCCTGAGCAACACGGAGGTTCCGCTCGTAGAGGGCGGCGTCGTCCACCAGGGGTACCGGAGCGCGCCGGCGTCACCGCCGTCATCGCCGCCTGCGTCGTCCGACGCGTCTCGAACTCTCTCGAGCAACGACGGGCACGCCCAGCGAATGTTCTCGGCTGCGGCCGTCGCGGGCGCCCTGATGCTCGGTGTCGTCGCGCGGGACCTCATCATCAAGCCCGACAACTCGAGTCAGCCTGGCGCCGCGCGGCTCCTGCAGCTGTTCACCTACCGCTACGATCGGACGTGGCCCGACTCGCTCGACTTCTCGGCGATCCTGACAGGTTTCGGATTCGTCGCGGTGGCGCTCGGGCTCGCGCTCGCGGTCCGTGCGCTGCGGAAGCCGCTCGTGTTCGCGTTCCTCGCCTTCGCGATGGTGTGGACCGTGTGGGGGACCGACCTCTACATGGTGAAGGTCGCGCCGCACTGGGGCCAGCGCGAGATCCTGGCGGCGTACTACGCCGACCGATCGGGCGCGAACGAGCCGATCGTCGCGTACCAGATGAACTGGAAGGGGGAGAACTTCTACTCGAGCAACGAGATCCCCGCGTTCGTCTCCTCCGGCGGGACCTTCACGAACTGGGTGAAGGGGCAGCGCGACAAGGGGGTGCACGTCATCTACTTCGTCACCGAGCACGGGCGGGTCGGCGGACTGAAGGGCGAAGTGCAGGGGAAGTCGTACCGCGAGATCACGGACAAGACGGTGAACAACAAGTTCGTCCTCGTTCGCGCCGAGCTCTAGTTCCGTTCGCCCGAACTTCGGGCGGTGAACGGGCCGTCAGTAGGTGATGACGACCTGACCGTTGCCTGAGTGCACGCCGGCCTGGATGCCGACGGCCGTGGCGGTCGCCATCACGTACGACGAGCCCCCGCCGCCACCGGCCGCCGTGGGACCGCCACCGCCGCCACCTCCACCGTAGTAGCCGCCGCCGCCGCCGCCGCCGCCGCCCCAGGTATTGCCACCGGTTCCGCCGCTGCCGCCCACTCCATCGCCCCCCGCGACCCCCGCGGTCGCGGGAGCCTGGCTTGCGGCGCCACCGGTACCGCCGGCGTTCTGCGTGCCGCCGCCCCCCGCAGTCGCGTCCGCCGAGACTCCGGGGGACCCGGACGTCACGCCTCCGGCACCACCCGCGCCGCCGTCGACGCCTGCTCCGCCGCCGCCCGCCGCCACCAGGATGCGCGCGGCCAGGCTGGCTCCCCCGAGTCGAACGTCGGAGGCGCCACCGCCGCCGCCGCCGGCATACCCGATGGTCGGTCCTCCTGCTCCCGCGGCGCCGCCTCCGTTGAAGGCCGCAGGAGCAGGGGAGCACGGGTACCCAGTGGTGCATCCGGTGGTCATCGCGAGGCCTCCTGTGGCGCCGACGTTGATCGCCAGCGTGGCGCCGGCACTCACGGCGATCGTCGCGGTGACCGACGCACCCAGACCACCGAGCTTCCCGTATGGATCCTTGCCGCCTGCGGCGCCCGACGCCGTCACGGTCATCTGCGTGACTCCGGCCGGGACGACGAGGGACTGCGCAGCGCCCGTATAGGCGAAGGTCACGGTGCATGCTCCGGCGTTGCATACGCCGGCTCCGCACGTCGTCCCTGCCGTGGTGTTCGTGAACGACGAGGCGCTCACCGCGGGCTGACACGTCTGGCACTGGTTCGCCGGGTTCACGGCGCCGGCCACGTAGGCGATCCCGTTGATCAAGCACTGCGTCGTGACGCAGGTTCCTTCCTGACACGCCGCCCCGGCAGGGCAGGAGCCGGTGAGGCAGACGTTGCCGCAGCCATCGCTCGCTCCGCACGCCTGTCCGGCGCAGGCCGGCTCGCACGCACATTCGCCGGGAGTGCCGCCGCCGCCGCAGCTGAGCGGGGCGGTGCACGTCTCGCACAAAGACCCGCCGAGGCCGCAGGCCGAGTCCTCCGTCCCCGTCACGCACGCCGTCCCCGAGCAGCATCCTCCGCACGCCGACGAGTCGCACGCGCAGGCGCCGTCGTCGCAGTACTGCCCGACGGCGCACGTCCCGCTCGTGCACACGCCGCCACACCCGTCCTCGGCTCCACAGGCCTGCCCCGTGCAATCCGGCGCGCACCCGCACTCGCCAGCGATCCCGCCACCGCCGCAGATCAACGGTGCGGTGCACGCGTCCGTTCCGCAGCACGGCTGACCGCTCCCCCCACACGCGCCGCAGGTCCCTTGCATGCAGACCCCACCACACCCGTCGCTCGCGCCGCACGGCTCTCCGGTGCAGCTCGGCACGCAGGCGCCGGTCCCGCACACGTTCGCGACTCCTCCACCGCCGCACGTCTCGCCGGCGCCGCACGCGCCGCAGTCGACGAGGCCCGCGCAGCTGTTCCGGACCTCGCCGCACTTGTCGACGCAGACCGCCGCGGGCATGCACGCACCGTCGGTGTGCATCGCTGCGTCACGCCCCGCGTCGCCTCCGGAACAGATGCACGCGAGGAACGTGCCCGCCGTGCCACACACCTGCACGCCGTCCGGGTCGCCGGACGCGCAGGGGCAGGACTGCGTGACTCCCGCGGTGCACCCGGTCGTGAGCGTGGAGGCGAGGTTTCCGCTGCATGCGGCGACGACGAGCAAGAGCATCACGAAGAAAATCGCGGACGAACGGCCCATGAAACACCCCGACGCACAGCCTAACATCCCGCCGAGGTCGGCCTGCCGATGCACAGGCCTCTCGGGGGGAGCGTGAAGTTCCGGAGATCTTCAGGACACGTCGTCCGTAGGACGTCGAACATGACCATCCGGACTCTCGCACGCGCTTTCATCTCGGTCGGCAGCTCGCTCGTGCTGGCGACGGGCTGCGCACCGACGATGGGGCTGGCCCCGCCTTCCGCGCCGAGGGCCAGTGCGAACGGCGACGCCATCGACGCTTCCGTGCCCAGAGCGAGCCTGGTCTCGCCGGGGCCAGACGATCCGGATGCCATTGCGGCGTCGTCGTCGATACGGAAGGTGACCGTCTATTCGGACCGCGCGCTCGTCACGCGAGAGGCGACGGTCAACCTCAGGGCCGCGCCGACCGTCTACGTGTTCAAGCAGCTCCCGGGCTGGGTCGACGACAGCTCGGTGCGAGCGTCGACGACCGCCGGACGCATCCTCGACGTGCGCGTTACGCGGAGCTACCTCGCCCAGTCGACCGAGCAGAGCTACCGCGATGCCGAAACCCAAGCGCGTGATCTGACCAACCGCGTGGGCGAGCTCGACGACGAGCTCAAGGTGCTCGACGCCCAGAGCAAGCAGGTCGACGACATCAAGGCGTTCTCTCTCGACAAGCTGAACAAGGACGTCGTCGCAGGCAATGTCGGCGTCAACACGTACTCGAGCGTCGTCGACTTCATCTCGAGGACGCTGCGCGAGACGGCCAGGGCGCGCCGCGCCGTCCAGCTCGAACGCGAGAAGCTCACTCCGCTGATCGCGGCGAGCAGCCGAAGGTTCGACGAGCTGCGCGGCCTGACCCAGCTCGAAGAGACGAGGGTCTTCGTGACGGTGCAGGGAACGAAGGCGGGCGATGGGCAGCTCGCGCTGAGCTACATGCTTCCAGGAGCGACGTGGGAGACGGTGCACGAGCTTCGCGCAGCAGACAGCGAGCCGACCTCCGTCGAGGTCACCTCGTTCGCGGTCGTCACCCAGGCGAGCGGCGAGGACTGGGACCGCGCAGAGCTGACGTTCTCGACGCAGTCATCGACCGCCGCGGCCCGCATCCCCGAGCTCGAGGCGCTCACGCTCGGTGAGACCCGGGCGGCGACACAGACCGTCGAGACACGGTCGGCCTCGTTCAGCCGCGCCGAGGCGGCGTTCAAAGGGCAGAATCGACTGTGGAACAAGCGGGTCGAGAGCACCAATCTCAGCGCGAACTTCGAGGAAGTTTACCAGACCAACTTCGACTACCTGCAGGTCGTACAGGGGAAGACGGTCCAGATCTTCCAGAGCCTCCAGCAGCGTGGAACGACCGCCCAGTTCAAGGCCATGAGCACGACCAAGGTGCGTGCCGACGGACGCTCGGTGCGCGTGCCCATCGGCCGGGCACAGCTGAAGGCCAGGCAAGCGATCGTCGCCGCCCCGGAGCGCTCGCTGAACGCAGCCGAGACGCTCGAGATGCAGAACGACAGCGGGCAGCCTCTGCTTCCAGGGAGCGTCGCGCTCTACCAGGCCGGCGCCTTTCTCGGCATGACGAACCTCGACTTCGTCGCGGATGGAGAACAGTTCGCGGTCTTTCTGAGCGTGGCCGACCAGCTGAAGCTCACGCGCGCGCTCGACAAGAAGCGCAGCTCGCTCGTCAAGAAGCAGCGCACTCAGATGCAGCTCGCGTTCGTCGTCACGGTCGAGAACCTGTCGAGCAAGCCGGTGTCGCTCAAGCTGGCCGATCGCGTCCCGGTGTCCGAGGACAAGGACATCGTCATCAGCGGCGTCAAGATCACGCCGGACGTGAAGCCTGACTCGAGAGGTCTCCTCCGCTGGCCTCTGATGCTCCAGGCGAAGGAGACGCGCAGGTTCGAGATCCAGTACCAGATCGAATACCCGCCGAGCCTGGTGCTCGAGACCAGCCGGAGCGAAGCGGACCCGAGCCCCGCAGCGCCGGCCATGCCCAGTCCCGCGAGGGCGCCCAGCCTCAAGAGGGACATCCAGCAGCTCGAGCGCGCGTTCTAGGAGACGTGCCGGGTCTCGTTGAAGCGCCAGCGCCACGCTCGGCGTCGGCCTGCGCCGGGAGCACGGCGCAAACCTTCACGGCCAGCTCTCTCGCTCAGAGCGGAGCGCGACGGAGCACGCTCACCACTTGACGCGCACGGGTGTCAGGACACCCCCGTCGAGCGTCGCGCTGTTGCCGAGCAGGCCGTCTCCCACCTGTCCGACGCGATTGTCACCCCAGCACCACACCGAGCCACCCACGAGCGCGCAGGTGTCGTCGTCGCCTGCGGCGATCGCGCTCGCGCCCGTGAGCCCGACCACCGGCTGCGGAAACGTGTACTGGGTCGTCACGCCGTCACCGAGCTCACCGCGGTCGTTGTAGCCCCAGCACTTGATCGACCCTTGCGCGACGACCGCGCACGTATGGAAGTACCCGGCCGCGACCTCCTGAGCGCCGGCGGTCAGGCTGTCGACAGGCTGCGGCGTCGCCGTCGTCGCCGTGGTCCCGTTGCCGACCTCGCCAAATGCGTTGTAGCCCCAGCACTTGACCGCGCCGCCCGGCAGCACCGCGCAGACGTGGTCCGCGCCGACGCTGACAGCCGTGGCCCCAGCTACGTCGATGACGTCGACTGGCGCCAGCACACCGCCGTCGGTCAGTGCTCCGCTCCCGACTTGCCCCGACAGGTTGTTCCCCCAGCACTTGAGGGCACCGTTTGCGATGGCGCACGTCGTCCGGCCCCCCGCAGCGAGAGCCGTGACGTTCGACACCCCTTTGACCATGACGGGCGGCGAAGAGGCCGTCGCAGCTCCGTTGCCGAGCTGGCCATACTGGTCGCTGCCCCAGCATGACACCGCGCCTCCCGCGACGACCGCGCAGGTGTGGAATTCCCCCGCCGCTATCGCGGTCGCGCCCGCGATTCCAGCGACGACCTTGGGCACTTCGGAGCTCGCGACCATCCCGTCGCCGAGCTGGCCCATCGCATCGTTCCCCCAGCACGCGACGGTTCCCGTCGACGAAAACAGCGCGCACGCGTGCTGGTTGCCGAGCGTGATCGCAGTCGCGTTCCCGCCCAGCGTGACGACCGCCGTCGGGCTCGCGCTGTTGCTCGTCGTGCCGTTTCCCAGCTGTCCGGACGCGTTGTACCCCCAGCAGCTCACCGACCCTCCCGCGAGGAGAGCGCACGCGAACAGGGAGCCAGTCGAGATCGCGGCGACGACTGCTGCGTCCTCGAGGCTCGCGTCGGCTGGCGCTGTCTGCGGGCCGTCCTGCGTCGCGTCACGCTCCGCGTCGGGCGAGCGCCGCGCATCGCTGGAGTCCGCTGCGTCGCGACCCGCATCCCGCAGGCTCGTGCTCGCGTCGCGAGCGTCACTCGCGTCGCCAGCGTCGCTAGGGGACGCGTGCGTCGCGTCCAGCGACCTCGCTGCATCGCCGTGCGCCGCATCGCGCGCAGCGTCCGCGGTGAGCGTCTGCGCCTTGATGTCGAAGAGCTGATCGCAGCCCGTGAGGACGATGGCGAGCGCGACGAAGGCGCGGAGCGTCCGGCGCGACGCATGCGTTCCGTGGTTCACCATGCGCCCTGGACCCCCACGCCACCCGACCGGGCGCTCGCGAACGGCACGACTGACCACGCGGCGGTCGTGTCCTTCTGCGCCGGCGTGGGGATGCGCGCCGTCAACCAGAGCACGCCCCCGGTCACGATCGCCGCTGCGCCGACACCGAGGAGGATCGTCGCCGCGTTGCCGTCATGAACGGCGCTGTCGCTCGCCGCGACGTCGCTCGCGCTGCACGCGCCGCCATTCAGGCATCCTGCGCGCTCGTCCCCCTTCTTGGCGAGCGCGGCCACGCCGAAGTACACGCCCACGCCGAGGACCGCGACCCCGGCCCCGGCGACGCCGATCGCGGCGATGCGACGACCGGACGTCGACCCGGCGGGCACAGGCAGCGTCGGATTCGGATTGTCGGCGGCCAGGAGCGCGGCGGTGAGCGGCGGCACGGTCACCGTCGTCGTCTGGCCTTCGGTCTCGACTGGCTGCGACGTCTCCCACGGTGCTTTACCCGGCGCGCGTGCGCGCACGACGTGCATCCCGGGGTCCACCGGGACGGGCGTCCCCCACGCCGCCGGTGCGAGCTCGACGCCGTCTCGCGTGACAGCGAGCCCCGCCGTGGGCGTCCCGCCGTCGACGACGACGATCGATAGCTTCGTGAGCTTCGGCGAGAGCGCGGCGATGTGTGTCTCCGCCACCTTCTCCCGGTCGGGCCGACGGTCGCGTCGTGCGCCGCTCAGCACCTCGTTGAAGAGCGCCCATGCAGTCGCCGTCTTGCCTTCTCCTTCGCGACAGAGCGCCAGGAACATCAGCGTCCCCCCCGCCGCCTGAAGCCGCAAGCTCTCCACGAGCTTCGGGCACGCCGCCGCGAAGGCCCTCGCGGCCATCAGCGACTTCGCATCGTCGAACAGCGCCTGCGCGGCTGCCGAGCTCGTGGCGTCGCCGGCGCTGGCGAGTCGAGGCGTCGTGCCCAGCCCCGATACCATGAGTAGCGCCAGCACAGACTCTCGGCCGGGACGCCGCATCGGTCGCGAGCGTAGGGCCGTTCGTGGGAGCGGTCTACGGCTGCGGACTACCGGGCGCCGGCGCGGGGATGTACTGCGGACCGTTCGATTGCGGAGGCGGTGGCGGCGTCGAAGGCACGTACGGACGTGGCGCGGCCACCGCCGAGAGCGGCACCCAGTGGCCTGGCACGAGCTCCCAGCGCTGATCGGCCGTCTCGTCCCAGTGCGCAGGCGCCCACGCGTACCCTGGCTGGAGGGCGACCCATCCCCCGTCGAGCCACTCCCACTGCCCCTCGTGGAGCGTCCAGTAGCCGGGCTGCCAGGCGTAGCCTGGACGCTCCTCGGGGACGAAGACGACGCGCGGAGGCGGCGGTCGCGTCGCGCTGATGATGACGGCCGTCAGGATCGCCGTGTCCGCGAGCGCGAAGAACAACCCTCCTCCGCCGCGCACGAAGCACGCAGACGTCGTGGGCGCGCACGCGAGCAGACCGAGAATCAAGAGACCGTGGGTACGTCGGAAGGACATGAGGCCCCTAAGGTAACCCAGCTTGCCGCTGCGGCAACGGGCTTGGCCGCGTCACGGCAGGATGCAGCTGCCCACGCCGCCGTCGCCGCAAAGCTGGACGACCTTGCCGGTGTTGAACAGCGTCATCACCTCCTGCAGGCTCTGCGGGCGGAAGGCGAGGTCGAAGTGCGCTCCGTTGTCCATCGTCGGCGTGACGTTCGTCGTGGGCGGGACGTACTTGGCGACGTCGCTGGTGAGCTCGAACTGCGAGAGCGAGATCGACGTCGTCGGCGTCGTGATGTCGGTGAGGCCGAAGATCGGGACGATGTCCGGCGTGACCTGGTTGATGCCGTACGTCCGCGCGAGGATCTCGGTCGTGAGGTTCGGCACCTGGCAGTCGTCGATCGACTCCTGGATGATCACGGTGCGCGGGCTCGGGCTGTTCGGCAGCGGGTTCTTCTCGAAGAGCGTCGCGAGGTTCACCGGGTCGGCGGGATCGAAGCGCGACTGGAGCAGGGTGATGAACTCCTGCTGGAGGAGCTTGTCGGGATACACGAGCGAGATGGCGCCGCCGATCTGCGCGTAGTCGGACGAGCGCGCGAGGAGGTTGCTCCACGACGCGCCGGGAACGGCGACGATGCCGCGCGTCACGTTGCGCGACACGGAGAGGAGCGACGACCCCTCGATGCCTCCGAGGCTGACGCCGTAGTAGTAGACGCGCGTCGGGTCGATGAGAGGATGCGCGGTCGTCACGTGCACCGCCGGGTCGTCCCCGAGGGCGCCGAGCGAGAGCTCGATGAGCGACAGGTTGTTCGTCAGCGCCTGGAGGAGACGGTCGCTCACGATTCCGACGCGGTTCAGGTTCGGGACGACGTCGTTGATGATGAGCTGAAGGTCGCCGCTCGAGAGGCCGATCCAGTCGGTGGCGACGACGACCGCGCCGAGCTGCTGCGCGAGCGGTTGGAGCGTGCTCCCGTAGCTCGTCGTGAGGTAGTCGCGCCCGGCGCCGAACAGGCCGTGACCGAAGAGCACGAGCGCGAGGCTCTGCGTCGCTGCGAGCGGCGGGACGATCATCGTGAACGGGTACGACGGCGCCGCGATGCTGGTCTGGAGCGCGGGAGCTCCGGCGCTCGAGTACGCGATCGTGTTGTCCGCCTGCAGGTAGTTCGGCGGCGTGAAGTTGCCTTCGATGATGCTCGCGCCGGGCTCGTACGGCGAGGGGGTCACGCTCGTGATCGTGTACGTGATCGTCTTGCCGTCGTTCGTGCCCGCGTCGCCAGCGCTCGCGTCGGTCGGGCTGGCCGCGGCGTCGACACCTGCGTCGGGGAGCGAGGGCCCCTTCGCGGTGCCCGCCGCGAAGACCTGCTGGCGCATCGCCGTGATGGGGCCGATGACCATCTGGTTGCTCGCGGTCGTGTAGTCCCAGGCGAGGGCGAGCGAGTCGCGCGGATAGCCGTGGGCGGCGAGGAAGGAGAAGACGGTCTCGAAGTGTGCGCGGCCCCCTTCGAGGATCGTGTTCGTCGTCGTGATCTTGTCGCGGAGGGCGACGAAGCCCGGCGAGATCGGCAGCGGCTTGCCGGACGTGTCGCGGAGCGCGTTCGTGAGCACGACGACGTACTTCGTGTTGAACGCGAGCGGCGTCAGCGGTCGGATGATGAGGGCGTGACGCGTCGTGTCGGTCGGATCGTTCGCGTCCATCTCCGAGAGGAACGGCACGCGGGCTCCGGTCGCCTCGTCGAGGAGCGCGATCGGGCTGGTCGCGAGGAGGGAGCTCGCGGTCTGCGTATTGTTCGCGAGGAACGTCGCGCCGACCTCGACGCCGAAGTGCACGAGGATGGGCGCGGACGTCGGGGCGCCGTCGAAGCGGTTGAACGCCGTCATGTCGATTGGCGTGGAGCTCACGGGGACGACGAGCGAGTTGGCGGGCAGGGCGACGCGGAGGCCCGTCACCGTCGTCGTGTCGGGCACCGTGAGGAGATCGCTCGGGTACGGGAGCATGCACTCGGTGGTCACCGTGAGCGGATTGCAGCCGGTCGGCACGCTCCAGCCATCCGGGAGCGCGTCCGGTGCGCCGACGACCGCGTCCGTCGCGACGGCGACGTCGTGCTTCGCGCTCGCGTCGTGGACGACGCTGCCGTCGCTCTTCGCCGCGTCGTGGGCGCCGCTGTCGGCGGACGCGGGTGAATCCGCGCTGGAGCCGCAGCCGGTCACGGCGAATCCGGAGACGAGAGCGGACACGAGGAGGACGAGCGGCGACCGGCGGTCTTTCATGAGGTCGAACCTATCCCAGCAGCGATAGGGTATGGCCCATGAAATGCGCATCGCGCGTGGTACGGATCGCGACCAAGGGGCGAGGGCTCTACGACGTCACCGACGAGGTCCGCCGGTTCGTCAACGACGAGGCCATAGCGACCGGCCTCTGCAGCGTGTTCGTGCGGCACACGCGCGCGTCGCTCGTCATCCAGGAGAACGCGGACCCGTCGGTGCTGCGCGACCTCGAGCGGTGGATGGCGCACCTCGCGCCGGAGGACTCGGCGGCGTACGAGCACGACGACGAAGGCCCGGACGACATGCCGGGGCACCTGCGCAGCGCCGTGACCCGCTCGAGCGAGACCGTCCCGATCGCGGGGGGAACGCTGCTCCTCGGGACGTGGCAAGCCATCTATCTGTGGGAGCACCGGCGGGCGGCGCACAGCCGCGAGGTGGTGCTGACGGTGATGGGCGAGGAGTGACGCGCGGTCGGTCACTTCTCGGGCTTCGGACGCTTCCCCGGCTTCGTCTTTTCGGACGACGTCGACTCCGCGACGAGGTCGCCGTAGATGCGCCAGTCGACGCGCCGCGTCGCCTCGTGAGGCGTGGCGTAGTCGACGGCGATGCTGGGCGGTCGGATGAGCGCCGACGCGGTGCCTGCGGGGACCGTCTCCGGGCCGACCTCGTCGGGCTGGAACGCCGGGCTGGTGGTCTTGAGCGTGTCCGCCGCGTCCGGCGGCGCCGTGATGACGAGAGGCGGAGCCGTCACGGCAGCGAGACTCATCTCGGAGGCGCGGCGTATCGCGGGGCTCGACACGTATCGGGTGCGTGGCACCCCGGAGCTGTCCGGAAATCGGCTGCCTGACGATACGGCCTCGGAGGTCGGAGGGTCGACGGAGCTCGGCGGCAACGGGGCCGACAGGAGCGCGGCCTCGCTCACGGGCGCGTCGGGCAGCGACGACGGTCGCTCGTGCGAAGTCGGCCGCAGCGCGGTGGGACTGATGGTCGGGCTCACGCGCGGCGCATCGGGCTGCCGCAGCGGGCCAGGGCTGATGGTCGGTCTCGTGCGCGGGGCGTCCGCAGCGCGGAGCGGGTCGGGAGGCGCGACGGTGGACCGTTGCCGCTCGGGCGAGCTCGGCACCTGCGCGTGGTCGCGCGCGTCGAGCGAGCCCGACGACAATGGCGGAGGCAGGGCGACCGGCAACACGCTCCTCGGGGCGGGCGGCAGCGCGCTCCTCGGCGCGGAGGGGGCGGTGCTCTTCGGTGACGAGCTCTTCGGGGCGGAGGCAGGCACGGCGCTCTTCGGGGCGGACGGAGGCAACGCGCTCTTCGGTGCGGAGGCTGGCACGGCGCTCTTCGGTGCGGAGGCCGGCACGGCGCTCTTCGGGGCGGAGGCAGGGACGGCGCTCTTCGGGGCTGGTGACGAGACGCCCCTCTCGGCAGCTGGCCTTTCGCTCTTCGCCGCGGTAGCCGCTCGAGGCGCCGCCTCCTTCGCCTCCCGCTGCCCGTTGCGCTTCGCGTCGCCGACGAACGCTCGCATCGCCTCCGTCTGCTGCGCGTCCATCTCGATCGCGCGAACGATGGCACGCCCCGGACGCTCGGCGACGGGCGCGGCAAGATCGACGTCGAACGGCGCTTTCACCGCGTTGCCGGCGGAGTCGTAGACGACGCGCACGGTCGGCCGGCCGAAGCCGATGGGCTGCTCCGGCACCCGCAGCACGACCGCGATCTCTCCGGTGTCGAGCTCCACGGACGTCCCGGCCGGGAAGATGCCGAGCCCGCCGGTCAACAGGCGCAAGTACAGCCGCTCCGTGTCGTCCACCGCGCGCGACTCGAGGAGCTCGATCGCCTCGGCCGGGCCGATGGCCGTCCCGTACGGACCCGGGGCCATGAGCTCGCCGAACGCGCGCGCGACGACGAGGATCCGCGCGAGCAGAGAGACCGGTCGCTTGCCGCCGTAGAGCGCGCCGACGCGCGAGGTTCGCCCGACCCAGTGGGCTTCGAACGAGATGACCGTCCGCGCCACCGTGAGATCGCCGATCTCTTCGAGCTCGAGGGCCAGGGCCGCGCTCGTGGGCGCGAGCCTGTCCTGCTCGTCCTCCGTGAGCGGGCTCTCGTGGGTCTTTCGCTCACCGCTGCGCATCCGGTGACGGGGCACGTCGTGGAGGAGCCCGGCGAGCGCGAGATCGGTCAGCGCCGCGCCGTCGGTCGTCAGCTGCCGCGCCATCAGCACGGCGACGAGCGTCGTCGCGACCGAGAGCGTCGCAGCGTCCGTCACGGTGTCCTGCGCGGCGGCCAGCGCGACGAGCAGCGGCGGCTCGCGCTCGGCGTGGGCGACGATGCGCTGGGCGAGGCGACGAATCGAGAGCGGAAGCTTCTCGCTCCCCGCCTTGCCCGCCGCGAGCTCGGCGTGGAGCCGCCGTACGACGACGATCGCCGACGCATACGTGCGGACGACGCGCGCCACCGGCGACTGCTCGGCCTCGCCTTCGAGCGCCGCGCGCCACCGGAGCTTCCGCGCGCGGACGCCGCCGTAGACGTTCTTCGCGACGTCTCCCTTGAGCGCAGGGTCCCGCAGGGCGGCGCCGAGCGTGTGGACGAACGCGACGAGGTTCGCGACCGTGGCCGTCTTCGCGATATTGACGTTCGCGATGTCGCAGCGCTCGAGCAGGGCGCCGAGCTCCATGACTCGCCCGTAGACCTCGCGCGGCATCTGCAGCATCTGACCGTTCACGAAGATCGTCTCGTTGGCGAACATCAGGTCCGCCGAGCCGCTCGCGTGCGTGGCGCAGAACTCGGTCGTCGCCGCGATGACGGCCTCCGCGCTCGTCGTCAGCGCCTGGTTGTTCTTGTCGTACATGCGCGCGACCTTGAGGAGCCGGTGCAGCGACGACAGCAGGTTGATGAGCGGGACGGCCTGCCCGTCGCCGCCGGTCAGGGGCGCGTCCGGCAGCACGGACTCGCGCGGGGCGCTCACGAGCTCTCCCCTCGCCGCGTCGAGATGGCGGACGCGGCGATGGCGGCGGCCTCACGCACGAGCGGGCTGTTCGAGAGCGTCGACCGGGCGGCAGCCTTGGCGGCCGCGAGCGCGGGCGCGGTGCTCGCCTTCGCCAGGATCTGCGCGGCGATGATGCGGTTCTTGTCGTTGGCGTCGTTCGGGAAGAACGGCGCGCGCTCGAGCATCTCGATGACGATCTCCTCGGCCCGGGCCGCGTTGAGCTCGTGGAGGCACGCGAGCCACTCGCGCTTCTCGCGCCCCTCGAGCGCCTGGAACGTCGCCTCCTGGATGCGGCGGACGATGCCAGGGCCGACGGCGCGGAGGCGCAGCTTCGCGACGACGCCCAGCGTCTCGCACCGGAGGTCCGCGTCCGGGCCGCCGAGCAGCGCGAGGAGCTCGGTCTGGATGTCCTCGCCAGCGCTCCCGCCGCGAAGACGAAGGAGCGCGGCGCGCCTCACCCCGGCGTGCGGGCTCCGCAGCCCCGCGCTCGAGAGCAGCGCGACGCCGGCGTGGGCGCTCGGGTCGGTCTTCGCGTCAGCCTTCACGAGATCGAGGATCGCGAGCGCGAGGGGAGCCGCGCCGTTCTCGACGACGCGCGCGAGCAGAGCCTCGTTCCCGGCCAACCAGCGCTGAACGTACGCGAAGAGCACGGGGCCGACGCCTGCGTCGGGGCTCGCGGCCCAGCCGTCGAGGGCCTGCGCGAAGAACGACGCGTCGCCGAGCAGCTCGAGCACGCGCTCCACGCCTCGCACGCAGGCGTCCGCTCCTGCGGAGTCGGCGCTCGCTTCCTGGAGCTTGTGAATGATCGCGGCGAGGGTCGTCGCGTCGAACATCGCCGTGGCGAGCTCCTTCTCGAGCGACGCGCGACGGCCGGCCGCGCTCTTTCCCGCGAGGCCGTGGCACGCGGTCCTCAGCTTCGCGAACCGCTCGAACGCCGTCGCCAGCTCGCCTTGCTTCACGGCAGACGCCGTCCAGACGCCGAGCGCGCGCATCGTGGTCGCTGCCGCCCCGAGCCCCTTCTCGTCCGCCACGAGGACGGCCGCCACGACGTCGACGAAGCGCTCCTCCCAGCGCGCGCGGGGCTGGAGCATCTGCGCGGAGAGCATGCGTGTCCGGACGTCGAGCGCGATCGACGACGCCACCGCCGCCGACGCGTTGAGCCCCGCGAGGAGGTTCAGCTGCATCGCCCGCGCCTCGAGCGTCTGGTCGCCGGCGTCGTCGACCGCGCGGCTGACCATCGCGGCCTCCCTGACGCGCTCGGCGATCTGGTCCGCCTCGCTCTCGAACTCCTCGACGTCCTCCGCCGTGCCGCTCGCGAACGCGTCGATGGCGAGGTGTCCGATGTGCTCGAAGCGCTGCGCCCAGAGGTCGGCGACCGGGTCGTCGGTGAGCGCGAGCTTCGCCCCGCGGTCGGCCGTGAGGATCGCGAGGAAGCGGCGCAGCTCCTCCTCCGTCACCCCCGCCTTGAGCTGCATCTTCCTCATCCCGTGCGAGAACACGTGGAACGCGACCCGCTCGAGCGCGACCTTCTCCGGGTCCCAGAGCGGCGTCTTCGCGTACGTGAAGGCGTACGGGCTGACGTCCCACGACAGCGAGTCGGGGCGCGCCGCGAGCGCCGAGCCGATCTCCTCGAGCGCCACGCGCATCGGCTGGAGCGTCAGCGAGTGCCCCGCGCCGTACTGCACGTTCGCGGACATGAAGTGGGCGAGGTGCTTCCACACCGACCCCAGGACCTCGAGCGTCTGCTCGCGCAGCTCGGGCGAGCTCTCGGCGTCCAGGTCCGCCGTGATCTGCGTCCGCACGACGACGGCGTCGCGCTTCTTCTCCGTTCGCCCGCGCGTGACCTTGCCGGAGCGGAGCGAGGCGAGGACGCTCGCCAGCGCGGCGCGCATCGCCGGGGCGTCGGGGAAGCGGCGTCGCTTGTCGTGGACGAGGGCGCGGTCCACGAAGGCCACGACGTCGACGGGGAGGTCGGGCGCGACGAGCGCGATCGACTCGGCGGAGCGCGTGGCGGCGAGGACCATCGACTCCTGCTCGCTGCGCGCCTGGTGCACGCGCTGGCCGGTGATGAGCAGGTACATGCACGCGCCCACCGACCAGAGGTCGGCCCGCCCGTCGACGAGATCGCTCAGGCCGAGCGCCTGCTCCGGCGCCATGAACGCCGGCGTCCCGAGCACCGTGCCGGCCATCGTCGCCCCGACCGCCCCCTTCGACTCCCGCAGCCGCGCGATGCCGAAGTCGAGCACCTTCACCTGGCCCGTCGCGGTCACGAAGATGTTCGCGGGCTTGATGTCGCGGTGGACGATGCCGGCGGCGTGGCACTCGGCGAGCAGGTCGAGCACCGGGTCGAAGAGCGCGAGCTTCTGCTCGAGCGTGATGTCGCTCCGTCGCTCGTGGACGTGCACGTCGAGCGTCGTCCCGTCGAGCAGCTCCATCACGAGGAAGATCTCGCCGCGGTCGCTCAGCCCCTCGTCGATCACGGCCACGCGCGCCGCGTGCTGGATGCTGTTGGCGATGCGCGCCTCCCGCACGAAGCGCTCGCGCACGTCCGCGTCCGACGCCAGCTCCGCGAGCAGCACCTTGACGGCCACCTTCGCCTTCGTCACGCGGTTCGTCGCGGCGTAGACCGTCGCCATCCCGCCGCGCCCGAGCAGCGCGTCGAGCTGCCACTTCGCGTCGAGCAGCGTGCCGAGCCGCGCCATCGCGGCCTCGACGGGGTCGAGGAGAGGCAGCTCGGTGCCGACGGAGCTGACGAGGTTCGTCACGACTCCCACAGCATCCAATCAAGCGTCAAGGCGGTCAATCGACACTTCTGCAACGCGGCTTCAGCCCGACAGCATGCCGAAGTGCACGACGGGGAACGTGGCCTCGATGCCCACGACGATCGACAGCACGGTCTGCATGTCGAGCTGGGAGGCGGCCGTCACGTTCGCGGCGGCAGGGAGGCGGGCCCACTCGGGCTTCATCGCGCGGATGCGGGCGGCGCACGCGGCGATGCGCGCGGGGTCGAGCGTTCCGCCGCTGGCAGGGATGGCAGGGCCGGCGGCTCCGACCGTGCAGCCGGCGCCGATGGTGACCTCGCCGACCGAGAGCGTGACCCCGTCGGGGGAGAGCACGAACGACGGCGGCTGCGGCGCCCCCACGGTGTGCGCGGCGCCCCACTCGGCCTTCGAAGGGGTGTTCGCGGGCACCGAGCGCTCCCCCGCCTTGCTCGCGACGACGAACCGGAACTCCGTGAACCCCGCGTGCGACGCCGTGAAGACCGCTTCGAGCGCCGACCGGTACGACGTGGTGGCGTCGACGAGCAGCCGCAGCGTCGTGTCGCCGGTGTCCCTGGCGTGGAGCGTGCGCAGCGCCGCGTCGAGCGGCATCACCTGCAGCGCGGAGCGGGTCTGCGCGCGCTTGATGGCCGCCTCGAAGCCGAGAGACCCGGCAGGCACGTCGGCGATGTGCTCGTTCCCCACGAGCAGCTCGCTCTTCGTGATCGTGACCATCGGCAAGCCGTCGGCGGCGGCGGGCAACGTCGACTCGACCGCGGGAAGCGTGATGCCCTTCGTCCTCGCCATCGCCGACGCAAACAGCGTCATCCCGGTCGAGCCCGCGTTCGACGTCGTGGTCGCGCTCGAGGTCGAGGTCGCGTTCGTCGTCGAGGTCGTGGTCGCGCTCGAGCCAGCGGTCGGCGGCTCCTCCCCGGCCGGCGCCGTCCGACACCCGACCAGCCCAGCCACCATCAGCCACGTGAACGCGCTTCGCGGTCCCATTGGCGGGCGAGCCTCGCCCTGGCAGCGCCCAAGGTCAATCGGTCCCCACCCGAAGCGCGCCCGTCAGCTCACGGCGGCAGCCGGACGCCCGCGTCCTCGGGGAAGGGCGGGGTCGGGCCGGCGTCGGCGCAGTCCGGCCCCTCGGGGCACGCCCAGTTGCCGGACGGGTCGCAGTACGAGCCGACGATCTCGCCGCACCCGACGATGCACTCGGGCGGCGCGCCGAAGCATTCGCCGTTCCACTCCGAGCTCGACCCGCTCCAGCCGGAGCTCGAGCCGATCCAGGTCCCCGAGCCCGAGCCGACCCACGTGCCCGACTGCGTGCCGATGGCGGTCGACGTGAGCGAGGTCGACCACGTCTCCGTCCCCGTCCCCGAGCTGACCCACGTGCCCGTGCCCGAGCCGGTCTCGGTGCTCGTCTCCGTGAAGGTGGTGACCCGCGTGCTGCTGGCGGTCTCGGTGCCGATGGTCGTGCCCGTGGCCGTCCCGCTCCCGGAGCCCGACTCGCTCTCGCTGCCGACGCCGTCGACCTGTCCACCGCACGCAGCCACCGAAGCCATCATGAAGGCGAGGAGTGTGAGCTTGTTCATGACCTTCCCCTGAGCAACGGGTGTGCCGCGCGGCCAGGCCGAGAAACACGCCGATCCGGGGGAGATCGTTGAGCCAAAGTGAGCCGCGAGCGACTCGGGCGACGCGCCGCCTCAGGTGTTGATGGTCACCGTCGTCCCCTGCGGCTTCGGAGGCGCGGGCTCGGGGGAGGGGGCCGTCGGCAAGCTGGGCGCCGTCGCCTGCTCCGTGGCGGCGCCCTTGGCGCGCTTCCTTTGCTTCCGCGTCTCGACCGACCGCTTCGCGACGGCGTAGGGCGCGTCGAGCATCCGGGCGAGCGACGGATAGAGCGTCGCGAGGGAAGCGTCCTTCGACGCGGCGAGGCGAAAGATCGGGCGGAGCTCGCCGAGGAGCAGGGACAGACGCTTCCACGCGAGGCCGTCCTGCATCTTCACGTACAGGTACCAGGCCTCCGCGTCGGGGCGGAGGTCTCGCCACGCGAGGCCGATGTCGAGCGCCTCCGTGACCTGGTCCCGTGCGGGCGCGGCGAGCCCGAGCTGGCTGGCGTAATCTTCGAAGCGCGCCAGGTCCGCCAGCGCCTTGGCCGCGAACGCCTCCTCGTCCGCCGTGGGGTGGTACCCCTGCGCCTCGGTCGCCGACGCCTGGACGTGGGTCGGGAGCGTCGGGAGCACGACGTTCGGCGGCTTGTGCAGATAGTTCACCATCGGCGCGCGGCTCGGCGTCGCCCGTGTCTTGAGCGCGGGCGCCTTGCGACGCCTCCGCTTCTGCGGCGATTGGGTGGCGGGCGACGGCGGAGGGGTCGGTGACGCGGTCTTGCGGGGCATCGTGTCGGTCCTCGGGGGCCACGCTCGCGGCGACGTGGCTTGAAGTCACCTGGACGTGACTCGAAGTCAGGCTCACGAGATCCATGATCATGTCAGCATGAGTCCATGCCACGTGCAAGAGATGCCGACTCACGTGGACGTGGAAATGGATCTCGTGAACATGACTTCAAGTCACGTTCACGTGGCTCCAGGTCACGTGCGACAGGTCCGCGACCCCGGGGCACGTGTCCGCCGACCCGCTCCCCCGGTGAGTCTCGAGAGCGTCGCCGACCGCGTCCCCATCCGCACGCACCCGCGCGTCACGCCCCGGGCGCGGGTCGGTCTCCGCCGGGTCGCCCGCCCGTGCGCCGGCGGGGCGGGCCAGGCTCGCCAGCGCCGCGCTGTCCACCTGCACGCCAACCGTTCGTTCTCGCGGTAACCCGGCGGATTCTCTGGTGCGATCGACTTGGGGTCCGGCGAGAGCGTGCTACTTCCGAGGGGTCCCCTCCCACGGTGATTGCCCCATGCGCTCGACTGTGACCCGCCTCCTCTTCGTCGTCGTGTTCGGTGCCGTCGGCTGCAGCAGCGCCGATACGCTCCCCTCTGGCGGCCCCTACGGCGGGTCTGTCGTCGACGCGGCCGCCGGCGGCGACACGGACGCCGGCCCTGGCCTCATCCAGTTCACGACGAAGAACGGCTCGGGGACGGGGACGGGCCTCGGCTCGGCCACCGGCACCACCTCGCCGACGGGGCAGACCACCAGCGGCCCGGCGAGCACGACGCAGCAGAGCTCGGAGATGAGCTCCAGCATGGCGACCACGATGACGACGCCGAGCTCCAGCAGCGCCGTCGCCACGCCGACGTGGACCGACCTCTACAACACGTACCTCTCGTCCGCGACGGCGACCATCGGCGACTGCGACGGCTCGTGCCACCACCACAGCGAGTGCAGCAGCCCGTCCGCTTGCTACACGTGGATCGGGTCGCCGTCCGCGCAGAAGAACTACGGCGCGCTCAGCAACGGCGGCGGCCTCCTCAGCTGGGACAACGGCTACATGCCGACCACGGGCCCGTCGAGCGACCCGACGGCGGAAGCCGCGTTCGCCGCGTGGATCGCCGCCGGCTCCCCCAACAACTGAGCCTCTCCCGAGTCCCCTCAAGGGGCAAGAAGCGGTCGGTTCGCCGTCGAGACCACGCGAACGCTAGGAGCGGAGGAGGAACCGTACTCCTGTACGGAGACGACTCCCGACGACGCGATCGCGCCGGGATCGTCGGCGAACCGACCGCTTCTTACAGCTTCTTGCACTCGTCGCCGCACCGCCGGCCACGCTCGTCGCAGCCCTTCTCCTTGTGCCGCTCGCACTCCTTCAGCGCCTCCTCGCACTTCACGGCGCACTCCCTGATCCTCTTCTCGGCGCCGCAGCCCGCGGCGAGCGGGGAGAGGAGGGCAGAGGCGACCGTGAGGACGAGCAGATGACGAAGCGAGAAGGTCTTCATGGCCGCCTCATACCGCATCGGCCGCCGCCGAGGACGCCGGAACGCTCCGCCGTGCGACGAGCAGCACGTTGGCGAACGGCGTCCCGCCCCAGCAGGGGGTGACCTCGACGGCGAAGCCCTCGGCCTCGAGGACGGCGGTCAGCGCCGCGATCGGCCTGACGTTCACGCGCGCGCCGCGGTTGTAGCCGAAGCCCGTCGTCACGGCTTCCTGGAGGCGCGTCACCCGGCTCCGCCAGCCGCGATCGGGGTCGAGCTCGCGGACGACGACGGTGCGACGGGCCGCGCGCGCGACGTTCCTCAGCACGGCGTCCTGCTCGCCGTCGGTGAGGTAGTGCAGCACGTCGACGAGCAGCGCCGTGTCCGCCTCGAGGCCGAGCGGCTCGCGCAGATCGCCCGTGCGGAACGACGCCGGCAACCCCGCCGCCGCGCTCGTCGCCGCCGCCACCTTCTCGTCGTCCCAGTCGAAGCCGGTGACGCGCGTCGCGAGCGACTGCTCGAGCAAGAGCACGCCGAGCTGCCCGCGCCCGCACCCGGCGTCGATCACCTCGCCGAGCGGCAGCGTCGCCCCGAGCTCCGCGACGCGCCTGGCGATGGGGTCGGCGGCGAGCTTGGAGCGGACGTAGTAGTACGCGGGCTTCTTCGCGCGCGACGCGTAGCGCTCGGCGACGCGGTCGAGCGCGAGGTCCAGCTCGCTCCGCGCCGCGCCCCGGCGCCCGCGCACGAGGCGAACGATCGCGAACGTGAGCGCCCCTCCGAGCGTCGAGATGGCCGGAGAGAAGACGAGCGTGCCCACCGCCATCTCCTTCATGAAGAGCCCCGCGCCGCGCGCCTTCACCATCGCGAGGCTCATGGGAAGGCCGCTCCCGGTCAGGACGAACGAGCCGATCTCGAGCTCCGCCATCGTGAGGAACGGCGCGATCACCGGGATCGAGATGTTCGCCGCGAGGTACGACAGCGGGAAGTCGAGCCGCAGCGGGAGACACACCGCGAGCACGAGGAAGAAGTGAAGCCCCCAGAGCGGCGTCACGCCGATGGCCAGCCCGACCGCCACGCTCGCCGCGGCGCGCACGGCCGTGAGCTCACCGCCGCGAAGGCGCAGCCAGACCGCGTGAAGGCGATCGCGGAAGCTCCCTCGCGTCCACTGCTTGAAATCGAGGAGGGTGACGGTCACGAACGGGGCGGCAGACTACATCTCTGCGGCGGGCGGGCCCGAGAGCCTCGCTCGCTGCAGCTTCACCATGCGCAGGTACATCTTCGCGCTCACCGACGCCGGATCGGCCGCGAGCGCCTCGTTCCACGCGGCCTCCGCGTGGTCGAGCTCACCGAGGGCGAGCAGGGTGACGCCGAGGAGGATGCGCGCCTGGACGAAGCCGGGACGGGCGCGGATGGCGGCCTCGTAGTGGTCGCGCGCGCGCGTCAGATCGCCCGACTGGCGCAGGAGCGTCGCGAGCTTCGTGCGGAGATCGGCGAAGTCCGGGCAGAGCAGGACGGCCTTCTCGTACTCGGCGATGGCCTCGCGCGTGAGGTTCGCGTCGTTGTACGCGTCGGCGAGCGCGGCGTGCATGTTGGCGATCTTGCCGCGCGCGAACGGGTCGAGCGAGGTCGTGTCGCCCGTGGGGCGCTCCTTGATGCGCGTGTAGATCGCGCGCGCCTCGTCGAACTTGCCGCGATCGTTGTACGTGACGGCCAGGTTCAGCGCGGCCTCGGTGTAGTTCGGGTTCAGCTCGAGCGCGCGCTCGAAGTGGTGCTCCGCGTCGACGAAGCGTTTCCCGTTGTGGGCGATGATGCCCATCATGTCGTGCACGTCGGCGAACCTGTCATCGACCGCGAGCACCTTGGTCAGCAGCTGCTCCGCCTGCTCGAACTCCTGCTTCGCGTAGTGCTCCCGCCCCTGCACGAGCATCTGCCTGACGTGTTCATCCATGGCCACGCAGCGTACCACCGAGATCCCGGGAAAGGCACGTACCTGGACGCGGTCCCGGCTTGCCGCACGGCGCACGCAGCGGTAAACGCCCTGCCGTGTCGCCGGTCCTCCAGCATCTCGGGATGGGGCTCGGCTTCGGCGGCCTGGGCTTCCTCCTCGTCGTCGGCATCCGCGGGAACGACGATGATCCGGCCACGGTCTCCGTGCCGATGGTCTCGCTGGGACCCATCTCGATCCCGCGGGACGCGGCGGCCCCACCCCCCCCGAGAGACGCCGCTCCCGCCCCCGACGCCGCCGTCGACGCGGCCCCTCTCGCGGCTCTCGTGCCGCCAGCGCCGCCTCCTCCGGTGTTTCGCGTCGCGCAGATGTCTCACGACTCGTCGGTCACCCTCGCCGACGGGACGATGGGCAAGCGCGCCTTCCTCACGGCGCTCGCCGCCGCCGGGGTGGGGCTCAAGGAGTCGTACCGGGTGCTGCACGCCATCGGGCACGTCCACAACCTGAACCACACGAGCCCGACCGACGCGTTTCACCTGGCCAAGGAGAAGGGGACCGGGCACGTCGTCGCGTTCGAGTACGTCACGTCTCCGGTCGACGTGTTCCAGGCCCGCGACGAGGGGGGCACGTTCACCGCGAAGAAGCTCGAGCTCCACGTGGAGACCCGCAGGGTCGCGGTCCCCGTGGTCGTCCTTGGCGATCTGAAGACCGCGGTCATGAAGGCGGGGCTCGAGGAGGAGATCCTCCAGCGCATCGACGACGCCCTCGACGGTCACGCCGAGCTCCCCGACATCCACCCCGGGTCTCGCCTGCGAGTGCTGTCGACCGAGCAGCGAATGGAAGGGGTGTTCCTTCGCTACGCCTCGATCGACGGGCTCGAGTACGCGCCGGCCGACCCGAACGCGACGCCGCTGCGCGTGTATCACTTCCCTCCGTTCGACAAGGAGAAGGCGGCTACCGGCGGGTGGGGGGCCGGGCACGCCGGGAGCTTCTACGACGCCAAGGGGCAGCAGCCGTACCACGGCGGGTGGCGCATCCCGGTGCCGTCGGCGCGCATCGCGTCTCGCTTCAACCCGCACCGCATGCACCCGACGCTGCACGTCGTGATGCCGCACAACGGCGTCGACTTCGCCGCGCCGACAGGGACTCCCATCTACGCGGCGGCCTCGGGCACCGTGAAGACCGTCGGCGACAGCGGCCCGTGCGGGAACATGGTGCAGATCGAGCACGGCACGGCCGCGAGCAGCCTCATCAGCTCGTACTGCCACATGTCTCGCTTCGCCTCGGGCCTCCACGTCGGCGAGCATGTCGAGACGCGACAGCTGGTGGGCTACGTCGGGCAGACCGGGCGCGCGACCGGCCCGCACCTCCACTTCGCGATCAAGAAGAACGGCATCTTCATCGACCCCCTCGCCATGAAGCTCGACGGAGTGCGCGTCGTCCCGCCGTCCCAGCGCGACGAGTTCGACGCGATGCGCGCCGAGCTCGACAAGGCGCTCGATGCCATTGCGGTAGAGCCACGCCCGGCCGATGCAGGCCCCGCACCCGCCTTCGACGCCGGCGCGCCGCCCGACGCGACGCCCGAGGACCAGATCTTCGACGAGACGCCGCTGCAGTAACGCGCACGCAAGTGCCAACGCGCTTCGCCTCGCGTCCATTGACTGGTAGCTTGCGGCGGATCGATGCCGAAGGTGACCCACGCAGCCAAGGTCGGCCTGTTTCTGGTCGTCTGCGCCGTCGCCTTCTTCTTCGTCCTGAAGATGGTCGACAAGGGCGGGAGCGTCACGGGCGCGTACGTCGTCCACGCCTACCTCAAGGACGCCACGGGGCTCGCCGTCCACTCGCGCATCACGATCGCCGGCATCCCCGTCGGCACGATCGACACCGTCAAGCTCGAGGGGGGGCGCGCCCGGTTCGACATCCGAATGAACAAGGACGTGACGCTCTACGACAACGCGACCATCGGCAAGAAGAGCGCGCTCGTCCTCGGCGAGGCGTCGCTCGTCCTCACCGCGGGGACGGAGGACCACAAGAAGCTGAAGGACGGCGACGAGATCACGCACGTCATCGAGTTCACCGAGACGGCCGACGTGCTCGACGAAGTGAAGCAGATCGCCGACAAGGTCCGCCTCGTCGCCGAGCAGCTCGCGAACGCCATCGGTTCGGAGAAGGGCGGGCAGAACATGTCCGCCATCCTCGAGAACCTCGCGAACGCGACCGACGCGATGAACTCGACCATCCGCGAGAACCGCGAGTACCTGAAGGACACGCTGCACAACGTCGACGTGATCACGACCAACGGCGCCCCCGAGATGGCGAAGATCCTCGCCAACGTCCGGCAGATCACCGACGACGTCCGCGTCCTCATGGCCGTGCAGGGACACGGCACGCCCGCGGGCGATCTCCAGCAGACCGCCGCGAACCTCAAGGAGGCCACGAAGACGCTGCAGGAGACGCTCACTCACACGAGCTCGATCACCGCGCGCATCGATCGCGGGGAGGGGACGATCGGGCGGCTGACGAAGGACGAGACCCTCATCAACGAGGTGCAGGGGGTCGTCGAAGGGGTGAACGACTACGTCGGCGGCATCACGCGCCTCCAGACGATCGTCGGTCTCCGCACCGACTACAACTTCCTCGAGAACACGATCAAGAGCTACGTCTCGCTCCGGCTCCAGCCGCGCGAGGACAAGTACTACGAGATAGAGCTCATCAGCGACCCGCGCGGGTACACGTCGTACGTGCAGCAGAACGTGGACTCGACCAACCCGGCGTCGGCGCAGCACTACCAGACGCTGACGACGACCACGACGCAGCAGTTCCTCTTCTCGCTCCAGTTCGCGCGTCGCCTCGGCCCGTTCGTCGGGCGCTTCGGCATCAAGGAGTCGACGGGCGGCATCGGCCTCGACATGCACTTGCTCAAGGATCGCGTGGAGATCGTGAACGATCTGTTCGGCTTCGGCGAGGAGGTCGAGCCGCGATACCGCGTCTACATCGCGTACGAGTTCATCCACCGCCTCTGGCTGAACGCCGGCGTCGACCACGTCTTCACGGGCGACCTGCGTGACTACTTCGTCGGCCTGCAGCTGCGCTTCACCGACGACGACCTGAAGACCATCCTGCCCTTCGCCGGCGGCGCGGTGAGCGGCGCGTCTCACTGAGCGACGCGGGGCCGGCGGTACCTACTGCCAGCGCGCGAGGTCGAGGGCGAGCAGCATCTCGAGCGCCCGCGCGACGTCGGCTCCGGAGACCTGCGCGGTCTTCGTGACCATGCCGAGCAGCTCGCGGAGGCTCGTCGGCTTCGTGAGGGCGTCGCGCACCGCGGCGACGACCGCGGGCCACGCGAAGGCGGAGAGCTCGGGCCGCGTGTTGGGGATGACGATCGTGTCGAGCTGGCGCTCGATGTAGGCCATCGGCGCGTCGCCCGGGTGGCTCGCCTCCATGCCCGCGAGCATCAGCGTCGGGAGATCCAGGTCGAGCGGGAACTCGACCGCCGGGAGGTCGGCCTCCGGGTGGAAGTGCGCCCAGCCGTCGCGCCACAGGAAGAGCTCGGTCACCCGGTCGCGCCCTTGCTCGCGGATGGCGCGGAAGATGTCGACGCCGTCGACGAGGCCGAGGCCGATGAGCGTGTCCCCCATTCGCCCGCCGTACTTCGGGAGGATGGCGAGCGCGAGGTCGAGCTCCTCGCGCGAGAGCTTCCCGCGACGTACGAGGAACTCGCCGAGCCGTTCGCTGGCGTTCGTCGCCGCGACGTGGTGGAGGCGCCCGCGGAGGAAGTAAACCTCGCGATGCTCCGGGTCGCCTCCGTCGCGGCTGGGGCGCTCGAGCAGCATGAGGCCGGACTGGCGCGAGACGAGCACGTGCGCGAGGACGTCCAGCATCGTCGTCACGCCGAGGTCCGCCGTGTAGCTGGGGCTCGCGGTCGGGGGCGGCGCGGGCGGGACGGTGCCTTTCGGCAGGAGGCGAGCGAGGTCCGAGATGCTCTCGATGGGCCGGATCCCCATGCCGAGATAGTCGACGAGATCTCCCCGGCGAACCGCGCCGGTGGCGATCGCCTCGACGAGGCGCGCGAACGTCCATGGCCCGGTGCGCTCGCCCGTCGACCGCTGCACGAACGAGAGCAGCTCCGGGTACATCCCCGTGTCGCGGTCGTGCACGTCGAGCTCGTCGGCGAACGCCACCTCGAGCTCGAGCTCCTGGCTGTCGTCCAGCGGCGGCGGCGAATCTTCGGGCGTCTCCGGGTCGACCTTCGCGGCGGCGCGCATGCCTCGCGCGCTCTCGCGCACGGCGGCGAGGTGAGCGTCCGAAGGGACGGTCTGCACGGACCTGACCCTCGCCGCGAGCTCGCTGCACGCCGCGTCCCCGTCGAGGGCGAAAGGTTCGAGCGCGTCGAAGAACGCCACCGCGTCGGCGAAGCGCTGCTCCGGGTCGCGCGCCAGAGCGGTCTCGAGGACGCCGATGAGCCCGGCGGGCAGCCTGGCGCTCGCCTCCTGGAGCGGCTTCAGGTTGCAGTCACGGATGGCGAGCAGCACCTGCAGCTGCCCGGTCCCGGGGAAGAGCGGCTTCCCGATGAGGAGCTCGGCGAGCACCGTCGCCATGCTGAAGAGATCGGCGCGATGGTCGAACGGCTCGCCGGCGACCTGCTCCGGCGCGAGGTAAGAGAACTTCCCCATCAGAGAGACGTCCTGAGCCACCCCCTCGCTCGTCACGCGGGCGTCGGTCGACCGATGGAGCGAGCGCGCGATGCCGAAGTCACCGATCTTCACGTCGCCGGCGCGCGAGAGGTAGATGTTGGACGGCGTCACGTCACGATGAACGATCTCGAGCGGCGCCCCTGCGTCGTCGTGCGTCGCGTGGATCGCCGCGAGCCCGTGGAGCGCTTCCCGCGCGATGCGGATGCTGGTGGAGACGGGCAGCACGGCCCGATCGTGCGTCGTCCTCCGGAGGAGGCGGAACGCGTCGCACCCGTCGACGTACTCCATCGCGAGGTAGGGCTCGCCCTGCGCGGTCGTGCCCGAGCCGAAGACCTCCACGACGTTCGAGTGCACCACCGCCGCATGCAGGATCGACTCCCGCTCGAAGCGCGCGCGCCCCTCGCTGTCGGCGACGAGATGGGGGAGGAGGCGCTTCACGACGAAGCGCTCGGGGAGGTCGGAGCTCGTCGGCCCGCTGTCTTCGTCGACGAGGCGCGCGAGGTAGACCTCCGTCGTCGTCCCCACCGCCAGACGAGCCTCGAGGGAGTACGGCCCGAAGCGCTGAGGCCCCCCGTGGAGGGGCTGCGGAACCCCTCTACGTGTTGGTTTCGCGGTGGTCATGGCGCGGCGGAGCGAATCACTCCCGCTCATACCACCAAATCGCCGTCGCCCGCCTCCTCTGACCGCGTGAAACCTCGTCGGTTCTCGGTGCTCGGGGTAGCAACGCACCACCGATTGGTCTAGGCAGTGACGACCGCCATGGGACGACGCACCCACCCGGAAGAACGCCGCGCGACGCCGCCCGGCAAGCATGCCCTCTGGCTCCACGCGACGTTCGGCGTCGGGCTCCTCTCGGTCGGTCTCGCCGCGTGCAACGGGTGTCGGTCGACGTCGCCCTCCGCTCCGCCGGTTGCCGTGGTCGCCGAGCCGCCGCCGACGCTCCGTGTCTACTTCACGTCGGATCTCGCCGGTGCGATCGAGCCATGTGGCTGCGTGAAGGACCAGCTCGGCGGCCTCGACCACGCCGCCGCGTGGATGGACGGCCAGCGGGGACGCGCTCCGACCAGCATGCTCGTCGCGGCCGGGCCGACGTTCTTCATGAACCCGATCCTCGAGAAGGACCACAGGTCGCAGGACCTCGCGAAGGCCGACGCGCTCGCTTCGGCGCTGCGGCACCTCGGGCTCGCCGGGTGGGCGCCGAGCGGGAACGACTGGGCCGGCGGCAGCCCCGAGCTCGCGAAGCTCGTGCAGGCGAGCGGAGCGCCCGTGCTCGAGGCGAACGTCCACGCCGACGCGGGGACGCCGCTCTTGCCGATGCGGATGATCCCCGTGAACGCGATGCGCGTCGCGCTCATCGGCGTCGGTGCGCCGCCGGCCGACGCGGAGGCCACGCAGGTCTCGGCGCCGGAGGCCGTACGCGCTGCCTCTCAGCAAGCACGCGCCGACGGAGCGAACATCGTCATCGCGCTCGCGTCTGTCGGGCGAGGCGAGGCGAAGCGAATCGCGGACGCCGTCCCCGATCTCACGGCGATCATCGTCGGCGACCCGTCGGGCCGAGGAGAGGCCAACACGACGTCCCCGCCCGGCGAGCAGGTCGGCGGAGTGCTCATCGCGGAGACGGCGAACCACCTGCAGACGATCGGCGCGATCGACTTCTACGTGCGCGGCGACTCGTACGTCTTCGCCGACGGCGGCGGGCTGGGGGAAGGGCAGAGACGTGCCGAGCTCACGCGCCGCATCGACGACCTGCACTTCAAGATCGCGAACTGGGAGCGAGACCGGTCGATCCTGCAGGCCGACCTCGACGCGCGTCGCGCCGATCTCGCCCGCTTCGAGGCGGAGCTCGCTCGCCTGGGCCAGAAGCCCGTGCCGGCGCAGGGGAGCTATTTCCGTTACACCGTGAAGGAGGTCCGCGAGGCGCTCGGTCAGGACCCCGCGGTGAAGGCGTCGCTCGCCACCTACTACCGGACGGTCAACGAAGCGAACCGCGTCCAGCTCGAGGGGCGCATCCCTGCGGAGCCGGCAGAGGGACAGCCATCGTTCGTCGGCGTCGACGCGTGCGCGACGTGTCACGCGAGCGAGAAGAAGTTCTGGGAGAAGACGGCGCACGCCGGCGCGTACGCGTCCCTCTCGACGCAGAGCAAGGAGTACAACCTCGACTGCGTGAGCTGTCACGTCACCGGGTACGGGCTCGCCGGGGGGAGCACCGTGACGCACGTCGACAAGCTGAAGGACGTGCAGTGCGAGGTCTGTCACGGGCCAGGCTCGCTGCATGCCGCGAAGCCGAAGGAGGTGCGCCTGCCAAAGCCCGAGCCCGCGCTCTGCGTCAACTGCCACCAGCCGCCCCACGTCGAAGGGTTCGACGCGGTCGCGAAAATGAATCTGATCATCGGGCCCGGGCACGGGCGGTAGGAGAGACTCGATGCGTATACGAATCGCCTGCTGTCTGGTTCTGGCTTCGGTTTCCGCGGTGCTCACGGGGGCGGCCTGCGGCTCCGTGCAACCCGCCTCATCAGGCGTTGCCGCGTGCCAGAGCCTCGCGCTCTGTTGCGGGAACCTCAGCTCCGCGCTGCAGCCCGAGTGCGTGCAGGCCGTCGCGTCGAACGAGGCAACGAGCTGCGCCGCCGAGCTCGCGGGGTTCCAGACGAGCGGTGCGTGCGGCGCTCCGGGGAGCGGCACGGGCATTTCGACGGGGACGACGGGGGCGGGCTGTGCAGGCCTCGTCGGCTGCTGCGCTGCGCTGGGGGGGACCGCCGCAGCTGCGTGCTTCTCCGTTGTGGGCCAGAACGTCGCCGCCACATGCAACGCGGAGCTGTCTGCGTACGAGGCCACGGGAGGTTGCGCGCGGACGGGGACCGGCACCGGTACGGGGACCTTCACAGGGACGGGAACCGGGACCGGGATGCTCACGGGGACGGGAACCGGTACGGGGACCTTCACAAGCACGGGGACCGGCACCGGGAGCTTCACAGGCACGGGAACCGGCACGGAGACGGGCACGCACACCGGCACGTCCACCGGGGGCCCCACCTGCGCCTCTCCACCGTCATCAATCCCCGCAGGCTTCGTGCCGCCGACCGGGATCTACGGCTCGGGTTGCACGAAGGCTGAGACGCTCGCGCTCGGTGCGTGCGAAGCGAGCCCGCCGACCACCGATGCGGGCATGAGCACGTGCAACGCCGCCATCGAAGCCCCGGACGGCGCGCTCAACACGTGCGGCCAGTGCTACGACGGCACGACGGTCGTGCCAGGCCAGCCTATCCCCGCAGAGTGGGGCTTCAACGTCATCGCGGCCATCTACGGCACCCTCGGCGACTCCAGTACGCTCTACGGCGTCAACATCGGCGCGAACTTCGGTGGGTGCGTCATCGGCGCCGACCCCGTCGCGGGCAAGAAGTGCGGGCTCGACGGCATGGCCGCCGTGGCGTGTGAGCTCGCCGTCTGCTTGCCGCTCTGCGCCGTTCCCTTCGCAGACGCGAACAACTCCGGAGCCTTCGACGCAATCTCTGCATGCTTCAACGCCGCCGACTCGGGAGCCTGCTCGCCGTACATCAACGCCCAGAGCACGGACTGCAAGGCGCTGATCAAAGATGGCGGCAGTGACCCCGTCAGCAAGTGCGAGAGCCTCTACAACATCGACCAGGGACTCGACGGCGGCACGGCGACCGCGATCCAGCAGGCCGATCTGCTCGGCCTCGTGTGCGGCGGAGTTGACGCCGGGTTCTGACGATCGCCCTGGGACGGGGATCGAATCAGTTGCAGAGCCCGTCGTTCATCAGGCCGGTGAGATCCGCGTCGCACTCTGCGTCGTTTCCCGCGCTCACTACCGCGTCGCATGTCGTCGTGTCGGACGCCGGCACCGACGCGCAGCAGGTGGCCAGCGCCGCACAGCCGCCTCCCGCCGACCCGGTTCCGATGCTCGTGCCGCTGCCCGACCCGCTCAAGCTGCCGCACAATCCAGCGGACTCGTACGTGCTGAGCTCCTCGGAGCACGTGGCGGAGTCCTCCTCGCTCACGACATCCTGGCAGCTCGCAACATCCGCGGCCGGCAAGGACGGGCAGCAGGTTGCCAGCGTCGCGCACCCGTCGCCCGCCGACCCGGTTCCGATGCTCGTGCCGCTGCCCGACCCGCTCGACGCGGCGCACGCCGGAAATTCGGACAGGTAGGAGGTGCAAGTGCTGTCGTTCCCGCCGGCGGCCGACAGCAAGGCTTCGCAGGATGGTTGCTCCGTTGCGCCGACGGACGCGCAGCAAGATCCGAGCGCGGAGCAGCCGCCCCCAGATCCGCTGTGGCTGCCCGATCCGCTCCCTGAGCTCGTGACGAGCGTGCTGCTCGAACTGAAGCTACCGGAGCTGCTGGCAACCACGCAGAGGTCGTCGGTCGCGAAGTCTTGCTCGGCTTCTGCGCACGACGTCGGATTTCCCATCGTCACCACCTGCTCGCACTCGCTACGCGTCGAAGCGTCGACCATCTGCACGCAGCACGTCGCGAGGGTCGAGCACTCGGCCAGCGCGGGAGTGCATTGATTGTTGGCGCAGTCGATGCTCGTGGCGGTGGTGGTGCCGGTGCCGGACCCCGTGACGCTTCCTGTGCACTCGTTCGAGGACTTGTAGGTCGTGAGCTGCGTCGAGCATGTGCTCGCGTTGCCGAGCGTGACGACCTGGAGGCAGAGGCTTTCGGTGGTGTCGACGGTCAGCTGCGTGCAGCAGGTCTCCAGGGCCGCGCAGGCGGATTCGCTCTCGACCCCGGCGCACGCCGCGAGCAGCCCGAAAACAGCGGTGACGCCGATGAACAAGACTCGCCTCATGGCCAGAACCTCCAGGCGGACAGCGCCGCGAGCCCGTCGATAGCACCGGCGACGCGGTGACTCGTGTCACCCGATCGGTGGACCTCGGTCGATCCGCGGCGACGAAAACCGCACCCGTCCAGGGGCACGCCCGTACACTGCGACTCATGCAGGCGGAAAAGGAGCGCGACGCGCTCGCGGAGACCGAGATGGCGCCGACCGAGATGCCTCGGACCGAGATGCCGCCAACGGAGGACGCGAGGACGCTTGCCACGGCCGGGACGCAAGCCGCTTCGGCTGGCGCGGGCGAGCTCGCGACGACCGCGGCGCTGGTGGTGAGCGCGAGCGGCGCGCCCGAGGAGGCGGTCCAGATCACGGGCGAGATCCCGCTCTCGAGCGCGGACCGGTACGAGGTCGGAGCGCGCATCGGCAGCGGCGGCATGGGCGAGGTCGTTCTCCAGATCGACCGCAACATCGGGCGCGCCGTCGCCAAGAAGATGCTGCACCCGGAGATGCACAACTCCATCTCGCTACAGCGCTTCGTTCGGGAAGCGCGCGTTCAGGGGCAGCTCGAGCACCCTGCCGTCGTTCCCGTCCACGACTTCGGCGTCGACGACGACGGGCGCCTCTTCTTCACGATGAAGCGCATCCGCGGGCAAACGCTCGCGCAGATCCTCGAGCGTCTCGCGGGGCACGACCGCGACACCGAGCTCAAGTTCACGCGCCACAAGCTGCTCTCGGCGTTCGTGCAGGTCTGCCTCGCCGTCGAGTACGCGCACAAGCGCGGCGTCATCCACCGCGACCTCAAGCCGAGCAACATCATGCTCGGCGACTTCGGCGAGGTGTACGTCCTCGACTGGGGCCTCGCGAAGCTCACGCGCGGGTCCGGCGCCGCGGGCGACAGCGAAGAAGCACCTGCGGGGCGCGTGCCCTCTCCGCGCGCCTCGGCTCCGGACATGACGAGCGACGGAGACTTCCTCGGGACGCCTCTCTACATGGCGCCCGAGCAGCTCCTCGCACGGCACGCCGTCGTCGGCGAGCGCGCAGACGTGTTCGGTCTCGGCGCCATTCTCTTCGAGATCCTGACGCTGGAGCCGCTCCGCCGCGGCACCTCGCTCGCAGACCTGCTCGCCGACGCCGAGACCACGAGTGTGATCGAGCGCCCGAGCGCGCGCGTGCCCGACGTCGCAGCGGAGCTCGACGACCTGTGCGTCTCCGCGCTCGTCCGCGACCCGATCCTGAGGCTCGGCTCGGCCCGCGCTCTGGCCGACGCGGTCGACCGCTACCTCCAGGGAGACCGCGACCTCGCCGCCCGCCACACCCAGGCGGCCGAGCTGCTCGTGTCTGCGCGGGGACGGATGAGCGCGTCGTCTCGCACGCGAGTGCGTGAGCCGGAGCTGGTGCTCGCGATGCGCGACGTCCTGCAAGCGCTCGCGCTCTCCCCCGGCGACGTCGAGGCGCAGAAGCTCCTCGTCGCGCTCATGCTCGAGGGTTCCGGCGATCTCTCGCCCGACGCAATGGTCGCGTTCAACGGTCACGAGGAGGAGGTGCGCAAGCAGGGGCTCCGTCGTGCGCTGATCGCCTTCATCGCGTGGGTCGGCACGCTGCCGATCGCGATGATCGCCGGCGTGCGCGACTGGGGCCTGATGAGCGTGATCCTCGCGCTCGCGCTCACGCTCGTCGGGACCACGGTCTTCCTCCTGCGCACGAGGAGCGAATCCGCCGCGTCGGCCCGAGGTCCGGCGTTCGCGCTCGGAGTCCTCAGCGCCGCCGTCGTCGCCCTGACGAGCGCATGGCTCGGCCCGTTCGTGCTCATGCCGCTCTGCGCGTGCGCGGTACTGATGATGTTCCTGGTCCACGTTACGCCGGAGGAGTCGCGCTGGCCGTTCGCGCTGGTGATCCTCGCGATCGTCGCGCCGTTCGCCGCCGAGTTGCTGCACCTCGTCCCCGCCGCGTACACGTTTCAGGGGGGCGAGATCGTGCTGCACCCGCGGCTCCTCAGCCTGCCGGAGGGGCCGACGATCCTCTTCCTCGCGTACTCGTCGGTCGCGTTCGTCGCGTTCCTCGGATACTTCATCGCCCAGCTCCGCAGGAAGCAGCATGACGCCGAGAGGCAGCTGTTCGGCCAGGCATGGTTGCTGCGGCGGCTGTTCCCGACGGACGGCGGGTAACGAGGGGTGGGGCGCGGTCACCGATCGTCGATCGGTGGTCCTCCTCGGCGTGTCGGTGGCGGACCGAGCGCGTTCGGTGGACGACCTCGGGCGCTCGGTGGCGGACCGATCGTCGATCGGTGGCTTTTCTCGGCGTGTCGGTGGCGGACCGAGCGCGTTCGGTGGACGACCTCGGGCGTTCGGTGGCGGACCGATCGTCGGTCGGTGGTCTTCCTCGTCATGTCGGTGGCGGACCGAGCGCGTTCGGTGGACGACCTCGGGCGCTCGGTGGCGGACCGAGCGCGTTCGGTGGCCCTCCTCCGGCGTTCGGTGGTGGACCGATCGTCGATCGGTTGTTTTTCTCGGCGTGTCGGTGGCCAACCGACCGCGTTCGGTGGCGGACCGATCGTCGTCGAGCGCAAGTTGCCCGCCTGACACGTCGGGGCTAGGGTCCAACCGTGCCCAAGCCCTTCAAGGAGAGCTCATCCCCCACGCCGCGCGAGCCGCCGTCGCGCCGGGAGATGCTCGTGCGGCTCGGTTCGGCAGCCGGGATCCTGGCCGGAGCGTCGCTCCTGGGGCGCGCGGCGTGGGACAAGGGGGGCTTCGGGCTCGCCGCGGAGGTGGGAGCACGTCAGGTCCGCGACTACCGCGTGGGCGACCGCCCTCACCCAGGTGAGGCGTTTGCCGAGCTCGCGATCGCCCACGGTGGGCTGGTCGACGTGCCGGACATGGCTCGCACCCTGGTTGGCAAGGCGGTCGACGCGCTCGGCGGGATGAAGCGCTTCATCAGCCGGGGCGACATCGTCGTCGTGAAGCCGAACATCGGCTGGGATCGCATGCCCATCCACGCGGCCAACACGAACCCCGACGTCGTGGGCGCGGTCATCGAGCAGGCGTTCAACGCAGGGGCGAAGAAGGTCATCGTCGCCGACGGCTCGTGCAACGACCCTGACCGCTGCTTCCAGCGATCGGGCATCTGGCGCAAGGCGTACTCGATGGGGGCGGAGGTCATCCTGCCCGCCGAGCACCGCTACCGGACGACCCGCATGAAGGGGGAGATCCTCGACGAGTGGCCGATCTTCACCACGCTCGTCGACGCCGACAAGGTCATCAACGTCCCCGTGGCGAAGCACCACAACCTCGCCAAGTTCACGGCGGGGATGAAGAACTGGTACGGCGTGCTCGGCGGCCGGCGAAACCGCCTCCACCAGAGCATCGACGTCTCCATCGCCGACCTGGCGACCTTCATGCGCCCCTCGCTCGTCGTCATCGACGCCATGCGAGTGCTCGTGCGCAACGGGCCCCAGGGGGGCAACATCGACGACACGAGGGTGATGAACACCATCGTCGCGTCGGTCGATCAGGTCGCCGCCGACGCCTTCGCGTGCACACTCATCGGGCAGCACCGCGACAACCTCGCGTATCTGAAGATGGGGCACGAGCGCGGTATCGGGACGATGTACTGGGAGAACCTCCGCGTGAAGGAGGTCTAGGTCGTCGTGGCGTGCGCGCACACTCACACGACGTCGCTGGCGTTGCCGGAGCTCGGTCTGCAGAAGGAGGAGCTGCCGGAGCCGATCCCGTGGAAGACGGGGAAGCCGGGGCTCGTGCCTTCGCTGGACCGGGTGGCGCCGATGTTCGCGACGGCGACCTCGACCGCAACCCCGACCTCGACCGCGACCTCGACCTCGACCCCGACCCCGACCCCGACTGCGGCTGCGACGGCGACGAAGCCTCCGAAGAAGACCCCAGGGCCGAAGCGTGCCGGCTCCGGCCTCCCCGCTCGCCCCGTCATCCGCAAGCTCGTCTGGCTCCGTCGCATCTCTCAGACCGCGTTCTTCGGTTTGTTCATGTACTTCCTTTGCCAGACCGCCTTCCGCGGCAGCTTCACCGCCAAGGCCGACGCCGTCGTCCGGTTGCCGCTCCCCGTCGAGGCGTTCCTTCTCGCGGATCCGTTCGTCGGGGCGATGACGCTGCTCTCGACCCACACCGTCTATCGGGGTCTGCTCTGGAGCGTGGGGCTGCTCGCGCTCACGCTCGTCGTCGGGCGCGTGTTCTGCGGATGGATCTGCCCGTTCGGGACGCTCCACCACTTCTTCGCGTGGCTCCTGCCTTCACCGAAGGGGCGGGGGTCCCATCGCGTCGAGGCGAACAAGACCCACGTCTACCAGCGCGCCAAGTACTACATCCTCTACGCCTTCCTCGTCGCCGCGCTCTTCGGCAGCGCCATCGGCGGGATGCTCGACCCGATCTGCATCGCGGTCCGGTCGATCGGCCTCGGCGTCATCCCGGCCCTGCAGTACCTCACGCACCGCGGGCTCGGCGCCGTCACCGATCACGGGACGCGGCCGATGCAGACCGCCGCGGATCACACGCAGGATCTCCTCGCGCGAACGATCTGGCAGTCGCACCAGTTCTACTTTCACCAGACGTGGCTCATCGTCTTCATGCTGGTCGCGGTGCTGTTCGCGAACCGGTTCATTCCGCGCTTCTGGTGCCGCGTCCTCTGCCCGCTCGGCGCGTTCCTCGGCGTGTTCTCGAAGTTCGCGCTGTTCGGCATGGAGAAGGATCACTCGAAGTGCACCGACTGCAACCTGTGCCTGGTAAACTGTCAGGGGGCAGATAGCCCGCAGGGGGGCGTGAAGTGGCGCCAGGACGAGTGCCACATGTGCATGAACTGCGAGGCGGCCTGCCCCGAAGACGTCATCAAGTTCCGCTTCCTGCCGAACCGGAAGAGCGCCGTCACCGCGCCCGACACCATCCGCCGCACGACGCTCGCTGCAGCCGGCGCGGGCGCTCTCTTCCTGCCCGCGGCCCGCATCGCCGACTCGCTCGACGTGAACTACCACGCCAAGGTCATCCGGCCGCCGGGTGCCGTCGAGGAGCGCGCGTTCCTCGAGCGCTGCATCCGCTGCGCCGAATGCATGAAGGTGTGCCCGAACAACGCGCTTCACCCGGCGATGTTCGAGGCGGGTATCGAGGGGCTCTGGACGCCGATCCTGATCGCGCGCATCGGCTACTGCGAGCACTCGTGCGTCCTCTGCGGGCAGGTCTGCCCGACCGGTGCCATCCAGAAGATCACCGAGAAGGAGAAGCTCGGTCTCGGGCAGCCGCCCATCAAGATCGGGACGGCCTTCTACGACCACGGGCGCTGCCTGCCGTGGAGCATGCAGACACCGTGCATCGTATGCGAGGAGTTCTGCCCGACCTCTCCCAAGGCCATCTGGGTCGAGGAGGTCGTTGCCCCCGTTCGCGACAGCAAGCCCGGGCCGAACGGCGAGCTTCCGGCGATGAAAGAGGTGCACCTCCAGCGCCCGCACGTCGATCCGAGCCTTTGCATCGGCTGCGGAGCGTGCGAGAAGGTGTGCCCCGTGCAGGATCAGCCGGCCGTCTACATCACCAGCGTCGGCGAGACGCGGAGCAAGACGAACGTGATTCTGCTCGAGAATACGAACTACAACCAGTCCACCTAGCCATCCCGGGAGGCTCTGCCTCCCGCCCCAAAAAGGTAGCTTTTTGGGGTCCCACCCACCGCTTCGGGGCCCCGACCCCGAAGGACGGCGTCCACGTCGAATGACCGAGACCGACGAAGCCAGGCTCGAACCCGCGAAGGACTCCCCGCGCCTCTCTCGCGCGCTTCTTCCCATCTTCCTGATCGTCCTCGTCGACATCTTCGGGTTCACGCTCGTGATCCCGCTGCTCGCGATCTACGCCGAGTCGCCGATGTTCCACGCGACGCCGCTCCAGGCGACGCTGCTGGTGTCGACGTACGCGGGCTGCCAGCTGATCGCGGGCCCGTTCCTCGGTCGGCTCTCGGACCGCATCGGGCGAAAGCCGGTCCTGCTCGTCAGCCAGCTGGGCACGCTCATTGGCTTCCTCGTGATGGCGAACGCGCACTCGCTCTGGATGCTCTACCTCGCGCGCTTCATCGACGGCATCACTGCGGGCAACCTCACCATCGCGCAGGCATACATCTCGGACAACACGAAGCCGCAGGACCGCGCGAAGTCGTTCGCGCTCATCGGCATCGCGTTCGGCCTCGGCTTCTTCCTCGGGCCGGCGGTGACTGGCAAGCTCTCCGTCTACAGCCTGACGGCGCCCATCTTCCTTGCCGCGGCGCTCTCGGCGACCAGCATCCTGTGCACGCTGTTCCTCCTCCCTGGCGGGAAGCCGTCGGGCGTCGGCCACCAGGAAACCCCGCGACCCGCGAGCGTGAGCGCAGCGCCCGGGAAAATGCTGGGCGACGACCCGCGGGACTTCCCCGAAGCGCCTGGCGGAAAGCGCCTCTCGATCCTCGACTGGGGCACGTACGCTCGCTACATGGAGCGCCCGCTGCTGCGGACGCTGTTCCTCCAGTTCTTCTGCTTCACGTTCGCGTTCTCCACGTTCATTTCCGGCTTCGCCCTCTTTGCCGAGCGCACGTTCACGTGGAACGGCCACCCCTTCGGCCCGCGCGAGGTCGGCTACCTGTTCGGGTTCAACGGCTTCCTCGGGATCATTCTCCAGGGCGGGCTCATCGGCCGCCTGGTGAAGCGCTTCGGCGAGGCCGCGCTCGCGCGGGCGGGCTTCCTTTGTGTGTTCGTGGCGCAGATGATCCTCGGGCTCATTCACGGCCTCTGGCCGCTGCTCATCGTCTCGGTCCTCTCGTCGTTCGGCACCGGCGTGCTCCGCCCCGCGCTCACCAGCCTCATCACGCGCAGCGCCGGCCGCCACGAGCAGGGGGTCGTGCTCGGCATGAACCAGTCGCTGAACTCGGTCGCGCAGATCACGGCGCCGATGCTCGCGGGCTTCCTCATCATGCACGGTCAGCTGTCTCTGTGGTCCTGGGTCGCGGGCGCCTTCGGGCTCGCCGGCTTCCTCCTCGGCCGGTCCGAAGGGGCGCGCGGCGCCGAGAAGCACGCGATGGTCGCGGCGGAGCGCTGATGACGATCTGGAATAGAGTAGGACCCTCCCGTGTCCGCCTGACACGGCGTATGCCCCGCGTGCCCGATCGGAGAGAAGCGTGAAGATTCACATCGAATTCGATCCCAGTCCGCGGTTGCGGCGCGCACTGGCGGCGGGCGCGGCAGCCTCCGTGCTCTTCCTTGGCGGCGCCGTGGCCTATGCCCAGAGCGCCGCGACGACGAACGACACGCTGATCGGCTCGGCCCTGAATACCCTCGGCAACGCGGTCGCGCTGCTGCAAGCGCAGGTGGCGCAGCTCCAGGCCGCCGACCACGTCGACCGCGCGACAATCGCAGCTTCCGGCGCGGTCGTTGCGCAGAACGGCGCGTGGCTCGGCCGCGTCGCGCATCCTTCGACCGGGAGCTACGTGCTCGCGTTTGCGACAGGCGCCTTCTCGACTCCGCCGACGTGTGTGTTGAGCGCGATCGCGAGCGACGCCGTCGTCCCAGGAATCAGCGGCGCCGCACCCTTGGCGCCCGCGCTCTCCTGCTCCCACGCCACGCCGTCGTCCGTCGCGTGCCAGTCGAGGGCAGGGATCATCGCGGTCGACACCGAGATCTCCGCGATCTGCGTCGGGCAGTAGACCCGTCCTCGACTCTCGGCGCTTCAAACGCGCCCGGCCTTCGCATACGTTGCGCCGATGCGCTCGCTCCGGCTGTGCTCGCTCGGCTTCTCGGCCCTCGTCCTTGGCTCCTTCGTTGGCTGTGGCGGAGCTCCCCCGGCACCGGTCGTGGCCGCCGCGCCACCGGCTCCGCCGACCCCTCCACCGCCCGCGCGGAGAGGGCCTTCCACCACGGTTCTCGCGCACTGGGTCTTCGATGCGGACGTGAGCTTCGCCCTCTACGCCGACGTCGAGGGGCTCTTGCGCTCGCCGCTCCTTCAAGGCCTCACCCCGACGGTCTTCGCGCTCGCGCAGGCGTCGCTCGAGCCGAAGCAGATGCAGTGCATGCGGGACGTCCTCGGGGGCGCCCGCGAGGTGCTCGTCGGCGCCAAGGAGCGCGACGAGCTGTTCATCATCCGTTTCGATGAAGCGGTTGCGAATCCGACCGCGTGCCTCGCGGTCAGCAACGCCGAGCTCGCGCCGCTGCCTGGCGCGCCCGACTCGTACAAGGTGAAGCGCAACCGTGTCGCACACCTCCCGGGGCTTCTGCTCGTCGGGTCGGAGGCGCTCGTCACGAAGGCCGTCCAGCAGGCGGCGCCGAAGCCGATCTCGGAGGGTCTGACGGCCGTCACGCTGGGTGACGATCAGTACCTGGCGTTCCACGTCGGCGTGCCCGGTCTCGGGAGCGGGACTGGTGGGCTCATCGCGTCGGCGTCGCGCTTCCGCATCGACCTCGACGCCGAGCTGCCGGAGCCGATCGCGCGCAACTTCGAGGAGCAGATGAACGAGCAGAAGGCGACCGCGATGCGCGGTGCGGGCGAGGCCGCCGGCGCGGGGGAGGTCACGAAAGACCAGGCGGCCATCCTCTCGACGCTCGCCCGCGCCGTGACGCTGTCGCGAACGGGGGGCCACGTCACCCTCGCGTTCGATCTCGAGGAGCCCGTCGTCGATCAGGCGCGTGACGTCGGCGGCGTGGGCGCGCTCGCGGTGTTCTCCGTGCGAAAGTACATCGCGAACGCGAAGGAGGCAGAGGCTCGCAACGTCGTCGGGCAGCTCGCGAAGGATTACCAGACCGCGTGGGAACGCGAGTCGCTGACCCTGGTCGCCGGCCCGGGCAAGAAGAAGACCCCCAAGGCGGTGACGATGGCGAAGCTCGTCGCGTTCCCCGCGGTGCCTAAGACCGTCCCGCGCGGCATGAAGTACCAGTCGAGCGTGGACGACTGGAAGCCGTGGGATCTCCTGAAGTTCTCGATGGATTCGCCGCAGTACTACCAGTACGAGATCGTCGTCGCGAAGGACGGGAAGTCGGGCGACATCCTCGCCCGCGGCGATCTGAACGGCGACGGCAAGACCTCGCTCTTCAAGCTTCACCTCGCGGTCGACCCGAAGGATCATTCGCTGCACGTCTCTCCCAAGATCGAGGAGACGGACCCCGACGAATGAGGAGGCGCAGTCCGCCGCTTCTTTTCCGGCTGCGGGGCTACTAGGCTGCGACGCGATGGCCCTCTCCGATCGCTCCAACCGCTTCCTCCTCGCGTGCCGTCGTCAGCCCACCGACGTCACTCCCGTCTGGTTCATGCGTCAGGCTGGCCGCTACATGCCGGAGTATCGCGCCCTCCGGGAGCGCTACTCGCTCCTCGATCTTTGCAAGAACCCGGAGCTCTCGCTCCAGGTGACGCTGCAGCCGATGCGCCTCGGCGTCGATGCCGCGATCCTGTTCGCGGACATCCTCTTGCCGCTCGAGCCGATGGGAGCGCCGTTCGAGTTCGCGAAAGGAGAGGGGCCCGTCGTGCACACCCCGATCGCCTCGCGCGCGCAGATCGAAGCGCTGCGCGTCATCGAGCCCGAGGACGGCCTCGGGTACGTCCTCGAGTCGCTGCGCCTCATCAAGCGGGAGCTCACGGGCAAGGTCCCGCTGATCGGCTTCGCGGGAGCGCCGTTCACGCTCGCCAGCTACCTGATCGAGGGGGGCAAGAGCGCGCACTTCGTGAAGACGAAGCGGCTCATGTACTCGGAGCCCGAGTCGTGGAACTTGCTCATGAGCAAGCTCGCCGAGGTCGTGCGTCGTTACCTGCTCGCCCAGATCGCAGCGGGCGCCGATTGCATCCAGCTCTTCGATTCCTGGGTCGGCCAGCTCTCCCGCGAGGACTACGCGACCTACGTGATGCCTCACGTCGCGCACGTGCTGTCCGGCGTCTCGGGGAAGGGCGTGCCGGTTATCCACTTCGGGACCGGGACGCACGCGCTCCTCGAGCTGCAGGCGAAGGCCGGCGGCGACGTCCTCGGCCTCGATTGGCGCACCCCGCTGGCGGAGGGGTGGGACCGCGTGGGTCACGACCGCGCCGTCCAGGGGAACCTCGACCCGACCGTGCTCTTTGCGCCGCGTGACGTCCTCTACTCGCACGCCGCGCGAGTCCTCGCCGCCGCGCAAGGCCGCCCGGGGCACATCTTCAACCTCGGTCATGGCATTCTGCCCGAGACGCCCGTCGAGAGCGTGCAGGCTCTCGTCGACTTCGTGCATGCGTTCAACGAGTACGCGCCGACGAGCGAGGTCGCGGCGGTGTCGTGACGGCGCCCTCGGACGTGATCGCTGGAGATGGCGACGGACTGCTCGTCATCGCGCACGGCACCGTCGACTCACTCGAGGATCTTCCGCCGTTCCTCGCCGCGATCCGGCGTGGCCACGCTGCGCCGCCGGAGCTGATTTGCGAGGTGCGCCGTCGCTACGAGGCGATCGGCGGCAGGTCTCCGTTGAACGATATCTGCCGTGAGGTCACCCGGAAGCTCGGCGGGCGGCTGGGAGTGCCCGCAGTATTCGCGGCCCGCATGTGGGACCCGAAGCCGGAGCAAGCGCTCGAGGAGCTCGCGCGTCGTGGCGTGACGCGCGTGATGGTCGTCCCGCTCGCGCAGCACTCGGGGGCGCTTTACGTCGAGACCGTCCGTGCGGCGGCACGGGCTCGGGTGGAACGCGGTGCGCCGGAGGTTCTTGTCGTCGGACCAGCGAACTGGGGTCAGGAACCGAAGCTCACCCTCGCGTTCGCCGCCTCGCTCGCTCGCGCGATCGCGCGAGTCCCGCAAGAGAGCCGCGCCGCCGCTCGTGTGCTCTTCACCGCGCACAGCCTTCCGATATCGATTCTCCGCGGCGGCGACCCCTACGAGCGCGAAGTACGTGCTTCGGCGGCGTCCGTCGCGGCCCTGCTCTCGACCGCCGCAGGCCCCGGGCCCGTGCTTCCGCACGAGGTGATCTTCCAGAGCCAGGGCCTGAGCGGCGGAGAGTGGCTGGGGCCGGACGTCGAGAGCACGCTCTCCCGTCTCGCCCACGAAGGGGTGAAGCACGTAGTGCTCGCGCCAATCGGCTTCCTCGCGGACCACGTGGAGATTCTCTACGATCTCGACATCGAGGCGCGCGCGTGGGCGTCGGCGCGGGGCATGGGCTACACGCGCATGGAGTCGCTCAACGCCGGGGACGGCTTCATCGACGCGCTCGTCGCCGTCGTCGCGGGGCTGTCGTGAAGCGCGTCGTCGTCGTCGGCGGCGGAATCAGTGGCCTGTCGACGGCGCACGCGCTGCTGACGCGCGCTCCGGCTGGCGAGGTCCTCGTCACGCTCCTCGAGCAAGGGGCGCGGGTGGGCGGGAACATCGTGTCGGTGAGGGAGGGCGGCTTCGTCCTCGACGGAGGTCCCGACTCGTGGGTCGCGAGCAAGCCGCAGGGCGCGACGCTCGCGAAGTCACTCGGGCTCGAAGGCGACCTCATCGGAACGATCCCGGAGAACCGACGCGCGCTCATCGCGTGGGGTGACTCGTTGCACTCGCTGCCGGAGGGGTTCGTCCTCGGCGTCCCGACGAGCATCCTGCCGATCTTCCGCACACCGCTCTTCTCGGTGCAGGCAAAGCTCCGGATGATGCTCGAGCCGTTCATCCCGCGGCGCAAGGTGTCGGGCGACGAGGATGACGACGAGTCGATCGATTCGTTCATCCGGCGTCGGCTCGGCTCCGAGGTGGTTGAGCGCCTCGTCGCTCCGCTGCTCGGCGGCATCTACGGCGGCGACGCCGGCAGGCTCTCGATGCGCGCGACCCTCCCGCAGTTCGTCGAGATGGAGGCAAAGCACGGCTCGCTCATCCACGCGCTGAAGGCCGGCCTACGTCCGAAGGGTCCCGGAGGGAGCAAGCCGAGCATGTTCACGTCGCTCCGGGGCGGGCTCGGCGCGCTCATCGACAAGCTCGCCGAGTCGGTTGGCGCGGAGAGGACCCGCACCGGCGCGAAGGTCCGCCGCGTCGCGCCCCTCGCGAAGGATGATGCGCGAGGACGCTTCGCGATCGAGCTCGAGGGGGAAACGCTCCACGCCGACCATGTCGTGATGGCAGTGCCCGCGCACGCAGCGGCCGCCGCGATGCAAGACTTCGTCGGCCTGGATCCGCTCCTGAGCGCGATGCCGTATGTCTCGACCGGGGTCGTGATGATGGCGTTCAAGCGCTCCGACGTGAGCTATCCGCTCGACGCGACCGGCTACATCATCCCGCGCGTGCTCGGCCGCCCTGCGCTCGCCGCCACGTGGGTCACGAGCAAGTGGGCCGGGCGCGCGCCCGAAGACCAGGTGCTCATCCGGGTGTTCCTCGGAGGCGCGGGGCACGAGGAGGTGCTCACGCGTGACGACGCGGAGCTCGAAGGCATCGCGAGGACGGAGCTGACACGTACGATGGGTATCGTGGCGCCGCCGTCGCTCGTTCGCGTCTTCCGCTTCCTGCGCGCCAGCCCGCAGCCGCTGGTCGGTCACCCTGGACGCATGCGCCGGGCGCGCGAGATCCTGAAGGCGACGCCCGGAATCCATCTCGTCGCGAGCGGCTACGACGGTGTCGGCATCCCCGACTGCATTCGACAGGCAGACGACGCAGCGACGTCCATACTCACGCCTTGAGAAGCGGCTCTTCGAGGTGGCGGCGCGTCTGAGCGAGACGGTCCGCTGCCTTCGACAGCGCTGTCTGCTCGGCCGCCTCACGGTCGACGTTCGACGCCCGCGCGAACACCGCGCCAGGGCTGACGTTGTCGATGTGACAGTGGTAGACGCCGGCGATCGCGTAGGTCGTGACGCGAATGGGCCAGCCCTGAAGCACCTCTTCTCGAACCTTGAACTCCGTCGCGTGCATGACCATCCCTTGCTCATCGCATCGAACATCGCCGCTCGGTGCATGAATGAGTTCTTTCGGATCCTTCAGATTACTTCGTCCCGCGGTTCGTCGGCAGCAATTCCGCGCTCCGACGCATTGCCTGTGAAGCATCGCGCAGATTCAGCGTGAGCGCGGCGCTCTCGATCGCTTGCTGCTCCGCCTCGGCTCGGGTCGCGCCCTGGCCCCGACCGATGATGGCGCCCGGATCGACGTTGTCGACCCGAGCGCAGTACCGAGCTCCGACCTTGTAACTCGTCAATCCCACGGCACGACCGCCGATCGTCTCCGTCCGCTTCGAGTACTCGTTGTTCTGCGGGTCGCTCATCGCAAGAGAGCGCCCCCGTTCAATCCATGCTGCTGCACGGCGGAGCGGTCTTTGCTGCTCACGCGCCCTTTTCGATCGGGGCTGCGACGAGGTTTCCCCACTCGGTCCACGACCCGTCGTAGTTGCGGACATCGGGGAATCCCAGGAGGTACTTGAGCGCGAACCAGGTGTGGCTGGAACGTTCGCCGATGCGGCAGTAGGCAATCGCCGGACGGTCCGCCGTGATCCCGACTGCGGAGTACAGCGCGGTGAGCTCCGTGGGCGACTTGAACGTGCCGTCCTCGCGGCACACGCTGCCCCAGGGCACGCTCCTGGCACCGGGAACGTGCCCGCCGCGCTGGCATGTCTCCGGCAGACCCGGAGGAGACAGCAGCTCGCCCTTGAACTCGGCCGGGCTCCGCACGTCGACGAGGCCCGCCGATCTCTTCTTCACTGCGTCGACGACGTCGGGTAGCAGCGCGCGGAGACTGCTGTCCGCGTCCGTCGCCTTGTACGGGCCGACCTTGCGAGCGGTGAACGGGTCGAGGCTGAGCGGGCGCCCCTCGGCGAGCCACTTTCGTCGTCCGCCGTCCATGAGGCGTACGTCCGGGTGCCCATAGATCTTGAGCTGCCAGAACGCCCATGCGGCGAACCAGTTGTTGTTGTCGCCGTAGAGGACGACGGTCGTATTGCGCTCGATGCCGGCCGCGGTCATGCGCGCCTCGAACGCTTCCTTCGTGAGAATGTCGCGCGTCAGGGTGTCGGACAGCTCCGTGGTCCAGTTCCACGACAGCCCACCAGGCAGGTGCCCTTCGTCGTACGAGTAGGTGTCGACGTCGACTTCGACGAATCGGACGTTCGGATCCGTCAGGTGAGCTTCCGCCCAGGCGGTATCGACCAGCACATCTTCTCGGCCCTTGTCGTTCACGGCGATCCTCCCTCGCGCGGCCACTGACCACGCGGGTTCTTTGTCAGCTCACGCAGGTGTTGCGTCAACTCACAAAGCGCAAGAGATGCACAGCGCATGAGCGGCGTCACAGAGCCGTCACAAACCATGAAGTCAGGAACCTCCGTCCACCTTACCCGTGCAAAGCACGCGGTGCTCCTCGCGCGTGAAAAGCCCGGAGACCTCGCCGTTCTCGCCGGCGGTCGCGCAGAACGAACGCACAGACTTCCCGCCCGTGCTGCCGTCCCAGTGCGGCTTCACCCATGCGCGCCCGCACGGTCCCTGCTCGATGAGTAAATGGGTCGATCCGTCGGGCATCAGGACCTTCTCTCGCTCGAGGTCGCGCAGGATGACCTTCGCTCCGACACCTACATCGATGCGCGGAGGGTCCCCTTGCTCCGCGCCCTCCCGCAGCTCGAGGTCGATGGAGCATGGCTCGAAGTGCGCAACCATCACCGAGCCGTGCTCCCAGTCCGCGACGTAGCCCCGCTTGTGCCATAGAGCCTCATCCTCCGGTCGCGCGCCCGTCAGCAGGACCCCTTCGTAGAACATCCCGTACGTCGCGAGCTCGTTCTCCTGCTCGTGACGGAAGGCGCGGTTGGTCTGGAAGTCAGGCGTAGCGATCGTCGAAATGTAGTGCTCCATCGACGGGACCGGCGGGGGACGAATCGCGTCGCTGCGAATCGCGAACGGCCAGGTCGCCGGGTTGCTCGCGAAAGTGTACGGCGTGAGCCCACCCTCCACCGTCGCGTAGAGCGCTCCGATGTGCCGAAGCGGTGCGAGAAGAGGCACCTCGGCCTCGCCTATGGGCGTCAGGGGTCGCCCGGTCGGCTCGAGCGTGACAGGGAGCCATATCCGGTGTCGCTCGACCGGGGCGGCGAGTCCGGCGATGGCATCACTCGAGGCGTCCGCCAGGCGCTTGTGAAACGGGTAGGCGACTGCCACGAGTGCAATCGAGACCGCGAAACAGAGGGAGGTGATCAGCCGGCCCCGTGGTGCCATCCACCCGACGGGCAGAGCAACGATCACCAGAGCAATCCCGACCGAGACGAAGCGCTCCGAGAAGCATTGCCACCCTGGCACGTCGCGCGGCGCGAAGAACGCGGCGAGCAGGAACACGATGCCGAACAGCGCGAAGACCCGTTCGACCGGGCTCGTGCCTCGCCGCAGCGCACGGATCGCCGAGATGCCGGCAGCGACCGTGACGAGCGCGGTGACGAAGAGCGCACGAGAGAGCGGTCCGGGGGCGAGCGTGCGCGGCCACGCGGCCAGTCTCACCGGGATCGGGAGGAACGCGAAGCCCTCCGAGAACGCCGCGGTGGTTGCGGACTTCCGGGCGACGACGAAGGCCGCGAGCACGAGGAGCGCCGCGGGCACGCCTACGGCGATCGCGTACGCCGCCTCGCGGAGCCGCTGGCCGCGTGGCGCACGCGCCACGAGCGCGGCGGCGACGATGATGCCCGTGAGTATCGCCGGGAACATGTGAAGGAATGCTTGCAGGAGGAGCGCGAGGGCAAGCACCGCGCGACGCGACGGGGTCGGCGGCTTCAGGCTCGCGGCGAGGATGAAGAGGCCAACGCCGCTCGACAGGACGAAGGCGAAGAAGCCCATGTAGAATGGCCACGACAGCGCCAGCGGGAACCCGAAGAACGCGAGGGGCAGCTTCCGCGGGTCGAGCGCCGACACGAGGGCGACGAAGCCCCACGCGCACGTGAGAACGATGACCGACAGCGCGACCTGCAGCCCTCGCTGCCAGCCAAGCATGTCCTCGAGCGGCTCGAAGAGGATCGTGAAGCCGCGTCCCGCAAACTGCGGCGCGGGCTCGAAGACGTCTCTGTACAGCGTCCCCGGATCGCCGAAGTGGTTCTCGATGTGGACGGCGAGGACGCTCTCGGGGCCGTCGTTCGTCGGCAGATAGGGAATGACCCAGAGACTCGCAACGAGCAGGACTGACAGCAGCGCGAAGCCCACGATGCGCGCTGTCGGAATCGAGACTCGCCCGGCCAAGGCCGCAAAGCTACCACACGCGCCAGCTGCCTCCGGAGGGCCTGCTTAAGGTCGCCACGCAGTGAGTCGAGGCCGGTGGAGCCGCGACGGATCCACAGACTTCTACGCAGTGAACGAAGCAGTGGGCCGATGTGGATGGAGCGTTGCGAGGGCCACGTAGGTCCGCGGAGGGCAGGGCGCACGCGTCTGGCCCTCCGTAAACTTTCTGGTCATTCGCGATCGAGGTGCGTACAGTCTGCATGTGCGGCTTTCTTCTGCAATGACCGCGCTGGCGCTGCTCGCGGCGACCACCGGCGGCTGCGCTGCGATCGCAGGCCTCGATGACTTCTCCAAGGGGGGTTGCAGCGGCGGCAACTGCGATGCCGCTGCGGACGTGACCGTCGGCCAGCCTGAGACCGGCCAGCGCGACACGGGCATGCCGGACACCGGGCACGCGGAGGCGAGCCACCGAGACGCGGTGCCGGACCACGCGTCCACGGTCGATGCAGTCGTCGACGCCAGGCCGGACGTACCGAACCTGACCGTCGACGGCGCGCTCAAGGACGGCGGGCCGAACCGCCTCCACGACGGCGGCAAGACCGAGGCAGGCTGCGGACCCGTGGATACCACGGCGAACTGCACGGCGTGCGGGCTGGCGTGCGACACGACGCAGAGCCTCGGCTCCACATGCAATGGTACGACGTGTCTTTACACGGGCTGTGTGACGGGGTTCGCGAACTGCAACACCGCAGCACCGAACACAGGCGGTTGCGATACCCCCACGAACACCGTGAACAACTGCAGCGCATGCGGGGTGACCTGCGACGCGACGAAGAGTCTGGGTGCGACGTGCAGCGGCACCACCTGCGTCTACACGGGCTGCGTGCCCGGATGGGCCGACTGCGTCACGACGTCACCCGACTCGAATGGCTGCGACACGCAGACGAATACCGTGATGAACTGCGGCGGGTGCGGAGCGGCGTGCGACACCACCGAAAGCACGGGCGCCACGTGCACCGGGACGACGTGCAAGTACACCGGCTGCTCTCCCGGCTTTGCCGACTGCAACGCGAGCACGGCGCCGGACACGGACGGGTGCGAGACCCGGACGAACACGGTGACGAACTGCAGCGCGTGCGGCGATGCTTGCGACACGATCCACAGCGCCGGAGCAGCCTGCACGGGGACCACCTGCACGTACACGGCCTGCAGTGCTGGCTTCGCGAACTGCGAGACCACGGCTCCGGACACGAACGGATGCGAGACGCCCACGAACACAGTGTCGAACTGCGCTGCGTGCGGTCAGGCGTGCGACACTCTCCATAGCGTCGGCGCAACCTGCAGCGGCACCACCTGCGAGTACACTGGCTGCGCGGCGGGCTACGCGGACTGCGACACGAGCGGCGCCGACACCAATGGCTGTGAGACGTTCGTGGGCGGCTCCGCCAACAGCTGCGGTGCGTGCGGGCAGACGTGTGACACGACGAACAGCCTCGGCGCGTCGTGCGTCGCGGGGACGTGCGTGTACACTGGGTGCAAGGCAGGCTTTGCCGATTGCAGTACGACGCCCCCTGACACGAACGGCTGCGAGACCCCGACCGACACGACGAGCAACTGTGGCGCGTGCGGGGCCGCGTGCGACACGACCAGGAGCGTCGGCGCGGCGTGCACGGGGACGACCTGTACGTACACCGGCTGCGACCCCGGCTTCGCCGACTGTGCGACGGCAGCCCCGGACACGAACGGCTGCGAGACGAGCCTCTCGACGACGTCGAACTGCACGGGGTGCGGCGACGTCTGCACGGCAGCGGATGCGACCAAGACGACCTGCAACGGCACGACCTGCCAGTATGCCTGCCAGCCCGGCTTCGCGGACTGCACTGCCGCCTCGGCGCCCGATCTAGGCGGCTGCGCGACCGCGACGACGACGACGAGCAATTGCGGCGGCTGCGGCAATGTCTGCACGCCGCTCGGGGCTACGGCCGATTCATGCAACGGCCTCTCGTGCTCATACACGTGCAAGACGGGCTACCAGGACTGCAACCAGGATAACGCCCCGGACGTCGACGGTTGCGAATGCAAGACGCCCGGTTGCTGCGGGAGTGCATGCAATACGACGCACGTGAACGGAACGGGCGAGGACTTCTACGACTGCAACCCGCCGAGCACCTACACCACGCTCACGGCGCAGGCGGCTTGCAACGCGTACGCGGCGACGCTGAACCAGGCTGGATACGACTGCGGCGATGGGTGGAACTGCGACGGCAATCTGCCGCCGACGGTGGTCTGCTACCAGAAGAGCGACCTCAGCTCCTGCCCTGGTCCTTGCTGGGGGTACAGCGCTCAGCTGATGCAGGGGGTCTTGCTCCAGGGTGACGTCATGGCATGTGCGTGTCCATTCGCGGCGACGGGGGCGACATGGAACTGACGCGGTCCAGCACGTTCCTCGGCGCGGCGATCCTGGTCGGGATGCTCGCGGCGGCGAGCCCCGCCCTGGCGGCGCCGAGCGCAGCGGATCGCGAGACGGCGCGGACGCTGATGGAGCAGGGGCGCGACCTCCGTACCAAGGGGCAAATGAAGGAAGCCCTCAAGCGCTTCCAGGCCGCGAACGACATCATGCACGTCCCGACGACCGCTCTCGCGGTCGCGCAAGCGCAGGTCGCGGTCGGGATGCTCGTCGAAGCTCGAGACACAGTCGCCACGTTGCGGCAGACCGCATCGCCGCAGGAATCCGACGTATTCAAGGCAGCGCGCGCGGCGGCGGAGCAGCTAGACGCGTCGCTCACGGGTCGCGTCCCTGCGCTCACGATCACCGTGAAGGGAGCGGGGCCAAGCCAGGACGTCACCGTCGATATCGATGGCGTGGCGATCCCTTCGGGGGTCATCGGTCTGCCGCGGACGGTCAATCCCGGCCACCACGTCGTCAGCGCCAAGACGGCCAGCGCGCACGGTCAGGTGGAGTTCGACATCCGGGAGGCGGAGCAGAAGCCTGTCGAGGTCCCGCTCGTCGCGACCACAGCGGTTGCCGTGGTGCCAGTCGTTGCGCCCGGCGCCATCCCAGCGGCATCGCCGGAGACTCCGCCGTCGACACCGCCCAAGTCTCGCTTCGGTACCCTTGCCTACGTCGGAATCGGCGTCGCAGGAGCTGGTGTCATCGCCGGGACCATCACCGGCATCCTCACGCTTTCGAAGAAGTCGACGCTCAGCGGCGAGTGCGCGAACGGGGTCTGCGGACCATCGTCGTATTCGGATCTCAACTCCGCGACGGCGCTCGCGACCGCTTCCGACTTCTCGTTCGCGATCGGCGGGGCAGGAGCGGTCCTCGCCATCGTCATGATCGTCCGCGGGACCGGTGGCGACCCCTCGCCGGCCCCCAGCGCCGGCGTGAGCGTGAGCCCGTGGGTCGCCGGCGGCGTGGCCGGTGTCCACGGCTCGTTCTAGTAGAGGTCGGCAGCGCACAGCCGATCCGGATATATTGATCCAGTGAGCACGAGCGACCAACCGCCGCGACCATCTCCAATCGCCCCCGGCTATCAGCTCGATCGGTACGAGATGCTGTGCCCGATCGCCGAGGGCGGGATGGCCAGCGTGTGGGTCGCGCGCCTCAGGGGCAAGCGCGGGTTCGAGAAGCTCGTCGCGATCAAGACGATCCTGCCGAAGTTCGCGAGCGACCCGCGCTTCGAGCGGATGTTCCTCGACGAGGCAGGGCTCGCCGCGAGGATCGAGCACGCGAACGTCGCCCAGGTGCTCGATCTCGGCGAGGAGCACGACGTGCTCTACCTCACGATGGAGCTCGTCGACGGGGACTCGCTCTCGAAGCTCCTGTCGGTCGTCGAGAAGAAGGGCCAGAAGATCCCGACCGGGATCGCGCTCCGTATCCTCGCCGACACCTGCGCCGGTCTGCACGCCGCGCACGAGGTTCGGGGGAGGGACGGCGATCTGCTCAACGTGGTGCACCGCGACGTCTCGCCGCAGAACATCCTCGTCACGATGCACGGCGACGCGAAGCTCATCGACTTCGGCATTGCCAAGGCACGCGACCGCGTGTCGGAGGACACGTCTCAGGGCATCCTCAAAGGTAAGATCTACTTCATGGCGCCGGAGCAGGCGCAGGGGAGGAAGATCGATCGCCGCGCAGATGTCTTCGCCGTCGGCGCCATCCTCTATTTTCTCCTTTCGGGCAAGCCGCCTTTTGCCGGAGAGACCGAGATTGCGAGTCTCTTCCTGCTCTCGGCGGGCCGCCCGCCGCTGCCGCTCCCTGCGTCAGTGCACCCCGCCGTGAGCTCGGTGATAAGGAAGGCGCTCTCCCACGACGCCGACCAGCGATTCGCCACGACCGCCGAGCTCGAGGGAGCGATTGAGGAGGCGATGGCGGCGGCCGACCTCATCACCACGACGACGAATGTGGGCACATTCGTCCGCGAGCACATGGGCGACCGTGCGAAGAGGCGCAAGGAGGGGCTTGACCTCGCCCTCGCCGCCGCCGCGCAGCGCGAGAAGGTCGCTCAGATGCTGGAGCGGGCGAGCGGCGACACCCCGTCCGGCGTGAGCGGCGCGGTGGCGCTCGTCGACGCTGGCTCTGCGGGAGTGATCCTCGGGGCTACGGAGGCGTCCCGCGCGCGGATCGAGGCAGGTACGAACTCGGGGTCCGCGTCACCGTCAGTCCCGCCGGCAGGCGTGCCTCGCAGGCTGGGTCCGGTGACGGTGTTCGTGGCGGCATTGATCGCGATGCTGGCGATCTTCGTCGTCGTCGTCTTCATCGTGCGACCCCACAACCCGACGGCGATGGCCGCCCCGCCCTCGCCCGTGCCTGCCGCATCAGCGAGCGCGTCCGTCACGGTTCGACCGCCGAGCGCGATCCCGAGCAACACCCCGCGCACCGAGGTCCCTACTGTCAGCGCAGCCGACCTCCCGTCCGCCACTGCCGCGGTGGCACTAGCTCCTCGGCCGGTCGAAGAAGCGCCTCCGACCGCGTCCGCGCATGCGACCGCGCAGCTGGCGAGGGTTTCGCCACGGGTCGCGCCCGCAGCCCAGGTGGCACCAGTCACGCCTGCTACCGCGAAGCCAGCGACCGTCCCCGCTGCGACTCCCGTGAGCCAGCGCGTGAACGACGGGTTCTAGGTCACGATCCGATGCCGTCCCTGTCGCCACTGCGCGCGAGCCTTCGCCCCAGCGTATTCGCGGATCTCGAGGTGTACGTCGCACGGCACGTCGCACGCGGCGCTGATCTCATCGCGCTCCATCGTGGCGACACCTACCTCGAGCCGCCACGTGTCGCTCAGATCGGCGGGCCGGTCGCGCAGGGCGACGACGATGACCTCTACAGCTACGGGCCCGCCGGAGGGCTCGCTTCGCTGCGCAACGTGATCGCGGAGGAGCTGCGTCGTCGAGGTCGCGCGTTTCCTTCCGTGTCCGGTGACAGGAACATCCTCCTCGGCGTCGGCGCCACCCATGCCCTCTTCTGCAGCGCCGCCTCGATTCTTTCGCCTGCCGACGACGTTCTCCTGGCTGCGCCGTACTGGCCGCTCGCCCATGGAATCCTCACGGCGGCTGGCGCCCGACCGATCGAGGTGTCGTTCACGTCGCGCCTCTACGATCACCCCGCGCTCGACGCTGGCGCACTGCTGCGCGCAGGGCTGACCTCGGCGACGAAGGCGATTTACCTCAGCTCACCGAACAACCCGGACGGGAAGATGCTCTCGCGAGGGCAGCTCGAGAGCATCGCAGCGCTCGCGATCGAGCACGACCTCTGGGTCTTTGCCGACGAGACCTACGCGGACTTCTCGTTCGGCGCGCCGCACATCTCGCTCTCGTCTCTTCCCGGCATGGCCGAACGGACGATCACCGCGTACTCGTTCTCGAAGAGCCACGCGCTCGCCGGGCTCCGAGTTGGGTACGCCGTCGCGCCGCGAGAGGTCGTCGCGCTCGCGCAACGTGTGGCCGCGCACTCGGTGTTCAACGTTCCGGTCGTCACGCAGCACGCGGTTGCTGCGGCAATTGCCGCAGGTCCGCGATGGACCGACCGAGCGCTCAGAGTGTCCCGGCGCGCGCTCGATGCCGTAGTCGAGGGGCTGCGCGATACTCGGATTCGATTCGCGATGCCCGACGGCGGCGCCTATGTCTTCCTCGACTTCCACGAGGTGCTTGGCGACCGGCCGCTAACGCTCCTCCTCGAACGGGCGGTCGAGCGCGGCGTGCTGCTCGCACCGGGCGCGAGCTTCGGCACCGAGTTCCCGCAGCATGCCCGTCTCTGCTTCACGAGTGAGCCGCTGCCTCGCCTCGTGGAGGGAATCACCCGGTTGCTCGCAGCCGTCGACGACCTCGGCTAGGAGCGCGACAGCCGGATCGCGAGCAGCGAGCGCGCCAGCAGCGCTCCGACGACGACGAGCGCGGCGACGGGGGCGAGGTGTCCGAGCAGGATGTGCGCGGGGTCGACCCGCTCGCAGTGAAGATCGATGAGTGTCGCGCCCCACGCTCCGGCAGCGGCACCAGCGGCCGCACCGGTCACTGTCGGGTGAACCGGATCCCCCTCACGCCGCACGCGGAGGAACGCGTAGAGCGGGGCGAGCGCGAGAGCGAGGGTCAACCCGAAACAGACCGCGTCCAGGCCGAGCCGATGCGGCACGGGGACCGTGAGCGGAGGCCACGGCAAGAGGAACCACGTCGCCGCGAGCAGGGGGACGACGCCGAGAGCCCCGGCAGCGAGCCATGCAGACGGCGACCCGAGCATCGAGCGCCCTCGTCGGAGGGCCACGACGGTACCCAGCGCGGCGACGACCGCCCAGAGCGCCGCGGAAGCGACGACGAGCGCGGGCGGGCGATCGACCACGTGCACTCCGCCCGCGCCGAAGAGGACCAGCCCCGCGAGCACCGGAGTCCCACCGGCGAGCAACAAGAGATCGCGGCGCTCCACCTGGCTACGGACCAGAGACTCGTCGGCGCGCACTGCGGCGAGGATGCGCGTCTTCTGATCTTCGGCGGAGCTCATGACCGTCCCTTCTTCGGGTCGTCTGCGGGGTGACGTGCTGAAAACACGTCGGGCGCGAGGTCGCCGAGCGCCGCTCGGAGTGCCTGGTACGCGCGGTGCGCGCGCAGTTTGACGGCGGTGACCGTCGTTCCGAGCACGGCCGCAGCCTCGGCGAGTGAGAGCTCTTCTTCCTTGATGAGCACGAACGCCTCGCGCTGGGCGTCGGGGAGATTCGCCAGCTCGCGGCGGATCCGCTGAGCGAGCTGGCTTGCGGCGACGAGGTCGACCGCCGAGGGCGCGTCGTCCGGCACGTCGGGAGCGGTCTCGTCATCGAGCGAGGCAGCGAGGCGGTCGCCTTTGCGATACCGGAGGTCGTCGATGAGGAGGCGTCGCGCGATCGCGAACGCCCACGGCACCACGGCGGCGCCGTGGAGGAATCGCCCGCGCGCTCGGTGGATTCGCAGCAGCGTTTGCTGCACGAGGTCCTCGGCGCGGGCCTCGTTGCCCGTTTGCCGTCGCAGATAGCGCAGGAGTCTGGGGGCCAGGAGGTCGTAGAGCTCTCCAAACGCTGCGTCGTCACCCTGGGCGTAGCGATCCATCGCGAGATCCGCAGCCGAGGGGGCAACGTCGGTCACGGCGCGGTTCCTAGCATGCGACCAGAGGAGAGCGGTGTTCCACGCGCACCACGGCCCGCCGGAGCCCACCGGATCGAGCGACGTGAGCAGCGCTGCGGAGCTCATGTCAGGTGTACGGTGGCCGGGGACGGAGGTTTCGTGCGTGTGCGCTGGTGGCTCAATCCTTCACCCTGGGCGGAACTTGGGAGCGCGAACGTTAGAAGAACGGCGCGAGAGCACTTGCGCGCACACCCGCGCTCGCCAAGAGTCTATGGTCGCACCGCTCGCCTTCTTCGCATTCCTCGCCGTCTCCGTGGAGCTCCCATGCACGTCCGTTCGTTCCGCTCGCTAGTCCTCACCCTCGGAGCTTCCTCGCTCGCCGCAGTTACGCTCCTCGCGTGCGGGTCGACTGCGACCGAAAAAGCGACGAAGGACGCAGGCCAGCTCACCCTCAACCTCCCGCCCACGCTCACGTTCGACGGCGGCGCGAAGAAGGATGTCGCCGCACCGGACGCCTCGAAGCACGACGCCAGCGTCGACACGGGAGTCGTAGGCGTCGACGCGCCGGCGCCGCCGACGGACGCGGAGCTCAACACCTTCCCAGCGTTCAAGCCGAACGTGCCCCAGGTCCAGAACGGCGGCGGACCGGTTCTCTCGAGCCCTGTGTTCATCCCCGTCATCTTCGCCGGCGACGGATTTGCGTCGCAGATCACGCCGTTCCTCGACGCGATTGGGCAGAGCGCGTACTGGAAGGGCGCTGTCGCGGAGTACGGCATCGGGGCCGGTACGGCCGCCCCGCCGATCGTCCTCGATGAGACGTTTCCCGACTCGATCGACGACAGCCAGCTCCAGACCTGGCTGGCGAACAAGGTCGGCCTCGACCCACGGTTTGGCGCGCTCGGCGCGAGCGTGTTCGACGCCGGCGCGTTCGATGCCGGTTCGATCGACGCCAGCGCCCCTCTGAGCCCCAGCATCCCCGCCACCGCGGTGGCACCGGCCGGCGCGATCTACGTGCTCTTCCTCCCCAACAATACTTCGGTCACGCTCGAGGGGACCGCGAGCTGCGTTTCGGGCGGCTTCGGCGGCTATCACAACAGCTTCTACATGCCGATGCCGAACGGGAGCACGGTCGTGTACGCGACGATCCCGAGATGCGGGGCCGTCGGCCCGTCATCTGCGTTCCAGGAGCTAACCGGTACGGTGAGTCACGAGCTGGCAGAGGCGTCGACCGATCCCGAGGTCGGCGCAGGCGGCGGCGGCCAAGGTGGCCACATCGCCTGGGGGTACCTCGACACGAACCACCTCTTCTGGGGTCAAGTGCTCGGCGGCGAGGAGGTCGGGGACCTCTGCGCGCAGTTCCCCGGAGCGTTCTACAACCCGAGCGAGCCGGCGATGAGCATGTACACGGTGCAGCGCATCTGGTCGAACAAGGCAGCGTCGGCAGGTGAAGACCCCTGCCAGCCCGCACAATCGCTGCAGGCGGAGCCCTATTACTTCAATTCTGTCCCGAAGCTCGCGGAGGTGGCCGCGCAGGAGTTCGGCCAGAACCTGACCACACTCGGCGTGAGTGTCCCGGTCGGTTCGTCCTCGACGATCGAGCTCGACCTCTTCAGCAATATTTCGACCGCCGGGGTGGGATGGAATGTCTCCGCGCTCGACGCAAACGCTCTTTCCGGAGGAGCCCCTGACCTCACGTTCTCGCCGGGTGTCGTGACGGGAACGAACGGGGACAAGCTGCAGCTCACCGTCACCAATGCCGGCAACGACGGGCGGTCGGTTCACCCCTTCATCATCCAGAGCACCAGTGGCGTCCTCCAGAACTGGTGGATTGGTGTCGTGACCGACTGAGGATGGACGACACGGTCAGCTGCGTCCACGCCGAGGCATGCGGGGCGTGCCCGCTCATTCGTCTCGGCTACGACGAGCAGCTCGCCGACAAACGTGCGCGAGTGATCGCCAGCATCTCAGGTCATCCCTCGCTCGCATCGCTGCCGGTGCACCGCGCCGTCGGGGCAGATCCGCGCGCGGGGTACCGCACGCGTGCAAAGGTAATGGTCGCCTCCGGCGCACGAGTCGGGCTCTTCGGAGCCGAAGGAGATCACGAGGTCGTCGACTCCCCCGAGTGCGTCGTGCTGGCTCCTGTGCTGGTGAAGGTGCTCGCGGCGTTGCGGCCGATGATCGCTGCGGACGAGAGCCGCGGCGGGCCGCTCGCGCCTCAGGTGGGCTCGTCGGGGGGCCTGCTCGCGATCGATCTTCGAGAGGTCCGACCTCCGCCGGGAGACACGAGTGGAGCACTCGTGACTTGGGTGGTCGCCCGTGGTCCACAGTTCAAGCTGGAGAGCTATCGGACCGCCGCGATTGCGCTGCGGGAGGCGGTCCCAGAGGTGCTCGGGGTGGCGGTGAACTTCCACGAGGGGGAGAGCCCGCAGGTGCTCGGAAGCGAGACGCTGCTCCTCGCGGGGGTGCGCTCGGTCATGGACATGGTCGGCTCGTCGACCCATCGCGCCACGTTCGGCTCCTTCGTGCAGGCGCACCGCGGACAAGCCGAGCGCATCCATGCCGCCGTCGTCGCCGCGGTTCTCGACGAGGGCTCGCCGGCGGCGCATGGGCCGGTGCGTGTGGTCGACCTCTACGGCGGCTCCGGAGCGATCGCGCTTGCGCTCGCCGCCGCGGGTGCGAACGTCACGATGGTCGAGTCGTTTGCGCCAGCCGTGGAGCAAGCCGTCGAGACGGCGCGGAGCGGGGGAAAAAAGCTTGTGGCCATCTGCGTCGACGTGAAAGACGCGCTCTTGACGCTAAGGCGAACGGGGTCGTTCGACGCTGCCGTCGTCAACCCGCCGCGCCGTGGGCTCGACCCGGTCGTGCGAACGCGGCTCGCCGAGCTCGGTACGAGTGTGATTGTCTACGTCTCCTGCCAGCCCTCAACGCTCGCGCGCGACCTCGACCACCTCGCCAGGCTTGGGTTTTCGGCGCGTTCGCTCGCGCCGTTCGACATGATCCCGCTCACCGACCAAGTGGAGACCGTCGCGGTGCTCCGTCGCACGCCGCCCACAGCTCCGGTGGTGCTGTACGAGGACGGCGAGGTGATGATCGTCGACAAGCCGCCGCACGAACCGACGACGCCGCAGGGCGAGCATGCGGGTTCGCTCCTGGCTCGGGTGCAGCAGCTCCACGGCGGGGGCGCCGCTGTCCCGGTACACCGGCTCGATGTCGGGACGAGCGGCGTGGTGATCTTCGCCAAGGAGGCCCGCCATGTCGCGGGCTGGGCTGACGCCCTCGCTCGTGACGGACAGAAGACATACGTCGCTGCCGTCCGCGGGGTGCCCGCCGGCACTGGTGTCATCGACCGTCCGCTCACGGAGGGCGGCAAGTCCAGGGAGGCGCACACACGCTTCGAGCGCTTCACACTGCTCGGCGAGAAGCACGCGATCGTGCATGCGATGCCGGAGCAGGGGCGCACGCACCAGATCCGACGCCACCTCGCCGCCATCGGTCACCCCGTGCTCGGCGACGACCGCTACGGGCACGCTCCGACGAACCGCTTCTTCGTCGAGAAGCACGGGCTCGACCGTACGTTCCTCCATGCGGCGAGGCTGGAGCTGACGCACCCGTCGACGCGGCAGCGGCTCATCGTCGAGGCGGTGCTGCCGGGCGACCTGGAGAGTGTCGTCCGCAGCGTTGCGAGCGTGCGACGTAAACGTCTGCCGACGCCCTGACCTGCGTCCGAGGATGCCGCGCACACAGAGCTCCGCGTCTCGACGTCGAAATCTGACATCTACGTCGAGGTATGGCCACCCACCGCGTGGACGAGCTCCGCCAGGAGCTCGTCCAGCTCCACCTCCCTGTCCGCCGGTGCGGCGAGCGTGAGGTCCCCTCCATGAACGGCGAACACCTGCGCCACCCCCTCCGACGCCTCCACGATGCCCTTCACGAACACCACGTCCTCGGCCCGCACGACCAGTACGCGCGTCACCATGCCGACCCCCAGGCCGACGAACGACGGTGGAAGCGCGTTCATCGTCGCGCTCATCCCAGCGGATCGTGCACTTCGGCGTCCGTCCGGGCCCGCTTCTCGCGCAGGCGCAGCTGCACGTACTCGACGAGCCGACCGATGTACGACTGCAGCGGCGGGCAGCGAATGTCCGTTCCGCGGAGCAGCTCCGTCGTTCCCTGGGCATCGAACGTGACGTCGGTGCCCAGCGTCTCGAGTAGCCCGCGCGGGCTCTTTGCGAAGCGCTCGAGACCAGGGGCCCGCAGGAGCGCCCGTGCCACATTCGCAGGGATGAAGCCTCGTGGAGACCTCTTCCCACCCATCTCTGCGACGAGCTCGAACACGCGTCGCGCCGGGAGCGGGGAGGGGTCGACGAGGTGGAAGGTGCGCCCGCGTGCTCTCGGGTCTCGTCCGATCGCGCACGCCGCGCGCGCGACGTAGTCGACCGGCACGAGCGGGAGCGGGGCATCGCCGCGGCCGGGAAGCGGCAGCGCGAGATCGGGCGGCGCCGTCAGGATGAGAGCGAACAGCAGATAGGGTCCGTCGAAGCGGTCGATCTCCCCGGTCGTCGAGTCTCCGACGACGATGGAGGGTCGAAGGACGGCGATCGGGACGCGGTCCATCGCGGCGCGCAGCATTCGTTCGCCCCGCGCGCGCGTCTCCTCGACGACGTTGCGGAACTCTTGCCCCGCCTTGAGCTCCGACTCGAGCACCACCCCCTCGCGATCACCCGCCACCTGCGCCGTCGAGTGCGCGACGAGGCACTTGAGCGCAGGGCACATTCGCGCGAACTCGAGGATCTCTCGCACGGCGTCGATGTTGACGTGCTCCGCGGTCTTGCGATCCGTGCCCAGGTAGGAGACCTGCGCCGCGTGGTGAATCCGATCGACCTCGGCCGCCAGCCCGCGAAGCTCGACCCCCGAGAGCCCGAGATCCATCGACGCGGCGTCGCCGACGACGAGGCTCACCCGCGCTCGCTGCTCGCGCGGGAGCACGTCGAGCGCGTCACGTGCACGGTCCATCGACTTCGCCTGCACGACAGCGTGCACGAAGGTGCTTCCGCGGTCGCCGTGATCGGGCGAAAGGAGCTCCTCGAGCAGCCGCCGCGCGTGGAACGACGGGAACCCCGTCAGCAGGACGACCTCTTGGCACCCCGGTCGCGGCATCGTCAGCCGATTACCCTAGCCGGAGCGTCGGCGGAAGCAGCACTCATAGGTCGAGCCACCGCGTGAGCCCCTCACCGACGAGCGCGTCGTCGATCTCGAGGAGCGCCCACCCATTCGCCTTGTCGCGCCCGAGCCCGAGCACCACGCTCGGGTGTCGTTCGCCAGACTCGACGCCGAACTTGCGGCGCCCCGCAAACACGAACGTCGCACGGTCGCGCAGCGCCCCGAGCTTGCCGGCAAGTGCGATGTCGGAGCCGAGCAGGGAGGTCGGGTCCTTGCTCGCGCGCAGCGCCTGGGCCGGGCTCCCGGCCGCTGCGACATGAAGCAGGTCGCCGGTAGCGGCCCAGGCGACGGCGAGCTGGGGCCCATTGCCGTGTCCCGTGTGAGCGAACGTCGCGATGGACGTGGCGCCTACCCCCGGAACGGTGGCGGTCGCGGTCGACACCCCCTGGACGGAGAAATGCGCTTCGAGCATGGCGCGGAAAGCCGGCACATGCGCCAGGTCGATGAGCTCGCTCACCCCTCGCATCGCACGCTCGGGGTCGGTCGTGGGCGTCCGGAGCGCGAGCGTGGGGCCGTCCTCGAGCTCGAACCCCGCTGTCAGCCAGGGGCCGCGCGCGCTCGCCCATGTCGAGAACGCCTCGTGGATGGGCGCGATGTCCTTCGGCGTGAGGCCGGGCTTGAACACCGCGATGGTGCGCTCTTCTGCGGTCTTCGCGCCATCGCGGAGGGAAGTGACGTCGTCGCGGAACAGCAGCGCGACCTGAGTGGTCCCGGAGAGCGTGAGCAGGGGGGATGCGTCCCCGGTCGTGAGCGCCGCGAACGCCTTCTTCGCCACCTCGGACCCAGGCACGAGGGAGAGCTCCGCCGTCAGGTCGTCGTCGCCCGCGTCGAGGGCGAGCTCCGCTCGGTCGAGATCCGCGAGGAGCGTGAGCTTTTGACGGGCAAAGTCGTCGAGCCCGTCGATGACGGCCGTCGGATCTCCCAGGTCGGGGACGCTTCCACCGTGTTGTTTGCGCAGGGAGGTATCGAGCGCCGCCGCCGTGCCGCGCAGATCGCTGACCGCCGCCGTCAGCTGCTCCCTGATTGCACCGCCGAGCGCCGCACGCGGCACCGTCACGATGAGTGCGTGCGCGCTGGGTGGACGTGCGGGAAGCGTCCTGGTCGCGTACGGGGCGAGCGTGACGAGGTCGGCTTCGGAACGGGCGACGACGAGGTAGCCGAGCGGCGAGAGCGCCAGCATGTAGGGAAGGGTCGACGCGCCATCGTGCAGGTCGCCGGCGCCCGGCGGACCGAGAACCGTGAGCCCGCCGTCAGCGATGCGGCCGGAGAAGCGTGGTTGCTTGCCGCCGAGCAAGGTCGCTCGCGCATGCTCGACGTCGCGCAAACGCAACGCCGCCACCCAGCTGAACGTGGAGCCCGGGTGTGCGATGACGGCGTAGGCAGGCGCGGCGCCGTCGATCTCACCTGCGACGGTCAGATCGAGCTTCGCCGTCGTGGCGAGCGCACCGCCGAGGCTCTGCGGCAAGTGGCCGAGCGGACCGCCGACCCCCTGCTGCAGTCGCCCCCAGAGCGCGTCGGGCCCGCGCACCGAGACCTCCGCGACGAGGGTATCGGGTGCGGGGACAGGCGAGCTCGGTGGCGCGATGGCAGGTGCCACGGGCGAAGCGGTCTTGCCGCAGCCGACGGAGACCACGGCGATCGCCACGAAGCGTCGAGCGAAGCTATGAGACCACGAGCGCACGGCACGAAGCTACTACGCCTGCCGGCAAGGTGCCCTACAAGCAGCGCGCTCCGGAGGCGGTCGTCGCACAGCGGTTGAAGCCGAGGGTCTTGCACAGAAAGCTCCGAGGCTGCCCCGCCGAGCAATACCGCAACGTGGCGCCCTCGCATCGAGGCGGAGCGTTCGGGTCGCATGCCGCGCCGGCGGGTGCGGCCGCGACACATGAGCCGACGGTCCGTCCGTCGGGCGTCGCGCCCGGCGCAGCTGACGGGGCGCAAGTCATGCCGGCGGCGCCGCACTCGACGCGAACTTCGTGCCCGTTGTAGCAGCTGACCGAGACGTCGCCCTCACAACGCGTGCTCGTCCCGATGCAAGGCGCGGTCGGGGGGGCACACCTCGATCCGGCAGGTCCGTTCGTCGCGCAGATGAGCCCGAACGCGGCACAATCAAGGCTGTTCAGGACGCCGTGCTCGCACATCACGATGCGAGTCCCGGACGCCGAGCAGACCGGGGCTCCCCCCTCGGCGATCTCGGGCGGGCAGGCGCCGAGCGAGCATGCGGCCTGGCCCTCGCGGACGGAGCACTGCTCGCCGCCGCGCGGGCAGTCGCGGACTCCTGCGATCCGTTCGTGAAAACAGCTCAGCGCGCGACCGTCGATGTCGCAGTAGCCAGCCGGGTTGTCCCGGCCGCGACCCGCGCACGCCGTCGCGTTGGCGCCACGAAGCCCGCAGGTCCTGAGCTCCGAGCACGAGTTCGCCCGTAGCCCGCACTCACGCACGAGGAGCGAGAACGCCACGCCGCCAGGAGAGGCGAGCTGGCTCGAGATGCTCTTCACGCAGGAAGCGAAATCGGTCGGGACCATCGACGCCGGGATGGGGAGGTCCGGGCAGGAAGTGAGGAGGGCGCAGACCTGCTCCACGTCCTCGAGCGCAGGTGGCACGACGCGACCCTGACGCGCGCGGTCGAGCAGCGCAGACGGACCGGCGCTCGTGGCGGTCGGCGGCGTGGGAGCGGTGCCGGCAGGTGGAGGAGTGGCTGACGCGGCGAGTGGGATGGCGACGAGGACGGCTGCACAGCACGTGACGAGACGACGGCTCGCGCCCCTCTTCGTGCTTCCGACCCCCACCCTCACGCGGTCACCCATCCCTCATTACGTTCTACCGCCACCCCCACCGCGTTGCTCGCTGATTCTCCGCCGGACGGCACTCTTCGGGAGCGCACGCCATCCTGGCGGTGCCGCTTTCCCTCCCAAGGCGGAAGAAACCGCTCTAAGGTACGCTCCCTCTCTCTCTCCGGCGGAGCGGACGCGATGCTCGACGATGTGCAAAAAGACCTCTTGGCGGCGATATCGAAGGCGCACGACGTACTGAAGCGCGATCTCTCGAAGCTGCGCGCCGGCCGTGCGCACGCGAGCCTCCTCGACGGCATCCGCGCCGACTACTACGGCACGCCCACGGCGCTGAACCAGATGGCGCACGTCAACGTGCCCGAGGCCCGCCTCCTCACGGTGAAGCCGTGGGACAAGAGTCAGGTCAAGGCGGTGGAGAAGGCCATCCGCGAGAGCGACCTCGGCCTCAACCCGCAAACGGATGGCGATCTGATCCGGATCCCGATTCCGCCGCTGACCGAGGAACGTCGGAAGGACTTCGTGAAGATCGCCCGGAAGTACGGCGAGGAGTGCAAGGTCACGATTCGTAAGGCGCGCCACGACGCCCTCGATTTCCTCTCGGCGATCGATGACGCAAGCGCCGACGACGTGGATCGCGCGAAGAAGAAGGCCGAGGAGACCGTCGCCGACGGCGTGAAGCAGGTCGACGTGATCGTCTCGAATAAAGAGAAAGACATCCTCGACGTGTAGACTGGGCGCCGTGACGGCGACCGAGAACGCGACCGAGACAGCGCCCGTGACCGCAACCGATCTCCTTGACACCCCCATTCCCCGATGAAACTCTCATGACGGCCGGCCTTGTGCCAGATCGAGGAGCCACGGTTCCAATGCCTCTGATGCGTGCCTATGCCGCCGGTCTCAGCGACGTCGGGCTCCAGCGAGAGCACAACGAAGACTCGTTCATCGTGCTGAACGACTTCGACCTCTACGTCGTGGCGGACGGGATGGGCGGCCATCGCGCGGGGGATGTCGCCTCGCGGATCGCGACCGAGACGATCGGCGAGTTCTTCAAGTCGACGGCCAACGACGACGTTACCTGGCCGTTCCACTTCGACACCAACCTCTCCGAGGAGGAGAACCGGCTGCTGACGGGCATCCGTGTGGCGAACCGGCAGATCTTCGAGCGAAGCACCCGCTCCCGTGAGTGCCAGGGAATGGGCACGACGGTCGTCAGCGTGATGTTCAGCCTCAGGAAGCAGCGCGTCTATATCGGCCACGTGGGCGACTCGCGCTGTTACCGAGTTCGCCACGGCAAGATTCAGCAGCTGACGCGTGACCACTCGCTGGTCAACGACTACCTCGTCGCGATGCCCGACCTCACGGAGGAGCAGCGCAGCGAGCTTCCCAAGAACGTGATCACGCGCGCGCTCGGCATGCAGGATCAGGTCATCGTCGACCTCCAGCATGACGACCCTGTCGTCGGCGACGTTTACGTCATCTGCTCCGACGGCCTGTCGGGGATGCTCACCGACGAGGAGATCGAGCGGGCGGTGACGAAGGCCCCCGATATTCGTACGGCCTGTCGGAAGCTCATCGAGCAGGCCAACGATCAGGGCGGGGAGGACAACATCACTGCAGTCCTCATCAAGATCGAGGCCGCACGCGAGGGCGAGGTCGACTCCGAGCTCGCGCGGACGACCTCTGGCGGCGACATGACGAAGACGATGGACGACGGAAATGCTGCGCGCGGTCGCATCATGCAGTCGGGCGCGATCGTCGGGCCGCCACTTCCGCGTAGTGCCGACGAGCTGCTCGGCGAGGCCGAGACGATGCCCGGGATCATGATCCCGGACATCGCGAAGCTTCGCGGCGAAAACAAGTAAGAGCGCGGTCGACCCCGGCAACGGCGTGTCCGCGTGCGCACGCAGACACGATGTCAACCCACCTCGACCGACGACCTGGACCTCACACGAGCTAGACGGCGGAGGAGAGGGAAGATAGACAGCGACGTCATGCTTCTCGAGCTGTTGCGGACGTGGTTGGGCTGGGTGAAGGACTGGGGTTACCTGGGCGTGTTCCTCCTGATGGCGATGGAGAGCTCGATCATCCCCGTGCCGAGCGAGGTGGTCATCCCGCCGGCGGCGTACCTGGCAGCACAACCCGACGCGAAGATGAGCCTCATCGGGGTGATTCTCGCGGGTACGGCCGGGAGCTATTTCGGCTCGGCCGTGAGCTACTGGGTGAGCAGGTGGATCGGCCTCCCCGCCGTCGAGCGGTTCGGCAAGTACGTCCTCATCGGGCCGGACAAGGTCGCGCAAGCGCACGCGTGGATCACGCGCTTCGGCGCAGGCGGCGTCTTCTTCGCTCGCCTCTTGCCCGTCGTCCGTCACCTCGTCTCGATCCCGGCCGGTATCCTCTCGATGCCGTTTGGAAAGTTCAGCGTCGTGACGACGCTCGGCGCCGGGATCTGGTGCTTCGTCCTCGCCAAGTTCGGCGAGCAGGTCATCGGCGACCAGCCGCACCTGCTCGACTCGCCAGAGGATCTCATCAAGGCCGTGAAGGCGAAGATCCTCTGGATCCTGGTCGCCATCATCGGCTTCACCCTCGCGTATGTGGTCATGGTCGTTCTGCGGACCCGCGCGAGCGCGGCAGCCGCCCCTGCCACGAAGGCCTGAGGCTACGTCTCTTCCCGTCCCCGTGCCGCGACGGGGCGCGCCAGGTGCGCTAGCTTCACCGTATGGCGCAGGACGTTCTGATTCCGCAGAGCCGTAACCCAGCTCAGGCCTCCTCGCAGGCTCCGCATGTCCCGCAGCCCGCCGCTCCCGATGGGGAGGGGGAGAGCCCAGGGGATCTGGCCGCCCTGCGCGCCGCGACCCTCGCGTGGCGCAACGGCACTCTCGCAAGGTCGGCGGCCAAGCTCCCTGCGCGCAAGGCACGCTTCACGACATGGAGCGACGAGGACGTGCCTGATGTCCTCACGCCCGCCGACGTGCCCGTCGACTACGCAAGGGACCTGGGGCTCCCCGGCGAGTATCCGTTCACGCGCGGCGTCCAGCCGACGATGTACCGGAGCCGACTCTGGACGATGCGCCAGTTCGCAGGCTTCGGCACTCCGCAGCAGACGAACGAGCGCTTCCACTACCTCCTCGCGCAAGGGCAGACGGGCCTCTCGACCGCTTTCGATTTCCCGACGCTCATGGGGTACGACTCCGACTCCCCGAGATCGCTCGGCGAGGTCGGCATGTGCGGCGTCGCGGTCGACACGTTGAAGGACATGGAGATCCTGTTCGACGGCATCCCGCTCGACAAGGTCACCACGTCGATGACGATCAACGGCCCCGCCATCGTCCTGCTTGCGTTCTACATCGCGCTCGCGGACGTGCGCGGCATCCCGCGCACCGCCATCGGCGGGACTGTCCAGAACGACTGCCTCAAGGAGTTCATCGCCCAGCACGCGTGGCTCGTCCCGCCGCGGCCCGCGATGCGCATCGTGACCGACATGATCGAGTTCTGCTCGAAGGAGGTCCCACGCTGGAACACCGTTTCGATCAGCGGCTACCACATCCGCGAGGCCGGGAGCACCGCAGGGCAGGAGCTCGCGTTCACGCTCGCGGACGGCGTCGGGTACGTCGAGAGTTGCCTCGAGCGCGGGCTCGACGTCGACGACTTCGCGCAGCGGCTATCGTTCTTCTTCGACGTGCACAACGACTTCTTCGAGGAGATCGCGAAGTTCCGCGCCGCGCGCAGGCTTTGGGCTCGGCTCATGAAGGAGCGGTTCGGCGCCAAGCGCGCGGACTCGATGAAGCTCCGCACGCACGCGCAGACCGCGGGTGTCTCGCTCACGGCGCAGCAGCCTTACAACAACGTCGTCCGCGTGGCGCTGCAGGCGCTCGCCGCGGTGCTCGGCGGCACGCAGTCGCTCCACACCAACTCCCTCGACGAGACGTTCGCGCTACCCACCGAGGACGCAGTGATGATCGCCCTTCGAACGCAGCAGATCATCGCCGAGGAGAGCGGCGTGGCGAACACGGTCGACCCGCTCGGCGGGAGCTATTTCGTGGAGGAGCTCACGAACCGGCTCGAGGCCGAGGCCGTGACCTACATCAAGCGGATCGACGAGATGGGCGGCATGGTTGCGGCGATCGAGAAGGGGTATCCGCAGCGCGAGATCGCGGCGAGCGCATACCGGTTCCAGCGTCAGCTCGAGGCGGATGAGCGGATCATGGTCGGCGTGAACCGGTACGAAGTCGAGAAGGGGGCCCCGATCCCGCTCCTCAGGATCGACGAGACCGTCCAGAAGAGTCAGGTCGACAGCCTGGCTCGGGTGAAGGCGTCGCGCGATGCGACGCTGGTCGCGAAGTGTCTCGAGGAGGTGCGCGAGGCAGCGGCCCGCGGCACGAACCTGATGCCGCCGATCATCCTCGCGGCCAAGGCGTACTGTACGCAGCAGGAGATCTGCGACGTCCTGCGCGCTGTGATGGGGACGTACTCCGACCCGGCCGAGTTCTAGTCAGGCAGCCCCGCGTTCGAGCGAGGCGAGGCGCGCGAGACGACGGTCGATGAACTCGGCGGCGCGCAGCGCCATGGCCATGATCGTCATCTGCGGGTTCACCCCCAGCGAGCCGGGCATCACGGAGCCATCGCAGACGAACAGGTTGTGCACGTCATGCGTCTCCTGCGTCACATCGAGGACCGAGCGAAGCGGGTCCTTTCCGATGCGCGCGGTGCCGAGCGGATGGTACGCGGTGAGCTCCACGTTGCGCGGCGCGAGCGGGCGGCGCTCGAGCGCCTCGACGTCCGACAGGCTGCGGACCGGTGGATGCCCCGGGATGGGGAGACGCACCTCTCGGGCACCGGCGGCGAAGTACACGCGCGCGAGGATGCCGAGCCCGCGTCGCAGCTGCGCCGTGTCGCGGTCGTTCATCCAGTAGGTGATGCGCGGCTCGCCGCTCGAGGTCCGGTGAATTCGTCCGCGCGACGTGTCCTTCACCATGAAGCCGAAGCAGAGCAGGTGGTTGTACTGCTCGATGAAATCGACGTAGCCAGGCCCAAAGCCGGGGAGCGAGGCTGCCGTCATGTCGAGAGGGATCGAGCCCCCTTCGAACATGAGCCCCTCGCTCGCGAAGTGGTCGATCGCATAGCCCTGCGGGACCGTCCGCCAGCTGTTCACTGGTTCGTCGAAGCGCGCGAGCGCGGCCGTCGCCGGGTGGATGGAGAGGTTTCTCCCGAGCTCGCCCGAAGCGTTGGCGATCCCTTGTCGCAGTAGCAGCGTCGGAGTGTGAAGGGTGCCGCACGCGAGCACGACGACGCTCGCGCGTACCGTGACCTTCCGCGCGGGTTGCAAGGTGGAGCGGCCCACCACCCCGACGGCACGCTCACCGTCGAGGAGCACGCGCTCCACCTTGAGCCCTGTCACGAGCTGCGCGCCTCGCTTGACGGCGCCAGGCACGAACGAGACGTTCGTGGACCGCTTCGCGTCCGTGGGGCAGCCGAAGGCGCACACCCCCTGCCCGTCGCACCCGGGCGCGTTGCGCAGAAGCGGGTGGTGGGAGTAGCCGAGCTCGTCGCAGCCTCGCGCGATGAGCTCGCCTGGCTTTCCGATCGCTGCGGCCGAAGACGGTGCGACCTCGAGCTCTCGCTCGACGACCTCGTAATACGGCGCGAGCACGTCGGCGGTGAGCTCGCCGCGCCCGACCGCGTCGCCCCAGCCGGCGAGCGTCGCCGCCGGAACCCGAAAGCAAGTCCCCGAGTTGATGAGTGTCGTGCCGCCAACGCCGCGACCGACCGGAATCGGAATCACAGTGTTTCCCGCGGCGACGGTCGATCCGCCGCGGCGGTACAGCTTGGCCATCATCTCGAGCGGGCGTCCGCTGAAGTCGGCGCGCGTGAAGAGCGGCCCCTCCTCCACCAGCAACACCGCATACCCGCGCCCGGCGAGCTCCCAGGCGACAGGGGCTCCTCCCGCGCCCGTCCCGACCACGACCACGTCGCACTCCAGGGTCTCACCGTCGGTCAGCGTGCTCGCTTCGACGACCTGGTCACGCCAGCGCGCACTCTCCGGCATGGGGGGAGCGAGAGCATGGCGACACCCGAGCGCGCGAAAGATCGCAGGGTCGTCGAAGTGCATCAGCTTGAGAGGCACGGTGAGCGCGCGGACGCCGAGCTGCCCTGCCTCCAGCGTCTCCCAGCTCTCGAGTACCGCGACTCGTCGCCCCGGGGGGAGCGCGTCGAAGCGCGACCCTGTGGACAGGCGCGACCACGCGTCGAGCGCGACGAGCAGCGCCGTGTAGCCCTCCATGACGCCGCGAGGCATCGATCGAAGGAAGCGCTCCGTCTTCTGCGCGACCGCATCGCCAGCGCCGGGAAGAATGCGACCGGGCGGGAGAGCAGCCTCGGCAAGAGCGACGAGCGTCGCGTGGCTCATCGCATCACCCCCTCCGGCGCCGTGAGCGCGCGTCGCTCGAGGCCTCGCCGTCGGGTCTCGAGCTGCCTCTGGCCGTGTCGAGATTGCGAGCCCGGAAGCCATGAAAGGACAAAGGCGGGGAGGTCCTCGAGCGCGAAGCGCATCTCTCCCGACGCGACGGTCGTGCCGGACGCATCGAGGATGCGAGCCTGCATCCGGGTCATCGACAGGACGGGAGAGCGCAGGCTGGGGTGCTTCACCGCGTCGAGGTGGAGGGGCTGTCCGTCCGCGCCCACGAAGTCGAGGTGGTAGGCGAGCCGGGAGAGGCCGAGCTCCAGCGTCCCCCGGGCAGGGGTCTCGCGCACGAGCGGGGGAGCGGCGATCACACCACGTACTTCGAACCGAGCGTGATGCATGCGCAGCGCGACGAGCTCGAAAGACACGGGGAGCTCATCACCATCGGCGCTGCGCAGCCAGCCGCGCATGGCTTCCACGAACGAGATCGGGCTGGGCATCTGCGTCACCTTTCAGAGGACATCGGGGAAACGGGCATCGGGATGGCTTTGCAGGAATTCGAGCGCGCCGCCGTGAGCGCTCTCGCGCGCGAAGGCTGCTCCGCGCCGTGGCTGCACCATCAGGCGCACCCGTGCGAGCTTGCTGTTGAGGCAGTACGAGAGGCGTCCGTCGGGGTTCCTGTATCCGAGGCAGGCCACCGGACGATCCGTCGCGTCCATCTCGAGCCGCGCCTCGCCGTCGATGCCCGTCATCGTCAGCGTCCACCGATCCTTCGAGAGCGCTGCGTCCTGCCGCCATAGATCGAAGAGCCGGTCGAAACGCAGCGTGTGCTCACCGCTCCGCACGACGAGACACGACACGCGAGGAGTGAGCGCCTGCCCCACGCGAACGCGCGCCGAGAAGCCCTCGAGCATCGCCTCCGGCTCGATCGCGGTCGCGGGGAAGAGGCACTGCCCCCAGGCGTATTCGAACGCGTGCTCGCGACCCCAGTTGTGCCCCTGCATCCCCGACCAGTCGGCCACCTCGATGCGCTCGCCTCCGACCTCGATCGCGCCAGAGAAGCGCAGCGACGGGAACGGTGTGAGCAGCTTGGACCTCGGGAACGGCCCTTCGCGCAGGACGCGAGACCGGAGCATGACGAGCGGCTCCGCGACGGGCGACGTCGATGGCTCCCACGACAGATCCACCCGCGCCGCTCCGACGTTGGTCTCGATCTCGCCCGTCGCCCGCCCGTGCGCGCCGAGGTCGAGCACCATCCGACACGCGGAGACACGCACGCCATCGGCAGCTTCCGTGAACGCGCCGAGCCGGAGCCGCGTCGTCTCGTGACCGCCGACGGGCGCTGGTCGCTCGCCATCGAAGTAGACGAGCCAGCTCTCGATCTGTGCGTCGCCGTGGACGGGGGCGAACACCGTCGCCTTCAGCCAGACCGCTCGCGGCCGAGTCGGGTCGTTCGCGCGGAGGAAGTAGCTCTCCACATGACCGGGCCTGCCAGCATACCGAAGGCCATTGGACGTCTGCGCCTCCCCCCTCTCACCGAGCGGCATTCTCGCCCCCGGTCGCGGCGAGCGCCGTTGCCGCGTGCTGCCGCATCGCTGCGCCGGCGGCTTGCGGGTCGCGGGCGCGAATGGCATCGACGGCCCTCCGGTGCAGCCCGGGATCGAAGACCTCTCGAGCGTAGAGCCCGAGGAAGCGTTGTCGCCCGCGCAGATAGACACCGCGCACGACATTGGCGAACAGGAGCAGCGGACGGTTTCCCGTGATCTGCACGAGCGCCTCGAAGAAGTCGTAGTCCAGCTCCTGCGACTCGGCCGGGCGTCCATGGCTGGCCGCGAGACGTCGGGCGAGCGCATCGAGGCGGGCGACCGAGACGGCGTCCGCCTTGACGGCCGCTTGCTCGGCGCACCACCCGAGCAGCATCGCGCGGATCTCGTGGAGATCTCTAAGGACCGACGGCTCGACCGGACCGTCGACCTCGACCAGGAACGGCAGGAGGTCGAGGCTCGCAGACAGCAAGAAGTCGCTCACGCGGGTCGCGCCACCATGCCGGATCTTCACGAGCCCCCACGCGTCGAGCCTCTTCATGGCCTCGCGAACGCTCGACCGATTCACCTCGTACTTCTCCGCAAGCTCGCGCTCGCTCGGCAGGCTGTCGCCAGGCTGCAGATGCCCGCCGAGGATCGCGGTTCGCAGGGCGCCGGCGACGCGATCCGCGACGCTGGTCTTTTCAACGGGGGGAGGCGCGACGCTCATACTGGCCGGACCAGTACCACGCGGGTCGCAGTCGAGCAAACGCGACCGCAAGACGCCGGTTGACAGGGCACTCGTCCGCCGCCATCGTCCACTGGCCCGACCAGATAGGTGTTCGAAAGCTCACGGCACTCCGGGTGAGGTCGGGGAGCGGACGGCGCTTCGCCGGGAGCATGAGAACCACACAGGAGTGCTGATGTCCGAGCTGTTGCCGATGTCTCCGGGAGTGTCCGAGGTCACCGTCGCGTACGAGAGGCTCCGCAAGGCGCAGCGTGCCGAGCCGTTCCCGACCGAGGATGTGCGACGTGATCGACTCGAGCGGCTCGCGCGCGTGCTCTCGGAGGGCTCCGAGCGGTTCGTGCGGGCCATCGACGCCGACTTCGGCGGACGGTCGCGCCACGAGACCTTGCTCGCGGATGTGATGGCGACGCTCGAATCGGTCAGGGACGCCCTGCGACATCTCTCGTCCTGGATGCATCCTCGCTTCGTCTCGCCGAGCCCTTACTTCTTGCCCGGTCGGGCGTGGATCGAACCGCTGCCGCTCGGCGTCGTCGCCATCATCGCGCCGTGGAACTACCCGGTGAACCTGCTCCTCGCACCGCTCGTCGGCGCGCTCGCGGCAGGGAACCGCGCGATCCTCAAGCCTTCGGAGCTGACGCCGCGCACCTCCGAGCTGCTGGGGGATGCGCTGCGGGAGCGATTCCGCGCGGACGAGCTCGCGATCGTCCTCGGCGGTCCCGAGGTCGCCGCGGAGGTCTCGCGGCTGCGTGTCGACCACCTGTTCTTCACGGGCTCCACGAGCGTCGGGACGAAGGTCGCCATGGCGGCTGCAGCGAATCTCGTGCCGGTGACGCTGGAGCTCGGCGGGAAGTCGCCTGCGTGGATCCACCCCGACTATTCGCTCGCCCGCGCCGCGGCGCGCATCGCGGCGGGCAAGCTGTTCAACGCAGGTCAGACCTGCATCGCGCCGGACTACGTGCTCGTGAAGAAGGGGAAGGAAGCGGAGCTCGCGCGAGAGCTCAGCGCGGCGGCGCTTCATGCCTATCCCGGTCTGCCGCAAACGCCCGACTACTCCGCCATCGTGAGCGAGAAGCACCGCGAACGACTCGTCGGGCTGGTGAACGACGCGCGCGAGCGCGGTGCGCGCGTGGTCTCGATCGGCCCTGACGTCGAGCCTGGCTCACGGAAGCTCGCGCCGACGCTGATCCTCGACGCGACCGCCGACATGAAGGTGATGCAGGAGGAGATCTTCGGCCCGATCCTCCCCATCGTGCCGTATGCGACGATGGACGACGCGCAGGAGCACATCGCGCGCGCGCCGCGCCCTCTTGCGCTCTATCACTTCGACGACGACGTCCAGCGTGCCGAGGAGACGTTGCGTCGCACGGTCTCGGGCGGGGCCTGCATCAACGACACGGTCATGCACTTCGCGCAGGAGAGCCTCCCGTTCGGCGGCGTCGGCGCGAGCGGGCAGGGCGCGTACCACGGGCTCGCCGGCTTCGAGCGGTTCTCTCACCTGCGAGGCGTGCTCGACGCCAGCGCGCTGGCGCCTGCGAGGCAGCTTCAGTCACCGCCGTATGGCCGGATCCTCGACGCCGCGCTCGCTGCGCTCTCCAGTCCGACGACGCTGGCCGCGCCCGGCCGCCTGCTGCGCGCGCTCCGTGGACGGGCCGCCGCCGAGTAGCGCGCGCCAAGAGAGCTCTTCGGCGCACAAGACAGCCTCAGAGCGTGACGACCGCGCCCGCCCAGGTGAAGCCGCTGCCGAACGCGGCGAAGAGCACGTTCGAGCCCTTCCCGCAGCGGCCCTCGCGCCACGCTTCGCTGAGAGCCAGAGGGATCGTCGCGGCCGTGGTGTTGCCGTACTTCTCGATGTTGTGGACGGTCTTCGCGTCCGGGATGCCGAGCTTCTGCGCGACGAACTGGTTGATGCGCTGGTTCGCCTGGTGCGGGACGAAGAGGTCGATGGCGGGCAGCTCCATGCCGGCGACGCTCACGACCTCGCGGACCACCTCGGGCATCTTCTCCGTCGCCCAGCGGAAGACCGACTTCCCGTTCATCTGGGGGAAGTGCCGCCCTTCGACGAGCATCTCGGGCGTGAGCCTCGGGTCATAGGCGCTGGCGGGCGCTTCCACCCAGAGCTCCTTCGCGCCCGAGCCGTCCGCGTGGAGCTTGATGGCCTTGAGCCCCTGGTCCGGCAGCGTCGCGGGGCCGATCACCGCGGCGCCGGCGCCGTCTCCGAACAGCACCGAGACGTCGCGCCCGCGATCGGTGAACTCGATCCCGGTCGAATGAACCTCCGCGCCGACCAGCAGCACGTTCTTGTAGACCCCGCCGCGCACCCACGCGTCCGCGATCGAGAGCCCGTAGAGGAAGCCGGAGCACTGGTTGCGAATGTCGAGCGCCGGGATGCCCGGGAGGCCGAGCTTGTGGCCGAGGAAGCAGCCGGAGCCGGGGAAGTTGTGATCGGGCGAGAGCGTCGCGAAGATGATGGCGTCGACGTCCTTCTCGGTCAGCCCCGCGTGCTCGAGCGCCATCTTGCAGGCGGGGACCGCGAGATCGCTCGCTCCGATGCCGCTGTGCTCGATGTAGCGCCGCTCGCGGATCCCGGTGCGCTGGACGATCCACTCGTCCGACGTCGACATCAGCTTGGCAAGGTCGTGGTTCGTGACGACGCGAGTCGGAACGTAGTGGCCGATGCCGAGGATGGTCGAGCGAGTCGTCATGGCCCAACGGCATGCCAACAAGGCCCGGCCGTAGCAAGCGTGAAAGGTCGACGCGCTGCGTCTTTCTGCCAAAGTGGTGGGCTTCCGTTAGGATGACGAGAGACACGCGATGGAACTCGGGCAGGTAATCGGCGGCAAGTACCGGTTGTTGAGGCTCCTCGGAGACGGCGGGATGGGCTCCGTCTACGAGGCGCACCACGAGGTGCTGGGGTCGCTCGTCGCGATCAAGGTGCTCCACGAGGACCTGGCTCAGCGGCCCGAGCTCGTGGATCGCTTCCTCCGTGAGGCGCGCGTGCTCGCGCAGATCGCCAACCCGCACGTCGTGCGCGTGCTCGACATCGCGATGGCCGAGGCCGGGCACTCCGCCTACATCGTGATGGATCTCCTGGCCGGCGAGCCTCTCTCTGCCGTCCTTCGTCGCGAGCGACGCCTCCCGCTGGCCGTCGCGGTCAGCTACGCGACGCAGGTCCTCGACGCGCTCGTCGCGGCGCACGCTCTCTCCGTCGTCCACCGCGATCTGAAGCCCGAAAACGTGTTCATCACGCGCGAGGGGGAGCACACGATCGTCAAGGTCATCGACTTCGGGATCGCGAAGGCGGGCTCGCTCGGCGGCGCGTCGGCGAACCTCACGGTGTCGGGCGCGCTCATGGGGACGCCCGAGTACATGGCGCCAGAGCAGGCGCACTCGGCCGACCGCGCCGACGCCAGGTCCGACATCTTCGCGGTGGGGGTGCTGCTCTACGAGATGATCTCCGGCTCGAGACCGGTCGACGGCGAGGATCCGCGCGTCGTCGCGATGAAGGTCGAGAAGGGGGAGGTGACCCCGCTCATCCATCGCGTGCCGGAGGTCCCGCGCGAGCTCGCCGGGCTCGTTCACCGCGCGATGGCGGCGCGACCGGAGCTTCGCTTCGCGTCCGCGGCGGAGATGCGCTCGGCCCTCGAGGGGGCGATGGGGGCGAAGCGAGCGTCGACCCCGCCCGCCGGCGAGGCTGTTCGCGCTCCCGTCCGGACCGATCGGCCGCCCGCCACGCCTGCGAGCGTGGCTCCGCCGGCCGGGCCGGCGCTGACCCGCGCGACGGGCACGGTCCTCGTCGGCCCGGGACCGAAGGCGCAACCTGCAGCCGCAGGACAGTCGCCAGGTCAGACCGATCCGGGCGGAGAGCCCCTCTTCGCCGCGCAGGGCGGACCGGCACCTGCGGGACCGTTGCCGCAGCCAGGGCCGCAGGGTCCGGCGTGGGCTCCTTCGGGCGTTGCTGGCCCGCGGCACGAGACGAGCTTCGGCAACGCGCCGCAGGGTCGCGGAAGGCCACGCAACAGCGGAGGGCTGCTCCTCATCCTCGTGGCGGTCGCGCTCGTCGGCGGCGGGGTGGCGCTCGCGTTCGCCTTCACGGGGTCGTCGAAGCCGCAGGTCGTGGCGACCAGGCCCTCGGCGACGACCGCCGATTCTCAGACACCGGTCGCGACGACGCCGTCGCCCGACGTCTCGATCGATCCGTCGCTGCCGTCGCTCCCTGTACCGGGAGGCGGGGCACCCCATCCCATCGTCTCGCCGACGCCGCGAGGCTCGTCCGCACCGCCGTCGCCCAGCAGCGTGGCGAGCGGAGTACCGAGCAATCGCCCCCCGGGCCCGGACAACCCGTACGGGATCCCCTCGCTCCCGTTTCTCGTCCCGACAGCATGGCCGAACCCGTTCCCGAGCCCGGCCGCGTCCGGCGTGGGCCCCGTCACGAACTTCCCGACGATCCCGGGGCTGTTCGCGCCCAACGAGCCCGCACCTCCGGCTCCCGCGCCGTCGCACAAGCCAGGGAAGTGATCATAGGCTGAGCGGATGAACCCGCGCACGCCGGTCAGCCTCCCCCCCTCGCTCCTCGGTGCCATCGTCGCCGCGCTGCTCCTCCTCGTCGCGCGATCCGGCGCCGCCCAGGCCCCGTGCGCGCGCGAGTGCGACGCTTCGCTGAGGGACGCGTACGGGTGCTGCCCCGCCGCTCCACGACGGCAGGCGCCTCCCGCGGCGAGCCCTGCGACGGTCGTCGCTCCTCCTCCGCCGACCGCCGGCAACGCCTCCACGACGCGCCCGACCTATCCGGAGCGATTCTGCCTCCTCGATCAGAACACGGGCGGGGCGATGGGCTGCTTCCCGGACATGGACAGGTGCCGCGCGAAGGAGGCCGAGCTCACTCCGTTGATGCCGACGACGCCGCCGCGATGCGCCCGCATCGAGGAGGTCGCCTGCTACGTGCGCGACGATGGCGCGGAGACCTGCGCGCCGACCCTGGAGCTCTGTCGTGAGTACCTGTGGGTCGACCAGCACACGCATCGCATCCCGCGCGGCTGCGCGATCCAGAACCGGTCCGTCGGCATTCCGCGGACGGCGCCTGCGTGGGAGCCACCGCGCGGGCGCGTCTGCATGAACGACGCGTCCAGCGTCGTGCCGACCAGCTGTTCCCCGTTCCAGGAGCAGTGCGAGCGCACCCTCGCGGTCATCCGGAGGTTCCAGCCGAACACGCCGAACACGTGCCGGCACTACGATCAGCTGTTCTGCGCCACCTCGGCGCAGGGGGGCGAGGTCTGCGGAGAGACCATCGATCAGTGCCACGCCGCCGAGTACGCGTACGGCAAGTCGATGAAGCTCACCGAGGGGTGCGTGCTGCAGGCGCCCGGGATCACGAGCGAGAAGGTCCCGCCGAACTGGACGCCCGGCGACGTACGCATCTGCCTCAAGAACGAGACGAGCGTGCAGGACTGCTACCTCTTCGACTTCGACTGCCAGAAGATGAAGACCACGTTCGAGGCGAGCAACCTCCACGGCTACCAGTGCGCCCGCGTCGATTCCCCGTTCTGCTACACGAACGGCGAAGGGCACCGCCTGTGTCGCCCGACGCTCGACGAGTGCCGTCAGTTCGAGCAGGTGATGTCGAAGGTGAACCTGCCGACGATCGCCCCCGTCGAGGGCTGCTCGCGCGGAGGGGGCTCGACGTGGCAGCCGGGCGTGCCCCGGTGGACCGCGCAGGGAGGGCGCACCTGCCTCTTCCAGGACGGCAAGTTCGCCGGACACTGCCACGTCTTCCCTCACGAGTGCGAGAACCAGCGCGCGTCGATGGCGTCGGCCATCAAGAGCGCGACGTGGTCCTGCAAGTTCGTCGACCCCGTGTACTGCTCGCTGCAGAAGGACGGGACCGCCGACTGCTCCGCCTCGCTCGACTCCTGTCGTGACCACGCGCTGACGCTCGCCAACGCGCCCGAGAGCATCCGGCCCGTGACCGGATGCGCGCCGCAAGGGGAGGGGCTCCCGTACGAGACGACGCCGATCTGGACGCCGCCCGAGGGGCGATTCTGCCAGGTCGAGGACCCACCGAGGTCGCCGGATCGCTACGCGAGCTGCGACTACGTGACCGCGGAGAAGTGCGTCGACGCGACCCAGCGGACGCAGCGACGCTGCGCGTTCTACCCCCAGGTCGCCTGCTTCACCTGGCAGAAGGACAGCTCGACGCGGACCGACTGCTACGGCTCGATGGCCCAGTGCGAGTCGGCGAACATGCATCAGTACGCCAGCGTTCCGTGCGCGCTGCGCGGCGTCCCCGGTGAGCCGCAGCCGCTCCCGGGTCAGCCGCCGCTCACGCCGCTCGCAGGGTTCGCCGCTCCGATGCCGCTCGCGCCGATGGTGATGGTGTCGCCGGGCGTCAAGAGAGGCGGCGGCTGCAGCGTCGAACGCGGTCCGGTGGGTGCCGGTGGTCGCGTGGCGGTCTTCGCCCTCGCGGCGCTCGCCGTCGCGCGCCGACGTCGACGACGCGGCTGATGTCCGCTCGATGGCGGTGACCTTGGCCGATGCTACGCTTTCGTGGTGGGGAGCCTTGGTCCGTACAGGGTGAACGCCTGGAGGCCGGACCGCGAAGCGGAGGCGCTGGCGCTCCTCGTCCGTCGCACCGCCATCCTGAAGCGAGTCGTGGTCGCGGCCTGCGTCCTCTGGTGGCTGCCGGTGCTGGCAGCCGGCGCCGCGCACTGCGCGTTCGCCCACGACAACGACTCCGTCTTCGAGCTGGGGGCGACCGTGCTGGTGGGCCTCGTGGCGATCGGGCCGCCAGGCGTGGTGCTATTTCTGGCCTGCCTGGCCGCCATTCGTCCGCTCTCGTGGCTGTCGGTCCGCCTGGCGCTGTCGATCTGGACGCCGATCGTCGCGCTGGAGATGGGAGTCCCGGTCACGAAGCTGCGGGAGCTGACGGTGTTGTGCGCGTGAACGGTGTGACGGGTCGGGGCCGGGGTCGGGGTCGGGGTCGAGATCGGTCGGGGTCGGGGTCGAGATCGGTCGGGGTCGAGGTCGGGGTCGAGGTCGGGGTCGAGGTCGGGGTCGAGGTCGGGGTCGGGGTCGAGGTCGCGATCGAGTTGATGTCGACCGAGGGAGAATCGACGCCGACCAACGACAAGTCGACGGCGACCGAGGGAGAATCGACAGCGAGCAACGACACGTCGACGGCGAGCAACGACAAGTCGACGGCGACCGACGGTCGGAGCGTGACGACCGACGGTGAATCGACGGCGACCAATGGTCGCAGGGTGCCGACCAATGGTCGGAGGGGGTCGACCGACGGTGAATCGACGGCGACCAGTGGTCGGAGGGTGCCGACCAATGGTCGGAGGGTGTCGACCAATGGTCGGAGGGTGCCGACCGACGGTGAATCGACGGCGACCAGCGGTCGGAGGGTGTCGACCGAGGGAGAATCGACGGCGACCAATGGTCGGAGGGTGTCGACCAATGGTCGGAGGGTGCCGACCGACGGTGAATCGACGGCGACCAGCGGTCGGAGGGTGCCGACCAGCGGTCGAAGGGTGTCGACCGACGGTGAATCGACGGCGACCAGCGGTCGGAGGGTGCCGACCAATGGTCGGAGGGGGTC